>Ga0207695_10000030_pt1 | contig 533735 bp, 454 predicted proteins | sample KBSC54metaG_FD_184354 | JGI IMG/M metagenome (GOLD analysis project Ga0207695, IMG submission 184354) | Corn rhizosphere microbial communities from Kellogg Biological Station, Michigan, USA - KBS C5-4 metaG (SPAdes) (version 2) | ecosystem: Host-associated > Plants > Roots > Rhizosphere >... | reverse complement strand
TACGTCGTAGTGGGAATCCGAACATCCCCCGTAAGGACTTAGACTCCGTTTCGTTTTCAAAGTTGCTTTAACCTCCCATATAGCGAAAGGCCGGAGTACCCTCCGGCCTTTCGTTTCAAAGACGGCTGAAATCCCTGCCTAGCCCTGGATGTCGAATTGCTCCGGGTGTAAAGTTGCGTCGCTCTTGATCAGGATGTTCTTGCTCACGAGGTCTTCAAATTCTGTGATCCAGCTTCCGTTGTTCGATTTGAGAACCTTGACGGTATCAGGATGAACCCGCAGCATCACGTCGGCCGACTCAAGGTGCCGCTTCATCTTGCGCAACTCGATGTAGATCTCGTTGGCCACTGTGCTCGGGCTCTTCACCATGCCAGTTGCCTGGCAGGTCGGGCAGGGAACCGACAGCGTGCGTTCCAGTGACTGCTTCACGCGTTTGCGTGTGATCGCCACCAGGCCGAAATCGTTAAACTGAAGAACCTTCGTCGGAGCGCGATCGCTCTTCAAAGCTTCTTCCAGAGCCGCCATCACCTTGAAGCGGTTCTTGCGCTCATCCATATCAATGAAGTCGATCACAATGATGCCGCCCAGATCGCGCAACCTGATCTGTCGAACGATCTCCGGAATGGCGTCGAGGTTGGTCTTCAGAATCGTGTCTTCAAGACGTGCGGTCTTTCCAACGTACTTGCCGGTGTTGATGTCGATAGCGACCAGGGCTTCTGTCTGGTTGATCACAATTGATCCGCCGGACTTCAGCCACACCTTCGAGCGGAGAGCCTTCGAAATTTCGTCCTGAATTCCGAAGTGCTCGAAGAGCGGCGTCTCTTTTGTATAGAGCTTCACACGTCTCACGAGCGTCGGTGAGAAGCGATTCAGGAAACGCACGATGCGCTCGTAGTCCGCTTCTGAGTCCACCCATATCGATGAGAAGTTGCTGCTCACCTGGTCGCGGAGAATGCGCTCGATCAGGGAAAGGTCGTGATAGATCAGCGCAGGAGACTTCGAACCCTCAGAGCGCTGTTTAATTTCGTTCCAAAGGTGAATCAGGAAGCGAAGATCGGCACGCAACTCTTCTTCTGACGCGCCCTCTGCCGCGGTGCGGACGATGAATCCGCCCGATGCATCGCCGCGCTCGTGAACCAGAATTCTTTTCAGCCGCTGGCGCTCTTCGTCGGATGCGATCTTGCGGCTGACGCCAACATGCGTAACCGTCGGCATGAATACCAGGAAGCGGCCCGGCAACGCGATGTGGCTTGTGATACGCGCGCCCTTCTTCGCAATGGGCTCCTTGGCAATCTGAACCAGGATCTCCTGGCCCGGCTTCAGCAGGTCCGAGATGATCGGTAGGTCGGAGGTCTGAGCGGAACGCCGGGATTGGCCGCGGCGATCGCCGGGACGATGTCCGCGATCTCCGCCACGGTCTCCACGGCCGCGCCGCCCGCGTCCCCCGCGTTCACGCCGCTGGGGAGCTTGTCCGTCACCGGAAGGTTGCCCTTCAGCCGCAACCGGCTCTTCTTCCTCTTCGGATTCGTCTTCTACTCCCTCGCCATTCTTGCTGTCGAGGTCCAGCTGGATGCGATGATCGAGGTGCGCTTCCTGCAGCATCTCGCCCAATTCGCCGGAACGAATCTGCGTGTGTAGCTTTTCTTCTTCCTCGTAGTCGTCGAGGTCGTGTTCTTCGCCCTTGTGATGTTGGCGGGAAAGATCGTACTCCTCGCCTTCGATCACTTCTTCTTCGACCAGTCCGCTGCCGGGCGAAAACGCCGAGACGGACGAAATCGATGCCGCTCTGGGCTCCTCCACGGGTTGCGAAACTGGCTCATGATTCTCGGGCGGTTCTTCGTCTGATCTCTTCTTCTTGCCGCCGAGACCAAATAGGCGGAATTCCCTCGGAGGCAATGGATCTACGTTGTGAGAAGCGCTGCGATCCCCTTCGAACTCCGTGATCTCTTTCTCGTGCTCTGAAGATTCGGAGGCAAAGCCAACCTGAGGTTCTGAAGCAGTTCCAATCTCCGGCTCAATGGAGTGCCCCAGTTTCGAGTCCGACGCTGCCTCACTGGTGACTGAGTGCGGCTCATACCCGCTCGACCCAGCTTCGAACGACTCCTCGACAATGTCATCGTCCGGCAACGCCGCAAACGAGTGAGGTTCGCCGGCATCGCCCTGCTCGGCATCTTCCGAGATCATCTCGTGGACAAATTCCTGCTCCTCGATCTCATCCGCGGCGCTTTGGTCGACGGCAGCTTCGATTGGAAGTTCTTCTGCAATCGGAAGTTCTTCTGCCCGGCTGCTGCGATGCCGCGAAAGCGATTCGCCGGGGAGCAGTCCGCTGCCGTCCCAAACGATAGGCGACTCGATCAGCGTTGCCGGCTTATAGGTCGAAGCCGGTCGGGCCGGAGCGGCCTCCCTTGCCGGCCTGGAGATCTCGGCCGGCGTTCCGCCATATCGCGACAGCGATTCGCCGGGGAGAACAAACGACTCGGGCGCTTGTTCAGAGCGCCGGCCGCGGGGTGGTGCAGCAGAAGCTTGAATCTCTTCCGCCACCTCCGTCTCTGGCGACGCAGCCTCGCTCCCGTTGGTATCGAGGAACTCCTCTGACTCGCTTGCAGGAGCAGCGGCAACATTGCTGCCGCTGCGACCGCCGCGGCGCCTGCGGCGACCACGCCAACGTTTGGCGCCCGGCTCTTCTGATTCATCGGCGCCTTCTAATTGATCATGGCCTTCGGAGGGAGCCTTGAGCTCTGCTTCGTCACTTTCGATGACGACGCTCTCTGCCGGTCGTGGTTCGCGCTGTTCACGTCCGCCTCGCTGGCCGCGGTCGCTGTGCCGGACTTCGCGCGGTGGCTGGCTACCCCCGCTTGCCGCTGCCTTCTCTAGCTCGTCGGAATCTTCCGATTCTTCGAGCTCCAGGAAGTCAGTGACATAGAGGAACGCGTCGCGCTCCAATCCGATATCGACGAATGCAGACTGCATGCCTGGGAGCACGCGCGTTACACGCCCGTTATAAATGGATCCTGCCAGCGTGTACTCGTTTTCGCGTTCGTAATAGATTTCCGCGAGCTGGTCGTCTTCTAGAATTGCAAGCCGCGTCTCATGCGGCGTGCTGGAAATACAAATCTCTTTTGCCATCGTGCCTTTCCGCCCAGCGGACTTCGCCAGCTGGGGCAATCGGCAAGGTGGAGTGGAGATGCGCGCGGACGGGTAGGAAGTTGGGAACGTACCTGAGGGATGACAGATGTGAGACTCGCGAGCCGGGTGGAGGACCGGCGCTTGACCTTCCGGGGGGCGCCCATCCTGAGCGATTGCTCGGGGCTGCGAGTGTTTCGTGATCGTGATCCGAAAGCAGAGAGTTTGTGGCCTTCCAATCGGTCACGACCGTTTGCGACTCTTCCTCGCAAAAGCGCAACCAAACCCATGCCAACCAGATGATCGACATGAGCGGGGCCGTTAGACGCCGGAACTCCGCGCGATCCAAACTGATCGCTGAAATCATCCGGCTTGCCCGTCTCTGCGTGCTCATTGTGAACCCGATTCCTGCCCGGCGCTCAATCCACCTGGACCTCGCCGGATCTGGCATCTACCTGCGCCGCTCTTTGTTCGTCGACCCGCCGTGTCATGCGACCGGCTGGATAAGACATTTCAAAGGCCCTGGCATCGGTGAGATGCAGTAAGTACTTACAATCTTTTCTCCTGCGGTCCGGAACCTCCCGGTAATCCTCAAGAGGGTGTTACCCGTTCAATCTTGCTCTCCGAACCTTCTCTCCAACGCCGGAAAACCTCTGACGCCGGTGGACCGGAGCACCCAATCAGTTTACGAACCGGCGCATGCGGATATTCATCACCACGCCCAGCGCGAGGAAGGTAAACAGCACCGAGGATCCGCCGTAACTCATTAACGGTAGGGGGATTCCGGTGACTGGCATAAAGCCAATGACCATGCCTACGTTGACCGCGATCTGGAAGGTCAACACAGCCACGATCCCCATAATAATCAGGGACCCCGGCAGGTCGGCGGCTGTTTGAGCGTTTTGAATCAAACGCATCAATATGAGGAAGTATAGCAGCAGCACAAACACCGCTCCCACAAACCCATGCTCTTCGCTGTACGCGGCAAAAATGAAGTCAGCGTGGGGAATAGGGATGAAAGCGCCCTGCGTCTGTGTTCCTTTTTCCGCGCCCTTACCCCAGATTCCTCCAGCCCCGACCGCGATCTTCGCCTGCAATACCTGGTAGCCGGCGCCGCGAGGATCATTGTCCGGGTTGATGAAGCCGGTCAGCCGGGCCTTCTGGTAAGGCTTCAGCAACTTGCCGCTGCTCCAGCCTCCGACCACCAGGACCACCGCTGCACAGATAAGAATGCTGGCTTGTTTCAGGTCGATTCCGCCCAAAAACATTCCGACGACCAGCACCGGCACGTAGGTCAGCGACGTTCCCAGGTCCGGCTGTTTCAGGATCAGCAGCATCGGGACCCCTACGAGCGCAAACCCCTTCCCAATTTCTTTCCATGTGAGATTCCGCGCTCCAAGGTTAGCGAAGTACCTCGCCACGGCGAGAATCATCACCAGCTTCATCCACTCCGATGGCTGGAACAATCCCAGGGGCCCCAGCTTGATCCAGCGCCGCGCTCCGAGGGCCTTGTGGCCTATCCCCGGAATGAGTACCAGCATCAGCGCGAAGAGGAAAAAACCGTAGGCCCACGGAACAAAGTCGATCAGCTTGTGATAGTCGATTCGCGAAAGGACAAACATCGCGACCACTCCGCCCGCGATCCAGTACATCTGCTTGGTGTGAAAGCCGACGTACTTCGTGTGCAGCGTCGCGGAAAAAATCTCCAGTACCGACACAACGCAGAGCGCCCCGACCAGTCCGAACAGCGCCCAGTCGAAATCGCGGAAGCTCATGAAACGGCGCATCTGGCTCATTGCGATTTCACCTGCGCCGGTTTGCCCGGAAGAGCGGGCTGTGCACCTACCCGGGCCGATTGCGACTCCTGCTGACCTGGCTTATTGCTCTTGATCTGAGCTGAAATCGCCGGACCGGGTGCGGACTTCTTCCCGTTCTGAGCCGCGTTCAGCGGCGTTCCCGATGTTTTTGCGGCGACGCCTTTGTCGGCCGGACCTCCAGCCACCGTTCCGTTCGATCCAACATAGAACTTTCCGGCCAGCATCTTCGTCTGTGGTTCCCCCGGTGTGCTAGCGGCAGGATTCGGAGTGGTCCACACAGCTCCGACCTCGACGGGCTTCGGATTGGGCGTCTTCACCGGCATCAGGTTGTTCTGGAGCCGGCGCTGCTTTTCGACGTAAGCGGCAACGAGCCGAGCGCCAAGCCGCGCAGGGTAGTAGCTGAACTCGCCATGCTCCCAGAGAACAGCAATCACCAGTTCAGGATTTCGCCGGGGCACCACTCCCACAAACCAGACGTTCGGCAGCGTGTGGTGCCCTTTATTGGTCTTGCCCAGCGCTTCGTGGCTCATCACCTGCGCGGTGCCGGTCTTCCCAGCCAGGTCGATACCTTCCAAATGCGCCGAACCTGCTGTGTGGTAGAGCCCTGGCTGAGTCACCTGCGCCATGCCGTCCGTGATCGTCTGCCAGTTGTCCGGATCGATGGGAAGCTGAGCATCGGCGGTGCCCGGCAGGTTTTCGTACAGGTCCTTGCGGAACTCCTCGGGCAATTGATCGGGCGCGACCACGTGGGGCCGCACCAGGCGCCCCTCCGAAGCGATACCCCCGATGATGCGGGCAAGCTGCAGCGGCGTCGCAGCCACCGCACCCTGGCCGATCGCTACGTCGAGCGTCTCATCCGGGTACCAGCGGCGGTGATAGTACTTCAACAGCCAGCGCTGGCTTGGCATCAGGCCGGCCTGCTCATTGGGCAGATCGATCCCGGTTTTCTGACCGTAGCCAAATGCCGTCGCGTACTTGGCGATGCGATCGATGCCCAGTTTGTCGCCAAGCTGGTAGTAGAACGTATCGCACGAAAATGGAATCGCATTGTGAATATCGACTGCGCCATGCTTCTCGTCGCAGTGGTGGAAGTAACCGTATGGTCCCCAGCCGCCTGCGCAGTTCACATGCAGGTTCTGGGCAACGCCCTCCTGCAATCCCGCGACTGACATGAGAATTTTGAACGTTGACCCGGGTGCGAGCTGAGCCTGAATAGCCTTGTTCATCAGCGGGTGATCGGGATCGGTGATCAGCTTATTCCACTCGCCCCGATCGATCTTCACCGCGAATAAATTCGGATCGAAGCTCGGCCGCGACACCATCGCGAGAATCTCGCCGTTCCGCGGATTCATGGCCACGATCGCCCCGTTGCGATCACCCAGCGCCAGCTCCGCGGCCTTCTGCAGGTCGTTATCGATGGTCAGCCTTAGATCCTGCCCGGGAACCGCGTGCTGAATACCAAGGAATCCGACCTCGCGGCCGTGGCTGTCCACAATCACATCCCGCGAGCCGTCCTGCCCGCGCAGAACCTGGTCATACATCTCCTCTACGCCGCCCTTGCCGACGACATCGCCGGGCTCGTAGGCGGCATAGCGGGTCTGGTTCAAATCTTCTTCGCTGACTTCGCCCACATATCCGATCAGGTGCGACGCATAACCGTCGCGCGGGTAGAGCCGCCGTTCCGCCTCGATCGTCTCCAATTCCGGCAGCTCGTTCCGATGCGCCTCAATGAAGGCGTGTTCATCCGCGGTGAGGTCTTCTTTGATCGGAATGGGCTGGTACCCGGGAGAGAGACGATATTTGTGCAGCGTGGCCTTGAGCTGATCGAGGTTGAGATGCAGACCGTGCGCAATCATCGGCAGGTCTTCGTCGACTTTGTGGTTCTGCTCCCGAACGAGGAAGCAGGAGACCGAGGGGTAGTTGTCGACAACCAGCCGGTTCTCGCGGTCGAAGAGCTTTCCCCGCGGCGCAAGGATAGGAACCTTGCGGATGCGATTCTGCTCGGCCAGCATCCTGAAGTTTTGGGCACCCAGAATCTGCAGCCGCCACAGCCCGGCAGAGAGCGCCAGGATCAGGGCAAGAATGGCGTACTGAACCACCGCGAGCTTGAGGGCGGGGAGCTTTTCGCCGCGTGTGACCTTATCGAAAGACATGTGAAGCTACTTCTAGAATACCCCTATCTTGAATTCTTTATTGAGCGTCTTTGGCCGCGCCAGCATTGTTCTCAGTTGCGATGAACCAACGTACTCAATCGCGAATTTTCGCCCGGTCGAGCAAAGGGAATAGCACCAAGGCAATGACCGAGTTGCCGATGGCCTTATACAACTCCGACATCCAGTTCGTGTCCACTGACATACCGAGCAGGAACCGGACTACAAAGAAATAGGTCGCACTCCCCACCAGCGACAGAAGGAAGGTCATGATCAGCCGGACTGCGTGGTTCTCAACGTTGACAAGAATCCCCACGGTCGCCGCCAGGTAGCCGACAAGCGTCTTTGCGATTCCGTTGATGCCGATCGGATGCCCGCTGAGCGCATCTTCAAAGATTCCCAGAATCCCCCCGAGGATCGATCCCTGAATCGGATTGCGCCGGCTCAATGCGAAAAACACGGTAATGACCAGTGGTAAATCGAACCACGCAAACCGTCCCAGCAGTCGCGGCAGCCAGGCCTGCAACACCACCGCGAGCACCGGCACCAGCGCATAGATCAGCGCCGGGTAGCGGTGAATCTCGTAGTCGCGGCGTGCGTCTGCAGATAGCACCGACATGGCTATTGCTTGTCTCCCTGTGGCGCTGGAGTCGCTGGTGCTTGCTTGGCTGGAGTTTGTGTGGCTGGTTTGGCAGGCTCCGACTTTTTAGGTGCGGCCTGCCCGCCTCCCTGGGTGGAACTTGCCGGAGGCGCCGCGTCCGAAGGCGTAAAGCGGTCCGGATGCATCGGCTGAGTCGGCTTCGAGGGAAACCCGGGATTTGAGGTATCGTTGATCGGCTGCTGATCTGCAGGAAGATTCGGATCGATCAACCCCGGCAGCTTCTCCGCCATGCCTTCTGAGGTCTTTTGCTTTTCCGCTTCCGCTCCCTTCAGAGCTTCGCTGGTGGCGATGTCCTGCTGCTGCTCCTTTGAAAACTGCGGCTCAGTCACTGTAATGACCAGAACCTCATCCAGCTGATCGAGGCGCGCGGCAGGCTTCAGAATCACGTCCACGAATCCGTCGCGCTCCGGATCGTTCACCACTGAATCGACAACGCCCACGGGCAAACCGCGCGGAAATATCTGGTCGCCACCCGCGGTCAGAACCTTGTCGCCCTGCTTGATGCGCTGGTCGCTGATCACGTCCACGATCTCCGGCCGCCCCTGCGCATTCCCCCGCAGTATCCCGCGAATTCGCGTCGACTCCATGATCACGCCAGCGCCGCTCGATTGATCGTTGATCGCCAGCACCTGCGCGGTATGCCCGAAAACATCGCGTACCTTGCCCACGATGCCTTCTGGGGTAATCACCGCCATATCGCGGTCGATGCCATCCTTCTTTCCCTTGTTGATCGTGAACACCCGGGACTGCTCAGTCCCGCTGGTTCCGATCACTTCGGCCGGCATCGTCTTGTAAATGTATTTCTGCTGAAAACCCAGCAGCGCCTGCAGCCGCTGACCCTGTTTGGCGTCCTCAAGCAGCGCCGCCTGCTCCAACCGCAGTCTGTCGACGGTCTTCTGCAAGTCGGCATTCTCCTGCCGCACATGCCGCAGATCGAAGTAGTTGCTCCAGACCCCTGAAACACCGGAGCCGGTACTATGAAGGGCCCTCTCTGGCGGGCTGACAATTCCATTCGCCCACAAGCGGATCAGCCGGACTTCCTGTCCATCGCCCTGCCCGCTGTTGGCGCGCCGCACCTGCATGGCAAGACCCAGAATCTGCGCCACCAGCAGAGCCAGCAGCACCAACAGATTCCGATACCGAACTACAAACGATTCCATGAAAGGCCAGGGTTCAGGTTTCAGTGTTCAGGGTTCAGGAAGATGGTGCGGATTGCAAGATGCCAAAGGCTGATCCCTGACCCCTGATCTCTGATCCCCGTCTCAATCGATCTTGATCTTTCGCAGCAGCCTGAAATCCGAGAGCATCTTTCCGGTTCCCAGTACCACTGAGGCCAGCGGATCGTCGGCTACCGAAACCGGCAGCCCCGTTTCTTCGCGAATCCGCTTGTCAAGGTTCTTGATCAGAGCGCCGCCGCCCGTCAGAACAATACCGCGATCGGAAATGTCGGCCGAAAGTTCGGGAGGCGTCCGCTCCAGCGCCACGCGAATCGCGTTCATGATCACTGCGATGCACTCGCCGAGCGACTCGCGAATCTCGCTGTCGTCAATCGTGATGGTCTTCGGCACGCCTTCGATCAGGTTGCGGCCCTTGATCTCCATCGTCAGCGGCTTGTCCAGCGGATACGCCGATCCGATCTCGATCTTGATCTGCTCCGCCGTGCGCTCGCCGATCAGCAGGTTGTACTTGCGCTTCAGGTAGTTCGTGATCGACTCGTCCATCTGGTTGCCGGCCATGCGAACCGACCGCGAATAGACGATGCCGGAAAGCGAAATCACCGCGATGTCCGTTGTTCCACCGCCGATATCCACAACCATGTTGCCGCCCGGCTCCGTAATCGGCAGCCCCGCGCCGATCGCCGCCACCATGGCCTGCTCGACGAGATAAACCTCGCTTGCCTTGGCGCGATAGGCCGAGTCTTCGACCGCGCGCTTTTCCACCTGGGTAATTTCCGAGGGCACGCCGATCACGATGCGCGGATGCACCAGCATCTTGCGGTTGTGCGCCTTCTGGATGAAGTAGTTCAGCATCTTCTCGGTGACTTTGAAGTCCGCAATGACGCCGTCCTTCATCGGTTTGATGGCCACGATGTTGCCCGGGGTACGGCCCAGCATGTCCTTGGCTTCTTTGCCGACTGCCTCCACCTCACCGGTGTTCTTGTTGATCGCCACAATGGAGGGCTCGTTGACAACGATGCCCTTGCCGGCAGCGTAGACCAGTGTGTTGGCGGTACCTAAATCAATGGCGAGATCGCTCGAAAACATGCTGAAGAGTGAGCGCAGGCCATGGGTCCGCGAAGTGCGCGAAGGATAACCGTTCTGGGACATTTAAAAGGTACTCTACCTCAAAAACATTGTAAGGTGACTCTACACCTGAATAACAAACACCGCTGGTAATAGGAAGCCGGGGGACATTTGTATATACCCCGTTTGCACCAGGCTGTTTGAAAGAAAGGTGCAGGAACCTGATAGAGCCATCGTGGAGCAATCGCCACGGGCCGTCCGTGACTTGTGAACATCAGACACGCCCCGCCCACGTACGCTAAAATCAGGTGGTTTTGAGTCACTGAGCCGCAGCGTCCCTTCGTTCAAGCGGCATAACTCTTTTTCAACCGAGTTTGATAACTGATAACTGACAGTTGATAACTGTTCACTGACCCCTGAGCCTGAGCCCTGACTATGACCTACCCCACGTATCACAATCTGATCGGCGGTGAGTGGATGCCCGCTGCGAGCGGCAAAACCACCCTGAACGTCAACCCCGCAGACCACGACGACATCGTCGGCTCTTTCCCCTCCTCCGGCCCCGAGGACGTAGCCAAGGCGGTCGCCGCCGCAAAGAAGGCATTTGCCACTTGGCGTCTAGTCCCCGCGCCCAAACGCGCCGAGATCCTCGTCCGCGCGGGGATCATTCTGCAGCAGCGAAAGGAGCAGTTTGCCCGCGATATGACCCGCGAAATGGGCAAGGTTCTCGCCGAAACCCGCGGCGACGTCCAGGAGGCCATCGACGAGGCGTTCTATGTCGCCGGCGAAGGCCGCCGCCTCTTCGGCCAGACCACTCCGTCCGAGCTTCAGAACAAGTTCGCCATGTCCATCCGGATGCCCGTCGGCGTCGTCGGCCTCATCACGCCGTGGAACTTCCCCATGGCCATCCCCAGTTGGAAGCTCTTCCCGGCTCTAGTCGGCGGCAACACCTGCGTCATCAAGCCGGCCACTGACACACCGCTCTCCACCTATAACCTCGTTCAGGCTCTTGTCGATGCGGGCTTGCCCGACGGCGTAGTCAACATTGTCAGCGGAAGCGGCGGCTCCACCGGCAACGCTCTAGTCGAACATCCCGACGTCCGCGCCATCAGTTTCACCGGATCGAGCGAGGTCGGTTCCCACGTCGCCCAGCGCGCGGCCGCAACCTTCAAGCCCGTCTCCCTGGAGATGGGTGGCAAGAACGCCCAGATCGTTCTCGACGACGCCAATCTCGAGCTCGCCCTCGACGGCGCGCTCTGGGGAGCATTCGGCACCACCGGCCAGCGCTGCACCGCCACCAGCCGCATCCTGCTGCAGAAGGGAATCGCGAAGAAGTTTACCGACGAGTTCGTCGCCCGCGCCAAAGCTCTGAAAATCGGCAACGGCCTCGATGAATCTATTCAGGTCGGTCCGCAGGTCAACAAAGGCCAGATCGAAACCTCAACGCAATATGTCGACATCGCGACAAAAGAAGGCGGCAAGCTCCTCTGCGGTGGGCACGCCCTCACCTCAGGCGACTACGCCAAAGGCACTTTCTTCGAGCCAACCATCTTCGGCGGCATCACGCCCGCGATGCGCCTGGCCCGCGAAGAGGTTTTCGGGCCCGTCGTCGCCGTCCTCGAGTTCGACACCTTCGAGCAGGGGATTGAGATCGCGAATTCCATCGAATACGGCCTCTCCAGCGCCCTCTACACCAAGGACCTGAACCGGGCTTTCGCCGCGATCCGCGACCTCGAAGCCGGAATCACCTACATCAACGCTCCCACCATCGGCGCAGAAGTGCACCTGCCCTTCGGCGGAGTCAAAGCCACCGGCAACGGCCATCGCGAAGGCAACGGCGCCATCGACTTCTTCACTACGTGGAAAGCTGTCTACGTCGACTACAGCGACAAGCTCCAGCGCGCCCAGATCGACAACGCATAGTAGTACTGCGGAAAGTATTCCGGATCGCTATGAGGCACTTTGAAGTGAACCGGGATCTTGCCCCGGAGGGGCAATAAAGAATAGCCCAGGACAAGCCGCGATAGCGGCGCAGTCCTGGGAAAACCTAACATTAGCCCAAGCCCCGGAGGGGCGACCGAAACGCATCGCACTGGAAATCAATCCAGATCTTCCTCATCCACTTCCTCCCACGCCCCAAACGAAACATGCCGCGGAATCAGCCGATACTCGTACGCCTCGCGCTCCAGCACCTCGCGAAAATCCGGATGCGCCAACTCGATGATTCCCTTGGCCCGCTCCGCCACCGACTTCCCCTTCAGGTTCACCATCCCATACTCCGTCACCAGGTACATCACATCCGACCGCGGAGTCGTCACGATATTCCCCGGCGTCAAGCTGAACACGATCCGGCTCTTCCGTTCTCCCCGCTTCTCGTAAGTCGACGAAAGGCAAATGAAGGACTTCCCGCCTTTTGAGGCATAGGCTCCGCGCACAAACTGCAGCTGCCCGCCTGTCCCGCTCAAATGCCTCTGCCCATCGGACTCCGATGCCACCTGTCCCTGCAAATCCACCTGCGTCGTGTTGTTGATCGATACAGCCTTCTCGTTCTGCATGATGATGTTCGGCGAATTGGTGTAGTCCACCTGGTGGCAATACATATCCGGATTTCGATTCAGCGTCGCGTACAGCGCATGCGATCCCAGCGCAAACGTGTAGGTCACCCTGCCGGGGTCCAGAGTCTTGCGCGTTCCCGTTACTCGGCCCGAGCGGTAAAGCAGGCCGATTCCGTCCGTCATCATCTCCGTATGAATGCCGAGATCCTTCACTCCGGCTTCAAGCAACAAGCTGCAAGCAGCATTCGGCATGCCGCCAATGCCGATCTGCAGGCAGCTCCCATCTTCAATCTCCGCGGCAATGCGTCGCGCCACCGTGCAATCGATCTCGCTCGGGTCAGGATTGGGAAGCTCGGCACCGGGTTGATGATCGCCCTCGATGACATAGTCCACATCGCGCAGATGCACGCCGTTCTCTTTGCCGAACGCATACGGCATCTCGCGATTGGTCTCTACAATCACCATCTTCGAGCGCTCGACTACGGCACGAAGCCACATATTCGTCGGACCGAAATTGAAATATCCGCCCTCATCCATCGGACAGGTCTTGATGATGGCAATGTCCACAGGATCAAGAAAGCGCTGGTAGTAATCCGGCACCTCGCCCAGGTTCAACGGCACGTAGTTGCAGCGGCCCGCATCATGTTTTCTGCGGTCGTAGCCGGAGAAGTGCCAGCTGAACATATGGAAGTGCCGGCCCTCCCGGTCCTCTTCGATCACCGCACGCGGCCGCATCGAAAGGCACGAGCGAATCTTGACATTCTCAAGCTCTTCCTTCCGCGCAGCCAGGGCGTTGTCAAAGACATCTGGCTGGCACAGCGCCGCGGCATAGTCCAGCCACATCCCCGACTTGACCAGGCTTGCAGCATGTTCTGCAGAAATTGTTTCCGGCATGGTGACCACCTGAGGAAGAAGGGATTCACGTTCGCAAGGAGTCTATAACGAATGCAGCATACCCATCTCGAAGGGAAGTGTAGCCAGCATCCAGTGGGCGCCCCCGGTCCCTAGCTTTTGGGGACCGGGGATGCCGCCATATTTCGAAGAGACGTGCATCACGCAACAAGCTACGCTCAGCGCTCCTTCGTATCCGGCTTCATCTCCGGCTCCTTCACCTTCAGAATCTGGTCCGCTGCAGGTTTCTCAACCCGCTGCACAATCCCACTCGGCCACCGGATCTCGACGTAGTTGATCTTGGTTTCCGCTCCGAGCCCGAAGTGAATCCGCCTGTCGCTCGATGACATGAACCCCACGCTCGTCGTCGCATGATTGTGGAGCTTTCTTCCCGAGCCCGTCTCGACCAGAATCGCCGCTCCGATTCCATCACGATTGCTCTTTGTTCCCTCAAGATCGAGCATCAGCCAGTGATTCTTGTGGATTGCATTGTTCCTCAGAATGCGCGGCTTTTCATTCAGCGAGGTGACAACGAGATCCATGAACCCATCATTGTTCAGATCCACAAATGCCGACCCGCGCTGATACCCCATATGCCCGAAATCCGGCCCCATCTCCTCCGACACATCCACCAGAGTTTTCCCATCCACGTTGCGAAACATTGTGTCGTGCTGTTTCGCATTGACGGTCAGATCATCGACATCGCCATTCGCCGAATACAGATCCTTCCAGCCATCGTTGTCGAAGTCCACAAATCCGATGCTCCAGCCTGAAAGCCTCCTGCTCAGCGCACCCAGCTTAGAGCTCCACGTTACATCCGTAAACGACTTCCCGCCTTCATTCTTCAGCAGCCCAAACACCTGTCCCGACAAGTCGTTGTAGACAACATCCACCCACCCATCGTTGTCGAGATCCTTTGCGTCCGAGCCCATCCCTGAAACGCTGTCGCCCTGCATGTTGTAAGCGACTCCCAATTCGAGCCCGCGCTCTTTAAAGGTTCCGTTCCCCTGGTTCATGAACAGAAAATTCGGCTCAGTATCGTTGGCTACGAAAATGTCCATCCAGCCATCGCGATCGAAATCGGCAATCGATATGCCCATTCCCTTACCAAGAATCTTCCCGATGCCGCTCGTCTCGGTCGCATCTTCGAACTTGCCATCGCCCAGATTTCGATACAGCCGCGACGACACACTCTTGTAAACCGTCGGCGAGCAGTACTCCTCGTGCTCCGGATCGCGCAGGCACCTCTTGTCGCTTTGCGGAGTCCACACCGTGTAGTTGGTCACTATCAGGTCGAGCCGGCCGTCGTTGTCGTAGTCGAACCATGCGGCCCCCACGCTCAACAGATTCTCCGGCTTGCGATCCAGTCCCGACCCCGCCGTTACGTCGCTGAACGTCCCATCGCCGTTGTTGTGGTAGAGCGCGTTTCTGCCCGCGTTGCAGACAAACATGTCGGAGTGCCCATCGTTGTCGTAGTCCGCGACCGCCGCGCCAAAGCAGAATCCCAGGTCCGCGCCCAGCAGACCTGCCTTCTCCGTCACATCCGTGAACGACCCATCGCGATTGTTGCGCAGCAGGCAGTTGTAATACTCCGGCCCTGTCTTCTTCAACTCCGGCAGCTTCGCTCCATTCGTGAAGAACAGATCCATCCACCCGTCGTTGTCGAAATCAATCGCGGCCACGCCGCCGCACATCGGCTGCGGGAAGAACTTTCGGCCGGTGAAGTTATTGTTGCTGCGGTACGGGAAGTTGGATTTGCTGGAGATGTCCGTGAACCACGGACTCTGCGTCCCGTTCGTCTGACCCGCGACATGCGGAAAAGTCACTGCTCTTGCGAATCGCGACGAAACGGGCAATGTCGCCGCCAGCGCAGTCAGCAGGGCTCTTCGACTCATTCGGAGCATTGGCCTAGAATCCTAGCAGGACCGTTGCTCCGAACAAAACCCGCCCCACTCATCTCAACAACACAACGCAAACTGTCAGTTCACGTGTGCGTGCAGTACCGCAGAGCCACCCGGCGCAGTCAGTGCGCAATTAGCCTGCTGGTCACAGCGATAGTGAACCAGCGTGTTGTTGTTTGCCCAGGCCATGGCCGTGGCCGCTCCCAGCATCTTGTCGATTCGGAACGTTCTTCCCTGTGTCCAGAGTTGTCCCCGCGCAGCGTCGTACTCGGTTGCGCGTTCATCGCCCTGAAGGACAAATCCACTCTGTGGCTTCGTCGACGCTTTCTTTGCATGCGCTCCGAGCCCAGCTTCCTTCGCCTTCAATGCCGCCCGCGGATCGAAGAGCGCCGCCTGTTCATCCAGTGACGGGAAATTTGTGTTCATGTCCCAATAGCTGGCCTTCTGATATTGGTCGGGAGAGCAGGGAAGCGTACCCTGCACGTTCACCGCCGACACCAGACCATCTGGTCCAAGCGCGCTCTGAAAGACGTCCTTGCCCTGTTCCCGAACAGCCTGGGCCGCCTGCATGTGCGTAATCGCGCTCTGCCTTGCCGCCTGGTAAGCCGCAGTGCGTTCTGCCGCCGAAAGCTTCTTTCCGTTCGGCCCGACAGCCGGAGGCATCGGCACCTGGACCTGCGCGTTCTGCGCGTCGAAATGGAACGGAATTTCCTTACCGCACAGTGCGAACCCTGTCGCATCCAGCAGCCGCATGTTTACGGATAAAGGCTGCGGCGGATTCAAAACAGCCTTCGAGAAGCCTGCCTGCCAGCGGTCTTCCATTGATTCAACGTGCAGTTGATACACCAGTTTTCCAGTCTTCCGATTGCCGTCCCATCGGGTGGTCAGATGACCTCTCAGTCCGGCATTCGCTACGATACCCGGGCCCATGTCTCCCGGCGGCGGCGCGCCGTCCTTTGGTTTCGTTGCGGTGTAAACGATAAAGATCGCAAAGCCGATCAGCGCAGCAAAACCGCCGATCATCCAGATTGGAATTCCCTTCTTCGGCTGCTTCGGAGGGGCTTGTTCCTCTAGAGCGTGCTCGGCAGGATCAGTGAACTCAGGCACTTCCTGCTGGTACTGGTATTCGTCTTCTTCTTCCTCTTCCTCAACCTCCGGCTCAGCCACCGCGACGGCAGATCCCGAAGCGGCCGGGGCTGCTTTCGCCTCGGGGGCAAGACCTGCACTGGTACTGGAGATGGGCGATGGCTGCGACCTGAGCATCGCCCTCAGTTCATCGGCTGTGCCTTGATCTGACGAAACAGCAGGCCGAACGGGCTCCGCAAATGGTTTCGCGAGAGGAGGAGGTGGGCTAACGTGTCCTAGCTCGTCGAACCCTTCGTCAAACTCGTGTTGATCAGACTCAAACATAACTACGCCTTTCGCCGGATCCCGGGCAGCAGATACTCACAATGGGCGGAAGCCATCTGGATTGTCCCACGATGGTAACCCGACAGCAAAGTACGGGCGTAACCCTTCGCCGCAACTAGGTATCTTTTCTTTTACCTACTTGCAAACCGGCACCTGCGTTCAGGCCCGGCCGCCGTCCAGAACATCGCGCAGCGCGAAGCTCGTCTCCAGACGCGTTACACCCGGCAGCCGCGACAGCTCATTCTGATGAAGCCGGCCGTAGTCGTCGATCCCCGCAACCCGCGCAACCAGCATGTAGTCATACTGTCCCGCCATCAGGTGGCAGCTTACGATCTCCCGGCAATGCCGCACCGCCGTCTCGAAAGCACTCAGCACCGGCGCAGACTGTCTCTCCAGCGTTACCCGGATATACACCGTCATCCGCTTCCCCAGAACACGGTCGTCGACTATCGCCCGGTAACCGCGAATGGCTCCGGCTGCCTCAAGGGACTGGATTCGCCGCGAAGCCGCCGAAGCAGACAGCCCAACTGCTTCGCCTACCTCGAAATTCGTGGCACGTCCATTCCTCTGCAGAAAGCGCAAGATGGCCGAATCTAAGTCATCTAGATCGATAGCTTCTGCGATCTTCGCCTTGATAGTTGACAAATCTTGCGCGTGGTCGCCGCTCTGCTCATCTTTCGTGCTCATGACAGCGTTTTAACACGATGTTTGCACACATTGGAACCCATTTGCGCCGTAGGATGTCTCTCGTCAGGCAACATGAGATGAGCCGCAGCGCCGGATCAGCCCTCCCCAACATCCTCCGGAGTTCGGGCATTCAGTTTCCTGCCCTCCCCCATTCACTGCCGCATCAGAGAGTCTGAACAAGGAGCCACCATGATCATCGGCGTTCCCAAAGAGATTAAAGACAATGAAGCACGCGTCGGTGTCACTCCGGCTGGCGTTCGGGCTCTTACCGAGTCCGGCCACAAGGTGCTCGTCGAAACCCACGCCGGCGAACTCTCCGGCTTTACCGATGACGACTATCAAAATGCGGGTGCCGAAATCGTTGGCGACCGCGGCTACGTCTGGGGCAAGTCCGAAACCGTCGTAAAGGTGAAAGAGCCCATCGAGCAGGAGTATGCATACTTCCGCGAGGGGCTAGTCCTCTTCACCTATCTGCATCTCGCGCCGATCCCCGACCTGACCAACCGTCTTCTTCAGGCAAAGGTCACCGGTATCGCGTATGAAACCGTTCGCGATCGCCAGGGCACCCTCCCCCTTCTCACACCTATGAGCGAAGTCGCAGGCCGCATGTCGGTTCAGGTCGGCGCCGCTTATCTCGAAAAAGAACACGGCGGTCGCGGCATCCTTCTTGGCGGAGTCCCCGGCGTCCCCCCGGCACACGTCACCATCATCGGCGGTGGCATCGTAGGGACCAACGCCGCAAAGATCGCTCTCGGCTTCGGTGCCAAAGTCACGCTGGTAGACCTCAATCTCAACCGCCTCCGCGAACTCGACGACCTCTATCAGGGACGTCTCTACACGCTGGCCTCGAACAGCTACAACCTCGACAAATCGACGCGTGAGGCCGACCTCGTCATCGGTGCCGTCCTCATCCCCGGAGCCACAGCACCCAAGCTCGTCACTCGTGCCATGGTCTCCCAGATGAAAAAAGGCGCAGTCATTGTCGACGTTGCCATCGACCAGGGTGGTTGCGTTGAAACCGCCAGGCCCACCTCGCACTCCAACCCGAGCTACGTAGTCGACGGGGTGGTTCACTACTGCGTTACCAACATGCCCGGCGCCGTGCCGCACACCTCTACGCTGGCTCTGACCAATTCGACCTTCCCATACCTCATGCGCATCGCCAGCCTCGGCGCGCGAGAAGCTCTCAAGAAGGATCTGGGATTCGCCGAAGGCCTCAACACCTACCAGGGCAAGGTCACCTACCGCGGTGTAGCCGAAAGCCAGCAGCGCGAGTGGACTTCTGCCTCGGATCTGCTCTCGTAAAAAAGCACCATTGCCTCAACCGGCCAGAGACTCACCCTTTGGCCGGCATCTCAGCTTGTTACTACTAACTACTCACTACTCTCTATTTAGCCCTCGTCCCCTTGTTCCTTTAGTCCCTTCTATAATCCCCCCATGCTCTTTGCAGGCGACTCGCGGCGCAGGACGATGCTCTTCCTTGCCGTCGGAGTGCTCCTGGTCTTCGCTCTCCTGGGCGGCCTGAACGCGTTCAATACCTCAAGCGTCCCGTTCCTGAACCCGGAGACGTCCGGCGAGACGCTAGCCTTTACCGGCCTTACTGTCGTCGTCTTTCTCTTGCTCCTTGTTCTTCTTCTCCTGCTGCTGCGCAACATCCTCAAGATATTTGCGGATCAGAGCAGCACAGCACTCGGCACACGGCTGCGAACCCGCATGGTCGTGGGTGCTGCTCTTATCGCCGTCACTCCCGCAGTCTTTATGTTCCTCTTCAGCTTCCAGCTGATGAATCGCTCCATTGACCGCTGGTTCTCGCCCAACACCACGCAGCTTCGCGAAGACTCTACCCGCGTCGTTCTCGAACTAGCGCAGTACGTCACCAGCAACGCCCGCGGCGAGGCTGAATCCATCGCCGCCAGCGGCGCGATTGAGGGCGATCCGGGAGCATTGCAGAAGGTCTTTGCTTCCCACCGCGTCACGCTTCAAGGCGGCTTCGTTCTCGTCTACGACCAGGACCATCGCGTCGAAGCAAGCTACGGCGCGCCGCCGGAAAACAGCTCCGCCAGTCTGATCCCGTGGCTCCCGGAAAAGGCCGGAGACACGCGACTCCAGTCCGTGACGCCGTTGCAGGGGCCGCTCTCGGCCAGCATCCTTTCTTCCGCGCAGCGCAATGACGAGCCCGTCATCCGCGTCTCCGGACAGGACTACGCATTAGGCAAAGCCACCGTTGACTCAGGCAGGACCGTAATTGCGGCTCTTCCCATGCCTCAGGGCCTTAGCCAGACCACCGCCCGCATCCGCGCCGGGGCCACCGAATACTGGAACCTCTTCCGATCCCGCCGCAGCATCCGCAACACTTTCTTCCTCATGCTGCTGCTCATCACCGTCGTCGTCTTTTTCTCCAGCGTCTGGCTCGCGCTGTTTCTCTCCAAGCAAATTACGCGTCCCGTCGAGGCTCTTGCCGACGCCATGGATGAAATTGCCGCTGGCAAATACGAACACCGCGTGGCCCTTGTCTCGACCGGAGAAATGGCCGAGCTCGTTCGCTCGTTCAATCACATGGCCGAGGATCTCGACGCCAGCCGCAAGCTCGCCGAATCCTCATCCGCTCAACTCACCGCCGCCAATCAGTCCATCGAAGAGCGCCGTCGCGAGCTCGAAATCATTCTAGAAACCATTCCGTCCGGTGTGGTCACGCTCGACGCAACCGGAACCGTCCTTCAGGCCAACCGTGCCTTCTCCGTGCTCATGAGCCAGGAAGAAAACGCCCGTCTGCGCGGCCAGAAGCTGGATACCCTTTTGCCTCCCGATGTTCTCGAGGACTTTTCCCGTCTCATCCGCCGCGGGCAGCGCATGGGCGCGGCATCCACCGAGCTCGAACTCCACCTGCGCGGTCGCAATGTTCATCTGGCCGTGACCAGCGCGCGTCTCGAACTCGCCAGAAAGCGCCACGGTACCGTACTCGTCGTCGAAGACACGTCGGAGCTTCTTCGTGCTCAGCGCCAGGTCGCGTGGAAAGAGGTCGCCCAGCGGGTCGCGCACGAGATCAAAAACCCCCTCACGCCCATCGCGCTTTCCGCGGAACGCATCGGCCGGCATCTCGATCGCGCCCAGCCGGACTCGCCTTCCGTCATCCGCAAGTGCAGTGAGGTCATACTCACCTGCGTTGGAACCCTTCGCACCCTCGTCGACCAGTTCTCCGCGCTCGCGCAATTTCCAGCGCCTCAACCGCGCGTGTGCGACATGAATCAGATCGCCGACGAGGCACTCGCGCTTTTCGCCGGCCGACTCGATGGCATCACCGTCAAAAGAAATCTCGAGCCCGGCCTGCCTCTCGTTGTCGCCGATCATGATGCCGTTCGACGCGCCCTCGCCAACCTGATCGACAACGCTGCCGAGGCCATGCAGGGAAGTCTGCTGCGAGTGCTTGGTGTTCAGACTTCACTCAGCGAAGACGGCGGGGCAGTCGAAGTCGAAGTCTCCGATACAGGTTACGGGCTCACCGCCGAGATCCGCGAACGGCTCTTCCTGCCGTTTTACTCCACGAAGCACCGCGGCACTGGCCTGGGCCTGTCAATCGCCGCCAAAATCGCGCAGGAAGCCGGAGGCACCATCCGTGCCGAGAGCAACGCACCGAAAGGCGCGCGTTTCGTCATGCGCCTGCCCTTGAGCGAACATGTTGACTCGGCCAGCCATGAAAACGGGGCTACACCCGTCAGCGAGGTGCGCTCTTGAACCACGTCCTGGTGGTCGACGATGAAGCAGAAATTCGTTCCTCCCTCGAAGAAATCCTCACCGAAGAGGGCTACTCGGTAGCCACAGCAGCCTCCGCCGCAGAGGCCAAGGTCCTCATCGAAGATGCTCCCTACGACGTCGTTCTGCTTGACATCTGGCTCCCTGATCGCGATGGACTCGATGTCCTCGCAGACGTTCACACGCTTGACGCCGAGAAGCGCCCCGAAGTCGTCATCATCTCCGGACACGGAACTATCGAAGCCGCGGTGAAGGCCACCAAACTTGGCGCCTATGACTTTCTTGAGAAGCCCCTTTCGCTCGACCGCACCCTGATCGTCCTCAAAAACGCGGTCGAGGCACGCCGCCTTCGCAATGAAAACCTGGAGTTCAAGCGGCAGTTCAGCGTCAGCGCGGTCCTCACGGGCGAAAGCGTCCCTCTAAAAGCGTTGCGCCAGCAGATTCGCCTCATGGCTCCCACCAACGGCCGCGTTCTCATCTACGGAGAATCCGGCACCGGTAAGGAAGTCATTGCCCGTGCGATTCACGCCGAAAGCCTCCGGCGCGACGGCATCTTCGTCGAGCTGAATTGCGCTGCCATTCCTGAAGACCACATCGAGTCCGAGCTCTTCGGCTATCGCCACGGCGCGCAGCACGGGGGCCCGCCCGAGCAGCGTGGGACGCTGGAACGCGCTGATGGCGGCTCGCTCTTCCTCGACGAAGTCGGCGACATGAGCCTCAAGACGCAGGCCAAGATGCTGAGCGCTCTTGATGATCAGATGTTTACTCCCGTCGGCGGCTCGCAGCCGATCCGCGTCGACGTGCGCCTCATCGCCTCCACCAACAAAGACCTAGAAGAGGAGATCGCCAAAGGGAACTTTCGCGAAGACCTTTTTTACCGGCTCAATGTGGTTCCCTTCTTCGTACCTCCGCTGCGCGAGCGCAAGCAGGATATCCCGCTTCTGGCGCGCGAATTCCTCGCTGAATTCGGCCGGCAGTATGGCCGCCCCCGCATGGAAATCAGCGATGAGGCTCTCGAAGTTCTCGCCCAGTATCACTGGCCCGGCAACGTCCGCGAACTTAAGAACGTGATCGAGCGAGTGCTGATCCTCAACCCCCGCACTCTTCGCATCGAGCGCAGGCAGCTCCCGCCTCTCACGCACAAGACGGCCGCGCGCGCCAAAGAGGACTTCTCCACGCTCCAGCAGGCACGCGACGCCTACGAGCGCGACTACATCCTTAAGAAAATTGAAGAGGCCCGCAACAACGTGAGTCGCGCCGCCGAGCTCCTCGGCCTCGAGCGCAGCCACCTCTACCGCAAGATGAAAGCCCTCGGCATCAGTGTTCGCGAATAGGCCGGGAGCTTAAGGGGCATCGACAACTCGGGCGTCCCTGCAGCAATTCGTCGTGGTGCTTCACCGCCGTCAGCCGCATTTGGCACAATCAATAGCGTGGATCTCCGCAGAATCGGACGTCCGCACTCCAATGGAGGCTCCAGCGAATGATCGACGCACCCGTAATCGCAAAGGGAACTGACGAAATTCCTCTTCTGCCTGGAATGGTAAACCGCCACGGCCTGGTCGCTGGTGCAACGGGTACGGGGAAGACCGTGAGCCTCCAGGTGATGGCTGAAGCTTTAAGCGCGATCGGAGTACCCGTCTTTGCTGCCGACGTCAAAGGCGATCTATCGGGCATCAGCCAGGCAGGGAAGAGCTCGCCCAGGCTCGATGACCGGTTGAAGCTTCTCGGTCTCGGAAACTGGCAATTTTCCGGCTGCCCCGTCGTCTTCTGGGATGTCTTTGGCAAGCAGGGACACCCCGTTCGCGCCACGGTGAGCGAAATGGGCCCGCTCCTTCTCAGTCGCATCCTCAACCTCAACGACACGCAGACCGGCGTGCTGACGCTGGTCTTCAAGATCGCCGACGATCAGGGCCTCCTCCTGCTCGACATGAAAGACCTGCAAGCGATGCTTCAGGCCGTCGCCAATAGCGCCAAGGACTACCAGACCGAATACGGCAACATCTCCGCCGCCAGCATCGGTTCCATCCAGCGCGGCCTCGTCACGCTTCAGCAACAGGGAGGCGATCAGTTCTTCGGTGAGCCCGCCCTCAATATCGAAGACCTCCTACAGGTCGACAATCGCGGCCGTGGCGTGGTCAACATCCTCGCCGCCGACCAGTTGCTCCAGTCGCCACAACTTTACGCGACATTCCTGCTCTGGCTGATGAGCGAACTCTTTGAGAAGCTCCCCGAGGTGGGTGATCCTGAAAAGCCGAAGCTGGTGTTCTTCTTCGACGAGGCACATCTGCTTTTCAATGATCTTCCGGCTGTTCTTCAATCGCGCATCGAGCAGGTTGTCCGCCTGATTCGCTCCAAGGGCGTGGGCGTCTTCTTTGTCACGCAGAACCCCATCGACGTGCCCGAAACCGTCCTCGGACAGCTCGGCAACCGCGTCCAGCATGCTCTTCGCGCCTTCTCTCCCCGCGATCAAAAGGCAGTGAAAGCCGCCGCACAGACCTTCCGCACGAACCCCAAGTTCGACGTCGAAGAAGTCATCACGCAACTCGCCGTCGGCGAGGGGCTGGTTTCCTTTCTCGACGAAAAGGGAATTCCGGGGGTCGTCGATCGCGCGATGATCTACCCGCCTCATAGCCAGATCGGTCCCATCACGCCCGATCAGCGCGCCGAAATCATTCGCAGCTCCGTGATCGCCGGTGTGTACGAGCAGACCGTCGACCGCGACTCGGCCTACGAGAAGCTGAAAGGCAAAGTCGCTGCATCCTCTGCCGCAGCCGGCGCGCCGCCACCCTCGGTTCCGCAGCCCACATCCGCACAGGCCGCTCCAGCAGCAAGCCAGAGCGGCTGGATGCAAGAGGCAGGCGCCGTGCTGGGCAACGTGCTCGGCAGCGGTTCTGGCCGTCGCGAAACGGTCGCGCAGGCCATGGTGAAAAGCGCTGCGCGATCAATCGGCAGCACCGTCGGCCGCCAGATCATTCGGGGTGTGTTGGGATCCCTGCTGGGCGGGGGCTCGCGTAGGTAGAGCTACTGAATGGTTCCCGTGTTCATGATTGCGTAGGAGCGTCTGTCGTTCTTGCTCTTCCGCCGGTCGCCATGGTTCACACGCCGGTCGCCTTCAGTAGCACGGCGCTCAACGGCAACCTGCTGCGGATCGGTCACCCTGCGCCGGCGGTCGCCGCCAGTCTGCCGCCGGTCAAGCCACACCGTCTCTGAATTCGGAAGAATAATCGGCTTCTTGGCTCCGCCAGTGCCGTTGCCATTTGCGTCGCCGTTGGGCTTACGCGCCGCAGCCATCCTCGCGCTGCCATCTGTCAGCAGCTTGTTCAGCACCGGCAGATTGCCGCGCTGCGACTCGATGTAGTCCACGCCTTCAGCCGTCAGCGAGAAGTCGGAGTTGTCTGCCCGGCTGACGTAGCCCTTTTTCGTCAGATACCATGTCGTGAAGTCCAGGTAGTCGCGCGGAAACCCCATGCGTTTCTCGATCTCCGCCAGTGAGACCTCAGGGAATCGCGGATTGGCTCGCCGCTTGTAATAGAGCACAGCCAGCAGCGCCAGCCGGCGATTCTGCTCCCCCTCAATACTGTCCAGGAAGTCGATTGAGTTCGCTATCGGAGGTTCTTCCGTAGGTTCTTTGCGAAACGCTGCGTCATATTCCGCGCGCCGCGAAGGATTGGAAAGCGTGTCGTACGCCGCCTTCAGCATCCGGAACATCTCCGCATCACCCGAGTTCGGATTGTCCGGGTGCAGCCGCCCCGCCAGATACTTATAGACCCGATGAATCGTCTCGGCGTCGGCATGCGGGCTGATCTGAAGAAACTCGTAGTAGTCGATCATGGCTGCGGTAGGTTCGGTGTTGCGCCTGCTCCAGTCCTCGATGCTGCTCAGATTTACCGAAGGGAATGGTCAATGACTGCGGGGATCGATGAATTGTAGCAATCTTGTTTCCCGAGAGGAACACATCCTTTCGTAATCAGGTTGAGGGGCATTAGTTCACACCAGACACAGGATTTCCCTTGTTCATTCCCGGACATTGGTTCGCAAAATCGGCCAGCCTGTGCCTGCTCCCCATCTCGCTCGTCCCGCTCAACTCAAGCTGAATCAATGCGCTCACCTTTGAATGACTCCGCGCCTCCTGGTATCGAAATTGCTCTTGCAATACGGCAATGCAGTGTCTTTGGAGGCTTCTATGGCGTACTTCGAGCGTATTCGTGACGTGGTCTCCGAGCCATTCAGCTCGGACGTGATCCGGCAACGCAGCTCAGCCGGATGGCAAATGGTATCCATTGAGTGGCGGCGTGAGCTGCCCGATTCTGAATCGCCCTCGGAAGGCGCATTCTCCGAAGACATCCCCTACGGACTCTGCATCTCCCCGGACTGCAAACGCCTCGAAGTCGATCCCCACGAGAACAAGGTCTTGCTGCTCATGATGGATCTGCTCGCACAGGACTTCTCCTATTCGGCGATCGTCAGCGACCTGAACGAGAAGGGCTATCGAACCCGGGAAGGGAAGCCCTGGAGCCGTGTTGCGGTCTTCAACATGATGCCGCGGCTCATCGAAGTCGGCCCGCGCATCTTCTCCAGCGAAGAGTGGGAACAGCGCCGCGTAAAGCTGGCCCGCCGCGAAGCGCCATAGCGCTGATCGGCAATCACCGGCTACTTCAGAATCGGCCCCAGCGATCCGGGATTATCCCCCATCCGCGGATCCACGCGAAAATCCCATACCGTCTGGCTGATGTCCGATGGCGACAGTATCTCCACCAGCGCATACTCGCCGACGTTGAGCGTCGTCTGCGGCGTCAGCTTCAGCCAATGCTTACCCGGCAGGACCTCTACTTTCGTCGGAATCACGTCCTCGTCCTGCGTCACGGTTCCCGTCGGGCTCACATGGATGGCGCCGATGACCCTCACCTCGCGGCGTTCATCCACCTTCACAATTGCGAACCCCGACTCCGGTGAATGCGCTCCATGTTTCCGGTGCGACACCTCCTGCGCACCAGCCGTCTTCACCGTCATCGCATGCGATACGACCTGCTCTACGTCATCCCGCCCTTCCAGCGAAACGTAAATCTCAGGGTCGTTGACGTGCAGATGCGCCCTCGCGTGTGCCCCCGCCAGCTCGATGGAAGCCTTCGAGCCCGCCATCGGATTGAGCGTTGCCAGCCCTTTGCGGCTCTTCTGGTTCAAGTCCAGGTCCGACGGCTTCAGCTCAACCAGCTCCGGCGTCCCCTGGTAGGTATCGAGCACAAACACGCCGTTCTCATCCGGCAGCTCAAGTCCTTTCGCCACCTCCGGCCTGCGCGCCTTTTGATCGTCTCGCTCGGCCGCCTCTTCCTTGTCGAGTTCCGCCGCCTCTTTCATCGCGTCTGAGGACGAAGTACCTGACGTGTCGTAAGGCCCTGTGTGGTGCGCTTCCCACTTCTTTGTCGCGTCCCAGTCCACCAGGGCATAGGGAAGCTCCTCCCACTCCCCACTCCGTTCCATCGACATGTACCGCACGCGATCGCCGACAACTTGGTACTTGCGAACCACCTGGTAGCTGCCGTCCTTCAATACCAGCCTGTGATTGTGCGCCAGCCCGGGCGCATCCGGCGAGATGACCTTCTTGTGCTCCTCATCGCTCGTCCGATCGCGCTCCTGGCCGCTTTCCTGACCTCGCACGATCGCCGGAACCGCTCCCATCACCAGAATCGCCAGCGCTACTATCCAGATCCGTCGCATATCCCCGAAATCCCTCTTAGCCCAACAGTTTAGACGCTGCCTGTGTCGCGTGGTTGGCGTGGATTACCACGGTGGCAGGTGCCCTATGACATCTGCCGGCCTTGCGCATCCAAGTATGTGTATCCTTGATGTAGGCCCTTCTATCAAGGGAGCTTCGCTTTTGACCGCACTTCACCCATGGATGTCTCGCACCCGCCGCGTCAGGCCCTCAGCCTACGTAGTGGTGCTGGTGTGCCTGGCCCTGCTGGCCTTGCTCACCTTCATCCAGGTGGCTCACGTGCACTCGGTCAACACCGATGCCGACCACTGCCCCATCTGCGTCGTCCTGCACACCGCGGCTCCATTAGCGGTAGCCGCGGCCATTATCGTGCTGGTCCAGATGCAAACTTTTGTGCCGCAGGTCGAAGTGCGGCCCATCCGTTCGCTCGGTCATCGCCAACTCTTCATCCGCCCTCCACCCAGCTTCTAAGCTGGCATCGTTCTGATCCTGGTTCAGCCGTATTCCATCTGCTCTTCTATTTTTCATTCCACAGGCCTGAACCACTTCGCATCGATGCCTCGTTGCACTGACGGCTCGTGCTCGCACGCGCCTTTCCACCAATCAGTCAACCCATCGGAGGCTTTCTCTTCATGCCGTATTTTTCGGGCACATTTTTCCGGATACTTCCAGCCGCGGCGCTCTTGCTTGCGACTCTACCCGCCGCAGCCGCGCAGAGCGGCAACGCCGCCACAATCCATGGCACGGTGACCGACCCATCCGGGGCCGTCATTCCCAGCGCCACCGTCACCGTTTCGAACCCCGTCAGCCATCTCAATCGCACCGTTCAGTCCGACGCCACCGGACAGTTCGAAATCGGCAATCTGCCATTCAATACCTACAACGTCACCGCCTCGGCGCCCGGCTTTGCCGCACTCAAGCAGAACGTCACCATCCGTTCCGTCGTCGGTCTCAATCTCGATCTGGTCCTCCACGTCGAAGCTGCAGCATCCACCGTCACGGTCGAAGCCAACAGCAGCGACGTCGTCGAAACCGATCCCACGTTCCATACCGACGTCGATCGCGATCTGTTCGCCAAGGTCCCCCTCGAGAGCGCAACCTCATCGCTCAGCTCCCTTGTCACCGCAACCACCCCGGGTGTCTCCGCAGACTCCAACGGCCAGGCACACGGCCTCGGCGATCACGCTTCCAACTCTTTCTCCGTCGACGGCCAGTCCATCACCGACCAGCAGAGCAAGACCTTCTCCAACCAGCTTCCCTCGAACTCCATCCAGTCGCTCGAAGTGATCGCCGGTGCGCCGCCCGCGGAGTACGGCGACAAGACCAGCCTGGTCATCGTAGCTACCACCCGCTCCGGCCAGGGAGTCACCAAGCCCACCGGGAGTTTCTACACCTCCTACGGCGCCTTCGGAACCGGTACCGCCGGCTTCGACCTCTCCTATGGAGGCAAGAAGTGGGGCAACTTCTTCGAGATCGACGGTCTCAACACCGGCCGCTTCCTCGACCCACCCGAGTTCTCTGTCGTCCACGACAAAGGAAACGAAGCGAACGTCTTCGATCGCATCGACTACAGCTTCTCTTCGGCCGATTCCATTCACCTGAATCTCAATTACAGCCGCTCGTGGTTCCAGAACCCCAATGCCTACGACAATGTGAACGTCACCAACGTCGTCGCAGGAGGTTCCAGCTTCACACCGACATTCGGGGTCATAGGCGACACCGATCAGCGTTCAAGGATTGGCACATACAACATCGCGCCCACCTACACGCGCATCATCAACAACGACGCCGTCTTTAACTTCGGAGCCTTCATCCGCCATGACGATTACAACTACTACCCCAGCAGCAATCCGCTCGCTGACCTCGGCCCTCCGAATCTCCAGACCTCATCGATCGCACAGAACCGCACCCTGACCAACGCAGGCCTGCACACCGACGTCTCCTACGCACAGGGCATCCACACCATCAAAGCCGGACTCCAGTTCTCGCACACCTTCCTGCGCGAAAACGACAGTCTCGGCATCGTGGAAGCCACTTACAATTCGCCCTGTGTCGACGCCAGCGGCACTCCGCTTCCGGGCTATGTCGACCCTTCCCAGTGCGGATCTGGCGGAGCGGTCGCAAATTCCGACTATCTCCCCGTCCTTGCGCCTTATGACTTCACCCGCGGGGGCAATTACTACAACTATCGCGGCCGCGCGGACGTGAAGGGAACCGCACTCTACATACAGGACCAGATCAAGGCCGGCCAGTGGCAGTGGAACCTCGGCCTGCGCGGCGACATCTACAACGGGCTCACCAGTGCCACGCAGGTTGAGCCTCGCCTCGGCGGTGCGTACACGGTCAAGCCCACCGGCACCGTGCTCCGCATCTCCTATGCCCGCACGCTTGAGACACCCTTCAACGAAAACCTCGTGCTCTCCAGCGAAGGCTGTGCGAACAGCGTTCTGGCTCCGCTCCTCTCCTGCACATCGGGCGTTTCAACCGCTGAAGTCCCCGGCTACCGCAATGAATTCCACGCCGGCCTCGAGCAGGCGCTGGGCAAGCACTTCATCTTCAGCGGCGAGTACATCTGGAAGTACACCCACAACGCATTCGACTTCAGCGTGCTCGGCAATACGCCCATCACCTTCCCCATCGACTGGCACAATTCCAAGATTCCCGGCTATGCGCTTCACGTAAGCATGCCGAACTTTCACAACCTCTCGGCCTACACCGTCATGTCATCGGTCTCCGCGCGATTCTTCCCGCCGCAGGTCGCGGGAGCCGGAGCAACCGTCGGCCAGACCGGTTTGCCGTTCCGCATCGATCACGACGAGCGATTGAATCAGACCACGCACGTGCAATACACCCTGGCTCACAGCAAGGCGCTGAGCGGACTTTGGGGAGGCTTCAACTGGCGATACGACTCCGGTCAAGTTGCAGGAGCAGCCCCGTGCTACAACCCGCTCCCCAACGATCCCAACAGCGCCTGCGACGGAACCTCGCTCACAATCGGCGGCCAGCCTTACATCGACTTGTCGTCGCTCACCGCCGACCAGCAGTTCCAAGCCGGGCTCATCTGCAACGGTCAGAAGGCTGCACCTGGTAATCCTCTTCCCTCGGTCTGCCCGGCATCGCAGTTCAGCTCATCGCTCATTCACATCCCCGCTCCCGGTACCGGCAACAACGATCTCAATCCGCCTCGTATCGCGCCGCGCAATCTCTTCGACGTCTCGCTCGGCAAAAACAACTTGTTCAACGCCGACCGCTACAAGGTCGATCTCGACCTCACCGCCGTCAACATCGCGAATGAATATGCGCTCTACAACTTCCTCTCAACCTTCAGCGGCACGCACTACGTAACGCCGCGCGCGGTCACAGGAAAGGTGACCTTCAACTTCTAACGAAAAGAGAATCGATCAGTGCGACGAACCACAATCGTCGCACTGAATCGCGGTTCGACTCTAAACAACAATTGTCATGTTGAGCGAAGGTCGTCTGCTCTGCAGACGACCGCAGTCGAAACACCCGCAGTTGTTTTTTGCAAAGATTGAATCAAATGTGTGCTCAAAATTTTGCCTCATGAATCGCTCTAGCTAAGACAGTAAGCGTTTTCATTCATGCCATCGCCGCATCCGGAGCTACTCCGCAGATGTCACAGCATTGTCATGCTCACCAACCAACCTATTCTGTGGTCTTACAAATTAATCTCATGTGCAACGATCCACGCTTGAGACTGCATCACATTAGGCAGGTGTAGATAACATGCAGCTATTCAAACTCAAAATCGTTTGCATCGTCAGCGCAAACAACGCCAACGGATCTGCTCGGACAGAAGCTCTGCGTGATGGTTGGGGCACGCCTCGCAATCAGCCGCAGCTCGTCGCCATCCAGGGCGGCCGCAGGTCCGACAACGACGAACCGCCTCACGCAGCCTGACGTCCCGCTCGGAGAAAACCTAGACTCGGGCGCGTAAAAAAGAGATTCCATCGAAGGGCAGGCCCAAGAGGGCTTGCCCTTTTCGCATTTCAGACCTGAATCGTGGTCGTGTGGGTTTCGATGCCTGAGTCCCCATGAGGTAACCACTCCAGTCACCTATCGTTTCGCTCCGAGGGTACGGGGGATAGAGGGCTGAATCCACTCTCTTCTTACATTGGGCGTCGCCAGTGCTTTACAGTCGCTTTCATCCTGGATATTCCCCATCCGGGAGGAACGAGATAGACAAATGGCCGAACTCAAGATTTTGCGTAGATGTTTCGCTTGTATCGCATTCGTCTTTGCCTTGGTCTTTATCGCCATGCTCCCCGCCATCATTCAGGCGCCTTTCCCGCACGCAACCGCCAACTTCCACGCCGATCCCGCCGGCATCCTTCTCATCGTCATGCGCGAGATGATCCTCGTCATGCCGCCAGCCATGGCGCTGGTGAATGGTATTGCGTGGTGGATGGTCAGGAAGAGCCGCCCCTCGGCGCGCCGCTGGGCCATGACCTCCAGCAGCCTGTTTCTTGTGTTCAGCGTGCCGTTCTTCGTCGCCGACGTGGTCATCTTGCAGTACCAGCTGGCAGGAGCGGTTGGGATCGTCGGCGTCTTCCTTTCGTCCCTGATGTTCTCGGGCCTTGGAATCACCGGCCTCGCTTACCTGACCCGCTGCGAGGCCCTGGCTCCCGCTCCCGTCGCCATCCGCCACTTCTAGGACGCTCAACGCCCACCCCCCCGTCCGGGGGTGGAAGTCTCATGCTCCGTTTCACACCTTGGATGCCCCTTCCCCTTTTCGTTCTCCCAAGCAGCGATGTGCTAGCTGGCTAGAGAGTAACTTGCTCAAATGAATACAGATAACGAATAGCCAGGCGTAGTGTCCCTCGTTCACCCGTTCCCTCGTCCGTGACCTGCCTCCTTGCCATTACGCAGCTGCCTGCTGGAAGCTGGTAGCTGCTCCATGAAGCCCAGGCCCAAAGCATTCCTCAATGAGTCCGGCTTGTACGACTACGCCGTCAAGGCACTCGGACGCCGCATGCGCACCGAGGCCGAGCTAGGCCGACTCATGCGCAGTCGGGTCGAGCCCGGCCTGCAAGGGGACGAGGCCGTCAAGGCTGTCATTGCTCGCCTCAAGGAGCGGCGCTATCTCGACGATCGCTCCTATGCCGAAACCTTTTCCCGCCTTCGCCGCGAGAACGACAAATTCGGCCAGCGCCGGGTCCGGCAGGCCCTCGGCCAGAAGGGCGTCTCTTCCAAGGTTGTCGACCAGGTGGTCACGGAGAGCTACGCCAAAACCAACGAAGAAGCTCTTGCTCGCCAGTACATGGAGCGCAAGAGGCTCCGCAAGCCAGAAGACGAGAAGGGAACTGCCCGCGTCATGCGCCGTCTGGTCGCGGCTGGCTTCTCCACCAGCGTCATCTACCGCATCCTCCGCCAGTGGGACGTTCCCGACGAGTCCCTGTCCTTCCTCGGCAACCTCGAGAACGAGGCGGGCGAGGAATGAGCGCCGTGAAGTGGCTTGGACTTTGGCCGTTCAGATTCCTGTTCGCAGTAGTTTGGGTTGTTGCGGGTCCGGTTCTAGGACTGATTGTCGGTTACAAGATCTGCATCTGGTGGGTGGTTCCCGGATGGGTGCGGGACTATCCACACGACGGGCAGCTAGGCCTGGGCGTAATGATGTACGCCGCAGGTGGTGCAGTTGTCGGGCTCATCTCGTCGCTATTGCTTGGAATTGGGCTGGTGACTTTCCTGAGAAGGCGAGGGACATCTGACCAGGGCGAGGAAGCGTAGAACCGAATTAGCCTTCCGTGCGTACGTCCGAAGTAGCACCGTTTTCACATTTTCATTTCTCCGGGATCCGCATGTCTACCGCCGTAGTTGAAACCGCACGGCCAATCCAGGTGCAGAACCTGATCAAGAGGTTTGGCTCCCTCACCGCCCTCGACGGTGTTTCCCTTGAGCTTGCGCCCGCCGAGTGCCTCGGTCTGCTTGGCCCTAACAGCGCGGGCAAAAGCACATTGATCCGTGCCGTCGTGGGCCGCGTTAGTCCTGACTCCGGCAACATCCGCATCTTCGGCGCAACCGCCAGCACCCGGGCCGCCCGTCAGGCCCTCGGCTGGGTGCCGCAGGACCTCGCCATCTACCCCCGCCTGACCTGCCGCGAAAACCTTCTGGCCTTCGGCAAATATCAGGGACTCTCCGGCGCCGCTCTCACTGAGCAGGCTGCCTGGTGCCTCAAGTGGGCCGCCCTTGAAGATCGCGCCAACGACCCGGCGGGCAAGTTATCAGGGGGGATGAAGCGACGGCTCAATATGGCTGCCGGAATCATTCACCGGCCTCGCCTCGTCCTCATGGACGAGCCCACGGTCGGCGTCGATCCCCAGTCGCGCAACCGCATTTTTGAAATGATCGAGGCTCTCCGCGCCGACGGTATGGCCCTGCTCTACACCACCCACCACATGGAAGAAGCCGAGCGCCTCTGCGACCGGATCGCCATCGTCGATCACGGCCGCATCATCGCCGAAGGCACCCGCGACGAACTCGTGCTCAATGCCTTCGGAACACGGACCGAAGTCGTCGCTCGATTTGCCGGAGACCCTGTGCGAATTGGGGAATGGGTGCAGCAGCGAGGCGGCCACGTTATGGCCGGCGCCGCGCAGTTCTCCATCGACCGTCCAACCGAAATCACGCCTCTCCTCGCGGTTGCTGCCGAACAGGGATTTGAAGTCGATGACGTCTCTTTGCGACGCCCCAACCTCGAGTCCGTCTTCCTGCACCTCACCGGAAGGGAACTACGCGATTGATCTTCGCAATTGTTAGAACCGCAATCACCGCCATGCGCCGTGACCGCGCCTCACTGGCGCTCAGCTTCCTGCTTCCGGTAGCCTTCTTCAGCATCTTCGCTGTGGTCTTCGGCAAGGCCCACGACACCATCCCAAAGGTACACGTCATCGTTGTCGATGAGGACCACAGCATCGCCTCCCGCAAGCTGCTCCGAGGACTCATGCGCGAGGGCTCGCTTGTCGTCTCAACCAGGCCAGACTCCAAAGACTCCAATCTGCCCGACTACACTGCCGCCTCCGCCGAATCCGCCGTTAAAACCGGCAAGGCTCCGGTTGCCCTTCTCATCCCGTCTGGCTGGGGAGCCCATCCTGTTGCCTTCCGCAGCGATCAGGTCTCCGGCACCGAGATCGAGCTCATCAGCGACCAGAGCGACCCCATCGCGCCGCAAATTGTCGGAGGCTTGTTGCAGAAAGCCGCCATGACCTCAATGCCTTCTTCCATGGCCAGCGAGGGCGGAAAGTACATGCAACAATATCTCGGCGGACTGACCTCAGAGCAGGAAAAGCGCTGGAACTCCAATCTGGCCAATCTCCACGATCTCGAAGCACGCCGCGACGCAGAGCCGCTCCAGCCTGCGGACGCCGCACAAAACTCAGAGCTGCTTTCGGCAACGGCTTCGTTCAGGTAAAGAACCGCACTCTTACCGGGGAGCACTAAAACAAGAACCAGATCTCGTTCTACGCCGCTGGAATGGGCGTGATGTTCCTGCTCTTCACTGCCAGCGGAGCGGCGGGGTCCCTGCTGGACGAGCAGGATTCCGGTACCCTCGATCGAATCCTCAGTTCGCACGTCACCATGACCACCCTGCTCGCCGGCAAGCTCACGTTCAACACTCTCCTGGCTTTCTCTCAGCTCGTCGTCATGTTTCTTTGGGGATGGGCTGTCTTCCACCTCGACTTCTTCCAGCACATTCCAGGCTTCATCGTCATGGGACTCTGTACCGCCTTTGCGGTGGCGTCTTTTGGGATGCTCCTCGCAAGCATCTGCCGCACCCGCGCACAACTCGGAGCCCTTTCCACCTTGCTGATCATGATCATGTCGTCTGTTGGCGGCAGCATGTTTCCCCGCTACCTCATGCCGGAAGCGGTCCAGAAGGCCGGCCTGTTCACGATCAATGCCTGGGCCATCGATGGCTTCACCAAAGTCTTCTGGCGCGATATGCCTGTCAGCGCGCTCGGCCCACAGGTCGGCGTTCTCCTCGCTACCGGGCTGGTCTTATTCCTCATTGCACGTCGCATTGCGCGGCGATGGGAGATGGCCTGACAGAAGATCGAACTTGCAGAGGGAGTGGCCTGCCAGCCTTGCCCTCGCTTCTGCAGGCGATTGAAAATTACTTCGCCCGCTCACCCGTGATCCGCTCCCGGATGGAGGCCCGGGGTGCCTTCGAATCCAGCATTGCCTTGTCTCCATCGAGCCTCACTCCGAGCTGCGCCCACAGCGCGTTCAGATCCACTGTCACCGGCTTATCCTTCCACTTCGCGTACTGTTCCGTCAGAACATGCGTTCCGGTCGCAGCATCTCCGACAGACAGAGCCTTAGCCAGATCCCAGTCCTGATCGATGGTCCCGCCATGATCGACGATGGCCTTCAGCGCATCCTGCAGCCCTTTGCGGTTCTGAGTCTGCTCCCGGATCGCCACGTCGGCAACCAGGCAGAACATCGCGCCGCCCCAGTAAGTGCGGCCCCAATTGTGCGTGTGATCAAGCCCCTCGTCGCCCGGGCCCGGCTGGCCCTGGTGCATGTCGCGCATCATGTCGTGCCAGACAGTGGCAGCCGTCAACTCGCCGGACATTACCCGCGCCAGAGGCTCCACGTAGACTGCCAACCCCTCTTCCATCCAGTGCTGGTCGTCCGGCAGCGTCGGAAACCCCATGTGTACTAGTTCGTGGGTAGTCGTCCAGTCATCCCGCAAATCCGCATCCGTCGTATGTTCGCCAACTCGAAGTCGTGTCATCCCTTGAAAGCCGGCCATGTCGCCCCACGTCGTACCCTGGACCACGCCGCTGCGCCCTGGTACGGGCACCACCAGGATCCGCACACGCTTTACCGGGAAGTTCCCGTAATAAGCCACGATCGCCGAAGCGGCTGATTGAATGCGCCGGAGAATCGCATCGGGTTGATCCAGCTTTCCTTCGGCGAAGTCCACCTGCAGAATCCCGCCGCGGACCTTCACTTCACGCGAGTTCACAATCTTCAATCCGTGCCCTGGCTGCGCGGACACCAGTAGAGGAAGACACAGAAACAGCAGGGAGGCAAACGCGGACCATACAGGCCCGCGCCGCCGGTGATCAATCATGTTTTGTTGGACGTTGAATCGTGCCCGAAGGACCGCTAGACCTTCGGAGCTTTCGAAGCCAGAATTTCAAGCTTCTCGATCTGCGGAGCCTTGGCCAGCAGTTCGCCCGCATTCGCCATCAGCGCTTTGGCGATCTCGCCATTCAAATGAGCTTCGCGGCCCGCCTCGTCGCGGAACGTATCGAAGATGCCGAATTTCGCTGGTCCGAGCTTCACCGCGTACCAGGTCGTGGTCCCGGGCTCTTGGGCCGCCATCGGTTCCGCCGACTTCAAAAACTCTTCAACTTCCTTCTCTTTTCCGGGCTTGGCTTCGAGCAGCGCAAGCAATGCAAACTTGTCCATTTGTTCCTCCTGTTAGCTGACGATGAGATGCATTTTTCGCATCGACGTTACGTCCTGCGAATCAGAAACTCAGCGACTTAAGCCGTCGCTGGCGCAAGATGGGCTCGCGGAGCAGTCGAAATTACATCCCGTGAAGCGCCACGATGGCGGCGCAGCCGCAGTTGGCCCCCGCATGTTGCTCCGCCATAGGATTCAAAAAGTGAGCTGGTCGATGCTGCCGAACTGCATCCCGCGAAGCGCGCCGAGGTGGCGGCGCAGCCGCAGTTGGCCCCACCGCAGGTGGTTACACTGGTAAGGACATGCAATTCCGTACGGGAAACGAAATTCGCGAGCTGTTTCTGCGCTTTTTTGAGACCAAGGGACACCGCCGTGTGCACTCTTCGTCGCTGGTGCCGTCCAACGATCCGACCCTGCTCTTCACGAACGCCGGAATGAACCAGTTCAAGGACGTATTCCTGGGGGCAGAGAAGCGTGAGTACTCGCGCGCCACCACATCGCAAAAGTGTGTCCGCGCCGGCGGCAAACACAACGACCTCGAAAACGTCGGCTTCACCCGCCGCCACCACACCTTTTTCGAGATGCTCGGCAACTTCTCCTTCGGCGACTACTTCAAGCGCGACGCAATTGCCTATGCCTGGGAGCTCGTCACTAGTTCCGAATGGATGGGAATTCCCAAAGATCGCCTCTACGTCACCATCTTCGAGGGCGATGCCGAAGTGCCGCGCGACGACGAAGCCGAACAGTTCTGGATCGAAACCGGCGTCCCGAAGGAACGCATCTTCACCTACGGCCGCAAAGACAACTTCTGGCAGATGGGCGAAACCGGCCCCTGCGGCCCCTGCTCCGAAATCTTCTACGACATGGGCATAGAGGCCGCCGAGACCCCGGGAGTCGACAAGCCCTTCGGCCAGGACGACGCCCGTTATGTCGAGATCTGGAATCTCGTCTTCATGCAGTTTGACCGCTCTGCCTCTGGGCCGGCCGGAAACGTCACCTACAAGCTCACGCCCCTGCCCAAACCCTCCATTGATACCGGCATGGGCCTCGAGCGCGTCGCGGCTGTGCTGCAAGGCAAGCTGTCCAACTTCGAAACGGACCTGTTCACGCCTCTGATCGAGCGCGCCGAAGAACTTACTGGGAAGCAGGTCAGCAACAAGGAACTGGAAGAACAAACCCGCACCGCCGATGACAACGCTGCAAGTCTGCGCATCATCTCTGACCATGCCCGCGCCGCCACGTTCTTAATCAACGACGGTGTATTGCCTTCGAACGAAGGCCGCGGCTACGTTCTGCGCAAGATTCTCCGTCGCGGCATCCGCCACGGCCGCCTGCTCGGTCAGGAGAAGCCATTCCTATTCGAGATGGTCTATGCCGTTCGCGACCTGATGCAAGGTGCTTATCCCGAGCTAATTGACTCAGCCCCGCGCGTTGCCAAAGTTGTCGAGGCAGAAGAAAAGCAATTTGATCGCGTACTCAAGGTAGGTCTAACCCGGCTGGACGAAGAGCTTAAAGGTGACTTCACCGGTGCCAAGGCCTTCCACCTCTACGAAACCTTTGGCCTGCCGCTCGACTTCATGGTCGATGCGGCCCGCGACGCTGGCGTCCAGTTCGATCAGGCAGGCTTCGAAAAAGCTCGTGAAGAAGAGCAGTCTCGCGCCCGCGCCTCCTGGAAGGGCGGCAGCCAGAAGACCGCAAGCCCCGTCTTCCGCGATCTGGCACGCACGGACTTCCTCGGCTACAAACAGCTCAACGCTACCAACGCCGAAGTCCTCGCCATCGTCAAGGACGGCGCCGGAGTTCCCTCCGCCATCGCCGGCGAAGCAGTCGACGTAGTTCTCGACCACACCAGCTTCTACGCCGACTCGGGCGGTCAGATCGGTGACACTGGCCAATTCATCTCCGCCGACGGCAACACGATCGTCGCCGAAATCACTGGCTGCGTCATGCCCGTCCAGGGCGTTCGCGCCCACAAAGCCACGCTCAAACAGGACCTCGCTGTCGGCGATCACGTCAACACCGTCGTCGATGGCGCCCGCCGCGACAGCATTCGGCGAAATCACACCGGCACCCATCTGCTCCACGCTGCCCTCCGCCAGGTCCTTGGCACGCACGTCAAGCAGGCAGGCTCGGCCGTCGAGCCCACGCGTCTCCGCTTTGACTTCTCGCATTTTGCTCAAGTAGCCGACGAAGAGCTTCAGGAGATCGAAGACATCGTCAACCGCGAGATCCTTGCCAACGCCAAGGTCGAGACACTCGAAGACGTCCCCATCGACGTCGCCGTGAACGAGTACCACGCCATGGCCCTGTTCGGCGAAAAGTACGGCGACAAGGTCCGCGTCGTGAAGCTATCAGACGGCTTCTCTACCGAACTATGCGGCGGCACCCACACCGCGGCCACCGGCGAGATCGGCCTGCTCAAGCTCACCAGCGAGAGCGCTGTCTCCTCAGGCGTGCGTCGCGTCGAAGCCATCAGCGGCCTCGGCTCTCTCGATACCTTCCGCCGCGATTTTGAAGTAGCAAAGCTCGCTGGACAATACGTTCCGTCGGTCGACAATCTCGCTGACGGACTTCGCGCCAAATTCGCCGCTCAGGAGGAGGAACTAAAACGCCTCCGCCGCGAACTCGATGAAAGCCGCATGAAGTCGGCCGCCGGCGGACTCGGCGAAGCCGTGCAACGCGCCGTCGACGTCAAAGGCGTAAAGGTCCTGACCCACCGGGCCGATCACCTCGAGCGCGGTCAGCTCCGCACCCTTGTCGACAACCTCAAGGTCAAACTCGGCGAGGGCGTGGTTGTGCTCGCATCCGCGCAACCTGAGGGCAAGGTAGCAATCATCGCCGGAGTCACGCCCGAAACGTCGAAGCGCATACCAGCCGGCAAACTCGTTGGAGCCGTCGCAAAAATCGTTGGTGGATCAGGCGGCGGCAAGTCCGAAATCGCCGAAGCCGGAGGCAAAGACCAGTCTCAGATCGATGCAGCTCTGCAAGCAGCACCGAAGATCGTCGCTGATCTCTTGAGTTAAGGTAGAACCGAATGCATAGCAGTGCCGTTCCCCATCCCCCATCACCGCCTGGCGCGATGCCGGACGAAAGGCAGATACTCGGGATCAACTTCTACGTCGGCGACGTCGAAGGCGTTCTCGAAAGGCTCTCACATGGCGGTCTTCTCGTCGTGCCTGCCGCTCCCGCATTGAAGGATGTTGCGCACAATCCGGAGTATCTCGAAGCGCTGATCAACGCCGATGTGGCCATCGCAGACTCAGCCTTTATGGTCCTCTTCTGGAACTGGATGCAGCGGGATTCCATTCCGCGTCTCTCCGGCTTGAAATACCTGCGCGTGCTGTTACAAAGAGAAGACGTTCGCAAGCCGGGAAACACCTTCTGGGTAATGGCAGGCGTTGGAAGCGCCGGCAAAAACCTCGCATGGCTTCGATCCGAGGGCATCAACGTCCCGCCGGAATGCGTATACAACGCCCCGATGTACGGCAACACGATCGACGATCCCAAACTGCTTGCCAATCTGGAACGGCTGCGTCCGAAACACATCATCGTAACTGTGGGCGGTGGCACCCAGGAGCGGCTGGGTCTTTACCTCAAACGCAACCTCGGCTATCTCCCTGCGATTCATTGCATCGGAGCCGCAATAGCTTTTCTGAGCGGCGATCAGGTCAGGATTCCAAACTGGGCTGACCGCTTATACCTGGGATGGCTCTTCCGCTGCATCTCGTCGCCGCGAAGATTTGTCCCTCGGTATCTTTCCGCGCCGCGTCTCTTACCGCTTTTATGGAGGTATCGGACAGAACTTCCGATCCCTCAAACCGGTGCGACAAGGTAATTCAAAGGATCGTCAGACTGCTCGCCAAATTGGAGTCAGCAGAAATGGAAACAAAAACCAAGTCAGCCACAATCGCGGTAGTTGGGTCCGGATATGTCGGCCTCGTTGCCTCAGCCTGCTTTGCCGAAATTGGTCATCATGTGGTCTGTGTCGATAACGATGAGGCCAAGGTACGTATGCTTCAGGAAGGCGGCGTGCCGATCCATGAGGAGCACCTGCCCGAACTGCTGGAGCGCTATCGGGGCAAGACTCTCGAGTTCACTACAGATCTTCGCGCCGCGACGCAGGCAGCCGAGGCTGTCTTCATCGCAGTTGGAACCCCCCAGAGCGAGACCGGCCGTGCCGACCTGTCATTCGTCGATGCGGTTGCCAGCGAGATCGCTCGCTCTATTGACTCTTACAAAATCATCGTCGAGAAGAGCACCGTTCCCGTCTACACCAACGAGTGGATCCGCCGCGTTGTCGAGCGAAACGGCGTGCCAAAAGATCTCTTCGATGTGACTTCCAATCCGGAGTTCCTGCGCGAGGGAACCGCAGTCGTCGACTTCCTTCACGCCGACCGTGTCGTTGTCGGCACTGCATCCGATCGCTCTGCTCAAATCCTGAGAAAGATTTACGAGCCTCTCACAAGCGGGTCCTACTACAACGTGCCGGGTTCGGTGCCGGGTCCGAGAACTGCGCTCGATCCTCCGCCGATTCTGCAAACCTCCACCAAAGCCGCCGAAATCATCAAGCACGCCTCCAATGCGCTCCTGGCCACCAAGATCTCTTTCATAAACGTGGTCGCGAATATCTGCGAGGCCGCCGGGGCCGATGTCGAAGAGGTTGCGCGCGGCATCGGGCTGGACTCGAGAATCGGGCCGAAGTTTCTTCGCGCCGGTGTCGGATATGGCGGCTCCTGTTTTCCCAAAGACGTCGCCGCATTCCGCCACGTCGCCGAGCAAGTCGGGGTCGACTTCGGCCTTCTCCACGAAGTCGAAAAGATCAACGAAGAGCAGAAGCAGCGCTTCTTCCAGAAGATTCGGTCCGCACTCTGGACATTTCGCGGAAAGAAGATCGGCGTGCTCGGTCTGGCCTTCAAAGGTGGAACCGACGACATTCGCGAATCTCCTGCTATCGACATCGTCAAGAACCTTCTAAGCGAGGGGTGCAATGTTTACGCCTACGATCCTGCCGCCGGAAAGCGATGCCAGGAGGTCATTCCTGAATCGCCAAAGATGCACTACGTCGAAGATCCCTATGCTGCCGCGCAGGATGCCGACGCTTTACTGATTCTGAACGACTGGCAGGAGTTCGCCGAACTGGACCTTGCAAAGCTGCACTACACCTTGCGCTATCCCATCGTCATCGATGGACGAAATCTGTACGACGCGGCAACCATGATCAAAGCAGGCTTCACTTATCTGAGCGTGGGACGTCCCGGTCTGGCTCAGCCACTCGATCCGGTGGGTGCCTTCTTCCTTCCCAAACGAAGAGAAAGCGGCAAAAGCTGATCTGAACGTGGAGTCTCGTGTTCAAGCCGGAACCTGAATTCTCATGAAGCAGGCGGCACCTCGCATGGGCCCTTTAGAATTCGACTGCGGGAAAGGATATTGATAACCGATGCGCGTGCTGATTAGCGGAGCGGCAGGTTTTCTAGGCTCTCATTTGACCGACGCCTTGCTTGCCGATGGGCACGAAGTACTTGGGGTTGACAACCTGTGCACCGGCTCTCTCGAGAACCTGTCTCACCTGAAGCATGAGTCTCGATTCGAATTCCTGAGCCAGGACATCTGCGAGGATTTCGATCCGAAGCGCGTTGACTACATTTTTAATTTCGCTTCCCCGGCCAGTCCGCCAGACTACTTGCGTCTGGGAATTGAAACGTTAATGGTCGGGTCCGCGGGCACTCGCAACCTGCTGGAACTCGGGACTAAATACGGAGCGAAGTTTCTGCACGCGTCCACCTCAGAGTGCTACGGCGATCCGGACCAGCATCCCCAGACTGAAGAGTATTGGGGCCACGTCAACCCGATAGGCCCCCGCTCCGTATACGACGAATCCAAGCGCTTCTCAGAGGCGCTCGTCACTGCCTACTGGCGCTATCGCAAACTCGATACGCGGCTGGTGCGCATCTTCAACACCTACGGCCCGCGACTTCAGGCCAATGACGGTCGCGTAATCTCAAACTTTATGACCCAGGCGCTCCGCGGCGAGGACCTCACCATCTATGGAGACGGCAGTCAGACACGAAGCTTCTGCTACGTCTCCGACGAGATCGAAGGAATCCTCCGGTTGTCGCGCAGCGACGAGCACGCCCCCGTCAATATCGGCAACCCATCAGAATGGACAATTCTCGATTGCGCCAGCGCCGTCAAACGTGTAACCGGATCGAGCAGTAAGATCATCTTCCATCCCCTGCCGCAGGACGATCCCACGCAACGCCAGCCCGACATCACCAAAGCCAAAACGCTTCTCGGATGGGAACCCAGGATCGATCTCGAAACCGGACTGAATCTGAGCCTGGAGTATTTCCGCTCCTCCATCAAACCCGCGGCGCAACTTCCGAAAGGAAAACACTCTGGCCCACAAGCATTCTTGATGTGCATAGACTTGTCGTAGCGTATTACGCATCCGAAAACCGGCTAAAGAACAGAATTCAAGATGAAGCATATCTCCCCATTCGGCCGTAATAATTTCTCCCCCCTTGGAGGCCATAAAAGTTCTACGTTGCTCTCGAGTTCGAGCAAACGCGCATGGCGGCTGTGCTGCGTATTCATCCTTCTGGAAGGCTCTTAGCAATCTCGACGCTCGCGCAGTCGGGGTCTGCTCGGCCTTCACAAACTGATCGGAGTAACAGGCCGCTTCCGAAATTCGAGGTCGCAACGATCAAGCCAGTTGATCCAAAAGCCTCAAATATTCTGACGGGAGCTGACGTGAGCCCCGGCGGGAAAATCAGCTTGAACGGGTTATCCCTTAAAAGCGATGGTACAAGTTGCCTTCAATATTCGTTATTGGCAGATATCGGCCGATGAACCGTGGATGGAAAAGGAACTCTTCAACGTTGTTGCGGAGCCACTGGAAGAGGTGCGTCAGGCATTTCAAGACACGCGGCACAGTTGGCACAGCATCGAAGATGTGCGCCTGCGAGAGATGCTCCAGTCACTGTTGGAAGGGCGATTCCAACTGAAATATCGCCGGCAGACACGCGTTGGGACAGCGTACTTTCTGGAGAGGACCCGCGAGCCACTCAAGTTGTAACCGCAAGAACCGCTTTCAATGGTTCCCGATGGCGGAGACATCGGGACTATCGGTTTCAGTGGTAGATGGGTTCTCAGTGCACGGCGCCGGCGCCGGAGCCCTGGCCGGGGCGGTTCTTGCTGAGCATGAAGGCCATGAACACGAGGCCGAAGGAAAGCCACGAGAGCTCCATGTAGACGTCCTGATAACCCTGCATCTGGGCCTGGGCATTGAGTTGGTTGTAGATAGATGCCAAGGCCATTCCGCCGCTATTGGGTCCGCCGAATGTGCCATTGAAAAAACCGGTGAGAGCCTGGCGGTGTTGTTCAAAGGCATTTGAGCCCGATTGCATCGCGCTCTGCAAATGCTGCTGATGCCACATGGCGCGGCTGGTGACCTGAGCGTTGGTGATCGCGATCATGATGCTGCCGCCGAGGTTGCGAACGAAGTTGATGAGCCCGGAGACCTGGTTGCTCTCTTCTTTGGGCATGCCGACGTAGGCCGCATTGGTGATGGAAATGAAACAGAAGGGCAGCGGAAGCATCTGAACGACGCGCAGCCATGAGGCCTGGGCGAAACTCATCTGCAAGTTCGTCACGTATGCCGCATAGCGGAAGGTGACGATGAACATGATGAAGCCGGCGACGGCCAACGTGCGCGCGGAGATCTTGCCGGTAGCGAAACCTGCCAAGGGCATGACGATGACGAGCGCTATGCCCCCGGCTGTGAGAGCGAGACCAGCTGTGGTGGCGTTATAGCCGAGCAACTGCTGCATGAACTGCGGCTGCAGGACGGTGTTGGCATTGAGCACACCGCCGACGAGCATCATGAGGAAACAACATATTGCGAAGTTTTTGAAGCGGAAGAGCTTCAAGTTGATCAAGGGATCTTTTTGTCGCCACTCCCACACGACGAGGCCGATTATGCCGCCTACGAAGATCACTGCGAAGAAGCGGATGAAGTTGGAAGCGAACCAGTCCTGCTCTTCGCCCTTGTCGAGCATGATCTGCATGCCGCCCATGGCGAGAGTGAGGAAGGCGAGGCCCATGTAGTCCATGTTGCGAAGTTTGGATTTGTCGGGCTTGATCCACGGCGGATCTTCAACGAGGCGTGTGACGAGGATGAAGGCGAGGATGCCGACGGGGATGTTGATGAAGAAGATCCAGCGCCAGGTGTAGTTGTCGGTAATCCAGCCGCCAAGGGTCGGTCCAATCGATGGGGCGAGAACGGCGACGAGGCCGTAGAGGGCGAAGGCCTGTCCACGTTTGTGGGGCTCGAAGGAGTCGGCCATGATGGCCTGTGCCATGGGCTGCATGCCGCCGCCGCCCGCTCCCTGAATGACGCGGAAGAGGAGAAGCATGGGGAGCGACGGCGCTGCTCCGCAGAGGAAGCTGGCTATGGTGAAGACGGTGATGCAGAAGACGAAGAAATTTCGCCGGCCCATGAGGCTGGAGGCCCATCCGCCGAGAGGAAGGACGATGGCGTTGGAGACGAGATAGCTGGTAAGGACCCAGGTGCTTTGATCGGTGCTGGCGCCGAGGCTGCCCGCGATGTGGGGGAGGGCAACGTTGGCGATGGAGGTGTCGAGGACCTCCATGAACGCGGCGAGCGCGACAGTGGCTGCGATGAGCCAGGGATTTACGCGGGGCTTCCAGGCCGTGTGTGCGTCGACGTTCGGATTCTGGACAGTCGTTGATTTTGCGCCCGGCATCGGCGGTTCTGTCTGCAACTCAGGCAAAAAACTGTCTCCTAAAGCGGTTTGCTGCTTCTGGTTGGTTGCGGAAACGGGGAAGCTCGTGGTCTCCGGTTTAGATGCAAGTACTAAAATGCCTGCGTGAATAGTGGACTTGAGCGGCGGAAGCGTCCCTCAGGGGCTAAAGCCCGAGTCTCTTTCACTGAGCTTATGCGGCACGACTGAAGTCGTGCCCTTTCAAAGCAGCGGCTCATCGAAGTTCTTGCTCAGACATTAAAAGTCCCGAAAATTTTGTTGCAACGATTTCAGCCCGACTGAACACAGGCCCTGATGCTTGCGGATTCTGCCCTGAACTGTGAGGTTAGCCGCAAGGAACTCACCGTAAATAGATGAGGAGAGGAATGGCGAGGGTTCAGGGATTGTGGAGCTCGCTTCATATTGCGGCACTTGAGGCGGTGATCGGGGGTTCTATCGCGGCCGGCATGCGCCATCCGAAGTGGGCGATGGTGAGGGCGATCAGCTGCATGGCGACGATGAAGGCGACGCAGGCGGGCCATTTGCCGAAGGCCCAGAATGCTCCGGGAACGACTCCAGCGGCGGTTCCACCGAGGTAGTAGCAGGTGATGTAGATTCCGGCGGCGGTGACGCGGGCTCCGGGTGGGGAAGCGACGCGGAGGTGGCTCTGCGAAGCAGTCTGGGCGATGAAGACTCCGATGGAGAGCGCGGCAAGCCCGAGAACGACGACGGGCAGAGAGTGGACAAGCGTGAGGAGCACGCCGGCGATGGCGCAGGTTATCGCACCGCTGATTCCAGCGCGAAGGCCGACGCGGGTGATGAGGTATCCGGCGAAGGGCGTGACGATGAGTCCGATGAGGTAGACGAAAAAGAGCGAACTGAGTGCCGTTATGGAGAGAGAAAAGGGCGGAGCGCTTAGATAGAAAGTGATCCAGGTGAAGACGCCGACGAGAGAGAAAAGGACGTTGAAGCCGACGGCAAAGGTGGCAACGAGGCGGCGATTGCGGAACATGGCCCGAACCTGGTGAGTGAATTTGGGCAGGGCGGAGGGCTGCGCTGAACGGCGACGGCCCTGCGGGAGCCATGCGGCGACTGCAGCGGTTCCTGCGAGAGATGCGAGGCCAAGGACGATGAAACTAGTGCGCCAGCTGAAGTGATCGGCGAGGATGCCGGCGGAGATGCGGCCTATAAAGCCACCGAGCGCGGTTCCGCTGACGTAGAAGCTCATGATGAGGGCGATTCGTTCGGCTGGCCATTCCTCGCCGATGTAGGTGACGACGACGGCGATGATGCCGGGGACCATGATGCCCTGGAGGAATCGCCAGAAAATGAGTTGAGCGAGAGATGTTGAAGTGGCGGCGAGGAGCGTGGGGATGGAGACGCCGAGGATGGAGTAGACGATGACTCGTTTGCGGGGAAGGCGTTCGGTGAGGGCTCCGAAGAAGGGAGCGGCGATTGCGACGCCGAGGGTGGCGGCGGAGACGGTCATGCCGACGCCGGTTTTGGAGGCGTGGAAGATGCGGGCGAGAAGCGGGAGAAGGGGCTGGGTGCAGTAGAGCTCGAGGAAGGCGCAGACTCCGCAGAGGGTTACGGCTGCGGCGGCCTTGGTGGTGGGATAGTCGGGTTGAGAAGGGGGTTGCAAGGAACAGGATACAGGGAGGTTAATTGCTGATTTGATTTTGTATTTGAATTGGAGTTTGGGTATTTACAGTTCGCGAATCGCAGTCACAGGGTTTCGGCGCATCGCTCGATGTGCGGGAAAGTAGCACGCCAACAATGACGTTGCTCCCAGCAGCATCACGACGGAAGCGACGGTGACGGGATCATTGGCGCCGATTCCATACAGGAGCCGGGAGATGAATCGTGTCAGTCCCAACGCAAACGCCAGTCCCAGCGCCAGCCCAATGCCTGAGCCACAATCCCTGCAACAGCACGAGTCTCAACACATCAAGGGGAGAAGCGCCCAGAGCCATACGCACTCCGATCTCGTGGGTCCGCATCTGAGTTCGATAGGCCACGACCCCGTAGATTCCGGTTATTGCAAGAACCAGCCCGATCAGCGCGAACATTCCCGCCAGGGTGCTCTGTAGGACGACGAAGCTGCTCGCCAACTGGGTGGTCTCTCGCATGGGGCGCACGTCGAAAATAGGCAGCCGTGTATCGATTGAGTGGATGGCGTTTTCTAGGGCCGGCTCCAGGTTGGCCGGATTTCCCTCGGTCTCCACCTGCACCATCGTCTCGTACCCCTGCTGGAAGAAGCTCATGTAGACCATGGGCTCCGGTGACTCATTCACGAATGTATGGGTTGAATTCCTCACAACGCCGACTACCGAGAAAGGGCGGCCCCACACCCTGAGTTTCTTTCCCAGCGGATCTTGTCCTGGCCAGTAGCGCTTCGCCGCGGTCTGATCCACGATGAGTACCCTCGGGGCCTTCTCATCGTCATCCGGCGTAAACTCGCGTCCTTCCAGAATAGGTATATGGAGGGATTCGAAATACCGTGGGGACACTTCTGCATGCGCCACCTTCAAAGATTCATGGGGGCGCGGCACATATCCTTCCGGATACGCATCCTCCTTCTTTTGGGTCAGGCTCATCGGAATCCAGTCCGTAATAGATGCAGCCTTTACGCCGGCCAAGGCCGACACGCGATCCAGAATCTTATGACGGATGAGCTGTTGCTCGTCGTGGCTGTAGCCGGCGATATTCAGACCCACGGTCGCAGTGAGAATGTGGTCCTGCTCAAATCCCGGATTCGCTTCGGCGAGATTCCGCAGTGTTCGCAGAAGTAGCCCGGAGCACAACAGCAGAGGAAGTGAAAGTGCGATTTGCGCCACCACCAGCCCGCTGAGCAATTTCCGGTTGCGTGAGCCGCCGGAGATGCTTGCAGACTCTGCCTTGAGTACCTCGACTGCCGGCGCGTGGGACGAACGCCAGGCTGGGAGCGCACCGCACAGCATGCCGGCCAACAGGGAAAACACCGCAATCCCGATCACCACGTTGTGGTCCATGCTCCCGTTCAGAGTGGTGGGACTGGAGCTCGCCCGAAAGAACCATGCGAATGTCTTCGATGTCCACGTTGTCAACGCGAGGGCCACGGCTCCCGCGACGATGGAAAGCACCACGCCCTCCAGCACCATCTGTCGCACCAGTTGCATTCGATTCGCCCCGAGCGACTGCCGGATCGCAAGCTCACGCCGCCGGGATACAAACCGCACCAGCGTGAGCGTAGCGACATTCGCGCAGGTCAGCAACAGCACCACAGAAGCAAAGGCCAGCAAGATGGGCAGCGTCGCCGCCATGAAGCCGTTGGCGCCGAATGGCGAGCGCCACATGGGATCCAGAGTGATCCGGTTCTCGCCCAGATGATCATCCGGATACCCCGCCACAATGTGGTGCATCAGGGTGTCGAGGTCCTGGGCTGCCTGGTCACGGCTCACGCCGGGCCGCAATCTTCCGATTACGTTCAGCCAAACCGCACCACCACTGCGATGCGTGATCCGCCACGCATCCGTCCCGAGGGGATCGAGCGTTACCCACAGATCGTCACGCAGTCCGGGCATTGCTCCCACAAACTCCTCAGGCGCCACACCGATCACGGTCACAGGATGGCGGGCGATCTCGATCGACTTGCCCACAATTGCCGGATCTGATGCATAGCGCGTCTTCCAGAGCGAGTAACTCAAGATCACATTGGGAACCGCATCTGGACGCGTCTCTTCTTCAGCCAGAAAGAATCGTCCCAGCACCGGCTTGATGCCGAGCACATCGAAATAGTTCGCCGTTACGTTCGCTATGAAGACGCGTTCCGGCTGTGCCCCGCCGGTCAGCGTGATCCAATCGTGATGAAAGGCAAGCATTCCGGCGAAGGAGTGGTTCTGCTCACGCAGATCGCGATAGTCGAGATACGAGAAGGGAGGAGTCGGAGAGAAGTTCCGTTCTCCCCGCTGCAGACTCACGAGGTCGCCGGTATCCCGCGCGCCTGGAATCGGACGCAACATTGTGCCGTCGATCCAACTGAATACGGTGCTGTTGGCGCAGATAGCTACGGCCAGCATCGCCGTCGCTGGGATCGAAAAGCCGGGGCTCTTGCGCAGTTGCCGCAGTGCGTATCGGATGTCCCGGCCCAGTTGTTCGAGCCATCCCTGGCCCCACATCTCGCGCGTCACATCCTGCACCAAAGGCATGTTTCCAAACTCCCGCGCTGCCGATTGCCGCGCCGTCTCTACCGTCTCGCCGCGCGCCACTCGATCAGCAATTGCCATCTGCAGGTGAGCATCGATCTCTTCCTGCAATTCGCGCTTGCGTCGCTGAAAACCGAAGCTCGGAAACCACTTCACGATTCACTCTCTTTTGGCTTGACGTACATCACGGACCCAATCGCTTCGACAATCCGCTCCCATCGGCCCAAGTCAGAGGCCAACTGCTTTTTCCCCTTGACCGTGATTCGGTAGTATCGGGCTCTTTGCTTGCTCTCTGACTGCTTCCATTCAGACTGCACCCAGCCCTGACGCTCCAATCGATGGAGGGCCGGATACAGTGATCCGGTCTCCACCTGGAGCACATCTCCAGATTGCAAACGCAGCGCCTGGACAATGCCATATCCATGCTGCGGTCCCCATTGCAGGGTCTGAAGAATGAGCATGTCGAGCGTTCCCTGCAACAAGTCAATTCGATTCTTGTATTGGTCTTTGTCGGCCATGGATGTAGACAATCTACTCCAAAGGGGGTAGATCATCTACCTGGTTTGTGATAAGCCGCAAGGAGCGTTGCCAGACAGCAGATTGAAAGGCACTCAGTTCTCAGGAGACACAGGAGTAAACTCTCTCAACATGAGGAGCGGTTGGCTGATGAACTTTTCCCAGCGCGTTTTTCCTTTGTTGGTTCTGCTACCAATGGCAATTCACGGCCAGAAACTTCCACCATCTGCTATCGAGTCGGCACCGATTCCCATGCCAAGCGATCGGGCTACTGACTCCTACCTCATCTACTCAAGCCTCTTGCCGTTTGGGTAAGCCGCAAGTGCTGATTGGCCGCACGATATGTGGCTGGTCCGAGGAGTGACTGTGAGCGCTGTATCTTCCAGTGAACCCTGTCAACCCGAGCCAAGTGCAGAGCAGCAGCGTACTGCATTTATGAACCCGCACGTTGTGGTGCATCCTCCTGCATCACGGATGCAGGATTTCAACGAGATTCTCGCCGACTTCGATGCGCACTGCCACGACCATATCTCGCTGAGCGCAACCGCCTGGCAAACCAAGGTTCCAGTTCACCTTCTGACGCCTGCTGAACAGAAAGAATTTGAAAGTACGCGATGGGAGAAGGCGGACGAGGCGGTCAAGGCCAAGTACCAGGGTGCGTCCGGTCTGTACAGTTTCGGCGAGGTGTATTTCAACGAACGCCACACTGTGGCTCTGGTTTATGCAACGCACTGGTGTGGTTATTTGTGTGGAGAGGGCTTCTGGTTTGCCTTTGCTTTTGAGAATGGACGATGGAGCCTGCAGCAGTGGGCGACAGATCACTGGATTTCTTAGTGGCTGGATCAAGGCCGATCAGGAAGCTACCCAAGGGGTTTCAACATGTTGAAAATGGGCGGAGAATCGACCCGATCCGTCGAGCAGGTGCTGCTATGAGGACACACGGATGAGTGATTCATTTTCCTCTGACTCTCGTCCTACTCCGCTTAGGCGTCTCGTCTTTCTAATCGCTTTAGGTTTCTTCATGTATTGGTGCATGGGTAGATTTCGGTTCACACACCATGGATTGAACCTCGCCTTCGTGTGTCTTTTTCATTTGCTTCCGGCTTTCTCTCTCAAGCCTGCTCTGCGCCTGCAAGGTTGGAGCAAGATTGCGACTCTCATCTTGCTCGTGCCCATGTTGGGATTCTCAGTGCTGAGCCTGTCCGCGATGGCGGCATGCGATATCCCAGACGCGGTAAAGCACGTCCAGCTCAGCCGGGAGCTGTGTACGCTCCAGCACGGAGACTACTCGGTGCATCTCGCATGGGAGGAGACGGCAGGAGGAGCTGTTGGCCCACACGGGGTAAGCCTGGAGCAGCGAAGGAACATCTTTCCAGGTTTGTATCTCGTGAAGACCTTGGACTATTTTGAAGGTGCAAGCTCGGGTACGCTATCCTGGGCGGGCATAGACAGAGTCTCCCTATACATTCCCGTCGCAGGCTACTATCAGGATCAAAAAAACGTTCATCGCGATTATTCGTTAAAGCCGTGGCTGTACTTCTGAGCCCACATCGGTAGACGTTTGAGCGTTCCGCACGGATTACCGGCTATAAAGAACTTACGTCCACAATGCCGACACTTATCGCGAACGTACGGCTGCGTGAAGCTGCGATACCGGGTTGCAACATAGCGGAGGGTTGGCTGCAGGGATGTATCGTGGGCGGGCTTTGAACATTTACCCTTAGCAGGAGATGGATTCCCCTTCCACCAGGCCTCCTCGACGAGGAATGGAGGCATTTGCCTCGCGCGATTTCACACGGTATCAGCTGGCACGCGTTGCCGTGATTCTGGGCGCGGAGGCGCAGGCGGTCGCGGTGGCGTGGCAGGTGTACTCGATCACGCATCGCGCAATCGATCTTGGATACACGGGCCTGGCGCTGTTTTTACCCGGGCTGTTCTTTCTGCTGCCGGCGGGGCATGTGGCGGACCGGTTCGATCGCCGGCATGTGATCTTGTGGTGCTACGGACTGCAGGTATTCTGCACGGCGGCGCTGCTGGCTCTGGCGATACATGGAACGCGTCACATCATGTATGTCTACGCCGTGCTGTTTCTGATCGGGACGGGAAGGGCCTTTTCTGCGCCGGCGAGTTCTGCGCTGATTCCGCACCTGGTGCCGGAGAAGCACTTTGTGAATGCGGTGACTTGGGGCGGGGCGATATGGCAGCTATCGAATGTGTCGGGGCCGGCGCTTGGCGGGTTGCTCTTTACGCTGCCGCTGGGGAAGAGGCTGGCTGCGGCGGGGCTTGAGGGTGCGGGGATAGTGTACGTCTTCACTCTAATCACGCTGGCATGGTTCCTGGTACTAATTCTCAGTTTGAGTGTGCGGCTTGGGCGGATGGAGCATCGCGCGGCGTCGATCAAGGTGGTGATGGCCGGGTTCCAGTATGTGCGCAATTCGCCGGTGCTGCTGGGATCGATGTCGCTGGATCTGTTTGTGGTGCTGCTGGGCGGGGCGGTGGCGCTGATGCCGATTTTCGCGAACGAGGTGCTGCATACGGGGCCGCGGGGGTTGGGAGCGCTTAGGGCTGCTCCTGCGATTGGGGCGCTATCGATGTCCCTGATGATGGCGAGGTTCCCGATTGGCCGGCGAGCCGGGAAGCGGATGTTTGTGTGCGTCGCGATATTTGGCGCATGCATCGTGGTGTTCGGGCTTTCGCGGAACCTGTGGCTGTCTCTGGCGGTGCTGGCGGTGAGCGGAGCGGCGGATTGCATCAGCGTAATTATTCGTGGTTCTTTGCTGCAGCTGGCGACACCACCTGAAATGCGCGGAAGAGTAAGCGCGGTTAACTCTTTGTTCATTGGTGCATCCAACGAACTTGGCGAGTTTGAAAGCGGACTGACGGCGCAGTGGCTGGGTGCGGTGCGCGCAACGGTTTTCGGAGGAATAGCTTCTCTGGCAATCGCGGGTGTGTGGGCCTCTCTGTTCAAGGATCTGCGGCAGGCTGATGAGCTGACGGCTGAGGCGCTGCGCCCTCAGCGGCAGGGGCCGGAGGGCGCGAGTACCACGGCTGTCGGCTGACTTTCAAACAAACGCCGCGGAGGTTGGATGAAGCCCTGGAAGATTGTTTTGATACCGACGGCGATCATGCTGGTGATTGCCGCAATTTACATCTGGCACATTTCGAACAAGCGCAAGAATCCCGGCGTCGTGAATCAGGGAGAAGAGCAGAAGCTCACTCAAGATGATGTGGCAGTGGTGCGAATGGAGTTTCCGGCGCACTTCGAGGATGTCAAAGACCTGGCAGGGAAGAGCGTGTGGATGAAGAATGGCTACACGATGCCGTACTTCTCGTACACGGGCGGCCGCGTTGACTTCAAGAAGAAAGTGGGCGTGGTTCCTCCTCTCGAAAAGCTGGATGTGAAGAAAGCTGTTGAAGCGAGCGTGCCGAAGGATGTGGATGACGGGATCAGCCACGGGCAGAAGCAGGCTCTGGTGGTCTTCACGATGAACGGCGATGACAAGCAGGAGTACGCAACGCCCGTGGGTGCGCGCGAGGGCGGAACAGAGCAGTACTACGACGACTTGCTGTTTTTCTACGACGACCCGCACAAGATCTATACGCACTGGCCGCAGGATGTGTGGAGCGCGGTGGAGGCTCACCAGGCGAAGCAAGGGATGAATGAACTGCAGACGCGCCTGGCTCTGGGTCAAAAGATTCAGACGGACAATCCGAGGACCGAGGGGAACCGGACAGTGACCTACGATGCGGACGGAAAGAAGTGGACGGTGACGTTCAAGAATGACAAGGCGACGGAAGTGAAGCAGGGGACGTAGAGACCGGGGACTAGGGACGTAGGGACTAGGGACTGGAGTTGAGGCTGCGCTGGACGAGTTGGCCGAAGGCAGTTGAGGCGTAGCGGGTGATCAGGTTGGGCTGATCGATCCAGCTCCATGCCGCCCACCCGATTTCTCTTTCATGCAAGTAGTCGAGGAGGCGGCGGACGTCGTCGAGTTCGCCGGGTGAGTCTGCGCCGCCGAGTTCTCCGGCGAAGACGGGAACGGACTGCGAGAGATCGCCAAAGACGTTGTCCCAGTCGTCGCCTTTGTTGGGGTAGACGTGAGTTGAGTAGACGACGTTGTCGAGGTCGTCGATGGGCATGCCGCGAAGATCGTAGGCCCAGTTTGTGCCGCCGATGAAGATGAGGGCATCAGGGTTCTCGCTGCGGATAGCTTGAGTGAGCGTGCGTGCCCAGGGCTGCCACTCGTTGAGGGTGACGCGCATCTGGCTGGCGGGGCAGGTGGTGCCGTCGGGTTTGTTCAGCGGATATGGATCGTCGAGCAGGCGATCGTGTGGCTCGTTGAAGAGGTCGTAGAGGACGGCGGGCTCGTCTTTGTAGCGGCGGGCGATAGTGGACCAGAGCTCTATTGACTGCATGTTGGGAAGCGGGGCGACGAAGTTGCGGTTCCCGCCGTAGACGCGCTCGGCGTCGAGCCATTGCAGGTCCAGAAGCGTGTAGGCTCCGAACATGGATGCCCAGTAAATGACTTGATCGAGGGCCTGCATGTACTCCTCGCCCGTGCGTCCTGCGCGACCGCGGAGAACCCAGTCCTGATTGAAGGGGAGTCGGATGATGTTGGCGCGCCAGTTCTGCGTGATGAATTGGATCTCGGCGCGGGAGATGGAAGCTCCGGAGAGGAAGCCTTGTTCGTCGGGGTCGGAGTATTCGAGGCCGGAGCGGTTGATGCCGCGGAGGAGGATGGGGGCACCGGTGATGGAGTTGATGATGCGGTTGCCAGAGGTGCGCAGGGGAGGGAGGTTGTGGGAGAGTCGCATGCTGATGGAAGCCTCGCTTCCGACGGTGTTCTAGCGCTTTACCTCGAGAGCGTTCTGAGAGCTGTACGCGACAAGAGCGGAGCGGCGCCCTGTACGTAGACATACAGATAGAAGATGCTCATGGCCAGCAGAGACAAGGGTAGAGGGAGGGCGATCAATGCGGCAACCCACCGTGCGGGTTCAGTGGGGGTAAGCAAGTGAAACTGGATGAGAGCCCTCAAAACTGTTGACCACGTGGGGTCGGCGCTAAGCAGAATGGCTGCAGATGTGATAACCAGGGCGACCCGACCGATGCGCCGGCCTTCGTGCCAGAGTAGCGCACACGCCGGAATCGCGAGCATGATGAGTTTCGCGTCGTAGACACGGTGGTACAGAGGGAGCATCGAGGCAGGCGCGATCGCAGCGAGAGCAAACAGAGTGTCAGCCGCTGAACGGCGGTTCCTGAGTGTGGCGACCACCCAGATAAGGAAGAGCGGCGCGAAAATCAAGTAGCTCCCGATGTTGTAGAAATGCGGGTCGTCTCTGAAGACGCTGAAGACGGCCTGAAGGTCGGTGATGAGTGCTGTGCCATGGTTCATGTAAGCAGTGGGACCGGGATCTGCCGCCTGGCCCTGGGCTGCAAACACCGCCCAGTTCGATTGCATATCGCGCATCCAGTCTGGTGCGACGTATGTCACCCAGGCAATCGTGCCCAGGCTCAAAACGGCGAGCACCGCCAGAGCCTGAAGCGCACGACGCCGATAGGCGCCACCTGCAAGGAGGAAGTAGAGCCAGATAAGTCCAGCGTCATGTGGCTTGAGCGCCAGACTTGCGACCAGACACAAAACGCCGAGCTTGCCGAATCTATCGTTGAAGAAGCACCAAGCTGCGATGATGCAGAGACTCAAGGCGAGCCCAACGGGATTGCCGTACAGCACGATCTGCTCAGAAGTTGCCAGCAGGAGGCAGAGCAGCCAGCCAGCGAGTTCCGCAGCAAATTGAGAAGCGACACTCCACATAAGGAAGCAGGCGAGTATGTAAGTACCAGCAGTGCTGGAGATCCAGAACGCCTGAGCGAACCGGAACGGTAGAAGCGCAAAGGGGACAGTGACGATGAACTCGGTGGGGTAGTAGACATTGTGGCTCATGACGAAGCGATCGTTGTCAGAGTCGGTGTCGCGTTCTCCACCTTCGAAATGATCCATGCGAATCAACTCGGCGGGCTTATAGGGACTGCGGCCATGCATCAGGCAGCGCGCGCTATTGAAGGCTGTCCGGAAGTCCACCAGTGGTGTAGGTCCATTCAAAATCGCGAAAGCGCTCAAAGCAAGGAAAGCAATTGCACCGAATACGACCAGAGTTCGGCTGAATTTCTTCCGCTCTTCATTTGCGCTGATGCTGTCCAAAGAGCACTCCTGCCAATCGCATTCTCAAGCAAAATTGCGGTGCCGTCAGCCCTGTCCTGCGACTGAAAGGGTCAACGCTGGAGGAGGTCGATTGGTTTTGTGTAGTCGGTGGCGCGGATGTATTTGGCGAGAGAAGGGTGCTGGCGCTGTAGGGCGAGGTACATCTCCCAGGCGACGTTGCGGTAGCTGAAGTGGCCAGCAGGGCCGGAACGGAGTTCGCTGATGTACTGGGCTTCGGCGAAGTCCATTTTGAAGAGGCAGCGGACGCGGGTGGCGAGTGGTAGCAGATAGAGTGCGGATTGCGCGGCTTCGGGGGCGGAGCCGGCGGCGATTTTGGCGCTGGCGGCGTGTGCGGAATCGATTGCGTGCTGGTACTCGGCGAGGACGCCGGCTTCTTCAAGTCCGGCGATGTCCCCAGAGTTTGGGGTGTCGTAGCCGTGACGAGCGGTGAATCCCTGTTTGATTTGCGTGACGCGGCGATGGCGGTGCATGTCGCGGAACCCGCCGATGTCCATGAGGATGTCGAAGCGTAGAGCGGCTCCTGCATGGAAAACGCGAAGAGCTTCGTCGTGCTTGCCGCGGTGTCTCAATCCGACCTCGATGATCTCTGAAACGCGAGAGGCAGGAAGGCCGGCGACGATGTCGCGGATCTGGCGGTAGGGGTGGTCGCTGCCCCAGTAGATCAGGGTTGCGGCGAGTTCGACTTCGAGGGATTCTGTGCGTTCAACCAGATCGACCACAGGGGCGGGGACGGGGTCGATGTCTTTGAGAAGATCGGCGGCGACGTGTTCGATTTCTGCGCGGGTCTGGGTGAGGTAGGTGTTGGGCTCGGCGTATTTGACGAGCGTGGGGGCGGTGCGGACTTCGCGGGTAAGGAGGGATGCGGCTTCGGTGGCGAGGTCGGGATTGGAGGCAAGCTTCTCCACGAAGGTCGCTCCAGCTTTGGCGTTGACGTTCCAGGCCGGGCCGGTCGCGGCGTCTCGGAGCTTCTTGCCGAGGTCGCGGACTTCGGCGATGGGGTGGGACAGGAGGCGAGAAACCTGGGTTTCCAGGGTGCGGGCGTTGACGATCTGGCCGAGGGAAGTGTTGGTGGCGAGGGGCAGCAGGTAGCGGGCTACGTCGAATGCGCGGGCCTTGAGGGTGCGGTCGTAGGCCTCGGGCTTCATGGCTTCGGGGCAGGCAACGCGCTGCTTCAGGGCATCGTGAACGGCGGCCGTAACGCGCTGGTAGGTGGAGAAGAGCTTGTCCATTGTCTCTGTGTAGAGGCTGGCAGAGTCGGAATCGGAGCCGAAATCGGGGAAATACCAGCCGGACTTTTGAAAGTTCTGATAGCGGGTGGAACGTTCCTGCCCATCCCAACGCTGTTCGTCCACAAGGACGATGGCGGCGAGGAGGCTGAGGCGCTCGACGGCGAGGGCGATGTGGGCCAGGTCGGCGATGGAACGATGGCCGTATTGGAAATAGAATGTATTCAGGAATTGCTCGGCGCGCTGGGCACTGATTTCGGTGAGTGATTCACGCATGGAGAGGGATGAACGAGAGTACTTGGCCATGGCATAGGCCAATACCTCGGGATCGGCTCCGTGAACGGCATAGACATCAGTCTGATTGTGGGCGCCGGCGGGCAGGAAAGATTCACTGGACATTAAGGTGGGCTCGCGAACAGAATACGGCATCTGCGAGACCGGGCTGTGAATCGCAAGGGAACCAGGTCGAGCAACGGGCAAGCAGCACGGAGCAAGCGGAATGCGGGAGTTTAAGTTGCGCACATCGCAAAGGCCCCGGCCATTGCCAACCGGGCGCTGGACCATGAGCCAGCGCTGGAATGACATTCTGTTTGCGCATTGGCGTGTGCCGGCGTCAACCATAGCGCCGTTTCTGCCGGATGGACTGCAACCGGACCTGTTTCAGGGATCGGCATGGCTGGGTGTGGTCCCGTTGTGGATGGATCGATTCAACCTGCGAGGGGTTCCATCGATTCCGGGTACAAGCAGCTTTCCCGAGCTGCATTTTCGGACTTACGTCAGCGACCAGGTGGGAACGCCGGGAATTTTTAACTTGACAGTGGATATCGGCAGCCTGCTGGCAACGGCGGCGGCCAGGTTTGCGTTCAGGATTCCGTGCAACTGGGCTGAGATGCGGTTGAATCAGAGAACCGAGCGGGAGTTCTCGTTCTACAGCCGCAGAATGCTCGTGAACAACCCGGTGTTATTCAGCGCGCGGTATCGGGGGCTTGGGCCCACGCGCCGGCTGGCGGAGATCAGATCAGGGACCCTGGAGTACTTCTTCACCGAGCGGTACTGCATGTTTCGTCGAAATCACGCGGGTCAGCCGGTCAGAGCGAACATTCACACGGTGGCTTCGCCGCTGGAAGATGCCGAGGCGGAGATCGAACACAATGACCTGCCTTCCTCAGTAGGCATCCTGGTCGAAGATCAGGAACCGGTGCTGCACTACTCGCGACGGCTGGCAGTGTACATCTGGCCTGCGGAGTTGATTGAGCTGGCTAGGCGCCGGGCGCGCATTCCGGCGCAGGCTGTGCCTACGGGTTAGGTTTCAGCTGTAAAACCTGTCCCTCAGGGGCTAAACACCTGCATTCATTTTGGGCAGCTTAGCGGCAGGGATAAATCCGTGTCCTTTCAAACCATGGATGGGCCGAGCAGTCAGCAGCTTGAAGGCTGCTGCTCCTTCCGATTCGTTTGGGGGGGAATCAAGTTCTCACCCCAGGGCTAAAGCCCCGCGGTTTGATTGGCCCTTGTGGCACGACTGAAGTGGTGCCCTTTCAAAACCATGCTGAAGCTCAAATTTTCAGGAAGCTGTGAAAGCAATGGCTTGTTGCGTAACGTGATCCGCCATCTCTGACAGCTTCCCTATAATTGGCACTGGAAATGAGAGGCGCAACTGGGTTTACGTGCGCTGGGAACGAGGAGTGATGGCGGAGCTTTCAGGAAGGATTGCGCTGGTGACGGGGGCGTCGCAAGGGATTGGGCGCGCCTGCGCGCTGGAACTGGCTAAGGCGGGAGCGGCGGTGGCCCTGGCTGCGCGAAATGAGGCGAAGCTTGCCGAGGTGGCGGCCGAGATCGAGGCTGCGGGCGGACAGGCTGCCGCGTTTGGGCTGGATGTGGCGAGCGAAGAGTCGATCAGGAACGGCGCGAAGGCGGTGATGGATCGGTTTGGCAAGGTTGAGATTCTTGTGAACAATGCGGGAATCACTCGCGACGACCTGATGATGCGCATGAAGCGAGCGGACTGGGACGATGTGCTGTCGACAAACCTTACGGGGACGTTTCTTCTGACGCAGGTTCTGCTGCGGCAGATGATGAGGAGCCGGTGGGGACGGATTGTGACCATCACGAGCGTGGTGGGGCGGACCGGGCAGGAAGGCCAGGTGAATTACGCGGCCTCGAAGTCGGGACTGATCGGGTTTACGCGTTCGCTGGCGCGAGAAGTGGCATCGCGCGGGATTACAGTAAACGCAGTTGCACCGGGTTATATTGAGACGCCGATGACGGCGGTGCTGGATGAGAAGCTGCGGGCGAAGATGGTGGAACAGATTCCGGTGGGCCGGCCGGGAACGGATACGGAGATTGCGTATTCGGTAGCGTTCCTGGCGTCGGAGAGGGCGGCATATATTACCGGACACGTGCTCGACGTAAACGGCGGAATGTTCATGGGGTAGGTTACAGAAACAGAGAACTAGCGGGACATATGATGGGTGTCGGGAGAGGCCAGCAGGTTAGCGCCTGCTTTGCAGGCAAGCGAGTCAGCAGGTCAGCCGCCATTCCTGGGCCTATTGGGGAGGAGCGGGGTTGTTCTGACGGTCGGGGCGGGGGCCCATCACGGAGACTGAGGTGGCGACGAAGGCGTTGCTTTTGACAGCGCCTTCAACGCGGACCGTATCGCCGAGCTGAATGTCGGCTAGTGTGATGGGATCGCGGCGTTTTCTAAAGGTGGTGTTTTCATCGGCGGAGAAGGTGTGGGTCGCATTGTCAGGGCCTCCCTGGATGGTGACCTGCGTTTCGTTGATGGCGGTGACGCGACCCATGAGCCACGTCTTGCCGTAGTTAGCCTGCATCTCCCGCATGCGCCTGGCGGTGGCGGGATCGATCTGAAAAATCACAACGGCGCCGACGGATTTCGCGGCTGCATCCACTTCGCCCGCGGAGCCAATGGCGTCGCCGACTTTGATGTCGGCGGGTTTGATGGATGTGGGGGGCGTGAAGGGGGCGTCGTTGTCACCCTGCTGGCGACGAAATCCTCCACCTCCGCCGCCCTTCATGATGCGGGTGTTCACACTGAAGTGGATGGTGTAGGTCTCGCCGGACTCGGTTTTAACGGTGAAGTGGTCGGAGGCGACTTCGGTGACAGTGCCCATGACCCCTCGGCCCATCATGCCGCCGAAACCGCCCGTGCCGCGTTCGCCACGCTGGCCGGACTGGGGAGACTGAGCTCGAAGGAAGAGCGTTGTGGAGGCGAGAAGCAGTGCGAGCGCGAGGGTGCTGCGGGAGACAGTCATGGGGTTCTAAGGAGATAGACGGATTTGAGGTGCGGGAAGACGAAGCAGGGGCTGAAGCCCACGTTCATAAGAGAACTGATTGCGCGACTAAGAGTCGTGCCTGACGCTTCTCGCCTACTGTAGCCTTCCAGTGGACCTGCCCGCTCGTTATTGGCGCTTTTGAGTTTGCGCAGCCAGGAGCTCCTCGAAGGCGGGGACGCCACGGAGAACGGCGAACTCGTCGTCGGCGATGATCTTCTTGGGATTCGTATATCCCTCGTTCAGAGCCATACGGAGATATTGGATTGCACGCTCGGGCATTCCGGCGCGGACGCATCCGCGAGCCATGTAGTAGTTCATGGCGCCCCGATCGGAAACTGATGCGGGATTCTCGACGCGGGGCCGCGAGGTGTCCTGGAAGATGTTGGGATCGTACTTTATTGCGGCCTGATACTGCTGCCAGCCTTTTTCATATTTGTGCTGGGCCAGAAGATTGGTGCCGAGATTCTTGAGAATGAGTGCGGAATGCGGGTCGATTTTGAGGGCCTTGCGGTACATCTTTTCAGCGCCGCGATATTGTTTGAGGGCGTCGTAAACCGTACCCAGATTGTTGAGGACGTTCGGGTTTTTCGGATCGAGCTTGTAAGAAACCTGATAAGCGTGCATCGCGTCATTGAGGTTAAACATCAACTGGTAGGCGATGCCGAGCTTGTTCCAGACGCCGGGATTGTCGGTTGGGCCTTTCTTGTATGCCTCAATCGCAGCCTGATAGCGTTGGTGGGCCATGTAGGCGTCCCCGAGCTGCTCAGGTGTCGCTTGAATTTTCGGAGACTGATCCGTGACAGTTGGCTTTGCCGCAGGTTGAGCAGCGGCAGGCGATTGAGGAGTAGATGTTGCAGCGGGAGAGACTGGATTGACGGTGGGAGTTTGGGAGACGCCTAGAGTGCAGCTTGCCGCGATGGACGCAGTGAGAATCGAGGCCCGGAGGGAGCGGGTAGAGAAGCCAATCATTTTTCCTCCTTGCGAAGGAACTGAGGCGCTGGAACTCATCGTCTCGCAACAGAATTAGAGCACCGTTCTGGTAAGCATCGTCAAGCTGATTAGTCACAGAGATGTGAGCCGGACAGAGAAGTGCATCAAACGGAAGAGTTTCGAATCTCAGTGAATGACGTCCAATGAGCGAGGTAGCGCAGCGTGAGCACGACGGTATCGTTGAAGTCGCAATGTGATGTAGCCGAGAGGTTCAGGAGTGTTCGCCGGCGGACGATGGAGCTATGTAAGCCTCTGACTCCCGAGGACATGATGGTGCAATCGTGCCCGGAGGCTTCGCCAGCGAAATGGCACCTGGCGCACACTGCCTGGTTCTTTGAGTCCTTCATCCTCAACGTGTTCAAGCCTGGATACCGGCTGTTCAACGAGGACTTTCCCTGGCTGTTCAATAGCTATTACCGGAGTTTCGCGGAATTTCCCGAGAAAAAACTCAGAGCCTCCTTTTCAAGGCCGGGGCTGGACGAGATCCTGCGGTATCGATGTTACGTGGATGAGCATCTGGAACGGCTGCTGGAAGTGAATCCGGAGCCGGAACTGCTGAGTCGAGTTGAGCTGGGAGCAAATCACGAGGAACAGCACCAGGAGTTGCTGCTGACGGATATGCTGCACGCGTTCTACACGAACCCGTTGCGGCCGGCGTATCGCGAGGAAGGCGATTGGACCGGGAAGGGCATTGCGGCACCTCTTCAGTTCGTGAAATTTGAGGGCGGGTTGGTCGAGGTGGGTTGTGGCGCCGGACGCTTTTGCTACGACAACGAATTGCCGCGACACCGGGTATGGCTGGAGCCCTTTTCCCTGGCGAACCGCTTGGTGACGAACGGGGAGTACGCGGAGTTCATCGCAGACGACGGATACGCGCGATCGGAGTTGTGGCTCTCAGCCGGATGGGACGCGATCGAGCAGAATGGATGGAAGGCGCCGCTCTACTGGAGCAAGGATGATGCGGGGTGCCAAATCTTCACCTTGCGTGGTGAGAAGAGTCTTCAGGAATTGAAAGATGCTCCGGTGAGCCAGTTGAGTTATTTCGAGGCCGACGCCTACGCGCATTGGGCAGGCAAAAGATTGCCAACCGAGCTGGAGTGGGAGGTTGCTGCAGAAGACCGACCGGTGGAAGGAAATCTAATGGACTCGGGAAGGCTCAGGCCCGTGAGCGCCGAGAATCCGGGAGAGCAGATATCTCAGTTGTGGGGCGACTGCTGGGAGTGGACCGCGAGCGCCTATCTTGGCTATCCGGGATTCGAGCCGCTGGCTGGATCGCTTGGGGAATATAACGGGAAGTTCATGAGCGGACAGATGGTGCTTCGGGGTGGTTCGTGCGCTACTCCGCAAGCGCATATCCGGGCGAGCTATCGCAATTTCTTTCAGCCGGAGACGAGATGGCAGTTTTCCGGGATCCGACTAGCCGATAAGTAAACTCTCACAGGGTAGGAGCGCATCTTAGTAGCTTGCATGACGACCATCCCGATCTCTCCAGCTAAGATTCACATTTCAGACAAGATCGCTTCGGCGGTTTACGAGGGACTCCTGTCCCGCCCAAAGTGGCTGCCGTCGTGGTTATTTTATGACGCGGCTGGGTCAAAGTTGTTTGACGAGATTACGCGGATTTCCGAGTACTACGTAACGCGGACTGAGCGCGCAATCCTGGCAGAACACGCGGCGGAGATCGTCACTAGAGCCGCGGGCGGGAATGTTCTTCGAGTTGTGGAATTGGGAGCGGGTTCGGCGGATAAGACCCGGCTGCTGCTAACCGCGGCCGCGGAGCGGCAGGATACCGTGTTCTACGAGCCGGTGGATGTATCGGCGAGCGCGCTGGTGGAAGCGCAGCTGCGCATCGAGGATGAACTGCCGGGCGTGATCGTGTGCCCCAGGGTGCAGGACTACACGCAGGATCTTGAACTGGACTCGACGCTGCCGAATGAACGACGTCTGCTGATGTACATCGGATCGAGTATCGGGAATTTTGAACCGGGCGAGGCTCTGATGCTGCTGGAGCGCGTGCGTGCGGCAATGGATCCGGGAGATTGTTTCCTGCTCGGCGTGGACCTGGTAAAGGACGAGTCAGTGCTGAAGGACGCATACGACGATCCGGGCGGCGTGACGGCGGCCTTCAATCGAAACGTACTGACGCGTCTGAATCGCGAGCTGGATGCGGATTTCAACCCGGCAACATTCGGGCATCGAGCGGTTTGGAATGCGACGGAGGGCCGGATGGAGATGCACCTGGTGAGCGCGAAAGATCAGGAAGTTTGGCTGCCGGGGATCGATCTGCGCGTTCAGTTCGATGTGGGCGAAAGCATCCACACAGAAAACAGCTACAAGTACAAGCCGGGCGCTGCTGAGGCGTTGGTTTCAAGGGCCGGCTTCTGGCCTGAGGTTACATGGACAGATGAGCGGGGATGGTTTGCGGTGAGCCTGGCGCGCGCGGTCTAGCTTCCAGGGAGCTAGCTGGACTCGACTTTGGAAGCCTCTCCCCGATCCCCAAAAGCGAGGGATCGGGGGTGCCCAAGTTTTTTGCTAGTTCAAATTTCTCTACTGAACAATCCGGAAGGGCGTGGGAGCGGACTGCGGCGATGAGGGAGAGAGGCTTTCCCGGAAGCTGCTCCAGCGTTTCCCGATCCTATCCGAGAGGAAGAAGAGATCGCCTGCCGTTACGTTCCCCGCCACGCGGTGGTGGCCTACCGCAGCCAGAGCCATGGAAGCAATGCATCCGCACTGCGAGCAGTCTGGATCGCCACCGAACTGGCAGGGAGTGACCCGCGTTTTGAGATCCGCAGAGATGGTGCGCGTGGTGCGCGCGAAGATGCATTGATCAGGGCTGGATGGGGGATTTCCGAGTTCGCGAAGGAGAGAGTCGGGCATTTCGAGTTTAGGGAAGTGCGGACGCAGTCGCTTTAATTCGGCGATGACGTTGGCTCGCTGGGATGTGGAGAGGATCTCGACATCGGTTGCGCCGCGTTGCGGAGTGAAGATACTGAACCAGACCTTAACGCACTCGGGACGGTTGCACCAGAAGTTCAGGAATTCTTCGAGATAGCCGGGACGGTCGGCGATCTGCGAGGTGATGGTGCAGTGGACGTTGATATGCGCGTCGACGATGTTCTTGAGGATTCGCTCGTATGTGGCGGGCTTGCGGCGTACGTCGTGGTCGGGAGCGAGTCCGTCGATAGAGACGACGATGTTGAGGCGCTTGTACTGTGCCCACGTTGCAGGAATGACGCGGAACGCGCTGGTCACGACCTGAGTATGGATGCCGCGCGCGTCGATGAGGGGGATCAGCTGATCGAGTTCCCGGTAACGAACGAGGGGATCGCCGCCGACGATGGAGACGTGGAGCGGCTTGTATTGATCGATGACGGCGAGGGTCTTCGAGACGAGCTCATCTCCGCGGAAGTCGGAGAGCTCGCGAAGCTGCGATTCACCGCCGAGGTGCGCGGGATCGAAGGCGTAGCAGCCAGGGCAGCGCAGGGGGCACTCTTTTGTGATTTCGATCGATAGATTAGGTGCGTGGCCGGTGAGGATTCTGGACCAGGCGTGCAGGACTTCCGATGTCTTCATGCGAACTCCGCCGAGCAACTACGGTTGGTCTTTCCGGGGGGAAGAGATAGCGAGTCCGCTATCTGGGAGGAATGAGCCGAGACCCTGCGACGGGATCAGACCAATAGGGGAACATTGAAAACTGCCGGACCGGAAGGCGAAGGGATCTGGGACCGATGTTCGAAGGTCCGGGTGCCTTGGAAAAAAGCGGCGGCTGGTTGCTTTTGACTGCGCACGACTAATGTACTCGTGACAGCGAACAAAATGCTGTTGCGATCAGATTGTTGCGCACGCAGGAGTACGAAACAGATGCAGGTGAGGATGATGAGGAGCCCGAGTTCAAAATCCTGGCCGCCGTGAAGAAACTTGTCCCACGACCAGATACCCTGAGTGACGGGCATGGAGATGGATTCGACGGCGATTAAGAGGAGCAGGACTCGACTGCAGCACACTGCAGAGCGCGCAATTTCGAAGATCGCGCTGAAGTGTGCCCAAGCGAAGATAGGAAGAAGATCACTCACGCAGTACAGGTTTGATTCTACAACGCGGGGAGCGGTGGCCTGAGACTTCAGCCGAAGAGGTAGCGGCGCGCCCGCCGGTCCCCAAATGCGAGGCCCCCTTCGACTTCGCTCAGGGCAGGCTGAGCGCACCCGCATAAAACGATATCCCCACGGAAGACCATGGGGATATTGAATATGCCGAGCCTGTTGGCTCTATTTTGCAGAGTCGATGCGGAGGAGGCGGACGTCGTGGCTGTCGATTTCCATCTCCATGTTGTCGGTCAGCTGGAGATCCTTGCCGGTCCAAAGTTCCTTAGCGGTCTGAGTGCCGTTGAGGCCGAGTTGCTTCAGGTCGAGATGGAAGGGATGGGTTGAGATGCGATCGCTGCCGATGTTGATGATGGCGATGGCTTTTGCGCCGTCCTTGAGGTCACGCGTCCAGACTTCGACTTGGCCGCCGCTGTAGACGTAGCGAGCCTGGTGGCCGAGCGGGTCCTGATTGATGGCGATGACGTCTTTGTTAGTGAGGATTGCCTTGATCTCGGGCTTCATGTGAGGCAGGTCGTTGCCGGCGAGCAGCGGTGAGGCAAGCATTGCCCACATGGAAAAGTGAGTGCGGTTTTCTGCGAGAGAGAGCTTGCCGTTTCCAACTTCGAGCATGTCGGGATCGTTCCAGTGACCGGGGCCCGCGTATGAGTAGAGGCCTTTCTGCTGTCCGAGAATGTCGTAGATGCTCTCCCACGTGGCTTCGATGTCGCCCGTGGTGCGCCACGAGTTGCCACCGAGTTCTGGGGCCCATTCCCACGGGGAGTCCCAGCCGTATTGGCAGAGCGAGAGAACGATGGGACGTCCGGTAGCTTTGAGGGCCTTCGACATCTTGTCATACGAGGCGATCATGAGGCGCATCTGCGCGGCTTTGTCGTCGTGAGCCTGCTTTTGCATGACCGCAGGTATGAAGGAGCAGAGATCGTATTTCAGGTAGTCGATGCCCCACTCCGCGTAGGTCTTGGCGTCCTGCTCTTCGTGGCCAAGGGAGCCCTCGTAGTTCGCGCAGGTTCTCGGTCCGGGCGAGGAGTAGATGCCAATCTTGAGGCCCTTGGAGTGAACATAGTCGGCAAGCGCCTTCATGTCAGGGAATTTTGAGTTGGCCTGAATGACGCCTTTCTCATCCCGCTTACCTTGCCAGGCGTCGTCGATGTTTACGTACACATAACCGGCATCTTTCATCCCGGTAGAGACCATCTGGTCGGCAGAGTCGCGAATATCTTTGTCGGTAACTTTGACGGCGAAGTAGTTCCAGCTGTTCCAGCCCATGGGAGGCGTCATAGCAACCTGCTGGGCATTGGCGATGGGTGAGATGGTGAACAGGGCGGCTAGAGAAAGGGAAGCAAGGAACAGCGGGGCAAGACGTGAATGCATTGGCGTGACTCCTCGAGTGAAAACGATTTCAGACGAGAATAGTAAGGGCAGGTGTTGGATTTGACAATGGAGACCCCTTGAGGCCGTCAGCGGGGCGGCTCTCGGACCCAGAGGCACACTGGGCGCCACACGCTCAGCCCGAGGTCTCACCTGGTCAAAATTGGACAGACCTGAATCAAAGCCTAAATTAGCGTCTTATTCACTCGCGAAGTTTCTCTCTGACCGTTCGGTTGACATGGGAGAGGGACCGACGCGATGAAGCCAATTGGATTGCTAAGAAACTATGACTGCATCGAAGCGTACGTTGGAAATGCCGATATCCCAAGATGCATCGTCAAAAGATTCTGACTTGCTGTCTCGGATCGAAGGCGGAGATGAATTGGCTATGGCATCGTTCTTCGATCGTCATTCGAAGTCGGTTTATTCAGTCGCACTGCGCGTGTGCCGCGATTCGGCTTCCGCAGAAGAAGTGGTCCGGGAAATCTTCATGCGGATATGGCGGGGGCCTCGGAAATTTGTGTGGGGAAAAGACGGCGCATCTCGACAGCTTGCGATGATTTCAAGGAACTGCTCAATTGACTTTCTACGCAAGCACAAAATCCTGCAGCCGATCGAAATCGAGTCGAACCGCTTGACCGAGGAGGATTCCGCGTTCGCTCTGTCGCGTCGAGATGATAGGCAGCTATTGGAGATGGCATTTTTTGACGGCAAGACCGCCGTTGAGATTGCGGAAGGAACGGGCTGTCCTCTCGATACGATCCGTAGCAGACTTGCGGGCGCGTTGGCGAGCGTGAGGAACCAAACAGCGGATCCGGCAGACGATCCGGAAGATACGGGGCTGGAAGTTCTGGACCTCGAATCTCACGTTGAATTTGCATCGCGAAGCCTGCATGTGCATGATGCCGCTTTGCAGATGGAGGCAATGCGCCGACTAACTCACGCTTTTGTCGAGAACCCCAATTCGATTCTGCAAGAGTTGGTAAATGCCGCAGTGGATTTGTGTGGTGCGGATAGTGCCGGCATCAGCCTGGAGACTGAAGAGAAGAGTGACGAGAGGTTTTATAACTGGGTTGCAATTGCAGGTCAATACAACGGCTTTTTGAACGCGATCCTTCCGCGGTATCCGAGTGCTTGCGGAATCTGTCTGGAGCGTGGAAAGCCGCAGCTCTTTCGCGTTCGGCAGCGCTTCTTCGACATCATGGGGATCGATGCACCTCTCGTGACCGATGGCATTTTGCTTCCCTGGGAGGTGGGAGATACACGCGGAACGATCTTCATTATGGCCCATGGGCGAACTGCGGCGTTCGACAGGAACGATGGCCAGATTATGGAAATATTGGCGGACTTCGCGGCAATGGCAGTTCGGCACCAACAACAACAGCAAACAATCATGAACCAGGCGAGAGCTGCCGCCGCTGCCGCAATGGCGAACAACCTGGCGCATCGCCTTAACAACCCCCTGCAGTGCCTCATGAATGTTGCGTATCTGGCAGCGGAAGGTAAAAACTACGCCGATTCAAGATTGCTGGGGAGAGAAATCATCGCAGATGTGCGGCGATTATCTGTCGCGGTGGCCGAATCACTGACTTTGCCTGCGGTTGATTCTGGCCCGTTTTCTGGCGAGTTCTCTAACTTCCGAGAATAGCTGGATTGTTTTCATCACGGCTCGCGCTCCCCAAGAACAACGTCCTTCACCCGGCCTAGCGGGCTGGCAATAATTTGGTCCGAAAAAAGGGGCCGCGGCCCCCGAAGATTCCAGAGGACCAGATGGATGCCGGCGTGCGAAGATTCGTGAACCATGGATCGAGTGGAAGGCACAGGACAGTCCGAGCATCAACTGCGACGCCAACTGGGCCTGAGGGACCTTGTGCTGTCGCAGGTGCTTTGCGTGGTGGGCACCATGTGGGTGGGCGTAGCTGCGGGGCTTGGAAAAGCGCAGACGCTGATGTGGCTCGGGGCAATGCTGGTTTTCTATGTTCCGATGGCGGGGTCGGTGATCGCTCTGAATCGTGCCATGCCGCTGGAAGGCGGGCTGTACGTGTGGGCGCACAGGGCGTTTGGGAATCTTGGCGGTTTCCTTACGGCTTGGAATCTCTGGTTCTACGGCATCGCGGTGACGGCGTCGATTCTTTACGGGATTCCGACAGAAGTGGCTTACCTGATTGGTCCGTCGGCTGCGTGGCTGCCGGAGAACCGAATGGTTTCGATTGGGATTGTCACGGCGCTGATCGTGGTGCTGACGGCGGCGGAGATTCGCGGGCTGGAGATCGGCAAGTGGATTCACAATGCCGGAGGCGTGGCGATCATGCTGGTGTTCGTAGCGCTGATCGGGCTGGGACCGTGGGCAATGGTGCGGCACGTGCCGGTGCACTGGACGCCTCTATCGTTTCAGATTCCGCCGCACGATCTGCGAACAATGGCGCTATTCGGGCAGATGATGTTCGGCGCGCTTTGCGGACTTGAGTACATCGCGATTCTGGCTGGAGAGAGCAAGAGCCCCGAGAAGACCATTACGAAGTCGGTGTGGATCGCGTCGCCGATCATCTGCCTGATGTTCATTCTCGGAACCGGGACGGTGGTGGCGTTTGTGCCGAAGGATCAGATTAATTTCATTGCACCGATTCCGCAGACTTTGAGGATTGCGCTGGGGAACGAGGGAGCAGGCAATCTGTTTGCGATGACCGCGATCCTGCTGCTGCAGATGAGGCTGCTCGGAGCAGTTTCATACCTGATGACCGGAGTGAGCCGGCTGCCACTGACCGTGGGGTGGAACGAGATGATTCCGGCGTGGTTTACGCGGCTTCACAAGCGTTGGAAGACTCCGGTGAATTCGATTCTGTGTACTTCTGGGTTGCTTGTCGTGATGGTGGTGCTGGCGACGGCTGGGGTGCATGCGCAGGAGGCGTTTCAGCTGCTGTCGAATGCAAGCCTGACGCACTACGAAGTGTCGTACCTGGTGATGTTCGCGATTCCACTGGTAGGAGCGGTTGGTTTGCGACGGACGCTTCCGCGCTGGTTGAAGTGGACGTCGATTGTGGGCCTGGGGGCAACGCTGTTCAGTCTGCTGATCTCGGCATATCCATTCATCAGCGTCGTTAATCCACTTTCGTATGCGGTGAAGATTGTGGGCACGCTGCTCGTGAGCAATCTTGTAGCGGTGACGTTCTACTGGATGCGGACGCGTCGATTAGTCGGGGTTTCGGAGATGACTGCAGATGCGGGTTTCGAGACGGACGGATGATTTCTATCGGCTGGATAGCTGAATGGGATTTCCGTCGGGGTCTTTGCCATCGCAGAGGCAGAACACTCCTCCTTCGCGGACCTTGCCGAACTTTGCGCCGCGGGCGACGAGGGTCTCGCGCAAGGCGGCTACGTTTTCAGCATAGAAGGCGATTTTCGGTCCTTTGCGGCCGGGTGACGGCGGACCGGAGTGAAGGCCGATGGTGACGGCGCCCGCTGCGAACTCGCGCCAGCCTTTTTCGTTGGTGACCTGTTTAAGTCCGAGTACCTGGCCGTAGAAGCGGGACATTTCGTCGATCTGCGCGGTGAAGAGGATGACGCGCGCCATGCGCAGACCTGGAGGATCCTGGGCGGTCTTTCGGGACATGCACCGATGATAGCGAAATGAAGGCGGGAGTGATGAGGCCGGATTAGTCGGCGGCGTTGGCGATGTCGTAGTGGGGAGTATTGGCCATGAGATCTTCGATGGCCTCGACATTTTTGATTCCGCCACGGGCGCCGGAGCAGGTGCAGTTGAGTGCGGCGGCAGCACAGGCGAAGTCGAGTTGCTGTACGAGTGGCCACTCCTGAAGGAGCCCGTAGATGAAGCCGGCGTGAAAGATGTCGCCGGCGCCGGTGGTGTCGGTGACGGGAACGTGATAGGCAGGATTGAGGTGGAAGTCGTCTCCATCCCAGGCAATGACGCCATCGGCTCCGAGGGTCGCAGCGGCGAGTTTGCAGCCGTAGCGGTTCTTGATTTTGCGGAGGGCCTGCTCGAGATTGCGCTCGCGGGTGAGGCGAGATGGGAAATCGCGGCTCACGATTAGGTAGTCGACGTTGGCAATGAGGTCGTCGACCCCGGGGTAGGTTTCGTCGAGGTCGGCGATGACGGGGATGCCGACTTCGCGTGCCCAGGCGGTGGCCTGTGTGGCGGCGGCGGTTTCAAAGCCATCGACATGAAGTGCGCGTGCGCTGACGATCCAGTCGCGCTGGAGATCGGAGGGCTGGAGGAGCAGACGTTCGTCGCGGCGGCAGAGAACAGTGCGTTCGCCGCCTTCGTCAACGAGGATGAGGGACTGCGGGCTGGCCGCGCTGGGCACCGTGATGAGGCGGGCATCGACGCCGGTTCGGTCGAATTCCCGCTGGTGGAGACGGCCGGCATCGTCTTCGCCAATTTTGCCGATGTAGCGGGTTTCGAGGCCCCATGTCTGGCAGGCGACGATGGCGGTGGCGGTCTGGCCGCCGGGCATGATGCTGGCGTTGGCGAACTCAGTCTTGGAGCCCCGGGCAGGGAAGTGCTTCAGGGGGATGAGGGTATCGATTGCGTTCAATCCCACGCCAACGAGGTCGACCTTGCGAGCACCAGACATCTCAATAATTGTAAAGGCGCGATGAGGCGCCTGGAGTGATGATGGCCACTCAATCGAACCGGGTTGCTTTCCAGAGCACCCAGGAGCTGATGGAGGCGGAGATGACCAGCACGGCACTGAGGACGGCTATCCAGGTAAAGTTCATCGACAAAGTGGGAACCTGGGCGTTGACTCCGAGCCAGATGAAGACGGCGATAGCGGCGGCAACGATCACGTGGTCCCACCAGGCGCGGCCTGTGGGGCGCGTGGAGTCGGACGAGCTGGCGTGAAGCTCGGAGACGCGATCGAAGTCGAGTTCGTAGCGGGCGCACTCGCGGACGACGGCCTGTCGCATGGAAGCTCTTTCTTTTTCGGTGGCGACGGCGGTGGAGACGGCGAGTGCTCCGAGGATCATGACGATGGAGCCCGCGACGACGAGCATCCAGTGCGATGAGCCGGCGTGGGCGAGTTCGCCGAAGACGAGAGCGCCCCAGGCGAGTCCCCACATCTGGTTGGTGTTGGAGAGCGGGATGCCGCGGCCAATGCCGAGGTACTTGGTTGCGTATTGCTGGAAGAGGTCGCCGATGACCCAGACGAATCCGCCGAGGAAGAGCCAGAAGAGAAGGGGCCGGACTTCGCTGGAGTGGAAGACTGCGGCGTGGGTCCCACCGTCGAGGGCGAAAACGAGGGCAAACATGGTGCCGAGTTCACCGATGGTGAAAACAGTGACGAAGGAAAGGGGATTCATGCCGCTGATATAGGCCTTGCGGTAGGGGATGTACATGGTCCCCCATAGCAGGCTTGCACCGATGGCCGCGAGGATTCCGCCGATGGCGCGCTGCGGGTGGCTTCCGCTGGATTGGATGGTACTGAAGCCGAGCATGATGGCGGCGGCAACGATGGCGAGTGAGCCAAGCAGGACCTTGGCGATGTTCTGGCGGCTTGCGCCTTTGAGCTCGCCGAAGAGGGTGCGTCCCCAGAGGATGCCAACGAGGGAGTTGGTGTTCCAGAGTGGAAAAGCGATGGCGAGTCCAACGTCGCGGATGGCGAAGACAGTAAGGGTGTTGGCGACGGCCCAGAGCATTCCGGCAAGGATCGCGATGGGGATGAGATGGCGGTGTTCGGAAAGGTCGGCAAAGACGTTGCGCGTGCCCTTGAGCATGGTGGGCACCGTCCAGCGGGCGGTGAAGACACCTGCGACCATGCAGAGGGAGATAGCGTAGGGCGAGAGGCCCGAGTTGACGAGCTTGGTGGGGGCCTCAGCCGCTCCGAGCCAGACGCCGGCGGTGAGCGCGCAAAGGACGCCGAGACCGTGGACCGAGGGAAGAACTGGAGGTGTACTGGTGCGAGCCGTCGAGGGCATCTGGATTGGGAATGTCCTTTCCTTCGACCGTGAGATTAAGTCGTATCCCACGTCCCCAAAAGAAGGGGCAATGGGGCACCCGTGCGGTGATGCGGTCCGTTTCCTTCGACCGTGGGACCGGAACAGGTTAACAAGGGGACGTTGGTGAAGGAAACCAGACTCAGTGGAGGGCGATAAGGACGGCGAGGCCGAAGCAAAAGACGAGGACAGGGATGAGGAAGTGGCTGTCAGTGAGGACGGCTTTGGCGCGTTGGGATTCGTTCATTGGGGATTCTCGGATGCGTGTTGATGATAGACGAGGCGTGTGATCAGAATCCAGTCTGCAGCGTGGGCTTGCACGGCTTCGAGGTCCGAGACTTCCGCGTTGCTGGTGTGTTGTGGCCGTTTCGGAATTATCAAAGCGGTGTTCGTTCTTTGTCTTGAAACGCCGCGAGAATCTGCGCAGACCGGCGAATCAGAGAGCGTCGTTCACAGCAGCAGGTGAGTTGTGGCTTGATGCAGATGATGCCGACGCGGCTCTCAATTGTGTGAGAGCCGCGCTTGCGAGAATTTCTGCTATCTCAGCGAGCTCATGTCGATGACGAAGCGGTATTTCACGTCTTGCTTGAGCATGCGTTCGAAGGCTTCGTTGATTTTTTGGATGGGAATGACTTCGACGTCAGAGGTGATGCTTTTCTGGCCGCAGTAGTCGAGCATCTGCTGGGTCTCCGGCATGCCGCCGATCATGGAGCCTGCGATGGAGGCGCGCTTGGTGATGAGGCTGAAGATGGAGACACTGGGCGGTTTTTCAGGAAGGCCGACGAGGGTCATGGTGCCGTCCTGCTTGAGGAGGCTGAGGTAGGGCTCGAGCGCGTGGGGCGCGGAGGCGGTGTCGAGGATGAAGTCGAAGGAGCCGGCGTGCTTCTTCATCTGCGCGTCGTCGGTGGAGAGGATGACTTCGTCGGCGCCGAGCTTGATGGCATCGTCTTTCTTCTTGAGCGATGTGGTGAGCTGGATGGTCTGCGCCCCGAAGGAGTGGGCGAACTTGAGACCCATGTGGCCGAGGCCACCGAGGCCGATGATGCCGACCTTCTTTCCGGGACCGACATTCCAGTGGCGGAGCGGCGAGTAGGTGGTGATTCCGGCGCATAGGAGCGGCGCAACGGCGGCGAGGTCGAGGTTCGAGGGAACGGTGTGGGCGAAGCGTTCGTCTACGACGTAGTTGCTGGAGTAGCCGCCCATGGTGATGGAGCCGTCAGCGCGGTCCTTATTGGCGTACGTGAGCGTGGCGCCTTCGTTGCAGAAATGTTCTTCGCCACGATTGCAGGGAGCACAGTGGCGGCAGGAGTCGACGATGACGCCGACGGCGGCGATGTCGCCGGTTTTGAATTTCTTTACGTCCTTTCCGATGGCGGTGACACGGCCGACGATTTCATGACCGGGGACCATGGGATAGACGGCCTGGCCCCATTCGTTGCGGGACATGTGGAGGTCAGAGTGACAGACTCCGCAGAAGAGGATGTCAATGGTGAGTTCGGTGGGACCGGGTTCGCGGCGGGTGAAGCTGAACGGAGCAAGTGGAGTTTTCGAATCGGTTGCGGCAAATCCTTTTGATTGCGGCATGAAGTTCCTTTCGGAGACGAGTTTAAATGAGGCGGTTGGGATGGATGGTCTGAGACGAAGACGTCGTTCCCACTCATCGCGCGAAATGCCGCGCGATGAATGGGGCACAGCACAGATTCCGTTTTGTTCCTCCATCTCTCCCCGGTACCCAAGTGCGAGGGAACCTTCGACGAGCTCAGGGCGGGCCCGGGGGGCACCGATGTTGTTATTCGCCTTGATCAGGGGCGACGGGCGGAGGCGATGCGGGGTATGCCCTGAAGGTCGGGGATGATTTCTATTTGTTCGAAGCCGGAGGATGCGAGAAGCGATTCGATGTCGGGTTGCTGGCTGAAGCCGAATTCGAAGACGAGGTAGCCGCCGGGGACGAGTGCTGCGTGGGCGGCGGGGATGAGTCGTCGATAGATTTCGAGGCCGTCGTTTCCGCCGAATAGGGCGACGTGCGGTTCATGCTCGCGGACTTCGACGGAGATGAGGGCGCGGTCGGTGTCGGGGACGTAGGGCGGGTTGGATGCGATGATTTCGAACTTCTCATCGGCGACGGGGGCGAGGAGGTCGCCCTGGAGGAAGCGGATGTCGTCGGTGCACCCAAAACGTTCTGCGTTGAACCGGGCAACCGCGAGTGCACTTTCGGAGATGTCGATCGCGGTGATATCAGCGAGGCTCCCCCAGTCGTGAGCGACCGCAATCGCAATGGCACCGGAACCGGTGCCTACATCGAGAATTCGAGGGGGATATCCGGCCAAGTTGGGATCTCCTTCTCTTGCCCTTCTGACCCCATGTTCATAAATGGGATGGAGACGTTTGAAGTCGAAAAACTTCTTTGGTCTCTCTTGAAAAACTGGAATCAGACTAACGATCTTTTCGACGAGGTGTTCGGTTTCGGGGCGGGGGATGAGAACGTCGGGGTTGACCCGGAAAGGCATGCCCCAGAATTCGCTTTCGCCAACGATGTACTGGATGGGCTCGCCTTTGCGGCGGCGTTCGAGTAGGGCAGCGTATCCGATTGCGGAGCAGCCGGCAAATTGCTCTTCGCCGTGGGCCATGAGCCAGGCCTTGTTCTTTCCGATGTGGTGCAGAAGCAGCGTCTCTGCGTCCCGGCGGGCGCGTTCGGGGTGAGGGCTGTCGGCGAGGATGCCCTCGCCGTGCTGGAGCCACTCACGCAATCTCATCAGGCTGCCTGACTATCGCCTTTGAGCGCTTCGGCCTGGTAGTGGGCGACGAGCGCGTCGACCACAGATTGAAGGCGGCCTTCCATGATGAGGTCGAGCTGGTGGAGGGTGAGGCCGATGCGGTGGTCGGTGAGCCGGTTCTGCGGGAAGTTGTAGGTGCGGATTTTCTCGCTGCGGTCACCGGAGCCGACCTGGGATTTGCGGGCGGCTGCGAGCTCGGCGTTCTGCTTTTCCATTTCCATTTCGTAAAGACGGGTACGGAGAACGCGCATGCCTTTTTCGCGATTCTTGATCTGCGATTTTTCGTCCTGGCAGCTGACCACCGTGTTGGTGGGCAGATGCGTGATGCGGACAGCGGAGTAAGTGGTGTTGACGGACTGGCCGCCGGGACCGGAGGAGCAGAAGGTGTCGATACGAATGTCTTTGGCTTCGATCTTGATGTCCACGTCCTCGGCTTCGGGGAGCACGGCAATCGTGACGGCTGAGGTGTGGACGCGGCCTTGTGTTTCCGTGGCGGGAACGCGTTGTACGCGGTGGACTCCGCTCTCCCACTTGAGCTGCGAGTAGACGCGGTCGCCTTCGATGATGGCGATGACTTCCTTGTACCCTCCGACGCCGGATTCCGAGAGGTCGGTGACCTGGACCTTCCAGCGGTGTTGTTCGGCAAAGCGCGTGTACATGCGGAAGATTTCGGCCGCGAAGAGGGAGGCTTCGTCTCCGCCGGTGCCGGCGCGGATTTCGAGGATGACGTTCTTCTCGTCGTGGGGGTCCTTGGGGAGAAGGAGGATTTTCAGTTCTTCCTCAAGGGCGGATTTGCGCGGCTCGAGTGCGGCGATTTCTTCCTCAGCCATGGAGCGGAGGTCCGGGTCGCTTTCGGCGAGCATCGCGCGGGCTTCTTCGAGACCCTGGGTGACCTGCTTGAGCTCGCGGTACTTTTCGACCGGCTCTTCGATTTCGCGCAGCGACTTTCCGATCTTCTGATACTTCTCGTGGTCGTTCAGGACTTCAGGCAATGCGAATTGCGACTGCAGGTCGTTGAAGCGTTGCTCCATTTGTTCGAGGCGGTCCAGCATAGTGCTCTCCGAGCTTTGAGATTTTGGGTGGTTCTGGAGATGAAAGGGAACGGGCGCAGGAGGTCTTGGCGGCGGGAGCCGCTAGAGGAGAGCCGGGATGGGCTGGTGGAGAGACATTGCGCTATCTCTATTCTAACGCGAAAACGAAAGCGTTCGAAGAGCTTCGATCCCCGGTCCCCAAATGCGAGAGACCGTGGGCCCACGGCAAGCCTCTCGTCGATCCGATCGAACATCTTCGCCACAAAACCTCGTCGCATCCAATATCAGGGATTTCTCCAGAAGAACCACGCCGCCATGCCCAGCCCGATGAATACCACTGTGCCTCGCAGCACCGGCTGGGGGATGCGCCGTGCTAGGCTCGCCGATGTGTATCCGCCCACGGCGCAAGTCAGCATAGCGACCAGACAATATCGCCACACCACCTGGCCGTTGATTACGAAAAGCACAAACGCAATCCCGTTTGCCATCGTGGTTGAGACCACTTTGAGCGCGTTGATCTCGTTCAGATCCTGATAGCCGAAAAGCGACAGCAGCGTAATGATCAGGAACCCCGCACCTGCTCCGAAGTATCCGATGTAGAAGCAAACAGCTGCGGTCCCAATAAAGACGGGAACCATTCGCGGCATGTGAACCCCGCCTGGGTCGTGACTGCGAACAAACTTCCGATGCTCCAGCCATCGCGACACCGGTCCACTAACCGCAAAAATCACCGCCGCCACTAGCAGCAGCCATGGAACCAGATGCAGAAATGTCATCTGCGGCGTGTGCAACAAGACAAATGCACCGCCAGTTCCGCCCAGCAGGCCAGCGAACGCCATTGGAATCGCTACGCGCAGATTCCTGCGAACATCTTTTCTATAGGCTGCAACCGACGTCAGCTGGCCGGGCCACAACGCGACCGTATTCGTCGCATTGGCCTGAACCGGCAGGACCTTCATTCCCAGAATCGCCGGAAAGAGCAGAAACGACCCTCCGCCTGCCACTGCATTCAGCACGCCGCCCACGAACGCAGCTACGGTCAACCAGGCCCAGCGCCAGCCAACGTAAGCAGGAAGCTCCGAAACCAGCATCATCTTCTCTGATTCTAGTGAACCAACTCAACAGTTCAATGGACCGGGCTAGCGAAACTCGGTGCCGTATTTCAGCGCGATCTGGTGGATCTGGTCGCGGGTGAGCTGTTTGGGAGGCACTCCGGGCGGGGAGCAGGCTTCGCGGAAAAAGCTGTCAAGGCCGGCAGGGGAGACTGTCCAGAGAAGCAGGAGTTCGTGGTCGGGGTTGGCGAAGCCGTGCCAATGATTCCTGGGGATGAAGATAGTAGAGCCCTGCTGGATGGGTTGGCGCACGTCCTCGAGGATGAAGAAGCCGGTTCCGTCGAGGACGTAGAAGGATTCTTCCATCTCGGGGTGGCGGTGTATGGGAACGCCGGTGCCGACCTTGATTTGCTGGGTTCCGATTGCGAGCCGTTCGGAGCCGGTGGCGGCGCTGACCTTGATGAAGATGTTGCCGCCGTCACGAAAGTGGATGAGGTGTTCGCCCTGCTGCGGGCCGAGCGTGCCGCCCTGCTTTGACGAATGCTGCGCGGTTGCCGGGAGAGTGGGCAGGACGGAGCCCATGGCGATACCTCCGATTCCGGCAAGGAGGGAGCGGCGTACATCATCGGGTGCGTTCATAGATGACTTCCCCTGACGAATTTAGAAGCAGTCGATATGGTCGCAGGCATTCATGAGGGGAACCTGCAGATTTGAGTCGTGTCCCTTTTCGGAGTAGATGGTGATGGTTGCAGGCTTATAGTCTTCGGGTTTTGCCAGCATGATGTTTTTCACGAAGGTCTGGGGATTGCGGTCGTAGAGCGGAAACCAGCTGCTCTGGATCTGGACCATCACGGTATGGCCTGCTTTGAAGACGTGGTCGGCGGCGTGGAGGCTGAAGCGATATTCGCGAATGGTGTCGGCGCGGATGGGCGTGGGCTTCTCAAATCCCTGGAGGTAGCGGCCGCGGAAGATCTCTTCGTTGATCATGAGCTGATACCCGCGCATCTTCGGATCGGGGTCGTCGTCAGGGTATTGATCGATGAGTTTGACGACCATGTCGTTGTCTGTGCCGGTGGTGGAGGCAAAGATATCGGCCATAACTTCGCCGGTCACGATCAGGTCTTTCTTGAGGACGGGGAGCATGAACGTCGCGAGGTCTTTACGATCGGCGACGAAGCGCTGGTCTTCGGTGAGCCAGTTGAACCATTGCGAGCCGTCGCCGTAGGTGGGCTGGATGGGGCGGTGTCGGTAGGGAACTGGATTGGATGGGTCGCTGACGTAGGGGGTTTTGGCGAGCTCTTTGGGCTCGGCCCAGCTGAGTGCACCGTTGCCGACGAGGTGCAGAGGAGTGGCCTGGGATTCGTCAGGAGGGAAGTGAGAGTAGCGCTTCCAGGTGTTGGAGCCCGTCTGGAAGCTGGCAGTGTCTTCGAGGTCGAAGCCGGGCTCGTCTTTCAGATAATGGCCGAAGAACCTGGCTTCGATATTTTTGCGGAAGTCGGTGCCGATGGACTGGCCGTAGTTGAGATTGCCGAGGTGGCGGGAAGACGAACCCCAGTAGCCGTGACGCCAGGGGCCAAGTACGAGGAAATTCTCCTGTTTGGAATCCTGAGGTTCGAGAGTCTTGTACTCTTCCTGCGGACCCCACATGTCTTCCTGGTCGTAATAGCCCCCGACGCTGAGGGTGGGAACAGTGACGGCGGTGAGGTGGCTTTCGACTGCGCGGGATGACCACGTAAGGCCGTAGCTGGGGTGATCGAGGAAGAGCTTCCAGGTGGGATATGGCTTCACACCCGAGCGCTTCACATCTTCGGCGAAGGAACCTCTCTCAAGGAAGAAATCGTAGCCGTCTTTTGGTTTGCCGTCTTTGCCTTTGCCGTAGTGGACATCGCTGTTCTTCTTGCTGCTGGCTTCCATGCCCCAGACGTAGTCGTAGCCGTAGGTCTGGCGGAAGGCGCCGTTATGGAAGAAGTCGTCGCCCTTCCAGACGTCAATCATGGGCGCCTGGGGCGAGATGGCTTTGACGGCGGGATGAGGATCAATGCCGGCAGCCATGGCGAGAAAGCCGGGGTAGCTGGTGCCGAGGAATCCAGCCCGGCCGTTGTTGCCCGTGACGTTTTTGAGGAGCCACTCGACGGTGTCGTAGGCGTCAGTGCTCTCGTCGAAGGCTTTCGGATTTTTGTGGTCTTCTTCCGGGCGGCTCATAACGAAGTCGCCTTCGCTCTTGAAGCGGCCACGGATGTCCTGCGCGACATAGATGTAGCCGTCGCGCGCGAGCTCGGGGCGGCCGCCGAAGAAGGACATCCCGCTGGTCCCGTCGACTCCATAGGGGGTGCGCTGGATAAGGAAGGGGAGGGGCGCGCTGATGTCGGATGGTTTGAGGATGATGGTGTGGAGCTTGGCTCCGTCGCGCATCGGGATCATGACTTCGGAGCTCTGATAGTCGTGGAAGACGCGACGGACTGGATCGCCCGTGCGTTTGAAGATGGCCTCGGAATCGTTGGAGGCGACCATCGATGCGCCCCGGCCAGCGGAGTCGAGGGTGAACTTGATGGTGATCCGCGTGCCCGGGGCGGTGAAGTCCGTCGGCGAGCTTTGGGTGAGCGTGGTCGGAATCAGACGATCGGATTCGACCACGAGCTTGCCGTCCTTTACATAAAAGCTATACGGGACGTCGGGCTCGCTGGGGTCGGTGTACTCGCCGGCGAGGGCGTCGAGATTGGAAGGGGCGGCGGCTGCTTGCGCAGCAGGATGGGAAAGGGCTGGAGCGGCAATCAACTTCGCCGTTGAAAGCGAGAGCGCAAAACACAGGGCGACAGCAGCAACTCGGGAACGAGTCAAGCGGGTGACCTCCTGTTGCAGTTCCTAGTGAGCGTGGCCGTGATGGCTGTGAGCGGCGGTGCTCGACATGTCTTCGATAGGTACGACGCACCCCTCCAGTTCGGGGCAGCCCTGATGTTCGAACTGGATGGTTGAGTGGTGGATGTTGAAATGGTCGCGCAGTTCGTGCTTCAGCTTCACCAGAATACATTCGCTTTCAGACGGCGGGATGTCGGCGATGGTCACGTGGCAGGCCAGGGCGTGACTTTGCGAGCCGAGGCTCCAGACGTGCAGGTCGTGAACATTGATGACGCCTTCGACGGCTTCCATGCCGGAACGAATGTGGTTGAGTTCGATCCCGCGGGGGGTTCCTTCCAGAAGGATGTTGAGGGTTTCCCGGACGATGTCGATGCTGGACCACAGGATGAGCGCGGCAATGATGAGGGAGAGGACGGGATCAATCCAGGTGTGCCCGGTGACCAGGATTGCCGCGCCTCCCAGAATCACAGCTGCGGTGGAGAGGGTGTCTCCGGCCATGTGAAGGAAGGCGCTGCGCATATTGACGTCGCGCGCGCAACCCCAGAGGAGGGCGGCGATTACGCCGTTCATGAGGACGCCCGCGGCCGCTACCCACATCATTAGATTCGGCTGGACGGCGATGGGAGCGCTGAGGCGATGGATGGCTTCAATGCCGATCCAGATGGCGATAACGACCAGCGTGGCAGCGTTGACGAAGGCTGCGAGCACGCCAGCGCGCTGATAGCCAAAGGTTTTGGAGTCGTCGGCAGGGCGGGTCTGGAAGTAGACGGCGACGAAACTGAGTAGCAGGGCCAGGAAGTCGGAGACGTTATGACCTGCTTCCGAGAGCAGGGCAAGAGAGTGGGCCTTCAGGCCGAAGATGAACGTAATGACAACGTAGGCGAGGGTGGCTACGAGGGAGAAGCGGAGAACGGATTGTGTCCTTGAGGCGCCGGGAGCAGGCGCTGCGTGGACATGCATGATCTCAGTTTAGACGGAAAGGCAGGATCAGGGGCGAGGGGGCAGGGATCATAACTTTAGCCGCGGTCGGTACTCAGGTTGCCGAGACTGGGGCGTTTGGCGGCGGGGTAGACGGGAAGGCTGGAGCGGAGGCCAGACCAGGATTCGGCGAGAACGATACTGTTCTGGGGATTGCCGGGCTGGTATCGGACGGAGCAGGGGAACCCGGCGCGTACCTCTTCGGGGTCGACAACGGTAAGCAGAGTGGTGACGTCCTGAGAGCACTCATAGTCGACGCCAGCGCTGCGGTACTTGTATTCGAGCATGGTGAGCGGGCGGCCATCGTCCAGCGTCATCTCGCGAATGTCGAGCAACATGCCGTCAACGAGGCGGCCGGACTGAGACAGCAGCTTGCGGCGTGCGCGTTCGAGTTCTTCTTCCGTCGGCTTTTTGCGTCGGAGATAGAGAACTGCGCCAGCGGCGAGACCGGCTATCAAGGTGATTCCGGCGGCTGCTTCCCAGGTGGTTCGATTGGTGAAGAGGATCATCGCGAGGACAGAAAAGATTCCCAATTCGAGCATACCGCAGAGTGAGTTTCGGTGTACCACTGGGAGAGAGACATAGGCACCGAAAGTACCGCTTGGGATCGCCTTGCCCAAGGGAAAATCGACTGACTACACTTTGGCTTACTGGAGGACGCGATGAAGGTTGGCGTTTTGGGTTCGGGAGATGTGGCGAAGGTGCTGGCGGCGGGATTGTTAAAGCACGGTCACCAGGTGAAGATCGGGAGCCGGACTCCGGCCAAACTGGCGGAGTGGGTCGCGCAGAATGCCGGCATCGAGAGCGGAACGTTCGCGCAAGCGGCGGAGTTTGGAGAACTGATGGTGCTGGCCGTGAAAGGAACTGTAGCGGCAGAGGCGCTTGAGCTTGCGGGTGCGAAGAATCTCGCAGGGAAGACGGTGATCGATGCGTGCAATCCGATTGCGGACGCGCCGCCGGAGAAAGGAGTGCTGCGGTTCTTCACGGATATTAACGAATCCCTGATGGAGAAGCTGCAGAAGCAATTCAACGACGCGCGGTTTGTTAAGGCGTTCAACTCCGTCGGGTCGGTGCTGATGGTGAATCCGGAGTTGAAGGGCGGCAGGCCGACGATGTTTATCTGCGGGAATGATGAAGCCGCAAAGAAGCAGGTGGCGCTGATCATCGAGCAGTTTGGCTGGGAGACGGCGGATATGGGCGGAGTGGAGGCAGCACGGGCGATCGAGCCGCTCTGCATGCTGTGGTGTATACCGGGCTTTGTGCGCAATGAGTGGATGCATGCGTTCAAACTGCTGACGAAATGACGGAGCGCGATGAAGTGCTGCGGACAGAGCGATTGATTCTGAGGCGCTGGCGTGCGGCCGATCGAGCATTATTTGCAAAGATCAATGCTGATCCCAAGGTGATGGAGTACTTTCCGGCACCTTTATCTCCAGCGGAGAGCGATGCTCTTGTGGACCGGATTGAAAGCCATTTTGTAAAGCGTGGGTTCGGACCATCGGCTGCGGAACTGAAGGAATCCGGAGCGTTCATCGGTTTTATTGGTTTATCTGTTCCGCGGTTTGAGGCGGCATTCACTCCGTGCGTGGAGATCGGGTGGAGGCTTGCAGCTGAGCATTGGGGACGTGGGCTGGCGACGGAAGGTGCCCGGGCAGCTTTGGAGTACGGGTTTGCAGAGTTGGGATTGAAAGAGATTGTGTCGTTCACGACGGCGAGGAACGTGAGATCGCGGCGAGTGATGGAGAAAGTGGGAATGACTTACGATGCCGCGGATGATTTCGATTACCCGTCTTTGCCGGAGGGGCATCCGCTACGGCGGCACGTGCTGTACCGGTTGAGGCGGAATTCAATTTCAGATTGATCCGGCGTTCCTGTGGCGCCTTGACCTGTCGAAGTGGGCGCTCGTATGCTCTGGGCGGTTGTGGGCCCTTCTGAAGTAGTGAGGAGAAGAGATGAGCGCTGCTGCACCTGCGACACATGAGATTCCTCGATTTGCGGCCCAGCCTCTGCTGGTGCGGCGTGCGGCGGTGCTTGGCGCGGGAACGATGGGGTCGCGAATTGCGGCACACCTGTCGAATGCGGGCATTCCGTCCTTGTTGCTGGACATGGTGCCGGAAGGTGCGCGATCGCGAAATGAGCTCGCGGAGAAGGCGCTGGCGAATCTGGTGAAGGCGAAGCCGGCGGCGTTCTATGAAGCATCGCTTGCCGGGATGGTGACCGCGGGGAATTTTGAAGATGACTTGCCGAAGCTGAAGCAATGCGACTGGGTGATCGAGGCGGTTGCGGAGAACTTGGAGATCAAGCGGGCGCTGCTGGAGCGTGTGACGCCGCATCTTTCGCCACAGGCCGTGCTGACGACGAATACCTCAGGGTTGCCGATCGCGAAGATTGCGGCGGGGCTGAAGTCGCACCGGGAGAGGTTTTTCGGAACGCACTTTTTCAATCCACCGCGGTATATGCAGCTGCTGGAGATTATTCCGACGGCGGAGAGCGATGCCGGACTGGTGGCGGCGTTTGCGACGTTTGCGGATCGCGGGCTGGGGAAGCAAGTGGTGTTTGCAAACGACACGCCGAATTTCATCGCGAACCGGATTGGCGTGATGGTGATGTTTACGGCTGCTGCGTTGATGCTGGAGCAGGGGCTGACGATTGAAGATGTGGATGCGCTGACGGGACCGGCGCTGGGGTTTCCGCGGACGGGGACGTTCCGGCTGGCGGACATGGTGGGGATCGACGTGCTGGCGCATGTGGCGGCGAACTTTCCGGCAGGCGTTACGCCGGGAGGATTCGGGGCTGTGTTGCAGGAGATTGTGAAGCGCGGCTGGCTAGGGGATAAGAGCGGGCAGGGATTCTACAAGAAGTCGCGAGGGACAGACGGGCCTGACGGTCTCAAAAAGGATCAGAGGTTTGTTCTCGATTTAAAGACATTTGAGTATCGGCCGCTGGAGAAGGCAAACCTGCCGGCGCTGGAGATGGCGAAAAATGCCGCGACGGTGCAGGAAAGGGTGAAGCTGCTGCTGGCGAACGATGCGAAGAAGGACACGGCAGCGCGATTTCTCTGGCCGTTTCTGACGACGCTGTGGAATTTCGCGGCGGAGCGGATCGGGGAAGCGGCGAATGATGCGCCGTCGATCGATGAGGCGATGCGGGCGGGGTTCAACTGGGAACTCGGGCCGTTTGAGCTATGGGATGCGGCGGGGGTTCGCGAGACCGTGGCGCGGATGCGGGATATGGGCGCGGCGGTGAGTCCAACTGTGAACGGGCTTCTTGATTCCGCACCGGATGCGGCGAGGGTGTCGTGGTACTCGCCCGACGGACCGCAGTGCTACAACCCAAAGACGGGCGCATGGGAAACGATCGCGCAGCATCCGGGACACGCGCGGGTGGCAGATTTCCGGCGGAGCAACGGGGTAGTGAAATCGAATCCCGGAGCGTCGCTGGTGGATGTCGGCGATGGGGTCGGATGCATCGAGCTGCACTCGCTGAAGAATGCTATCGGCGGGGACGTGGTGGCGATGATTTCATCGGTGCTCAATCCGGCTTCGGAGGCGGTGAAGAATTTCCGCGGCTTTGTGATCAGCGGGGATCGCGACCGGTTCAGCGTTGGGGCGAACCTGATGCAGCTTCTGCTGGGCGCGCAGGAGGGCGACTGGGAAGAGGTTGAGGGAGCGATCAGGGCATTCCAGCAGATGTGTTCGGCAGTGAAGTTCTGCCCGCGGCCGGTGGTGGTTGCGCCGTTCAATTTGACGCTGGGCGGTGGGGCAGAGATCTGTCTGCATGCGGCGAGACGACAGCCGTATGCAGAGACGTACATCGGGCTGGTGGAGACCGGGATTGGGTTGATTCCAGGCGGTGGCGGGACAAAGGAGATGCTGCTGCGGGCGGTGGACGACGCGGCTGCGCTGGCGAAGCCGGATGCGAAGGATCCTGCATCGCGGTTTGCGCAATCGGCGGAGATGAATTCGGCACTGAAGAGGACGCTGGAAACGATTGCGATGGCGAAGGTGTCGACATCGGCTGCGGAGGGGCGCGGGCTGGGGTTATTTTCGGAGTCGGACCGGATCACGATGAATCGCGAGCGTCTGCTGGCCGATGCGAAGGCGCAGGCGATTGCATTGGCGGAGGCGGGATATGTGGCTCCACAGATGCAGACGATTCCAGCGGCGGGAACGGCTTCGTTGGGCGTGCTGAATACGGGAATCTTTCTGATGGGCGAGGCGGGGTTCGCTTCAGAGCACGACATGAAGGTCGCGCGATGGGTGGCATACATCCTGTGCGGCGGGAAGGTAACAGCTGGTTCGCTGGTGAGCGAGCAATACCTGCTGGATCTGGAGAGGGAAGCGTTCCTGTCGCTCTGCGGAGAACGGAAGACGCAGGAGCGGATCGCTTATACGCTCAAGACCGGCAAACCGCTGCGCAACTAGAGTTCCGCGTGGATAGCTGCTTTTCTAAGCATCGCCTTCCATACCTTGCCGGCTGCAGTGGCTCCGGAATCCTGGTGCCTTGGCGTTTGCAGTGTGGATTCAGTCGTTCTTGCGCTACACTCGCTGCACCCCCCTTGTCTCGCCCGGAGAGCGAACCATGAATGATCATCCCGCAATTGGTGTCTCTGACTCCGGAGTGAGAATAGAGGATCTTCTCAGTTCTCGCGATTTTTCGTCACGACGCCCCAGGGAGCAACGGGCGCCGGATCGAGAAGTGCGCGCAATAGAACGGCTGCGCAACCAGATCTTCGAATCCTCGACATCCGCCCTTCAGGAGCTGGTGCAGATTGCAGTCGACTTCTGTGACGCCGACAGCGCCGGAGTCAGCCTGGAAGAAGCCAACGACAACGGGGACTCCCACTTTCGATGGATTGCGGTGGCTGGAAGCTTTGCCCGCTACCTGCATGGCACCACACCGCGCTTTTACAGCCCATGCGGAACCTGCATCGACCGGGGAGTCGCACAGCACTACCAGGTCTTCGATCCCTACTACAATTTCCTCGGGGTGAGTGCGGAGCCAATCCTCGATGGACTCCTGATTCCATGGCGAAGTGACGGTGCGCAGGGAACCCTGTGGGTTGTGTCGCATCGCGATGTCGATGTCTTCGATCGAGGCGACTATGAGTTTCTCTGCAAGATCGCAAGCTTTGTCGCCAAAGAGATGAACGGCGTTAGATCTGCAGATGATGCCGTGAAGTTGCCGTAGGGCTGGACAGGCTGCTTCGTTAGTCGCTGCGGGCGGCCCAGCCATCGCTTGAACTTTGGAGACGGTATTTGGACCGCGCTCGGGGCTGTACCCTCGTTTACACTTGAGACCGGCAAATCACTGCGCACCAGACGGGCCTGAAGCTGCGCAGTGCGAGGGCGCAAGACGGCGCGATGAAGATCGCAGCAGGCATTCTGGTTGGGCTGATTTCGGCTTGGCATTGCGGCCAACGCAGCGCAGGGGCGCAGGAGTCGAATCCGGCAGCTCAGGCGCAATCGTTCAATGAGTCAGGCAAGACGAGTGTAGACGGAAAGACCGTTTCCTATCTCATCCGGCGGCTGCCGGTGAGTTCGTTCCCCGACCTGCCCACTGTAGTTGCGGACACACTGACCCAGCGAGGATGCCTTGTTCCGCAAACTTATCAGGCACACAGACCCGAGAATGCTATCCATGCAAGCTTTGATCGAGCGGGGTCATCGGACTGGGCGGTGCTCTGTTCTGCGCACGGGAGCGTGGAACTGCTGGTGTTCTTTGGCCGGAAGCCGGGGCAGGCGGTGACGCTGGCCTCTGCGCCGGAGTTGCAGCGAATTCAGCGGCACGATTCTACGGGCGTGTACGGGTTCGATTGGGGCATCGATTCGGTCTCTCCGAAGCAGTTGAGAGAGGCACAATCGGCCCTCGATCATCATTCGATGGCTGCGGATCACGACGCGCTTGCGAGTACCGTGCTGAACGAGAAGACGGTCTACCGTTTGTATGCGAACGAGGAGTGGATAAAGCTGGAGATGCCGGAGTAGGGCGGAGTTTGACCTGAACCCGTGTGAAGGTCTAATCGTTGCAAAGGTTCATCGTCTCCCACGTCCCCAACAGAAGGGGACATGGGGCACCCAAATCACACGTGCGTCATCTCTTTCTCAGGAGCAGTGAATGGCAGAAGCAGTAGTTGTGAGCGCGGTACGCACGCCGGTAGGACGCGCGCCGAAGGGGAGCCTGTCGACGACGAGGCCGGATGATCTGGCTGCGCTCGCGATCAATGAGGCCCTGACGAGGGTGAAAGGGCTCGAAAAGGCCGAGGTTGAGGATGTGATTCTGGGGTGCGCCCAGCAGGAGGGCGAGTCGGGCTGGAACATGGCGCGGATGGCGGCGCTGCGAGCGCAACTGCCGATCGACGTGCCGGGGATGACGGTAAATCGTCTGTGTGCTTCGGGGCTCGAGGCCATTGCGCAAGCGGATATGCGGATAAGAACGGGGACGCAGAGAGTCGTGGTGGCCGGGGGAGCGGAGACGATGAGCATGCTGCCGATGGGCGGACTCAAGCCGCGACCGAATCCGTGGCTCGCGGAGAACTACCCGGCGGCGCTGCTGACCATGGGGCTGACGGCGGAACGGGTTGCGAAGCACTACGGGATTTCGCGCGAGGATGCGGATGCATTCGCGCTGGCGAGTCACCGGAAGGCGCTGGCGGCGCAGGCCGAGGGGAGATTTAAGGAAGAGCTGGTGCAGGTGCCGGTGACGACGGCTACTCCGAGTGCGAAAGCCGGTAAGCCGGTGACGACGGAGACGTTGTTTTCTGCGGACGAAGGTCCGCGGGCAGACACGACTGCTGAAGCTCTGGCGAAGCTGAAACCGGTGTTCCATGCGCAGGGGATGGTGACGGCGGGTAATTCATCACAAACTTCGGACGGAGCTGCGGCCGCAGTTTTGATGGAGGCGGGTCGAGCGAAGGAACTTGGAGTGGAGCCTCTGGGACGTTTAGTGGCTTACGCCGTAGCCGGGTGCTTGCCGGAAGAGATGGGAATGGGGCCGGTTTATGCCGTGCCGAAGGCGCTGAAAAAGGCAGGGCTGAAGCTGGATGACATCGGACTGATTGAGTTGAACGAGGCTTTTGCCGCGCAGGCTCTTGCGGTGATCGGGCAGCTCGGATTCGATCCGGAGAAGGTAAATGTGAACGGAGGCGCGGTGGCCCTGGGACATCCGCTGGGATGCACCGGGGCAAAGCTGACGGCGACGCTGTTGAACGAGATGCGGCGGAGGGGTGTCCGGTACGGCCTGGTGACGATGTGCGTGGGCGGAGGACAAGGCGCGGCGGGTGTGTTCGAGCTGCTGGCTTCCAGGTCTTAGCTCCAGTAAAACGACGTGTGTTTTGCCGAACGTGGAGCCTTTATCTCGCTGCTCAGGACAGGATTGCTTTGATCTGAGCAATGTGGTTGGCATCGTGGCCAACCATGTGAGCGGCGAGTTCGCGGACAGTGATGCGGCCGCGTTCGGCATGGATTCCGAAGTGCTCCCATTGCTCGGTTGTGAGTGAACGCAGGAATTGCAGGTTGGCCTCGCGGAGCAGGCGGTATAACGCGAGCGAGTCGTGCGGATTGCGGGCCGCGTAATTGCCGAGGTTTGCCCAGAGGTCTTGATCGAAACCAGGGAGAGGGATGCCGCTGTGCTCGACCATCTGGCGGTAGCGCCATGCAGTGGCGATCTCGTCTTCAGCGAGATGAGCGAGTATCTCGGCGACGGACCACTTACCGGGTGCGGGTCTGGTAGTGAGCCGGTCTACGGGAATGTCGTTGACGAGTTCGGCCAGGAGAGCGGGGGACTGCGCCTGGGCGGCAAGTGGGTCTTTGCCTTGCGCCTGTTCGCGGATGCGGGCTAGATAGTCGGGTGTGTCGGGCATGATTTGCCTGTCAGTAAGCGTGAGTAATCTGTGAGTCAAATTAACTGGCCCAGCTTAAGACGCGCAGGGCCCTAAGGGTGATCCAGGGGCTCGGTTGCCCGATGGACTCGCCCGAAGGAATTGTGATGGCTTCGTCGTAGGCGCGATCGAGGAGCCAGCGGCCGTCGGGCTGGCGCTTGCTTTCCAGGATGTGGATCGCGTCAGTGAGTCGCGGGTCGGAAGGATCATGCCCGGCTGCTCGGAGGTAGTTGAGGGCGCGCAGGATGTCGTAGTGGTATCGGGGCGGGAATGCGAATTCGTGGAATTCCATGTTGGCGATTTCGCCGGTGGAGAGGCGGCGGAAGAGATGGCGCTCGAGCAGGTATTCTTCGCCGCGATGACGCGCCATAGCAACTTTGCCTGCCAGGGGATGCGCCGGGCCGATGGCGCGTTCGTATTCGAGGAGGCCTTCCAGTACGCAGATCGAGGTGTGGTAGGAGGAGCGCTTGCTTTTCGGGGCTTCGCAATTCCAGCCTCCGTCGGCGAGCTGTTCGCCAAGGAGTCGGCGGGCGAGGGTTTCATTGGGATGGCCGAAGTAAGCGCCGAAAGCGAGGACTCCTCCGTTGATGCAGGGCTCCTCTTCACCCTGGAAGAAGGGGTTGCCGCCGACTTGACAGCCGTGTTTTCCATCGGCAGGAGCCGGGCCGAAATCGGGAGAGCGCAGGTCCCAGCAGCCGGGATAGTCATTCCAGCGGAGATTGGTTTCGGCGCGAGCGAGGGCCGAGATGACAGCGGGACTTGCGGGGTCAATGCCGGTGGCGCGGAGAAGCTGGAGGTTGAATATGGTGGTGAGCCACAAGGGAGTGTCGGGACGATGCCATGCGCCGTCGGGTTGCTGATCTGACAGGATGTTCGCGCCAATGCCGTCTTGAGAGACGCGCTCCCGCTCGGCCGCGATGACATCGGGCGCGGCGCTGTTGAGGTCGCGGAGAGTTTGCCAGCGGATGGCAGGGTCGGAAGCAAGTAGCCAGTCGAGGGCCGGTGGGGTGTTCACAGATAGATGCTAACGAAGTTCAGCAACCCGCTCATGCTTGATTGGCATCTCAGATTCTAGAGAACTTTCCCACGGTGAGCTGTGCCCTGGCGCGATGATCTGGGGTGTTTTCCTGTTTAAGTCTTCTTCTTTCGGTATCTCATGGGCTCTTCAAATTCGAACCGGACCGTCGCCTTTGTCGTCGATGACGAGGACGTAATTGCGTCCACACTCGAACTGATCCTTCTCAGCCGGGGATTCGCGGTGAGGTCGTTTGTGGACCCTACCGACGCGGCGGAGGCGGCTCAATCCGTCAAGCCGGATTTCCTGCTTACCGACGTGATGATGCCTAAGCTGAACGGGATCGAGCTGGCTATCAAGGTAAAAGAGATTAATCCTGAGTGCTCTGTTCTGCTCTTCTCAGGCCAGGCGAGTACGAGCGACCTGCTTGCGAGAGCCAGCGAACAGGGGCATTGCTTCGATATCCTCGCAAAACCCGTGCACCCGCTGGATCTTTTGAGCAAGATTTCAGAGCTGCTGGGAGAGTCGATGCCGGAAGCGAATGTTTCACAAGCTGTTGAGGCTTCTGATTAGTTGAGGCGGGCGACGCTTCAGTGAATTTCTGCGCAGCCCTCCGAAGGACAACTGTGGGTTCTTCGGCTGTGTCGGTCCTTCGGACCGGCTTCGCTCAGAATGAAAGTCGGTGTTGTAGCGCGCGCTTCATCAGCTTGAGTAGAGATTTGTCTGGATGAAGTCGTTGCGGAATTTTCCGGTGGGGTCGTGCTGGTTGACGAAGGACTTGAAGTCGGCGAGGCGGGTGTACTGGGCTTGCAGCTGCTGCGGTGGGATGGTGAAGAGCTTGGCCCAGTGGGGGCGGGGGTTGAAGGGCTTTAGCTGGGCTTCGATCTGCGGGAGGATCCGCTTGACAGTGTCCCACTCGGGTTTCCAAGTGAAGTGAATGGCGAGGGAGTCGCGCTGGTAGGCGGTGCTCATCCAGAGGTTGTCGGCGGCGATGGTGCGAAGTTCCGTCACGAATAGATGCGGGGTGATTTTGTCCTTAAGCTTTTCGACGGCGAGGATGGCTTCGTAGCCGCGCTCGCGGGGAACGAAGTACTCGGTCTGAAGCTCGCGGCCGCTGGAGGGAGTGAACTCCATCTTGAAGTGGGGCAGGCGCTGGTACCAGGGGCCGGGGACGCCCATCTGCTCGGTGCAGCTTTCGGCGGGATGCTCGGTGATGGGATGCAGCTTTCTGGTTGCGCGTTTGGCGTTGTAGAAAAGTTCCGGGGTCGTGTGCTGTTCGCCTGAGGCGAGGCGGCGCTTGATCCAGACCTGGGTGGCGCGGTGATTCTGCCAGTCGGTGAAGAGGCTGACGCTGTAGCCAGCACCGAAGATGCCGTCAAAGTTGTGTTCGAGCTCGGAGAAGGAGAGGTCCTGGTAGACGGTCTGGGCGACCTGGAAGGTGGGCTCGAGGTCGAGGGTGACGCGGGTGACGATGCCGACCACGCCGAGATGAACGACCGCGGCGGCGAACTGATCGCCGTCCTTGTCGCGTGAGAGTTGGAGGACTTCGCCGCTGGCGGTAACGATCTCAAGGGCGCGGACGGGCGTGGAGAGGTTTCCGTTGTGGATGCCGGAGCCGTGAGTGGCGGTGGCGATGGCTCCGGCGACGGAGATGTGCGGGAGCGACGCAAGGTTTGGGAGTGCGTAGCCCTTGGCATCGATGACGGGGGCTAGCTGGCCGTAGCGGACGCCGGCCCCAACGGTGACCGAGCGGGCTTTGTCGTCGATGTCGATTTGATTCAGATGTTCGAGCGAGACCTGGTTCTGGTTGCTGTCGGCGATGCGGTTGAAGGAGTGGCGCGAGCCGAGGGCGCGGACCTTTGCACACTTTTTTGCGCATTCGCGGACTTCGTCAAGGTTAGCGGGAGTGTGGACGTGATCGGTGCTGTAGTGGATGTTGCCGGCCCAGTTCTCGTGGGGTGCGGGTTGCTGAGCATGTGGCTGCTGTGAAGCAGGCTGGGCTAAGGCGAAACGAGAGGCGATGGCGCCGGCTACCAGTGCTCCTGAGGATTTGAGAAATTCCCGCTTGTCCATTTTCGGTAGATGACCTCGATGCGGATGGAAGGGCACGAATCCGCGCGCACTAAGAATAGGCAGGCGACTCCTGGTGCGGCAAGGAGTTATGAGTTAGAGCGGGGTTTCATATTGCGAAATCGTTAACAGATTTTCATCCAGGGTTATGCGTTGGAAGCAATGAAGATGCGGGTTCTCGCTGACAGAAATGGTACGGCAGGCAAGTTATTGCTTTATCGGCATTTGACTATCTAGTAACCTGAAAAAGATAGCCAGTAAGTTGCGGATTTCAATACGGATCCGATATGGCTCGAACTCATTCATACCCCTTATTCAGGAGGAACAATCTCATGACAGAGACAACGAAGAAAGCGACCGCTCAGAAGAAGACAAGCGCGTCGGCGTCAGCTCCAAAGGCAATTGCAGAGAAAAAGACCTCGAAGAAGGTTCAGGAGATCCGGACCGCGAGCCGTGAAGAGATCGCGGCCTTGGCTCACAAGCTTTGGGCGGAGCGCGGATATCAGCACGGTCACGATGCCGAGGACTGGCTGCGCGCGGAACAGGCCCTGCTGGGGAAGGCTTCGTAAGCCAAGTTCTGCTGGAAAGATTCAGAGTGGCCGTGATTCAGAATACCCGCTCTTATACTTTTGCCCCGCGACAAAGACTGTCATTGGGGAGTTGTAGCTGAAAAGGCTATCCGGCCCTCGCTGATCGTCCAACGAACTTTGCCCTGCATCGTCCAGCCGTCGAATGGGGTGTTGTGCGCCTTGGAGCGCGTCTCTTTGGCGTGATAGGTCCATTCGGCTTTGGGATCGAAGACAACCACGTCGGCGAAACTGCCGACCGCCAATGTGCCGCGGCCCTTCAGGCCGAGCAGTGCGGCGGGCTGCGCGCTCAGCAGGCTGAGAACGCGGCCGAGGGGGAGCTTCCACTCTTTGTGGAGCCAGCGGAGGCAGAGGCCGAGCGCAGTTTCGAGGCCGGTGATTCCGTTCGGGGCATGCTCGAACTCGACTTCCTTCTCATGCACTGCGTGCGGGGCGTGATCGGTGGCGATGGCGTCGACCACGCCGTCGAGGATGCCTTCGATCATGGCGTCGCGGTCGGCGGCTGAGCGCAGCGGCGGGTTCATCTTGGCATTGGTGTTGTAGAGGCCGACGTGCTCCTCGGTGAGCAGAAAGTGGTGCGGCGCGACTTCGCAGGTGACGCGGAGTCCGTTGCGGCGCGCCTTGCGAACTGCGGCGACGGCGGCGGCTGTAGAGGTATGCGCCACGTGCAGGTGGGCGCGTGCGTCTTTAAGCTCGGTGACGAGACGGATATCGCGCTCGACTAAGCTGCTTTCGGCTTCGGGCGGCATGCCGCGCAGGCCGAGTTTGAAGGCCGTGGGGCCGGCGTTCATGCTGGCGCCCTGGGTCATGCGCGTGTCTTCGGCATGCTGGATGACGCTGAGGCCGACGCGGGCGGCGGCAGCGAGGGTCTCGCGCATGATCGAGTCTTTGAGGATGGGGTGGCCATCGTCGGTGACGGCGACGGCTCCGGCTGCCTTGAGGGCGGCGAAATCGTTGATCTGCTCGCCTTTTGATCCGCGGGTGGCCGCGCCGATGGGGAAGACGCGGACGGATGCGCTGCGGTCCGGTGAGAGCATCCAGCGGGTGATCTCGGGCGAGTCGTTGACCGGGATGGTGTTGGGCATGGCGGCTACGGCGGTGAATCCGCCGGCTGCGGCTGCGGCAGTGCCGGTGGCGATGGTTTCTTTGTGAGCCTGGCCGGGCTCGCGCAAGTGGACATGGATATCGATGAGGCCGGGGGCGACGGTGAATCCGGTGGCGTCGAGGACCTGGACGTCGGATCCTGCGCCGTTGCCGGGCTTAATTTTGCCGGGGCCAGCGATTTCGGCGACGCGACCGTCTTTGAGCAGGATGTCTTTGGGGGCGTCGACGCCGGCGGCGGGATCGATGAGGTGTCCGTTGCGGATGAGGAGGGTGGTCATTGCTGGATCTTTCCCAAGAGAACAGTTGGTTCCCACCCATTTGGCAATGCGCCGAATGGATGGGGCACTTAAGAGTGATCGCGGTCTGAGAGAAGGGCGCGTTCGACTACGGCCATGCGGATGGCTACACCGTGGCGGACTTGTTCGAGGATGGCGGATTGTGGACCGTCGGCTACTCCGGCGGTGAGTTCGAGACCGCGGATGATGGGGCCGGGGTGCATGACGAGAGCCTTTGGCGCGTGAGCGGCGAGACGCTGGCCGGTGAGCTGGTAGGCGTCTTTGTACTGGGCGAGATCGATCTGCTGTCCCGCGAGGCGTTCGGCCTGGATGCGGAGCATCATGACAACCTGGGACTGACGGAGGGCGGATTCGAAGTCGCGCTCGACGGTCAGGCCGGGGCCGGCGTTAGCGGCGGAGTCGGGCAGGAGCTGAGCAGGTCCGCAGAGGATGACGCGTGCTCCGAGGCGGGGGAGCAGGAGCATATTGGAGCGGGCGACGCGGCTGTGAAGGATGTCGCCGACGATGGTGACGGTGATGCCATTCAAGGTTTTCTCATCAACCTGACTGATCGCCTCGGATGCAGCACGAGAAGCAGATCCTTCGCTTACCACCCCCAAACTTGATAAAGCCGTTTGGGGCCCCGTGCGGTCAGGATGACAGCCACTCTTGATTTCGTGCAGATGGCCAAGAATGGTGCGGAGGTCGAGGAGGGCTTGCGTGGGGTGCTCGTGCATGCCGTCGCCGGCGTTGAGGATGGGGAGACGGGTCTCCTGTTCGAGAAGCCAGGGCGCGCCGGAAGAGTTGTGGCGGATGATGATGGCTTCGGCTCCGAGCGCGCGGAGGGTGAGGCCGGTGTCTTTGAGCGTCTCGCCTTTTTCGATGCTTGAGGAGAGGCTGGAGACGAGGGTGGTGTCTGCGCCAAGGCTTTTGGCGGCTAGCTCGAAGCTGGTGCGGGTGCGCGTGGAGGACTCGTAGAAGAGGAGGGCGATGCGGCGCTTGAGCAGGATGCGGTCGCGGGTGAGAGGGTCCTGATTTTCGAGGACGGTGGCGCGCGAGAGCAGATGGCCGATGGCCGGGAGATCCAGGTCCATTACCGAGAGCAGCGAGCCGGGATTGTAAGGGAATTGAGAGGCGGGCGGTTGAGGTGTCTGTAGCTGGCGGCGGGCGGGAGGCGTTGCGGTGGCATTCATGATTAGCTCGAGCATTTCTGTTCCCACCCTAAGCACGCTTCTTCTTCGAAAAATCGCGCTTAGAATGGGGCACCCACAGTTTGGTTTTAGTCCACCCGTTCGACGAGGAGTACTTGCTCGTCGTTGTCGACCTCGTGGAATTTAACTTCGATAATTTCGCGGCTGCTGGTGGGGACGTGGCGGCCAACGTAGGTAGCTTCGATGGGCAGTTCGCGATGGCCGCGGTCGATGAGCACGGCGAGCTGAACGCGGCGCGGACGGCCATGATCGAAGAGCGCATCGAGTGCGGCGCGGATGGTGCGGCCGGTGTAGAGCACGTCATCGCAGAGGACAACGTCGCGGCCTTCTACGTCGCAGCCGAGGGCGCCGGGCGTGACGACGGGGCGCACGTCTGCGGTGGAGAGATCGTCGCGATAGAACTGGATGTCGAGGGTGCCGCTTTCCACGGTGCGCTTTTCGATGTTGGAGATGAGCTTGCCGAGGCGCTGGGCGAGGGGGACTCCGCGGCGCTTGATGCCGATCAGGGTCAGGTCTTCGCTGCCGTTGCTTTTCTCGACAATTTCGTGGGCCAGACGCACCAGGGTGCGCTCAATCTCCGAGGCGGACATCAGCCTGCCCTTTACGCGGAGGGCAGGAGTCGTTGTTTGTTCGCTCATAGGCTCTCTGCCGGATGATAGAAGGCTGCGGCGGGAGGGGGCAAGCTGTGGAGAAGCAGCCTTTAGCTTCCAGCCGCCAGCTCATGGCTGTTTCAACGCGGAGAAGCCCCTCCGAGATTCTTTCGGGCGGGCCCAGAGAAGCGGAAAATAATCTCCTAACCGTGATGGAAACCCGCCTGTCAAAGGGGCTGAATGCAGGGAAATGACCACTCGACAGTCCGGGCGGTGCTGGCCGGAGACAAAGAGGCGTATGGGGCGCTGGTCCGCGCGCACAGTGCGGCTGTGTTCCGGGTGGCGTTTCGGATTGCGGGCAATGAGGCCGATGCGGAGGAGATTGTGCAGGAAGCGTTTCTGCGCGCGTATCAGCGACTGGAGAAGTTTGAGCAGCGTTCGACGTTTGGGACGTGGGTCTACCGGATCGCTGTGAACTGCGCGCTGAATCGGGTAGGTCAGCCAGGGATCAAGGCTGAGTACAGGCACGGCGAAGAGAGCGATGCGGAGACGAAGACGGTTCAGGTGGCAGCTAAAGACGCTGATCCGGAGAGAGTGCTGCTGGGACGCGAGGTGACCGCAGCTCAGGAGCTAGCGATGCAGAGACTGACAGCAACCGAGAAATGCGCGTTCGTGCTGCGGCATCTGGAGGAGCGCTCGATGGGAGAGATTGCGGAGGTTCTGGGAGTAGCGCCAAATGCGGCGAAGCAGGCGGTATTCAGGGCAGTGCAGAAATTGCGCAGAGAACTTGCGCCGCTGAGGGGGAACGCATGAAGCACCTGAGCGAAGACGAGCAGATGGAAATGTACTACGACGAAGGATCAGAAGAGGCAAAGAAGCATTTAACGGCGTGCCGGGAGTGCGCGGCGGAGTTTGCGAAGTTCAAGCGGAGCCTGGATGCGATCAAGCCTGAGGAGGTTCCGCAAAGAGGGCCGGACTACGGAGACCAGGTATGGCGGGCGCTTGAGGCGAAGCTGATTTCGTACGAAAAGAAGGTTTCGGGCTGGCAACGACTCACGGACTGGATGAGCTGGCGCGCGGCGGCGATAGCAGTGGGCTGCGCGGTGCTGCTGGCGGCGGCGTTTGTTGGCGGGCGGTACTGGGAATTCGTCAAGAACAAGCAGCAGCCGGATGTTGCGGGCAATGACCAATCACAGCAGCGAGTCGTAGTGGTGGTGCTGACGGATCACCTGGATAGAACGGAGCGGCTGCTGGTGCAGTTGAACCACGCGGATCCAGCGGACAAGGCGGAGAATGCGCAGTTGCAAGCGGAGGCGCGCGAGCTGCTGGCGTCGAACCGGCTCTACCGGGTGAGCGCCAACAAAGAGGGAGATCCGGCTCTGGCTGGCGCACTGGACCGGCTGGAACGGGTGCTGGCGGAGATTTCGAATGATCCGCATCTGACGGCGGCTGATCTCGAACGAGTGCGGAAGGACATGAATACCAGCGGAGTTCTTTTCGAAGTGCGGGTGTTGCGCGCGCGGAAACCAAATCAGGAAGGCGGGCCGATGTCCGCGAAGGGAGTTTCAATCTAATGAACGCGAAGAGATTGTTTGCACTTTTACTTGTTGCAGGGGTAGCGGCGGCCCCTTGTCTCCGTGCCGAGTATCCGAGCCCGATGCTGATTTCGTTTGGCGGCGAAGGCGGCGGTACGGCTGACGAAGCGGGTCTATATGCCGATGGGACGCGGGCGATCAACGAGAGCCGGTGGTCTGAAGCTGCGGGGCTGTTCGATCGCGTGGCGCAGCTGCATGGAGAGCACGCCGAGGGAGCGCTTTACTGGAAAGCCTATGCCGAGAACAAGGAAGGCCAGCCGGCGAGCGCGTTGAGCACGTGCGGCGAGCTGCGAAAGAAATATCCGAAGGGACACTGGGTCGACGAGTGCGGCGCGCTGGAGATTGAGGTGCGAGGCAAGAGCGGTCACCCCGTCTCTCCGCAAGGCGAGCCTGACGAGAATCTGAAGCTGCTTGCGTTGAATGCGCTGATGCAGCAGGACCAGGCGCAGGCTGTTCCGATTCTGCAGAAGATTCTGGCAGGCAACCAGTCGGATGAGCTGAAGAGCCGTGCGTTGTTTGTGCTGGCAGAAAGCCACTCGCCACAGGCGGATTCGTTGATTGGGCAGATTGCTCAAGGACAATCGGGGACACCGCTGCAGATCAAGGCGATCCGGATGCTGGCGGTTGCGAAGGGGAAGGGTGCCAACGATACGCTGGCCTCGATCTACCAGAAGAGCAGTGATGCGCAGGTGAAGAGGGCGATTCTGCAGTCGTATCTGATCACAGGAGACCCGGCGAAGCTGCTGGAAGTGGCGCGGCAGGAAAGCAATCCGGAGCTGGCGAAGACCGCGGTTCACACGCTGGGAGCGATGGGCGCGGCAACGGATCTGCTGGCGATGTATCGGGCTTCAAATAACGCGCAAACGAAGGAAGACATCATCAGCGCGTTGATTCCTTGCGGGCAGAAGGGCGTTGGTCCGCTGTCGGAGATTGCGAAGTCGGAGCAGGATGCACAGCTTCGGCGGAGGGCAATTCGCAACCTTGGGATTGCGGGTGGGATGTCAGTAGCCCCGGCGCTGGTTGAGACGTACCAGAAGAATTCCGATGCGGAGACAAAGCGGGCGGCGGCCCAATCGTTGTTCCTTGCCAACGATGCGCCGGACCTGGTGACGCTGGCGCGCGGTGAGAAGGATATGGAGATGAAGCAGTACCTGGTGCAGCAGTTGAGCCTGATGCACAACGAAGAAGCGACGAAGTACATGATGGAAATTTTGAACAAGTAGAGAGGAATCCCCATGAGACGGATCTGGTTGTCGGTGGCGGTGGCTGGAGTGTCGATGTTGGCTTCGGCGCAGCAACCCAAGGTGATCAACGCGCAGATGCACACGGAGTCGGCGAGTGCAGGCTTGTCGGCAGCCGTGGAGCAGCTTAAACATGCGAGCGGGCCGCAGTGGCTGGGCTATGCAGTGGCAGCCGTTCCGGGATCGCACTTCTCGATGTGCTCGAACGAAGAATCGATGAAGGACGAGGGATGCTGTGGCGTCTATCGTCTGGAGGCCGAGAATAACAACTACCGCTCCTCTGATGGGGACCACGGTACGGAGACAAGCATAGAGATTCTTGCTCGGATCGACAAAGGAGCAATCGACAAGATCCGTTTTATAGGGACCAGCTGCCAGCTGGATGCCGGGGGGCTGCCGTTCACGTCTCTGACAGACGTAAAGGCGGATGACAGCGTGGCCTGGCTATCCAGTATGGTGAACGCTGACGACAAGAAGCACGCGGATCAGGCCGTGGCGGCGATCGCAATGCATGAGACGCAGAAGGCGACGGCTGCGCTGGAGGGATTTGCTTCGTCTTCGAATCCACTTTGGCTGCGGGAAAAGGGCGCGTTCTGGCTGGGCGCGGGGCGAGGACACGAGGGGTTCCTCGCCCTGAAGAAGCTCGAGGGCGATGCGGATCCGGAGTTCCGGAAAAAGGTGGTTTTCGATTTGTTTGTGAGTCACGATCCGGCGGCCATCGAAGATGTGATCAGCATGGCGAAGTCAGACAAGGATGTTGGCGTTCGCGAGCAGGCCATTTTCTGGGTTGGGCAGAAGGCCGGGAAAAGAGCGGTGGCGACACTGAAGGACACCGTTGAGAACGATCCGGAGGTGGGAGTGAAGAAGAAGGCGGTGTTCGCTCTGAGCCAGCTACCGAGAGATGAAGCGGTGCCAGAGTTGCTGCACGTCGCGCAGACGAACAACAGCCCGACGGTCCGAAAAGAGGCAATTTTCTGGCTGGGACAGACGCACGATCCGAGGGCGCTGGACTACTTCGAACAGATTCTCTCGAAATAGAAAGGCTCGCGTGAATTGGGCCGACGTTATGCGCTCAGATCTCAGGGCGTCTACGACGGCCTACCATGCGAGCACCGATGGCTCCTCCAGCAACCGCGAAGAGCGTCAGGAGGGAGCAGTACCAGGCGAGTCCGACGGTTTGGAATCCGGCTTCGCCTTCGGGAGAGAGCATCCACTTGCGCTGAGATTCGGCCTGGGCTGCGTTGTAGGGAAGAGACATCTGGGCTTCAACGCGCTGGGTCTGGCGGTCCATCTCGGTGACGGCCTCAACCCAGGCGGAATCGATCTCACCGCCCTGGTGACGAACGACGCGGGAAACGAAGAGATCTACACCGCTAAGACCAAAGGCCAGCCATCCGGCGATAAGGCCCGTGACGAGGCCCATGCGGGCGCCGGCGCCGATGGTGATCCAGGCTGGGCGCTGACGGCGCATGTAGAGAAACACAGCCAACCCGGCGGCGGTGGACATCCAGAAGATGCCGAGCCCGCGCAACGGAGAGAGCTGGGATGTGAGCATTCCGGCAGGGACGGCAAGGGTCAGGATTGCGCGAATCCCGGTTCTCCAATCGATGGAGCCTGCGTCGCGAACGGCTTCGGGCCAACGATCTGAGGCGGGAGGGATTGCACCCGGGTCGGCCTGGTAGACGAGCTGCGGCAACCCGCACGACGGGCAGTAACAACTATCCCCCGGCACGGACTGGTTGCAGCGATTGCAGGTCGTCTCCATGGTTAAAAGCCTATCGCATGGGCCTGACTGGCGAGCCGTTGATTTGGGACGGCTGGAGACTCGGACGACCTGGCAGGCGGAGAAAATTCACGGCATCCCGACACGTCTCTATCACGCGAAGTGTCGTGTTCGCTCCGACGAGGGATGCGAAAGTAGGATCGGCTCAATTGCCAGACCGCTGATCGCTTCACTCCTTGAGAAGTTTTGACAAACGTTTCAAAGGCGCGGGCGGGAATGCTTGGGGCGAGGGAGCTTAAGGGCCTTGCGCAGAGGAGCGTAGGATCGGGTTTTGCAAACGCGGCAACGGATGGGGTATCTCATTGCGAGCAGCTGAAGGCAGTCGCGAAGCTGCAGGTGTGCGCTACGAAGGTCAATCGATCCGCATTCGCGGCAAGACATAGACAACACGACAGCCCTCCCGGTTTAAAGTTTCACGGGGAAGAGGCCCAGTCAGTTTTGCCATCGATAAATTAATGTTGAATGAAGATCAGATGAGCGCAGATTGCTCGATGGCAAAGCTAAATGCATTGTAGCCAGCATTGCTGATTGTGAGACTAGCTAATTGCGGAGTCAGTCGACCCCAGCGGAGTCTTTTGCAAGAAACGCATCGACTGCGGACTCAGCTGCCTTGAGGGCCTCGTCGAGTGTGAGGTTGGTGGAATCGAGGAGGAAGGCGTCGGAGGCGGGTCGGAGCGGGGAGTCGGCGCGATTGCGGTCACGCTCGTCCCTGGCGCGGAGATCGCGGATGACATCTTCCGGCGGGGCAGACGGCGTGCCCTTCTGGCCTATCTGATCGTAGCGGCGCATGCCTCTGACTTCGGGAGCGGCGTCGAGGAATATCTTCACCTCGGCGTCGGGGAAGACGACGGTGCCGATATCGCGGCCTTCCATGACTACGCCTCCCCTTGTGGCCATCTCCTGTTGACGCTTCACCATGCTGGCGCGGACGGCGGGGAAGATGCTGACGCGAGAGGCGGCGTCGGTGACGGTGTGATTACGGATTTGTCCGGTGACGTCTTCGCCGTCGAGGAGGACGCGGTTCTCGTTGTCGCCTGATTCAAGTTGAATGTCAGTTTCGCCGGCGAGACGTTCGAGGGCGGAAGCATCGTCGAGGGGAACTTCCACGCGAAGCGCTTTGAGAGCGAAGGCGCGGTACATGGCGCCCGTCTCAAGGTTGAGCAAGCCATAGTGACGGGCGAGGTGGCGAGCGATGGTGCTTTTGCCGGCGCCAGCTGGCCCATCAATGGCTACAACGAAGTTTCGCGCTTTCGTTTTTGCGGGAGACTCTTCCGGGCTCATCCGCGTTTTTTGGCACCAGGCCGTGCACCGTTTCCGGGCCGGGCACCGTTCTTAGTGCGGTTGTTGAAGAAGCGCTTGCTGCTGCCGCTTGTCCGACCAGCCGCAGCAAGGGCGGGGCGGCTCTTTGCTGCCGGACGGGCACTGCTGCGAGGAGCCGCCGGCTTCGGCTTCGTGGTTCCGGCTCTCTTGGTCCAGGACGGAGAAGCTGGCTTGGCTGGACGATGAGATGCACCGTTACCGTTGGTGCTGGCGCGTCCGTTTGAAGCGGATGTATGGCCATTGCCGGAATGCTTTCCGTTCTTGGCGCCTTTCCATCGCGACTCGCTCGTAGGCCGTGCGCCGTTCTTCTTGCGCGCGTCAGACCCGTGGCGGGCTGTGTGGCCGTTGGAGGAAGCCGAGTGGCCTGGAGAAGCGGACTTATGCGCAGCCGGCTTATGCGATGAAGGCCGAGCGTGGTGTGTACGAGACGTCTCGTGCTTGCTGTTGGAAACGGGACGGCGGACCGGCGTTCTTGGCACGTGGTGGCTGGCGGCTTCCGGCTGTTGCTGTACCGGAGCAGGAGAGGGAGCGGCCGGTACCGGCGAGGGCGCCGGAGCTGGCCGGGGTTGAAATGCCGCAGGGTGATGTGCAAATGGAACGGAGACAGCCGGGCTCGGAGCTTCGTCGTCGCGGTCGAACGAGCGGGTGAAGTAGGACGAAGCCGAGAGTGTGGAATTGGCGAACAAACTTGAGACAGGCTCGAACTCGGGCAAGGTGCCGGCTACGTAGAAGTGCGGCGCGTGTCCGAGGGACAGGGTATGTACCTGGCGAGTTGCCACCAGACCGCGGATCACTTCGCGGATCTTGCTGCGGGCGGTCAGGGCGGCGAGGAAGAGCTCCACATCCTCCATGGTGGCGGCGATAACGGCCTGGAGGTAGATGGATGCAAGTACAGATATTGCAGTAACTTGAGACGTAGAAGCGCCCTCAGCGATGGCGCGCTGGAAGCGAGTGCGGAGCAGCTGCCACCTGGCGGGCTGACCCTTGGCAGCGATAACGGGAATGATGCGAAGCTGCTGCCAGAGCTCGGTAATCGCCCGGATGACAGCAGACTCGGAAACTTCACGACCGAGGGCCTGCTTCAGCTGAGAGACGTTGAGCTCGTTGGACTCTAGCAACTTGTAGACGTTGACGGCGAGCTGGGAAACCTGACGTGAGCCGGTCAATTGAGGGCTGCGACGCCAGTCGCGGTCGCCGCGAAGAGCGTAAACATAGGGAAGAACCCAGGCGGCAACGACAAAATCAGGCTGTTCGCCGGGCTGACCCTGAAGGTTGAGACGGACGGCAACCCCTTCGTTTTCAAGACGAATGAGCAGCTCTTCAGCGTGAGCGATGGTCTTCGGATCTGGCGTTGCCTCCAGCCGTCCGGCTATGGCTTCGACAAAAGATGGGGCAACAGAAGTGGAGAATTGCCTTCGGGGAAGAAAAAGACATAGCCCGGTCTCTTCGATCCAGGTACGGGCGTCCTCCAAAGTTAGAGCTCCAAGGCCGTTTTGGCGCATTCTTTCGGCGCGCGCTTGTGCTAATTGCTCAGATGTCAAAGAAAAACCTCACTTCCGGGTTGGCGCAACCGCAACGGTGGTGAGCTTTTACGCCCGGCAGCTCTCACGCCTTGGCAGAGGGCTACCCCCAAATTCTTATCTTAAATGCGATTCAGATTCGATGGAAGGCCCGCTGAATGTCCTTCCAGGAGTACAGCAGAGCTATCGGCCGACCGTGGGGGCAACTTGTTGGATGCTCGGTCTTTGCAAGTTCCAACAATAGCCATTCCATTCGTTTTGGGTCAAGTGGGGTGTTGATCTTGATAGCCGAGTGGCATGCGATGGAAGCGGCTATGCGAGCACGGAGTGCCGTAAGGTCCTCATTCAGCGATGGTTCGTGCTGAGTTTCGCTGGACTGCTCAATAACCTCGTTGAGCATGCGCTCCAGGGAGCCGCTATCGAGGCCAACCGGCGCCGCTTTTACAGCGAGCGTCTGAGGGCCGAAGGGCTCGACCTCGAAGCCATTGCGCTCGAGTTCGTCGGCGATCTGAGCAAAAACTACCATCTGCCAGGGTTTGAGCTCGACCAACAGGGGCATTAGAAGGCGCTGGCGCTGGACGTGTTCGACGCGCCGATCACGCAGGATCTTCTCGAAAAGCACACGCTCGTGTGCAACGTGCTGGTCAATGATCCAGAGGCCGTCTTCGCCGACGGCGAGGATGAAGGAGTCGCGGAGCTGGCCCATCGGTCGGAGGGAACCGAGGCGGTTCAGATTGATGGCAGCCTGCTCGGCTTCGATCTGTGCGGTACCCTCCGCCGGGGGAGGGGGGGTATCGAGCGGGTCGGCGGAACAGCTATCGTGCGCCGGGACCGGAGGCTCCAGGAGGGCGGCCGCGGCCTGCTGTAGCGCCTGCTGCTCGAAGTGGATCGCGATCTCGCGCTCGCCAAAAGGGAGCTTCCCTGGAACGGGGGTGAGCGGTTTGGAGGTGAGCCGGAAGGGTTCGGCGTCGAGACTCAGAGGCTGGTCAGGGGCGTTTGCGGTGGCGGGCTCGTCGGGGGAGCCGGGGAGACGCGATCCGGGAATGGGGATCAGAGAGGGAGTAGCGGCCGGGGAGGATTCAAGCGCGGCTTTGAATCCGGCGACGGGACGCGCAGCGATGAGAGCGTTGCGCAGGCTGTCACGGACGAAGTCATGAATGAGGGACTGCTGGCGAAAGCGGACCTCGGTCTTCGCGGGATGAACGTTGACGTCGACTTCTTCGGGAGGCATGTCGAGGAAGAGAAGCACGACGGGGTAGCTGGTGGGCGGGATGATGTTGCGATAAGCCTCGCTGATGGCGTGAAGAAGAAGGCGATCGCGGATGAGCCGCTTGTTTACGAAAATGTAGATCGAGTTGCGATTGAGCTTCTGGAGTTCGGGCTTGGAGTAGAAGCCGGAGAGGCGGAGTGCGCCGGGGATTCGCGCAGGCGCGTCGGGATCGCGTTTCCAGGGCGGAGGCTCGGGTAGACCGGAGCGGTCAAGCTGCGTCTCGGCAGCGACCGGAAGCAGTTGCGCGAGCGTGTCTTTGCCGAAGATCTGGTAGATGCGCTCGGCTGGACGCGAGACCGGCGGGGCGGTGACGAGCGAGTGCGATGCAGAGAGCAGTTCGAAGTGCTTCTCAGGATGCGCGAGAGCATAGTGCGTGACAAGAGCAGTGACGTGGGAGAGCTCGGTTGATTCTGCCCGGAGAAATTTGCGGCGCGCGGGGGTATTGAAAAACAGATCGGAGACCGAGATCGTTGTGCCGCGAGGAAGTGCAGCGTCGTCGACATGATGAATTTTGCCGCCCGCAATTTCGACGTGGGTACCGGATGGCTCTTCGCCGGTCGCTGTGTCGAGCGAGACTCGCGCAACGGAGGCGATGGAAGGGAGAGCTTCGCCTCGAAATCCGAGAGTGGCGATAGAGAGAAGTTCGTCGGCGGTGCGCAGCTTGGAGGTTGCGTGTCGCTCAAAAGCAAGAAGCGCATCATCGCGGTTCATTCCGTGACCGTCATCGGCTATGCGGATGAGCTTGCGGCCACCGGCTTCTACTTCGACGCGTATGCGAGTGGCGCCGGCATCGAGAGCGTTCTCGAGGAGTTCTTTGACAACAGAGGCGGGACGATCGACCACTTCGCCGGCAGCGATTTGATTGGCCACCTGGTCGGAAAGAACACGAATGCGTCCCATGAGATGAGGGTAGCAGGGATGATCCTCTGGAAGGGGGCAGGGGTCAGGGACTGAGAATTAGGGAGTGAAGATTACTAGAGACGAGAGACCTAGGGACCCGGGGTTGGAGAGAGCCAGTGAACGATGGATTGCTCACTGGTTCGATCAGTTTGATTGCGGGGCGGTGCTGGAATCCTTTTGCATCTGCTGGAGGCAAATCAGTGCGCGATCACCGTCGGAACCTTTAAGCGGAACAAGATTGAAGAACGCGAGGCAGACGTTGGCGAGCACGAACTTCGGCGAATGTCCCCAGAAGAGCAGTATTAGCGCCACGTTGGTGAGTGGGCCGGCGAGAGAAATGAGGAGATTCTTTGCCGGAGATCCAGCTTCGCGGACGATGTACATGCCCTTCATACAGAGGCCGACGGTCTTGACCTTGATGCCGAGCATGAGAGAGGTGACGAGGTGACCGAATTCGTGAAGGACCATCGCGGTCAGGCCTAGAAATAATGTTCCAGCCAGGGAGATGAGCCAGTGAGTCAATAGATAATGCATTTTTTATAAGCTCCCTTTCACTCCCTTGAGATGTGGCCTGCACATCTCGGGATGTACATGATTGGACTCAACGTAGCGATGTTTGAACGGAGAGAATCTAGTAACCATGCAAAGTGGGTACGCGCGTAGAGGCGGGGTGATTACCGAGCATGGAAAATTCAGAACGGAGATCTGCCCATGAATCCATTCACGCGAGGTGCGCATCGCGTCGCATTGGAGCATCCGGACCTAGATAGACTCGCGCGCAATCGAGGTCGCGATTTCGCGGAAAACAGGTCTGTCGCTAGAGAGGCAAAAAGCTGGACGACGCAAGCAGAACAAACGCCGCACGAGGCGGCGTTTGTTCTGCGATTGAGAAGGTCCTAGATGCCGACGCCGAATTCGGTTGACTGCTGATTCCCCGCGCTCGAATAAAAATCGTAGGGGGTGCGACGGTTGAACTTGTAACGAACTCTAAGTTCGCGGCCGATGTAGAGACCGATTGCAGCAACAGCCATGCCGACGGAAAACCAGCCGATTACTTTCAATGTTCTGCTCTCGTCCTGCTCGTCGAGAAGCGTGATGGGGGCGGTGTTGGCGGACATGGCCGGCTTGGTCTCCTTATCCTTGATCGATGATAGCCCAACTGTATTTCGACGTATCCAACCCTAGTCGGGTGAGACTACAACTTTCGTGAGATGCGTCCTGTTTTGATAACTATGCCTGAATTGGAACACAGTTGTCAGTGTGCCTCAGTGATTTGAGACAGCCATGAATGTTTGGTTACATCCGGCAGAAAACTTGCGTGGATGGAGTTCGCTGCAAGAACTCGCAGTTCGGCCTCCGAAAATTGCTGTTCGGTGTGGGCGAGCAGGTATTCATTCGCGATGTCGGAGCCAAAAAAAGACGGATCATCCGAGTTAATCGTCACTAAAAGCCCCGCCTCAAAATATTCCCGGAGTGGGTGTTCACGGAACGAGGGGCACAGACCCGTACGGACATTCGAAGTTGGATTCAGTTCCAAAGGTATCCAGCGCCCTCCACCCTCGAGCTCTCGTATCAGATCGATGTCGTGAATCGCAGATAAAGCATGGCCGATTCGTTCTGACCCGATCGAAATCGCTTCCCAGATGGCTTCAGGTCCGGTGGTTTCTCCGGCGTGATTTGTGAGTCTGAGTCCGGCTTCTTTTGCACGCGCGTACATCGCTCGAAACGGCTCGGATCCACAGCGTCGCTCGTCTCCGCCGAGGCCGATCCCGATAACCGATGGATGCGAGGCGCGAAGCTGGGCGGCTTTGCGAAAGACCTTCTCGGCTTCGTCGAGAGGGAAGTGGCGTACGGCATCGAGGATCCAGTAGAGAGTGAGGCCGAGCTCGTTTTCGGCGCGAAGGCGAGCGCGCTCGAGCCCAGCGAAGATGGGATCGAAGCACTCAGGATCGGGATTGCGCCAGTGATAGATGACACCGACGGAGATGTAGACCTCGGCGTGTACGACGCCCTGTTCAGCGAGATGCTGGGCCATGCGCCATGCGGCGAGCTCATAGTCTTCGGGAGTGATGAGTCGCTCAGAGACGGCTTTGAAGGCGAGCAGGAAGCCGGTGAAGTCGGTGAAGTGATAGAGGGTTTCGGCGTCCGGCAGAGCGATGGGAGCGGCATCGTGACGCTGGCTGAGTTCAACGAGCGTAGCGGGCGTGACGGTGCCTTCGAGATGGAGATGGAGTTCCGCCTTGGGGAGGCGGCGAATAAAGGAGCGGATGTCGGACACACATTGAGTTTAGTGGGTGAGGTTTACTTGTATCCCAGGTGCCCAAAGGCTAGGCACCTGGGGCACCCGCTCTTCAACTATTGTGACCGTCGTTCACTTCATCGGCGCTTTGGTAATGGTGAGGCCGAGGCGCGTGAAGGGAGCGAGGGTTTTTGATTTCACCTGGTCGGAGACGATCATGCCGGTGATGGCGGAGAGCGGCGCGATGACGTAGGGCGAGACGGCATTGAGCTTTTCGGATGAGGCGAGGACGATGGTTTCGGCGGCGCTCAGAGAAAGGGCGCGCTTCACGTGAGCTTCTTCGAAGTCGCCGGTGGTGAGGCCGGCTTCGGCGTGGATTCCAGTGACGCCCATGAAGTAGGTGTCGGCGCGAATCTTGCTGATGTTTTCGATTGCGGGTGCGCCGACGGCGACGACCGAGTGTTTGAAGAGCTTGCCGCCAATGAGGATGACTTCAACGGTGGGATGTTCGACGAGTTCGACGGCAATGGTGGGGCTGTGGGTGACAACGGTGGCGTGGAGTTCCTGCGGAAGATGGCGCGCGATCTGAACGGCTGTTGTGCCGCCGTCGAGAATGACAACCTGGCCGGGTCGGATCATCGCAGCGGCGGCACGCCCGATGATTCTTTTCTCATCTGTTGCGACATTGAGGCGGGCGGCGAAGTTGCCCATCGCGGGCGAAGAAGGAAGCGCCCCGCCGTGAACACGCTGGAGGAGACCCTCGGCGGCGAGTTCGCGGAGATCGCGACGGATTGTGTCTTCGGAGATGTTGAGTTCGCTGCTCAGGTCCTTGGCGACGATCGAGCCGGTTTTGCGAAGGGTGTCGAGGATGAGTTTGCGGCGGTGGCTGGTGAGCACAGGTGTACTATCGCACAGTTTTCGAGATGCATGAAAATGCACGAAGTTGCATGATTTTGCATGAATGGGTTATGTTGGTTTTCGGAGGTCGCATGAACGCAAACCAACCGCTCATCGTTCTAGTCGCTGGGCCGTATCGATCCGGAACCAATGGAGATCCTGCGAAGATCCAGCGGAATCTCGAACGCCTGGAGAGACACGCTTTTGGTGTCTTTAACGCCGGCCACATCCCCCTCATCGGCGAGTGGGTTGCGCTTCCCCTCGCTGCACAGGCTGGTTCAAGCAAAGTAGGCGATGCGATCTCTGAGCAGTACCTGTACCCGGTGGCCGGAAGGCTGCTGCAGCGCTGCGATGCGGTGCTGCGGATCGATGGCGCATCAAAAGGCGCGGATGAGGATGTGCGGATTGCGCGGGAGCGAGGATTGCCGGTGTACTTCGGGCTCGATGAGGTACCGGTGGCGAGAGCGAACGCTTCGTGACAACCGCGATCTTTTTTCTGTTGCTGACTTGATCGACTCTAGCGCATGCCGGCGAATTCGCTGTGATGGCGGCTATAGAAGAAGTAGATCAGCAGGCCGACGAAGAGCCAGATGAAGAACGCGGTCCAGGTGAGGACTTCCAGGCCCATCATCAGGACGATACAGAAGATGATGCTGAGCACGGGGAAGATTGGGCCGAGCGGAGCGCGGAAGGCGCGCGGGCGGGCGGGTTCGCGGTAGCGCAGGATCATCACCGCAATCGAGACAAGCACGAAGGCGAAGAGCGTGCCGATGTTGGAGAGGTTGGAGACGGTTCCGATGTCGAGCAGGCCGGCGGGGATGCCGACGACGAATCCAGCGACCCAGGTGGCCACTGCGGGTGTTCGGAATTGCGCGTGGATCTTGCCGAAGACTTTGGGAAGCAGTCCATCGCGGGACATGGCGAACCAGACGCGTGCCTGTCCAAGTTGGAAGACGAGGATCGACGAGATCATGCCGAGCATGGCGCCGATGAGAACAATCAGTTCAACCCAGCGAAGGGGCGCTCCGCCGGGCTGGGTGGAGAGGTGCTTGAGGGCGTTCACGACCGGAGCGGCGTCTCCCATGATGGAATTCCAGGGAACGATGCCGCTGAGGGCGATGGCCACTCCGCCGTAAAGAAGGGTGCAGGCGACCAGCGTAGCGAGGATGCCGATGGGCAGATCGCGCTGGGGTTGTTTGCACTCCTCGGCGGCGGTTGAGACGGAGTCGAATCCGATGTAGGTGAAGAAGATGATGGAGCCGCCGGAGAGCATGCCGGTCCAGCCATTCGGCATAAAGGGGTGCCAGTAGACGGGCTTGATGAAGCTGGCCGCGGCGAAGATGAACGCGAGGATGGCGACCATCTTGATCAACACGAGAATGTTGTTGGTGCGGGCCGACTCGCGGATGCCTCGGACGAGGATGACGGTGAGAACCATCACGACGAGGAAGGCGGGGATGTTGAATCCGAAGTGCCAGCCGGGCTGGTAAAGGTCGTGGCCGTTGAAGTCCTGGAGGCCGGTGGGCAGGTAGGCGGGTGATATCCATCGCAGAGGCGGATGAATGCCGAACCACTCAAGAAGCGCTTCAATGTGCGCTGCGAAGCCGACGCTGACGCTCATGTTGGAGAAGGCGTATTCGAGGATGAGGTCCCAGCCGATGATCCAGGCGACGAGCTCGCCGAGGGTGGCGTAGGTGTATGTGTAGGCCGAGCCAGCGATGGGGATCATCGAAGCCAGTTCCGCGTAGCACAGACCGGTGAAGACGCAGACGATGGCAACTAAGACGAGCGAAAGCGCGAGAGCGGGGCCTGCACCGGGACGTCCGGCCATGGCGGTGTGGGTCAGCAGATAGTGGACGAGGGGAGTGCTGCTGATGGATGGGGTATCGAACTTCTGGCCCGCCATGGCGGTGCCGATGACGGTAAAGATGCCGGAGCCGATCACGGCGCCGATGCCGAGAGCGGTGAGCGACCAGGGGCCCAGGGACTTTTTGAGTGCGTTCGCGGGATCTTCCGACTCGCTGATCAGCTTATCGATGGATTTGCAGGCAAACAGTTGATTGGGCAGGGCGTTTCTCCTGTGATCGCTGAAGGTCCTGGCGCGTTCGGAAGCCTTTTGGGGAAGTTTACATGGTGAGAAAGGTGTGCGGAACAGGGGATGAGGCTTTGTCAGTAGCCTGAAAACGAAACCGGGCCGCCACCGACTGGTGTGCGACCCGGAGATTCTGGCGATGAGCCTGCCGCTTTAGCGCTTCGACTGTCCGCGTACCAGTTTCTTAATCTTTTTCTTGTTTGAGCCGCGCGGGGTGGTGCGCTTGGCTTTGGGGGCAGCCTTTTTGCGGGAGGCCCGCTTTACTTTCTTGCGTTCTGCCTTGTCTTCAATCTTCTTGGTGTTTGCCAATTCAAAAACCTCTTTCCATCAATCTGTTTGCGAGAAGTCGCGCGTCTTCAATGGTAACGGAATCGCGAGGCGAAGGAAAGCAATTGCCGGCTGGCCAGACACTCAAAACCCTTGCTGGCCGTTTGGCTAAGGGATGAGCCGGGTGGGGATGCGGCGGGGCCAAGTTGCGACATTGATGTGGATTCGGCTGCATTGGCGCAGTAGGTTCAAGCTATGCAATAGCTGGAAGGTTGAGCGGTAACAAGCTTCACGTAATCATGCGGGCCGTCAAGCGAAGGCGCTCACTGGTCACAGATGCATAGACTGTCGATGGATGTAAGGCTAGGCTGCGGCTCATGCGAAAACCAATAGACACTCAATGGCAGTTTGTATTTCGTTCGTGGCTGGGATTGGCTCTCTGCTCCGTTGCGATTCCGGCAGTTTGTGAAAACGTACCGACATTCCGCGGGAATCCGGAACACTCGGGAATTTACGACGCGGCCGGCGTTCCTGCGTTGAACGGCGTGAAGTGGACATTCAAGACGGCAGGACGTCTGATTGCGTCACCAACGGTGGAAGGCTCGACGGTCTATATCGGAAGTACGGCGGGAGTTTTTTACGCTGTGGATCGGGAGAGCGGAAACGCGAAGTGGAAATTTGCTGTCAAAGCGCGAGTCTCGTCAACGGCAGCGGTAGCGAACGGGACGGTGTACTTCGGCGCTTACGATGGGGAATTCTATGCTCTGGATGCAGCCTCGGGAACGTTGAAGTGGAAGTTCGCCACCGAAGGTGAGCACCGATATGCAGCCACCCATCTGCACGGGTCGCAACCCACAAAAGAAGTGATGCCCGATCCGTTTGACTGCTATCTGTCGTCGCCGGTGGTGTGGAACGGAGCAGTCTATTTCGGCAGCGGTGATGGGAATGTCTATGCGCTGGATGCAGCGAGCGGAGCCCTGAAGTGGAAGTTCAAGACCGGAGATGTGGTTCATGCTTCGCCGGCGATCTCCGCTGGCAAGGTGTACATCGGAAGCTGGGACAGCAACTTTTATGCGCTGGACGCGGTGACGGGCAAAGAGGTGTGGCGATTTAAGACGGGAGAAGATCCTGACATTCACAACCAGGTTGGAATCCAGTCGTCGGCTGCGGTTGTGGACGGAGTTGTGTATTTCGGATGCCGCGACTCGCATCTCTATGCACTGGATGCGAAGACCGGGGAGAAAAGGTGGGCCTACGGGACGAAGGGGTCGTGGGTGATTGCGTCTCCGGCGGTGCGGGATGGCAAGGTGTACTTTGCGACGTCTGACTCGGGGATGGTGTATGCCCTCGATGCAAAGAATGGAGACGTAATTTTCTCGCTGAATCTGCAGAGGTGGCCGTCGTTCTCTTCGCCTGCGATTGCGGGGGACGTGCTTTATGAGGGATCGAGTTCGGGTCGACTGAATGCGGTGGATCTAACGAACCGCAAGGTGGCTTGGAGCTTCGAGACAGATGCGGCCAAGAAGAACGGGGCTGCGTACACAAAGGCAGATGGATCTCCGAATTACGAGGCGGCCTTCGATGGGGATTTTTACGATGACATGATCGTCGGCCACTACCGGATGATGGCGGTTGGTCCTGTACTATCCTCGCCTGTGGTGGTGGACAAGGTTGTGTATTTTGGCGGAACAGATGGGATTCTGTATGCGTTGGATTAGTGACTCTCTGAGGGACTGGGTGGTGTCGTTTTTCCGGCGAGTTACGTCGGCCTCAACCCGGGAGTGGCGCAAAAGCCACTCCCGACTTTTTCTGAGATCAGGCTGGGCCCGATATGAGTCGAGGGGTTGGTAGATAATGTGTACGGCATTGGCTGGTTGATTCAGAACGATAACGGTCGAAACGGAAGAAGGATCTGTGATTTCAGTAAGAACGCCAGCGAATGAGTGGACCGCGATTGAGGAAGATCGCGTGAAGACCTCATGGCTTGGCAGGCTCACGATGCGCTGGTGGGGGCGACTGCTGATTGCAGCCGTAGGGTGGACGGGGCTGGCCCTGATGTTCTCGCTGCCCAACCTGATGACGGGAGGATTCGACAAGGAATTCAAAATGTACTGCGCCCAGTTCTGGGCGTGGGGGATGGTCACTCCGCTGATCATTGCATTCGATCGGCGGCTGCCGTTTTCGGGGAAGCAGCTTGGGACGCGGGTGCTGGCGCATCTCGCGGGCAGTCCGATTCTGACGCTGATTGGCTTCTACATCATGAAGGCACTCCGGGTCGCGCTGGGAACGGATCCGCCGAGTTCGCTCTCGCCGCACCAGGTGTTCAGCATATTGATGATTGGGTGGCAGCTGTGGTTCTGGCTGATCTACTGGATCGTTGCAGGAGCCATCCAGGCGTATCGCTACTACGAGCGGTACATGAGCACAGAGCTGCGTCTGGAGCGGCTGGAGCACAGCTTCAGCGAGGCGCGGCTGAATGCATTGCGGATGCAGCTCGATCCGCATTTTTTGTTCAACGCGCTGAATACAATTTCATCTCACGTCGAGCGCGATCCGAAGCTGACGCGGCGGATGATCGAACATCTTGGCGATCTGCTGCGGATGTCGCTCGAGTCGAAGGACCGGCAGGAGGTTCCGCTGACGGAGGAGATTGCGTTTCTTGAGCATTATCTTGAAATTCAGAAAATTCGCTTTGGCGACGCCTTGCGTGTGGTGATGGATATTGCGCCGGAGGTGAAGTACGCCGCAGTGCCTTCGATGTTTATTCAGCCGCTGGTGGAGAACGCGATTCGGCATGGGATTTCGCGCCGGGCTGCGGGGGGAACGATCGTGGTTCGCGCGAAGCCGCTGGGTGAGCGGCTGGAGATTCGCGTCCAGGATGACGGCGTAGGCCTGCCTCCGGGCTGGAAGCTCGAGCAGCAAGAGGGCCTGGGACTATCGATAACAAGGCAGCGCATTGCGGGGCTTCATCCAAATGGAGCGAGCCGCTTTGCGGTCAGGAACCGCATGGAGGGCGGCACCGAGGTAGAGGTGTCGCTGCCGTTGCGACTGGTGGGAGACGAGAAGAGTGAACGCGCGTACGCTTGAGCCGATTCATGTGCTAGTGGCCGATGATGAGCTTCCGGCTAGGCAGAGGCTTATTGATTTGTTGCGGAGAGATGAGCAGGTCGCCTCTGTGAGCGAGGCTGCAGATGGCGAGACCGCGGTAGAGATGATTCAGCGCGAGAACCCCGACCTGCTTTTTCTGGATGTGCAGATGCCGGAGTTGGACGGGCTGGGTGTGATCGATGCGATCGGCGCGGCGGAGATGCCGCTGACCGTGTTTGTGACGGCGTACGATCAGCATGCGATTCGGGCATTTGAGGCGAGTGCGCTGGATTATCTGCTAAAGCCCTTCAGCGATGAGCGGTTTGAGGCGACGATGGCGCGGGTGAAGGCACGTCTGGATGAGCGGAGCATGAGGGAGTTTGGCCAGCGAGTGATGAAGATGGTGAGCGCCGCGCCCTCAACCCCAGAAAAGAGGCTGGACCGGCTGGTGGTGAAGGCCGGGGGAACGACGCGGTTCATCCGGGTGATAGACATCGATTGGATCGAAGCGGCGGGCGTCTATGTGACGCTGCACGTCGGCGGGAAGGAACTGCTGTACCGGGCTGCCTTGAACGATCTGGCTGAGAAGCTCGATCCACGACGATTTGTGCGGGTGCATCGTTCGGCGCTGATCAATATCGAGAGCGTTGTGCAGCTGGAGCCGATATCGCATGGGGAGTTTGAGGCGGTGCTGAAGAACGGATCGCGGACGCGGGTGAGCCGGACGTACCGAGGGCAATTGGAGAAGCGGCTGGGGCAGCCGTTGTAACAAGGAGCCAAAACGAAAGGACGGCTGGTTAGCCGTCCTTTGGTGTTTCGAAAACTTTTCAGCTCAAGACTAGACGGGCTGAACGTTCTCAGCCTGCCAGCCCTTTGGTCCCTTGACCACGTTGAACTGAACGGCCTGGCCTTCCTGAAGCGAGCGGAAGCCCTGCGCCTGAATGGCGGTGTGGTGGACGAATACGTCCTCGCCGTTCTGACGGGTGATGAATCCAAAACCTTTTGCGTCGTTAAACCACTTGACTGTGCCCTGTTCCATGAGAGTGAAACTCCTATTTCTGATTTACCGCCGAATTGCAATTGGAAGTGTTGCTGTGGAGCGGTAACTCGGAACAGGCAAGTACTTCTGAATCGAATTCTGGGATTGAATAGAGTGTAGCATGGGTGGGGAGAAAGCCGTGCCGCACGAGAGTAACAGCGTTCTTGTCATCAATCCTGGGTCGACGTCTACGAAATTCGGAGTTTTTACCCAGGACGGGCCGGAGTGGGTGACGACGGTACAGCACGGCGATGAAGAGATCGAGCAGTTTCGAGGGCGGTCAATGCTGGCGCGGACGGGGTACCGTGCGGGCGTGATCGAGAAGGCCCTGGGCGCGGCTGGATACGAGGCGAAGCAGTTCGCTGCCGTGGGTGGGCGCGGAGGTTTTCTGCCTCCGATGGCGTGCGGGACCTACCTGGTTGACGACTCGATCATCGAGGAGCTGAGGTCAGCCCGGCGCGGCGAACATGCCAGCAATCTGGGAGCGGTACTTGCTCTTCGGTTCGCACAGGCAGCCGGCGTGGATGCGTACATTGTCGATCCGGTGACGGTGGACGAGTGGCAGGATTGCGCGCGGCTATCGGGCACTCCGCTAATTGAGCGGTGGTGCGTGGGGCATGCGCTGAATATCAAGGCAGTGGCGCGGCGGTTTGCGCGAGAGTCGGGACGGGCGTATGCGGATCTGCGGCTGATTGTTGCGCACATGGGGAGCGGGATCACGGTTTCGGCGCATCGCGATGGCAGGATGATCGACAACAACACGCCGGAGGAAGGGCCGTTCGGGCCGGACCGCACGGGGTCGCTGCCGGTTCGCGGGCTGATCAAGCTCTGCATGACGGGTATTCATACGGAACGGCAACTGGATCGCATGGTGTTCGGCGAGGGCGGGCTGTTTGCATACCTGGGAACGCGAGACCTGAAGGAAGTGGAGCGGCGGGTGGATGCCGAAGATGACAAAGCAAAAGCAGTTTATGAGGCGATGATCTACCAGGTTGCGAAAGAGACGGGTGCGATGACGGCGGTACTGGAAGGACGGGTGGATGCGGTGCTGCTAACTGGAGGCATGGCGCACTCGGCGCGACTGGTGGGAAAACTGCGGAAGTACATCGAATGGATTGCGCCGATCACGGTTTACGCGGGAGAGGATGAGTTGCAGTCGATTGCGGAGGGAGTGTTTCGCGTCCTGCACGGGGAGGAGCAGCCGAAACGGCTTCAGGAGCATCTGGCGGAGGAGACGGGCCCGGATGCCCTGGTGATCGGGCTGGAGTAAATTGTCTTTTCCGAGTGCGATGCTTCTACTTTGAGAGCATCCGCAGGCTCGTTGATATCGGAAGCCCGATGAAGAACATATGCACGAGCAGGCCTTGCACAAGGCCTCGGTAGGAGTAAGGACCCATGGCGTGGTATGCGCTGAGGGGCAGAATCACCAAGTTCATAAATAGAAAAAAGACGATGCCGAAGACGAGGCCGCAGATGAAGAAATGTTCGCGGAGAAAGGTGAGCTTGCGGCTCGCGAGGCAATAGGCAGCCGCGGCGGAGAAGGCGATCAGATAGTGAATGGCTAGTCCGAGAACATAGTGTGCGGCCGATGGATGGCGGGCCGCGGAGCCGATGAGTCCGCCGGCGATTCCGAGAGGCATCATGCGGCCATAGGTGACATAGGCCGAGGTCATGTCGAGCAGGCCGGCGATAAGTCCGCCGACCAGGATCGGAAGGCCGAGCGTGGAACGCGAGACACCCAGGGGTATGGCGCTTGTTGTCATGAATGACCTCGGGAAGAGTAGTGCTGCTTCACTCATGCTGAGGTCATGCCGATCGGGATGGAAAGCGGATTGGGGTGAAACGGACCTGTGGCGAGTGAAGCGGTAGGTTCGCTTCGGGACCGAGCTCAGATCTTCTGCAGGTTAGCGAATTTCTCCATCAGCTTTTTCATTCCGTGCTGGGGGAAGAGAACGGTGAGCTTGGCTTCATCGCCGTCGCCCTCGCGCATGACGACGGTGCCTTCGCCATATTTGCTGTGGCGGACGCGCTGGCCTTTTTTGAGGCCTGCTGCACCGGAGGATTCGGGAATGTCCATCTTCGGTCGGGAGGAACGGGCGAAGGAGCCGGGCTTGACGCCGCGACCGCCGAAGAAGCGGGCGATGTTGTCTATCGATCCTTCATCGGACGTCTGAGACGGTTTGGTCTTGGAAGCCTGGCTGTAAGAGAAGCGCGAGGAGTCCTGGTTCTCGTCCTCGTAGTTGTAGTGGCGGCTTTCGAACTCACTGTACTGGCCCTGACCCTGGCGGCGGCTTGCGCCGAAGCCGCGCCCGTTTCCGTAGGAGGGCACGGACCACGCTGGTGAGCGGCCGCCGAGGTTTTCGACGAGTTGGCCAGGGACTTCCTGAAGGAAGCGCGAAGGGATGCTCTGCTCGGGCGCGTCGTTGCCGTAGCGGCGGCGATAGTGGGCGCGGGTGAGGATGAGCGTATTCATGGCGCGCGTCATGCCGACGTAGCAGAGACGGCGTTCCTCTTCGAGTTCCTCGGGATTCATGAGGGTACGGGAGTGCGGGAAGAGGCCCTCTTCGAGGCCGGCGAGAAAGACGAGCGGAAATTCGAGGCCCTTGGCGGCGTGAAGGGTCATGAGGGTGACGCGGGCATTGGGATCGAACTGGTCGGTGTCCGATGCGAGTGCTGCGTGATCGAGAAAGTCGGCGAGGGTTTCGCCGCGGACCTCGGCGTCGTGGGCGGCGTTGGCGAGTTCCTTCAGGTTTTCAATGCGGCTGAAGGACTCGGGTGATGCTTCGGATTCAAGAGCCTTGATGTAACCGGAGCGATCGATGATGAAGCGGATCAGCTCGGGGAGGGTGGCGGGATCGCCGGGCTTGCGAAAGGCGTTCTCATCGTGAGAAAGAGAGTCCTTTGAATCCGAGGGATCCTTTCTAGGCTTCTCCGGGGAGGCCGGTGCGCCCCGGTTTTGATCGAAGGGAGAAACCTTGGGCACTCGAGTCGACGCCTGCGCTTCCCTGGGCATCTTCAGGAACGGCCGGACAGGCTTCTCGGCGAAGGGCGAGAAGTGGCTGGGATCGAGGAGAGAGATCTGGGCGTCGTTGTTGCCGAAACTAAACTCGGCGGCATCGTCGAGGGCGTCGGCGACTTCCTGCTTTTCCTCTTCACTCGGTTCGGCCGCACCAAAGGTGAAGTCGGTGTCGGCATCTTCGGAGCCGACATCCGCGGAGAGCTTGCCGGCGAAGTCGGGGTCCATCATGGCCTGCGCATCGAGGATGAGCTGACGGAAGGAGCCGAGCGCCATGCCTGCACGGCTGGAGATGAGGTTCTGCTCGATGGCGACCTTCATTGCATCCCAGGTGGACTGGCCGGTCTCTAGCGCGAGCCGCTCGAGTGTTGCGAGGGTGGTAGCGCCGATGCCGCGAGCGGGGGTGTTGATGACGCGGTTGAGCGCCATGGAGTCGTGCGGGTTGCGAACAAGTCGGAGATAGCTGAGCAGGTCTTTAATCTCAGCGCGTTCGTAAAAGCTGAAGCCGCCGACCATGGAATAGCTGATGCCGTAGCGACGAAGAGCTTCTTCGACGAGACGCGATTGCGAGTTGGTGCGGTAAAGAACCGCAGCCCTTGCGGGCTCTTGTGCTTCGGACGAGTCTCCTTGCCGGAAGAAGGCCTGAATGCGGTCGGCGATGAAGAGAGCTTCGTTTTCGCCGTCGGGCGCCTCGTAGTAGCCGATGAGCGAGCCGCCCTGACGATCGGTCCAGAGCTTCTTTCCTTTGCGGCGCAGGTTGTTGGAGACCACTGCGCCGGCGGCTTCGAGGATGACCTGCGTGGAACGGTAATTCTGCTCGAGTCGAACGATTTTGGCGTTGGGGAAATCCTGCTCGAACTCAAGGATGTTGCGGATGTCAGCACCGCGCCAGGAGTAGATGCTCTGGTCTTCGTCGCCGACGGCGCAGACGTTTTTGTGCTCGCCGGCGAGGAGCTTCATCAGCTCGTACTGGGGGCGGTTGGTGTCCTGGTATTCGTCGACGAGGACGTATCGGAATTTGCGCTGGTAGTAGGCGCGCGTTGGCTCGGAGACCTTGAGCAGGCGAACGGCTTCGAGAAGAAGATCGTCGAAGTCCATTGCATTGTTCTTGCGGAGTTCGTCTTTGTAGCTCTTATAGATGTGGGCGATGCGCTCGCTATCGGGGTCCTTTGAGCCGAGGTAGTAATCCTGCGGATCGACCATGTGGTTCTTGGCCCAGGAGATGCGGCTGAGGACGGTGCGCGGCGTGAGCTGTTTGGTGTCGAGGCCCATGCGGCGCATGACCTGCTTGACGATGTTCTGTTGGTCGGATTCGTCGAAGATGGCGAAGGAGCGGGTGAGGCCCTGGTTGTTGACGCGAAGGGCCTCGATGTCGCGGCGGAGGATGCGGACGCAAAGGGAATGGAACGTGGCAAGAAGTGGCTTGCTGAGGGAGGAGTGGCCGAGATGCTTTTCGACGCGTTCTGCCATTTCAGCGGCGGCTTTGTTGGTAAATGTAACGGCAAGAATGGAATCCGGAGTGACGCCTTTCTCCTGGATGAGCCATGCGATGCGGCTGGTGATGACGCGCGTCTTGCCCGAGCCGGCGCCCGCGAGGATCAGCAGAGGGCCTTCCGTGGTTTCGACGGCTGCGCGTTGTTCTGGATTTAGCTTTGCGATGAGCGACTGCGACAAAGTGAGGCGTCCGGTGGGAAAGATCCTTGATCTAGTTTACCTTTCCGGCGATGTTCGTGCAGGAGCGGCCGATCTTAGAAATCCGGCACCGTGAAGCGTGCTGGATTGCCCCGAAATGTCGATGAGTTTAAGACTACGGAGCACAATCGTGTGATCGCCGACATAGCTTGCGAAAAGACCCAGCGATACTCTCGCGTGTTGTATCTCATCAATCTCTTAATCTTGCACCCGATGTAGCCCAGCAGACCCCTATGCGCGACCACCCCGGTGCAGGGGGGGAGTGGGTCAATGGCCTTTCGATTTCGCAGTGTTAGCGTCGGACTGGCATTCGCGTGTTTCGCATCTCTAGTCTGTCAGGCTTCGCCGACAAACAGTAAATTGCTATGGCTAGTGCCGCCGGGTGCGCAGATCGTTGCAGGGTTTGAGAACTATCATGAAGAGCACCATCACGGTCAGCTCTTGCTCACGACTCGTAACAATCGGCTCGACCTGGCTGACTGGCAGTCCATTGCGGGTGTGGATCACGCTCGCGCAGTCGAAGAAGTGATCCAGGTTGCTGCTTCGCCGGTGGGTGGGCAGTTACCCGAGCATCTTCTGCTTGTCGCGGGACGGTTCAATCGCGAGAAGATCTTCCGGTCTCTTCGGGCCCAGGGCACGAAAGAGATGGAGCATGAAGGCCAGACGATAGCACTGATTGAGCCGTTCGCGCGTGAGAGAGGCCTGATGAAAGGCGTGCGATGGCTGATCATATTCAACGACCGATTGGCGATGCTGGGTACTCCCGCGATCGTACAAGTCGCGCTTCATCGCTATCTCAATCATGCAGACGTGGACATGATTCTGCGTGAACGTCTGGCCCAGTTGCCCCTGGATGTGAATTCGTGGAATGTTCTCAGTTCTCTGCCGAGAGCACGAACGGAGTACACGGCCACGCAGCCTGCAACTCCATGGGGGAGATTCTTCGAGGGTGCGGACATGCTGATGGTGGCAGCGAGATTTGGATCGAAGATACGGGTTCACTTCGCGCTGCACGCAGATGAGAATCGGGGCCGAGGGTTCTTTGAACAAAAGACTTCATCATTCGCGGAAGTGTTTTCAACGGATCGCACCCGGCGTTCGCGTCCGCTCCGCGTGGGAGATGTTGAGGTCAGGCGGGATTGGGTTCAGGGCTATCTGCAGCTCTCGCGAAAACAGTTCGACGCATGGAGCGATTGGACGAACAACTTCGGGCATGCGCCGGCAGTTCCGGAGAAGCCAGCCATCGCCGGGCAGTAGAGTTCTGTTGCCGTTCATGGCCGGCTAGGCCGTGCTCTTATCACAAGTCGAAGATCTCTTGGACCGCGCGAGATGGCTGCGTCAGTGATCTTTTTGCTCAGCACGAGCGGTATTCTGGTTCCACGATGACAGTGAAGAGAGTGGCCGTTTATTGCGGATCGGCAAACGGCAGCGATCCAGCTTTTCTGGCGGAAGCGAAACAACTTGGAAATGCGATTGCAGCGGCTGGGCTGAGCCTCGTGTACGGCGGCGCGAGTGTGGGGTTGATGGGCGCCGTAGCGGACTCAGCGCTGGCCGGCGGCGCGGAGGTGATCGGCGTGCTGCCGGAGATTCTGTCGGGCAGCGAGATTGCGCATGGCGGACTGACGAGACTCGAATTCGTTGCGACAATGCACGAGCGCAAGGCACGGATGGTGAAGCTGGCCGATGCGTTCCTGATGCTGCCTGGCGGGTACGGGACACTCGACGAGATGATGGAGATCGTGACGTGGAAGCAGCTTCGGCTGCATGCGAAGCCGTGCATCCTGATTAACACGTCGGGATATTGGGATGGGCTGATGACGTTTCTGGATCGGGCAGTGGAGGCGGGGTTTCTGAAGGCAGAGAATCGAGAACTGCTGGAGGTGGTGGGGACGGCGGCGGAGGCATTGGCACGTGTGGCGGACGTAGGGACTAGGGACTAGGGACTAGGGACTAGGGACTAGGGAAGAAGGTTCGATGCGGAGAGTGACGTTGTTAGCTGGGTTGGGGTGTGTTGCTTGGCTGCTGGGCGTTGCCGCTGGGCAGAAGGCGGGCTCGCATGTCGCGCCTGGCGGAGATGCTGCGGGACCGCGGTCGGCGGAGTATGCGCGGGTGCAGCAGCGTCTGGCGCGGGGATGGAACACGTGGGATGTGCACAGCGTGGCGACGCAGGTTCTGCTGCCGGAGGGGCTCGCGATTCATGTAGGGATGAAGCACAACTCTTCGCTGAATGGGGATGCGTGGCTGGGGGATGCGCTGATCGGGCGGCTGGACAAGGATGCCGAGAAGGTGACGCCGGGGCCGCATGCGTGGGATGGGTCGTATACGAGCGCGGATTACGAGTGGAAAGGGCACAAGTGGCGGGTTGAGAGCGCGCATGATGGCGCGGATCTGGTGATGCTGATCGCTCCGCTTAAAAAGATCGAGCTGTCATTACCGCCCACGCTCGTGTTTTCGGTGAACATCCTCTGGGGCAAACGCGGGATGATCGAGCGAAAAGAAGATCATTTTCGGGCTCAAATCGATAGCCGAGATACTTCTGTTTACTGGGAATTCGAGCCGAATTCGATGGACAAGTCTGAGGTGAAGGCGAGGTTGCCGTTCGGAGGACCTTACTTTGCTACCAACGAATCTTTTGTCGGTGTGAGCACGGGCAAGCACCGCTCGATGGTCGAAATCCGTGCGGCGATCGCAAAGCAGTACGACAGATATCGCGAGTCGATTGCGGCAGCGGGGAAGAACGGGCCGATCCTCGACGCGATTGAGACGACGCTGGGGTGGGACACGATCTACGAGCCGGAGAAGGGGCGGGTGATTTCGCCGGTGTCGCGGGTGTGGTCGGTGGGATGGGGCGGGTATGTGCTGTTCGACTGGGACACGTTCTTTGCGGCGACGATGGCTTCGATCGGGGACAAGGACCTGGCGTATGCCAACGCTCTTGAAACGCTGCGCGAAGAGACACCGCAGGGTTTTGTGCCGAACTATGCGCGGGCTGGGAACTGGAAGAGTGCGGATCGCTCGGAGCCGCCGGTGGGGGCGATTACAGTTCTGGGTCTCTACAGGAAGTTTCACGACCGGTGGTTCATCGAGGATGCATTTGCGCCGCTACTGACCTGGAATCGCTGGTGGAACGAGCACCGGCAGATGCAGGGGTTCATTGTGCTGGGCAGCGATCCGCAGAATGAGCCGGTGAACGTGGATGATGGCTCGAAGGGGACGTGGCAGGGGGCGGTGTATGAGTCGGGGCTGGATAACAGTCCGATGTATGACGGGACTTTCTATAACAACGAGTCGCATTTGCTGGAGTACGCGGATGTGGGGATGACGAGCCTTTACATCGCCGACTGCAACGCGCTGGCGGAGATTGCGGATGCGTTGGGAAAGACCGCGGAGGCGAGGGAGCTGCGGGAGCGGGCTGAGCGATACCGGGCGAAGCTGCAGTCATTGTGGGATGAGAAGAGCGGCATCTTTCTCAACAAGGACCTGCATACGGGGAAGATGAACACGCGGCTCTCTCCAACGAACTTTTATCCGATGCTGGCGAAAGCGGCGACTCCGGAGCAGGCGAAAGCTATGATTGATAAGCACCTCATGAACAAGGACGAGTTCTGGGGCCAGTGGATTATTCCTTCGATCTCGCAGAACGATCCAGCGTTCAAGGATCAGCAGTACTGGCGCGGGCGGGTCTGGGGTCCGATGAACTTTCTTGTCTTTCTGGGACTGGAAAACTATGCATCGCCGGAAGACCGCAGGCAATTTGCTGAGAAGTCCGAAGAACTCTTCTTGAAAGAGTGGAGAGAGAAGGGACACGTGCACGAGAACTACAACGCGATGACCGGAAGCGGAGACGACGTCGAGTCCAGCGACCGGTTCTATCATTGGGGCGCTTTGCTGGGGTACATCAAATACCTGGATCAAAGCCAGGGTGCGCCATCCAGATAGAGCTTGCGAATCCTGCAGTGGAATCGTTACCATTTTTGCGGTCGGATGCCGTAAGATTCTCCGGGGAGCGATTCGCAATGAAACGGACACGCCTTTTTTGCTGTGCTTTTGCATTTCTCGCGCTGATGGGATCTGCCGCGCTGATGACCGTCCAGGCAGGTGCGCAGACCGCAGTAGAGGCCGCCAAGGTAGCGGCCGAAATCGACCGAGTTGCGCATAACCTTCCGCCGGAGTCGCGCAGCGTGATTACGAGGCTGACCTTGATGCGGGAGTTGCCGGACGGCGTGTGGAAGACGCACTCGGGCGACGTGGCGCATGGCGAGGCGACAACCCTCGATGAGTCAGGCTGGGAAGCGCAGAAGAATCCGGGGGAAGCTTCGAATGATGCGGTGTGGTTCCGGCAGACTTATACGATCCCCGAGACCCTGCATGGATATGATCTGACCGGCGCGCGCATCTGGTTTGAATTTCATGCCTATTGCAATGGTCCGATGCCGGAGATTCTCTACTTCAATGGCAGGCGCGTTGCGCTGGGTGACGACCTGGAACCGGTGGTGCTGTTCGACAGCGCAAAGCCGGGAGACAAGGTTACGGTTGCGGTGAAGCTGCTGCACACGGTGGACAAGAAGAATATCCGTGGCGCGTCGCTGAAGATCGATTTCCCCGAGAATCGGCCGAATCCAGAGGACCTTCGCGAGGAGTTCCTTGCCGCGGCCGTAACGGTTCCGTCGCTGGCGCCGGCCGGCGATACCAAAAATATGTCGACACTGAACGATGCGATTCGTGCAGTGGACGAGAAGTCCCTGGACGCGCACGACCAGGCGAAGTTCGACGAAAGCCTGAAGGCGGCGCACAGCAAGCTGGAAGCGCTGCTACCGCTGATGCAGACGATGACGTGGCATCTGACGGGGAATTCGCACATCGATGCGGCATGGCTGTGGCCATGGACTGAGACTGTCGATGCGGTGAAGCGCACGTTCGGCACTGCTTTGCAGTTGATGTATGAGTATCCGAAATACACGTACACGCAGAGCGCTGCGGCCTACAACGAGTGGATGCAGGACAAGTATCCCGACATGAATGACGAGATCAAGAAGCGCATTAAGGAAGGGCGCTGGGAGATCGTCGGCGGCATGTGGGTTGAGCCTGACTTGAATATGCCGGATGGCGAGTCGCTGGTGCGCCAGCTTCTGGTGGGCAAGCGGTGGTACCAGAAGAACTACGGCGTGGATGTACGGATTGGTTGGAATCCGGATTCGTTTGGCTACACGTGGCAGCTGCCGCAGATCTACAAGAAGAGCGGCGTGGATTATTTCGTTACGCAGAAGATGACGTGGAACGACACGAACCAGCTGCCGTTCAAGCTGTTCTGGTGGGAGTCGCCGGATGGATCGAAGGTGCTTTCGTACTTTCCGCATGACTATGCGAATGGCAACCTGAGCCCGCTGCGACTGGCGCATGACACGGTACAGGCACGCGATCGCGCGATCGGCATGACGGACATGATGGACCTGTACGGCATCGGCGATCATGGCGGCGGACCGACGCGCGCAATTCTGGATGAGGGCTTCCACTGGGCAACGCCATCGACTCCGCAGAAGGTGATGCCGAAGATCGAGTTCGGACTGGCGCAGCCGTATTTCGACAAAGTAGAGAAGGAGATTGCACCGGAGAGCAAGGAGTGGGACTACCAGTCCATTGCGAAGGGCTACACGCCTCCTGCTGCTGTCGAGGGCAAGATTGCAATTCCAACCTGGAAGAGTGAGATGTACTTCGAGTATCACCGCGGAGTGATGACGACGCAGGCAACTCACAAGAAGAACATGCGCGATTCCGAGGTGCAGGTTCTGGACGCGGAGAAACTGGCGTCCCTTGCATGGCTGGACGGACGCAAGTATCCGGGAGATGAGCTGACAGAGGACTGGAAGAAAGTGCTGTTCAACCAGTTCCACGACCTGGCCGCGGGTTCGGGTATCGGGATCATCTATAAGGATGCGCAGAGAGACTACGATGTGGTGAAGTTCTCGACGAATGAGATCTCGCATCACGCTTTGTCGGCAGTCAGCGAGCGGGTGAACACAGCCGGACAGGGAACGCCGGTGGTGGTGTTTAATCCGCTCGGTTGGGAGCGCTCGGGAGAAGTTTCCGTTCATGTGCAGGCGAAGGCCGGCGTGACCGCAAACGGGGCGCAAGTCGTGGAGGTGAAGCCGGAACAGAACACCGGTTTTGCCGACGTGAAACTGCACGTGCTGCATGTGCCGGCGATGGGCTACAAGGTCGTGTGGATTGGCGGCAGAGGGACAGCGGAACCGGCGGAGAAAGCCGTGACTGCGAAGGATGCCGGAGATACGATCACGCTTGAAAATGCGAAGCTGCGCGTGTCGGTGAGCAAGCAGACGGGGTGCATCACAAGCCTGTTCGACAAGAAGACCAGCTTTGAGACGTTGGCTTCGGGTGGATGCGGAAATGAGCTGCAGTTCTTCAAGGACAATCCGAAGGATTACGACGCATGGAACGTCGATCCTGGAACGCTGGACGTGAAGCCGGAGACGATCGAGAAGGCGGATTCCGTTGAGTTGCAGAAGACCGCGGAGCCAACGATCAAGGTGACAAGCCACTACGGCAAGTCGAAGTTCGAACAGACCATTGGGCTCTCGGCCGAGGGCGATGAGGTCAATGTTCGCAACCGGTTTGACTGGGAAGAGTCGCACATTCTGCTGAAAGCTGCATTTCCCCTGGCGGCTTCGGGGCCATTCGCGACGTACGAGATTCCGTACGGGTCGATCGATCGGCCAACTACGCGAAACAACTCGTGGGAGAAGGCGCAGTTCGAAGTTCCGGCAATGCGCTGGGCGGATCTGGGAGACGGCAAGCACGGTCTCTCCGTCATCAACAGTACGAAGTATGGGTATGATGCTGTGGGTAATCTGCTGCGGCTAACGCTGCTGCGCTCGGCGAAGTGGCCCGACCCAGTGGCTGACATGGGGCAACAGAACTTTGAGTACGCACTCTATCCTCATGCCGGAACGTGGAAGGACGCGATAACAGTGCGGCACGGCTACGAGTACAACTATCCGCTGTCTGCACAAGCGACGACTGCTCATGCGGGATCGCTGCCGGCTACGCACTCATTCGTATCAGTGACGCCGGAGAACGTGGTGCTGACAGCTGTGAAGAAAGCCGAAGATGCAAATGGCTTGATCTTCCGTGCGTACGAGTGGGCGGGTAAGGACGCGACGGCGGAGTTCCATGTGCCGCCGGGTGCTACCAGCGCGACTGTGACGAATATGCAGGAGACGCCGGAAGGCGCCGCGCTCACAGTAGCAGGCGATGTGGTGAAGGCGCCGATTCATCCGTACGAGATCCTTACGCTGCGGGTGGACTATGCAAAGGCGGGGACCAGTGAGTAGGGAGTAAGGGAGTAACAAACTAGGGAACGGCGCGGCTTTGGTCGCGCCGTTTTTCTTGTCCTTTGGAACTGGCTGAGACAGGTCGTAAATAGCCCTACTGTACGGCTACCTTCGTGAGGTCGGCGGTCTGCTCGATCTTACTGAGGCGGAACATGAGCAGGGCGTCGCGTTTGGTGTTAATGGGCTGGGCGGAGAGGTCGATGGTTTCGCCGGGGGCATGCGCGCCTTCTCCTGTCGCGCCGACGCCAGCGAGGCCGGGCACGATGTCGGCGACGAAGGCAACGTCGCCTGCGCCGCGCTTCATAGGATCGAGTTCGGGCATCGCGGCAAATCCGAGGCTGGTATTGGCCCGGTTAAGGATCGCAAGCAGAGCGCGGTTCTGAGCTGTGGGGGGCATGGCCGGGTAACCTTCACCGAAGGTGATGCTTGCGTTCGTTTTGGGCAGGTGTTTTGCAACGATCTGCTGCATCTTCTTTTCGACACGCGCGGTCTGCTCGTTGGATATGGTGCGGATGTCGCCACTGGCGTAGGCTGCGGGTGCAACGACGTTGTCCTTGCCGGTGATAGAGGCGTTGTTGCCGGCCTCGTCAACGTGGACTGTGGTCCCGCCGGCAATCAGGCCGATGTTGAAGGTCAGACTGGGCTCTGGAAGTTCTGAGCGGAACGTGTTGAGAATGCGAACCAGTTCGTAATTGGCGCCGAAGCCCATGCGGTCGGAGAAGATGCCCGAGGAATGGCCGGTCTCACCGGTGGCGTTGATGCGCCATGTGATGGAACTGCGGCGGCTCACGCTCCCGTAAAAGATGCCGTTGGTTCGAGGCGTGCCTTCAAATTCGAGGGCGACATCGCTATGGTGCGCTGCAGCGATCATGTCTCGGCGGCTGACCGTGGTGGGCTCACCGTGGTCCTCTTCGTCTCCACTGAGGACAATTGTGATTTCGGCGCGGTCGAGTACCTTCGCGGCCTTCATCGCCTTGAGTGCATAAAGCATGATGACGAGACCGCCTTTCATGTCGTTCACGCCGGGCCCGGTGCCTATATTGTCTTTTACGGAGTAGCTCTGGAAGGGGCTGGTCTTCTCGAAGACGGTATCCATGTGGCCGATCAGCAGCATGCGTTTGCCACACTTGCCCACTTCGGCGCAGGGATGTTCAGCGATGAGGACGCCGGCACGCTTGATTTCATCCATGGGGGTGAAGCTGACTTTAAAGCCTAGTTGGCTGAGCTCTGCATTCATGATGTCGGCTATGGCGCGAACACCATCGAGGTTGTGCGTGCCGCTGTTGATGTTTACAAGTCGGGTGAGGAGGTCGTTGGAGGCCTGCTGGTTCGCGTCGATGAATGAAATCGTTGCCCGCTCTGGCGTTGCAAGCGGCGGGGTGGTTTGCGCAGTTGAAGAGAGCTGAAGTGCACAGATCAGGAGAGGGAAGAGCGCCAACTTTCGGATCATCGTAGGACGAGCATAGCAGCGACTTGGGCTGTCCCGAAGCCGAGCGCACAACTATGATTCTCGGGGCACACACGTAGCGTTCTCAGGAGCATTTGCCGCGCGAGAGCGTGTACTCAGCTTTTCTTCGAGGTTACGGCGGAGAAGGTAGAGACGAGCTGATGAACGTTCTTCCCGCCGCAGTTTGGGCACTTGATTTCGGTTTGGTCGATCTCGGATATGTGATGGTGCTGGGTGAATTCCCTGTTGCAGTCTTCGCAATGGTAGGCGTATTGAGACATGGCGTTTCTCCGCGGCAACATGATAGCGCCGATCCTCGAAGATGTTTGTGAATTTGGCAGGAAACCTGGCAGACGGGCCAATCGAGTGATGAAAAGGGCAGTCCCCAGGCATCAGAGAAGACGGAAATTTGGAGCAAAATTCGATGCAGCCGGCCGGGATCGAAAACCCGTCTTCACCACACGGCCCCTTGTGTCTGCAGGCACGCGGGCTTAGTAAAAATTCCCCATATAGACAGGAGTCACTATGAAAACTATTCGAAAGGCAATCGCTTACTCAACCATGGCCGCGATGCTCTCAGGTTGTGCGGTGTTTGCGCAGGACCATCATGACGACCACGATCGCGATCACCGGGACAATCATCATTACGTGGAGCACCGGGAGTGGAAGAAGGGCTACCACATGCGGCATGAGGATTGGGACCGCGGCGAGCGAGTCGACTATCGGCACTACCACCTGCGCCGGCCGCCGAGAGGGTACGAGTGGCGCGCGGTAGACGGGAACTACGTGCTTGCGGCCGTCGCCACGGGTGTGATCGCAACGATCGTTGCAGCAAATGCTGCGCACTGAGGTCTCGCCGGGGCGAGGAAAGTTCGTGCAGTGCCAACGTTGACGTTTAAATCCACGTTGCCTCGAACAGGGGAACTCCGCAAGGGGTTCCCCTGTTGGCTTTGCGGCGGGAGAGGTCGCGTAAGCCGCAACGCTGACACCATGGCTGCTGGACATTTTGTAACCGTGGGCTGCTTTCGATAGTCGAAGAGAAGTATGAACCGTAGAAGTTTCGTAGGAGCACTTGCAGGTTTGTTGGGTACGACCTCGCTCCGAACGCGAGATGCGAATGGTCAGGAGGCTCGAAAGCCCTCTTCAAAGATCAAAGCGATTGCGTTTGATGGGTTTGTTATCTTCGATCCGCGATCAGTGGAAAAGCGAGTTGAAGAGCAACTCCCGGGCAAGGGTGGCGAGTTCACGACTCTGTGGCGAACACGGCAGTTTGAGTATTGCTGGCTGCGCACATGCGGCGGAAAGTATGCAGATTTCTGGCACGTGACGGATGAAGCGCTGCGCTACACCGCGAAGAGTCTGAAGGTGTCGCTGACGGGCGCGCAGCACGATGCACTGATGGATGCGTACCGGACACTAACGCCCTGGCCAGACGTGCGCGATGGCCTGGCTGCGCTTCAGCGGCGCGGCGTCAGGCTTGCATTCTTGTCGAATCTGACCGCAGCTATGCTGGATGCGAACCTGAAGCAGGCGGGGCTGAGCGAGTACTTCGAGCCGCACCTGACGACAGATCGTGTGCGCGCGTATAAGCCGAGCCCGCGAGCCTACAGGATGGGGCCAGAGGCATTTCGATTGCAGAAGCAGGAGATTGCATTTGCTGCGTTTGGAGCGTGGGATGCTGCCGGTGCAAAGTGGTTTGGATATCCAACGGTCTGGGTGAATCGCGGCGGTGTTCCGGCTGAGGAACTGGATGCGCGGCCGGATGTGGTTGCAGATCGTTTTGGCGGGCTCATCGAGTTCGTCGACCAAGGGTGACCTACCACCTGATAGCCACGCCAAATCTCGTGCGGCTCACTCGTATTCACGATCCGGCGAGAAACCGAGTACTGCGATTTTGCCTTGGCTATCGAGGCCGTAAAAGACCAAAGCAGCTTCTGTCTCTTTGGTTAGCCGGAAAGTTGAAACGGGTTGGCCACCGGAGCCGGGAACGCGCTTGACGAGCGTGAGTGTGCCTCCGGGCCATGTGGCCCGAATTCTGCGCGTGACGGAGGAGATTGCCTCAGGGGTCATGCGCGCAGCGAGATCCGAAGTGACCTGCGATCGAATGTCTTTGCCGGCAGCGATCTGATCCAGCAGAGTGGAGACACGTTTGGCAATCGAAGGATCGTTGTCGGAAATCGCAGTGAGTTTGGGTATTGCCAGCGAAGGAACGACGAGCCCAGCGACGACGTGCGCGATGAACTCGGGATTGGAATGTCCAGCGTCGAGGTTGGTAAGAACAACGACTGAAAGCTTGTCGTCGGGGTAGCGTGAAATAGCGGTAGTAAAGCCCTGCCACGCACCCCCATGCTCGATGCGCTTGTGATGGTTCTGGTCGCCGATAGACCAGGCAAACCCATAACCTGCGGGATTGGGTTTGCCATCGTTGAGGGGATACACGGTCCAAGTGCGATCGAGGCTGGACTGTCTTAGCAGTTCCGTGGTGTAGAGGGCTCCATCCCATTTGGAAAGGTCGAGCACGTTGAAGTAGAGTGCGCCGTCGGCTGTTGAGTCGAAAGTCGGCGAGACCCATGCCTGGTTCTTCCATTGTCCATCGTGGAGTTCGTAACCAGCCGCGCGGTTGGGGATGATGTCAGCCTCGCTGATGAGCCGGGTGGAACTCATTCCCAGAGGCTTGAAGATGCGTTCGTTCAGGAAATCCGCATAGAACTTGCCCGTGACTTTGTGGATAATGACGCCGAGAAGAACGTAGTTGGTGTTGCGGTAGTCCCACTTTGATCCGGCGGGCCATTCGATGGGCATGGCCTCGATCTTCGATACGAGTTCGTCTTCAGTGAAGTCCAGGCGAAGGTAGAAGGGCCCTTTCGGTCCGGTGCGCTCATCGGATTCGTATTCGGAAAGCCCGGAAGTGTGCGAGAGAAGATTCCGTATGAGGATTGGCTTCCAAGTTGCCGGCGCTTCGGGAAAATACTTTGTGATGCTGTCATCGAGTGAGAGCTTGCCCTCTTCGACGAGCATCATGACCGCCGCGGAAACAAACTGTTTCCCCACCGATCCTGACTGAAAAATGGTTTCCGGCTTCACGGGGACATCGAGTTCGAGATTGGATTTGCCGTAGCCTTTCGCAAGCAGGACAGTGCCTCGCGAGTAGATACCAAGAGCGAGGCCGGGTATCTTCTGTCGGCCCATCTCGTCCGCTATGAAGGTGTCGATCGATTTTGTCTGCTGTGCGTCGAGCGGTGGCAGCTGCGCCGGCGCCTGAGAATGAGCAAGAGGCGCAGCGAGAGCAGCGAAGAGCGAGATGCGCCAAGCAAGAGAAGGCATGCGTGATTTTCTCCGAGGTGGGAACGGCGAGTATAGCATTGGGAACGGACGCGGTTGAGAATTGTTGACGCGGGCGCATGATGTTGTGAATCCAAATTCAATAAGCTTCAATTTTCAGACTTCGAGGTATCTCAATGGCAACCACTGAAATCGGCTTCCTGCAGGGGCAACTGAAGGAGCGAAAACAGCGCCTCGAGTCGGTGATTGAGGCGACTCCGAACGATGCGAGCCTTTATGCTTTGCTGCATGAGGTGGATTCTGCGTTGGACAGGTTCGCAGCGGGCACTTACGGCCTCTGCGATTCGTGCCATGAGGCGATTGAACGGGATCGTTTGCTTGCCGATCCGCTTATTCGCTTTTGCCTGGATCACCTGACGAAGCATGAACGCGCTGCGCTACAGCGTGATTTGGACCTTGCCTCGGAATTGCAGAGAGGGCTACTGCCACCTAAGGATCTGAAAGTTGGAAGCTGGGAGACGAACTACCACTATGCTCCGCTGGGGGCGGTGAGCGGCGACTACTGTGATCTGTATCCGTCGAAAGAACAGCTCTATTTCATGCTAGGCGATGTTGCGGGAAAAGGCGTTGCGGCGTCGATGCGAATGACGCAACTGCACGCCTTGTTTCGGAGCCTGATCGGCATGGGACTTCCGCTGGCGCAAATTGTAGAAACGATCAACGGCTTTCTCTGCGAGAGCGGGCTATCGGGGCAATATGCGACGCTCGTCTGCGGGTGCGCTAGCGCCGGAGGCGAAGTGGACCTTTTCAATGCAGGACATCTGCCGGTGATTGCAGTTCAGAAAGGAAAGACGCAGCTTCTGGAGTCGACCGGTTTTCCGGTGGGGATGTTCCGCGACGCGTCGTTTACTCCGGTGCGTGTGCAGCTGGGCGGCGACGACATGCTATTTCTGTTCACGGATGGTGTGTCGGAGGCTGAGGGAGGGACCGGCGAATACGGCGTAGAGCGCATTGCGAATTTGCTTTGCAAGAAGACGCCATGCTGTGCCGGCGATGCTGTATCGGCTTGCCTCGAGGATCTGCGAGCGTTTGTGGGGAGCCAGCCGGGGATGGACGATGTAACACTGCTGGCGATCCGGCATGCGGAATGATTCAGCCCGTCGGCCCGGGAGCTTCGCGTAAGTTCGCAACTGTTTGTCCGTGACCAGGCCATAGTGCCATCTCGACGACAGTGACCGTGTGATCAAGTTCTTTCGAATGGAAACAACAAGGCCGCCCCTTTTCGGGACGGCCTCATTGTTTTCAGAGAGCTGAGGAGCGAAGGATTTGAAGCTCTACGCTCCCGGGCAATCGTCGCTGCGCTTTAATTAGTCGCCGGCGACGGGCTCGGCTTCTTCGCGATGGCGATTGACCGGGGATGCGGCGTTGTTGGTTGCGGGGCGGATGCTGTCGAGACTTACCAGGCCTTCGACCGGCTTCTCGCCGAGCACATGTTCGCGATAGAGCTTTGCCATCTTGGCGTTTTCAGCATCGGACTTCATCTTGGTATCGCGAGCGCGGATACGTTCCTCGCGGGCGTTCTTGGCGATTCCGAGCTCATCGAGCGTGTGGTTCGCCTCGGAATTCACGTGCTCCATGTTGAGCTTGAGCTCGTGGCCTACGTAGGTCATGCCAACCTTCTTGCCGCCGGCGAAGATTTCATGACGGCCGTGCTCTTCGTACCACTTGGTCAGCGTGGCAGTCATGTGCATCTTCTCGATGATGTTGCGCCAGCCTACGCCGGTGTTGTACGCGCAGAAGCTGATCTCGCCTTCCTGCGTTGCGTAGGGGATGATGCACTGCTCGGTACGGCGGAAGTCGTAATTGAAGAGATCCTGGAACCACATTCCGGCGATGAAGAGGAAGTTCCAGCGATCAGAACGACGCTTCTCGATGTCCTTCATGGTGCGATCGCCCTTGACCGAACCGTAGTCGCGGCCAGTAGCGTTAAAGGTTTTGTCCATCTTCTTGAGCATGTCGGTGATCTTGAAGTGCGTCGGCGCCTGGAACGGATCGTAGTTGCGGAGCAGGGCGAGTCCGAATCCGACGACCGACATCCATTTGCCGCGGGCAGCATCGTTGACCTTGGCGAGGTCCTTGGCCACCTGATCCATATGAAGGAAGGCGGTAACGGGCGCCGCTTCCTTGGTTTCCTTGTCGATCATCAGGGCCATGCCGATGCCGCAATTGGGGTGGCATCCGCAGGAGAGCTGTCCCCACTCCGCAGTTGGTCCGTGAACGAGATCGGCCCAGTCAGAGAAGGTAGACATGAACGAAATGGGGAACCAGTCGCGCTCGGGCACGCCGAGGCCGACCTGATTCTTGACGTCATGCGCCATGTGCGAGAGGGTGTAGCGCTGCGCCAGGCGGCGTTCCTCGCTGATGTCTTCGTCGCGGCCCGTGAACGAGACGGGCTGGAAGCTGAGGAAGCTGATCTTTTTGGGGTTGTCGAGTGCGAACTCGATGATGCGCCCCACCTGCTCGTTATTGATGCCGTTGATGATGGTCGTCACCGGAACGATGTCCACACCGGCTTCGTGCAGGTTGTTGATCGCCTGGAGCTTCACGTCAAAGAGGTTGCCGACCTTGCGGTGTGAGTTGGCGGCGTTACCGATGCCATCGAACTGGAGGTAGACATAGCGGAGACCGGCTTCAGCGGCAGCGCGGCAGAGTTCCTTCGACTTGGCGAACTCGATGCCATTCGATGCGGCCTGCACGGAGTTGTAACCAACCTTGCGCGAGTAGGCAACTGCATCGAGGAAGTAGGGCGATAGCGTTGGCTCGCCGCCGGAGAACTGAACACTCATCTGACGACGCGGCTTGATGGTGATCGCGTTGTCGAGCATGGTCTTGATTTCATCCCACGTGAGTTCATGGACGAAGCCAACCTGGTTGGCGTCCATGAAGCAGGGATCGCACATCATGTTGCAGCGGTTGGTGAGGTCGATGGTGAGCACCGAGCCGCGGCCGTGAGTGACCGTAGACGTGCCGTGATTGTGCAGCTTGCCTTCCGTCTCGCCATGCGCGCGGATGTCGCGGCCGGGGAAGCTTTCTTCCAGGTGCTTGAAGAAGGCCGGGTCGATGGACATAACGTCTTCGAAGTGGCCGTGCTTGGGGCAGTCCTTAACCATAAGGATCTTGCCGTCGCGCTCAATGATCTGCGCTTTGATTTCGCCGACCTTTTCGTTCAGGAGGACTTCGTGGGGCAATTTGCCGTCGAGGATTTGCTTGCGGATCTCGGGGACGCACTTGGGGCAGAGCGAGTCGGTGGTGCGGGGCCATCCGAGGGGCGGCTTTTCTTTCTGCCAGCTCTTCAGTAGGGGTTTGTCGCTCCATTTCGGGGTGAATGAGGCGTTAGGGCTGATACGGTTCATCCGCTCGAAAACGCTCCACGCTCCCTTGGCCGCGTAAACGGCTACCTTCTCGGCATATTTAATTGCTTTTGACATCTGATCTCCTTCAGAAAGTGTGCGCTGCGCGCTGCGGAAGCCTTGGCAAGATCTTGCCAGTGCGAAGAAACTCAGTCCAAGAGTAACGGGGTGGGCTAGTCAATCCAACCAGGGTGCAGGCGAATGGGGAAAAAGGGGGGTGAATGGGGATAGCGGGGGGCTGAATGGCGGTCTTTAGGCCTGAGACAAAGCGCTGATCCTGCAAGGGTTTACGGTTTTGAGTCGTAACTAGAAGATACTCGGGGAGCCCGGGGTGGACATCTGGTTGATGATCTGCTGAACGAAGACGATCTGGACGTGAATATGGCGGGCGACATCGGGAAGAAACTCGGTCACGAAATTGTCTGTGGGCGCCAGGGCATAGCCGATGACCAAGCGGGATGCCGTGGAGGGAAGGTCGGTTTCAATGCCGGGAACATACAGGTTAGCGATCTCGGCGTCGATGGGGGCGGCGATGAAGGTCGAGTAGTTGGGGATGCCCTTGCCGCTGTCGCTCCTGGTCCACGCGACCTGAGTCATCGCGTTCAGGATGCGGCGCGGGATCGGCGCGTGAGGCATCCGGTGATAGTGCGGATCCTGGTGGAAGATCGAAGGGACCAGGAAGGTGCCGAAGAATTCACTGGTTATGTCTTCCGTGTAGCTGACGCCGGTGTAGCGCCAAAAGCCGGGGAGCCCGGGGCCGTAGGCTGAGTGGGAGTCGGAGCCGATTGCAATGGCTGCGTTGGCGGCGATGGTGACGGCATTGAAAGGGTCGAGGACGTTGCGCGCGGCGAGGCGGGCTTTTTCTCTGGGGGTAAGGGGCTTAACCTCGGGACCATTAATGAAGCGCTGATAGAAGTTGATGATCGTCGGCGGAAGGCATGGAGGCAGATTCTTTACGTCCTGAGCGGGCCTTTCCGGGCCGACTGGCTTGAGGTCTGCTTCGACGGGGGGCATTCCTGCGGCGGCAACCAGGTAGCTGGAGCCAAACGAGGTCAAAGTTTTGCCCGAGGACTCGCTTTTGGGGATGACCCGGCAAGGGCCCTGCTTCTGGTTCTTGATGATCGGCAGCGGAGCGGAGGGCATCGGAGTGGCGGGGTTGATGGGCTCAGAGGGGCTTTGAGTCGCGATCTGGCCGCAGACCAACTTTGGGAAGGCGATCAAAATCGCGAATAGAAGAAAGGGAAAAGCCAGTGCGATCGAGATGCTTCGGCGAATGCCTGACTGATTAAGCTGGCAGCTTGCGGCCTCGTGCAAAGAGGGATTCCTCGCTGGAGATTGAACTTTTTCAGTGCCACCCCGTAATGGGTAGAGAAACAGACCGGCACACGCCTGTCTCCCGAACGATGTCCCACTAACTCCGACGCAAAATATTCAGAAAAGGTAACTTCGCACTGGGAGAATCCGTTGGGAACAACAGCCTTCAGCTTGGGCCGATCAATGTTGTTTTAGCAGGCACGGGTAGCCGTGAGGCGCGATTCGCGGCATTGACGAGGTCCGGTGTCGAGTCGAGACTAGAAAGTGAGGCTTACGGTTATGAGCTCTTATCCACCACCACCACCTTCCGGGCACTCTGCCGGCGGGCGAATCGATGAGGCCATCGAGTTGATTGAGATGGAACTGCGCCATGCGATTGCTTATGTGAACGACGCAGTCGTGCCTCAGGTGCGAAGCGAGTCGATTTCGGCGATGCGCAAACTCTCAGACAAGCTGAAAAATCTGGCAGACAAGATGGACCAGCAGCAAAAAGGCCAGCGGGGCTGATGCGACTGCTCACTCCCCCGAGCACGTTGCGAATTTGCTGGTTAACCGGGCTGCTGATGGCGGCGATGATCGCTGCCGGGTGCGGACATAAGAAGCCCCGTATTACATCAACAACTACGGCGCCGCCCGTGTACACGCCGCCTCCGCCGGGCCCGGCGAGGAGGCCGGCTGAGCCGCCCTCAAGAGGTTCGATTCCGGTGACCCGGGTGCCAGAAGGCGGGATCAGCTCCGAAGACAAGGAGTTCATCCTTTCGCATCGGCCGATCTACAGCGAGGAAGGTAAGGCGACCTGGTACACGGCGCCGTACAAAGGACGGAAAGCCGCGAACGGGCAGGTTTTCAGCGATGAGGCACTCACAGCGGCGCACCGGACACTGCCCATGGGGTCGCTCATTGTGGTGACAAACCTAAAGACTCGGCAAGCTTCGGCGATGCGGATCAGCGATCGCGGGCCGTTCGTTACCACGGCGATTCTGGATCTGACGAAAGCGTCTGCGAAATCGATCGGAATCTGGCCAGGCTCGGCCCAGGTGCGCATCGACGTCTATGAAACACCCAAGCCGATGGACGTTGGCGGGCGTTGGTGCGTGCAGATCGGCCCATTTTCAAGCGAGCACAAGGCGATACGACTCAAGGCAAAGCTGCTCGAAGACTATGCTGGATCGAAAGTGATCCAGTTTGCCGGCGAGAAGAGCTATTGGGTAAGAATCAGGCCGGCCGGAGATGATCGTGAGCAGGCGGAGGGCATTGCGCGAAGGTTGCGGCCGGATGAAGGCGTAGCCTATCTGACGCGCCTTGACTGACGCTCGTTTCGTATCCACGGACGGACCGCTAGCTAAAAGCTGCTTCGATGTGGCTCGGGCAGTCAGGAAAGCTATTCGCTATACCGCTTCGCCTGGTAGCGACTCGTGGTGGGCTTCCTCGGCGGGTAAACGACTGATGGCCAATGCTTCTCAGGAGCCCACTTGCCGCTTGCGGCTTCCACACCCACCGCCTGACCGCAGGTTTCGCAGTGGTAGACGCCCCATGCTGCCCGGCTGCGGGTATCACGGAGCAATTGCTGAGTCTCTTCGCTTAATCTTCCTTCGCACGGCTTTGTAAGTACAGGCATAAACCCTCTTCTCCGGGGCTGTTATAAAGACGTTAGTATCTGGGGTCGATCAACGAGCGATAGCCCGTTTCAGGCTGGGGGAGCGGGTACCTACTTCAAAGCCCTATGTCTACTTAGATGCAGAGAAACGCTACAGGATTAAGTAGCCGGCTCAAATTCCGCCAAGTTTCAATCCTCCAAGGCACAGGAAGCTGCGGGTGCTATTCCGGGGCCGGATAGTAAGGCAGCTTGTCGTTGGTCTCGTTGGCGCGCTTAACGGTGATGTCGTCGAACAGTAGAGCAGGGGCGAGGACGGTCTCCGGGACTTCAGTCGCGTAATTCGCGACCCAGAGATTTTTGCCGGCGGCCACGACGCCAGACCGGAGAGCGCGCTGATCGAGGTCGTCGAGGACGGCTCCCCGAACGAGCGTGCGCTTGCCATCCAAGTCGACGCGATAAAGCAGGCGCGGAGAGTTCTCGGTGCCGAGCGTCTCCACGTAATAGACGGATTTGAGGCCGCGGTCCCTGGCGATCTGGATGAGCTTGTTGTTCAGTTCTTCGTCGGAGAGGCCCTGCTGTGCAGTGACCTTAAGGACTCCGATAGCGGGGCGTGCGGGGCCTGTGATGCCGGCTCGGGCGTGGCCATTCGATTCAGGGAAGTCGCGTACGGGCGTCCTCCCGATGAGATAGTTCTGCAGGTGCCCGTCGGAGACCAGTTGGACGGTTTGCGCGGGAACGGCCTCATCGTCGACTGAGTACGAGCCGAGGAGGTACTTGCCTTCCCATGTTTTCAGGGCGGGATCGTCGACTACCGAGAGGAAATCGGGCATGATCCGCGCCTTGTAACTGGAAGCGAAAGGTCCGTTGGTACGCGCTTCGGTGCCGAGCTTGGGGCGCGTGGCGGTTACGCCGGAGGCCAGGAGCGCATGCAGCGTATCTGCGCCAGCGTCGGCGGAGAGCAGCACCGGGCCGTGATATTCCTCTTCGACCATGGGCGCTTTGCGAAGGTCATTTAGAGAGGAGATAAGCGTGACGGCATGCTTATGAAACTCCTCAGGGCTATCGAGATCCGTGAGAGAGACCCCGCTTGTCCCGTAGGAACGGTCAAGGTGCATCCCGTCATCGGCCTGCGTGCCAACCCCGATGGATTCTGAGTAGCTGCCGGAGGATTTGCGAACGATAGCCCCTTCGCTGGATACGATCCACGTGCTGGTCACGCGCGCATGGAACGAGGCAGTCGAGTACTGAATTTGCTGCTGCGCTGCATTCACGGCAGGATCGGTGCGGTAGATGCCGCTATCGCGTGCAACACGATCGGACCAGGAATTTTCGTCCACGGAGAGCTTGATCGGGTCAGTGAGGGAGACGATAGGCCTGGCTTTGCTGAAGTCGTCTGCCTGCGGAGGGGTCTGCACCTGTTTGAGCTCGGCTTGCTTCTGCGCAAAGGCGGCGAGAGCAGCTTTGTAGGCCTGGTCGGTGCCCGACCAGAGAGCAGATCGAAGCGCGATCGGGTCGTCGTCGATGGCGGCAAGCTGGATGGCGCCGTCACCGCGCGGGCCGGAGTTGTCTGTCTTATAGTCGCCGACCCGAACACTGATGCGGGCGATGCGAGCGTGGCCCTTATGGGAGCCTTCGGTATTGCCGAATACGGCGCGAGTTTCGAAGTCCTGCACGTCTTCCAGGCGGTATTCGATGAAGTAGGGTTTTTCGAAGCCGGGAAGCTGGAGGTGAGCCATGCTCCGGTCGAGTTCGTTGAGCATGGCTTTAAGGACGGGATCCTTCTCAGCATCTGCGCGGGTAACCTGAGCGTATGAACTCTGCAATGCGACCAACAAACTGCACGTGAGTACACAACGAAGCGCAACGGAAAATGATTTCATTGCGCCTCCGTGAGCATGTAGCCAATAAGCCAAAACGATACGAACAGGGCAGAGCTCAGCACAGAGACAACGCGATTCCATCTTCGGGCGAAAAGTCCCGACAGGAGTGCGACGATCGCGATCCAAACTCCCAAGTGACCCCAACTCACAAACATCCGTAGACCTAGCATGCTTCCCACCGGCGCTGCAGGGTCTGGCCAATTTCCAACCCTGATCACAAGCGTAAGGATCACGACACCCGCGAGGGCTCCAGACCCCAACGCAAATCGAGTCGTAATGTCGCGCCAATTGGATACAGGCGCACGAAGCCCTCTGATGAAGAAAATGGGAGTCATGAGGATCGCCGATGCAATTGCCAACAAATAAAGTCCAGACAGCATGCTCATTCACCCACTTTCGTTGGCGTAGTTGATGGGGCGCCGGGGATGGTGAGGATCGGCGGTCGTTGCGTACCCTGCTGCTGGCGCTGGGTTTCGATTTCGCTGACCAGCATCGCGGGAGCGACGGAGCTGACTGGAACGGTACCCGACTCGGCTCCGCACTCGCCATTGAAGACTTCGCTCTTGTCGCTGGTGGCCAGGATTCGCTTCATGGCGGCTAGAGGTGTGCCGACAATGCTGACGCCGCGCACAAGTTCATCAGGCCGGCCGTCGACATAGACGCGCCAGACGACGAGGGGAATCACCTGAAATGCCTGCGGAGCGCTGCGGGTGGTGACGGCAAATCCCGAGGAGATGTCTTCGAAATAAAGGCCGTAGGGCTTGCCTTGTTTTTTGGCTTCGCTGATCAATTGCTTGCGGAGATCGATTTCTGGCTCGGTCTTAGTGGAGGTGACGATGAGGTTGCCTTGCCGCCCTGTGGGCATTCGGCCGGTTTGTCCGCGGCCGTGGCCATTGGATTCGGCGAAACTGGCGATCGGCAGGCGCGACATCAGGAATGTTTTAAGTACCCCGTTCTGGATGAGGTCGACGCGGCGGGCTTTCTGGCCTTCGTCATCGAAGGAGTAGGTGCCGCTGAGCCAATTCTTGTCAAAGGTGCTTACCGTGGGGTCGTCAGAGACCGAGAGGAACGGCGGCAGGACTTCTTTGTTCAGTTCCTTGGTGAACGTCTGGCCTTCTTCATCGCCGCGCTGGCGCTGGCCCTCGAGCCGATGGCCAAGAACTTCATGGAAGAAGACGGCGGAGGCGCGGCCAGATAGTATCGCGGGTCCGTGGAAGGGCTCGGTTACAGGAGCCTTGCGAAGGGCTTCAAGACTTTTGCCAAGCTCACGGATGCCGGCTTCCATTTGCGATTGCGAGGGAAGAGTGTCGGCAGTTTCGGCCTCGAAGGTCTGTCCGCGGAAGAGGTCCATACCGTCTTCAGCTCGGGTTACTGCGAAGACGACTATGCGGGCCTGTTGATGAGGAGCGACGATGTGCGAGCCTTCGGAGGAGGCGTAGTAGTCGGTCTGAGTCTGGACAGTAAGCATCGCGATGTTCTGGTAGACGTCGGGAAACTCACGGAAGACGAGGCTGAGCGCCTTGATGCGCTGTTCCCATGCGTTGCGGTCGATCGTGATGGGTGGGGCCGGCTCGGATACAGAAACCTGTGGGGGCTCCTGGCTGAAATCGGGCGAAGAGTCTTCTTCCTTGGCGCGGACCTGGGCTTCGGTTTTGACGCGGAGGTAGTTATCGAGGGCGTTGCCGTAGCCGGCATTGGTGGCGAGCCACAGGGTGCGGGCGAGCGCAGCACGGTCATCGCCGAGCGGGATTTGAAGGCTGTTGACAGCAGATGCACGGTGATTGCCATGAGTGTTATCGAGCTTGGGATCGCCGATGCGAACCTGGACGTCGGCAACACGGACATGGCTGGTGTTGCTGTCGGCGAGGGCACCGTACTGAGCGCGGATGGAGACGGCGTTCGAGTCACTGATGGAGTAGCTGATGAAGTAGGGTGGCAGCTGCTTGTCGGCATTTTTCTGATTGGTGCCGGGCTTGCCAAGCAAGCTGAAAGCGCGCTGGAGTTCGCCAGTCATCGTGTCGAGAAGTACCGGGGACGACGGGAGGGCATTTTTGGTCGCGGCGTGGATTTTGCGGCTCTGCTGGGCGCTACAGGCCAAAGTGCCGCAGAAAAGGGCCGCGACGACCAGGGAGAACCGCATAGAAGAGAGGCGGCGAGGCCCAGGCGGACACGTGCGGGATTGAAGAGAGCAGGACTTCTCAGCTAGGAACATCGGTACACTTGATTGTCTCAAATTCCTAATTCTCCCGAGGGAAAAGTCGTGAGTCTGTTCCGTCGCATGATGTTTTCAGGTACCGTGGCCGTCGTACTTGGCTTATGCATTTCAGGAGCGGGCGCGCAACGGAGCCAGGAGAATCCGGAGGCCCCAGCTTCAGGCAGGCAGGTGCAGGTGCAGGCGAAGGCGCAGCCGCACTCAGAACAGGGGTATGCGCTTCCACCGGAGAAGCTCGCAGAGGCGAAAGCGCTGAACAGGGTCCGGGTTTGGGTTGGGGTTGCCGGGGCGGTGTGGGGGCTCATTGTCCTGTGGGTGTTGCTGGCAACGGGTTCGATTACGCGATTAGACGTGTGGACGCGAGAAACGCTCAGACCGCGGTGGCTGCAGGGGATCGGGTTCTTTGCGACGGTGCTGGTGATCCTAGCTGTAGCAGATCTGCCACTGGGTTTCATCGCGCACTCGGCAAGCCTGAAGTATCACGTGAGTGTTCAGCCATGGGGGCCGTGGTTTGTCGATAACGCAAAGGGTCTGGGGGTGTCGCTGGCGATCGGGGTGCCGGTGGCGCTTTTTCTGACCTGGGTCGTGCGGAGGTCGCCGAGGCGCTACTGGATTTGGGTGTGGCTGATCTCGCTGCCGATGGTGCTGGTGGGAGTGTTTCTGGAGCCACTGGTGATTGACCCGATCTTTAACAAGTTTGCCCCGCTGGAGGCGACGCATCCCGCTCTGGTTGCAAAGCTCGAAGAGGTGGTGGCGCGCACAGGGACCACGATTCCGCCGAGCCGGATGTTTCTGATGAGGGCCAGCGAGAAGAGCAATGGAATCAATGCATACGTGACCGGAATTGGCTCCAGCAAGCGATTTGTCATGTGGGATACGACAACGGACCGGATGCCCGATGACGAAATTATGTTTATTTTCGGGCACGAGAGCGGGCACTACATGCTTAACCACATTCCGAAGGGACTGGCGCTGATGATGGCGGGTCTCGGCTTTATGTTCTGGGCGTGCGCGAGTCTGGCGGAGGGGTTGGTGCGGCGCTACGGGAGTGGCTGGAACGTGAGCTCGATGTCGAGCCGGACCGGCTTCATCGTGCTGTTCTTCGCATTTTCGATCGGGAATTTTGTAGCTACTCCGGTGGCAAATGCGGTGAGCCGTCACTTCGAGCACGAGGCAGACGTTTACGGGCAGGAGGCCATTCACGGGCTGGTGACTGACCCGCATAAGACGGCGGTTTCAGGATTCAACCATCTGGGCGAGGCCTGGCTCGAGGACCCTGCACCCAACGCTTTTGTAGAGTTCTGGATGGACAGCCATCCCTCGGTTCAGAAAAGGGCGAGATTTGCGGACCAGTACGATCCATGGGCAAACGGCGGACGGGGAGAATTTTTCGGGAAGTAGGAAAGGGAAAAGTCCTGAGGAAAGCTCGACGCCCAGATGAAAGAACCAATATCGCGCCGAACTCACGAATCCAATTAAGATAGAAGTAGTCATGGTTGCGGCTTCCCTCATCCCCGCATTTTTCGCCAAGGCTGCGGGCTCGGTGCTCGTGGCGGGGGCTGGAGCTGTTGCCGTCATTATCTGGCGGCTGCGGGAGACGCGTACCGCCGTGTCGCTGCGAAAGATCATCATTCCGCCGCTGGGAATGGCGACGGGGTTCTCGATGTTCTTGGACGCGGCGTTCCGGGTGCCATGGACGTGGGCTCTGACGGCGTTTCTGACCGGCGCGCTGATCCTGGCATGGCCTTTGCTGTTGACGACACGGCTGGAGCGGCAGGGCGAGACGGTTAGGATGAAGCGATCCAGTGCGTTTCTTGGGGTGATCCTGGTGCTCGCGGCGATTCGATTCTTTGCGCGCGGTTATTTCGACACCATTCTGACCGCACCGCAGACGGCCGGGATCTTTTTTATCCTTGCTTTCGGAATGATTCTGATCTGGCGGGCGAAGATGCTGGTGGATTACCGGCGTCTCACGGCGAGTCTGGAAACCAGCGCGGCCTGAATAGAATCGGCTCGCGACTTCAATTACCTGGAGAACTGAACAATGCAATTTCTCACGCTTTCGCGCCGGCGGACAGATGCGTTTCCTGCAGAGGCATTTACTCCCGAGTTGATTGCGCAGGAGGCGCAGCGCGTGAAGGAAATGTACATGGCCGGACTACTGCGCAATGTATGGAAGCGTGGCGACATGCCGGGTGCTGCGATCGTCTGGGAGGCGGCGGGCGAGGCAGAGGTAAGGGATGCTGTAGCGAGTCTACCTATCTACAAGGCCGGAATGCTGGAACTCAGCGCGATTCTGCCGCTTGAACCTTACGCCGGGTTTGGCCCATCAAAATAGAGCGGGATGATGCATTGCCCGGATAAAACGCGCTCTTTTCCTCACTAAGCGAGGAGCCTCGGCAGGTCGTACACTGTAGCTTCGTTGCATTTGACGGCGAATCCAGTTGTAGATGGATCGACGGTATGTCGTTTCCAGGTCGCCGCTCTCTGATGGTCGCGGCGAACTCAGCTTTACGGTTCCGGAGCACCGTTCCCTGGAATCGCTATCCCGAAAGGAGTTTTCGTTTTTATGGGTTATCCGGCGAAGTATCGCTATACCAAGGAACATGAGTGGATCTCGCTCGACGGAAAGGTCGGGACCATCGGGATTACCGATTACGCGCAGAATTCGCTCGGTGACATCGTTTACGTTGATGTGCCCAAGGTGGGCGACTCCGTGACGGCGAACAACTCGTTCGGCTCGGTGGAGAGCGTGAAGGCTGTGAGTGATCTGTTTTCACCCGTGACCGGTACCGTGACGGCAGTGAATGAAGAGTTGAAGACATCGCCGGACAAGATCAATGAAGCTCCGCACGATACCTGGATCATCAAAGTGGAGCTTGCAGACACGGCGGATTTTGAGAAGCTGCTGGATGCGGCTGCGTACGAAAAGTTTGTGTCGGAAGAGACGGGCGCGTAGCGCCTTTGCTGCTAGCTCCTAGCTTCTAGCTGCTAGCTCTTTAAAAGCCGACCGCGGCGGCAAGGGCCTGCGGGACGTTGCCGATCCAAGTTCGATTCACCCGCTTCTGGCTAGAGGCTAGAAGCTAGAGGCTAGTAGCTCACATGCGTTATCTACCAAAGAGTCCTGCCGAGCGCGAGCAGATGTTGAAGGCCATCGGCGCAAAGGCTATCGACGATCTGTTTTCCATTATCCCGGCGGAGTACAGGCTCACGCGCGATCTCGATGTTCCACGGCAGCAGGGCGAGAGCGAGATCGTTTCATATTTCAAGGCTGCGGGTCAGAAGAATGCAACTGACTACGCCAGCTTCCTGGGCGCGGGATGCTATCGCCATTACCGGCCAGTGGTGATCGACTCTCTGGTGCAGCGCGGCGAGTTTCTGACCAGCTATACGCCCTACCAGGCGGAGATCACGCAGGGAACGCTTCAAGCCATCTTCGAGTTCCAGACGATGATCGCCGAGCTGACCGGCATGGATGTGGCCAACGCGAGCATGTACGACGGATCAACGGGCGCAGCAGAAGCTGTCTTGATGGCGATGCGCGTAACGGGAAGGCAGAAAGCAGTGGTTACGTCGACCGTGCATCCCGAGTATCGCGAGGTACTGCAGACCTACCTGCGTTATCGAGATCTGCCGACGGCGGAGATTGGGTATGTGCCCGAGTCGGGACGCCTGGATCTGAAGGCGCTGGCGGCTGCCGTGACGGAAGAGACGGCTGGAGTGCTGGTGCAGAGCCCAAATTTCTTCGGCGTAATCGAAGACATTCCAGCGATCGCAGAGATCGCCCACAAGAAGGGCGCGCTGTTGATTGTGTCGATCGCTGAGGCGGTGTCCCTGGGCGTGGTGCGGCCGCCTGTTGAGGCAGACATCGTGAGCATGGAGGCGCAGTCATTCGGAGTTGCCCTGAGCTATGGCGGCCCGTTTTGTGGCGTGATCGCAGCGAAGGAGCAGTACCTGCGCCAGATGCCGGGCAGGCTGGCGGGACAGACTGTCGACGGCAACGGCAATCGGGGATTTGTGCTGACCTTGTCCACACGCGAGCAGCATATTCGACGCGAGAAAGCTACTTCAAATATCTGCACCAACCAGGCGCTGGTCGCGCTGATGGCTACGATCTTCCTGACTGTGTATGGGAAAGAAGGGGTTCGCGAGCTGGCGGAGCACAATCTGGCGAAGGCGGCGTATGCGGCCCAAACGCTGAGCGCGCAGCCTGGAGCCAGGCTTTTATTTAAGGACTCCCCTCGATTCCATGAATTCGTGCTGCAGACGCAGGAGTCGGCCACGCAGTGGAGTCAGCGACTGCTCGAGGAGAAGATTGTCGGTGGTCTGGATTTGGGTCGTTGGTATCCAGAACTGCAGAACGCGACTCTATGGTGCACGACGGAAGTGACGGCGAGAGAGACGATCGATCAGGCTGCGAAGGTGCTGGCAGCAGCGCCGGTGGAGGCGTAGAGATGGCGGCGACAGTGGAACAAATCGAGAGAACGACGTTAGGGAAAGTTCGGCCGCATCAGACGCAGAACGAGGGATTGGTCTTCGAGAAGTCGGCGCCAGGGAAGCGCGGCTACAAACTGCCGCCGCTGGATGTTCCTGAAGTCGATGCGAAGGCGGCGCTCGGCGCGGCGTATCGCGAAGAGAGTGCCGGGCTGCCGGAGCTGAGCGAGATTGAGATTATCCGCCACTTCACGCGGCTTTCAACGTGGAACTATGCGATCGATCTTGGCATGTATCCGCTGGGCTCGTGCACGATGAAGTACAACCCGCGTGTCAATGAATTTGTAGCGCGGATCGAGGGGCTGGCAGACGCTCATCCGTATCGTCCAGAGTCGCTGGCGCAGGGAATTCTCGAGGTCATTGACCTGCTGCAGCGGTGCCTGATTGAAATCACGGGCATGGATGCGATCACGCTGCAACCGGCGGCGGGTGCCCACGGTGAATTTACCGGCATTCTGCTCGTCCGCTCATGGCATGAGTCACGCGGCAACGCGAGGCGAAAGATCCTTATTCCCGACTCGGCTCATGGAACGAATCCCGCTACTGCGGCGATCTGCGGATACCAGGTGGAGAACTTGAAGTCGAATCCGCAGGGCGGCATCGATCTCGAAGCGCTCGAACGCCAGGTAGACGAAGACACTGCGGCGCTGATGTTGACCAATCCCTCGACCTTGGGAGTCTTTGAAAACGAGATTCACAAGATCGCCGACATTCTCCACGCGAAGGGCGCCTTGCTCTATATGGATGGCGCGAACATGAACGCGCTGGTTGGCAAGGTGCGTCCGGGAGACTTTGGGGTGGATGTCATGCACCTCAACCTTCACAAGACGTTTTCGACGCCGCACGGGGGCGGCGGCCCGGGATCGGGTCCAGTTGCTTGCAAGGGGTTTCTCGAGCCGTTTCTGCCCACACCCATATTGGTGAAGAAGGATGGAGACCTTCACTGGGAATACAACCGGCCGCAATCTGTTGGTCGGGTTCGCGCCTTCTACGGCAATACCGGGATGTTCATTCGGGCGCTGGCTTACATCCTGGCGAATGGGCCGGATGGGTTGCGCCAGACGACCGAAGACGCTGTGCTGAACGCGAACTACATCCGGAAGAACCTTGAAGACCTCTACGAACTGCCCTACAAGACGCCGTCGATGCATGAGGTCGTTTTCAGCGACAAGCGGCAGGCTGCCAAAGGCGTGAAGACCGGTGACATTGCCAAGCGCCTGATTGACTATGGCTTTCATCCATATACGGTCAGTTTCCCGCTTATCGTGCATGGCGCGCTCATGATTGAGCCAACCGAAAGCGAGTCGCTCGAGGAGCTTGACTTGTTCATTGACGCGATGCGTTCGATCGCGAAAGAAGTCGAGGAAACGCCCGATCTGGTGAAGTCGGCCCCCCACTCCACCCGGGTTTCCCGTCTGGATGAGGTGCAGGCAGCTCGCAGGCCGGTGCTGCGCTGGCGGCCCGAAGGCAAATAGTTGTCACTAAGGGGTTAGAGCTAAGTTGAAGCGAGTGTACGGATAGGGCAGTTCTGCGCCCCCGACGCTGCCTCGCGGGTAACTCTGAGGGAGTGACCTTCTTCCTGGCCGGAGTTACTGCAAGACCCCTATAAACAGCGGCTATCCCGCACATTTTCATTGCCTTTGATTCCGACTAAATCAGATAATCAAATCTCTTCAGGGTAGTTGTAAAGAAATGAGTGCCTGTTTCCGTCATTGCGGAAAAGACAGGCACAGGGTCCCAACTCAGGGAGTGAGCCGGCGGGCTATTCGCACACACCCGGGCTAATTTCCCCAGGCAATTTGGGCAAGGTCTCGCAAAGAAAGCCTGTAGGCGGCAAACGCGACAGGGAGGTCTACCGATGATGAAGCTGTTTCGAAAAGAAGATGGGCAGACGCTGGTATTTACGGCGTTGCTGGCGTGCTGTTTGATGGGCTTCATGGCGCTGTCTATCGACGTGGGCGTGCTGTTCCGCGCTCAGCGCAAGATCCAGACTGCTGCGGACGCCGCTGCAATCGCTGGAACGATCGAATACTACTATCACGGCGCTGGCAATGTTGCCTCCGTTGCCAAGGCGGCCGCTGCCAGCAATGTTTGTGCTGCATCCAATTCTGCCTGCATCACGACTGCTAAGAGTCAGGTGACTGTGAATCTGCCACCAGTGAATGGATGGCACACCGGATCGTCTTATGTTGAAGTGATCATGAGCCAGCCGAATCCCACCATCTTCATGGGGACCTTCTCTGGCTTATTCCCCGGCGGTAGTTCATCCGGTCTGAACCCCATGAGTGTCGCCGCCAGGGCTGTTGGCGGGATCGTGGCCGGTGCATCATGTGTTTATCTTCTTAATCAGACGGATCCAGAGGCCCTCAAGATCAAGGGAAACGCTGACGTCACATCTCCTAATTGCTCTTGGACTGTGGATTCGAGTTCGCCTCAGGCTCTGTGCATCACGGGTCAAAACTCAAGTGCACAATTTAATGTGCCTGCCGTCATCCTGCCCGGGGGACAGAGCACATCGGGTAACTGCAATAAACTGTATGGCGGGGTCACCACGGGAGGCAGCCAGTTCTCGGATCCGCTCGGGAATTCGTTCTCCTTTCCAAATCAAAACACGGTGTGCAATACAGCCAACACCGTGACGGACGCGGTCGTCACTAACTCCACTACATTGAAGACCGGGCAGACTTCCACTGTTGGCGGTTTCACCACTGCAAGCACGAACTACAACATCATGTGCTTCAAGCCCACAACCGCAGGAGTGCCCACTACGCTTTCGGGAGTGACGCTCGGGAGCAACAGCACTACATCGAAGAACACCTTGTACATCTTCGAACAAGGGCTCGTCCTCAGCGGTACCAATACGGTCTACGGTACGGTCGATCTGAACAGCGGGGCCTTTTGCCAAGGCAATTACAACAGTTCAAATGGTAATTGCAATTTCACGAGCGCAGGCGGAGGCCCAAGCATCACGATTAATGCCCCGGCAAGCGTTTCAGGTGGAGCTCAATACGCCTTTAACGGTATGGCCTTTATCGTCAATCCCGCGAACAGCACGCCGTCCTGCGATTCGGCTTATCAGGGCATTGGTTATTCAGGATCCTCTCCAAATTCGTGCATTCAGGTCCAGTTTGGAAGCGGTTCAGGCCAGCTCGACGGAATGATCTACGCTCCAAATTCAGCGTTATTCATTCAGGACAGTGGCGGTACGGGGATAGGGGTGACCAATCTGATCGTCAACTCTACTTTCATCAATGGCGAGCTAAATATCACAGCCAACTACAACTATCAGCACGCTGATTCACCGCTGAACAAACCAGCACTGGTGGAGTAGGAGAAAAGATGAAGATCGCTCGAATGACAAGGGCTGTCTGGAAGCTGTTGTGGCGGGGAGATTCCGGATCAGCTCTGGTAGAAACCGCGCTCACCGTTCCAGTCGTCCTTGCGTTGCTACTGGGTGCGGTGGAGATGGGAGACTTCGCTTTCAGAGCGTCCGAGATGTCGAATGCTGCGCGTGCAGCAGCGCAATACGGAGCCATGAATGGGGGCGGGTTTACCGATTGCAGCGGCACGTTTGCCGGAGGGTCCTGTAATGCCACAAGCGGTATGTATCAAGCGGCGAAGAAGGACGCTCCAAGAACGTTCGCGACTTGCACAAACTTTACGGTGATTGCTTCCAGTACCTGCACATGCTCTGGCGGCGCAGCCTGCGCAGTTGGCACCCCATACACTTGCGCGTCTGGAAACGGCCTCCCTGTCGTCAACGTGACGGTGAACACGTCAGCTCAGTGTTCGCCAGTCACTTCGGTTCCAAACCTATTCAGCGGAGCCTTTTCTCTAAAAGGCTATGCCCAACAGCAGGTGCTCCAATGAGAATTGTCAGAGCACCAAAGCGTCTGATGTTGCGCTGCGAAGAAGGCAACACCCTTGTTGAGATGGCTCTGGTCAGCGCGTTAGTATTTCTCCCACTGATCTTCGGCATCATCCAGTTTTCGCTTGCCCTGTACGCCTATAACTTCGTCAACATGGCATCACGGCAGGCAACTCGTTACGCTGCTGTACGCGGTGTTATGTCGTGCACGATCTCGGCGACATTTCCCAACTGCAACATGGGACCGCATACCGGTGTTAACACCACTGCTCCTTCGGCACTTCAGGGATTCGTGCAGGGACTCGCGTACCCGGGTATCAATCCAAACAACCTGACGGTTACTACAACCTACTTGGCGCAGCACATTGTGTCGGGGGCAGGCGGCTTCTCGAAAACTGACTGGGATACAGCCTGCACCACTACTAATCCGAATAACGCGCAGGAGTGCAATACTCCTGGAAACGCAGTGCAGGTTTCAGTCGTCTATCAATTTCCATTGGGTATACCTTTCTGGAAGAATGCGACTCTTAACTTGACTGGCACATCGCAGATGGTGATCAACGAATAGCGTGAAACGCGCCCAAGACAACGGGAATGCTCCAATCCTCAGCACCCGTGGAATGGTGCACCCTGGAGTCTGCATTTCTGCTTAGTAACGTACCCTGCGTAACTTCTATCTTATTGATTTATTTATAGGTCAATAATTTTCGTAACTATATGAGTAATTAACCTATTAGTGGAATTGTGACGCCTCGGTCGAGCGAGCATACTCGTCTATGTATTAATCGTCCTCGTCGAAGGCTGGCCACTCCCCCCATTGGACCTAAGTAACTTCAACGGGATTAAAGCTGCGGAATTTCCTGACTGGCTTGCCGTCTGCCGCTCGGAATCCACAGTGCGCAAAGCTGTCAAGTTGAGCTGCACAGGTGCACTGGAGGTGAAGGATGAGGCGTTCGAAGGTCCTCCTTTTGAAGTGGCTGTCCAACGAACAAGGGCAGACCCTTGTCATGACTGTCTTCTGCATGGGGGTGTTGCTCGGTGCTCTCGGGCTTGCAGTGGACGTGGGCGTTTTGCTGCATACGCGCCGTCAAATGCAAAGCGCAGCGGATGCGGCCGCGATGGCGGGAGCAACGGAGATGTTCTACAACGGCTCTGGCTCGCCCAACATCACTGCGAAAGCAACTGCCGCGGCGCAGGACAATCTTTCCAATGCAGGTAAGACCATCAACGTTGCGGTGACGTTGTCGCCTACCCTCAACCCCGGCGGTGTTGCGTGCGCATCCTGCGTCCGGGCCACAGTCTATACGCCGAATCCGACCATCTTTATGTCGACGATGAGCCAGTGGTTGTTCAAGTCCACAGCCTTCAACACGATAAATGTCTCGGCGATGGCGGTAGCGGGGGCACCAGGATCTTCGCAAACCTGCATGTACGTGATGGACCCTCACGCTTCAAGCTCACTGTGGATTCATGGTGCGGGGTCCATCAATGCTCCGGGTTGTGGCATATACGTCAACTCGGACGATCCTGGAGCGCTATGTGTGACGGGAAATGCCGGGAAGTCTGATTTTGCCGCAGTCAACGTACACGGAGGGCAGGGCGGCGGGAATTGCAAAGGTGATCCCGGCCCGGCGGTCAATGTGGATACGGGCGTGCAGAGCCTGCCTGCCAAGTGGTCGGGCATACCTGCCGACCCACGGACCAGTTGCCCGTCGGTGACAAACGCCACGACTCTGAGCGGAACGATCGCCGGTCCGGGATATGGCAAGTACCAGTGCTATCAGAACGGCACTTGCACCTCGACAACGAGAAAAGGCGTGACGACGATTTCTTGTAATCCGGTAACGCTGGACACCGCAACGCTTGGTGCCGGTATTTACGTCTTCGAGACGGGCGTTACGATCAAGGGCGCGACAACGATCGGGTCCAACACGCCCACCGGGGGTGCGACAGTCATCGTCACCGGCAACAGTCCCGGCAGCATGGAGGGCGGAGTCTACGATAGCGGAACCGCAACCACGTTCTACGACTACGCGCCTCAAAGCGGCACCTATGTGGGAATCGCAATTTACCAGCCGCCGGGAGATACGCAGCAGTTAGGGCTTCAGTTTGGAAGCGGGAGCTCGATTTTCGACGGAGCTGTGGTGGCGCAGAGCGCGGCGGTGGATCTGCATGACCAGGGCGGCGCAGTCAACGCCACTGTTCTGGTTGTCGGGCAAGCCTACGTGAATGGGAAGGTAAACCTGACGAATTACAGCGACTACAACCCGACCACAACACCCTTCAAGCACGTCACGCTTGTTGAATAGGAGCTGGCTCAAATGATGAGGTTCTTCAAAGCGATAAGTCGTTGCGGAGCGAGGGAAGAGGGTTCGGCGCTTGTGGAACTCACCCTTTCTCTGCCATTTCTTTGCCTCATGCTGCTGGGCGCGGCGGAGTTCGCAAGGCTGGCCTACGCATCTATCGAAGTTGCAAATGCAGCGCACTCAGCTGCGGTGTATGCGTCTTCAACTCCGACGGCACTGGCGGACATCGCCGGTATCAAGAAAGCCGGCGGAACCGATTCGCCGAACCTGGCTGGAAGCAACGCCATCACGGTGAACGATCCGACTACTGCCTGCGAATGCTCAGATGGCACCAGCGTTGCGTGCACGAACAACACGACGTGCTCCGGCAGCGGCCTGCCGATCGTCACGACCGTTACAGTGACCACTCAATCCACCTTTTCACCCATGGTCAGTCTTCCCGGTTGGAATCCCACGCTGACGCTGAAGGGGAAATCGAGCCAGGTGGTCTCGAACTGATGAAGACAATCGTTCTGAATATCGTTGAGCGTACTCGTAGTCTGACCAGTTCGAACGAAGCCGGCGGAACTCTGGTCGAGATGGCGCTTTCGTGCCTGATCCTGATTCCCATGCTGTTCGGGATTATCCAGCTGTCGATCGCGCTTTATTGCCATCACTATGCGGCCGATGCGGCCCGGGAGGCAACGCGTTTTGCGATTGTTCGGGGAGTAAACTGCAGCACATACCTCAAGTCCACGGCATACTGTTCGCCGACTGATGGCAATGCGAGTGGTGCTACGGCGAACGACATAGCGCAATATGTAAAGGGGCTGGGTTATCCATATTCTGCTAGCGCGGTCACGACAGTGCAATGGTGCACACCGGGCACCCCAGCGACGTGGACTGCCTGCTCGACGACGAGGGCTAACGCCGCCGGCAACCAGGTTCAGGTGAAGGTCACGTATTCGTATCCCCTGGTGATTCCTTATATCAAGGCAAACACGCTTCTGATCGGTAGTACATCGAGCATGACTATCGTTCAGTAGAGACCAGCACCCGATTGAGAACTCGGTAGTGCCTGGTGACCGCAAGTCATAAGGACTCAGACGTCTTCGTGGAAGTGGCGGGACGCTGAGGTTACGTTACCTTACTCTGGTCTTTACAATCAGGCCGAGGCAGACGCACTTAGGTAATCGGAAAGTACCTTAAATCGCTTGTTCAACCTGTAGTTACTTCCTAGAATTCACACACGTTCCGCTTTTCCAGTCTCCACAGGAAATTCGCGAGTTGCGCTGTACGTTGGCGCGGATTCTGTGCGGAATGTGGAAGACCTTGAGTCAAATCTCGTGGTTGCAGTGTGAAGGAAGAGCATGAAGATTCTTCGCGATGAAAAGGGCCAAACACTCGTTCTGACTGCACTTTGCGGGTCGGCGCTTATCGGCTTCATGGCACTCGCTCTGGACATGGGTGTGATGTATCACACCAAGCGGGATCTTCAAACCGCCGCGGACTCTGCTGCGCTCGCGGGTGCATTGGACTATCTATACAATCACTCAACGGATTCGGCCAAGACTGCCGCGTGCAAAGCGGCTTCGGCGAATGGGTTTTCGGGGACCTGCTCAACGGGTGACTGCAACAGCGCAACGGCAAATACGATCTGCATCAACACGCCGCCGGTGAACGGTCCGCAGGTTGGCGGCACGACCGGGATGTTTGTTGAAGCCATTGCAAAGCAGCCAACCTCGGCAATTTTCATCGGCAGACGGGTAGGCGTGATGGCGCGAGCAGTTGCTGGAACGCCCACCAACGGGCTGGCTTGCATCTGGGTGATGAATCCCAGCGGGCCCGGTCTTGATGTGCAGGGTAATTACGATATCGAGTCGCCGAGCTGTGGCATCTATGTGAACTCCAATACGACAGACGCAATGGGAGTCACGGGCAATGCAGGAACGGTGAACGCACCGTTTATCGACGTAGTTGGCAACGCAGCGTTGCAGCACCAGACAACACCCACGCCGGCCACCTTGAATTCGGGTGTGCGAAAAAGCCCATGGGGGAATCTGAACGGACCGAGCAGCAGTGACTGCAGTGGCGGCAACAGCACGAACGCGACCAGCATTACGTCGGCAGGCCAGATCCCCAGTCCTAGCGCGAGCGGAGTGGTTTGTTTCACTGGTGGAAATATAAATAATCCGCCGAAAGTCTCGGGAACCATTAACTTCAGTGGCTCGAGTTCCGGGATTGTCTACTACTTCCAGCACGGCGTCGAGTTTGACACAAGCTCGGTTGTGAAGTTTGGGACAGGAACATACACAACGAGCACGAAGTCCTTCACGAACACGAGCGGTGCGGTCGTAGATATAGGGGACGGGACCATGAAGCAAGATTCCAATTCCTTGCTGAGTATCTACGGCCCGACCTCCGGCAGCTACAACGGGATCGCGATCTTCCAGCCGCCGTCGAATACGAGCACGCTCCAGGTTCAATTCGGCAGCAATAACGAAGTACTCGACGGGTACATCTATGCGCCGGGCGGGGAAGTCTACCTGCAGGACAACGGTGGCGGCGTGACGGCGACAGGAATCGTCGCGAACAAGCTCTATGACAAGGCGTCGACTCTGACCGTTGCGTACAGCTACGACAAGGCAAATGCATCGACGACTCTGAACCGTGTTCTATCGCTGGTCGAGTAAGGAAAGAGCTATGAAGGATTTGGTACTTCGTACGTTTTTGAAGAACGCTCGCACTCATGATGAGGGCGGAGCATTGGTCGAGGCATGCCTGACCCTGCCGCTGCTGTTCATGCTGGTGCTAGGCGCTGTGGAGTTTTCGCGCGTGGCATATACATCTCTCGAAGTGGTGAGTGCGGCGAAGGCGGGAGTGGCTTACGGAGCGCAGACCGGCGGCACATCCGGCGACACGGCTGGAATCACGATGGCCGCGCAAACGGATGCCGGCAATGTTCCGGGGCTTACGGTCAGCTCTTCGTCAACCTATGCATGCTCTGACGGCACCGCAGTGTCCGGTGCGAATACTGATTGCACTAATACGCACATCGTGCAGACACTGACGGTTCAGACGCAAGCGACGCTGGGTCCGCTGATCCACTGGCCGGGGCTTCCGGCAACCTACACGATCTCAGGTCAGGCCTCTCAGACCTGTCTTCAATAGAACTCGCTATCAACGGGATGAAGGAATTGTGATGAATTTCAGCAAGACCCTCAATAGGCTCGGCATTGCAGTCAACCGGGGAACACGGGAAGAGTCTGGGAGCGCGCTGGTGGAGTTTGCGATTTCCTCGATCATTATTCTCGGCACGTTCCTCAGCGTCTTCCAGGTGAGCATGGCGTGCTACCACTACAACACGGTGGCTGAGGTCACCCGGAATACGGCGCGCTGGGCGGCCGTGCGGGGCTCGCAATGCAACACCAATACACCCACCATGGACAACTGCAACGCCAGCCCGACGACCATTCAGAATTATGCCAAGTCTGTAGGAGCGCTCAACTGGTCGCAGTGTACGACCGCCAATCCCTGCATCACGGTGTCGTACAAAACGGCCTCCACTACGTTGGTAAATTCGAAAACACAGACAACTTGGTCTGCCTGTGCTTCCGGTTGCAATGTTCCGGGCAACATGCTGATCGTTACGATGAGTTATCCATACACGTTGAACCTACCATTTTTCAGAAACTACAGCATCAATCTTGGGAGCACAACAGAGACGATTGTTGCTCAATAAGCTCAGCTAGACGGCTGGCGGGAGACTGAGTGTTCGGTGCCCGGGTCGTCATTCCTTACGCTGCTGAGGTTGGCCCCTTCTCGTTGAGTTGGGGCCTTCTCGTTTCTGCGGTAGACCCGCTATCTCCTGGTGAGCCCAATGACTTGCGCTCAAGTGACTGGATCCCGGTCCCCGAATTTCCACTTTTCCGAATTCGACAATAGTTTTTCAGCGGGATGCCGGCCTCCGTTTTAAAGCGGCTAGGACCTACACTCTACGTATGGCCACCCTGCCAGACCTGACATCTCTCGATGCCGGACTGCCGGCGAATATCGATGCCGAGAAAACGATTCTTGGCGCGATCCTGCTCGACAACTCGTTCCACTCAGAGGCTGCGGAGAAACTGGAGGCGGACGACTTCTCGCTGGATTCGCACAAGCGCATCTTCCTGCGCATGAGCGACCTGATGAACGAGCAGCGGGCAGTGGATATCGTCACGCTCTCGCACGAGCTGTCGCGCTACAAAGAGGTCGAGTCGGTCGGTGGCGTTGCGTACCTGGCGTCGCTCACTGAAGGTCTGCCCATGCGGCCGGTCATCGAGGATTATGTCCGGATCGTGAAAGACAAGAGCCTTCTGCGGCGGTTGATGCTGATCTGCTCGGCGGCAATCGCGCGCGCGGCTGATCAGAGCGAGACCGCTCTGGAGGTGATCGGCGCGGCGGAGACAGCTTTGCTCGAAGTGAGCGAGAAGGGAGTCTCCGGCGGCCTGGTGGCGCTCGACAAGATTGTTGCCGACTCGTTCGGGTCGATTGACAATCTCTACAACAACAGCCGCGCTGTCACTGGGCTCGAAACCGACTTCACCAAGCTTGACGAGAATACGAGCGGTCTCCAGAAAGGCGAGCTGATCATCATCGCAGCGCGTCCGTCTATGGGCAAGACGGCCTTCGCCATTAATATCGCGCAGAATGCGGCAGTGAATCACAACGCGATTGTTGCCGTGTTCAGCCTTGAAATGAGCAAAGAGTCTCTGCTGCGACGCATGCTTGCTTCGCAGGCCTGGGTTGACCAGCGGGCCCTGCAGACAGGTTTCATCCGCCGGGAAGATCACGACAAACTGGTTCGTGGACTGGAGCAGCTTGTTGAATCGCGTTTGTTCATCGACGATACCGCTGGTATATCGCTGGCAGAGATGCGTGCGAAGGCTCGGCGGATGCGGCAGACGTTGGGCGGGCTGGACCTGGTGGTTGTGGACTACTTACAACTCATGAGCGCCACACTGCCAAGTGCCGGCGGAAAGCGGTATGAGAATCGCACGCAGGAAGTGTCAGCGATATCGCGCGGATTGAAGGCGCTGGCAAAAGAACTGGATGTGCCGGTGGTTGCGCTCTCGCAGCTTTCGCGTGCCAGTGAGCGGCGTGGAGACGACAAGCGGCCAATGCTGAGCGATCTGCGAGAGTCGGGTTCGATCGAACAGGATGCCGACGTTGTGATGTTCATTCATCGCGAGGCCTACTACAACCGCGATGAAGAGATGAGTGAGTCAGACCGCGCCAAGTCAGAGATCATCATCGCCAAGCAGCGTAACGGCCCGACGGGGACTGTACATCTGAACTTCATCTCTCGCTATACGCGATTTGAAAACGCTGACATGACGCCGGAGATGTAAACGGCACTGAACGAGGTTACTCTTCTCAACCGGCTCGATTGGAAATGGTAGAACTGTTCCCGTGCTTGCAATCCCTCGGTATCAGACCTCGTTCAGAATGAGAACAACGCGTCCAGCGATATAGGCACCGGGATTTGCGTTGCTGGCAATCTCGACGAGTTTCGTTGAGAGTTCGATGTTCAGGGGCCGGGTGACAAGGTGGGTTCCGAGGAAATCGATGTAGCGAAGAGCTATGCGCAGGCCATCGCGTACTGCATAAAGGTTTGATCGCGGCGGGTGGCATGAAACGCGAGAAGTGTAGTGCCGATCGAGAACCGCAATAGCCCCTTCGTATAGAAGAGGGTCCATCGAACGCACATCTTCGCGGTCCATGCGAATCGCAACGAATCTGCGCCAGGATTGCCTTGAAGGCAGCCTTTGTGGTCGAAGGGAATGGAGCAACTCGTTCGGCAGAGGGAGCCACATCTGTACGGAGCCAGTCCTGATCTCAGGCTCAAACAATGCGGCTGAGTGCGACACCACCGGGACCGCCATGTCGCGATCTGTGCGGGATTGGATGTGTGGGCCGAACTGGACGAGATCCACGATGCGAAGGTGCTGAGACTCGAGAATGCGGTCGAGCGCGTGGATTGAAAGTCTGCCATTCGCGTGCAGAAATTTGGAGATGTGAGACCTCGTCAGGCCGCACTGTCGGGCAAGCATGCTGTTGGTGAGCTCACCGCGCTGGATTTTGCGCAGCAGCACGGTACGAAGGTGCTCGTGCATTTTGGAAAAGTTCATCTGTGGAATGTCCACCGGTAGCCAACAGCATCGATGGCCACTGTTGGTTGCGAGGAAATTGATTCAGTATGCTTCGCCTTCATTTCTCGGACTCGCTTGCTAAGGCATGGCGCTGGAATGAAAGAAATGCGACCCGACGCGTTGACGCAGAAGATACGTCAGCCTAGAGTGGGTTGACTCAGTTCGGACAGTTTTGGGACATTCTCTGAGATTTTCCTGAATCGAGCAATCGAACAGGGGTGGTAGCCGTCCGGCAGAGGCCAATCGGGCGGCTCGCTGCAGCCATTGGCCGGCAGCGGCCTGAGACTGGTCGAGTTACTTCCAGATTTGCGCGCTTATCGTGATGAACGCATTCCTTCGAGCAGCGACAGAAATTGCAGACCGGGGCAGCAGAACCCTGAGTGCAGATGCCGCGCTCCTTTCAACTCGCCAGGCAGACGAAACGCAACTGGGGTGGCGAGAGAAAGCGCTTTTCTGGGATATTAATGAACGAATTCACTATTACTTCGAAGATATGCGAAGGGTGCGGGTGTCTCTGGCTCCGCCCTTCGGATCACAAGTCTGTATATTGCATTGATTGCCGCGGTAGATTCGAAGCCTTTCCAAATCCAGCAACTCGCAAAAGGCGCGGGCGTCCCAGAAAGGTATCAAAGATCTGGGCGGTGGCGATAGCCGAGGGAGGCGCACTATGAGCGCAGCCCTGCAATTGCCACTGATCTGGGCGGAAGAGGGTACTCGGCAAGAGGCAGATCAACGTGAGAAAAGTGTTTCCTCGAAGCTCTCCGCTCGGATCGAACGTCAAGCTGATAAGTCGGAGAACCTGCCTGAGATCAGTCTGGCATTTTATCGAAAGCATACCGAGAAAATGCTTCAGCGGTACATGTACGCTTCGATGCTGGTGGGTCGGGCTCCGGCAATGCTCGGGGAACCCATAGCGCGAGGATGGGCTTCTTGCCGGCGTGTGAAGACGTTTGAAGACGCAGTGATCTTTGTGCTGGATGTGGAACGTTGTCTCGACCGACTGGGAAAGTTCGACCGCGAACTGCTTGGCAGGATCACATTACAGGAATACACACACGCCGAGGCAGCGGACCTGCTCGGGTTCAGTGTGCGTGCAATCTCATACAAATATCCAATGGCATTGGATAGACTCACCGAACTGTTACTGAAAGCGGGCCTGCTGATCCTTCCTAAGGACTAAGGTCTCTTATTGCAGTTGCAGGGGGAGCGCTGTGCGCTCCCCCTGCATGGACAGTGGGGTTCGCAAGTTGTTAAGCCGTGAGGCCTACCAGGCCCTGAATGGATTGGATCTCGTAATGCGCAGCGTGGCTGTCATGGCGCACGAGATATTTGAGCCGATTTTCCGAGATGATCGACACAGTGTAGTTAGGGCCTGCTACGGCCTTGAGGGCCTCAATGGATTCCCAGACCATGATGGTGATGAATTCCACTTCGCCTTCCAGTTCCCGGCGGAGCACGTAGCCCCCGCGATAGCCGGGGACCTTGCCGATTCCGGGCAGCAACTCGGGCTTAAGCGTGGATTCGTAGGCATCAGCGTCTTCCGGTTTCGTGTAGCCGTGCCAGATTCTCGCGATCATTGCGGGTCCTCCTGTCTCTTGAAGTCCAGATTCTAATCAACACATCACTATGTCACATTTGGCGGTCGATGGATCGATGACGGATCATCCGGCCGCAACGTCCACGGAACAACGTCGAAGCCGGTCTGCTATGGTTGACGTTTCTGAAGATTGATCCATTTTGGGAGGCATTCACATGCGAATCTTTCTGCGCGCTGTCGCCAGTGGTGTGGTCGCTACTTCTTCTTTACTAGTCTCACAACAGTCGACGCCGAAAGCGACTACAGCAGCCGAAGCGCCGAACCGCGACACCAGCTACATTGACAGTAACGGGACTGCTCATGTGACGCGCGTTATTCCGGTCCCGCAAACGATCAGTCCGGAAGGGCAGAGATCGTTGAGCAGGCAGGAACCGGATCAGGGACCGCCGCAGCCGCTTGAGCAACGCCGCAAGATGACGGACGCATACACGGCAAGAGCGCGCGAGGAGTGGACGAAGATTTGCCCGAACACGATTGAGGAGCAGAAGATGGCTGGCGTCCCGGTGAGAATCGTGACACCAGAGGGTGTGCCAGACACCAATAAGGATCGGGTATTGCTAAATCTTCATGGCGGGGGGTTCAACTCGGACTCGGGATCGTATACGGAATCCATTCCGATTGCGAGCTATACGCAAGTCAAGGTTGTTGCTGTTCTTTACCGGCTTTCGCCCGAGGCGAAATTTCCGGCAGCGGTTGAGGATTCCATTGCGGTCTACAAAGAACTCCTCAAGACTTACCAGCCGAAGCACGTTGTGATCTATGGGACCTCGGCCGGGGCGATTCTCACGGCGGAAGTGGCTGCGAAGATCAAGGAGCTTGGATTGCCAATGCCCGCAGCGCTGGGGATATTCAGCGGCATGGGCGATTTTGCGCGCGCGGGTGATTCAATCGCGATGTACGCGCTACGCGGCCTGTCGGGACATCTAGATCCGCCGGAGTCGGGCGCGCATGATGCTTACTACGTGGCCGCCACCGATCCCAAAAATCCGGTCCTGTCGCCTATCTATGGCGACTTGCACGGACTTCCGCCGACGTTGTTTGTCACGAGCGGCCGTGATCTGTTGCTAAGCGGGACAGTCAATCTGCATCGGGCTTATCTGCTGGCGGGTGTGGATGCGCGTCTTGTTGTGTATGATGCGCTGACGCATGCCTTTTGGTACGACCCGAACCTGCCGGAGGCGATCGAAGCCAATCACATCATGGCTGATTTTTTCGTGAAGGAACTGGGCAAGTAACAATGCACGATCAGTGTGCGGCAGGCTGCGTGCCGAGATCCGCGCGAACCCGCTTCATGATGCCGAGGTAGAAGGCGAGATTGTGAATCGAGTTTAGCGTTGCTGCTAGAGGCTCCCCGCATTGCACAAGGTGGCGAAGGTAGGCTCGCGAGTATCGTCGGCAGACCATGCAATCGCAGTTCGGGTCAGGCGGGCGCTGATCCTCGGCATACTGTTTGTTCTTGATGTTGAGGCGGCCCTCACTCGTGAAGAGAAGCGCGTGGCGCGCGGCACGCGTGGGAAGAACGCAATCCATCATGTCAACGCCCATGCGTGCGTACTGCTCAATTTCGTCGGGATATCCCACTCCCATCACGTAGCGCGGCTTGTCTTCAGGGAGGAGAGGAAGTACTTCGCTGATAACTTCCATGGTGAGTTCGCGCGGCTCACCGACGCTCAGGCCGCCGATGGCGTAGCCATCGAAGTTCATCTCGACGAGGCGCTCCGCGGACTCGCGACGGAGATCGTGGTACATTCCGCCCTGAACGATTCCGAAGAGACTCTGTGTGCGTTGTCCGAACTCGTCGCGCCAGGGGACTTCGTGCTGATGCGCGCGGAAATGATCGAGGGAGCGGCGCGCCCACGCCATGGTGAGTCGGAGGCTCTCTTCAGCGCGCGCACGATCGGCGGGGTACTCCGTGCACTCATCGAACGCCATGCAGATGTCTGCCCCAAGCGCTATTTGAACATCCATCGAGTGTTCAGGCGAGAAGAAGTGGCTGCTGCCATCGAGATGTGAGCGAAAGCGAACTCCTTCGTCGGTCACCTTACGAAGTTGGGCGAGACTGTAAACCTGGAACCCGCCGGAGTCGGTGAGCATGGCGTGAGGCCAGCTGATGAAGCGATGAAGCCCGCCCATGCGGCGAATGGCTTCGTGTCCCGGGCGAAGATACAGATGGTAGGTGTTTCCGAGGATGATCTGCGCGCCGAGCGTTTCAAGTATGTCTTGCGGCACGGCCTTCACCGTGCCTGCTGTACCGACAGGCATGAAAACCGGGGTCTCGACGGTCTGATGCGGCAGATCGATCTGCGCGCGGCGACCGCCTGACTCGGTTGTATTGAATACTTTGAATTCGAGGCTCACACTCTCATTTTATCCGCCAGAAAAATGTGCTGAGACCTTTGGCAGGGAGCTTGCAATAAACTCCCTGCCTCTGCTTTTATCCAATGCGGTGCATATGATGCGCGCGATAAATGCGGCGCGAAGCGATCATCTGCTTGCGATGAATGATGCGGCGCTCTCTCATGTTGAGGCGGCCGTGGTGACGGGCACGCATTGCACGGATCTGGCGGTGCATGCGCATCTGTTGCCGCTCAAGTCGAGCACCCTGGCGATGAGTAAGCGCGCCACGGCGAATACCGGCACCAATGCGTCGCTGCTGATTGAACTCGCGCTTGACGATCGGGTTCTTTGCCTGGTCGGGCGCCGCTTGAGCAAATGTAAGGGCGGGCGCTGCTGCGAGTGCCGCCACAAGCACATATCTAAGTAGTTTCATGGTGTATCTAATCTCCTTCTGTGACGGCGGTGGCTGAACTTCGCTCCTGGCCACTCACAGTTACTAAGACACTGAGCGCGGATCTTCGTTGCGTTGGAGATTTTCAGGCAGAGTAAAGAATTGTAAAGGCGATGTCGGTGCTACTTCGAGCCGCCGAATTGAACCTGGAGTCCGGCACGTGCGAGGCGGGGAGTTCCGAGCGTGGTGTTGGGAGTCTTGGAGACTTCGATCGATCGATCGAAAAGATTCTCTCCCGATGCAAAGAGCTGCAGATGCGAGCCGAAGTTGTGAGAAGCGAAAGCGTCGAGACGGAAGTAGCTATGCAGCGGGAAGAGATTGGCGTCGTCGTCGTATTGGCGGCCGCTGACGCGACTCTGCAGGCTGAGCGTGCCGAGACGAGGCTTGAATGCGCGCAAATTCAGCGTGCCCATATTGCGAGCGACTTCAGGTATCCAGTTGCCGAGATCCTGCGAGCCACGCGAGACGACTGCATGAGCGTACTGATAACCGCCATCGAGGGCGAGCCATCGCCGAGGCAGTACTTCGAAGTCGAGACTCAGGCCCCGGCTCTCGATCTGGCCGAGATTCTGGCGCTTGAGCAGGAGGGGCGAAGCGGGATCGATGGTGACGGCCACGATGGGGCGATTTACCTGTGTGTCAAAGAAGCTGGTGCGGATGGTTCCCCAGCGGCGCTCGCTGGCAATGCCGAATTCCCATCCGGTCGCGCGCTCGCTCAAGAGCCCTGAGTTAGCCAGCGTGAGTTTGCTGCCGACCTGCGTGGAGCGGTAGAGCTCACTGGGCGTCGGCGAACGATAGGCCCGGAAACCAGAACCGGATACTGCGAAATGGGCTCCGAGTTTGCGCGAGATGCCGAGACGCGGATCGAAGATGTTCTCGCTTCTGGAGGGTGGCTGAGTGACGGCAGGAACCCACGCGGAGCCATTCCAATTCACTTGATGCGCATCGAAATTCTGGAACCAGTCAATGCGGCCTGAGGCGGTTGCGGTCCATGCGTGATGAGTCCACATGGCTTCCGCGTATCCCGCGGAGTCACGCTGGTGGTCGTCAAGGTTAGTCAGCGCACCGGTGGAGAAGACCTGCTCGCGATCCCATACGCGGACGTCGTGAACATCGGCGCCGGCCACAACGAGAAACTCCGCCCCGATGGGTTGATTCCAGTGCGCCGCCGCGCCGAGTTCGTTGTCGGGAACATTTGTGAAACGAGTGGGGCTCTCGCCGCAGCGTGCGGTGCAATTGGGATCGGTAGTTGACGTGTTGGAGATGCTGGAGAAGGTCTGGCGGTAGTGCTCGGTCGATCCGTAGAGGCGAAGAGTTGCCGTGGCGTTGCGAGGCGCCTGCCAGTCGGCTCCGGTGACATAGCGCCAGAGACGCGTGCCGTTCTTCTGATAGAGAGTACCGTTGTCGCGGGCTTCGTTGAAGCCGCTGCCGCGGACGAAGAAGCGTAGCGGGCCGCTGATGTGGTCGAGTGTGAGCAGGCCATTCTGGCCATGCATGTTGGAGGGAGTGTCGACGGGGCCCCGCTGCGATGGGGCAAGCTGGGTAAAACCATCAGTGCCGAGAGCGCCGCCGGAAGCGAGTATTCCCCATGATCCAAGTTTGGTTCCGAGGAGAGCGCTTGTGTCATAGGTGCCGAGGCCGCCGTAGCTGGAGCGAAATTGAGCTGTCGGCGGAGATGGGCGAGCGTGGACGACGTTGAGCACGCCGCCGATCGCACTGGAGCCATAGAGGTCACTGGCGCCGCCGCGAACGACTTCGATGCGGTCGATGGCGAGCTCAGGTTGTTCCTCCCAGTGGATCCACCCGCCGACAGCATCGTTGAGAGGGACATCATCCTGCGTGACCAGGGTGCGGCTCGCTGATGTGGAGCCGAGGCCGCGAAGGCTGATGCCCTGCGAGGTGGGATTCGCGACGAGAGAACTGGAGCGGCGGAAGAGCTCAACGCCGGGAAGCTGGCGCACCTGCGCATCGACCGTGAAGCCCGCCGTGCTGCTTAAGGCGGATTGCGAGAGCGTGCGCGTTGTTACCGGGCTCTCAAGAGATGCAAGCGGCGCACGGTAAGCAGTTACGGTTATCTGTTGGCTTGCGCCGGCGAGCTCAAGCTGGACGGTGGTGCTGGCGCTGGCTTCGAGGAATTTGTCCGCGAAACCTTTCGCGTCGACATGCAGACGGCAGGGAATACGGCAGGAGATAGTGAGCTGCCCATTGGTGTCGGTATGGCCGAGGAGTTGACCACCCGGCTCCTGAACGTTAGCGCCGGCAATGGCTGCGCCGGATTTGTCGACTACGCTGAGCGTGAGGGAAACGGGATTCTCAGCGGAGAGAACGAGCGATACTGCGAGTGCAACGATAAGCGCCAGGCACACACTACGAACGCGCCGGAGTACGTCATTGCTCATTCTCAATTGCGACCACGGCATGGACGTCACCTTTGCGAGTGGACTGGAGCGTCTGAAGCAACTCCCCCACGGTCTTCCTAGTCCCGGGTATCAACAGATCAGGCGCAATCTGGGCCAGTGGTACCAGCACGAATGCGCGTTCTGACATGCGCGGGTGCGGAAGCTCGAGATCAGGCTCATTCAGCTGAAGACCGTTCCATAACAGAATATCCAAGTCCAGGGTCCGCGGCCCATTGGGGATTCCCGAACTGCGATCCCGGCCGAATTCCTTCTCGATCATCAGCAATTTATTGAGCAGCGTGCGGGCGTCAAGCCCTGTTTCGAGAGCCACGGTGGCGTTGAGGAAGAGAGGCTGATCAGCGAAGCCGACGGGCTTAGTCCTGTAGAAAGAGGATTGCTGGACTATGTTGCCCAAAGAACCGAGCCGCTCCACAGCAGCTGCGAGGGTCTCTCTGGGCGACCCTGCGGGACTGGGCAGGTTGGCTCCAAGCGCGATGTAGGCGGTGGGCATCGGCTCTAGAGTATCCCGAGAGTCAGACCGCCGGCTTAGATGTCCCGGTTTTTCGAGGTGTGAATGACGAGTGTACGGATGCGCATAAGGACGGCAGCCAGCGCCGTCAGGCCGATGCACCACACTGCGAAGACCGTGCGTATGGCCCAGGCAGGGGCTTGTCCTACGCGGCGCAGCAGAAAAGGCAGGAAGTTCCAGGTGGTGATGTGCACGTAGTCCCAGGGGTCCTGGGTCATTGCGACGTTATTCAAGCCCCAGGTCTGCATCCTCCCGAGTGCGAAAGCAAGAATGTTCCTGGCTCGGAGCGCGATCACCCATGTAGGGTGGCCCAGCGTTTCCTGCTGGTAGATTTCAAGCGGCAGCCAGAACATTAGGGATTCGATCTGGATGAGGATGCCGGCGCACAGCAGCAGCACGCCCGTAGCCCAAACCAGCTTGCCGGCCTCTTGCCGGTACTTGAGAAGCAGCGGAATGGCGAGAAGCGCGACCAGTTCAACTGCCGTAGAAACGTAGCGATCGCCCCAGGCGAAGTCTCCCGCCCAGGCGAAGTAGCGCGCGTAGAAGCTGAGATAGAAAAAGAGCATGACTCCAGAAGCAACGACGTAGGCGCGAACAGCGGGCTGCAAGCGGCGCCAATGCAGCACGAAAAGAATCAGAGCAAGAATGATCAGGGGATCGAAGAGGAAGATGGATTTCTCAGGCGAGAAGAGCGCACCCAGGACGCCCTGATGCCAGGGCGTGGTCCATGGCCAGTTCCGGGGCAGGCTTGGGTCCCGCGCTACGGTTTCTTTCGCCACGAGCCCGGCGTAGGTCGTTGTCCACGAACCGAAGCGATGGAACTGGTAGATGCGATCGAGGAGGCCAAAGAGGCAGAAGACGGGGATGGCCGTGATTGAGTAGGTTCGTAGCCGATGGAGAAGGACCTTTCCTCTTAGGCCATCGAACCAGAGGAGCAGAAAAACGAAAAGAATCCCGGCGATCAGGTCCATGCCGGTAGTGATCCGAGTGAGCAGGTTGAGTCCGAAGGCGCCGGTGCCGATGAGCAGCACCCGGCGGCTTCCCGTGCGTACCCATTCGTGGACGAACGCAAAGCCGATCAATGTGAGCAGGCAGATGTAGTTGTTCTCCTGCATATTCTGCGTGTAATGGAGATGCGTGGTGGCGAGCAAGAACGCGAGGACTCCGGCGACGGAGTGATTCACGGAGAAGCCGAAATTGCGAAGAAGCTTGAAGCAGACAAGCGCGGTAAGAACCGTAATGAAAATCTGAGTTAAATAGACAACGATTATGTCGCGCACGGTCGGGTCGGTGTCGCCATAGCCGGCGAAGATTGTCAGGTTATCGATCGAAGTTCCGAGGATATCGAACGGCAACAGCAAGATGGGCTGACCAATACCGAACCAGCTTTGCAGCGAGCCGTTTCGCCCGTGTACGCCGAACTCGGGATACTCGTCTGGCAATACGGGTGGCTCCGATGTCCAGAAGGAGTGGGCCGAACGGAGACGATGCGTGGTGTCGGAGGTGCCAAGTTCGCCGGACTGCACCATGAACGCAATGAGCGCTGCGGAAAGCGCAAGCAGGAAGACCGGATTGCTGAATCTGTAGGAGCGAGCGGCAGCCATGAAGGAGATCGAGAGCGCTTGAACGGCACTCTCAAACTCATGGTAACTGGCTGTCTGCGGGAGTTCCGGGATCTGAGGCTCGGCGGGATCGCCATCCGGCTTATCTGGTAGCATCATTTTTCGGAGAATACCTGGAATGGATGGTCTCAATAATGCGGGTCTTGGTGCCCGCCGCAATGAAGATATCGCTCTCGATCTGCTTAAGTTTGTTGCTGGAACCACGGGTGTCGGGCGTCCCGCTACGGGCTCTACTGGATTCAGCGGCGCATCGGGAACAAAGCCGGAAGATCATGTCAACCAGTTGATCGAGCTCTACGGACGCTGCCTCAAGGCGGTTGAAGGCAAAGGGGCATAAAAGATCGCAAGCGAAGGCAAGCTGCGCGTAGCGGTCATCGGCGCCGGCGCATTCGGCCGCAATCATCTTCGTGTCTATCGCGAACTGGAGGCGGCAGGCGAGGGAGTGTCGCTTGTCGCTGCTGTCGAGCCGGATGCTGCGCGGGCTGCCGAAACATCGACTAAATACGCGATTCCGGTATTCGGCTCGATTGAAGAGTTGCTGGGGGCCGATCTGCATGTCAATGCTGCATCGGTCGCAGTTCCCACTCTCCATCATCATTCAGCAGCATCGGCCCTGCTCACAGCGAATGTCGACCTGCTCGTAGAAAAGCCGATTGCTTCCACGACGCAGGAGGCGGATGAACTGATCGCTCTTGCCGAGAAGAACGCGCGGATTCTGCAAGTTGGGCACCTGGAGCGCTTCAATCCAGCGGTGCTGGCTGTAATGTCGCAGTTGAAACGACCGATGTTTTTCGAGGCGCATCGCCTGTCAGTTTTCACACCGCGTTCGCTCGATGTGGACGTTGTGCTGGATCTGATGATTCACGATCTCGATGTGGTGCTGACCATGGCGAATTCACCGGTGCGGGAGGTACGGGCGGTTGGTTTGCCGATTCTGTCGCCGAAGGTGGACATTGCGAACGTTCGGGTTGAGTTTGAGTCGGGCTGCGTGGCGAATTTCACAGCGTCGCGGGTTTCGACGGAGCGGGTTAGAAAGCTTCGCTTTTTTCAACCCCGCAGCTATGTGTCCATCGACTATGCGCGGCAGGATCTACTGGTCATTCGCCTGGACGCGAGCATCACGCCGGAGATCGCAGCGGCGATTGAGGGCGGGCGCGTGGATCCAGCCGTGATGGCGCAAATCGCGGCCGCGAATACGGCGGGAATTACCGGGCTGGCAACTGGTCCGAATCCGGGGCTATCGTTTCTGAAGCCTCCCGTGACGCCTGGCGAACCGCTGCGGCTCGAGATTCAATCGTTCCTTGAGGCTGTCCGGACGCGGCGTGAGCCGCTTGTCACCGGTCGGCAGGCACGGAACGCTCTCGAACTTGCTCTGGATATTCAGGAGACAATGGCTACGCACGCGCATCGGGCGGGGTTGGGAAATTTCTTTTCGCAGAACACTTAGCCGTCACGTTCGTAGGTAGTGTTGATGTATCTGCATCCTGACTGACGCCTACCCAAGACTCATTTCCGATTTTGGACTGCTCGCTGATGCATGCGCACCAGTGTTTCGAAGGCATCGACGACGTCGTGCTGGGAACCTGTGGAGATCTTCCGGTCTTGTCCAGTCTCTGGGCTTTCCTGTCTGTCTAAGAAGGTAGAGGTTCGATCTGTAAAGGCCAAATATAGAGAAAAGCGATTTTCCAGAGGGTTTTTGCAAAGCATTTCCCTTGACCAGGGAGGGGGAATGGCATTACCGTTGGCTCCCGGCGGGAGTAGATGGCGTTTTCTCGAATTGAAATAAGCGACTCTCCTCGACCCAAGAGGGACACGATGAAGAATCTTCGCATTGCTTCTCTTTTCTTCTGTGCGGCTGTGTTGACGGCCGGTGCGCAGGATAGCCAGAAGTCGCCCTTTCTCGATACCAATCTCACTCCCGAGCAGCGCGCGCAGGACATCGTCAAGCGGATGACGCTCGAGGAGAAAGCTTCACAACTGGTGAACCAGTCGCGAGCGATTCCGCGGCTCGGAGTTCCGCAGTACGACTGGTGGAGCGAGGCTCTGCACGGCGTAATCAACAGCGGCACAACGGAGTTTCCGGAGCCTGTCGGTCTTGCCGCGACTTTCGACCCCGCCGCTATCCACAAGATGGCCGAGGTCATCAGCACCGAGGGCCGCATCAAGAACGCGCAGGCTGTTCGCGAAAAGCGCGAGAGCATGTTCTTTCAGGGACTTGATTTCTGGTCCCCGAACATCAACATATTCCGCGACCCTCGCTGGGGCCGGGGGCAGGAGACCTACGGGGAGGATCCGTTCCTGACGGCGCGAATGGGCGTCGCGTTTGTTACCGGGATGCAGGGGACCGATCCGAAGTATTACAAGACTATTGCTACCCCCAAGCACTATGCGGTGCATAGCGGACCGGAATATACGCGGCACACCGCCGACGTTACGGTAAGCAAGCACGATGAACTCGACACCTACCTGCCCGCATTTCGCGCGACCGTGACGGAGGCGAAAGCGGCCTCGGTGATGTGCGCCTATAACAACATCAACGGCGAACCGGCATGCGCCAGCCAGTTTCTGCTTGAGGATCAGCTGCGGGGAAAGTGGAACTTCCAGGGTTACGTAGTTTCGGACTGCGGCGCGGTGGTCGACATCTTTCGCAATCATCACTTCAAGCCGTCGCAGCCCGAGGCTTCGGCCATTAGCCTGCAGCGCGGCATGGACAATGAATGCGCGGACTTCGGCTTCCTCGTCAAGGACGATCACGACTACAAAGCCTACGTGGATGCGGTGAAGCAGGGCTTCCTTAAGGAGAGCGAGATCGACAAGACTCTTGTCCGGCTGTATGTCGCGCGCATCAAGCTGGGCATGTTCGATCCGCCGGAGATGGTGCCGTACTCGAAGATCAACGAGAGCGAATTGAACAGCCCGGCGAACCGCGATCTGGCGCGCCAGGTTGCAAACGAGTCGATGGTGCTGCTGAAGAATGACGGAATTCTGCCGCTGAAGAAGGGATCGAAGATCGCGGTCATCGGTCCTCTGGCCGATCAGACAAAGGTTCTGCTGGGCAACTACAACGGGAAGCCCACACACACTGTTTCGATTCTTGAAGGGATCAAGAAGGAGTTCGCGGGCGAGACAGTCACGTATGTTGCTGGCACTCAGTTTCTGGGGCACGATGCAACTCCGGTTCCTGCTTCTGCGCTCAGCGTGGATGGCAAGCCGGGCATTAAGGTCAGCTTCTCGAAGCTCGACATGAGCAACATCAACAACCCTGAGGCGATGAAGCCGGTCGCCACACGCATCGATGACACGGTGGATGCTGGCGCCAAGCCTCTGCCACCCGAGACGGCGGATGTGCGGCCTCTCGTCATGCGCTATGAAGGCACACTAACCGCTCAGGAAACGGGAGACTACGCACTCGGGCTGAAGGCGAGCGGCTTCTTCCGCATGCAGGTTGATGGCAATAACGTTACGTCGGCATACGAGGCTGATCCGTCCGAAGCAAAGCTCGGACAGGTTCACCTGGAAGCAGGCAAGCCTGCGAAGCTGCTGGTGGAGTACACCGCACCGGAGAAAGGGAATCCGAGTGCAGTTATGGTGTGGAATAAAGTCGACTGGCAGCCCAAGCCGGAAGCCGTCGAGGCTGCGAAAAATGCTGATGTCGTTGTCGCGGTCCTCGGAATCACCAGCGAACTGGAAGGCGAAGAGATGCAGGTAAGCGTGCCTGGATTCAAGGGCGGCGACCGTACCAGCATCGATCTGCCTAAGGCCGAGCAGGATTTGCTCGAGGCCGTTGCGGCTGCGGGCAAGCCGGTTGTTCTGGTGCTGACGAATGGCAGCGCGCTGGCTGTGAACTGGGCCAACGAACATGCGAATGCGATTCTCGATGCGTTTTATCCGGGCGAAGAGGGTGGCACGGCTGTGGCGGAGACGCTGTCGGGCAAGAACAACCCTGCGGGACGGCTGGCGGTTACCTTCTACAAAAATGTCGACGATCTGCCGCCGTTTGAGGACTACGCGATGAAAGGCCGGACATACCGGTACTTCACCGGAACTCCGCTCTACCCGTTTGGCTATGGGCTCAGCTACACGAAGTTCGACTACAGCGGCCTGCGCGTTGGAAAGGCCAGCGTTAAGGCCGGCGATCCGGTAACGGCTGATGTGACGGTGAAGAACACCGGAAGCCGCGATGGCGATGAGGTCGTGCAGCTATACCTGAAGTTCCCGAATACTCCGGGTGCGCCGCTGAAGGCGTTGCGCGGATTCCAACGCGTGCATCTCGCGAAAGGTGCGTCCCAGAAAGTTCACTTCGAATTGAAGGACCGGGACCTGAGCATGGTGACGGAAGCGGGTGAACCGGTGATTGCCGAAGGCGACTACTCGATGTTCATCGGCGGCGGCCAGCCGGACACATCCGCCCAGACGTTGAATGCAAAATTCCACATCAGTGGAACGAAGAGTCTGCCGGAATAGTTGCTTTCAATTGGAACAAAGAAGGGCGCCTCCAAGTGAGGCGCTCTTCTTCGTGCGCGACTGTTGCAGCTATTCAGGAACATTCTTCGAACGTGCGGTGTCTACATTGAGCACAGTGGTACTGATGGGAATGAACGGAGCGAGAACAAACTCCGCTCATGCGCCGCCTTAATATGGCGGACGGAGCGAGTCGGGCGATTGCGCCCTGAGTCGATCCGCGCCTCCACCGGCACGGCTGTTGACTGGAGGCTGATCATGTTTGAAGACTCGACCTTCGAATCCACCGGAAAGATCAAGACACGCAGCCGGCGATGGATGGTCGCGACTCTTGCGTTGAACGGGACAATCCTGGCGGGCTTGATTCTGATGCCGCTGATTTACCCAGATGCATTGCCACGGCACACGATTACATCTCTACTGGTTGCGCCGGAGGTGCCGAAGGCAGAAGTTCGGCCGGAGCCAGTCAGAGTCCAACCCGCCCGACCACATAATTTCACTGAATTCGATCAGGGAAGGCTCGTTGCGCCGGGGATAATTCCTCGAGCACCTCTCACTCCAAGTGGTCCTGAATTGCCATTCCACGCTGAAAACCTAGGAATGGATCAAGGCGATGGAACCATAGGTGGCGATGGCAAAGGTATCTTCAATGGGCAACATGTAACTATCGTGCATCCGCCCGTGCTCGCATCAATTCATCTCCCCTCGAGGCTGGTGGAAGGAAATCTCATCTACAAGAGCGTGCCGCAATATCCAGCTCTCGCGAAGGCAATGCGGGCTGAAGGGACAGTCGTGCTGCAGGCGATGATCTCGAAAGCCGGCACGATCGAGAATCTGCGTGCAATCAACGGGCCGCAGGTGCTGCAGCAGGCGGCCATCGACGCGGTGAAAACGTGGCGCTACAAGCCATACATGCTGAACGGGCAGGCTGTCGAAGTGGAGACGACGGTGAACGTGATCTTCAAACTGCAGTAAACGAGAGGAACTTCGCCGGTCTCCACTTCTTGAGCAGGCGCATCCAAACAGGTGCGCCTGTTTTGTTCGCCTCGCTCGAAGTGGCGCTGAGCACGTGCCATCGGCGACAATCGCTGATGCCATGCGAAAACTGAACCGCCGCGAATTCATGATGTCTGTTTCCGCCGCAGCTCTTGCCACAACAACGTCGAGTTTTTCAGCAACCAGCAAACAGCGCGTATTTGTTGCGTCGAACACGGCGGAGGGAATTCGTTCGTTCGATTGGAATGCAGCGACCGGCGACCTTACCGATGCTGGCGTTGCGGCCAAGGTCGGCATGGTGGACTGGATCTGCTTCTCGCCGGACCGCAAGTTTCTGTATGCGGCCTGTGAGGTCGACAGCTTCAACGGCAAGCCCACGGGAGAGCTGGCGTCATTTCGAGTGGCAGACGGAAAACTCGAGCAGCTTTCGGGCGTGAACTCGGCGAGCAAGGGTACATGCCACTGCGCCCTGGATCACACAGGAAATGTTCTGATCTCCGCTGACTATGGTGGCGGCAGCGCGGCGAGCTTCAAAGCCACGGATGGCAAGCTGAGTCCGCTTGTGTGGAGCGAGCACTACACCGTCCGTGGGCCAAATGCAGACCGACAGGAGTCGGCGCATGCGCACTTCGCTTCGTTCTCGCCAGACAATCGGTTTGCATACGTCAACGATCTCGGCGGAGACATGATTCACATTTATACGTTCTCGACGGAAACTGCGGAACTGAAGAGTGCTGGAGCCTATCATTCCGCACCGGGAGCGGGGCCGCGCACGCTGCACTTCCATCCCAACGGGCACATTGCATACTCGATGAACGAGATGGCATCGTCGGTGGACGTGCTGAAGTGGAATGAGGCGGATGGCAGCATGACTCGGATCAACACCGTAAATCTGCTTCCGCCGAATGCGCCGCTTCCAGATCCAAAGGAAGCTCCCCAGGGGAATACCGGTTGCGACACCGTGATCTCCCACGACGGACGCTTCGCCTACTTTGCGAATCGCGGTACGGATTTCCTCTACAGCTTCAAGGCGGATCCTTCCACGGGTGCGCTGACGCCGATCGAGAGAACCGGAACCGGCGGCAAGACACCGCGCAACTTCACGCTTGATCCGTCAGAGAAGTGGATGCTGGTGGCCGATCAGAATTCGAACAACCTGGCGGTGTTCGCGCGCGATGCCAAGACAGGCAAGCTGGCGAAAGAAGGCAAGAAGGCGGATTGTCCGACGCCGATGTGCATTTTGTTTGCCTAACCGACACAAGCACGGACGAAAGAAATGACTATGCTCCGATGAGTGCGGGGCGCCCCATTGCGGCAACCGTGCGCCTTTCATCTGGTGACTCAGTCGCAGGCTTCGCGGGGACGTGCACCATCTCCCAGGTGGAGCGGTCTTTCATCAGCTTAGCTACAAGCGCTGTATGCATGGCGTGGCCTGCGCGCTCGGCAACAACGAGACCTTCAATGCGGCGTCCCGCGAGAGCCAGATCTCCGATAAGGTCGAGCACCTTGTGCCGAACGTACTCATCGCTGAAGCGAAGGGGACCGTTCTCAGGACCGTGCGGTCCAAGGACAATTGCGTTCTCTTCGCTGGCTCCGCGGATCAGACCCATGTCGCGAAGCTTTTTTTCGTCTGCTTTGTATCCGAAGGTGCGGGCGGGAGCGATGAAGGTGCCGTAGGTTTCGGCGGCGAGATCGATGCTGGTTTCCTGGCGGCCAATGGGAGCGGGGAAGTCGATGGTGTACTGAATGCGGTAGCCGGAACCGGGATAGAGGCCGATGAACTTATCGCCCTCGCGGACTTCAATGGGGCTGAGAACCTTGATTGACTCGCGCTTTCGGCGTTGGGTTTTGATGCCGGCGTCGCGGAAGGCCTGCACGTAGGGGAGAGCGCTGCCGTCAAGGATCGGGAGCTCAAGATTGTCGATTTCGACGATAACGTTGTCAATTCCCATCCCGATGAGGGCGCTGAGTAGATGCTCTGTGGTGGAAATGAGCACGCCCTGGCGCATAAGACTGGTGGCGTAGCTGACCTTGGCGACGTTGCGGCCGTTAGCGGGAATCTCGAAGTTGTCCAGATCGGTACGGCGAAAGACGATTCCGGAACCAGCCGGGGCAGGCAGCAACCGCATGGTGACAGGGGCGCCAGAGTGCAACCCCACGCCGGTGAATTCAAGCGGGGCTGCGATGGTCTGCTCCAAGTGAGCGTGTTGAACCAAGGTGAATAAGCTCCAAAACGTGTCGGCTACAGCAACGCAGGGGTGTAACCGTCAGATTAGACGCGGAATAGGCGAACCAGGGTGTGGCAATTTGGCAACACCTTGTGGATACGCTAAGTGCCAATCTCTCCGTTGCCATGGAACTTGCGCCAAATGAATGACCTAGCTAGGCAACGCTGAAGTAACCTGCACCGACAAAGCGGTCAAGAAGGAGCCAGCGAAGTAAACTCGATCACTCAGGTTTCGCCGGAGCTTCGCTCGTGCGCTTCAGGCCGATTCTAGAGTCGCCAGTAGGGCGTCAGTGAATTGCGTCGTGCCGCAGGTCCCACCCACGTCGCGCGTTAGGCACTTGCGCTCGGCGTAGACGGTCTCAAGGGCCCTCTGAACCTTCGTGGCGGCTGCGGGTTCGTCAAGATGGTGGAGCATCAGGATTGCGGATTGCAGAAGGGCGGTGGGATTGGCCAGATCCTTACCGGCGATGTCCGGGGCGGATCCATGGACGGCTTCGAAGATGGCGCACTCGTGGCCCAGATTCGCGCCGGGCACCAGGCCGAGACCGCCGACAAACGCCGCACATAGATCGCTGACGATGTCGCCGTAGAGATTCTCGAGTAGCAGCGTGTCGTATTGGTAGGGATTCATGACGAGCTGCATGCAGGTGTTGTCGATGATGTGCTCGCCGTAGAAGACCTCTGGATACCCCTCCGACACCTTGCGGGCGCAGCGAAGAAACAGTCCGTCCGAAAGCTTCATGATGTTGGCCTTGTGAATGGAGTGAATCTTCTTGCGGCCGTGCTTGCGCGCATAGTCGAACGCGAACTTCGCGATGCGCGTTGAACCCTTCTCGGTGATGACCTTGATGCTTTCCACCACGCCGGGAACGACCTCGTGTTCGAGACCGACGTATTCACCTTCGGTATTTTCGCGAACGATGATGAGGTCGACGCCCGGCCACTTGGTCTCGAGGCCGGGGAGATTGCGGATCGGGCGGAAATTCGCGAAGAGATCGAACTGTTTGCGAAGAGTGACATTGATGCTTTTGAAACCGCCACCGATCGGGGTGGTCACGGGGCCCTTAAGGGCGACCTTATTGCGCGCGATGGAATCGCTGAGATCGGTGGGAATGTATTCGCCGAAGATTTCGAAGGCTTCTGCACCGGCGGCGAAGCGTTCCCACTCCCACTTGATGCCGGTGGCTTCGAGGATTCGAACCACGGCATGCGTGACTTCCGGTCCGATGCCGTCTCCGGGGATAAGCGTAACTTTGTGAGTTTTCGATTCTGGCATGATGCGTTGCTGGCTCCTGGCCTTCAGCTATTAGCTTATCCCGGAGCGCGGCAGGCGAGGTCGGCGATAGGCCCGCCCGAGATAGGCAGAACGAATCTGACACTCGCGAGACATTTCTCTGACAAGCGGCGTTCCGACCATACGGCAAAATCGTCTGGAGGACGCATCGATCCATGACGAGTCTGGCAGCGATCAAGAATGCCTGGGAGGATCTCGCCGAGCAGGACGCTATGGGGGCGATTCTTACCGACCCGTCTAAGGTTGGCGGGCGGTGGGATCTTCGAGAATTCATGCAGACCGGGGAGGCTGAGGTCGAGACCGTCCTGGGACACCTGACACGGATTGGCGAGATACCGGACTTCGGCGGCACGGCATTGGATTTCGGATGCGGTGTTGGGCGCTTGACGCAGGCATTGGCGAGCAGGTTCGCGTCCTGCGTGGGCGTGGATATCTCTACGCTGATGATTCGCAATGCTGTGACGCTGAACCAGCATGAGCATTGCGCTTATCAACTTGTCACGGGAAAGGTGCTGCCATTCGCCGACGGAACGTTCTCGTTCATCTACAGCAACATTGTGCTCCAGCATGTTCCGCGGAAGTACGCGATTGGATACCTGCGGGAGTTTGAGCGCGTGTTGAAGCCCGGCGGGATTCTCGTCTTCGGAGTGCAGGATTGTTTTGCGGCTCCTGACTTCGCGTCGAAGATGATTCGCATGCGCCACGTGCTGCGTCTCCGTTCGAGGCTGCGTGCCGCTCTGGGCAGATCCGGCGATATGCAGATGCACTTGTTTCCTGAGCGGCTCGTTCACAGAGCGCTGAGTGGATGCAGATTGGTGGATGTACAGGTGACGAATACGGCGGCGAAGGACTTCAATGGCCGGCTCAGATATCTGGACGAAGCTCCGACGCTCGGATACGTGGGGAAGCAGTATTGCGTCGTAAAGGATGGAGCGACCCGCAAACGATAGCGACGAACGCCAAGATGCCGGCTACTTCTTTGCTTTTCCTGTTCGGTGGCTCTCCAGCAGATCTTCCAACTCTTCCTTGAATTCGCGGACATCTTTGAAGTCGCGGTAGACCGACGCGAAGCGGATGTAGGCGACGGTGTCCAGGCCTTTAAGGTGCTTCATGATGAGCTCGCCTATCTCAGACGTGGTGCGTTCGCGCTCGGGAGCATCCATCAGGTAGGTTTCTGTCGCGTCGACAACCGTTTCCAGTTGTGTTGAAGAGACCGGCCGCTTTTCGCAGGCGCGAAGAAGGCCGCTGAGGATTTTCTGGCGGTCAAAACGTTCGCGCCGTCCGTCTTTCTTCACGACCATGTAGGGGATTTCATCGATGCGTTCATAGGTGGTGAAGCGACGATTGCACTTCTCACACTCGCGGCGGCGGCGAATGGAGTCAGCTTCTTTGCTTTCGCGAGAGTCAACGACGCGATCCTGAGGAAATCCACAGTAAGGGCACTTCATGCTAAGGGAATTCTATCGGAGGGGTCAGAGGGCGGAGATCAGTGATCGAGCGCTGGCAACTGAACTTAGCTCAGGAATTCGGCGATGGCGGTCACGACGGTCTGCTGTTCGTCTTCGCGGATCTCGGGGAAGATGGGTAACGCGAGGACTTCGCGCGCGGCGCGTTCTGACTCGGGAAAATCGCCCTCGACGTAGCCGAGGCTCTGAAGCGCGGCTTGCATGTGCAGCGGAACGGGGTAGTAGATCTCAGAGCCAATTTTTCGTGCTGAGAGGAACTCACGCAGGTCGTCGCGCCGGGCGCTGCGAATAACGTATTGGTGCCAGACATGGTGGGCGCCTGGAACTTCGCTGGGCAGAACAATGCCTTTTGCGGGATAGGGTCCTGTCTCGGCGAGGCCAGCCTTGCGGAAGAGTGAATGGTAGCGTTCGGCAACGGCCCGACGGGCGTCGTTCCAGCCCACGATGTATTTGAGCTTGATTTCAAGTATGGCGCCCTGAAAGCCATCGAGGCGGGTGTTCCAGCCAAGTTCATCGTGATAGTAACGACGCCGCATTCCGTGCTGGCGGAGCATGCGGGAGCGCTCGGCGATTTCATCGCTGTTTGTAGTGACCATGCCGGCGTCTCCGGCGGCACTGAGGTTTTTGGTGGGATAGAAGCTGAACGCGGCGGCATCGCCCAGTGCGCCGGCGGCTTTACCCTTCCACCTGGCGCCCCATGCCTGGGCGGCATCTTCGACGAGCTTGAGGCCAAATTCGCTGCCGATTTTCGAAAGCGCGTCCCAGTCGGCACATTGGCCATAAAGGTGGACTGGCAGGATCGCCTTCGCATTGGCAGCCGCGGGGGTGTCCAGAGCGCACCGGACGGCATTGGGATTGAGGTTGAAGGTGATCGGATCTATATCGGCCAGAACCGGCTGCGCTCCGGCTCGGAGAATCGAGCTCACGGAGGCGAAGAAGCTGAATGGAGAGGTCACGACGGCATCGCCAGGCCCGATCTGGGCAGCGGCGAGGGCGAGCCAGAGGGCATCCGTGCCGGAAGAGCAGCCGATTGCGTGGCTTACACATAGTTGGGAGGCGGCGGCGCGCTCGAAGGACGCAACCTGCTCTCCAAGAATGAATTGCTGCGTCTCTAGGACATGCTCAAGGGCACCCAGGAGCTCCCTGTGAAGGGGCTCGTACTGACGTTTCAGGTCGAGCATCGGGACGGCAATGGCCGTCTTGTTCTGGGAGGGTGCTGATTGCAGAGGGTCTGGCACAGATCATGGTAACAGCAGGTTCCGTCTGCCAGGTTACCCCGTCGAAGGCTCCGGATTGTGACGGGCAGCATCCGGGTTCCGAAGAGGTTTCAGGTTGAAAAGGTTAGGGAACAGCTATATTGTGGTCACATTGCGGGATTTGGCGGCACTGGGGCTTCCGATGCCGTCCCCGGCTTTTTGTCTTCTAACAAGGGCGCAGCAAGTTTGCATCCAACAAATCTAAGTAAAGAAGCAGGAGATCGGCATATGGATAACAAGCCGGCACAGAACATTCAGGACACTTTCCTGAATACAGTTCGCAAAGACAAGACCCCCATCACGATTTATCTGGTCAGCGGCGTGAAGCTAACCGGAAAGATCCGCTCTTTCGACAAGTACTCCGTGCTGTTGGAGAACAATAGTCAAGAGCAGTTGATTTTCAAACACGCCATTTCGACCGTGGTAAGCAATCGGAGCGTGATGCATTCAGAGCATCGCCCCGCGTTGACCGGCATGGGGCCCGCCGCAGTTCCGGCGCCCGCACCGCCGGCAGCGAACGCAGAGCAGAGATAAGACAGGGAGCGCCGTACCTTGGCAGTTGAAGGCGGCACCGGGATCCGAGGCCGGAACCATCCCATGGCTGATGCAGGCCGTTGGGATGGCTCGGCGGAGCGCGCCGTTCTCGTCGGGGTGGACCTGACGTCTGGCGGTCGCCGCAGCCGGCCGGTTCTCGATCGTGCGCGCAGAGCGGCGGTGCGCCCAGATGCCGATGAACTTGAGGAATCGGCTGCGCAGGAAGCGGATCGCAGCGATGGCGCAGGTGTGCCTGCTATAAACTCGCCAGGCCTGGACGCCGAGGAATCACTCGCGGAGTTTCGCGAACTCGTGCGGAGCGCCGGCGGTGAGATTGCTGCGGAGCTAATGCAGCGACGCTCGCGGCTCGATCCCGCGACACTGATCGGACAGGGCAAGGTGGAGGAGATCGCTGGTGTTGCGGCTTCCACGAACGCCGACCTGGTTCTTTTCGATCATGATCTTAGCCCTACCCAGTTGCGGAACCTTGAAGCGGCTTTGCCGTGCCGTGTCCTGGATCGGACACAACTGATCCTGGATATTTTCGCCCGGCATGCGCGAACGCGCGAAGGCCAGTTGCAGGTGGAACTGGCGCAGCTTGAGTACATGCTGCCGCGGCTGACTGGGCGCGGCAAATCCATGTCGCAGCTTGGCGGCGGCATAGGAACCCGAGGCCCGGGAGAAACACAGCTAGAAACCGATAGGCGGAAAATTCAGCGCAGGATCGATCAGGTCAAGATCGATCTTGAAGCTGTGCGCCGCGTTCGCCGGCAGCAGCGTCAGCGGCGCGAGGCGGTGCCGGTGCCAACCGTGGCACTGGTGGGCTACACGAACGCGGGCAAGAGCACGCTGTTCAACCGGCTCACCGGCGCGCATGTGCTGCAGTCGTCGCGCATGTTCGCAACGCTCGATCCTAAACTGCGGGCCGTTGAGTTGCCGAGCAGACGCAAAGTGCTGTTGAGCGATACGGTGGGCTTCATTCGCAACTTGCCGCATACGCTGGTGACGAGCTTCCGCGCGACGCTGGAAGAAGTAGAGCAGGCGGAGATCCTGTTGCACGTGCGCGATGCTTCGTCGACCTACGGAGAAGAACAGAAGGCGCAAGTGGAGAAAGTGCTCGACGAACTCGAGGCGTTGAGCAAGCCACAGATCGAGGTCCTGAACAAGATAGACTTGCTCGATGCGCATGAGCGAGAAGGCCTCGCCGAACGCGAGCAACATCGCCATCCCGAGGTCACTGTTTCGGCACAGACGGGCGAAGGCATGGAGGCACTGCTTGAGGCGATCGACCGGGTGCTGTTTTCCGATCCTCTCATTGAGACGGAGATGCGCGTACCGCAGAGCGATGGTTCAGCGCTCGCTGCTATCGACGCCGGAATGGTGGTGCATGAGCGGAAGTATGAGGGAAACCTCGTGCGTCTGAAGGTCAGCGGACCCGCGTCGCTGGTGGGGCGGCTGCGCAAATATCGGGTTCGTGACGGTCAAGAGCCAGCGAGCGGAGATGATCAGGACTTGAGGAGGCTCAGTGAAGCAGAGCGGCAGTGAGCAGGTCGCATCCATCACTACTCTTCAGAGCCGCGAGATTTATCGCAATCAGTGGCTACGGCTGCGCGAAGACAAAATCCTGCGCTCGAATGGAAAGGAAGGGATCTACAGCGTCGTCGATAAAGAAGATTGCGCCGTCATCCTTCCCATCCAGGACGACAAAGTGTGGCTCGTTGAGCAGTTTCGATACACGATCCAGGAACGTTCACTCGAGCTTCCTCAGGGCGGCTGGGAGATGGAGATCGAGGATCCCGAGGAGTTGGCGCGCGGGGAATTGAAAGAAGAAACCGGACTGCACGCGGCGGAGATGGTCTATCTCGGATTTTTATGGATCGCATACGGCTTTTGCCGCCAGAAACAGCACGTTTTTCTGGCGACGGGGCTGACACTGAAAGAGAGCGATCCCGATGAAGAAGAGCACGATATCGTCATCCATACAAAGCCCGTGGAAGAGTTCGAGCAAATGATGACAGACGGACGGATTCGCGACGTATGCACCGTCGCAGCATGGGGCTTATATCGGATGTGGAGAGAAAAGCAGCGGTCAGTGCTCAGTGATCAGAACGTTCCGAGAGATCAGCAGCACCAGCTGAGAGCTGAAAGTAAGAGCTAACAGCCAGTAGCCGCCGCTCTCACCAGATTTGCACTCGCTCATTTGATGGCAGATAGAGCTTCTCGTCTGGCTTCACATCGAAAGCCCTGTACCACTCGTTCTGATTCCGAACTTCGAAGACCCGCCAGTGATCCGGAGAATGTGTGTCCGTGAGCACTTCATTACGCAGGGTTGCGGGGCGCAGTTTTGCAGCCCATGACTGCGCGTATGCAATGTAGAACTGCTGATCGCCGTTGAACCCATCCAGTTCTGGTGCTGGTTGCCCGTTCAGTGAAGCCTTGTAAGCATCGTATGCAGCTGCGAGTCCCGCGTCGTCAGCAATATTTTCGGCCAAGGTCTGCTTGCCGTTCAGAGCCAGATCGGGGAATGGTTTGTAGGCGTCATACTGCGAAACCAGCCGGGCAGCAACCGCGTTGAAATGCGCAAAGTCTTCCTTGGTCCACCAATTGCGCAGACGACCTTTTGAGTCGAATGCGCTGCCTTCGCTGTCGAAGGTGTGGCTGATCTCGTGGCCGATAACGGCGCCGATGGCTCCGTAGTTCGCAGCGGCTGGCGCATGTGCGTCGAAAGATGGAACCTGGAGAATGGCGGCGGGAAAGTTAAGCGAGTTCTGCAACGGCAGGTTGACGGCGTTGATGGTTTGCGGGGCCATGCACCAGCGCTTGCGGTCCACAACGGTGCCGATCAGAGCGCGTTCACGCTGAAACTTCGCCTGTCGGCTTCGCGACAGGTTGCCCACGATATCATCTGGCTTGACTTCGAACTTTTCCTCCTCCCATTGATCTGGGTATCCGATGCCGACGTAAAGAGAGTCCAGTTTGGCGACGGCTTGAGATTTGGTGGCAGGCGCCATCCAGGAGATGCTCTGGAGTCGTTGACGGTAGACGGCGATCAGGTTCGAGACCATCGCCTGCACCTGTGCCTTCACCTCGGGCGGGAAATGCCGCTGGACGTAGAGGCGACCCAGTTCGCTGGGTAAGTGCCCATCAACAACTGCAACACCGCGCCGCCAACGTGGTTGCTGAACAGAGACGCCGTTGAGGTTCTTGCCCCAGAATTCGAATTCCTCATCTGCAAATGCCTTCGGAAGAACGGACGCATACTCCTCAAGCGCGTGGAAAGTCAGCCAGTCCTTCCAGTCGACGAGCGGAGTCGACGCGACGAGTGCCGATTCGCCGGTGAAGGCACTCGGCTGCCAGACGTAAAAGTTGGGCTGCTTATCGAGGCCGGCGGCATGGAAGTACTCGGTCCAATCGAGGCCGGGAGCCTTCGATGCAAAGTCGGCGGGCTTCCAGATGTTGTTTGCTTTGTGAACGTCGTTATCTTCTGCGAGGGTCCAGTGGGTCTGGGCAATGGCGTGTTCGAGGGTGACGACCCGTTTCGCACGATTCTCAGGGTTGTCGAAGCCGGCGAGCTTTAGAAGTGTTGCGATGTGCTGTTCGTACTTGGAGCGGATCTCGCGCATCGACTCGCTGTCAGAGAGGTAGTATTCGCGGTCAGGAAGAACGATGCCACCCTGCAAGAGATAGGCATGGTAGTGGTCGGAGTCGTCGAACCCGGGTGCCACCCACATGCCGAATAGATTCTCAGTGTGAAAGTTGGTCATGTTCAGGGCATCGACGTCGGCGCGCAGGGTCTCGCCCAGAGCGCGTGCGAGCGCATGCTTGTCTCTGATCGCAGCGATGGCCTTTAGATGCGCCTCGACGGGCTTTGTGCCAGCAGCTTCAATTGCGGTCTCATCCATGTAGGAGAGATAGAGATCAGCGATGCGGCGGGAGGTCGCATCTTGCGCCTTGGCAGACTCGTCGATCAAGTCTTTGAGTTTTTGCTCATGCTGATCGTAGATATCAGAAGCTGGGCTTTCAAAGGCTCGATCGGGGCGTATCTTTGTGTTCTTCTCCCACACGCCGTTGGAATAGAGGTAGAACTCGTCGCCGGGACGTACCGATTTATCCATGTAAGAGGGGACAACCGCGGGGCCGCTCGTTGGAGATGATTGCTGAGAAAAAGCAGTGCCGGCGAGTAGAAGAACAGCGGCGAAGAAGGAGGAGAAACGAGAAATAGTTCTGTGAATGCGGTTCAAGTCTTAGCTCCACTAACCAAACACGAATGCTACATCAGACGGTTGAAGAGCCCTTGTGGTTTGGGATGAGTGAACAACAAGCGGGGATGGTGGGGACAGGTAAAGGGGCCGCGAGTTTCAAATAGGACAAAAGTGCTGCCGGGCTCACTTCAAGTTGAAGAACTCGCTCATGTCTACTGCCGGGGCTGCAGCGCCGGGAGGATTTGAAAGGCTGAGCACTTCCATAATGGTTCGCAGCAGGTTTTGGTGCTGGTACACGCCTTTTGTGGTTTGGGTGTACCCGGCTTTGACGATCGGTCCCCAGAAGACGCATGCGACATGGCCGCCACCATTGGCTATGTCCGGGTTAACGGATTCGTCGAAGAGAACGATCAGCAGGCCGTCTCCGCCAGCCTGAAAGGCAGGGTTGGCTGCGAGAGGTCCGACGATGTTCGATTGCAGCCAGTTGTCTGCGGCTTGCGGAGTGCCGTTATGAGCATCGTCGTTCAGGTCGGGAACGATGAATGAGAAGGCCGGCAGCGTTTTGTTTGCAGCGTCGGTAGTGAACTGCGGGAACGGCTGAATGACCTGATTTGCAACCTGAGCGCTACTTGCCACATCGGAGAGCATCGCGAACGGATTGTGGCGTATCACGTATAGACCGGTGTTGCCTCCCACGTACCCCTGTTTGATCCCTTCTGCATAGACTTTGAAGCTCATCTTTGCGGAGAGCATTCGTCGAGCGATGCTGTCGACATCCCAGGCTTTCGTTGAGCTGTCGTCGAGAGTTAAAACCTGACCGGTGGTGAGCATGAAGTAATTCGGGATCGATGGGTGAGCATCGGCAAAGTAGTTGTTGGCCAGGGCGCCGGCCTTGATCAGCGCGTTGAGGTGAGGCCAGGCGCTCATATTCCCCGCAACGGAGGTGTAGCTCTGGTTTTCCTCCATGACGACGACAACATGCTGACTTTTCGGCATCCCGGCAGGCGCGGGCGTTGGCGACGAGGGCGGGTTGGACGAGATCGAGGCTTTTCCTCCGCATCCCGTTAGCACCAATCCAATAAGTACACCGGCTCCGGTCAGATTCCGAAGCTTGTTGAATCGAGGTCGAAATAAATGATCCATGGCAGCGAAAGAATCGGACCCGGCTTTAGTCCAATCCTCGATCATTCAGAGTGGCTGCCAGGATCCATGGTTGTACGCAATCACCGGATTGAACTTTGGCTCGTTCGCCGAATCAGGTCTTCTCCTGCCTTAACTGCAAAAGATAACCGGAGTTGTCGCGAATCGCGAACTCCCGCATGCCGTATTCGAAGTCTTCGATCGGATACTCGATCTTGCAGCGATCCTTCAGGCGTTTCCACAATGCATTGACTTGATCCGCAGCCTTAATGGATTCACCGTCAGCACAGGGGTGAGGCCAAGCATGGTCAGGAGTCCTACTCCGAAAACCATGCTATCGAGTCACGCTGACGAGTATCGATCGGCTGATTCAAATCGATAAAAAGCGCCAGGATCTCGAGGGATCCTGGCGCTTAGATCTCGCTTTGGTTGTAGCTTAGTTCTGAGGTTGGGGAGCCGAGCCGTCTGGGGCCGGAGGCGGCGGTCCACCGGGACCTCCTCCTGGACCATTGCGGCGCATGCGATCCCGCATGGCATCAAACTTTTGCTTCTGATCGTCGTTCAGCAGAGCCTTGATGGAGTTATTGGTTCCCTCGTTGATGGTTCGCCCCTGGGTGCGGCGGTCTTCAGGGGCAGCGGACTGATCCTGAAACAATGCCTGCATCTTCTGCTGGCGATCGACAAGCAGTGGCTTGATCTGCGTCTGCTGATCGGTGGTCAGGTTGAGCTCGCGAGTAAGGCGCTCGAGCTGACGATCGGGATCCATGCGCATGCCGCGGCGACCCATGCCTTGCTGGGGCGGTCCGGCCTGATTCTGATCGGGTGGAGGGGGAGGGGTGTCCTGTGCAAGGGCAGCACCGGCGCCGCCAACCGTGAGCAGGCCGCCAAGGGCCAGTGTTAAAAGTCTAGTTTTCATATAAGTTGTGAATCCTCCGATTCTAGGAAGAGCACGAGCGTGTTGAATGCTCTTTGACATCTGCGAGGCGCATCTTGCTTCCGCGCAGCGTGTACAGCAACGTAGACGCGATTCCTCGCATCAAGATGCGGTGGTGCGCTCAAATTTCACAGTGCCCACGCCAGATGTAAACGTGTTCCGGAGACCTGCGGAAGCACAAGGCTATCTCGAATCTGCGGCTTCCGCGCTTCGATCATGGGCCTGCACTTTTTCTTCCTGATACTCCTGAATGTGCTCATAAACCTTCTCCGGAAACTTGAGATTGCGGTAGACGTTCCCGCAGTCGGGGTCGTCGGGATCGGGAAGAATTGGGAACTGCTGCTGGGACTGCCACGCCAGAATTCGTTCGCGGCGTGGCGGACTGTAGTTGCGGCTTTCCACCTGACGCAGCAGCGCTACCGTTTCCTCAGGGTTTGTTCCCGAGTCTCTGTTCAGCCATCCGATGATCGCTTCCTCGGGGAGAAAATGGTGAGCGACCATGGCAAATACGAGACGGCCATAATGGCCGATATCCTGTCCCGCTTCGAGGGCGGCGAGCAGGTGAGCCATCATCGGCTCGTTGCGCAGGTCCGAGAGTACAGCGTCTTTCGTCGCCTCGAGTTCAGGGTCGGGTTCTATCATTGCGACGCGAGACGAGGCATTGGGCTCCTGATTCGAACGAGCCTCCTCCATCAGCTTGAGGCGCTCTTCCAGCTGTTCCACACGACGTTCTGCCTGCTCAGCACGTGCCTCAGCCTGGTGAAGTCGGTTGGTTTTCTCAGTTTGAGAACTATCTGAAATGGCGTGGCGCAGGCTCATGGTCTACTCCTTCGCCTTTTATTTGCCTTTCAGATGCGGCAGAGACGAGGGATGTTGCATGAGCGCAATTTTGAGCCGCCCGATTGAGGGTGCAACGTTGCGCAGTTCGGTCCCAGCGGCTCATATCGCTGAGTGCCTAGATGTGAGGATGCGCGATCGCTATAGAGAAGGGACGCGATTGTGCTTCGCGGATCGCCTGAGTAATGGGAAAAATTCCTCGGAAAAATGAGAGGCGGGCCGGTCGGTAATGGGAGTGGAAGGACTTCCCAAAACCGACTGCCCGCTGGACCCTGAACCGGGTCTAGGTGGTATCGTTAGTGTAGGCCTGTTACGCGGGAAAGCAAGCTATTTTTTGAAACGTATTCTCGATTCGTGACAGCAGTCACAGCAGCCTCCCACATGACGCCGTACGGCGTTGACCGTTGGGGTTTGCCCCTGATAAAAAAAGGTGTTCTAGCTCTCCGGAAAGACCCTGTCTGCCTGAGTTAATCGAAAACAAAGCATGGAAGATATTACTCAACAAGTCGGTGCGCTCCTGCTCGGTGCGGTCCCCACAATTCTGCTCTTTGTGGTGCTGGTAGCGGCCTATCAACTTCTGGTCCAAGGCCCATTGAATCGTGTGCTGGCGGAACGTCGAGCACGAACCGAAGGCGCCGTAGAGAATGCGCACAAAGCGATTGCGGATGCAGAGGCAAAGGCAACCGAATATGCCGACAAGCTGAGGCTTGCCCGGGCCGAGATCTTCAAGATGCGTGAACAGCGCGCAAGGCAGCGTAATGCAGAGAGAGATGCAGCTCTCGATGAGACGCGAAAGGCGGCGGGTGCGAAAGTAGCCGAGGCACGCAATGAGATCGATTCGGAAGCCGACCGGGCGCGGCAGACGATTCAGGGTTCTGCGGGAGAGTTGGCCAATCAGGTGGTACGAGCGGTTCTTCCGCTAGCTGCCGGGAGTTCCCGTTGAAACATCGGCTGACACGCATTCAAATTAAGTTCCGGCACTGCGGGGCATCGCTGCTTCTATTGCTGACCTTGTTGTCCGCTGCCCCCCGGGCAGTGATGGCTCAACAACCAGAGCCTTCTGCGCAGCCGTCGATTGAAACACCCGCAGAAGAAGCAAAGAATCCGCCGCATACAGAGGCCGCCAAGTCCGAAGAGGAAAACAACGATCAGTACCGTCACGCCCCGATTGTCGAGTCGCTGGCGAAGCTGATGCACATGGATGTGGAAACAGCGGCCAGGACGTTTGAGATCTTCAACGTGAGCATTGTGGTGCTGGGCATCGTGATTCCGCTGATTCGGATCATGCCGCGGCTCCTGCGCAGCCGTTCGCAGAAGATCCAGGTCGACATGGAGAGCGCGCGGAAGACAACTGAGGACGCGAACAGGCGTCTGAGCGCGGTCGAAGCAAAGCTGGCAAGCCTCGACAGCGAGATCGCGAAGTTCCGTTCCGAAGTCGAAGAACAGATCGTCAAGGACGAGCAGCGGAGCAAGGCGGCTCTGGAAGAGGAACGGACGCGCATCGTGGCCTCAGCCGAGGCGGAGATCGGCGTCGCGGCAGCGCAGGCCAAACGCTCGCTCCGGCATTTTGCAGCGGATCTTGCGATCGATCAGGCGGCGAAACAGCTGGTGCTTACGCCTGAGACGGATCGCGCGCTGATTGCGCAGTTTGTCAGCGAGGCGGGTGACGGCGGGATGAACGGCGGAGGGAGGGCCTGATGGCGGCGGCATTTGCAGCGCGGTACGCTCGGGCATTCGCCGATGTTGTGGCTTCAGCAAAGCTGGATGCAGCAGGGCTCGACCGGCAGCTCACCGATTTTCTGGCAACGTGGGACGGCAGCAAAGAGTTGCGTGAGTTGTTCATGAACCCGGCGGTTCCGGCGGTGCAGAAGGTCGAGATTCTCGACAAGCTGAATGCCAGGATGGGCTTGCAGCGCGAACTGCGCAACCTGATTGCGGTGCTGATCAACAATGACCGCATAGGCGAAGTGAGCCAGGTCGCAACTGCATGGCGCGCGGAGATGCAGGAGCGGCTGGGCATTCGGCAGGCGGAGATCGTGACGGCGCGGCAGCTAGGGGAAGCCGAGCGGGCGGAACTGGTGGCCGGAGTCGGCAAACTGGCCGGAGCGCGCATCGAGCCGACATTCAAGTTGGATCCAGGAATCATCGGCGGCACGGTTGTGCGGATCGGATCGACGGTGTGGGACGGGTCGGTTCGCGGCAGGCTGGAGCGCCTCAAAGAAGCATTGGTCAGCGGTTAGGGCCTAGTATCAGTCATCAGTTGTCATCAAGTAACGAACAGAATCAAGCAATCGGTTTTTGGTGGTCAGTAAAAAGAGATTCTCGGAGCCAGCGGCGAGATCAGGCGGTCGGCAACTGAGAACTGTGAACTGAAAACTGGGAACTGCAAGGAACTTGCAAAATGGCTCAGATCAAAGCAGACGAGATTACACAACTACTGCGCGAGCAAATCGCGAACTACGACTCGAAGGTCCAGGTGGATGAGGTGGGAACTATCACCTCGCTGGGCGACGGTATCGCGCGCCTCCACGGACTCGACAAGGTGATGGCCGGCGAACTGCTTTCCTTCCCTCACGGCATTGCCGGACTGGCTCTGTCGCTCGAAGAGGACCAGGTGGGAGCGGTGGTGCTGGGCGACTACACCGAAATTCGTGAAGGTGACGAGGTCAAGCGCACGGGGAAGATTCTCTCGGTGCCGGTTGGCGATGCCATGATCGGGCGCGTAGTGAATGCGCTGGGCGCACCAATTGACGATAAAGGTCCGATTGCGACCACGCAGATGAACCCGGTGGAGCGTCTCGCGCCAGGAATCATTGATCGCCAGGGCGTTCGTGAGCCGATGGCGACTGGTTTGAAGGCCATTGACGCCATGATTCCGATTGGCCGCGGACAGCGCGAACTGATCATCGGCGATCGGCAGACGGGCAAAACCGCGGTGCTGCTCGACACCATCATCAACAACGCCAAGAACAATCTGATTTGTATCTACTGCGCTATCGGGCAAAAGCGTTCGTCCATCGCCCAGGTTGTGCAGACGCTCACTGAAGCCGGCGCGATGGGACACACCATCATCGTGGCAGCTTCCGCTTCAGAACCGGCGCCAATGCTCTATCTTGCGCCCTATGCTGCAACGGCGATCGGCGAGTACTTCCGCGACAATGGCAAGCACGCTCTCGTGATGTATGACGATCTTTCGAAGCACGCAATGGCATACCGCGAAATCTCGCTGCTTCTTCGCCGCCCGCCGGGCCGCGAGGCGTATCCGGGCGACGTGTTCTACCTCCACTCGCGTTTGCTGGAGCGGTCCTCGAAGCTGAGCGAGAAGCGCGGCGGCGGTTCCCTGACAGCGCTGCCAGTCATCGAGACACAGGCCGGCGACGTCTCGGCGTACATCCCGACGAACGTAATTTCGATCACGGATGGTCAGATCTTCCTCGAGACCGACCTCTTCAACTCCGGCGTGCGTCCGGCGGTGAACGTGGGACTTTCGGTTTCGCGCGTAGGGTTCTCGGCGGCAATCAAAGCGGTGAAGCAGGTTGGTTCGACTCTGAAGCTGGATCTGGCGCAGTATCGCGAACTGGCTGCATTCGCGCAGTTCGGTTCGGACCTTGATCCCCTGACGCAGAAGCAGCTCAATCGTGGCCAGAGGTTGACGGAGTTGTTGAAGCAGCCGCAGTTCCATCCGCTCACGTGGCAGCAGCAGGTCACGATTCTGTTTGCGGGTACCCAGGGCTATCTAGACGATCTGGAAGTTAAGGACATTCGCGCATTTGAAGATGGTCTGCACAAGTATTTCGGAAGCGCGCAGACGGCATTGATGGACGATCTGACCAAGAAGAAGCAGCTTGATGACGACGTCCGCAACCGCATGCATGCGGCAATGAAGGAATACAAGGCGAATTTCCTGGCGGAATTGCAAACGGCTAAGGCATAGCGACCAATGGCGAACGTACTGGATCTACGACGGCGCATACGCAGCGTGAAAAACACGCGGCAGATCACCAAGGCTATGAAGATGGTCTCGGCGGCGAAGCTGCGTCGCGCGCAGGAGCGGGCAATGGCAGCGCGGCCCTACGCGAAGATGATCACCAGCGTATTGGAGTCGCTCACTCGCCGCGTGGATATCTTCGACGAAGAGACGGGCAATCTGCGCCATCCTTTATTTGCCGCTCGGCCCGAGAAACGCGTGCTGATCGTTGTCATCAGCGGAGACAAGGGCTTTGCCGGTGCATTCAACGCAAACATCACCAAGACGGCATTCCAGTTCATCAGCGGCAATCAGGAGCGCGAGATCGACGTCGAGGCTATCGGGCGCAAAGGTCGCGACCTGCTGCGAAGGAGGTTTCCTACCGCGACCTACACGGAGCAGACGGACGAGAGCGGCGGCAAGCGCCAGGTCCGCAACGAGCGCAAGGGCAAGGTTGAGATTACGGGAGATCATCCCGGCATGCTGCTCAAGCTCGAAGCGAACCGCGTTTTCGAGCTGGCGCAGAGCATCATTTCGCGGTATGTGCACGAAGAGATTGACGCGGCCTACATCGTCTACAACGAATTCAAGTCGGTCATCTCACAGCGTCTGGTAGTCGAGCGCCTGCTTCCAATTATCGAGATCGGAAAGTCGCAGATCACGGGCGCCGAAGAGCAGACGCCGGAGCAGCGGGAACGTGCGGCGCATGCGGCTCTCAGTGCAGGCATCACGCTCGAAGAGGCCGACACCGAGGAAGCCGACGAAGAATCGAAAAAGTTTGGCACCGCCAATGTGGACTACATCTATGAGCAGCCGGCCGAAGAGCTGTTCAATGGTCTGCTGCCGCAATATGTGTCGGCAATGCTGTATCACGCGATGACGGAGTCAGTCGCGGCGGAACATGCAGCGCGCATGACGGCGATGGATTCAGCAACGAACAACGCATCGGACATGATCGACTCGTACACGCTGGAGATGAATCGCGTGCGGCAGGCAGCGATCACGAAGGAAATCATTGAAATCGTTTCAGGAGCGGCGGCTGTGTAAGTCGTCAGCTACAGGATGCCTGGTCCCCAAAAGCGAGGGACCTAGGGCACCCAGATACCAAGTTTGTATTTGAGAAGGCGAAGAGAATGGCAGAAAACATTGGCAAGGTAATTCAGATCTCCGGACCCGCGGTGGACGTGCAGTTTGAAGAAGCGACGATGCCGCCTATTTTTCAGGCGCTCCGGGTAACGAGCGACGGCTTCAACGTGCCGGATCCGATAAACGTTGTGCTGGAGGTTCAGCAGCACCTGGGCGAAGGCCGTGTGCGCACCGTCGCGATGGAAGCGACCGACGGTATGGTGCGCGGGATGAAAGCCATCGATCTTGGCGGGCCGATCCGCGTTCCCGTGGGCAAGGAGACGCTAGGTCGCGTAATCAACGTCATCGGCGAGCCTGTGGATGAACTTGGTCCGATCGGCGAGAAGACGCGCATGCCCATTCACCGCCCGGCTCCTCTATTCGACGAGCAGTCAACGCACGAAGAGATGTTCGAGACGGGTATCAAGGTCATCGACCTGATCCAGCCATTCTTGAAGGGCGGTAAGATCGGCCTGTTCGGCGGCGCCGGTGTGGGCAAGACGGTCGTCATCATGGAGCTGATCAACAACGTAGCCAAGAACCACGGCGGCTATTCGGTGTTTGCCGGTGTGGGTGAGCGTACCCGTGAAGGCAACGACTTGTGGACGGAAATGACTGAGTCTGGTGTGATCAAGCCCGGAAAGTTCCAGGAGTCGAAGTGCGCACTGGTTTACGGCCAGATGACCGAGCCGCCCGGAGCGCGTCTGCGCGTAGCGCTGACGGGGCTGACCGTAGCCGAGTACTTCCGCGATGTCGAAGGCTCCGACACTCTGCTTTTCATCGACAACATCTTCCGGTTTACGCAGGCAGGTTCTGAGGTGTCCACTCTGCTCGGCCGTATGCCTTCAGCCGTCGGATACCAGCCGAATCTGGCAACCGAGATGGGCGAGTTGCAGGAGCGTATTACATCAACCAACAAGGGCTCGGTGACTTCGGTGCAGGCAGTCTATGTGCCCGCCGACGACTTGACCGATCCAGCGCCAGCTACGACGTTTGCTCACCTCGATGCGACCACCGTGTTGAGCCGTCCGTTGTCGGAACTTGGCATCTATCCCGCCGTCGATCCGCTGGCTTCAACATCGCGCATTCTCTCGGCGCGCATTGTAGGCGACGAGCACTACGCCGTTGCGCAGGGCGTGAAGCGGATTCTGCAGCGGTACAAGGACCTTCAGGACATCATCGCAATTCTCGGTATCGACGAGCTTTCGGAAGAAGACAAGCTCACCGTGGCGCGCGCGCGTAAAGTGCAGAAGTTCCTTTCACAGCCGTTCCACGTGGCCGAGCAGTTCACGGGTATCCCTGGGGCGTATGTGAAGATTGCGGACACCGTGCGCAGCTTCAAAGAGATTATCGATGGCAAGCACGACAGCGTGCCCGAGCAGGCCTTCTACATGAAGGGCGGCATCGAGGAAGTGCTGGAGACCGCCGAGAAGCTGAAGGCATCGGCGTAAAAACAGAGTGTTCAGCGGACCGTGATCAACGCTCAGTAAAAGCTGATCCGGCAGAAGAATAACTGGCTGAACACTGAACACTGAACACTGAACACTGAACACTGAGAGCTGATCTATGGCTGACGAATCAAATTCGCTGCGGGTTCGGCTGGTGTCGCCGGAACGCGTTCTTTTTGACACCACGGCGGATGCCGTCGAACTTCCGGCCAAGAACGGCTACATGGAGGTGCTCTACGGGCACGCTCCTCTGTTAGCCGAGCTAGGCGCTGGCGATGTGCGGCTACATGGCGCGCGCGATGGCGGCGACCGGGTTTACAACGTGAGCTGGGGATTCGTCGAGGTTCTTCCTGACCGTGTGACGATCCTGGCCAACGACGCTCTCAAGCCCGAGGAGATTGACGTTCAGCGGGCGCAGCAGCAGCTAGATCGCGGCCAGAAAGAGTGGCAGGAGGCCGGCGACAGCGAAGAGAAGTATGCCGACGCGCTGCACCGCATCGCTGAAGCCGAGGCCAAGCTAGCCACGGCCCACGAGAAATAAGAGGGTTCCGCACCCGCAGAGCGGAAATTGACGAAGGCCCTGCTCAGATGAGCAGGGCCTTCGCCATTAGGACTTACTGTGTTGTAATTCCACCGTTCATGCCATTGGGGTAGAAGCCGCCGGAAGAGCGTCCTCCTCCGTATACGACGTTGAGAACCTGAGACGGAGTTCTTGCGACAGCAAGTGCCTTGGAATTCAGGTCGAAGATGGCCGCCCTGGTCGGCGGAATGTCGAGCGCATCGACGGCAGGGCTGGCAACGCCGTTGCCGACGCACTCCCACCGGATCGCGCCGGAGTGCATTGCTTCGGCGCTAAGGATGGCGGCCGCGGCCGAGAGATAGGCCGAACTGGTGATGAATGGGGCCGCGCCAAGGTAGGCGCTCACACCGACATCTTCAAATTGACGAGCCAGCTTCAGCCAGCTGCTGACGCTCGAATATCCGTAGCCGAGTGCATTGAGATTGATGGCGGGTTTCTTGACGGCTGCCGAGCCCAGGGCCGCGCGCAGGTATTTGACGTGATCGATCTCGTGGGTCCGCAGAGCTGAAGCGACTCCGGCTAGAGGCGACGAGGCGAAATTGGGCACGCGATGGCCGCCTGTTGTCGGCCCAGTCTGATCGTTTGCGCTGATTACGCCCAGCGCTACCAGGGTGGATCCGTAGGTCGACACGGCATAGAATTCGGCTTCAAGGTACTCGAGATTCAGAGCGAAATTGAGGATATCCACATCGCTGAATGCGGTTGCCTCGACCTTGTTGTTGGTGAGAGCAGAAGGGAGTCCGACGATCGCAGTCGTTGCGATGCCGAGCCCGGTCAGGCCGACTCCTCTGAGGAAATTGCGACGATTGGCAGCAGAGCGGGAAACTTGATCTTGTTCCACGAAAACCTCCGGTGGGTTGCTGGTTCGCTTGTGGCAGTGCAGCAAGATGCAAGGTGCCCTCGCCGCAGATATGCGCGGACGCCAAAGGCGATTCCAAGACGCCAGCGTTCACACACAGGGATTGATCTGCGCTCGACGGTCAGTGTTCAGGCGTTCTCAGACGAGTCAAATTCAGGCAAGCGCCGTAGGAGGTACGAGCGGAATTGGGGAATGGATTTGAAGAGCGAGGAAATAGTTTGGGAGAGGAGGAAGGTCGGGCCACCCAGCAGCAACTCGATCCTGTCCAGAAGGAGTGACAGGAAGGGGCAATGGCGAAGAGAGTACGCAGAACCCGAAGCCAAGCTTGCCAGGGCAACTATAAGGGGAGTCCGCACCCGCAGAGGGGGAATGAAACGAAGGCCCTGTTCGCAATAGAAAGCCTTGACGCGTTCCGATCAGCCTATGCCGAGGTCTTCTACGAAGCTGGCGTTTGGAACGACCTCTTCGGGACGAACCTGCAACTGGTCACAGATGATGTCGACCAGCTTCTTCCAGACAAAATCCTTCGTGATCGCCGAGTTCTGCGTCGCGGCTGGTGGAAAGTACTGGTAGTTTGCCGTGAGGACAAGCCGGGAGAGATCTCCGGCAGTTGGGCAGGGCAACTCGGTCTTCAGTGGGGTCGCATGGCGCTCAAGTGCCGAGTGAATTGCAGCGAACATGATCATCCACAGCGCAAATGCCGGAATCCATATTGCGAATAACGAGACAACGCCTTCAAATCGATGTTGGATGATAGTCGAGAAGGTTAGAACGATGAACGCAGATATCCCTGCGCCAAGCTTCCAAAATCTCTCCCTCCATCGCGACGGGTACTGAAGTTCAGGAAACTCGAGTTCAATCGATTCTGCAGCCTTGTGCCACATTCTCTTTCGAGTAGATTCGGGGAAAAGCAGCTCGAGGTCAGACGATGGACGAATTGACCGGCGAGGCACATCGAGGCAAGCGACAAGGGTCTGTCTCGTTCGATAGAAGGCTTTGCTTGAAGGACAAGATGGGGTCAAATCTAACTTGCTCAGCACGAGCTGGTAAAGGTCTCCAACGGTTGTGGCCCCGGCCGCCTCGTCATCTGTCAGAGAAATTCCAAACTCGTCTTCCGTCCTCATCACCAGTTCGACCGCATCCAGCCCCATAGCATCTCTCTCGATGCGCATTCTACCGCAGGTCTGGATGGTCCTGAGGATTTGGCTGCTCGATCGCAGTCGTTTCGTCGAGAATCCGCGAGGTCACGTGCGTCTTCTCGAACTCCCGGTTTTCAGCGTTCAAGAATATCTGCCGGTGAAAAAAGTACAGGACATGAATCTTGAATTCTGTCGAAAAGGTGACAGGGAACCAGACGCCATCCGCTTGCGGGGCGTAGGTGACCGTGAAGCCAAGGCCCGGGACATTGGTGCCGAGCAGGGTCCGCACTGCGAAGGGAATTTTACGTGCCATGGCGGTGGTGACGAGGACGGGTTGAAAGGCCGTCGTATCGACGTAGGCGTCCCCACTCCAGCCAAAGTCGTCTTTTTTCCTGGGACGAAAGGTAAGGTGAAACACCTCGCGACCGTTGAGGCGCTCGCGGCCGATCATACGAAACGTGTAGTCGGTCTGATTCTTGGAGGTAAGCGGGAAGAGGCGGGCGTTGATGCCATCCTTTGACTTGTCGTGGATCAGGTTTTTGCGCATGTTTTCGACGAGGTCGCGGTCGATGGTCTCGTCGCTGTCGGGATCAAAGGCTGGATCTTTGTCCTTCTTCTTGTTTTTCTCCTTGTGGGCTGAGTGGTCGTTGTTCTTCTCCGAGTCCGCGGTCTTTGTGCCTTTCTCTTTGCCCTGATCGCCTTCAGCGGTCTTCGGCTTGTTCTCGTCACTGGGCAGCAGCTTGTCATAGGTGACGTATTTCTTGTTTTTGAGCATGCGGCCGTCGAGCTTGAGCAACTGCTCATGGGTTTCTCCGGCCGAGGGCGTGAAGCGGTAGTCGGTGATCTCCTCACACAGAATGGTCTTGCCTTTTCGAGAGGACATGCGCGCGTGCTGGACGTAGACATAGTGGCTTCGCTCGGTCTCGGAGGCGTCCTGGTTAGCGGCCACGCGAGCCATCACAGATTCAGCGGAAGGAAGCGGATCAGACGTTGACTGCTCTTTTTGAGCGGTGCATAAACATGCAGAGAGAAAACTGGCTGAGATCAGCCAAAATGGAAGGCGATGCATCTTGTCACACCCCTCATATTTTTGACTAGGACGGCAGTGCGGTCATGTCTGCCGACGCACCTGCAAGGCTGTGACCCAGAATGGCAGGAAGAGTTGTTGATGTCGAACAGGAATGTGACGAACAGAACAAACAGGGAAGCAGTGACGGAGAACAAACCATGAACGTACTTTGGGCCTCAGCTATTCTCAGCATCGCGACCATTGTGACGGCGCAGGCAGTTCCGAATACGCACGTGGATGACTTCAGGGGGAAACCGCGCGTAGTGGTGATCAGCGATATAGGCAATGAGCCCGACGACCAGATGTCGTTTGTGCGGCTGTTGATGTATTCAAACGAATTCGATCTCGAGGCGATGGTCGCGACAACTTCGACCTGGCAGAAGACAAAGACCCATCCAGAGACGATGCGTGAGCTGATCGACGCTTATGGCGAGGTCCGGCCGAATCTGCTGCTTCATGCAAAGGGTTGGCCCGAGGCGGCTGATTTGCGCGGAAAGGTCTTCACAGGCCAGAGTGCCTACGGAATGCCGGCGACAGGCGCCGGGAAGTCTTCCGACGGATCGAAGGCAATCATCCGCGCCATCGAGCGAGAGGACGCGCGGCCATTGTGGATCTGCATATGGGGAGGCGCGAACACACTGGCACAAACGCTGATGGACCTGAAGGCAGCACATTCATCGGATGAAGTGGCAAAGCTGGTTTCCAGGCTGAGGGTGTACTCAATCAGCGACCAGGACGATGCGGGTCCGTGGATCCGGAAGGAGTTTCCTGGGCTCTTTTATGTGGTCTCGCCTTCAACCCCGACAAGCGGAGAATATGTTTCGGCAACGTGGACGGGAATCAGTGGTGACAAGTACTACCGCAACGGCGATGGCGCCGACGCGACGACGGTCACGAATGAATGGCTCGACGAGAACATCCGGAGCAAGGGGCCGCTCGGGAAGAAGTATCCCAAGTTCATGTTCATCATGGAAGGTGACACGCCATCGTTTCTTGGCCTGATTGATAACGGGCTCAATGCCTATCGCCGGCCAGACTGGGGCGGATGGGGCGGCAGGTACATTCCGCGCCAGCCGTATGGCGAGACGCACGAGATCTGGACTCAGGGCGGCGATCAATTCAGACGTGTCGATTCGCGCGACACGGTCCAAGGCACAGACGGCAAGGAGCACATCTCAGATCAGGCAACGATATGGCGTTGGCGCGAGGCGTTTCAGAACGACTTTGCAGCCCGCATGACTTGGACCATTGCGGACTTCAAACATTCGAACCACAATCCGGTTGTCATCGTGAATAAGAAGGGCGGGACGGAGCCAATCGAGATGGATATGAACGTGGGACAGGAGGTGACGCTTGATGCTGGTCAGAGCAGCGACCCGGATGGGCAGCCTGTTCACTATCGATGGTTCCACTACGCTGAAGCGGGGCTCGCCGATGGAAATCTGGCCTCCTTGACTCTTAGTGGAGCGGATTCGGCGCGCCTGACAATACGTGCGAACGCCGCCTGCAGGCCGCTGTGGCTGCCAATGATTCCATGCAAGGGAGATGGCACTGCGCACGTGATCCTCGCCGTCACAGATGAGGGTTCGCCGCGGCTGACGTCGTACCGGCGGGTGATCCTACACGTACGAGGCAATCCCGCGAATCAATGAGTTGGCCCCTCGGCCAGCCCTTGGCGCGCACTGGGCTTGGCTGATGCGGCTGGACCGCCTAAAATACCCTCTGTTATGGGTAATGCCAAGCCAGATACCTTCCAGGTTACCTGTCCGGACTGCGGAGCCATCATTTTGGTCGACGCGACCACGGGGCTGGTGATCAGCCATACGTCCGCGCCGCGCAAGAAGATGTTTGAAGATCTTGAGACCGCCGCGAAGGCCATGCGCGAGCACGATGAGCGCAAGGAGTCGATCTTCCGACAGTCGATTGACGCCGAAAAGAACAAGGAAGATCTGTTCGACAAAAAATTCGCGGAGGCGCTCAAGAAGGCGAAAGACGCTCCGGCCGGCAAGCCCCTACGCGATTTCGATCTGGACTGAGCTCTCGCGGCAGAATCGAGTTGTCTGGCTGCCCATCGCACCAGGCTTGCATCTGAGTGACCAAGGAGATTGCATGAATATCGCCTCTTTTCCGAACCCAGAGACCCCTTATTCGAGAGTCACTGAGATGGCGCAGGACGAACCGTACGACTGGGCCAAAGTGGCTGCCTGTGGCTCGCTCGTTGCGGGCGGTTTGCTATTGCTGACAGGGCACAAACGCGCCGGACTGGTCATGGCTGCCTCGGGTACTGCACTCGCGCTGATGGACCACCAAGAGACGCTCAAGCACTGGTGGGAGGCGCTGCCCGGCTACGTTGATCGCGCACAGACCATGTTTGAGCAAGTGCGAGACGTGATGGAAGGTGTTGCAGAAAAGAGTGAGTCGTTTCGGCGGGTTCTTTCGCGGGAAGAGACGAACTTTTCTGCCTGATTCAGATTCCCAACTGTTTTCTGCCCGCTTCGCTGATTCGATGGGGAGTCCACCTGGGCTCCCAGACGAGGTTCACATCCACCTTGCTGATGTCCGGAATCGTCGCGAGACGGTTGTGTATCTGCTCGATGATCAGCCCTGAAGCGGGGCAGTACTCGGTGGTGAGCGTCATCGTCACCTTTACCCACTGACGGGGCCAAGCCGGAGTGGACCCGGGGTCTGGTCCGGTTTCAATTCCGTAGATCAGGCCCAGGTCGACGAGGTTCAACTTCACCTCGGGGTCGAAGCAGTCACGGAGAGCGGCAAATATCTGGTCCTGATTGAGCATTGAACAGAACGCTGCCTTATGACTTTATCTCGGCAATCTGGTTTCTGGCGTCCACAAACACCAATTTCGGTTTTGAGCTGACGGCTTCCTCTTCGTCGAGCCATGCGAAGCTCGCAATGATGACAAGGTCACCGGTTTGCGCGAGTCGAGCAGCGGCACCGTTAAGGCAGATTTCGCCTCCGCCGTTTTCTACGGGCAGAGCGTACGTCTGAAGCCTGCTGCCGTTGCTTACGTTCCAAACGTGAACTGCCTCGAATGGCTGGATATCGGCTGCTTCCAGCAGCTTCGCATCTACGGCGATGCTGCCTTCATAGTTCAGGTCCGACTTTGTCACGGTCGCGCGATGAATTTTTGACTTAAGCAACTTGCGAAACATCTAGTGCTCCCGGGCAGAACTTCCGTCTTGCCCTCAGTAGGTGCCGCGGCATGGGCCTGCAGTCCCCTGTACTTGATTAGATGTAAGGTCAGTTTTTTCGATCCACAAGGTAGCTGGCAACAGCCTTAAGGCCATCAGCCCGAGAGCCGTACGGCGTTAGCGCGTCAAATGCCTCGTCGATGAGCGCCTTAGCGTCTCGCTGGCTCTGCTCGATGCCGTAGACCGCCGGCCACGTGGCCTTCTCGGTAGCCAGATCTTTTCCTGCCGTTTTGCCCAGGTGCGCGGAGTCCACCGTCATATCGAGTACGTCGTCGACGATCTGGAACGCGAGTCCGGCCTTTCGGCCAAACGTGTCGAGGCGGGCGACATCGTCGGAAGTCGCTCCCGCGTAGACACCGCCGGTTACCACACTGACGCGGATGAGCGCACCGGTCTTGGCACGATGGATGGCTTCGACGAGTTCTGGTGTCGGTTTCTGGTGCTCGCTTTCTATATCGAGCACCTGGCCGCCGATCATACCGTCGACGGTTCCGATCGCGTTGGCGATGAGGCCGATAATTTGAACGGTAGGAGCGGCAGGAGCATCGAGCCCCGCAAGGATCTCGAATGCGCGCGTCTGGAGCGCATCGCCCGCCAGGATCGCGATCGCCTCGCCAAACGCCACATGGCATGTAGGCTTGCCGCGGCGAAGATCGTCATTGTCGAGTGCAGGCAGATCGTCGTGAATCAGCGAGTAGGTGTGCAACATCTCAATTGCCGCACCAAGTCGCTCGATTCCCTTTGGAATCGAACCGGAAATTGCCGCAGCTGCTTGCATTACTAGAACTGGCCGCAACCGCTTGCCGCCCGCGAAAACGCTGTGCCTCATTGCGCTGTGAATGGAGGTCGGCACCGTCTCTGTAGTAGGAATCAGGGCTTCAAGCGCTCGATCCGTAAGATCGGCACCCTCCTGGATCAGTGATTTCACATCCGTCGGCATCTGCTTCCATGATAACTGAGTTGCGGATTCCTAACCCAGCGTCATGCTCCGCGAGTCCTGTCGTTCAGACGAACGTCGCTCTACGATGCAAAGTGCGATGACGAAAATGACAGAGAGGGCGCTGAGCCAGCGGCCAAGGATTACGTCACGAGTGATTCCCCAGTCGATAGCAACTTCAACTTGGCCCCGCGGGACGGGGATAGCCATCATGCCGTCATCGCGATGCGGAAGAGGCTCCAGCGCCGGATCAACGCCGAAGGCCACAAGGCGATCGTTCACGCGGACTTGCCATGCCGCATATTCACGCAGGTGCAGGATCAGGAAGCCTGCATGGGGAGTATCAGCGATGATTCTTCGATGCTCTGTTGGGATATGCCCGTCTCGTCGAATCCACGAGTAGGTAGCATCGCAATGGCCGTTTGCCGGATCCCACTCGGGAATGGTGCCATCCGATGATGCAGCTAGGATCGTCGTAGCGTCCGCCACGAGACAAGCGTCGGGGACACCGACCACTACGATCGAGTTGTCGGCGGAGGGAGGCGCATATTCGTCGACGCCTTCGAATCCCTGGCCGCGATGATAAGCCGATAGCCTGCCGGAGACGCGATCTTCCGCATCGCAGCTTTGGTGGAACATCAACAGCGAAGCGGTCGTGATCAGCAGGAACAACAAGGAGCATGCTGAAATCTCGGCGTTGCGAAGCCACCTTCGTTCCGGCCAGATCGCCGCAGCGAAAAGGATAGCCATCGGTGCCTCCAGCGCCACGAGCCATCTCCACGGGAACTGCAGGAAACGCAGCTTAGGTAACAGATTCCATACAGGCAGCGAGATAGGGAACTGAAGAAAGAGGATCGCAACCGGAATCAGGGCGAGGGAGATCCAGAGCGCACGATCCCGGGGGAGCCTCCCGCGGCGCCATGCAAGAAACAGAGCGAGCAGCGCAGTGCCCAGCATGATGACCGCGATGATCGACACGCGCAGAAGCTCGACATCGTGCAACTCGAGGTTGGGATTGGCATGGCGTGCGAACAGAAAGCTGTTCTCGATGGCCAGACCGGGATCGTCGACAGCCTGCCTTATCTGTACCCAGCGCTGCTCGACCGCCGCAGGCACGAGATAGAGAGCCGAGAGCCCGATGCCAAGAGTCACTCCAACAAGGGCTCGCAGAACCGGTGCCCAAGAACGGCGAATCAATGCGGTTGCCATCGCAACAGCAGCAAGCAAGTAGCTCGCCATCACCCCCAGAGGAGCGTTGGAGAGCCACGCTCCCGCAATCACAAGCGCGAGTGGGAACGCGGAGCTGTCGAAGGCACGACGGAGAAGATCTGCGTGCGGTTTGTGATCGCGGAGAATAAGCAGCAGGAGGAGAGGGATCCAAAACCCGCCTGCAAGCTCACCAAACGCAGAGCGCTCATAGGCCGTAAACATCGAGTAGCCGGAGAAGAGTGCGGCGCATCCGGCGAGAGTGGCTGGTCCTTCACTCAATCCAAATTGACGCGCCAGCGCTCGCGTTGCCAGTCCTGTCAGGGCAAGGAAGGAACAGAGGATGGCCAACTGAACACCCTTCCACGGGGCGATGCTGCCGAAGGCCGCGCCGAGCATCCACGTCAGTGGCGGATAGAAGACGAAACGCGGCTCACCTGCGCCCCAGTTCGGACTTGGCGCCCAATGCGGATAGAAAAGGCCCTGGCGCCACGCCGCCTGCGCATCCAGCCACGACGCGAGATGGAAGTCGAAATCATGGCCGCACGAATTTCCCCATACCAGGTCAGGGGTTGTTGCGATGAATGCGGCGAAGCAAATAATCAGTCGACTGACAAATCGCCCCGGTCCCCAAGTGCGAGGGTCCGGGGGTACCCCGCTGTTGTCGGTGTCTGATCCCTGGTCCTTCATGGCAGCAGGCGCAGCGTATGTTGCGCATTTGCGCTGATAGCTTGTGGTGTAAAGGGCAGCGCGAAGGTGCGGCCGTTGTAGTAGTCGCTCCACTGATCGCGAAAATACGGGCTGTACGGATTCCCGCTTTCGCCCAGAGAGATGTTCTCGGTTGAGCCGTCGATATTGCTCCAGTCCATGGTGAACCGCTGCGATGGGCCGAAGCTCTCGCCTACCTGCTTCACAGTGAGCGTGTCACCGCTGAGCGGCTGCCTGCCCGTGCCAGCGATGCGGCCGATGAACGGTAGAAAGCCCGAGAGTGGGTGTTCGATTTCGATAACGTGCCAGCTTCCGTAGGTCCACTTGCTCAGGTCCGCAGGAGCGTCGTTGTCTTTGAGCGCGCGGCGCACGGTATCGGCGAGGAATGTGTCCCAGTCCTTGTAGTCGGGCGGAAGCCACTCAGGGCCGCCGAGCATCACAATCTCTTCCATGGCAAAGTTCGACTCGGACCACTGATAAGTCTTCGCGAGGTCTTTGCCTACCTTCGGTTCCAGGAGCATTGGCCGCAGCTTATAGCGTGCGTTGACCTCGATGGATGCAGCTACAGAATCCGTGGTGAGACGGCCGTCCCAGTTGCGCATCAGTTCGGCCGCTTTGCGGAGTTGATCATCTGCGTTGCTGGTGCGATCAATTGCGGTTGCGAAGCGATGCGCCATCTCCTGGTCTATCTCGCTGTAAATGTCCGTCTGCACAGCTAGCAGGTCGGCGGGCGTGAGACGGTCGCGACCCTGTAGCAGTTTGTAAATACGTTCGGCGCGATAGGGATCGGCCCACTCGTCCGTGAGCGGATATTCGGATTTCGCGCTGGTAACGCGGGAATTGGCTGTGGCCAGGATGCCGGAGGCTGGATCGAATGCATAGGGGAGCTCGTCAAAGGCAATGTAGCCCTGCCACTCGTGCGCTGTATCTGCAACAGGAACGCTTATGATGCCGCCTGGCCGCACTGGCATGCGGCCAACTGCGTGATAGCCAATGTGCCCCTGGTCGTCGGAGTAGACGACGTTCTGCGACGGCCAGCACCATTGCGCTAGAGCAGCATTGAACTCTGTCCAGTTCGAAGCGGTGTTGATGGCATAAAGCGGAATCGAGTTCAGCGCAGGATCATAAAGGTTCCACTTTAAGGCGATCGGCCTTGGGTCCCTGGTGAAGATTGGGTCGATCAATGGACCGTGTCCGGTGATCCGCACATCGTAGCTAACATCTCTGCGGCCGCGTACGCGAATGATCTCGTGATCTACGGCAATCGGATGCCACTTCGCATCGCTGCCCTCGTAGTTGCCGTCCTGGATTTTCTCCACGTAGAGATCCTGAACATCTCCGTAGAGCGCGGTGAATCCCCACGCCACGTGCTCGTTGTGCCCCGCGATGACGAAGGGCATGCCGGGAAGTGTGACGCCGGCGGCGTGGAAGCCGGGAGCGCGCAGGTCGGCCATGTACCAGATATTCGGCTCGTTGAGTCCGAGGTGCATGTCGTTCGAGAGGAGCGGCTTTCCGCTCGCGGTGTGCGCTCCAGAAATCACCCAGTTGTTGGATCCAGGTGTGCAGTCTCGGCAAGGTTGATCAAGAACAGAAGTGAGCGCGACCACTTCCAGAATTTCCGTTTTCCAGCTCTCCCGCAACGAGTGCCCTTCAGATGAAGCACTCAACGATCCAAGACCAGCGACAGTTCGTTCGTCGTCATCATTAGCAGTGGAGGCCGGTTGCGGATGCTGTTGGCTTGGGTCGAGAAACTCTCCTGTAGGCGGATGGTCTCGCCAAGAACCTACAGGGTAAAGATCGGACTCGAGTTTTGTGCTGTTGAGACGAGCCGCGATGCGTTCGCGAGAAAGCTTGGAATACCAGTGCGTATCGAGCATGTCGACCATCATCATGCCGATCGAGATGGAGTCGACGCCGAACCACGGCTGGGGCTTGTAGTGGAGCAGGCGGAACTCCGGAGGCAGCGTGTCCTGGTGTTGAGCGATGTAGAGATTCACGCCGCGCGCGTAGGCCTCGAGACGGGCGCGATCTTCCGGCGGGAGATTGGAATAGACACGGTGCGCAACGTTGCGGAACTGCTGCAGGCGCTGCATCTTGTCGTGGCGCAGCAATGACGAGCCCAGCACCTCGGCGAGTTCACCGTTGGCAGTACGGCGGTAGGCATCCATCTGCCACAGGCGGTCCTGAGCAGTGATGTAGCCCTGCGCTACGAACATGTCTTCCTGTGAGGCAGCATCGATGTGGGGAACTCCGTGCTGATCGCGGCGAACGGTCACGGGAGCTTTGAGTCCTTGAATACCTTGTGCCGACATGTGAATGTCGCCATCAAGCTTGGGCAGGGCAGCCTTTGCGGCGCTGCGAAGCCAGAGAGTGAAGATGACAGCGAACAGGGCGAGGGCGGCCAAGAGACCCGCGACGCTGACTAGGAGTAACCGCGGCCAACGTCGCCGGCGCATCGCCGGGCTGTCGGACTCTGGTTCGCGATCTGGTCGTTCGGAAACTTGTTCCTGATCGGCGGCTTGAGAGGGAGACATGATCAAGAACAGGATAACGCCACCCGTAAACATCGAGACTCAATCGAGCGATGTCAGCAGAGCTACATACGTTACTCGGAGATAGATGGGGCTGTCAGCGCTTCTTCCCGTCTGCGAAGGTCGGCGATTGCGGATTCGCTGAGGAGGCGGAATACGATCGCGCGTGAACCGGCAGGCAGCTCCTGCTCGATCGCTGCATCGCACACGACTGCCCGGGCGGCGTCGAGACCGCGCTTCCATCCAGGTTTCGTCGCGTCGCGGACCAGGAGGCAATCAGGAGCGAACCCTGAGGCTACAAGCATCGTCTGCGCGATGCGCTGGAAGTCGGCCCAGCGCGAGGCGATGCCAACGAGATCGCTCGAGTGCGCTGGCATATATCTCTGCAGGTATGACTGCAAGTCCGGCGAGATGGGGTGAATCTGCAGCGTGAACAGCTCTTTGCCCGCCGGCAGAAGCTTGCGGACCGCCGTGGCCTTGCTGGGGAGCGCCGCAGGGATTGAGCCCTCCAGCCAGGCAGGTGTCGCGCAGTCTTCGAATCCGCACCCGACGATGGGGAGCGAAAGCGCGTCCTCCATCTCGCAGATGACGATCCGGCGCAACTCCCCATCGGGCTCGATGAGCAGCCAGCGCGCAGGCGGCTCGAGTGCGAGCCAGCGTTGTAGTCGCGATTTCAGCAGAGCTTCGGATGCGCCCAGCTTGCGAGCTCTTGCGGCCAAGTCCCCGATCATCTGATCGATGGCGGTCTCAGGGCTCAGCGGTGTTTCCGGACGCGTAGAACGGACGAAGACGCCGCTGCCGTGGCGCATTTCAACCCAGCCTTCGTCTTCAAGCTGGCGATAGGCTGCGCTGGCAGTGTTGGCATGAATGCCGAAGCGGCGCGACAGATCGCGCGTGCTGGGAAGGCGCTGTCCCGGCGCCAACTCCTTCGCAAGAATGCCGAGGACAACCTGCGTGATAAGTTGCTCGCGCAGGGAAACTCAGAAGTGCGATTTAGCCAGAGGCGCATACAGGCGTCAGCTCGCCAATTGTTCGGTTGAGGCCGCCTGAAGTTTAACAAGTTTTGGACGGCGGTATAAGACCAGCAGACAGGCGAGAATCAGCAGCACAACCGGAATGACGAGCAGGCTGCCTTCCGGGCCGTCCGCCCCACCGCTCCACAGCGGATTGCCGGCCGGCTTGGTCGAGAAGAGATGCCCGGGAGCGACGAACCCGCTATCCGCCGTTCCATAAAAGTACGTTTCGGCCCAATCCCACGCTGCGTGGCAGCCGATGGCCCACCATGCCGATCCCGTGACCCAGATGCTGACACAGAATACAAATCCGATTAGGGCCGCGGCAAAGATGCCGATCCAGTTTTCGCCGTTGTTGCCTGTGTGGGCAGCACCGAACAGGGCCGAGGTAAACCAAGCCGCCTGCCAGAAACCGGAACTCGGCGCTTTCCGAATATGAAGCATGAGGCAGGGGAAGAGCCCAATAACAGCGACGATGTACACGCCCCAGGAAGCTTCCCCTTTCGTCCGCCATAACAGCAGGGAGCACAGGCTGGCGATCAGTCCCAAGGCCCACCAGAAGTTGAGCCCACGGCTGAAGGTGTACTGCAGGTAGCAACGCATCGTACCTTCTTCGAAGCAGCCCACCATCACGAAAACAGCGCCCCAGATCAGGGCATATTTGATCACTGCAGCGCCTGTGAGCGTGGCAGTGCCGAAGGTAAGCCAATGGCCGGCTGCCAGCCCACCAACCAGCACGGAGAGCGCGAGGAAGCCAATGACGAGCCCGCTGAAGAAGTGAAAGACGCGCCGCGAACCGCGCAAGTTGTAGTCAAAGATGGTGCGCCCCTCGATAAGGCCCACAAGGGCGGCGGCGGCAACAAGTGAGATGAGCTGAAAGAGCTCGCTAAAGATGGCGGTCCTGGGGGTGAATGCTCCTCTGGAGATCAGGTGCAGCCTCGCGAACAGGTAGCCGAGGCCGCTCATGAAACCGATCAGCAGCACAAAGAAAATCAGGAGCGACCAGCCAGCCCGCAGGCCTTCCGGCCCGATAAAAATCCACTTCAGGCCGCGATAGGTGGCCTCAGGCTCGGTCTCCGAGATCGTCACAGGCGCGAGCGGCTCGTCGTGCGGAATGAGATCGCGCGCCTGAACCTCGATCTTCGGCTCGGGTTGGGCTTGGGGCTCGGACTCCATGAAATCTCCTTACAGCGGCAGATGTGCCGTCGGATGCATTCTACCCAAGTGTTCCAACCACGGGGCAACAACAGGGTTGGCAGGAAGAGCGGGCCGGCTGCGGCTTTTCAGCCTACGCTCCTTGACACAACGGGCCTCCCGTATGATTCTTACTCTTCCGGCTTTACCGGAAAAGGCACGAGAGGGGCGGCTGCGGTTGCGGGTCAAAGTTTTTTATCACGATAAGTGCTTCGACGGGGCCTGTTCCGCTTCGCTCTTTACGCGGTTCCATCGCGAGTGCATTGCGAAAGACGCTTTCTACGACTATCACGGACTGGTGCACCGTGCCGGAGCCCTATTTGACGAGAACGATTTTACCGGTGACGAAAACGCGATCGTTGACTTCAAATATTCGGCATCGCCAAAGATTACCTGGTGGTTCGACCACCATTTGTCGGCCTTTTTAACCCCGGATGACCATGAGCATTTTCTTGCCTGCCAGCGCGATCCGGCATGCAGCATGCGGAAGTTCTTTGACCCCACTTACACTTCGTGCACCAGCTTCCTTGGGTACATCGGATCGACCAAGTTTGGCTTTAATACGGAGCCCGTCGCGGACCTGATCCACTGGGCCAATATCGTCGACGGCGCGCTTTATGAAAGCCCGGAGTCGGCGGTCGAGATGGCGGCGCCGGCAATGAAGCTCACGCTGATCATCGAGTCGACACAGGACCCGGAGTTCATCCCGAAGCTCATCCCTCTGTTGACCGAGATGCCGCTTGGTGAGGTGCTTGCGCAGTCTTTCGTCGCTAACCTGCTTCCGCCACTGCTGGAGCGGCACCGCGAAGGAATCGAGCTGATTCGCCATCGCAGCGAAGAGGTGGACGGCACGATCTTTTTCGACATTACCGACCGGCCGGTGGAGGGATACAACAAATTTATTCCTTATTACCTGCATCCAAAGGCGACCTACTCCATCGGACTTTCCAAGTCCAGCTTCAGGACAAAGGTTTCGGTAGGCTCAAATCCGTGGACAAAGGCCGATCCCGCGAAGATGGTGAATCTCGCGCAGGTCTGCGAGCGCTATGGTGGTGGCGGACATGCCCGTGTGGGGGCCATCAGCTTCCCGCCGGACCAGAGCGATGTCGCGCGGCAGGCAGCCGCAGAGATCGTTGCGGAACTCAGAGCGAAGGATCCGATGAAGTGAGTCCGAATCTGTGCGACAATTTCTCAGTTACTAATTTCACGATGGCCGGCGGGCCCAATCCGCGAAGAGGCCGTGCATGAAAAGAATTCCTGCTTAATCACAGATCGACACGATCCTAGATACTCCAACCTTCGATTCCTTCAATCGTACAGAGGAAGAATTCACACTGGTCGATATCTTATCGAGGGTATTCGCCATGTGGCGCGTGCCTGTGAAGAAGGTTCCCCCATCGAGTCCTTATTCGTGGAATCTTCTGCCCTTCAGAATCCCTTCGGGCAAAAACTCGCTCGACGCCTCCGTCAAATGCAGGTCCCAATCCTGAGGCTCACACCGAAGCTCTACTCCGAACTGAGCCTCGCGAAGGAACCTCAGGGAATCGGGGCGGTTTTACGTCAGCAATGGTCATGCCTCGCTCAGATCGAACTCAATAGGGATCCGTTTTGGCTGGCCGTCGAGTCCGTCGATCTTCCGGGTAACCTCGGTACGATTCTCCGGACCACCGATGCAGCCGGGGTTGCAGGCGTCATCTTCATTGGTGAAGGAGCAGACCCACACGATCCGGCGTGCATTCGCGCCACGATGGGTGCATTGTTTTCGCTCAAGCTTGTGAGGTGTACACAGCGCGAATTCAGAGAGTGGGCGCGCCTTAGCTGCACAACGGTCATCGGCTCTTCACCAAGGGGGCTCGTGAGCTACAAGGCATTTCGCTGCCGGTGGCCAGCCGTGCTGGTCATCGGCAGCGAGCGGGAAGGTATGTCTGAGGAGTTGACGGAAACGTGCAACTTCGTCGTCAGAATTCCAATGCACGGCAAGTCGGATTCCATCAACGCCGCCGTGGCAGCGGGAATCCTACTCTTAGAACTTGCCGGACAGAGACCTGTTTGACGGCTATCGGCCTACTGAGGATCCTTCGCGCCTTCCTTCACGCCCTCAGCGCCACCCTTCACTGCATTCTTGGTTCGGTGCGCGGCGTTCTTGGTGTGGCGCTTGGTCGAGTGGTAGGCCTTCTTAGTGCCGTGCTTCACCGCGCGGCCTGTGTCCTTAGCCGCATCCTTGGCTTCGCTACCGGCACGCTTGGCATCTTGCTTGGCGGTGTGGTCTTCGCCGGGATAAGGTTGCTGGCTGAGAGCGAGCAGAGGGGAGACAGCCAGGGCAGTTCCGAGGAGCAATGTAGATATCTGTAGTGTCTTCTTCATACATAAACAGATTCAGAATCTAGGCTCAGAGTTGCTGCGGTCTTTCGCGGCAGAGCTAAAGCCCTATTTCTTCAGCGCGATTCTTCATCGCTCCCAGGCAAAAGGCGATGTGTACGTCGAGATTAACGCCCAGTTCCGCGGCTCCCTGAATAACATCCTCGCGGTTGACCCCTCGCGCGAAGGCTTTGTCTTTCATCTTCTTCCTCACACCGGGAACCTCGACTTCGGCGATGGTCTTCGTGGGCTTTACAAGGGCGCAGGCGGTCAGGAATCCTGCCAGTTCGTCGCACGCGAAAAGCACTTTGTCGAGATGTGTCACGCGCGGGACGCCGGAATATTGCGCGTGTCCCAGAATCGCCGTGCGCATCTCCTGGGGCCAGCCAAGCCGCTCAAGTTCGCGTACTCCCACGAAGGGATGCTCTTCGGCGCTTGGGTGGCGCTCGTAGTCGAAATCGTGGAGCAATGCAGTTGTTGAATAGAGTTCGAGGAACCTCGACCGTTCATCGCCGCTCAGTGATGTGCGCTCGGCTTCGGCTTCGCCATATGCGGTCACGCAGATCTCTACAGCCCGTGCATGTTTGCGAAGATTCTCGTTTTGAGTCCATTCGCAGAGGAGTTGCCAGGCTCGCTCGCGATTGAACTTTCCATCAGCGGTTTCAGCCACATTCATGTGCTGAATTTTACGTGTTGCTACGTGTGGTTCGCGTTTTTCAGGGTTTCTTCGGGTCTCCAGGGTGTTTCTTTGGTTTGCGCCTAAATTTGTACTTGACAATTATGGTTCAGCGACCGAAAGTAGCACTTATCGCGGTGCAATTGATCGCGGGAGTACCTTGCTCTGGCACTCCGCAGCTTAAACGATGGCTACCACTCTTATCAGCGTGGAGACACGCGAAGTCGTGCGTTGCGATTTCTGCAGTTTGGTGCAGTACAGAACGACCAATTCAATGTGCAGAAAATGTCGCAGACCCCTCGATATCGAGGAGCCGGCACCCCTAGCCCCCCAACTTGTTCCACCGTCACCTGCGGCAGCCTCTGCTGAGGCCGGCTTGCAGGTTGCGGCACAGGTGCGCGAGATTCGTCGCGCGCGCCACCTGAGCCAGCGTCAGCTCGCCAGCCGGATGCAGGTTCCCCGCACGTACATCTCGAAGATCGAGAACGGCAAGGCAATTCCGACTCTGGGATCGCTGGAACGGCTTGCCGATGCGCTCGAAGTTGACATGCGCCAGCTGGTACGCGACTCGCGGAGCCGTCGTGAGGAAGAGGTAGCTTCGATTATGGCGGACTCCTTCCTCGCGGAGATCGCTGCGATGTTGCCGCATCTCGATTCGCTCCACCGCACGCTTCTTTACGGCTCGGTGCGCGACATGGCTACGGGACGTCGTCGCACGGCCTAGTACGTTCGATTTCGATCTCTCTTCGTCTCTCCTTTTCGCGGGCGATTGATGTTCTAAGGTCAGTCGCCCCGCGATCTTCTCGGATGAAGATGAAGAGCGATTTACGTCCCGGCGTGTGATCGCGTTCGCCTCGCCCCTTTGTGCTAGGCTCGAATGTGTCGCGAGGTTTCCCGGCTGTCGGGAAGAATCGCTGGTGGCGCCGAATATGGCGGCGTTTTTTGACGGATAGCCGCGCCAGAGCTCTTGAGCAGTCCGGCTTACTTGTCACGAAAATGCGGAACGGGCCCCATGCCCGGATACGTAAAGAATTCCATCGAGGCTTTTTCCTTGCATCCAACTGGCATGCTGCGGATCGATGAGCTGAGCGCGGACGAGCGCGCCATATGGAACACGCTCAAGCCAGAGCGACTGCCGGAACATGTTGCCATCATCATGGATGGAAATGGCCGCTGGGCCGGACACCGGTCCCTCAAGCGATTTCTCGGCCACCAGCAGGGCGCAAAAAGCGTACAGCTGGTCACGGAGACAGCATCTCGCATTGGCTTGCCGTGGCTGACGCTTTATGCGTTCTCGCTCGAGAACAATCTCCGGCGGCCCAAGACTGAAGTCAATTTTTTGATGCGGCTTCTGAGGTCTTATCTGGAGAACAACGTGCAGCGGATGAACGACAATAACGTGCGCATTCGCTACATCGGCAGGGTTCACGAGTTGCCGCAAGAGGTCCAGGACAAGATGCAGTGGGCTCAGGAGGCCACCTCGCGCAACACCGGTACAACGCTGACTCTCGCGCTAAATTACGGTGCACGGTCAGAGATTGTGGACGCATGCCGCGCACTTGCTCGCGAGATGCAGCAGAAGCATATTGCTCCGGAGCGGATTTCAGAGGCAGATCTTCATCGGTATTTGTACACCGCGCACATGCCTGATCCCGATCTGCTGATTCGCACCTCAGGCGAAATGCGTATTTCGAATTTCCTTCTCTGGCAGATCGCCTATACCGAAATTTTCGTGACCGAGCGGCTGTGGCCCGATTTCCGCGGCATTCATTTACTCGAAGCAATCGCTGCCTTCCAGCGTCGCGAACGCAGATACGGCGGCCTGAGTGATAGCGTTGGCGAAGTGGAAGAAGATCCCGAACAGGTCCGGATCGCAGCGAGCTGAGAATCTCCAAGCCTGATTTTCTCGCGTATCCTCACGAAAGTATTCTTCTCAAAGAATGATCAACACGCTCGCAGTGTCGGGTTACCGCTCGTTGCGAGATCTGGTATTGCCACTAAGCCAGCTGAATCTCGTCACCGGGGCGAACGGCACCGGTAAATCGAGTCTTTATCGAGCCCTCAGGTTATTAGGGGATGCTGCGCTAAATACCGTGGTGGCGTCTCTCGCGCATGAAGGTGGGCTGTCATCAACGTTGTGGGCGGGACCGGAGACGATTGCAAAGAGCGTGCGCCGCGGCGAACATCCCGTGGAAGGCACTCCGCGTCAGGCGGCTGTAAGCTTGAAGCTCGGCTTTGCGGGCGACCCTTACGGATACTGCATTGATCTGGGATTTCCGCCTCCTGCTCAGCTGGCATTTCCGCTTGATCCCGCAATCAAACGCGAGTGCATCTGGCATGGCGGCATCTACCGTCGAGCAGCGGTGCTGGTGGACCGCAACAATCGCCTCGTTCAGGTAGCGCCAGCAAAGTCGGCGAAGCACGACGAACCAGAGTTTCTGACCAAAGAGCTGAGCTCGACGGACAGCATGCTCGCGACGATCGCCGATCCGCAGCGAGCTCCTGAAATGCTGGCGGTGCGAGAGTCCATTCGGGGCTGGCGATTCTACGAAGGCTTCCGAACTGACCCTGCCTCGCCCGTGCGCATCCCGCAGGTGGGCACCTTCACTCCGGTGCTCAACAACGACGGAACGGACTTGCCTGCAGCTCTTGAGACAATCCGGCTATTCGGAGGCCGCGAAGAACTTGACCGCACCATCGACGATGCTTTTCCGGGGAGCCGCATTGAGATCGGCGAGCAGGCTGGCCGCTTCGAGGTTCAGCTAAGGCAGCACGGTCTGCTGCGGCCGTTGGGCGCATCCGAGCTGTCGGACGGCACTCTACGATACTTGTTGTGGACAGCTGCGTTACTGACGCCCAGGCCTCCTGAATTGATGGTGCTCAATGAACCAGAAACCAGCCTTCATCCCGATCTCCTTCCGGCTCTTGCGCGATTGATCGCGCACGCAGCCGAGCGGACTCAACTGATCGTCGTTTCGCATTCGCCAAGCCTGATTGCGACGCTGGAGCAAAACCGAACCTGCAATCGCCTGCATCTTGAGAAGTCGTTCGGGGAAACCGTCCTTTCTGTGACCACTCTATTCAACGTTGCGAAATGGGAATGGCCAAAACGGTAGAGGGCATACTCAGCTGGACCTGGCTCCTTCGCGACAAACCCGTTCGGCGTGTATTCTCAACCCTGGAATGAAACGAGTTCTGACCGCTCTCATCCTTGCACCCCTGGTGCTGGTCCTGGTGTTTATCGGCCCAATGTGGCTGATCACTGCGGCTGTGGCCGGTGTCGCGATGCTGGCGGCATGGGAGTTTCTCGCGCTCACCGAGCATCGAGGGGCCAAGCCCCCAAAAGTCCTTACCCTGGGGACGATCGCGCTGCTCTTCGCCGGAAATTACCAGTGGCCGGACGAAACGGCGACCATATTCGGTCTCTTCTGCATCGTGCTTCTGGTCTACTGCACTTTCAGATCTCCGGTTGAGCGGGCTTTAGCGGACGCAACCTCTTCGGTTTTTGCGTTGTTTTACCTCGGTCTGACTCTGATCCCGATTCCCATGCTGCGCGAGGCGACAAATGGACCATCGCTGCTGGCTTTTCTTTTTCTCACCGTCTGGGCAGGCGACACGGTAGCCATGTATGCAGGCAGGGCATTCGGCAAGAGAAAACTAGCGCCGAATCTCAGCCCGAACAAGACCTGGGCTGGCGCAATCGGATCGATCGTTGGCGCAATGGCGGTCGCGGGAATCCTGCTCGCGCTGAGCACCTACCTGGCCCAGTGGAATTCAGTGAAGCTCTCGTACTCCGATGGTCCTTTGTGGTATTGGCTGGTCCTTGCGGCGGTGGTGAATGCGGCGGCGCAGGTCGGTGACTTGGCCGAGTCGGCGCTGAAGCGATCAGCAGGAGTGAAAGATTCGGGCACGCTGCTCCCGGGCCACGGTGGCATCCTTGATCGCATCGACGCACTGCTGCTGGCGGCTCCGGTGCTGTGGTACGCTCAGGTCATACGCACTCGCTTCTAGCGTTGCAATCATTGGACTTAACTGAACATTGAAACGCCTCGCCATTCTCGGATCTACCGGCTCCATAGGCCAAAGTACTCTTTCCATCGTCGAGCAGTTTCCGGATCGCTATCAGGTGGCGACACTCGCCGCAGGTCGGAACGTCGACGAGGCTTTCGCTCAGGCAGTTCGCTGGCGGCCGAAGGTCGTATCGATGGCGACGGAAGAGCTTGCAGCCAGACTGTGCAAGCGTCTGAATGAGGCCGGCATCTCGGGAACACAGGTTGTCCACGGCAGCGAAGGGACTGTCGCCTGCTCAACGCATCCGGAAGCGGACTTTGTGGTCTCCGCGATCGTGGGTGTGGCCGGACTGGAGGCGACGCATGCTGCCATACTGGCTGGAAAACCCGTCGGCCTCGCCAACAAAGAATGCATGGTGGCGGCGGGAGAGATCCTGACCGCCGCCGCACGGGAACGAAACGTCCCAATACTGCCGATCGACAGCGAGCATAACGCTGTCCACCAATGCATGCGGGTCGGCGATCATCGCGAGGTCAAGTTCATCTGGCTCACCGCCTCAGGCGGACCCTTCCGGAATACTCCGCTTTCTGACTTTGCCAACATCACTCCAGAGCAGGCCTTGAAGCACCCCACCTGGGTGATGGGACGCCGCATCACCATCGATTCAGCCACCATGCTGAATAAGGGCCTGGAAATCATCGAGGCCTGCCGGCTGTTCGACGTTCCGGCCAGCCAGGTCCGCGTGACGATTCATCCCCAGTCGACGGTACATTCGCTGGTCGAGTATGTGGACGGCTCCATCCTTGCCCAGATCTCCGTGACGGATATGAGGTTGCCGATCCTCTACGCTCTTGCCTACCCCGAGCGTCCAGCCTCGAATCTGACTTTTGATCTGGCTGCTCTGCGGCATCTGGACTTCGAAGAGCCCGACTTTGAGCGCTTTCCCTGCCTGCGGCTGGCCTACGAGGCTGCCGAGAGGGGCGGAGCCCACTGCATTGCCCTGAATGCGGCCGACGAAGTGGCAGTCGAGGCCTTCCTGGACCGCCGAATCCCATTTACGGAGATAGCAGGTACAATTGAAAAAGTGCTTGCGTCCACCCCCGAGTCGCACCCCGCCACCATCGCAGAGGTGCTGGTCTCGGACCGGGAAGCGCGGGAAAAGGCTCACGCGCTTGTTGCCTGAGTCCGAGTCCGGCGGCGCTTAAGAATTGCGCTGCCCCGAGGTTTGAATCTTCGCGTTTATGCATGACTTCTTTGTATCCGCTGTAGCTTTTATTGTCCTTGTCGGCTTGATGGTGGTGGTCCACGAATTCGGCCACTTTATCGTCGCCAAGCTCTGCGGTGTCCGAGTAGAGGCCTTTTCGGTCGGCTTCGGTCCCCGCCTCTTCGGGATCAGGTACGGCGAGACCGACTACAAGGTTTGCCTCCTGCCGCTCGGCGGATTCGTGAAGATGACCGGCGAGACACCAGATGGCATTCAGACCGGAACAGGTCCCGAAAATGTCAGCGACTACGATCCGGGCTCGTTCATGAACCACCCGCGGTGGCAGCGCATGCTGATTGGGGTGGCCGGACCCGTCTCCAATTTCATCCTGGCCTTCGTGTTGATGCTGATCTACTTCAACTTCATCCACGAAGTGCCCGACATCCGTACGGCCAAAATCGAATGGGTCACGCCTGGATCAGTCGCTGATCAAGCAGGGTTGAAGCCGGGCGATGTGGTCACGAATTTTGCCAGCCGTTCCAATCCGGACTATCAGACGTTCTACGACATCGCGGCCGAGAACAAGGGGCGGACAGTCCCATTGGCAGTAAACCGGAACGGAGAGACGATTCAGGCCATCTTCCAACTTCCCACCAATATCGATCCGAAACATTATGACCTGGACAAGGCTGGCCTCTTTATCCAGGACGCGCAGAGCCCGATTCAGATTGAGCAGGTAAGCCCGGATTCACCGGTGCAACGTGCTGGTCTCCAGAAGGGCGACAAGATACTCTCCGTGGATGGACACACCTTCCACTCAGTGTTGCCCTTGGTTGACTACATGCAGGAGGTCGATAAGGGCAAACCGGTAACGCTTTCCATTGAGCGAAGCGGAACGACGCTGCCCCCGATCACCATTCAGCCATATCAGCAGGACGGCGGCTGGCGTCTTGGGTTCCAGGGTGCGATCCCGGATGACTTCGCGGTACGCCCCGAGCCGATGAGTTTTGCCAGCGCTGTTACAGAATCGAAAGACTTTTGCGCGTCGAGTTCTCTGCTCATCGTGAATGTCTTGAAGAAGGTGCTGACGCACAAGGTATCCGTCAAGCAATTGTCGGGTCCCGTCGGCATTGCCGTGGCGGCAGGTCAGGCCGTCAAGGAACCCTATTGGTCAGCCAAGTTTGGGTTGGCAGCCAGCATCAGCTTGAACCTCGGCATTCTGAACCTGCTGCCGTTCCCGATCCTCGACGGCGGATTGATCCTCCTTCTCGCAGTCGAGAGCATCATGCGCCGCGACATCAACATTATCGTGAAGGAGCGCATCTACCAGGCGGCCTTCGTGGTGTTGATAGCTTTCTTCGCTTTCATCATGTTCAACGACGTCAGCAAGCTGCAGATGTTTAATCACCTCAAGCCGTAGGAGCAGTGGCCGGGATCAGTGATCTGAGCCGCAACGGAAGTGTGCGAAATGCCAGTGACAACTCATCAGGTGCGGGTGCGGTACGCAGAAACCGACCAGATGGGCATTGTTTACTATGCCAACTACCTGGTCTGGTTTGAACTGGGGCGCGTGGAACTGCTGCGCTCGCTGGGCCTCGCCTACAGCCAGCTTGAAAAAGAACATGAGTGCATCCTGCCGGTGGTCGAGGCGACCTGCCGCTACCGCTCGCCTGCGCGTTACGACGACGAGATCCTGATCGAGACGTATCCAGCGATGCTGCGCGGGTCCGTCTTGAAGTTCGCCTACCGCATCCTGCGTAAGGGACCGGACGCTGCTGAGCCAACCCTCCTGGCTGAAGGCGAAACCGTGCACGTCGTATGCGACGACCAACTCAAGCGGAAGCCCCTGCCGGAGCACTACGCTGATGCCCTGAAGAAGCTATTGCCCGAACGACACGCTCACTGAAGAGGCTCTTCATCAGAGGGAAGGGTACGAGTCTCGTTGCGACCGAGTGTGTTGCACTCTGTACATGTCGTAAGCAAATTTTCTGGCGTCTCGTCGCTGCTGTTCTGTGGTGACTTTACGTAGTCCACCGTCGCCGTGAAGCGCGTGAGCTGCCTCTCGCATTTGCGGCACTTATACCCATCTCGCTCGAACACCTGCATTCGCTTCTTGTGCGCGCCCTCGTCCGGAACAGGGAATAGCTCCGTCTCCTCAGCCAATCGTTCTGAACGAAACTTGCGGCATGCCTCGATCTCGTCGGGAATGAGGACACGGTAAAGAGTGCCTTGCCGGTTTGCCTCGCCAAGTTTCTGAATCGCGCCAATCTCTTCGAGAGCGCGTAACGTGTCCTGCACCTTCCCGAAGGAAATCATGTTCTCAGCAGCATCGGTGTATGAAGACTTCACGACAGCTCTCCGCAGCGTGCTGCGGCTGACGCGAATCTGTGGATTGCCGTCCTTCGCGATGGAGTGCCGGAACAGGAACCAATAGAAGGCGGCATCGTAGGCAGTCAGTATGGGCTGCAGGTCGTCCACAATTTCGCCGATGATCTCCGGCAACTCAAGCGCCGAGAAACCCAGGTCGCCGCGGGGAGAATTGGTGCTTTCGGCCTCCAGTTCCCCCAGAAGCTGGCGGATCCTTTCGATGCGCGGATTCATTGCATCGAATTCTACGCCCGTAATCGGAGATGGGCAGCAGTCTTCCGCTCAGTGGAATGGCGATGCCGGCATAGTGGCTCGAATAGACTCGCTCGTATCAGCCTTGCAGCCGTGAGCTGGCTGATTCCTCGAGTTCCACAGCCCGTGGAAACAGCACGTCGTCTTCAAGATAAATGTGCTGTTTGAGGTCTTTCTCAAATGCGCGCAGCCCTGTGTGGAATGAGATGTGGGTGGCGCATGCCCATTCGGGAGGAGTAAACCCGTTTGTGATGCTTTGAAGTTTCTCGACAAGGCGTAATGCCGTCTCGTGTTCATTCATCATCATCCTTACGGGTTGCGAGATCCGCTGAAAGCACGCGATATCCGGCGGGCGCGCCAGCCCGAGATCCTGGTCGAGGTGAACGACATAGGGGAAGAGCACATTCTCTTCTTTCTCTATATGAGCAATCATCTCTCCATGGAGCTGATCCATGAGCCCGTCGACCGCAATCAGATGTGGGGCCTTTTCCCCGTGTTTGGTGGCGATCTTATGTGCGAGTGCAGCGAGCCTGGGAAGCTCCTGACGCACCAGCCGGTGATGGCGTCGCACGATGTATTGCACAAGCTTCTCCAGCGACATCGAGGCTGGATCGACAGGCGGCGCGCCGTCTCTCTCGGCTTCAGCAGCGGCGAGCTTTTCGAGCACTTGATCGACTGAGAGTTGCAGGGTAAAGCAAGCTTGGTTGAGCGACTGGTTGGCACACGAACAGAGATCGATCTCAAAGCGTTGCAGAACGGACGCCGCCGAAGCCTGCGAAGCGACGATCTCCCGTAAGGACTGGTTTGCAGTGGCCATAGCACTCTCCACATGCAACATTAGCCATCATCGAAGGCGACGCCAGTAACTTATGTCACTCTGATGAGAGATTCTTCAACCTGCCGATTCGAGCTGTGCGCTCAGCCCCTTCATGTCGCGCACCACGATGCGTCTTGCATCCACGTCCAGCAGCCCCTCGGCCTGGAGCCGCATCAGATTTCGCGAGATCAGCTCCCGAACAGTACCGAGCTGGCTTGCAAGTTCCTGATGAGTAGAGGGAAGCTGGAACTCGATGCCTCGATCCGTCTGCCTGCCTTCGGATTGAGCAAGCTTCACCAGCGCTGCAATGAGGCGCTGTCGGATTGTCGTGAACGACAGCTCCTCGATGATGCCCACCAGCCTGCGAAGCCGCGATCCTACCTGGGCGAGGACTTTCAGCGCGACCTCAGGGTGTTCCAGGCAGTAGGCATGAAAATCGCGACGCGAAATGAATGCAATCTCGGCATCCTCCGTGGCACTGGCAGAGGCAGGGTAGGGTCCACCATCGAAAACCGGTAGTTCCGCTACAGTGTCTCCCGGCCCGTTCAGCGCAAGCACCTGCTCGCGGCCATTCACAGAAGTCTTGAATATGCGAATTTGGCCCCTCGCGATAATATGCAGTCCATTGCACGGTTCGCCCTCGGAAAAGAGCAACTCACCGGACGCGAAAAGTTTTCGAACGGTTCGGGCTGCGAGTTGCTGCAGCTCACTGGGCGAAAGATCCGCGAGAAGCGGGGCCTTAGCAAGTACCTGGGCAAGATCGATCCGTGTCGCGCTCACGCTCGGATTTTAGCAGTCAGAGACCTTAGTCACTGCGAACTGCGGTCGTGCAGGGTCATATATGAAAAGATGCCGACGGAGTCGTCCAGACGTCTAACATCGAGGTGGATTCGTAGACATGGGAATTCAGATAGGTGCAAAGCCGGACGCGGGATTCGACGATCCAATCGGAATGCTCAAGGATTGCCATCGCCGCATCGAGCAGTTCCTGCACGTACTTTGTCTCGTTGTGGAGCGCGCTCCGGAAAGACCGCTGACCGAAGAGGAAGCCGCCGCGGTCAAATCGGCGCTTACCTACTTCAGGGTCGGCGGGCAGCGCCACACAGCTGACGAAGAAGAGTCGCTATTTCCGCGCATGCGAGCCGAGCAGAATGGCGCGGCTGCGTTGAAGGAGATCGAAGCTTTGGAGACGGATCATCGTCAGGCCGATGATCTACATGTCGCCGTCGAGAAGCTCTACACGTTGTGGCTCGAAGGTCGAGCGTTGAGTGCTGAAGAGTTTCAGCAGCTTCGTATAGCCACTGAGCGCCTGAAGCAGCTTTATGAAGGCCACATTCGCATTGAGGAGAACCTGGTCTTTCCGCGAGCAGCCGAGGGACTGGACCGCCAGACGATCCGGCAGATCGGCGAGGAGTTTCGCGCGCGCCGCAAATAGCCAACGCGCCAAAACGAAGCGCGGATTGGCGTGCAAGATTTCCTTGTTTCTGCAAATCTAAGACTTGAGAACAGCTCACATGCCTGGATGTGTCAACTGATTCGCGCGCGGCACCAAATGCATGTAGACCTGCTCCGGTAGATTCGTCTGCCAGTGATTGGTTGCACGTGCAAGCAGCACGACCCCGAAGAAGAAGTAGGCCAAAACTGCGCTGATCGCAAGGGGCGAAAGGGAGCGAAACTGCCAACGCGCCGCCGCGGTCGGAGCTTTTCGCGGAGGAAGCGCGAACTGAAGCGCATCCTGAGCTGGACAGACGGAGACACATGCCAGGCAGGCTGTGCATTCGACCGTGCGGATCTGGACGAGCTTATCTACCGCAAGTCCAGCTGGGCAGGCCTTCGAGCATTTTGAGCAATCGATGCATGCCTCTGCATCTCGGCGAATCTTGACCGGACTGAGCAGGGAAGCGATCCCCATCAGTGCGCCGTAGGGGCAGAGATAACGGCACCAGAAATTCTGCACCAGCATGGACATCAATGCAAGCAATGCAATGACCGCGGCCGCAGTGATTCCCATGTCACGGAAGAAGTTCATCATCTTCACATCGACTAGAAGCCCGTACGGCGTTTGCATGAACCCGTTGAGTGCCTCCGCAGACATCACTCCTATCACTGCAACGAAAAGCCCGAGAAGGATGTACTTCAGCGCTCGCAGTGGAACATCGAACCACTTGGGAAGGCGAAGATTCCGGCCAAAGAAACGCCGTCCGATGCGCCACAAAAATTCCGAGAATGTCCCCACCGGGCAGAGCCACGAGCAAAACGCCTTCTTGAGCAGAATGCTCATCAGCATGAAACCGATGAAGAGGTACATCGCGGCTGGATGAATCGCAGGCACGCTGCCCGTCACCAGCAGGTATTTCGTGTTCATCAGCCCCGCGATCGGGAGCCAGCCCTCCACACCCGCTGGTCTCTGCACGCTCAGGCCCGCCCCACCGCGCTCGTAGAAGCGCGCCCACAGGTAGAACTGAATCCCAAGCCATCCGTTCAGCAGCAGAAACAGCCCCTGCACGATGTGCCGCGTGCGCTGCGAGGTGTCTCGTCCGAAACGGCGAATGAAGGGCTTTTTGGTCGGAAACTGTACCGTGGGTGCGGGTTGTGTGGCCATGATCCGTGCCTTCTTGTGCTCAAGTTACAGAGTCAGAAGTATGCAGGCAGCGACTTTTGTCACACGAGTGAAGCTATGGCTGGACGGGCTTACCGTGCAATGACGATTGGAGCGCGCCAGAAGTTTGCCTTTGCCGTAGCTACATCAAGCACCGTCACTTGGCAATCGTATCGTCCTGGCTTGAGGCCCCCGGAGTTGAGACTGAAACTCATCGGAGTCACACCCAGACGCGTCGCGGCATTGGGGCTGACCGCGATAGGCTGCGTCCTGAAAGCTTCCGTGCCGTTCAGATATAGCGTGACGAAGGCCATCAGAGGCTCGGTTGCAGGCTGGGGTGCGGGGCCAGGGGTTGAACCTGCTGCGGCTGAGCCCGCTGAAGGCTTGTAGGCCTGGAGATATACATAAATGTCGCGATTCTGCGCAAAGACCCGCGTGACGCTGGGAACGAGCTTCTTGCCTTCCTGCACCAAAGGATTGACGGCATTGTCTTTTGCGCGCTCCTTGGCTTTCGCTGCGTCGTAAATCGCGTCTTTCATATCCACGCGCTGGCTGCTCAAAACCACCGAACTGATCGGGACGCGTTTCTCTTCCTTGTTGAGATTCGGGATTACAAACGTGGTCTGATATGTTCCGATCCGTCCCGTCTCGTCATCGCGCGCAAGAAATTTGATCATGTATCTGCCGGGCAACAGCGTGAATCCGGTGTCATATTCAATCGGTCGATGAGCGAGTTCGGCAGCGGTCGCGTCCGACAATTTGATATTTACAAAGTCGCGAACGTTGGAGACAGTGGTGCCGCCGACCATATCCTTGATTTCGCCAACAAAGTCTATGAGCGTGTGCTCTGCGCCGCCGCGCTTGGCAAGCGCAAGTTCGCGGCCAGGAATTTTCACGATGATCGGCACAAAGTATTCGGCACGGTTCAACTGGAAGTGATCGATCTCCATCGCAATCGACAGTTCCGTGATCGGGTCGTCCAGCATCAGCGCATCTTCAAGTTGCCGTTCCTTATCGACCGCGGTGAACTTGCTGAACTCCTTGTCGGCATAATAGCCCTGCCGATAGTCGAGCTTTGCGTCGAGGCTCTGGTTGTTCAGTGCCACCTTCACTCGGCGGAAGTGGCCGTTCTTGGCCGGATTCGTGGTGTAGTAGCCAATGATGTAGTAGTCAGAGATCGAGTCCTGGGCCTGCACGATTCCTCGATCGAGGTCGTTCGCATCCAGCAGCGCCTTGCCGCCTGTATCCGCCGCAAGAGAGTACATCGTATCCTGTGACATCTTGAACTCGAAGCTCACCGCGTTTGCCGCCGCGCCGGTATATATACCCGCATTGCCTTGTGAGCCTTGCGTTGCATCGCCTAGGGGAGCCTCGGCTACCAGACCGCGCGCATCGATGGGCCAGAAAGAGACGCCGGCCTTTATGGCTGCGTCGACCGTGGCATGAAGCTGCGCCTGATTGTCGACACCATTCAGCCTCAGGCCGCCAGCGAAGTAGATTAGTGACTTCTTCTCGTTCAGATTTCCGAGAATGTGCGCGGCAGTCTGCAGAGCGGCAAGCTGGCGGTCGGTATTGAAGATATTGAACTCGCTGTCATCTTGCCCAAAGGCCGAGCCAGAGTCGGAACTGCCAGCATCACTCACTTCCTCCGCTGAATCCTGCCCCTCACCGACAATCAGAGTTTCAAGAATGCTGAGCAATCGGTCGCGATTGGCGGTGAAGTCCTGCAGAACATCGACTGAGCCTGCGTTGTAACGCATGATGGCAACGAGATCAACTGAAGTCATCTGCGTTCGAATGAACTTCTGCGCTGCCTGCAAGGCACGCATCTGGTCAGCCGGGCGCATAGCCGACATGTCGAAGTACAACGCCAATAAGCGGCGATCCTTGTAGCGTTCGTGCTCGGTCGTCTCTGGCGCGATGCGCTCGCGTGCCAGCCGCTTGTAGATCTTCACGTCTTCGTCCGCCTGTTTTGATTCGGGCAGTGGCTTTGCGTTTGCCGCCAGATCTTGATGCTCGAAGAACTTGATCGACTGTGGCACGTTATCTTCGGTGACTGTGAAGTCATTCGACGTAAGCCCCTTGACGGGATTGCCTCGCTTGTCCTTGACTACGACAGTCTCAACGACGAGTTGCACCTTGACCGACAGCGTATAGCTCTCTCGCGCATCTCTGGGACGGTTTTGACCGATTTGCTGGGCATTTGATGCTCCGCCAACCGTGATTGCGAGCATTGCGACCGCAAGTCTGCGCATCAGAATCTCACTCGCATTGTGATTTGTAGACTGCGCATCTGATTAGGTGCTTGAGGGAGTCCGAATTGCGTGTTTTGCACCACCGTATTCCAACTGCTGAATACCGGATGGTTCAGCAGATTGCTCGCATCGATTCGCGCATCAAGGTAGAAGTGCTTGTTAGGCCGAAATGTCCTTTGCATCGCTCCATCGAGACTGAAAGTGTTCGGCCCGGTGATCGAATTCCGCCCAGCGTTACCAAATCTTCCTGCGACGGGCGCAGCGAACGCCGATGCATTGAGATGCGCGCCGTTTTGACCGCCGTAGAGGGGAGCGCCAGTTAGATCGGGACGCAGAGGCCCAATCCACCCGGTGCCTGGTACCGCCGCTGGATAGCTCGGGGTCTCGGGCGTGCCACTGCCTACTGTAAGCTGCGTCATCAGCGTCCATTCCTTCAGCGCTCGACCTCGCCATCCGCCCAGAAGCGTGCCGCCCTCGAGTCCCTGGCTGGTTGTGTATTGAGCCTGAAGATTGAGCAGGTTTCGCTGATCGAAGGACGAGAGCGACCGCTCCGCCCTCAGGTCGAGCCAGTTCTGGGCCATTTGCGCATTTCCCGAAGACGTCGCCTGGCCGGGCTCGGCTGCGAACTGAGTCTGCGTTGTGCCTGACTGATATCCTTGGCCACCAAGCGACGCGTCATCGTCAATTGACTTCGAGTACGTGTACATCAGCGATGCTGCGAACCCGGCGCGCAGGCGTCGCCGCATCTGAAGCTGGCCGGATTGCCGCGTCGAATTTCCGCCGGATGTCTCATAGAGAAATCCCGAGGGACAACCAGGGCACGGATCAGCCGCGTCGAGCGGGTAGCTATTGGGCAAGAATTGTTGGACTCCATGCGTACCCTTTACCCCAATGTAAGTTGCCGTCATCTGCAGCGCCCATGGCAGGTCCCGCTGAACCGAGAGCTGCCACACCTGTGCGTACCCAACCCGGAAGTGTGGATCAATACCGAACGTGTCCGGGGTAGTTGTACCGCATTGTGCAAATCCATCGGCAAGCGTCAACGGACATGACGCGCTGTTCTGTTGCTTCAGGCTTTTGGAAAGCGGCGCTTGCTGCGCGAGTTGCAGCATGGGCGTGAGGTATACCGAGGTGTCGTGATAGAGGCCGTAGCCACCGCGGATCACGATTGTTGACGCAGGGATAGGGCGCCACGAGAAACCGACACGGGGCTCTAAACCCGACCGATCCGGACTGAGGAGCGAGCGCGGGTATGAGCGCCCGGTAATAATCCCAACACGATCGGAAGCGACCACCGGAGCCACCTGCGCAAAATCTGAAGCCACATCCAGATTGACGAGGCGATCCTTCAGCTCCGTCATCGGGGCGCCGTACTCATAACGTGCGCCAGCATTGATGGTCAGGATCGGCATCACGCGCCAGTCGTCATTGACGTATGCATCGTAGACAGTCTGGCGGAAGTATTTGTCCGCATTGCCGAATGCAATCGAACTGGTGTCCGGCGAGCCGATAAGAAAGTCGGCAAAATCGGATCCCGTCACTTGACCGGTAAATCCGAAGCTGCCGCGTGGATCCTGCTGGAAGAACTCATTGAACTGCTGCTTCCTCAGGTCGCCGCCCACCGTGATGTTGTGTCGTCCGCGATACATTCCAACCGACGCCGAGTATCCGTCTGTCCGACTGCGGTCGAAGGCGCTCTGCGCATCTCCAAGGGAGGCGATGCCGGTGTTGAAGTTGAGCGCAGGTGGTCCCCAGTTCGCCGGATCTTGGTTGTTGCCGGTGATCCCGGCGGACGCAGAGATGTTCTGTTTATTTTCGAACTCGGGTCGGACAAGCGCGCGCAGTCGGCTGAAGTGATAGCTTGCATAGACAAAAAGATGAGTGTTGATGCGGTGCGACCAGTTGAGGTTCGTGTTAAGCCCAAGCGTGTCGGTTGCGTCGACGAAGCTGAACAAGTTCATGGCATCTTCGCGGATGCTCTTAAGATTGATCGTCCCGTATACTTGATCGCGCCTACCGATTGTCTTGTCCATGCGCGCTTGCAGCGAATCCTGGTGGCTGCTGTTGAGGACAGGAATCTGAAAGTTGTAGAGCGGGTTCCCGGTGAGATTCGGCAAAGGATAAAGGTCTAGAAGCGCCGCCGCCTGTGCGCTGACCGGGACCTGGCTATTCGCGAAAGGTTGACCGGTGCCTGGGTCAATGATCGTAGCTGGTTGGCCCGATGCTCCGGCGAGATTGCCCGTGCGTTCATCGAGCGTCGGAACCAGCGCAGATTGAGTCAACGCGGTGTGGTTGCGCGTCCACTCGTAACCCACGAAGAAGTTCGGGCCATTACGAGGAAGGAGATGCGGAATTTTGAGTGGCCCACCGAATTCGAACCCTGCAGTGAACCGGTCGTAGACGGGCTTCGGTGTCGAGAAGCCGCTTAGCGAATACTGCCTGGCGTCGAACGCAGAGTTGTCGAATGTGAACCGAAAACCGCCGTTATATAGATTGTGCATGTTGAATCGCCGATTGCCGAACGCCCTGTCCAACGAGTATTGCGAGGTAGCCGCGTTGTTCACGCTCCCGTTCACCAGGAAGCCATCGTTGCTGTCCTGGTTGGCTTCACTTGCGGGTTTGGGCATTTCCGCTGTCTGCTGAGTGGAGGAATCAGTCTTCTTCTCTGCCGGTGCACTGAGCGCTGGAACCGGGGCTTGCATCGGCGGAGGAGCAGTTGCCAAGGCTTTAAGCTCCGCCATCGGCAGGAGTTTAAGTTCCCACTTGGCCGGGGATATCTGCGGAGCGATTGTCACGTCTGCCTTAGTGGTTTCAAAGCAGAGCATCTTCACTTCGATTTTCCATACGCCATCGGGGAGATCGGAAAATCGGAAGACGCCGCCTTCATCCGTCGTCACGCTGAGGCTCTTGTCGCCTTGCATGGCCGTGACGGTGGCGCCCGGCACGGGCAATCCGCCGAAATTGACCTGCCCAGAGTAGACAGACGCAAGTGCCGATATCGACGCACACGCACAGCTCATCGCGACGATCAGAAATCCGCTGATCTTTCGCGCACGCACTTTCCACTCACCACTGCGCAGCCGGCTCAATCGGGGAAGGCCTCTCGCTAATTCTCTGTGGGCAGGTCGATGTGGTCGATCACGATCACATCCACTTTGCCCTTTTCCGACTGCAGTTTCAATCCAAGTTGCTCCTCTAGAGCAGTGAACAGCGTTGGACCGTTGGGATCAATCGGCGCATCGCCTTGTGGAGGAGGTCCGCCTCCGGCAGGACCAACTCTCGGAGTCGAACCTTCGTCGGGCGTCCAGTGCAGTGTGTAGTCGTAGTTCCCGGTAAGTCCGGTTTTATCAACAACCGATCTTCCTACCAGCGCCGAGAGTGCGTGTGCAAGGAACTGAATTCCTCCGCCCTGTGCCTCAAGTCCGCCTGGACTCATCCTCATCATGCCGGGACCCCCAACGCGATCTCTTGGCGGTCCTCCCGGACCCCCAGGACCTTCGGAATTCTTGGGAGCGTCGGGTGGCGGAGGAGGCGGCACAGTGGAATCCTTGAGCTTAGAACCGCCTTTCGCAACAACCAGTGAGTACATGGGCAGTTCGCGGCTTTCATGGTGATATTTCAGATTGAAGCGTTCTTCGAGCAGCGGCAGCAGCATCGCGCGCCGTTGTTCCATCTTCAGCTTGTCTAGTTTTGGAGCGTCTTCCGGCGCAACTTTCGCGGCGATATCAAATCGTTTCGAGTGCACCCAGTCAGGCTCTCCGATAATGCGATCGCGCTCAACTCCAAACGCCTGCTGCAGAAGCATCTGTACCTGTGCTCCATTGATCTCTGCGCCGTCGGGCGTCATCATCAGCTTGATTCGACCATCTTCCTCGGTGGATGGCTTGATGGTTGCAACCTCGTACTTCGGAATCTCCGATGCCGTCGAGTTTTCCCGGGCTTGATCTGCTGAAGGGGCCGATTGCCCGTGCAGGACTCCAAGGCCCAGAGGAGCCGCAAGTAACAGCAGGGCAGCACTGAGGAGAAGGCATTTTCTCGCGATGCTCAATTCGGTACCTGATCGCTGCGTCATGATGCGCAGGATGCGCTGCTTCAAGTCCGCTCCGGAGACGCCTGAAACGCAAGCTGCTGCCGGTTCCATGCAGAACGAGCAGACCTTGAGAATGCTTTCCGCGTAGGCCTCCGGGCGCAAGTTCTGTTCGAGCACTCGCTCGTCGCACGCCCGTTCACGTTCTTCGCTCAATCTAGCGCTCATCCACCTCACCAAAGGGTGGAACCAGAAGAACGCTTCGACAAAGGAGTGAATGGCTGAGGTGAGATTGTCGCGGCGGCGCACATGCTCAAGCTCATGCGCCACGATCGCTTCGATTTGTGCATCGTCGAGGCGGTCCGACAGTCCCGCCGGCCAAAGCAGAACGGGACAAACGATGCCGAACACCGCAGGCTCCATTCCCGCGGAAGACATGAGGAGACGAATCCGCGGCGAGGTGATGGCGCTTTTCTCTATCCTGAGCAGCGCATCGTATTCCCGTCCCTCCGTGATCTCTTCAGCGTCTCTTGCCATCCGTGAAGCGCTTTTCCATCCCGAGATCCATCTTTGAAGCAGCACTAGAAATCCGCACAACCAGGCCGCTGCGACAAGTGCGGAGACGATTGTGGTCACTTGAGAAGATGATCCCGAAGGCACGGCAGCTGTTCCAGCGATGGACGCCTCCCTCAGTGGCCGAATGTACTCCTCGATGACCACGTACAGTTGCGCGCCTCCGCTTGTAACAGGCTTGGACAAGCGCATGCCAAGGTGCGTCAGCAGTTGAAACGGGAGGAGAAATTTAACCGAAGCGAAAAGCCAGATCGCATACCTAACGCGCGCCGAGTTGTTGCGCAGCGCGAGCGTCAACAGCCACGCCAGAATCGCGACGGCGGTCGATTGCCATAGATGGTTAAGCATCGGGGCTGCCCAGCCTGAGGTCAACAGATCGGAAGGCATCACGATTCACGCTCCTTGCTTAAATTGCGAAGCAGGCGCTCCGCTTCTTTAACATCTTCGAGAGATAGCTTGCCTGACTCAATCAGGTGCGTCATGACAGGCTGGGCGCGTCCGCCGAAGAGAGCCAGCAGATCATCCATCAAGCGTCGCTGTGCCGAGTCCCGCGAGATGGCAGGTGCGAAGATGTGGAAGTTGCCGACCTTCTTGAGACGGCGCACGACGCCTTTCACCTCCATCCGGTAAACCGTCGTCTGGATGGTGGTGTACGCGGGGCGCTTCTTCTCCGGGAAGGTCTCCTGGATCTCACGGATAGAGCACTCGCCGCTCGCCCAGAGCGTCTCCATGATCTTGTACTCAAGTTTCGATAATTTCGCTGCGGGCACCTTGTCTCCTACATGTGTAGTAATAGGTACCACGCCTGTTTGTTTTGGGTCAACACCGGTCGTCACAAAGGTGCGTGAGGCTGGGAGAAGGCGCTAGTTCTCGCCTGGCTTTTCTGCGTGATCGATGACGATCACGTCGTCAGGCACTTTCGCCGGGCCCATCTTCAACCCAAGCTGCTCCTGGATAGCGGTGTAAAGTCCCGGCAGAGTTTTCGCTTCATCTTTCGGCGGCTGTACGGTCACACCGGTTCCCCTGAACTGTCCGAACTGGGAGTCGTCCGGCGTCCACTTCAATTCAAAGTCGTACCTGTCCGTGAGTCCCGTCTGGTCGACGACCGGCCGGTCCATCACGCCGGACTGCATCCATTTGGAGAAGTCCGCCATGGTTTGATTTCGAACGACGAGATCGCCAAGTTCGCGGAAGAAGAAGGCCGGATTTGCATCCGGCGGTGATTCGCTCTTCCTCATCTTCACCGTACCGGGAGCGACAGATATTACGTATACAGAAAGCTCCCTTTTGTCGTGATGGAACCTGAGCCCGAAGCGGTCTTCCATCAACCTCTGAACCATGGTGCCCAACTGTTTCTGGCTGGGGCGGCCCTCCGCATCCGGCTTAGCCTCGATGTCGAACAGATCTGTCCCGAACCATTCCGGCGCGCCGATAATCTGCTTGGCATGGAGGCCATATGCAAAGGCGATCAGATCGTTCAAGTTCGTGTTCACTGTCCTGAAGCGGTCCGCCTGGAACCCAAACCCCTTTCCCGGCCGGTTAGGCACGCTGGGCTTGATCGTCGCGACTTCAAAAGAGGGGTTTGCATCCGCGGCCATAGGTGGCACTGGCGGCGGAGGCTTGGGAATCTCCCATGCGGTCTCGGGTGTAGCGCGCGTCAGCACCAAGGGCAGAGGATTGGGTCCCTGACTCCAACTGCCATCGATGGTCTTGCCATCTCCGCTGAGTTTGCCGGTGAAGGTGCCTCCGATCAGCTTCAAATCCATCTTTACGTCTGAACCGTTGACCGTCACGGAATCCAGCTTCAACGGCTGACCTCCCTGGTCGATGCTGTAGAAGTTTCCCTCGTAGACGCCTTTCTCGTTTTTGGTGATCTTCACGACGGTACGCAAGTCTTGTCCGGCGTGCAGCGTGCCTTGCCAGGTGTCGGCAATGTCGTGAGGTCGTGCTGGCGCTGTCCGAGTTTGAACTGCGCTGGCGTTCGCTGGCGACACTACGTTCAAACAAACAGGAGCGAGTGATACACCGATGAACAGCTTGTGAAAGAGACTACCCGCTCGGCGACTGATCAGCATTGACAGATTTCCTTTGTGCTGGATAGCTTCCCACAGCACGCAATCCTGTTTGTCTGTGGGGACGTGCCGAGGATACACGCCACCAGGCGGTCCCGTCGTAATTTTGTGATCGCTGGTGATTGAGCCTTTTTTCGGCGAAAGAATCTCGCGGTTCAGGCCAGCACAATTGATATCGCAAATCCGTCGTAGCCCTTGCTGCCAACCGTTTGCATGACGGTTGTACTCAGCCGAGGCTCAGCGGCAACGATATCCGTAAATCGAAGGACACCGTGAATGTTTGCATCGGGATCGTTCGGATCGATCACCTTGCCATCGCGCACCACGTTGTCGGCGATGATCAGTGTCCCTGGTCGCGACAACTTCAGAGACCACTGAATGTAATCGGGATACCCGGCCTTGTCTGCATCGATAAAAATGAAATCGAACGGAGTTGTATTTTGATCGACGAGCGCGGCTAGCGATTCCGATGCCGGACCGACACGCAAATCTACGCGATCCGCCACTCCGGCTTCTTTGAGATTGCGCCGTGCAATTGCTGCATGGTGCTGGTCGAGTTCAAGCGTGATAACTCGACCGCTCGACTCAATTGCACGCGCCATCCAGATCGTGCTGTAACCGCCGAGCGTTCCGATTTCAAGCACCCGCTTTGCCCCGGTCGAGCGGAGAAGAATTTCCAGAAACCTGCCTTGCAGTGGAGTGACATCAATCGCGGGCAAACCGCCTTCGCGGTTGGCGGCAAGAGCAGCACCAAGTGCGGGATCGGCGGAGATCAATGCGTCCGTGAAAAAGCTGTCGACCTTCCGCCACACATCGGGGGGCTTCTCAGGCAAGGCAATTCTCCGGGGAAGTGAAGTTCGCGATGGCGATCTTGATTTCGAACCAGACTACTTGTCGCGCGCTACGACGAAATCAGGAACCCACAACAGGGCACGTTTGAAGTCCGAATCGGCGAATGCCGCGAGTGCATGGCGCGACTGTTCCGCGTAGCGATCCGCTGCTGCCATGGCATACTCCACCGAACCGTTTCGCCGGAGAATCTCGCGAATCTGCTCGCGGCTGACGTATTCAAAGCTGCGGTCGTCGAGCACGCGCTGTATCGTCTGTCGTTCGCGGGCGGTTCCATGGTCGAACGCGTGAATGACAGCGAGTGTCGTCTTGCCTTCGCGCAGATCGCTGGCGACTGGCTTGCCCAGCACCTCTTCGGTAGCCGTCAGGTCCAGCACATCATCGACGATTTGGAATGAGAGCCCGACGGCGCGGCCGTAGGCAGCAAGCTTCTCTTCCTGCGCTTCCGTCGCGCCGGCAAGTACCGCGCCCAGTCTCATCGATGTCGAAAACAGGCATGCTGTCTTGCGGAAAATCAAGTCGTAGTACTCGGCTTCCGATACCGCTTTTCCCAGCTTCTGAATCTGCAGCAACTCGCCCTCGACCATTTGCTGAGTCAGGCTGATGAGCAACTCAAGCACCCGGAGATTCTTTTCTTCCAGTGCGACCTTGAAGGCCTGCATGTAGAGCCAGTCGCCGGCGAGCACGCACTTCTCATTACCCCACGTGGTGTTCGGCGAAGGCCGCCCTCGTCGGGTTTGTGCACCGTCGATGATGTCATCGTGCACCAGCGTGGCCGTGTGCACCATCTCCACAACCGCGCCCAGGCGAATCGCGCTTGGGCCGGAGTAATTCAGCAGGTGTGCAGTAAGCAGCAGCAACGAAGGGCGAATGCGCTTGCCACCACCCTCGCGTAGATACTCGGCAATCTCAGTGATGGTGCTTACGCTGGAAGCAGCATCGCGCCCAAGCTCTTGCTCGATGGCCACGAGGTCTTCCCGCAGCAGTTCGAAAACCTCTTTTGCCGTCGCTATCGCCAGGGTGCTCAAGGTCGCAGTCGTCTCGCGTCTCAGTTTGTCCGGTAATTGGTAAACGTCAGCTCTACGCCAAGATCCCGACCCCGCAGCGTAGAGATGATGGCCTGCAGGTCGTCGCGGTCTTTTCCGGATATCCTTACGGTATCGCCTTGAATGCTCGCCTGCACCTTCTTTTTTGAGTCTTTGACGATACGGACAATTTCCTTGGCCTTTTCCGTGGGAATGCCCTGCTGCAGCGATATCTTCTGCCGCACGCTCTGGCCGGCTGCAGGCTCAACTTTTCCGTACGTCAGGTTCTTGAGCGAGACACCTCGTTTGACGAGCTTCTGGCCCAGAATCTCTTTCACGGCCTCCAGCTTGTACTCATTGGCAGAGGCCATCTGGATTTCGTCGTTGCCTTCCAGGTTGATCTCAGAGTGGCTGTCCTTCAAGTCGAAGCGCTGCCGTATCTCTTTCAAAGCCTGATCGATCGCGTTGCGCACTTCCTGCATGTCGACCTTGCTGACGATGTCGAATGAATTGTCCTGGGCCATGTTTCCGTTTCCTCAGATTGCCTGGGGTTGTTGTCACTAATTCTCATCGGCGGTGCAACACTATCAGTTTCCCATGCCGAGCGGAAGGTTGAACAATCGGCAGAAGTTTCGGGTGGTCGAAGCTGCGACCTCTTCCGCATGCACATTGTGGAGCTCAGCTAGTAAATTCGCCGTCTGAACGACGTATGCGGGCTCGTTGCGCTTCCCACGCAGCGAATTGGGGGCGAGCCACGGCGCATCGGTTTCGACGAGGATGCGATCGAGTGGAACGCGCGCCGCAACTTCCCGGAGCGGCTGTGCCTTCTGGTAGGTCACATTTCCTGCAAAAGAGATCAGGAAACCCAGGTCGAGCGACCGCCTCGCCTGCTCCCAACTTCCGCCGAAACAGTGCATTACACCGCCTAGGCCCGTTGCCGCCCAGTGTTCGTCGAGCACTTCAAACAGGTCTTCCCACGCGTCCGCCGTTTCGTTCGAGCCGCGGCAGTGGATGAGGATGGGCCGCCGGCGCTTCGCGGCGATCAGCAACTGAGCAATAAGCCCTTCCTTCTGAACGGGATGGGGAGCTCCCTCGTGGTAGTAATCGAGCCCGATTTCGCCGCAGGCGATTACCTCTGGCTGGGCGAGCAGGCCGTCGAGCTTCGCCAGTGCTGCTTCATCAGCCTCCGGAGCGTTGTGGGGATAAATTCCCGCACTGGCGTATAACTTAGGCATTTCCGGTCTCGCATTGAACTCACGACAGATCTCGAGCCCTCGCTGCATGTCGGCGGGGCCTTCTCCTATGCCGATCGATAAGACCGCACCGACCCCAGCCTCTGCAGCGCGCCGCAGCATCTCTTCGCGATCTTCGTCATAACGCGGGCTGTCCAGATGCGCGTGCGAGTCAACCAGCAAGCAAGATACTCCCAATCATGAACCTGCATACTGTGCAGGTTTCAAGTCGACTACCGAAGACTGGCGACCTTTACCCGATGTTTCTACTTCAATCTCGCCCCAAGCGGCACATCCTCAAGGAAGCCCGCCAGCACCGGAGCGCCATCGGGAGGCAGCGACGCCGCCAGCAGCATTCCGTTCGACTCCAACCCGCGCATCTTCCGCGGAGCAAGATTTGCCACGATCACGATTTTGCGGCCAATCAGCTTTTCTGGTTCGTAGTATTGCGCGATCCCCGCGAGGATCTGGCGCTTTTCATAGCCCAGGTCAACTTCAAGACGCAGCAGCTTGTCCGCCTTCGGGATTCTCTCCGCCACTAACACTTGCGCAACCCGCAGCTCCACTTTGGCGAAGTCATCAATGCTGATGTGGTTTGTCTGCGCCGGCTGTATCGGCGCCGTGGGAGGGTTTCCCGCGTTCTCCTGAGAATCCAAAGACTTGTTTGCAGGGGCCGGCGGCGGATCCGAATCGAGACGGCTGCTGGTTAGCTCGGCTGGAACCTGATCGACCTTTGCCGTTGCGATCGGTTTCTGCGACGCAGGCGCATGCGTCGCAGGAGTCGGAGCGGCTGCCGCAGGTCCGTCCTCCGTGCTGGCGGAAGACTGCACTGACGTGAATGCAGGAGCATCCTTCACAACCGCGGGCGAGCCGGGTTGCGGCTTGATTCCTAACGCGGATGGTGGCGCCTCGGGTGCCGTCGTCTCTTTCTGGCTGACGGCCTCAACTGCGTTCTTGTTGTTTTCGTCTTCAAGATTCTGCATACGGTTGACTGCGTCCTTTTCAGCGCGGGGGAAGAGCGGTGCAGGCTCGCCCAATTTGGTTCCGGGCTTCAAACCGCCCCATGCAACATTGGTTAGAAATGCATGTTTGGCGGCATCGGCAATTGGGCCCTGTCCGAGCTGCTGCCACACCTTGGATGCTGCGTCGGGCAGTATCGGATAGACGAGCGCGGTGATAACGCGAATAGCCTCCGCCGCCGTCGCTAGAACACGCGCCTGCAATGCTGCATGGTCTGATTCCGATCGTTCAGCGGGCCGTTTCCAGGGTGCGTTCGCGGTGAGATAGCCGTCCGTCTCCGCAACGAGATTCCAGAGTGACTTGAGAGCCTCAGAAAAGTTCAACTCGTCGAATAGCGGACCAAATTCCGCGATCGCTTTCGTGGTGCTCTGGCGAAGACTCGCCTCGGCCGGAGTATCTGCTCCTGCTTCCGGTACGACGCCGCCGAAGTACTTATGCACCATGTTGACAACTCGGCTCACGAGGTTGCCATAACCATTGGCCAGGTCGCCGTTGTACCGCTGCACCAGCGCGTCGAAGCTGAAATTGCCGTCCTGTCCGAAGGGAATCTCCCGCAGTAGAAAATACCGCAATGCATCGGCGCCCAGCACCTCGCGCACCGTGTCAGCTCGGACAATGTTCCCTCGCGATTTCGACATCTTTCCCTGATCGAAGAGGAGCCAGCCATTGGCCTTGATCGAGCGCGGCACCGGAATCCCCGCTGCCATCAAAAATGCCGGCCAGTATACGCAATGAAACCGGCTGATTTCCTTGCCGATGAGGTGAATGTCCGCGGGCCAGAATCTCGCGAACCGAGCCTGGTCTGCCGGATCATCGGAACCGTATCCGAGCGCGGTAATGTAGTTTGCCAGCGCGTCGAACCATACGTAGACAACTTGGCTGGCGTCGTCCGGGACTGGAATTCCCCAGCTAAAGCTGCTGCGGCTGATAGAAACATCCGCTAGCCCGCCACGCACAAACGAGATCACCTCGCGCCGGGTCGACTCTGGCTGCATGAATCCGGGATTTTCTTCGTAGAACTCGAGAAGCTTGCGCTCAAAGGCCGACAGCTTGAAGAAGTAATTCTCCTCGCTGACCGTTTCAGTTATCCGACCGCAATCAGGGCATGGAGCACCCGGAGGCACATCCACCCACGCCTCATCGGACACGCAATACTGTCCGGTGTATGAGCCTTTGTAGATAAACCCACGATCACGCAGCGTCGCGAAAAGTTTCTGCACTCCCCGCTTATGCCGCGGCTCCGTGGTGCGGATGAAATCGTCGTACGTCAGCCCAAGCCGGTCCCACTGGGCACGGAACTCACCAGCGATGTGGTCAGCGAAGTCCTGAGGGGTACGCCCCGCCAGCTTGGCCGAGCGCTCAATCTTCTGGCCGTGCTCGTCGGTACCCGTTAGAAACCATGTGTCGATTCCCATGGCCCGCTTACGCCGTGCAATCGCATCGCACACGATCGTCGAATAGGCATGCCCCAGGTGCGGCCGCGCATTCACGTAGTAAATGGGCGTAGTCAGGTAGAAGTGGGCTGAGTTGGAATCGGTCTTGGCCATTGAAGTAAGGTGCAGCTTTGAGCTATGAGGCTGAAAGCGCCCCAGAAGCTGCATCCTCTTCATCTTACGGTATTGAGACTGCCGGTTCTTCAGCGCGTGTCGGCCAGTTCCAGCAGATCGCCCGTCCCGTGGTCTGTGATCTGGAAGCGCAGAAAGTCATGAACGGCAGCCCGCGCCACCGCGTCCTCTGTTAGCAGCGAAACGCGGCCGCCGCCTTCGACTTGCTGATAGGCAAAGTGGATCTTCTCCTTTAGCAGTTTCATCGTGGTCACGCCGGGGGGGATGCCGTCGTGCACAAACATGGGAATGGAGAAGTCGCCCTGGCTGAAAACCTGGGCGATATGCGCCAGATGTGTCCGGATAGCCTCTATATCGGCAGCATCTTTTGGATCGTTGGCCGTCACCTCGATCGTCCCACCATCCTTTTCCAGCCGGAAGTGATGCGTGGTCTTGTCGTGCGGAAAGCCCATTGCCTCGTCCCCATGGCGTTCGACGGCTGCATGATGCGCTCCTGCACCCGCATGCGAGGCGTGCATGGCACAAGGATTCTCCGCAACTGGCGCAGCCTGCGAGAAACCGCAGGGCCCCGACATAATCAACATCACCGGGATTGCTGCTCGTATCAGAATGTTCATCGCTGCTTTCTTCTCCTTTGCAGATTGCCGTGGGCTCCTCCGCTTACAGGTGCCCCTATGAGCGAACGGAGCAGGTGAGCTCTCTTGCCGGGTTCGTTCAGCCCGAGTTTGGACCGCCAGTCGCCCACGATGTGCGACATGTAATTCCGAAGACGTTCCAATTCCCTAATCTGCTCTTCAAGCGAATCCAGCTTACTTTCGAGCATGCCAAGAACTCGCTTGCATGGAGCTCCGCCCCGGTCTCTTGTCCCTAGAATCTCGGCAAGCTCCGCCAACGTAAATCCGAGTTGCAGAGCATGCCGAATCATCTTGACCCGCTCGAGGCTCGCCCCCGGATACATCCTGTAGCCAGACTGTGTTCTCGGCGCTTCGGCCAGTACACCGAGACGCTCGTAGTGCCTCAGCGTGTCAGGGCTCACCCCGGCTGCGCGGGCTAGCTCGCCTGACAGTAAGCCTCGGGTCCCGTCGTTCATGCGAGAAGTATGAACCCTGGAACCAGTTCCGGGGTCAAGCAGAAAAGTGCGTCCGGGATTGAACCTTCGCGTGAAACGATCCCCAGCCGGGTGCCTTTCGTCGCATTACCGAGGTTCGCGCGTCGCGTCGCGTCAAGAATTTGATCTGGTAAAATCAGCTTGATAATCAACAATTTCCGAGGCATCACTGCGTGTATCAGGAACTCAAGAATCGGCTCGAGTCGCATCTGCGCGACGTGCTCAAAGCGAAGTACGACCTGATCGTCGAGAACATACCGCTCGAGACTCCACCCGACCTCAAGTTTGGCGAACTCGCAACTCCTGTAGCCTTCGAACTGGCGCGCAAGCTGCGCAAAGCACCCAAGATCATCGCCCAGGAGATCGTGGCTGAACTCGGCACGCCGCGCGGGTTTTCTTCCTTCGAGATCGCCGGAGCCGGATACATCAACGCGTACTTCGATCGCACCGTCGCTGTCCGCCTGATGACCAGCGGTGAAGATTCCCAGCCGGTCAACACCGACATCCACGCGCTCGTCGAGCACACAAGTATTAATCCCAACAAAGCCGCGCACATCGGCCATCTGCGTAACGCAATCCTAGGCGATACGTTTGTCCGCCTGCTCAAAGCGGCGGGCCGCCAGGTCGCCGTGCAGAACTACATCGATAACACTGGCGTTCAGGTTGCTGACGTTGTCGTCGGATTCCTCTATCTCGAGAAGAAGTCTCTGGGCGAAATCCGGGCCCTCATCGAAGATCTGGAACTCCACTTCCAGCGCGTTGACTTCTACTGCTGGGATCTCTACGCGCGCACTTCGAAGTGGTATACCAGCGGCACTGATGCCGAGAATGAGGAGCGCAAGAAGCTCCGGTATCAGACCTTGCATGAAATTGAACATGGTGGGAATCAGACCGCCGCAGTTGCGGACCTGATCTCGACTGCGATTCTGCGTCGTCATCTTGAGACGATGCTGCGCCTGGGCATTGAATACGATCTCCTGCCCCGCGAGAGCGAAATTCTTCACCTTGACTTCTGGGCTCTCGCTTTTGAGCAGTTGAAGCAGAAGGGCGTCCTCTACTTCGAGAACGAAGGCAAGAACAAAGGCTGTTGGGTCATGTCGCGCACCGGTGCATCACCGGAGTCCGGGGAGATCGACGAAGACGCCAAGGTGATCGTCCGCTCCAATGGCACCGTCACCTACGTTGGCAAGGACATCGCCTACCACTTGTGGAAGTTTGGACTTCTGGGCCGCGACTTCGGATACCAGAAGTTCTTCACTTATCCTGACCGCGAATGCTGGATATCTGCCGAGAAGGGCGAGGCCGATCATCCGCACTTCGGCGATGCGCAAGCCATCTATAACGTCATTGATTCGCGACAGTCGGATCCGCAAGCCAATGTCATCCAGGCTTTGCGTGGCATGGGCTACACGAAGCAAGCCGACAACTACACGCACTTCGGATACGAGATGGTCGCGCTCACGCCACGTTGCGCGGTAGAGCTTGGCTACGATGTTCCAGCGGAGGATCGCGACCGTTCTTATATCGAAGTCAGCGGGCGCAAGGGATTTGGAGTAAAGGCCGACGACCTGATCGACAAACTCATTGCTGCGACGCGCGCAGAGGTCGACATGCGTCAGACTTCTCGCGACGATCAGGAGCGCCAGCTCATCGCAGAGCAGATTGCGATTGGCGCTCTGCGCTATTTCATGCTGAAGTTCACGCGCAATTCCGTCATCGCATTCGACTTCAAGGATGCCTTGAGTTTTGAAGGCGAGACCGGACCTTACATTCAGTACGCCGTGGTGCGAGCGCGAAACATCTTCCGCAAAGGATCATTTACGCCGGAGGCGGTCCTGCGCGAATTCGCCGGCTCGGATCCCGGCGCGTTTCTTATGGGCGATGTTGGAGACGACATCTGGTCTCTATGGCTGCGGGCGGGCCGCCGTTCGGCCATATTGGATCAGTGCATTTCAACATCCGAGCCGGCCTATCTCGCTAAGCACGCCTTCCAGCTTGCGCAGGAGTTCAACAACTTCTATCACAAGCATCACGTGTTGACAGAAATCGATCCCGAGCGCCGTATGTTCCTGCTGGCCACCGCCGCCGTCACCATGCGAGAACTCATTACTGTGCTCGATATGCTGGGCATCGAAAGTCCGGAAGCGATGTAGTGCTCAGATGACGCGCATTTCTGTGTAGTCTGCGTCACAAACAGGGCTCCGGGCATCTGGATATAGTGCTCACCGGCTGATGAGGACCGGGCGCCATGGGAAACAACGCCGTGCATACACGAACTCTGCTGCCCATCGACGAGATTGCCCGCAAGCTCTCGCTATTGCCAGAGGAGTTCGAGGCCGTCGGCACATACGGCGCGAAACTTAAACTCGACCTGCTCGACAACCCAGCCTTTCCGGTTCGCGGCAAACTGATCATGGTCACGGCCATCACGCCGACCACCTCCGGAGAAGGAAAAACCGTCGTCTCCATCGGTCTTACCCAAGGGCTCGAGCGCATTGGCAAGAAATCTATCCTCACTTCGCGCGAGCCATCTCTCGGTCCCGTTTTCGGCATGAAAGGCGGCGCCGCCGGTGGCGGTCTCTCTCAGGTTGAACCCAGTCAGAAGATCAATCTGCATTTTCACGGTGATTTCCACGCCATAACGGCCGCACATAACCTGCTGGCGGCGATGATCGATGCTCATCTTTTCCATGGCAACGCACTCGATCTCGACCCCACGCAGATCACATGGCCGCGCACCATGGATATGAACGACCGTGCCCTGCGCAGGATTACCGTCGACGTCGGCGGCAAGCACGAAGGTGGAGATCGCCAGACCGGCTTTGTCATCACCGCAGCTTCAGAAGTCATGGCCATTATGGCGCTGGCTTCGAGCTACGCCAACCTCCGTCAACGCCTCGATGCCATTGTGATCGGATCATCGCGATCGGGTCGCCCAGTTACCGCAGCCAACCTGGGCGTCACCGGGTCCATGCTTGCGCTGCTCGACGACGCCATCAAGCCGAATCTCGTGCAGACTACCGAAGGCACCCCTGCTCTCGTGCACACCGGTCCGTTCGGCAACATCGCTCATGGAACGTCGAGCATCCTCGCTCAAAAGATAGGCGTGCGTCTCGCTGACTTCGTTGTCAATGAGTGCGGATTCGCCGCCGATCTCGGAGCAGAGAAGTATTTCGATATCGTGATGCGCTGCTCCGGCATCAAGCCCGCAGTTGCGGTCCTCGTCGTGAGCGTGCAGAGCCTGCGTGCTCAGGGCGAAGGCAAGGTCGAGGCTGGATTTGCGAATCTCGATCACCACATTCGCACGCTTCGCAGCTTCGGAGTTCCCATAGTCGTTGCCATCAATCGCTTTCCGGCAGACAAGCCTGAGGAACTGGAGATGGTCGCGACCGAGTGTTCTTTGCAGGGAGTTCCCTGTGCGCTAGTCGAGGCATACACACGCGGCGGTGAAGGTGCCGTTGATCTGGCTCATAAGGTGGTGTCGGCGATCGATACGAATCCGCGCCCTGACATCCAGCCAGCGTACGGGCTTGAAGATCCGCTCGACACCAAGATTCTGAAAGTAGCCATCCAGGTCTACGGCGCAGACGGCGTCATCTTCAGCGAAGCGGCTCGCGCGAAACTCGATCTCTACAGGGAATGGGGCTTCGAGCGTCTGCCTGTCTGTATTGCCAAGACTCAGTACTCCCTGACTGACGATCCGAAGCGTATGGGTGCTCCCAAAGGCTGGACGTTGAACGTGAGCGATGTCAGGCTCGCTGCTGGCGCCGGCTTCGTCATAGCCATCGCGGGCAACATGATGCTGATGCCCGGTCTGCCGAGCAATCCACGGGCACTGTCCATCGACGTGGACAGCGACGGAAACATCATCGGCGTTTAGGCTTGATAGTCGGGTGCCCCAGGTCCCTGTGTTGGGACCTGGGTCATGATCAAGAATCAGTCGCGATAGAGCGGGGCGAACAGCAAGCTATCCCGCGTAGCTCCGCACCCATTCCAGAATCGACCGCACACCCACGCCGCTCGGACCTTTCCCGATGAAGGGCTTGTTTTCCTCGATCCACGCCAGTCCCGCAATGTCGAGGTGGATCCAGGGTGTATCTTCTGCGAACGCGTGCAGAAACTCTGCAGCGGTGATCGCCCCGCCCCAGCGCCCGCCGGTGTTTTTAATGTCGCCGATGTCACTGCGAATCATGTCGTAGTACTCATCCGCGAGCGGCAGACGCCAGAACTTCTCGCCCGATGTGGCCAATGCGGTTTGGAACTTCTCAAAGGTGGCATCGTCATTGGAAAACGCTCCACCATTGATCATCCCCAGTGCGACTACGCAAGCACCGGTTAGCGTTGCCGCATCGATCAGATGTGTCGCTCCGAGACTCCGCGCGTAGGTGATGCCATCGGCCAGCACCAGGCGTCCTTCAGCATCGGTATTGATGATCTCGATCGTTTTGCCGGACATCGCTGTCTGGACGTCGCCCGGCTTCTGCGCTTTGCCGTCGGGCATGTTTTCTGCTGCGCAGACGATTCCGATCACACGCACCTTCGGCTTCAACAAAGCGATGGCCCTCATGGCGCCGATCATGGCCGCGCCGCCCGCCATGTCGTACTTCATCTTTTCCATGTTGTCGGCCGGTTTTATGGAGATGCCGCCTGTGTCGAACGTAATGCCCTTTCCGACAAGGCCGAGCACTGGTCCGTCCGTCACGCCGTCGGGCTCGTATTTCAGCACAATCAGCGCCGGAGGCTCTTCGGAACCCTGCGAAACGCTCCAGAAAGCTCCCATCTTCAGCTCGTGGAGCTTGTCCGTTGAGTAGATCTCCGACTTTAACCCGACCTCAGCGGCCATTTCCGCTGCGCGCTGCCCCAGCACCGTCGGAGTCAGCTTATTGCCCGGCTCGTTTACCAGTGTGCGCGCAAAGTTCTGGCTTTCGCCGATGACTACTCCCTGGGTGAACGCTGCCTTGACTGCGGCCTGATCAGTTGCTGCAGGCCCTGCCACATTCAGGGACTGGACGCTCACATCCTTGCGCTCGCTCCGATAAGTATCGGCGTCGAAATTCCCAACGAAGGCACCCTCGGCCACTGCTCGTGCGCCAGCGTCAATTGAGAGACCGACCCCGGCTTCTCCAACCATGTCAGGTATTGCGATGGTCAGCTCGCGAATCGCCCTCGGCTTCGTGTAGCGAACGGCGGTTCCCGCGGCATTGCGCACGGAATGAACGGTCGCCTTGGCCTTCTTGCCCAACCCAACGATCAGAAGCCGCTTCGCCGCCAGCCCTGCCGGAGCGTGCAGCAGCACCGTCTCATTCGGGCCCGCCTTGAACTCACCCGAGGACAGCACGGCAGCGGCCGCCGACCGCACATTTTCGTCGCTGGTCAGCAGAATCGGCTGCGGCTTGGCATCAGGGCCTTTGGCTGTCTGGGTGTCAATTGCAAATACCGCAAGGAGTTGAGTCTGGATCTGGGCGAGGGGAGTGAAGGAGAGTTCAGAGCGCATGTAATGATTATTTCATCGCAGGCCGCTAAGGATTTTGGCTGGGACCCGCTGCATCTTCAGAACTCCGAGAACAACGTGATTAACGAAGGCAACAGTTGAGGCTCCGCGGAAAAGTGGTTAGTGGAATGGCAACTTCTCCTATTGGATCGAAAAGTTGAAAGACCACTATCACCGAAAAACCGGGATGCATTTATACCCCGGCACCCTCAATATTGAGGTAGACCAGCCCTTCTCACTCCCAGCGAACGTGGTGAGGCTGGAAGGCGAAGAGTACGGCGGGACAGTCTCAGTCAACATTCTTCCGTGCCTGATCCAGGGCAGAAGAGGTTTCATTCTTCGGACCGACGCCAATGAACAGGAACGGGGGCATCACCCCAAAACGATCGTTGAGGTCGCATCGGATGTGCGCCTACGCGATCACTTCGGGCTGGCAGATGGTGATCCAGTAGAAATCGAGATTGCCGATCGGTAACCCATCATTTGCAATTCCAAGAATGGCGCATCGGGCATTATTGAAGTTCAGGCAGTTTACCGCCCCATCCGATGCTTACTCGCATTGATAGCCGACCGGGCCTCGCGGTCCGCCTCCCGCCGCTTCTCGGTCTCGCGCTTGTCCCAGTCCTGCTTGCCCTTGGCGACGGCTAATTCGCACTTTACTTTCCCATTTTTGAAGTAAAGCCGGGTCGGGATGAGCGTATGTCCCTTGATCTGCGTCTTTGCCATAAGCCGCCGAACCTCGTCCTTATGAAGCAGCAGCTTCCGTGTACGAGTCTCGTCGTGGTTCGCTATATTACCGTGCGAATAAGGTCCGACATGCATATTCAAAAGAAAGGCTTCGCCATCTTTGACAAGCCCGTAGGAGTCCTTAAGATTCGCCTTTCCTTCGCGAATAGACTTGACCTCGGTCCCGCGCAGAGCCACACCGGCCTCGAATTTCTCGAGCAGGAAGTAGTTGTGGCTGGCGACCCGGTTGTGGGCAGCGTCGCGCTCGCCGGAAGCCACAGGGTCCCGAGGCTTGGCCTGCTTCTGGGGGGCCGAAGTGTCACGGGGTACGATAGTGTGGCTGGTCTGGCGCGGCATGAGGGAAAGTCCCTTAAACTTTCATCGTAGCATCGCAACCTAACTGCCACATTGCAGTGAGGCTTTGCTAGAATGGGGCATCGTTTTGGCAGGTACAACCAAGTTCGGCACGTGTATGAAACAGAGCGTTCCTGGGATCTCTCCCCGCACGACCTGTCCCGGAGTTGACCCCGATCCTTCTCTAACGCCTGGGAGTCCGATGAAAAGCCGCGTCCTTTTTCCTGCGCACTTTGTATCCATCGTCTCGAAAGCCCGACTCTGGATTGTCTTCGCTGGTGTACTTGCCTTTCTTTGCGCAGGTGCGGCGGAGAGCCTAGCGCAGTCGCCTAAAAGCTTCTACAAGAAAGGCCAGGACGCAGAAGCGCGCGAAGACTACGACGCCGCCTATCAGAACTTTCAAAAAGCCTACTCGATGGCGCCCAAGAACGAGGTGTATCGCACTGCCTACCTGCGTGTGAGATTCACCGACGCCGCTATGCACGTGACCAAGGGCCGCAATCTCGCGGCTAGCGGAGATGAGCAGGCCGCGCTTGTTGAACTTCTCCGTGCCGCTGAGATCGACCCCAGCAACGAGGCCGCACAGCAGGAGATCTCGAAGATCCGCGCCAATCACCCCGATCAGCCTCAGGCTCAGAGAAAATCTCCGATCAGCGCAACAACGCAAGCTGATATGGAGGGCATCGGTTCACCGGCGTTGCTCAAACCGATGAACAGCGATCCATTCCTGCTGCGGATGACCGAGGACTCGAAGACGGTATACCAAGCAATCGGCAAGGCCGCAGGCATCAACGTTCTTTTCGATCCGGACTATATCTCGAAGCGAATTCAGGTCGATCTCACCAACGTGTCCCTCATGGACGCGCTCAGAATCGTCGGCACACTCTCCGGCACGTTCTGGCGTCCAATCACGCAGAACACGATCTTTGTTGCCGCCAATACCCGCTCCAAGCGCGCCGAACTCGACGAGCAGGCTGTGCAGACGTTTTACCTGTCGAATGCCTGGCAGCAGAACGACCTGAACGACGTGCAAACGGCACTGCGCAATGTGCTGCCAAATGCGAAGGTCTACGGCGTGGCCAGTCAGAACGCCATCGTCATGCGCGCTACTCCCGACGAGCTCCTGCTTGCGCAAAAGCTCGTCAACGATCTCGACAAGGCACGGCCTGAAGTCGTAGTCGATATAGGCATTCTTGAAGTCAGCAAGAACTGGGAGCGCAACCTCGGTATCTCGTGGCCATCAAGCGCCAGCGTTCAGCTGCAGTCACCGAACACAACCACCACAACCTGCCCGAGCGGAAGCACGGACTGCACCCCAAGCACGTCGAATAACAACCTGACGCTCTACAACCTGGCGCACCTGAACTCGAACGACTTCGCAGTCACCGTCGGCCAGGCGACGGCTAATGCGCTTCTGACGGACAACAACACGCACATCCTGCAAAACCCGCGTGTACGCGCAGCCGACCAGCAGAAAGCGACGATGAAGATCGGTTCGCGTATTCCGATCGCAACAGGTTCCTACCAGACTGGCGCGGCCACTGCGCTTGTCAGCTCGCTGGTCAATACGCAATTCCAATACCAAGACGTTGGCGTGAACATCGAGCTCACGCCTACCGTTCATTACGACCGCGATATCACGCTTAAGGTCAAGATTGAGGTCACCGCGCAGAGCGGTTCCGTTACCATCAGCGGAGTTACCGAACCCATCATCAGCCAGCGCGTAGCTGAGCAGACCATTCGGCTTCGCGAAGGTGAAGCCAATATCCTCGGCGGAATCAACGAGCAGCAGATTCAGGACAACTGGAGCGGCATCCCCGGCCTCAGCCAGATTCCGATCCTCCGCTACTTGTTCGGATCGCGCGACAAGATTCGCCAGGACGATGAGATCGTCTTCCTCGTAGTTCCGCACGTGGTTCGCTCACAGGAACTCACACCGCTCAACCTACGCACCATCGACACCGGTTCGGGCTTGAACGTCGAGCTTCGCCACGCGTCGTCGCCTGCACAGCCTCCAGTAAGCCAGGCAGCTCCGGCAGCTACCCGGCCCAACTTTGTTGGCTCGGTACCCGGTCCCAGCGCGGAAGGGTCGGCCAATGCGGCGCTCAACCAGATGAAGAGCTCACAGGATGCAGCCTTGGCTCCTCTTGCGGCGGGGGCTGCTCCTGCAGGACAGCCGCCAGCAGCCGGGCCCGCTGGCAATGTCAACCTCATGTTGAACTCGCCGGGACAGGTCGTGAATGGCACCACCTTCCAGATTCCGGTCGTGCTGACAGGCGGCACCGATGTGTCGGCCGTTCCCCTTCAGGTCCAATACGATCCGGCCAAGCTTTCGCTCGTGAACGTGGGGGATGGAGACCTGTTGAATCGCGATGGGCAGGTGGTACAGATGGCTCATCGGGATGACGGTCCAGGGGATATTACCCTGAACGTCGCTAGGCCGCCCGGAGCCCCCGGGGTGAGCGGTGCTGGGGTCGTCTGCGTCCTTACATTTCAGGCGAAGGCCTCAGGGCCGACCAACCTCAGCATTACACGTGGGGGAGCCACGACTAGCGCCGGCAAGCCGTTGCAGGCGCAGACCTCCCAAACCACGTTAAACGTGCAGTAGGAGCTGCAAATCCATGAAGGCGTTTTGGTCAGGGCGATTTCACAGCTCGTGCGACCTGTTGCGCGTCCGGCGAGGCGGCGTCTTCTCGAAGAAAGAGCTCTGCAGCGGCGTCGCTTTCGGGAAGGACAGTCGTGGAGCGGCTCGGACCCGAAAACCTTCGGAGCGCGGCCTGACGCTGGTCGAATTAATCGTAACGGTGGCGATCCTGTCGATTCTGGCATCGGCGGCTATCCCCATCGCGCGATTCAAGGTCAAACGGGACAAGGAGCGCGAACTGCGGCGCGACCTGTGGGAGATGCGGGACGCCATCGATCACTACAAGGATGCGGCAGACAAAGGCGCCATCCAGACGAAAGTCGACAGCCAGAACTATCCGCCCGATCTGGAAACGCTGGTGACGGGAGTCGATATCCAGGGCAAGAAGGTCAAGTTTCTCCGTCGCATTCCCGTGGACCCCATGACCGGCAAGACCGAGTGGGGATTGCACTCCATGCAGGACGACCCTAAGTCCGATTCCTACGGCGGCCAGAGCGTTTTTGATGTCTACTCAAAGTCCACCAGCACGGCCCTGGACGGAACAAAATATTCAGACTGGTAGAGTTCCGAACTCAGTCAGGGCCTCACCTGAGGTAACGGGCCCGGCTTTGCCGAATGAGCCCAAACACCAATAGATGTAGGAGAATAGAGTCAGCTATGCGCAGCAAAAGGAAAAACGAAGCCGGCTTTACGCTGATGGAATTGATGATCGTCATGATGATCATCGGCGTGCTGACGACTCTCGCCATTCCCAGCTTCGTCGGCGCCATTCGCAATGCGAAGGAAGCGGTGCTGAAGGAAGACCTGCGCGTGATGCGGACTGCAATTGACTCCTACACCATGGATAAGCAAAAAGCTCCCCAATCGCTCGAAGACTTGGTGCAGGAGGGATATTTGAAGGTCGTCCCAGAAGATCCAATGACCAAGGCGCGCGATACCTGGAATACCGATACCAGCGATGCATTACACTCGCTCGATCAGACTGACCCAGGAATTGATGACGTGCACTCCGGCTCTCAGGAGACAGGATCCGACGGACAGCCTTACTCCACTTGGTAGTTGCGAGGGAAAATGGCTCGAAGGACGATTGGCTCACTGATGTTTGTGTGGGCGTTTGCGCTGTGCGGCGCGCTGCATGCCCAGGACACCAAGACGATTACGCTCAAGGTTTTCGACGGCAGAACCGGCCATCCGGTGATGCCCACGGGCTACCAGGTTCGCGTTGACCATCTCAAGTTGATCCACAATGACTGGGTCAAGCAAAATGATGACGGCTCGGCAGAGATGACGATCCCCTCCGATGTCCATGAGTTGTCAATTCACCTCGCCTACGATGCCTCGATGGAGATCTACATCAATTGCGACGCGCAGAAGCCGACTTTCGGCGATGTGTGGTATCTGGTCCCCCAGATCATGTCGGAAGGCATGGTGATGGCGAACGGATGCGGTCATACCAGGGTGAATGAAAAGTACAAGACCACTGCGCTTCCAGGCGAACTCATCCTCTTTGTTCGCGAGAAGAATTGGTTCGAGCGCGGGAAGGAATAAGATCGTCTTCCGTGCCGCCTGAAATTTTGCCGATCGATCACGCATCCCCAGCACTCCGGGCGTATTTCAGCTATCGCCGTCTCATGGAGTCCACTGAAAGTGCTAACGTGGCAGGTGAAGGCCTCGGCGGGAAACTCCTTTACGTTGGCGAACTCAATGAGCTGGGCTGCGCCGATGTCATCGCCGGCAATGTCGCCGGTTGCGCGACCCTCGCCACCTCAGCCGATCCACAGGTTCAGAAGCAGGCAGTCCGCTATGGCGTTGTCGACTTTCTGGTAGCCTCGCTCGATGAAGCCTTGCGCATCCTGAAGAACGAAATTCGCAAGCACTCGACGGTGGCGGTTTGTGTGGCGTTGCCAAAGGAGTCTATAGAAGGCGAGATGCAGGAGCGAGGCGTTGCGCCCGATATCTTTGGGTCGAAACTCTTGCGTGAGAGGCATGAGGCGATAGCCTCCGGCGTTGTCGTCGCCTGGAGCGTGCACTCCCTCCCTGCAAAGTGGCTGCCTGTGCTCGATAGAATTGCGCTCGATTGTCTGAGGCTCGAAGACATTCACAACCGCCGCTGGATTCAGCGCTCGCCTAGATACTTAGGCAGATTGGCTGGCAATATGCGTACCGTCTGCAGCGATCGTGAATTCGTTAGTGGCTTCATCGAGCAGGTACGCTCGGCTTTCGACTCCGGTGGTATCATTGCAGCCGCGACGGTTTGGGTGACTACGGAAGCCGGTTCAGAAGAGGTCAGGTTTCAGCCAGGACAGCAGCCAGCCAGCTAGTCCTCCAGCGCCGTCACCCGATTCCAAAGCTCTTTGATGCCCAAGCTCGTCTTTGCTGAGACAGGCAGCACTTCGTCAAGTCCGAACTCCTGCTTGATCGCCGCAAGATTCTTCGTGCGCTGATTGCCACTCAACCGATCGGTCTTGGTGGCCACCACGAGAAAGTCGCGCCCCACATGCCGCAGCCACTCCAGCAGCTTGCCATCGCTCGGCTGTGGTGGGATGTTGGAGTCCACCAGACAGACGCAGAGCCTAAGCGTCTCTCGATCAGCCAGGTATGGCTCAATGAATTTCGGCCACTCAGCTGAGATCGACTTTGAAATCTTGGCGTATCCATATCCCGGCAAATCCGAAAGCACGATTTTCGGCCGTTCCTTGTCATCGAGCAACTGGAAAAAGTTGATCGCTCGCGTGCGGCCTGGCGTAGAGGAAACCTTGGCAGCTTTCTCGCCCACCAGGGCATTCAGCAGGCTGGATTTGCCCACATTCGACCGGCCTAGAAACGCGATCTCCGGCACTGATGGGGCAGGGAAGTGTTGCGCATCAAGTGCTGAAAGAAGAAATTTGGTCTGATATCGCATCGACTCAGCATATCGGACCCCGCTCCACCGCGTGCCGCAACCCTGAAGTAATGATCGGTGACGAACGACCCAAGATTCCCGCTTGCGATTTTTGAGACCTGTCCTATACTGGCCTCACCCTTACAACCTAACTGGAGCCAAACGTGCACGCTTTTGTTGCCATTTGTCTGCTCGCCGCTACCTCCAATGGGTCCGACGTTCACGCCATCAAGTTTGCGGCGCCGCCCGTTACCAAACCGGCCATCGTCCAAGCGTCCAAAGCGCCTGACAACCTTACTCTCTTCAATGAGAAAGGCGAGCGGGTGGCTCAATGCGCCAAGCAGAACGAGAAGTTCTCGAACTGCAAAATGGAGCCAGGCATGACATTCGACGATGTCATGAATGCCTGGGCTCACGCCTATCAGGACATCCAGACCCGGTAAAAAAAAAGGGAAGGCGGCTTGCCTTCCCCTTGGTTCGTTTCGAAGCGGATCTATTGGCGAGCCACTTGTCCGCCCACGACGTCTGACGGCGGCGGCACGGTCGAGATCACCTCTGACTCCGCCTTGGGCGCAGGCAAAGGGCTCTCCAGCGCAAGTGCCAGCACTTCATCCATTGTGTCCACAAAGTGCAGTTTCATTGAGTTCTTGATATTGTCCGGCAACTCGCTCAGGTCCTTCTCGTTCCCGCGCGGCAGGATCGCCTCGAAGATACCCGCTCGCAATGCAGCCAGCAGCTTCTCTTTCAATCCGCCGATCGGCAATACCTTTCCGCGCAGCGTAATCTCGCCCGTCATCGCTATGTCTCGCCGAACCGGAATCTTCGCTAGAGCGCTCGCGAGTGCCGTTGCCATCGTGATGCCGGCGGAAGGACCATCCTTCGGAATCGCGCCCTCAGGCACGTGCAGGTGCAGATCGACGTTGCGATAGAACTCCCGCGTCAGTCCGAGCGCCTGTGCCTTGCTGCGGATGTACGCCAGCGCAGCCTGCGCCGACTCCTGCATTACGTCGCCAAGCTGTCCGGTGATGGTCATCTTGCCTTTGCCGTCTAGCACCTGAACTTCGGTGGTAAGGATGCTGCCGCCCACCTCGGTCCATGCGAGCCCGGTGACCAATCCCACTTCGCTCTTTTCGTGAACTTCAGAATCGCGGAAGCGCGCCACGCCAAGGTGCTCTGCGATGCTCGCGCCGGTGATTTCTTCCTTGTGCTTTGCGCCCTTCTTTACCACGCGCCGCGCGACCTTGCGGCAAACATTGCCGATCTCGCGCTCCAGATTGCGAACACCGGCCTCGCGAGTGTACTTGCGTATGATCTCGAGAATCGCATCATCTGCAAAGACAATGTTCTTCTCGCTCAACCCTGTCTGCTCGCGTTGCTTCTTCACTAGATACTGCTTGGCGATCTCCAGCTTTTCCTGCTCGGTGTAGCCCTGCAGTCTCAACACTTCCATTCGATCCTGGAGCGGTGCCGGCACGGTATGCAACACGTTCGCAGTCGCCACGAACAGCACTTGCGAAAGATCGTAGTCGACGTCGAGATAGTGATCCTGAAAGCTGGTGTTCTGCTCCGGATCGAGAACCTCAAGCAGCGCCGACGCTGGATCCCCTCTGAAGTCCGAAGCCATCTTGTCCACTTCATCCAGCAGGAACACAGGATTCTTTGTCCCCGCACGCTTCATGTGCTGAATGATCTGTCCCGGCAGAGCTCCGATATACGTGCGCCGGTGCCCACGAATCTCAGCTTCGTCCCGCACGCCACCCAGCGAAAGCCGCACGAATTTGCGTCCCGTAGCCTTCGCGATCGACATGCCCAGTGAGGTCTTGCCAACACCCGGAGGTCCGACGAAGCAGAGGATCGATCCCTTCGGGTTCTTCACGAGTTGCCGGACAGCGAGGAACTCAAGGATGCGCTCCTTGATCTTCTCCAGGCCATAGTGATCTTCGTTCAGAACTTTCTCAGCGAAGTCAATTGACCGGGTCTCCTTGGACTTCTTCTTCCACGGCACGCCCAAGAGCCAGTCAATGTAATTGCGGCTTACCGTCGATTCTGCCGACATCGGCGGCATGGCTTCGAGCTTCTTCAGTTCCTGAACCGCCTTTTCCAGCACTTCTTTCGGCATGCCCGCAGATTCAATCTTCTTGCGTAGCTCGTCGAACTCATTCTTTTCGCCGCGGCCCAGTTCCTTCTGGATTGCCTTGATCTTCTCGTTGAGGTAGTACTCTTTCTGCGCTCTTTCCATTTGCCGCTTTACGCGGGACTGGATATTTCGGTCAAGATCGAGTTTCTCAATTTCGATATCGAGCACATCGGCAATCCGCGAGAGCCGCGCTGCTGGATCGAAGATCGCCAGAAGCTCCTGCTTCTCCTCGATGCCTAACTGCAGGTTCGCGGCAATCGTGTCGGAAAGTTTCGCAGGCTCATCCATCCGCACTGTCGCGATGATCGTCTCGTAGTTCAGCGACTGCTGCAGCTTTACGTACTGCTCGAACAATCCAGTGACGCGCTGCATCAGTTGCTCGACGGCCGGCGTCATCTCAAAGTCTGTCTTGCCCGTTCGCACCGTGGCAACAAAGAACCCATCCTTGTCGTTCACATCGGCCGACTTGGCGCGTTCCACGCCTTCCACGAGCACTTTGATATTGCCGTCTGGCATTTTCACGCTCTGAACGATGTTGCAAATCGAGCCGACCTGGTAAATCTCCTTGGCCTTGGGCTCATCGATCGAAGCGTCATGCTGCGTGGCAAGAAATATCTTGCGATCCCCATTCAGCGCTTCTTCCAGAGCGCGCACGCTCGAGAGTCGGCCCACCACAAACGGCGTCATCATGTAGGGGAAGATCACCATGTCCCGGATGGGCATCATGGGAAGTTTGCGAGGCTCGTTCTTTTCTTTTGAAGTCATAGGAACACCAATGATTTTTAGACGCGTGAGAAGACCCCTCGATTCAAGCGATACCGCGCGTCTTGTTGGGATTGTACAGCCGTTTACTTCTACGGGGGAGAGGACTGTTCCTGAAAGGTTCAAAGGTCACATCCGCTTTGTGACGTGACCTTTGACTCAACGAAAACTCAGTTTCATCCGAACGTCCGATGATCCTATCCGGCCTTCTCGAGCAGGCATAGCGAGAGGTCGCGCCGCTCCACCATGTCCTTCGTGATCTCCAGATCGCGCACCTTCTTGTTCGAAGGCAGGTGATACATCAAGTCGAGCATCAGTTCTTCCAGGATCATGCGCAAGCCACGAGCGCCTACCTTGCGTGCCAGCGCCTCGCGAGCAATCCCGCCAATCGCCTCTTGCGTGAAGTGCAGACGAACATTCTCATACTCGAGCAACCGCTGATATTGCTTGACGATCGCGTTGCGTGGTTTTGTGAGAATCTCCACCAATGCGGCTTCATCGAGCTCATCCAGTACGCCCATCACCGGCAGGCGGCCCACAAACTCCGGAATCAATCCGTACTTGATCAAATCCTGAGGCTCCGTCTTGCGAAGCAGTTCTGTGTCGCGGTGCGAACGCGTAGTCGCCGCATCTGCCTCTGCGTCAACAGCCCTGAACCCGAGCGCCTTCTTTCCGACCCGGCGTCCAACCACCCGCTCGAGGCCGACAAAGGCCCCGCCGCAAATGAAGAGGATGTTTGTCGTATCAACGGCGGTAAATTCCTGGTGCGGATGCTTGCGTCCGCCCTGCGGCGGAACGTTGGCAACAGTGCCTTCCAGAATCTTCAACAATGCCTGCTGTACGCCTTCACCCGAGACATCGCGAGTAATTGACGGGTTCTCATCTTTGCGGCCGATCTTATCGATCTCGTCGATGTAGATGATGCCCTGCTGCGCTCGGGTCACATCCCCGTCGGCTGCCTGCAGCAGCTTCAGAATGATGTTCTCGACGTCTTCGCCGACGTATCCCGCTTCGGTAAGAGTCGTCGCATCCACAATTGCGAAAGGAACGTCGAGCATCTTCGCCAGAGTGTGTGCCAGCAGTGTCTTTCCTGAACCGGTCGGACCAATCAGCAGAATGTTTGACTTCGCCAGCTCTACTTCGTTGTTGCGCATGCGATTCATCTGCACGCGCTTGTAGTGGTTGTAAACCGCTACTGCGAGCTTCTTCTTTGTCTGGTCCTGCCCGATTACATAGTCATCAAGAAAGCTTTTCACTTCCTGAGGCTTGGGCAGGTGCCCGGCGGCTGTAGCCGGATGCGTGGCATCGCCTCTGTCATCTTCAAGGATGGAGTTACAGACAGCCACGCACTCATCGCAGATGTACGCCCGTGGATAGTCACTGGGCGACGAGATCAGCTTGGCAACGGCGTCCTGCGACTTGTGGCAGAACGAACAGCGCAGCGCTTCTTCAGGTCCCGTGCGCGTTTTCATTGTTAGACTCCCCTTGGCCTCACAAATTTGATTCCGCTTGCGTGGCCTCTACGTTCGGGGCCTGTCAATGATTTCGTCGATGATGCCGTACTCTTTCGCCTGTTGCGAGTTCATGATGAAGTCTCGCTCGACATCTCGTTCGATTCGATCCAAAGGCTGGCCTGTGTGCTTTGCCATCAGAGTGTTCGTGATCTCTCGGATTCTGAGAATCTCGCGGGCATGAATGTCGATGTCGGTGGCCTGACCGCTCAGCCCCCCCATGGATGGCTGGTGGATCAGGATACGCGAGTTTGGCAGAGCAAACCGCTTTCCTTTGGTACCGGCGAGTAGAAGGAACGCTCCCATGCTGGCCGCCTGACCAATGCAGTATGTCACCACGTTGTTCCGTATGAATTGCATTGTGTCATAAATTGCCAACCCGGCGGTAATGGAGCCTCCGGGGGAATTGATGTACAGCTGGACATCCTTCTCCGGATCTTCGCCTGAGAGAAACAGCATCTGGGCCACGATGAGGTTAGCTACCTGGTCATCGATGGGAGTGCCAAGAAAGATGATGTTATCGCGCAGCAGACGGGAATAAATGTCATAGGCGCGCTCGCCCCGACTCGTCTGCTCAACCACCATGGGAACCAATGCCATTCGAAATTCATCCTTGCGAGGTCAATACTCTTTATCGGCAGTATGCCCCGATCTTTTTGATGGCCGTAGAGCCCTTGGCGGTTCAGGCTAAGGTCAATACGGCACGTGATTAAGCAGGCAGTCGTTCGTACAGCAGACTTGCGGTTTTTTCCCTTTTCAATTGTTCCCGGATTCTAGCCAGCCCACCATCCTCAGTCAAACGCTGGCGGAGTGTTTCGTAAGGTTCCCTCGACTGAAGAGCTGCCAGATGCAGTTCGCGGTCCAGGTCTTCTTCGCTGATGGTAACCCCTTCTTTTTCAGCGATCTTATCAAGCAGTATCTGTGCTTTTACCTCGGCGACAGCTGAATCTCGCTGTGCGGTGCGGAGCCGCCCGAAATCCAGCTTCCGCATCTGCTCTGTGTTCATCCCCTGGGCCGCCAGTGCCCTGAGGCCTCGCTCCAGGCGGGCATCCACCTGCTCCTGAACCATGGATTCCGGAACCGGGAACTGGAATTTTTCCACCAATGCCGCAAATAGCCGGTCCTTGGTCTCGCCTTCCACGCTCCTGCGCTTTCGGTTGGCCATATGTTCCCGGACAGCGTTCTCGAGCTGGTCCAAACTTTCGTAATTACCCATCCCCTTCGCGAACTCATCGTTCAGCTCGGGAAGGAGCCTCTTCTTGATCGCTTTCACCGTGAGGTCGTAGGCCACCGTCTTGCCCTGCAGCTTGGCCTCAGGGTAGTCGGCTGGGTAGATCACCTCGGCCTTGAGCTCCTGGCCCGCCTTGGCCCCCCGCAGAACCTGAGTGAAGGCGTCCACAGTGTCCTTGCCGCCAACTTCGACCAGCGAGTCCTCGCCGGCGATCGGCGGTGCTTCCGGCTCGTCGGCTACAGCTCCCGAATACGAGATCTGAGCCCAGTCGCCGTCGACCAGGGGCCTGTCCTCTTCCACCGGCTCAATGGTGCCGCGAGACTCACGCAACTGGTCCAGCTCGTTCTTGAATTCGTCTTCAGTCACTTCAACAGAGGGTTTGTCGACAACGACCTGCTCATAGCCCTCGATCGAGACATCGGGCATGTACTCAAAAACCGCCTTCAGATGCAGAGGCTGTCCGTCTTCGATGGTCAGTTCTGTCACCTGCGGCTGGCCGACTGGCCGAACTCCGAGTTCTTGCACCTTTTTGCTGAACCGCTCCGGAAGCAGCCCGTCCGTGACCTCTTTGCGGATCTCATTCGCGAACTTCCGCTTGATCACCGACTCGGGAACCTTGCCCGGCCTGAAACCCGGCAGTTTGGCGTAGCGCTGATAGTTGCGCGTTACTGTCCGAAACGCCTTTGCAACATCCTCAGCAGGCGCGTCGATGACCACCTCGCGCGTGACCTCGGGATTCAGAACTGGTCCATGCTGGTGTTCGTGGTTGTGATCGTGATCATGATCGTGGCCTTCATGGCCGTGGGCTTCTTCGGGAGTTCCCGATGGCTCGTTTGTTTCGATAGTGTCAGCGGTGCTCAATCTGTTTTTGCCTTCCGGGCGCGACAGGCGCCAAATCTAATGCCCTGCGGGCTGTCGCCTATGCGGAACAGCGTCGTGTGGCGGGGATTTTTCCTCAACTAATGGTAAGAGGGTTTGCGGAAGGGGTCAAACCGCCAAAACCGGGGAACTTGGCCGCTTGCACCGGCTCTGACACGTTACTGCTCGGAGACCTCAGGCCTGCGGACATAAGGAACGAAGCGTAATGTGATGCACCGCACCGAGAGTAATGCAAACCGGCCCCAATAAGGCTCAAGTCGCCTTTCACAATGTTCTGACTACGTGGGCATCGTCATTTACCTGCCCGTCGTCTTCCCACCAGCACACGGGACATAACGCCAGGATGTTTGGCGCGTCGAGAGTGCGAAATCCACAGCAAGGGCATCGAAAGCGCAGCGTAGTCGTCCCCATGCCCCGATGGACGACCTTTCTGGTTGCCTGGTTTACAGGCTGAACTTCTCACGTGCCGTCCCGCGCTTATGGTGTCCAGTGCTTTCTATCAGTTGCGGAACTGAGGGATCGCTTCCTCACTTCCTGCGAACCTCCGCTCACTCCAAACCGTCAAGTTCTCAGAGACTACATCTGTACAATCGGCTCTTCAGGGAGAAGCCCACCAAAATGCGTCTTGAGATTTCTCGTGTTCTTTCGATGTTCTCGTTCACACTGCTTGCTGCATCAGTCTCAGCGATCCCCGCACAGCAACCTGCGCAATTGAAAGTCGCCATTGTCGGTCTCGAGCATGGCCATGTCGCCGGCTTCCTCTCGCAACTTCCGAAGCACTCCGACGTGAAACTGGTTGGCATCGCCGATGCTGACAGCAGCTTGTGCCAGAAGTATGGCAAGCAGTTCTCGCTCGATGATTCGCTCTTTTACAAGACCGAAGCCAACATGATTGAGCGGACTCACCCCGATGCGGTTCTCGTCTACACGTCCATTTCGGAACATCGCCCGGCAATCGAAGTGGCGGCGCAATACGGCGTCTCGGTGATGGTTGAGAAGCCGCTGACCATTTCGCTCGAAGACGCAAAGGCCATCCGCCGCATTGCACACGAAAAGAAAATCCACGTCCTCGTGAACTACGAGACCACCTGGTACCCGAGCAATCGCGCTGCATACGATGAAGTTCGCGAAAACCGGATCGGCGAGATTCGCAGGGTCGTCGTGCACGATGGGCATGAGGGGCCGAAAGAGATCAACGTTCAGCCGGAATTTCTCAAGTGGCTCACCGATCCTCAGCTGAATGGCGCCGGGGCGCTCTACGACTTCGGCTGCTACGGCGTAGATCTCATGACGTGGTTAATGCACGGCGAGACCCCCGAATCGGTCACTGCAGTCACTAACCAGGACAAGCCGGATATTTATCCCCACGTCGACGACGACGCGACCATCATTCTCAAGTATCCGCATGCCCAGGCCGTCATCCAGGGATCGTGGAACTGGCCCTTCAGCCGGAAAGACATGGAAGTCTACGGTGCAAACGGATACGTCATCACTGTCGCCGCCAATGACCTTCGCATCCGCCACCCGCACGAGTCACAGGAGCGCAAGGAGACAGCGCCCACCCTGCCTGAAAGTGAGCGCGATTCGCTCTCCTACCTTGCCGCAGTCATGCGCGGTCAGATCGTCCCGAAAGGCGACCTCAGCGCGCTTGATACGAACGTGATTGTGACGCAGATCCTGGACGCCGCCCGCCAATCCGCGCGGAGCGGAGCCACTGTACGAATTGAGCCCCTGCATGACTAGCTGATATCAAGCGACGAAGGTAGGAGATGAACGCGATCTGTCCAACCTGCAGCAGAGAGGTTGATGTCGAAGCGGGTTGCTGTTCTGAATGCGGCCCGGTGTCCGTTTCAGTCGCCCCACTTGCGGGCGATGCCCACCTGCTCCCGCAAGAGGTTTCATCACCAGCGAGAGCGTCGGATACGCACCTTGAAGGGTTGTCCGGGTGGCTGATCTGGATCGGTTTCGGCCTCGTACTTGCGCCCCTGAAAATGCTCAACACCCTGCTCAGCGTGAGCATTCCCTTGCTGTCCAAAGCCAGCACTCAGGCATACCTTGCAAAACATCATGCAGTGACAGTACTTGTAGGTTCGGAAATCGTGATGAACATCCTCTTCATCATGAGTCTCGTGTTCCTCAACTATCTCTTCTTTGCGAGGAAGAGAGGGTTTCCAACTTACATGATCATTTTTCGAATCGTGAATGTCATCTTGCTCCTTGGCAATCACATCGCTTTTCGGCTCACCACGCCCCTCCGCTCGCCACAAGGTACGATCGCTGTGCTCACGTCTATAGTCGGAGCGCTCATCGTCATACCGTATATGCTCCTATCGCGGCGGGTGAGGGTGACGTTTGTCCGCTAGCCGAACTATTGTAAGCCCCGAAGAAACGAATTATTGTTCAGTCTCGCTTCGCCTCAGAATCCCAACGAGGCATTCATTCCGGTCTTAGCGCGACGGAGCAATCAGGTTCGACGCGTGAATGTGGACGATTTTCCAGGCGTTTCCATAGTGCTTGAAGATGAGGGTCCGCCGGTCGATTTCCGATGGGCTAGCGATATGGAACGTCACCAGCGCGACGTCGCCACTCAGGAAGTCGATGCGGAGATCCTTTGGCTCCAACGTCATGTATGGCGGCGAACTTCTGCCAGAAGATTTGCGGATCCTCTCGAATACTCCCGCCCAGGCACTGTTGAACTGCTCCTCCGTCTCGATGCGTCGCGTGTTTGGAGCTGCGGGATGAAACATCGTCGGTTCAGGTCCAAAACATGCGCGAAACGCTGGCCAATCCAGATTGTCGAATGCTGTCAGAAAGGCGGTGAGCGCGGTGCGAACTTCAGTTTCACTTGGCTGATTGCTCGCGATTGCTGACTTTCCTGACACCACAAAAAGCAGAATTCCCCAAAGAATCAGTTGTCTGTTCATCTTCAGTGGCTGCACATCGCCGAGTTTAACCCTTGTAATGCACAGGGCTGCAAAATATACGATCCGATCGCATACTTTGCAGCGCTCCAGCGTGACAGCTGTAGTATTTCCCGCAACGATCCTCACTCACCGACGCCTATCGTAATGGGCGTATCGCCTCGCTCCTTGGGTGCACACAACATCCACCCCGATCCTGCCGCAATCAGTAACAACCCGATCCATGCCAGAACCTGCACATGCGGCCGCAGCAAAGCCAGGCTGATCAGATTCGCAATCAGCGGCGCAATCAGAAATCTTGTCGTCATCTGCGTTGCGCTCATTTGCCTCATGAGCCAGAAGAGATTTGCCAGCGCGAGCACGTCGGAGACCGCCCAGGCATCGAGCGCTACAGTGGAAGTGCCAATTCGAAGGGCTATCAAGCCCGCGATCCCCAGCAGCATAGCTGCTGATCCGGCAGACATGGCGGCAAGAGTCAGAGAGCACACACCTCGTCTCTGTACCGTCTCCACTCCCACGCAATTGGCCAACGCGACAGCCGCTGCCGCGACAATCACCGCCAGCATCGCAAGTGCTGACCCGTACGACTGAGGAAGCTCTACGGGGAATACCAAGAAGGTTCCAGCCACCGCGGCCATCGAGGCCAGGAACCCCCCTCGAGTCTCAGCCTGTTCCTCGTCCGTCCTGAGGTGACGCTCAAAGATCACCGCAAACAAAGGAGTAAGCGAGAAGAGCGCGACACGCGTGGTGTCTTCGATCCGTTCCTTGATGAAAGTATTCAGGACAGCAGGGACAACGAACAATCCCACCCCAATGACCACAGCCTTCCCGATCTCAGTCCGAATGGGCCAGCGCCTCTTCGACGCTGCTCCGGCAACGCCCGATATGACGGCAAATGATCCCAGCAGAACCGCCTCACTCCATAGCGGATTCAATCTGATTCCGGTACCGCGTCCGGGCGACAGATCGGCCCGTACCCATCCCAACGCCCAGATCAGGCACAGCAACAACAACCCGCAAATCGGCATCCATTTGCGCCGCGCCCTCGACGGGTCTTCAGGAACCTTCGTCATCTCCCCTAAGCTACAATGGAACCTGGGCCGGATCTGCGCAGCGAGCGCACATTCCCTACTTTCCAGGTACAGCAAGGAGTTTTCTTCTTATGGCGATTCCCGCCACCCAAATGCGTCCGGGCATGATCATCAAGCACAATGACAATCTCCATCTTGTCTTTAAGGTCGAGCACCGCACCCCGGGCAATCTGCGCGCGTTCATCCAGGCCAAACTTCGCAACCTCAAGACCGGCGCCATGTTCGAGCACCGCTTCCGCTCCGCCGATGCCATCGAGAAGGTCGTAGTCGACGAGATTGCCATGGAGTTCCTGTACGCCGACGGCGACGACTACTACTTCATGAACCCCGAGAACTACGAGCAGACCATGCTCAAAGGCTCAACCCTTGGCGACGCGGTTGAGTACCTCACGCCGAACCTACAGATCCGTGTCAGCTACCACGACGGCAATCCCGTGGGCATCGAACTGCCCACCTTCGTGGAACTCACGGTGGTTGAAACAGAACCTGGGCTGAAGTCCGCGACAGCCTCCTCGGTCACCAAGCCCGCCAAGACGGAAACCGGCCTCGTCGTGCAGGTCCCGCCCTTCATCAACGAAGGCGAGAAGATCCGTGTCGACACCAGCGAAGGCGCCTACCTCAGCCGCGCGTGATCTCTTCACCTATCGAAAAAGAGCCGGGATTTAAATCCCGGCTCTTTGTTTTGCCCTAAGAGAGATCCTTCATTCGCATCTCAATGCAATGGTCGGCTGGACACGTGCTGCTCGAAGCGCTGGCACCAGGATCGCGATAATGGATGTTACGAGCAGGACGAATGAGACGACCAGAAATGTAAGCGGATCGGAGCCGCTCGTTCCATAAAGCAAACTCGCCGTGAAGCGCCCGACTGCAAGGGATATGCCGAGACCGATGGCCAGGCCAATGCCGGTCAACAACAGTCCCTGGCGAAATACCATTCGCAACACTGCTGGCGGTTTCGCGCCAAGCGCGATCCGGATCCCGATCTCCCGCGTTCGGCGACGCACTGAGTAGCTCATCAATCCGTACAGCCCGACGGATGCGAGCGTGAGGCCAACCGAGCCGAAGATCCCGAGCAGCAATGCGGAGACTCGTGGCAGCAGCAATGCTTTATCCACGTGATCACTCATGGTTTCAGAGTTGAAGATCGCCATATTCCGGTCGAGACCCGCGATCTGCTTTCGCAATGACCTCGAGGCGAGTTCTGGATCCCCAGTTGTCTTTACAAGTATCGTGATTCCGAAAAAGCTGATGGCCTTTTGCGGAGCCGCATTAAGGAAGAAGTAGACACAGTTTACTGGCTGCTCACCGATGGTACGCAGCTTCGAATTTCGCGCGACGCCGATAACGGTGTACTTTGCCTTCTTCTCATCGCTGAAGGTCTGGCCAATCGGATCTCGTCCAGCAAACAAGTCGGTGGCCATGGCTTCATTGATGATTGCTGCGTGCTCATTGTCCATCTGCACGTTGAAATCACGTCCGCGCAACACGGGAATCCCCATCGTTTCGAAGTAGCGCGCACCCACGCTGTTGACATTTGCGTTACTTCGTTTTTCGCCGTGATCTTTCGTTGCTGGAACGTCGAAGTCGTAGTTCGCGGTCCCGATGCTGAGCGGCACAACGCTCATAAAGCTAACCGATCGCACCCCAGGTAGGGCCTCCGCGTTTTCGCGCACCTGCTTTAGAAATTCCGCAGTCTTCTCGTTAGAGTAGTTGTGTAGCTTTGGATCCAAGCTCATCAGCAGTACCTTGTCCGGCTTAAATCCAATGTCGATGGAAGAGGCGTTGCTGAGGCTGCGCAGGAAGAGACCTGCAGTCGCGAGCAGTACGAGCGACAGCGCAACCTGGACAACGACCAGCGAGTTCCGCAGCCGCGAAGAGTCCTTTAGCGATGAGACGAGGTCCGGCTTCGACGCGCGGAGCGCAGGTACGAGGCCGAAAAGTAGAGCAGTAACGACAGAAAGTCCAAGTGTGAAAGCCGCCACGCGATAGTCGACGTTGAAATCGAAGACGATTGGGAAGGGAAGAGGCAATTGGAAGTTCGAGATTGCGCGCGCCGCCACCGCTGCCAATCCGAAGCCGATGGCCGCTCCGGTGAGCGCAAGCAGCAAGCTCTCAGCCATCAACTGCTGAATGAGTCTTCGCCGTCCTACGCCCATAGCCAGGCGTATCGCGATTTCTTTCTGTCTGCCTGTCGCGCGCGCTAGCAGCAGGTTCGCGACGTTGGCGCAGGCCACGAGCAGCACGAGTCCGACCACGCTCATCAGCACGCCCATCAGCGCGTATGCGGGCGTAATTGAACCGGCAATCAATCCTCCAGCCGCTTGAAGGGTCAGGCTCTCATGAGTCTTCTCGTCCTTGCGATAGGTATCATCGAGCCGCTTCTTGACTACATTCACAAGTACGGCGGCTCTAGCTCGGCTCACGCCAGGGCGGAGCCGCGCGTTCAACATGAGCCAGTTGCTGCCTCTGTTCTTACGATTGCCTGCCAGATCTCCCAGATCCGGCATGATCTCCTCAGTCATGCTCAACGGCACCCAGAACTGCGAGATGATCCCCCGGTCAAGTCCGTAAAAACCGGCAGGCGCAACACCGATCACCGTGTAGCTATGCCCGTTCAGCATGACCTGCTGGTTGATGATTCCTGTATTCCCATTGAATCGCCGTTTCCACAGCGCGTGACTCAGCACCACCACGTGCTCGCTGCCCACCACGCGATCGTCCTCCGGAAGGATCGGCCGCCCCAGCGTCATCGCGGTCTGTACGGATGGGAAGTAGTTTCCGCTCACCGTCTGTCCCCAGATGCGCTCCGGCGTGTCACTGCCACCGAGACTCGCCGGTATAAGCGGAAAATGAGCTACAACTCCGCTCTCAAAGATCTCACCAGTTTGTGCGTTGTAGTCGATGTAGTCGGGGAACGAGAATGAACGCCCTTCCGAGAACATGACCAGGTCTTGAGAGTTCTTGACCGGCAGCACGCCCCACAGCAGTCCATTGGCGACGCTGAAGACCGTTGCATTCGCCGCGAAAGCCAGCCCGATCGAGATGATCACAACGAGAGAAAATCCAGGAGCCTTCAAAAGACTTCGAGAAGCAAAACGGAAAGTCTGGAGCAGCGCGTGCATAGATGCCTCTGCGATCAAAAACGACGGGCCGTCGCGGAAAGTTCCCTCGAATGTAAACGATGTCAGCTTCGGCGCACTGTGATTCAGCTCAGCCCCGCTTGCAGCAACCCTCTCAGGTGATGCAGCGCACAAACTGCTCAGCGGGAGTCGACCAGCTCTCGAAAAATCCCTGGCACCATCCGTCACAAGAACCGCAAAAAATTATTCCTTGCCTGCTTACCTCGCTGTTGTGTTACAGTCTGTAACACTATGGCGAGTAACACTCACGATCCCGCCGAACTCGGAGAACTGGAAAGGGAAGTCCTCTCCATCGTCTGGCGAGTCGGTTCGATAACGGCAGAGCGAGTCCGTGAAGAGCTGGACCGGCCGCTGAAGGATTCCACCGTCCGGACGGTCCTGCGCCGGCTTGAAGAAAAGGGCTACCTGGCCCATACCGTTGAAGACCGCACCTTCATTTACCGTCCAGCGGAATCCAGGCAGAAGGTCGCTGGCCGCGCCGTCAAACGCATTGTTGACTGGTTCTGCGACGGCTCAGTCGAGGCACTGCTCGTTGGCATGGTGGACTCCAAGGTCCTCGACCGCGCTGAACTTCAGCGCCTTGCCGCGCGTATCGCTGAAGTACAAAAGCAAGCTGCGAAGTCGAACAAGGAGGCCGATAAATGATCTCCTCTCTATTGCTGGAAGCTGCCCTTCGTTCTGTTCTGCTGGCCCTCGCCGTATGGGCTGGATTGCGAATCTTCGGCGTCAGGAATGTTCTGGCCCAGAAGGCTGCGTGGGGCCTTGTGCTCGTCTCCGCCCTCGGCATGCCAATCCTGCTGCCCTATGCGGCGCACTGGAGCGTGCTGCCTGCCAACGTCCGCGTCGTCATCCCCGATGATCCGCAAACCCTCCTCGAAGAGTTGCAGGCGCGTATCAAGACTTCGCCCAAACCCAAGCCCCTGTCCGAAGTAGCTCCTGTTTCTCAGGATGTATCGACTACCGGAGTGTCGATTGAGCCGGAGAGTGTTGACGCCCCAGCGAGCCAGGAACCTTCAAACAAAGCCAGCTCCCAAAGCCTGGGTGCTGTGAGTTTCGACGATTCTGAGACATCCCAGCACCGCGATTCCTTTGCAACATCAGCCTCTGTTCTCCCAGCCGCTACGCCAGTTCCTCGCATCACAGCGAAGTCAATCCTGATCGGGGTGCTCTGGCTCTATGTTGTCGTAGCCGGCGTGCTCATCCTTCGTCTCTTACGTGGGCTCATCGCCGCACTTCGTCTTCTGCACAGTGCGAAGCCCATTCCCACAGACCCGCGGTTCCGCAAAGCGGCTTCTTTGAACCTCCGCAGCAGCGCAAGGGTCGCATCCCCAGTCACGATCTGCTCATCGATCGTCCTGCCTGCTGACTACGAGACTTGGAGCAGCGACAAGCTGCGTATCGTTATCGCGCATGAGCGCTCCCATATCCGGCAAGGCGACTTCTACTTGCAATTGCTCGCCGGAGTCTACGCCGCCGCAGTGTGGTTCAGCCCGCTCGGGTGGTGGCTTAAACAGAAGCTCTCTGATCTTGCCGAGGCTATCAGCGACCGCGCCGGGCTTGAAGAAGCAGCCGACCGCACCGCCTACGCGCAGATTCTCCTCGAATTCGCGGCCGCACCGCGCCCAACCCTCATTGGAGTTGCTATGGCTCGCAGTGGATCTCTCTCGCGCCGCATCGAACGGCTTCTCAACGATTCCTCATTCCGCCAGGCATTTGCAGGAACCCGTCGCGGACTTGCAGCTGTCGCCGTTGTCCCAGTCGCACTCTTCATCGCAACCGCATTCGTTCGCGTTGAGGCCGCTGGTCCGCAGGCGCCGGAGAAGGATAAGGTCATTCTGCCCACCACCGGGGTCATTGTTCCGGAGATCGCTGCGACACCTCAGGAACCGCCGCAAGCGCTCTCGAAGTCTGAACCGGTGAGCGATCCGATTCCTCCGCCCGCACTTGCACCTGAGCAAGTTGAAGCTCCTGAATCTTGCGAAGATTGCGTTCCCCCGCAAGTCGTCCTTCCACCCCCGGCGGTGCACGTGCAAGCTCCGGCTGTCGTGGCTCCTGTTGCGCCAACTCATGTAGTAGTTTCGCCGCGAGTGATGGTTCTTCCTGGGGCAAACGGTCAAGCCATGACAATGATTGCTCCGGTGGCACCGGCTCATGCTCGCGTTCTCGTCCTGCCGCGACTTGCTCCGGTTCCGCCTCATGCGTCAATGGCTTTGGTGGCGCCTCGCGCATTCCTCGCCAATGGACGCGGATTCGCTTTCATTCAGAACGGACATGGCAAGACCGTCACCTACAGCAGCAGCGACAACGGCAAGAAGTCCGGTTACCGATACTACTCATCCGACGACGGCGATTCTTATGCCATCGTCAAGGGCAACGGATCGGAGCACATCTCTTTCAACGGAAACATCCACACCAGCGACATCGATAAGGCGCGTCGGCTGGCGAATGGGAAGGATTTCATATGGTTCCGGCATGAAGGGAAGGACTACATGATCGATGATCCGTCCACCCTGGCGCAGATTGAGGCGATGTACAAGCCGATGGAGGAACTTGGCCGGCAGCAGGAAGAGCTTGGCAAAAAGCAGGAGGCCCTCGGCAAGCAGCAGGAGGAAATTGGACATCAGCAGGAGCAGGCCAGTGTCCCTACACCTGACATGAGCAAGGAAATTGCCGCGATCGAAGCGGCCATGGCCAAACTCAAGACGAATCAAGGCAAGAATATGACACAGGAGCAGTTTGGCGAGCTTCAGGAAAAACTCGGCGAACTTCAGGGGCGTCTCGGAGATATTCAAGGTGAGATCGGCTCCAAGCAAGGCGAATTCGGCGAGCGCATGGGCGAACTAGGCGAGAAAATGGGCGAGCTCGGTTCGCAGATGGGCGAACTCGGCGAGCGTCAGGGAAAGATCGCGCAAGACGCAGATCAAAAGGTAAAGTCCATCATTGATCAAAGTCTCAAAGACGGAAAAGCTCGCCCTCTCCAGTAGCAAGAATTCCAGATGGGCGGGTACAATCCCGCCCATGATCAACGGCACACATCTTCTCCTCTACAGTCGCGATTCGGATGCGGATCGCGCTTTCTTTCGCGACATACTGCAATTTCCATCGGTTGATGCCGGCGAAGGCTGGCTCATCTTCTCCATGCCGCCGGCTGAGGCGGGCATTCATCCCGGCGACGGAAACTTCGTGGAACGTCACGCTGATCACGAGCTTTCGGGAGCGATTGTCTACCTCATGTGCGATGACCTGCAGCAAACGCTGGAATCGCTGCACAGCAAAGGAGTGCAGACGACAGCGACTGTGCAGGCCGGCTGGGGAGTCACGACAACTATTCGCCTTCCAGGTGGAGGAGGACTGGGTCTCTATCAGCCGCGGCACGCAACCGCGCTGCATCTAGACTGAAGCACGGTGACGCAGGTTCCGACCCTGTGACCAGAAGGTGTACCCTGTTCGGCAGAACCAGAGGAGACCGAACAATGTCCCTTTCACCTCGCCTCGAGGTTGCGGCAAACAATTTCAACACGAACTCGAGCTTTCTGAAGCAAGGCCTGACGGGATTCACAGACGAGGACTGGCTCAAACGTCCGAACGACCACACCAACCACATGCTCTGGATTGTCGGCCACCTCATCTGGTCTCGCTCCGCTGTTCTCGCCCGTCTCGGCGACCAGTGGAAACTGCCCTGGATGAAGCTCTATGCGAGGGGAGAGAAGTGCACGGAATGCCCAGATGCTCCGGCACCGGACGAAGTGCTTGCCGCATGGGACGAAAGCTGCGTTCGGCTCAACAAGGCCATGCTAGCCGCAACCGAAGAGTTGCTCGACACTCCTGCCGTCAAGCCCGGCCCGCCCAGCGCCGACGGAAAGTTGAGCGGAACCATCAACTTCATGGTTCTGCACGAAACCTACCATGTGGGCCAAGCCGCCTACATCCGTTCATGGCTGGGCAAGCAAAGCGTCATGGGATAGTCGCAACCAAACGCTGGCGCAGGTAGAGCGCCCCCGGCCAGCCGGCTGCTGCCCAAGGTCCTTGTGTTCGGACCTGGGATCGCCAACGTTACCGAGCGCTATCCCAATTGCACCGGCTTCGCCTCCAGAAGCGCCTCGATAGTCTTCAGAGCATCGAGCGTACCTACTGAAACCGGCGCGTCCACCTGCACAACCGCCAGTGCTTTAACTGGCTTGGCGCCGGATCGCTCGCGGCCCAGGGCGAAGTTGGCGATGTTCACGCCTTGCTCGCCGAGAATCGTTCCGATTTTTCCAATAACACCCGGCACGTCGAGATTCCGGCAGACGAGCAGATTCCCCTCGAGCGGGGCCTCGATGTCGATGTCGTCGAACTCAAGAAGCCGCGGTTGCTCCCCATGAATCACCGTAGCCGTCGCGCGGCTGTGTCCGCCGGCCGTGTGCAGTTCAATCACTAGTAGTGTCGCTGCCCCGCCACGATGGGTCTCTTCCTTCTCTTCGTGCACGCGGATGCCTCGCTCCTGGGCCACCGCCAGCGCATTGATCCGGTTTACGCTCTCCGAGCCCTGCAGCAAGCCTTCGATCGCAGCATTGCGCACCAGATCGGTCTTTGCCTCCGCGAGTGCTCCGCCATACGTCAGGTTGATACCCTCAATACCACTCTTGCCGGCTTGCGCCAGAAACGCACCTAACCGCCCCGCCAGATCGATGAATGGTGCAAGCTGCACATACTCTTCGTGGCTTAGCGAAGGCAGATTCACCGCGTTCTGCACTACGCCGAGCTTCAGGTACTCTCGGACTTGCATCGCGATCTGCACTCCAACTGCTTCCTGCGCCTCTGCCGTGGAACCGGCAATATGTGGCGTCAGGATCACATTCTCAAGCGATGCAAACGGTGAATCTTTCGGCGGCTCGACCGTGAAGACATCCAGTGCCGCACCTGCGACCTGCCCAGACTTCAGCGCCGCGAGGAGCGCTTCATCTTCGACCAGTTCGCCGCGCGCGCAGTTGATGATCCGTACGCCCTTCTTCATGGTTGCAATGGTCTTCGCGTTGACGATGCCATGCGTCTGCGGCGTCAGCCCGACGTGGAGGGTCAGATAGTCGGAACCCGCAAACAATTCGTCGAGCGTCACCAGCCGGATGCCGTTTTCCCGCGCCACCGCCGCCGATACAAACGGATCGCTGCCGATGATTTCAAGTCCGAACCCACGCGCTCTTCGCGCTACCTCGAGACCGATCCGCCCCAGCCCAAGAATGCCCAGTGTTTTCCCGCGAAGCTCCGAGCCCTGCAGGCTCTTCTTCTCCCACTTGCCCGCATGCATCGTTGCATTAGCCGAAGGAAGTTTCCGTGCAAGCGCCAGCATCAGGCCGATCGTCAGCTCCGCGACCGCAACGGCATTTGCTCCCGGCGTATTCATTACCACGATGCCCCGCCGTGTCGCAGCCTCAGCATCGATGTTGTCCACACCCACGCCCGCACGGCCAATCACACGCAACTTCGGCGCATGCTCCATCAGTGCATCGTCAGCCTGCACCGCGCTCCGAACCACGAGCGCATCAGCATCTGCTAACGCGGCGGGCAGTCCGCCGGGCAGTTGATCGTGCGTCAGCACCTCCCATCCGGGCTCGGCCTGGAAAACAGCGAGGGTTGCGGGTGACACTTTTTCCGCGAGAACAATCTTCATCTTTTCTCCCTTGGCCGCAGCAGCTGAACCGGCCTCAAATTCTTCGAAACGGATATTGTGCTTTTCGCAGAGCAGGTCGAACATACGCACGACCGCAGAGTGCGGCTTGCCCTCGCCTCGTTCGTACTTGGTTATCGAATTGGGATGCACGCCCAGCAACTCGGCCATCTGGTACGAGTAGAGGTCAAGCTGCCGTCGCGCAATCACAAGCTTTTCGCCAAAGCTGAGTTCAGGCATGAAAGCTCCTGCGGAGCATTGGACAGTGTTCATTGCTCAGTAAACAGAAAAAGAGCATGGGTCTTGCAAACCAGTCGCTAGGTACTACTGACCGCTGATCACTGACCACTGGTCACTCGCGTGGCATACACCTTCTGTGCCGCTGCCACTGCCTGCCCGAACTCCACCTTCAGCCCCAGCGTGTCCTTCGCAATGTGCTCCATGGCGCCGAGAAACGCGATGGTATCCAGATAGTCGAAGAATCCAAGGTGAGCTACGCGGAAGATCCTCCCCTGCATCTCGCCCTGCCCATTCGCTGTCACCAATGCGAACTTCGATTTCAGAGCCTTGACCACTGCGCCGGAGTCCATCCCTTCCGGAACAGCAACCGCAGTTGCCGCCGCCGCAGGCGCTGTCGGAGCGAACAGCGTAAAGCCCAGAGAAACCAGCCCGGCCCTCGTCGCCTCCGCATTCACAATCGCGTTATTGACCAGCGCCTCGCGCCCCTTCTCCAAATCACCGTGTGCCTGGCCCGCGATGTAGTCGAGCGCCGCGCCCAGCCCGGCAACAAGAGCCACCGCCGGCGTGTATGCACTCTCCCCCTTCACCGCGTTCTTCCGCTCCTTACGCAGATCGAAGTAGTAGCGCGGATTCTTCGATTTCTCCATCGCCGCCCACGCCTTCTCGCTCACGCTCAGATACGCCAGCCCCGGTGGAATCATCACCGCCTTCTGCGATCCGCCGATGAGGATGTCGATCCCCCAGCCGTCCACGTCAAAGTGCGTCGTGCCCAGACCCGTGATCCCGTCAACCACCAGGATCGTCTCCGGCACAAGTTCCTTGATCAACTTCGCCACCGCCTCCACATCGTGCTTCGCGGCGGTAGAGGTCTCGGTCGACTGCATATACACCACGCGGTGTTCCGGCTTCAGAGCTGCCCGGACCTGCCGCAGGTCAAACGTTTCCCCGTAAGGTGCCGACACTACTTCCGGCTCGCACCCGAACGCCTTTGCCAGCCCCGTCCAGCGCTCGCCAAACTTGCCGGCCGTCAGCACCAGCACCTTGTCTCCTGGCGAGGTCAGATTTGAGACCGAAGCCTCCATCGCACCCGTCCCCGAGCTCGACAGCAGCAGCACATCGTTCTTCGTCCCGACAAACACCTTGAGCTGCGCCAGAACCTTCTGGAACAGCGCCCGAAACTCCGGTGTCCGATGGTGCATGTCCGCAGCTGCCATCGCGAATTGTGCCGCCGGAAGCAGCGGTGTCGGTCCCGGGGTATAAAGACGAGTCTTTAGAATCATGCATTTAACTCCATCAGGCAGGATTTGATAAGTGCTAATCTTGGCGGAGTAAATTACGCCCCAAGAAATCACAGAATACACAAGATTGTGATTTTTGTGAATTCTGCCATGTGCAAAACTCTCTCCCAAGCCATCAAAGAGGTCCATCCTGCATTCCGCTCAAACTCCTTCGCTTCGAGCGGCTTCGACTCTGCGATGATGTTGCACGTGATAAGAACAGCGAAGGCACTAGCGGGACCGCTGCAGCTTCTCTGCACTGCGGGCGCGATCACAATTGCGCAGGAACCACTGCCGCCCTACATCGTGGCGAACTCAAGCGTGACGATTGCATTCCGCCCTGGCGAAAGTGAACCGAAACTCATCCGGATCGCCGGCCCTCCTACTCTCAAGCTCGGCATCAGCAATAGTCGAGCCGAAGAACTGCCCTCCAGTGTCGCGGTGAATGGCAACACGGTTCCTTTGCATTGGCAGCTGAAGTCGTCAACGCGTCGCGATCCCGGGAAAGATATCACCTTCACTTACGAGTCAGACACTCCCCATCTCCGCCTCTCCTGGGAATGGCAGGCCCGCGCCGACTTCGGCCCCATCGAACATCGCATCACCATCCAGAACCTCGGCTCCGACGAACTCTGGCTGCCGATGATCGACTCACTTCATCTCCAAATTCCTTATCCATCCGGACACAAACTCCGCCACTTCTATGTCGAAAAGGGTGCCGACACTCCCTCTCCAGTTGGCACTCACCTCGAAGACATCGACGACGGCTACACCTGGACCGGCAAATCCTCCACCTACGCCTTCCCGCAAAAAGGTGAAGCCCGCGAAGTCATTCCCGCCGAGTTTGTTTTCAACGCTGACATGCTGAACTCCGGCTGGTTCGCTGGCATCGAGTTCAGCGGGCGCACCCGCATCTCCCTCCAGCGATCCGGCAACAACGTCGAAACCGCCCTCGGCCTCAACCCCGAGCCCGGCCCATTCCGCACCCGCCTCGCACCGGGCGAGAAATTTGAAACTCCCACCATCTTCCTCGGTGCATTCACCGGCGGCCCCGATGGCGCTGCCGTCCAACTCCACTCCTGGGTTCGCAACGTCCTGGGCAATCCCGCCACCTGGAGCGATCCGCAATACCCGCTCACCGTCAACAACAGCTGGGGCGGCGGCATGCAGGTCAATGAAGAGATTGCGCTCCGGATGATCTCTGACGCAAAGCAGCTTGGACTCGAGATGTTTCACGTCGACGCCGGTTGGTTTCGCGGCGTGGGTGACTGGTATCCCAATCCCCAAAAATTCCCGCACGGCCTCGCGCCCGTCGCCGACGCCGCACACAAGCAGGGCCTTCGTTTCGGCCTATGGGTCGACTGGACGCAGGCCGCGCTCAGCACCAATCCCGGCGCTCTCAACATCCACGATCCCAAGGTCCGCGACTGGCTCGTCTCCGATCTCCCGCCTGACTGGAAACCCGAGGAATTCAAAGGCGAAACCGTAGACATCGGAGTCCCCGCCGCCCACGACTACCTCGAAAAAGAAGTAGACCGAATCATCACCGACAATCATCTCGACATGCTCGAACACGACGGGTATCTCGTAGCTCAGGGATGTGTTCAAAAGGACCATCCTCACGCCCCGCCCAACCAGAGCACCGCGAAAATCACCCACGACTCTGGCTTCGACTTCGTCATTGCCGACAACTCCACCGATGTCAGCTATCACGCAGTGCGCGCTTACTACGACATACACACGAAGATGCGTCGCGAGCATCCTGGCCTAATCTTCGAGGTCTGCAATGACGGAGGCCGCATGGTTGACTTCGGCTCCGCCGCACACGCCGACTATTTCTCCATCACCGATACCTATGATCCGCTCTCCAATCGCCGCGCCTTTTACGACACCAGCTTCATGCTTCCCCCTGCCATGCTCGAGAGCTATGTTGAGAAATGGCCAACCCCCCGAATCGAGAATTTCCTCTACATGCTGCGCAGCGGCATGATGGGCTGGGTCAGCATCATGATTGACACCACAACATGGACTCCTGAACAGCACGAGGCCGCAAAGAACGCCATCGCTGTCTATAAAGAAAAGCTCCGCCCGTTCATTCGCGACGCGCAGCTCCATCACGTATCAGACCGGCCCGACGGCGTTCACTGGGACGGCATCGAATACTGGGATCCCGCCCGTCAGCTAGGAGTCCTCTTCGCCTTTCGCGGCTCCATCGACAAGGAAGACAACCACGCCTTCGTCCTCGCCGGCCTTGACGCTACCAAACGCTACCATCTCCACTTTCAGGACAATACCGCTCCTGATCGAACAGCGCTGGGACGCGAACTGATGTCCCGAGGAGCCACCGTGCATCTACCCAACCCGCTCAGCTCGGAACTCGTCTTCATCGAAGAAGCGAACTGACTGCGGTCCTACCGCCCATTTAAAATTGACCTGTGAGGAACTGAACCCATGAGCGACGCAGGCGCACTGGAAGCGCAAATCAGCCAACAAGTCATTACTGCAATGAAGCTTCACGACGCCGAGCGCACCGGCACCCTCCGTCTCATCAAGACTGCGCTCAAAAACAAATCCATCGACAAGCGCGGACCGCTCACCCCTGCCGAAGAGCAGCAGACGCTGGCCACCATGATCAAGCAGCGCCGAGACTCCATCGACGCCTTCACAAAGGGCAATCGCCCTGAGCTTGCCGCGAAAGAGGCTGCCGAAATTGTCGTCATCGAGGAGTTCCTGCCGAAGGCTCTCGACGAAGCCGGCTTGCGCGCGCTTGTCGCCGAGGTCGTCGCAGAACACGCCAATGCGACGGGCAAAGTTCCTACCCCAAAAGAAATGGGCCCCGTAATTAAGGCCGTGCAGTCGCGTTTACAGCAGGCCGGGGTCCGCGCTGAAGGACGCATCGTCAGCGAAGCCGTCAAGCAGGCCCTGGCCGGATAACTGCGGAATCTGCAGCAAAGCTGCATCAACAAGCGGAAATTCACGCCGACGGCTACGTTTCGCGCATCTTCTTAGGCTGGAGCGGCCATGGACCTTCCCCGTCATAGTCTTTCTGTCCTACTGCTTATTGTCTCTGTTTTCGTCCCTGCTCGTGCCTTCGCGCAGGGGCCGCCGTTTCAAGTCGACGATCCCGTCCCCGTTGACTTCAAGCACTACGAGTTCTACATCTTCGGCGCAACCGACGGCACCCCGATCGAGACCGACTACTCCGGTCCAGCCTTCGAGTTCAACTGGGGTGCAATTCCGCGCGTTCAACTGCACACCGTTCTGCCCTTCGGTGGTGCTCATCCGTCAGGCGATCCATCCGCTGCCGGTCTCCTCGATATGGAATTTGGCGCCAAGATCGCCATCGTCAAAGAGTCCCAACACGTCCCCCAGATCGGAACCTTCACCATGTTCGAAGTTCCTACCGGCAACGCCGACAAAGGCCTCGGTGTAGGAGAAGTCTGGTACAAACTCCCCGTTTGGATGCAGAAAAACGCGGGCAAATGGCTCTTCGATGGAGGCGTCGGCGAAGTCGTCGTGCCCCAGACGGGCTTCCACAACTTCCCTTATGGCGGAGTTCTCGTCAAACGCGACGTAAACAAAAAGATCGACCTTGCAGCCGAAATATTCTCGCACGGTGGCGAAGGGCCGTTGCCTCCCCAGCGGCGCTCATCCACCATGCTCGACGCCGGCGGATATTGGCACCTCGAAGGCGAGGAGACGATGCAGTTTCTCTTTGCCTACGGCCACTCAATCGCGGGACAGACTGAGAACTACGCCTACCTCGGCCTCTATTGGACCTGGGGCAAAGACGATAAGTCCGGCGGCGATAAAGACAAGGACAAAAAGGCAATGCTGAACAAAGTCATGTACTCAGGGCACAGCCTTCGCGGGTTCTGAGTCGCCGGCCCGCGCAATGCCGTGCCCGCCCACGCCAGTCATGCCAACTTGATCTCGAACGTGCAGTGTTCTCCGCCTCTGCGCGGCGAAGTCAGAACTCTCGCGCTCACATGCCTTCCCGCCACCGTCTCGAACAGCGTGCGGTTATTCTCCGCCGAGCACTCGCAGTAAGGATCGTCCGGCATGGGCGCTCGCTCAGGGCTCCATCCGCATACGCACTTGGTTACGGGATACACCAGCGTGACGGTGTGCCCGGATCGTGTGCAGTTCTCAGGCCCGACAATCTTGCCCATGAGTTCGACGAGCTTGTCGACGCTGCCGCCGCTCTGACTGATGAGGTCCTGCCGGAACTTCAAATTGCGGCAGCAAGCGCGCCCGCGCTGCTGCATCAGCTTGACCAGCGTCGCGCGATCCAGGTTCTTTTCCTCTGAGCGGAGAAAATCCGAAAGAAACTGCCGCACCGCGCCGGCATCGGACATGCAGGTTGCATCTGGGCATTTCCCGTCGTTCACCGCGGCGGCAAACCCTCCGCACGGCACCGCCGCACCGAGAACGACCAGGCTCTTCAGGAAGGTCTTGCGATCCATGGGAACCTCATTTATGAAGACTGATTGTGTTCCTTTCACGGTAGTTGTTGATGTGCAGCGCGTCACCCATTCTGGTTCGATCTGGATTGCAGGGGAAGGGAACGGGACGGTGAGCGTCAGTGTGCGGTCTGTCTGATTCGCCCTGATCGCGCGTTAACGCGCAGGTCTAGCCAGTTGTCCCGCCGAGCCGTCCAGAGTACCCTTGCACCCATGAACTCGCGCCGCGGATTGCTGCTTGCTGGGATCAACTTGGCAGTTGCGCTGCCGATGATCGGAATACTAGCGTCGCGTGATGCGCAGTGGCTCCGCGACAGGAAGCAGGATTCACGCCCGTCAGAAACGTCTTCGATCGCAAGTTTGTCGGAATTTTCAGCGCCCCAATCGAAAAAGGCTCCAGCGCAGGAAGAGCAGATCGTCAGTTTCAATTCGTGTGGACTCTGGGGGCGCGATCCAGTGCAGGTTTCGGTGGTGCAATGGGGCAATTTGCCGGCGTTCGTTGTTACGGAATGGCGCGTCGCCTGTCCTCCGAAATGGTCGCTTGCATCCAGGCTTGGCGTAGCGAACGATGGCCTACTTTCAGTTCACAATGTTCAAGCCATGCGTCGGGTGGATGTGGCCCTGTGTGTTCTGATCGCAGCTCAATGGATCCTGATTGGTAGCTTCCCTCTGATCAAGGCGCGTCGATGGTGGTCGGAGCCAGGAGCCTTTATCACTCTTTGCGCTTCGATCGGTTCGGGAATTGCTCTGATTCCTGCAATCGAAGGTTTGGGCCGGCTTCCGGCAGTCTTTGCCTTCTTCGGCTGGCTCTGGTACTTCGCCCTCCTCCTCCGGAAACCGGTTCAGCTCGCCTGGCAATCAACCCTCCACGGCTTACGGCGTCTAAGCTAACTGAAAGTGTGCTCTGAACTCATGACACCAAATTCATCACTCCCCCGTCTCGCTCTCGCGGCCCTGCTGGTTGCCGCCGCGTCCGCGCTGCTCCCGGCTCAACAAACCTCCGGGACCACCCCGAATCCCCCGGCCAAATCCGACGACAAACCGGCCCACACGCTCAAAACGCCCGGCCGAGAAATCCAACTCGCCGTTACCGTCCGCGACAAAAAAGGCGCTCTCGTTCCCACCATCGATAAGAACGATTTCACGCTCACTGAAGATGGCCGTCCGCAGGTCATCCAGTCCTTCACACGGGGCGCCAATGAGGCATGGAGGCTCGGCCTCCTCGTCGAAACCGCCCGCCCTGTCGGCGCAGCGCTCGAGAATGTCCGCAAAGCGGGAGCCGGGTTTGTGGATGCAATGCTTCCCCCTCAGCCCTCTGCCGGCAGTGATAGCCAGCTCTTCCTCATCCATTTCGATCGTCAGGTCGAATTATCCGAGGACTTCACATCCTCTCGCGAGAAACTTCACAAGGAACTCGATGACCTCACAGCGTCACACGAGCGCCGCGACGACACGGAGGGCCCAGAAACCACGGGCGATGACCGCCAGCGCCCCAGCCGCAACCGAAACGCAAGCCAACTCTACGACGCCATCTTTCTCGCCTGCGACGAGTTGATGAAGAACCAGCCGGGCCGAAAAGCCATCGTCGTCTTCTCTGACGGGGTGGACAACGGCAGCAAAGACACACTCAACGACGCAGTTGATGCAGCCGACCGCGCCAACGTCGCCATCTACACGGTTTACACGCGGGGCCAGCAGGAGCAGGAGAACAATGGCTTCTCACGCAACCGCCGCGGCGGTCTGGGCTATCCCGGTGGTGGAGGCGGTTACCCCGGCGGGGGAGGGGGGTATCCGGGCGGAGGAGGCCAGAGGCGCGAATCCAAGCCCCTCGTCGACGGCAAGAAAATCATGGAAGAGATCGCACGACGCACCGGCGGCCACGGATATGAAGCGAAAAAGCGCGACGATATCGAACCGATCTACAAGCTCATCAGCGAGGAGTTGCAGGGCCAGTACGTACTGACCTACACCCCTGACAAGTCCGATACGGATGGAGGCTTCCACAAGGTCGTTGTTAAAGCCAACAAGGGTGATCTTCAGGTCACGTCACGGGAAGGCTACTACGCGCCTGGGGGCGACTCGAAATAGCCGCTCACCGGCCGACAGAATTTGCTGCAGCCGCGGACTCGCTAGTCGAATCCGCCTGCACCTCATCTGTGACCACCGAGAAGTGCTTCAGGTTCGCCTCTCCGAACGATGTGGTAATCGCCACATCTGAAGCGTCTCTTCCCACCGCCATCAGCACGCGGCCTATCCGCGGAGCGTTGTGCCGCGCGTCCATCGTCCACCAGCGGCCTTCCAGATACACCTCGAACCACGCGCTGAAGTCCATCGGCCCATTCACAGGAACGCCGATGTCTCCCAGATATCCTGTGGCGTACCGGGCGGGTATGTTCATCGCGCGGCAGAACGTGATCGCCAGATGCTGGAAATCTCTGCAGACCCCGATGCGCTCCGTGTAAACGTCCAGCGCAGACTTCGTTGGTCTCGCATGCGGATAGCTGAACGTCACCTTCCAATTTACCCATCCACAGATGGCCTGCACGCGAGACCAGCCAGGACTCACGTGTCCGAACAATTCGTACGCAATGTTCGAGAACCGATCGACCTCGCAGTAGCGGCTGTTCAGCAGATAACAAAGGAACTCGGTGGGAACATCTCCCACCGGGACCTCGCGAGCATTTTCGTTCACCTCATCCGGCAGCCCGGAGTCGGTAATCAGTGTCGAGTTGGACAGTCGGACTAGCCCCGGCTGCACTACAAATCGCGTGCACCGGTTCCCGAATCCATCGATGTATTCCGTCGCGTCCGAGGCAGGGTCAATCGCCAGCACATCCGGCTCCAGCAGATCCGGCTCGCGAGAGGGGTGAACGTGAAGAAGCGCTACCATCGGCGTAATGGCAGGAAAATCGAACTGTATGTCGTAGCCCAAACGAATCAACATGGCACTTGTTAGATGCACCTTATGGGACAGTACCTGGGAGAACGCATTAAAAAGGGCGTCCGCATAGCGACGCCCTTCTCATTACTGGCCTTGTTGCGTTTACTTGTTGGTGTGCGACGTACCTGTCGCCTCTTCCACTGCAGCCTGTGCCGCCGCCAACCGCGCCGTGAGCAGCCGGAACGGTGAGCAAGACACGTAGTTCAGGCCGATCTTGTGGCAGAACTTGACCGACTCAGGATCGCCGCCGTGTTCGCCGCAGATACCTACCTTCAGCGTCGGCCGCGTGTTTCGTCCTTTCGCGGTGGCGGTCTTCACCAGCGAGCCCACGCCATTCTGGTCCAGAGTGGCGAACGGATCGTGCTTGAAGATGCCGGCCTTCAGGTAAGCGGGCAGGAAGTTGTTGATGTCGTCGCGCGAGATGCCGTAGGTAGTCTGCGTCAGGTCGTTGGTTCCGAAGCTGAAGAACTCAGCCTCTTCCGCAATCTGATCGGCCGTCAGCGCAGCGCGCGGAAGCTCGATCATCGTGCCGACCATGTAGTCCACCTTGGTCTTCTTTTCCTTGAAGACTTCATCCGCAACGCGCCGCACTATCGCTGCCTGGTTCCGCATTTCCTCGATGGAGCCGATCAGCGGAATCATGATCTCGACATGCGGATCGCCGCCCTTCGACTTCACTTGGACTGCGGCCTCCAGAATCGCGCGAGCCTGCATCTCCGTTATCTCGGGGAACGTGATGCCAAGGCGGCATCCACGCAGTCCGAGCATGGGATTCATCTCGTGCAGTTCTTCCACGCGCGCCAGAAGCGTGCGCAGTTCCTTCAGCTTCGATGACTTCGGCTTCGTCTCTTCGAGACGCGCGATTTGAACCAGCAGATCTTCGCGCTTCGGCAGGAACTCGTGCAGCGGCGGATCCAACAGGCGGATCGTAACCGGCAGCGCTTCCATTGCCTTGAACAGGCCCACAAAGTCAGCCCGCTGCATGGGAAGGAGCTTCTTCAGAGCATCCCGGCGATCCTTCTCGTTCGTCGCCAGAATCATCGTCCGCATGTGGCCGATGCGATCTTCTGCAAAGAACATGTGCTCGGTGCGGCAGAGGCCAATGCCCTCTGCGCCGAACATCCTAGCCTGTTTCGCGTCGCGAGGAATGTCCGCGTTGGCGCGAACCTTCAGTTTCCGGGCAGGATCGACCCAGCTCATGAACTTTACGAGGTCTGCATCATCCGGCTGCGCAGGCAGCGTTTTCAACTGTCCTGCGATCACGCGTCCGGTTGTGCCGTCCAGCGAGATCCAGTCGCCCGCCTTGAAGGTGCGTCCCTTCACGCGGAGTTCTTTCTTGCCTTCGTCCACGGTGCAGTCGCCCGCGCCGGCTACGCAGCACTTGCCCATGCCGCGCGTTACAACAGCCGCGTGTGACGTCATGCCGCCGCGCGACGTCAGAATGCCTGACGCCACTTCCATGCCAGCGATGTCTTCCGGAGTCGTCTCGCCGCGCACCAGGATGATTGTCTTGTAGTCGCCCTTCTGGTGGTGCTTGACAGCATCCTCAGCGGTGAAGACGATCTGTCCCACAGCCGCGCCCGGCGAAGCCGGCAGGCCGGTTGCGAGCACTTCGATCTTCTCGCCCTTCTCAACAAGGCGCGGAACCAGGAAGTCATACAACTGGTTCGGCTCTACGCGGAAGATGGCTTCTTCCTGCGTGATAAGCCCTTCGCGCACCATGTCAATCGCCACGCGAACAGCCGCAAGGCCGGTCCGCTTGCCGTTGCGCGTCTGCAGCATGTAGAGCTTGCCATCCTGGATGGTGAACTCGAAATCCTGCATGTCGCGATAGTGCTTTTCCATCTTCCAGGTGATCGCCTTCAGGTGGTCGTAAACCGTGGGCATCGCCTTCTCGAGCTCGCTGATCGGCATCGGCGTACGCACGCCCGAAACCACGTCTTCGCCCTGCGCGTTCATCAGGTACTCGCCAAAGAAGACGTGCTCGCCCGTGGCCGGATTGCGTGTAAAGCCCACGCCCGTTCCCGAATTCTCGCCCAGGTTGCCGAATACCATGGCCTGTACGTTAACGGCGGTACCCAGCCAGTCGTCGATGTGGTTAATGCGGCGGTAGGTCTTCGCGCGCTCGTTCTGCCAGCTCCGGAACACGGCATCGCGCGCAGCAGACAGCTGTTCAAGCGGCTTCTGCGGGAAGTCTTTCCCGGTTTCCTTCTTCACCAGCTTCTTGTACTCGGCGATGATCTCCTTCAAAGCAGCCGGGGTTAGATCGTAATCGAACTTTACCTTTTGTTTGGTCTTCACTCCATCGAAGATGTGCTCGAACTTCTTCTTTGGCACATCCAATACCACGTCGCCGAACATCTGGATCAGGCGGCGATACGAGTCATACGCGAACCGCGGATTGCCAGTGAGTTTCGCCAGCGATTCCACAGCCTTGTCATTCAGGCCGAGGTTCAGAATCGTGTCCATCATGCCCGGCATCGAGAACTTCGCTCCTGAGCGGACCGAAACCAGCAGAGGATTGTCGCCCTGGCCCAGCTTCTGCCCTTGCAGTTGCTCGAGCTTCGCGAGCGCAGCGAACATCTCTGTGTCGACCTGTTTGCTGACCTGCCCCGCACGCATGTACTCGCGACAAGCTTCAGTCTGAATTGTGAATCCAGGAGGCACGGGCAATCCCGCGAGGGTCATCTCGGCTAGGCCTGCGCCTTTGCCGCCAAGAATGTCCTTCATCTTGCCGTGGCCGTCAGCTCTTCCGTCGCCGAACGAGTACACATACTTGGTTGTGGTTGAGGTTGAGCCCGCCGTGGCGGACTGCTGATCCACTACGCCCTGCGTCATGGAATAAAGCCTCCGATGTTGAATTCATCGCGAACAGCCGCAAAGAACAACGCCCAGATTTCGCTGGGGCTTACCCCTTGACGGGCAGAACGGAAGTCTGGCTTCAGAGCCTTTGAGAGCTGATTTGACCAGGTGCGAACGCTCATCCCGGCACAGGGCTGTGCCTTTTCGGCTATTCCTTATCGCAAGTAGAAATAGCGCGGCAAGTATACACTTCGATGTGCCACTCGTCACAGACCCTCAACATGCTGTTGGACTTACGCGCATTTTAATTAGGAAGCTTCGCGCGCCATCACCGCAGGTCGGACTCAACAAAGGAGATGCGCCACTCGATCCGCTGCAAGGACTTCTTCGCTCCCGGAGGGAGCCATCGGAAATAGCCCAGGACAAGCGCAGCGTAGTCCTGGGTGCGCATCAAGAATTGATCCCAAGCCCCGTAGGGGCGCCCGGCGAGTCATGCTGATCTCAGTTCCGGCACCATGGCATGAATTTCCTGGTGGAACCATCCACCTGCGCGAACCCCTGGACAGAATCAGGCAATCGATTGACAGGATCAGGAAACCGCTGCAGTCAGGTTTCCCTTTAGACTTCGAGTGACGCGAGGTCTAAGAAATGCGGAGCCGCTCTCTGGGCAACAGCAATCTCGAAGTTTCCTCCATTGGCCTCGGCTGCATGGGTATGAGTTGGTCTTATGGTCCTCCAAAAGACAAACAGGAGATGATTTCGCTCCTTCGCGCAGCCGTAGCGCGGGGAGTCACCTTCTTCGATACCGCCGAAGTCTACGGACCGTTCGCCAACGAAGAACTCGTCGGAGAAGCACTCGAGCCGTTCCGTGGACATGTTGTCATCGCTACGAAATTTGGCTGGGATGCAAATCCGAACGGCGACGGCAAATGGAACAAGCTGAACAGCCGCCCCGAACACATCAAGCAGGTCGCCGAAGCCTCTCTCAAGCGCCTCCGCGTCGACGCCATCGATCTCTTCTATCAGCATCGCGTCGACCTCGAAGTGCCCATCGAAGATGTCGCGGGAGCAGTGAAGGACCTCATAGAGCAGGGCAAGGTCAAACACTTTGGCCTTTCTGAAGCTGCTCCGCAAACCATTCGCCGCGCACACGCAGTGCAGCCTGTTGCAGCTCTGCAAAGCGAATACTCACTCTTCTGGAGACAACCGGAAGAGCAGATCCTGCCAACGCTCGAAGAACTCGGCATCGGCTTCGTTCCATTCAGTCCACTCGGCAAAGGCTTCCTCACTGGTGCAATCACTGCCGACACGCAGTTCGATAGCACCGACTTCCGCAGCACCGTTCCACGCTTTAACGCCGAGAATCGAAAAGCCAACCAAGCGCTTGTCGACCTGCTCACAAATTTCGCGTTACAGAGAAACGCAACCCCCGGCCAGATCGCCCTTGCGTGGCTGCTTGCGAAGAAGCCCTGGATCGTCCCCATCCCCGGCACGACTAAACTCGAGCGGCTTGAAGAGAATATTGGCTCGATCAAAGTCGAGCTCACGTCCAAAGACATCGATGCGATCGAAGATGCTTCGGCTCACATCAAGCTGGTGGGCGCGCGTTATCCCAAATTCCACGAAAAGCTCGTCGGACGTTAAGAAGAAGGGTATTCCTATGCGCATGAGAACAATCGGAGAGCTTTTGATCCTCGCGACTGGTATGTTCGGCGCCGTTGCATCGGCTCAGGCATCTGCAAAAAGTGGGGCAGCCCGCGGGCAGCTCATCGGCGCCTGGCATCTGGTCTCCATCGACAGTCCCGGATCCGACGGCAAGCTTCATCGCACTACCGACTGCAAAGGCCAACTCATCTACACGCGCGACGGTCAAATGTCGGTGCAACTGATGTACCCGCCCTCGCAGTCCACGCTGACCAACGACTACGTCCTCAACGGATACGAAGCGTCCTTTGGCAGCTTTGACGTGGACGAAGCCGCGCACACCGTCACGCATCACGTGCAGGCATCGGTGACTCGCGGACTTATCGGTAAAGACCTTACTCGCGCTTTCCAGTTTTCAAAAGGGAATCTGATCATCAGGTCCGTTCGCGCCGACGAACATTGGTCCGTCACCTGGCACCACGACTGAGCATCAGCCCGATGGTCAGCTCGATTTACTTTCGAGGTTGTCGCTTGGCTCGGATAGAGGCGATCTCCTTCTCCAACTCCCTCCTCAGATCGAACTCTGCCTTCGAGTCAGATCGGTCCAGCACGTCCCACACGCGCCAGGATCTCTTCTCCGGAGCAAGCGTGATCACCAACGATCGTTTGTCCTGCGGCTTCGCATCCTTGAAAAGCGCAAATGAGACTGACGCTTCGGCTGTGTTCGCCTTTAGGTCGTGGAGATCGATCTTCAAGTCGAAGATCCCATCCCAGTCCTGACAGCCGCAAAGAGGATCTCCATCGAGCACTCCGACTTCGCCGGGTCCCACAAGTCGTGAGTCTTCCCGCAGAAGCGCAATCAGCGAAGGATGCAGGTACCGGCTCGCGCTGGGGCCAGTCACATGCACTCCGGGGCCGCCTTTGTGGTAGCGCGCGTAGATCGATCTAAGAAATGAGTGAGCTGACGTCACGTCCTGCGCCGGACAGTCTTGCGCAAACACGCAAGCAAGCAGAACAGATTTGAGCAGAAGGGAAGAGCGCATCGGTCCTCTCGTACAAGGATTTCAGAACCGAGATGATTTTACTGTGCGCTTTCGAGCAGGAGGGAAAGAGAAAGGAAAGTGAGACACCAGCCGCGTCAGGTTTTACGCGGCCGGCATCTCGTAGCAGTTTGCGCCTGCGGGGCAGGGCACAATGTTGTTCACACCCTCGTGCGAAATCAGGATGCGGTCCAAGCCCACGATCTCCAGAATTTCGGCTACACGCACCGAGGCATTCACAATCGCAAACTCGTTCCCCGCCGCATGCGCCGCACCATACAGCGAAATCAGCAAAGAGATTCCCGCCGCATCGATGCGCTCGATCTGCCGCATGTCCAGCGTTACGGAGTTCTTGCGCACTACAGGTTCCAGCTCCTTCAGCAGGCGCTGCTCTTGTCCGCGCACCAACTCGTGCAGATTGCCAGGTACTGCCAACTGCGGCTCAACAACGGATTGATAATTACGAGTCATAAAATCACTACCTCCTTCGAAATGCCGATCTGCGGCATTTTTCAGGAAAAGCCGACGGAAACGGGGGAGTCAGCTTCTCTTGTAACCCTTCTTGCACCTTGCCAGCCAAAGATGGCCAAATCCAATCTGCTGAATCGACAAAGGATACGAGGCGGCTTCCATTCTGGCTTTCTGCCCTGAGTGTTCGATCGCCCGGTTTCACGTTCACAATCGAACAGTCTCTTCTAGTGGATTCCGGTTTACTGCTCTACTTGCTCATGTCGTCCTGCATATCACTACGCATGGATGACGCACCGAAGTTCCAGAAATATGCGGAAAGTTACATATATTTGATTCAGCAGGTGCGTTGTTGGATTCGGAACCCACATCTCTCAGTAGAGAAGCAGCTTACGAGCTTGGGCAGCAATGCGGCTTCACCGTCGCCGGCCTCGTCTCACTGCCCCATCTCGAAGAGTCTCGCGATGCGAACCGTTTCACATCATGGATCGAATCCGGCCGCGCTGGAAGTATGCGTTATCTTGAGCGCACGAATGAAAACAACGAGCTCGTTCGCGCGCGCGTGGCTGTCCCATTTCCGTGGGCACGGTCTGCAATGGTCTGCTTCGCAAATTACAAATCTGCGCAACCACTCTCAATCGAAACGCACGATCCACGGAGCGGATGGATTGCGCGCTATGCGTGGTCTTCACGCATCGATGAAAAAGGCGAGCGCCGTCCCAGCGACTATCACAAGGTGCTTCTCAAGCGACTTCGAGCACTCGATGCAAAACTCCGCGAGCGCTTCGGCGAATTCGAATCACGCGCCTACGTCGACACCGGCCCCGTCGCTGAGCGACCTCTGGCCGTTGCCGCAGGCCTCGGCTGGACAGGAAAAAATACCTGCCTCATTCATCCCAAGCTCGGCTCCTTCGGATTTCTCGCCGTGCTACTGACCAGCATTGAAGCAGATCCAGATGAAAAAGCCGCCAAGTTGATTGGAGACCATTGCGGCACCTGCACCCGCTGTCTCGATGCATGTCCCACCGGAGCGCTCACCGCGCCCTATCAGATGGACGCAACGAAGTGCATCTCGTATCTCACCATCGAACACAAAGGCCCCATCGAGCCTGAGTTGATGTCTGGCATGGGCCGCCAGATTTTCGGCTGCGATATCTGTCAGGACGTCTGCCCATGGAATCGCAAGTCTCCGATTTCTATTGACCCCGAACTCGAGCCTCGCGAAGAACTCGTCAACCCGTCCCTCGAGTGGCTCGCCTCTATTGATGAGCAGCAGTGGGAGCGCCTCTTTAACGGCTCTCCCGTCCGCCGCGCCGGCTTCCTCGGATTCAAACGCAACCTCGCGGTTGCCATGGGAAATGCCGCTGCGGCGGGCCATCTCGCCCTCACCCTCTCTGCGCGTCTGAAACAATGGTCCGACTCTGCCGACGAAGCTCTTCGGACAGCAGCTCAATGGGCGCTTAGCAAACTGGTCTCTAAGCCGTGATAGCTGAACCGCGGCCTGGCCGTTCAAGCATTTGCGCTCTTTACAGCTGCTTGGTATACCCAAGCAACCGTATCAACGATACTCCGATGATCAATGCCGGCAAGCTCACAAGCAGAATCGGGTATCCGTGGCCAAAGCTCCAGCTCCCAGTTAGAAAACTGGAAACAAGAAGCAGTACAGTGATTCCACCACCGATAAGTGCCAGAATGTACCCCACGGTCGCCAGGCAGGAGTTGATGAGGTTCATATCCGCGACTCGGAACTCTTCTGAATCGGACGTCCAAAGCAGATCACATACCCATTGTTGTCGATCACTTCAAACGCCCTCAGCCCATCCGAGTTATCGCCGAGTTCCTGGTTGAACGTCACCTTACGACCGACAAACTCCGCATACAATCCATCCGGGTCGTCGACATTCACGTACGCATCCCAGCGCGCCCACTCGTGACGTGAACTGTTCGGCACCGGGTGCACATCCGGCGTGATCGCCTTGAACATGATCATTACCCGGTCGCGCCCGAGAAATGCCCAATAGTCCTCACCCTCACCATCGCCGCCGCCCTTGTACCGGACTTCGAATCCCAACTGGGTCTGATAGAACCCAATCGTAGCTTCAAGATCGTCGACGATAAAAAACGGAGTAATGGAGTTCAGCACCGGCACACCTCACGGCATTGGATCATGAAACCTGCGCCGCTGCTCTGGGTCCGTGACGAAACGTCACAACTCCCCATACGCCGCGAAAGGCGCTTCAGCAGACCGGGAATACGGCCGGGCACGATGACAGGTTTTCGAAATCGACCGCCGCAAAGCAGCCCGACTCGAAAGCACACTTCAACCGGCACGGCTGATCCCCGATCTGCCGTCAGCAATCTCCAAATTGTTTGACTTGACCCCGGGAAGTACTGCTACCTAAGGCAATTCAGCAAAACAACAACGTGGCCCGCGTTTCCTGGCCCCGAAAACCTTGCTACCCGATTACGCGGCTGACGTTGGCTGCGCTCAGTCCTTTGGGCCCCTGCTGGCACTCAAATTCGACTGCTTCGCCTTCGTTCAGCGTCTTGTAGCCGTTTTCGTTGATAGCCGAGAAATGCACGAACACGTCTTCACCGCTCGAACGTTGAATGAATCCGTATCCCTTGGCCCCGTTGAACCACTTCACTACGCCCTGCTCCTTCATTCACCTTCTCCTTCTTATTTGCGGTTAGCACTTGGGGAAACCTCTTGTCCGCGCTCCCGTCTATTCGTGCCGCAGGATTCGCTCGCGCGAGGTAAACCAGCCCAGAAACGCCGCGAGCCGCCATTGCGCCCTATCAAAAGCGCTGTGGCAGCTCGATTCATCGCTGGATTGGGGTTGTGCTTTCCAAACACCAAAACTTCCACTGCAATGGCCTTCCTCAAAACCTGAAGAACAGCGCGTCTCCTGCGCGCCGTGCTCATGTTATGGCAGGTATGTACCTCAAAAGCAAGGGAAAATTTCCTTACAGTCTTCGGTAACCAACCAGCTTCCGCAGCTTATGGAAAAATGAGATTAGATTCCATCCCCCAAAATGGGAAGTGCCAAGCCGGCCCGAAATCCGGCACGAGGTCTGCCATAGGGATTTAGAAATTGTTACCGTATCGAAACTCAGCCCCGTGAGAGGGCGCACATTCCGCGGCCGTCCTGACCGCATAACCTATTGCCTTGGAGACCAGCTTGGAGACCGCCGCAGATTCCCGAGCAGCCCTCATCAACCCCCCCGAGCCGGCCGCCAGGGGCTTCGACCCGACCCAACCAGCCAGGACCTCCAAGTGGTACCGGTGGCGCAAGCGCTGCGCCCCGATCATCGACTACCTGCTCGACGCCGAGGTGCATACCTATGCGTTCAGCGTCGCAGCCAACGCCATCATTTCGTTCATCCCATTGATCGTTTTGCTCTACACCATGGCACTCTCTGTCTTCCACTCTCAGGAGATGGCCAACGTCGTCACCAAGCTGGTGGAGCAGTTGCTCCCGACCACCGCGTCTCAGGGATTCCTCACCTACCGCCTGGAAAACGCAGCCGCTCTCGCTTCCCGTCACGGCGTGCAAGCGATCTCGGTCGTCATGATTCTCATCTCTTGCACCGGGATCTTTCTGCCGTTGGAAGTTGCCCTCAACCAGGCCTGGGGCGTGACAAAAAGCCGCAACTACCTCCTGAACCAGACAGTCGCCTTCGGATTGGCAATTCTCATGGTCATCCTCGCCATGGGCAGCGTCTTCCTCAGTACATGGCAGCGCCAGCTTCTCGGCTTCGTATTCTTCCACCACACCGAGAACATCATCTTTGAAGGAATCAGCTACGTCTGGCTCGCCATCACCACCGGTCTCGCCTCGATCCTCTTCTTCTTCTCGATCTACTGGCTCCTGCCCAACCGGCGCATACCCGCTCGCCTGGTCATCCGCACCTCCATCGTCACTGGAATCATCTGGCTCGCCGCCAAAGAAGCCTACGTAGCCATCCTTCCTCACATGGACCTGAAAGCCCTTTACGGCCCCTTCTTCGTCTCCGTAGGCCTGCTCTTCTGGGCCTACATCTCCGGTCTTATTCTCTTCGCAGGAGCCCAGTTCAGCGCCGTCCCCAAGTCAGACAAGCAATCAGGCTGAACCGACGTTTTCGATTCTCTGTTCCCGTCCGCATCGACGCTGGTTTATCCTGCGCTCCAAGTTCCCATCCCGCGGAGGTCCGCATGAAGTACCTCGTCCTGGGTGCAGCCTTGTGTTTCGCGTGCGCCGCAAGCGCCCAGCAGAAGCCCGCCTACCTCATGGAGGGCCTTAGCAACCTCCACCACCCGGTCTCGACTCAGAACGCCGAAGCGCAGAAGTTTTTCGACCAAGGTCTTCGGCTCGTCTATGCCTTTAACCACGAAGAAGCCGCCCGCTCCTTCCACCGTGCGGCGGAACTCGACCCCAAACTCGCCATGGCGTGGTGGGGAGTCGCCCTGGCGGTTGGACCCAACTACAATCTGCCCGTCGACCCCGAGCGCGAAAAGCTCGCCGTAGAAGCCTGCGGTAAAGCTCACGCCCTCGCCTCGAGCGCGTCGCCCATCGAGCAGGCCTACATCGAGGCAGTCTCGAAGCGCTTCTCCGCCGATGCCAAGGCCGACTATCACCAGCTCGATATCGATTACTCCAAAGCGATGGCAGTCCTCACCCACCGCTACCCCGACGACCTCGACGCTGCCACCCTCTACGCCGACAGCCTTATGAACCTCCGCCCATGGCAGCTCTGGAATGCCGACGGTACCCCGGCTGAAGGGACGAACGAAATTGTGTCCACGCTGGAAGGGGTTCTACGCCGCGATCCTAACCACATCGGCGCTATGCACCTCTACATCCATACTGTCGAGGCCTCGCCCAATCCCGAGCGTGCGCTGCCCTATGCCGATCGCATTCCCACCCTCGCTCCCGCCGCCGGACATCTCGTCCATATGCCGGCGCACATCTACCAGCGCACCGGCAACTTCGACGGAGCCCGCGCGCAGAACGTCGCTGGCGCCAAGGCCGACGAAGCCTATGCCGCGGCTTCCGGCTCGCAGGGCATTTACATGATGATGTACTACTCGCACAACCTGCATTTCGGCGCGGTTTCAGCTAGCATGCAGGGCCGCTGCGCCGAAGCGAAGTCGCAGGCCGATCGCCTGGCCGATAACCTGCGCCCGATGATCGGCGATAAAGAAATGGGCTCCATGGTCGAGCCTTTCCTCGGGCTTCAATATGCGATGGCCGTCCGCTGCGGGCGCTGGGACGATATGCTTGCCTTCCGCGATCCGCAGGCTCACACCAACGCACTGAAAGCATTCTGGCTTTATGGCCGCGGCCTTGCGCTCGCCGCTCGCGGCCACCTGGACGAAGCGGAATCGATTCGCAAACAACTGGCCGCACTGGAAGCTGCGACACCGAAAGACGAAATCTTTATGCCACCCGTGCAAAACCACTCCGCTCAGATCTTTCATCTCGCCGGAGATATCCTCGGCGCGCGGATCGCCTCTGCCAAAGGCGATCGGATGGCGGCAATCAATCTCCTGCGAGATGCGGTAGCCAATCAGGATCAGCTTCTGTACGACGAACCCGCCGACTGGTACTATCCGGTCCGCGAATCTCTCGGCGGCTTGCTTCTCCAGTCCGGCGACAGCAAAGCCGCCGAGCAGGTCTTCCGCGAAGATCTCGAACGTAATCCCCGAAATCCCCGCTCTCTCTATGGCCTCGCAGAGTCCCTAACCCGCCAGAATCGCGCCTATGAAGCTTCATGGATCAAGCAGCAATTCGATACCGCTTGGCAGGGTGCAGACCTCACTCTGAAGGTTGAGGATTTGTAGCGCATGTATTCGAACCTGAAATCTCGCTAAGATTTCGTCGGTCTGTTCACCACTTCGTTACTGACGAGTAGACGGTGACTCTCTCAGAACCCAAAATGCGGTCGATTCAATAGTCCCAGCTATCGACGCGCCAAAGTCCTCGTTCCTTTATCAGTCGCACTTTAAACACCACGCGCCTCAAGTCACCACTCTCTTCGACGAGGGCATGGCCTGAATAGAGAATGCCCCTCGCTGCTTTGTCAGAGCGATGGTCGATCACGATTTCAGTCCAATGTGCTTCCGAGCTATCGCGCAATGCCGCATATTGTGAGGCCGTTGTCACTCCGAAACGACTGAAGTAATGTCGGCGATTTGCTGAGAACAATGGATAGATACGTTGATAGTCCTGTGCTTGCTCGAACGCTATATACGAGTGCAGCACCTGGGCATCTGCGCTCAATTTAACAGTGCTCAAGTCGCTGCCCTTTGAGGTTCGTTGGCCACCTGCGCCGATGCTAAAGAGAAGGACAGCCAAGGCAACACAAACGCGGCATTCGATCCGTGACTCTGAAATTCTAGTTCTCACTTTGCTCAAGGACACCGCGCTCCCGATAATCGCTGCGGGTAGTGCCCTACTCGATTTGCACCAAATTTGGTAAGGTCCCGTTTGACGGTAACGCGACTGGAACGCAGGTCAGACGCCGCCCTACTTTGAATCTCGGCTTGTCCTTGGATCAGGCAGGCCCGCCTCTGTGTAAAAGGATCGCGCCGGATACCCGGCCTCTCGCCATCGCTTAGTCCGCTCTCTGAGTAGTTGCACCCACTCATTTGAGGAGTGCTCCAAGTCGCTCCCCTCGGGCCAATTTGGGGCGGTTTCGATCAGATGCACCAAAGTCCAACCTAGCCCGAAGCAGCCGTCTACTCCAAACACTCCGGTCAGCAATTTCGCTTCATCATCAGTCACAGGCTTTTGGATTGATAAGAGCAACTGTTCGTATTTCTCAAAAACAGCAGACGGATTCCGAATCAGTTCTTCCTCAGAAGGTGGCGGTCCCAATTTGAGCAAGTCTCTGACTTCATCTCGCACCATGATGGCCTCTTGCTTTTAACGAACCAAAGTGCATCGGGAATTCAAAGAAACTTCCGTATCGGCGCTCACTCGCCCGAACTCAAACTGAATCGTCGGACGCTCGCTTCAGTTGGGCAGGTTCAGTACCTCGATACCCTTGTCGCCAAAATAGACATCGCCTGCGCCCAGACTCACGAGCAAGCTGCGACTCTCGCCCAGCATGTCATGCGGCAAATCTTTCTTGATTCGCGATAGATACGCGGGGGTAAAAATAAGATCCCATTGATCGGAAAGTTCCGCGGGCGTCCGGACAGTTCTGTGCCTACGGTTTGCATTCACTCGCAAAGGAAAATGCGTGTACTTAGTTGCTTCCTTGCGATCGTTGGTAAGCACTGCTGTGCGCCATTTGCGCACAATCATCTCAAAGTCCGAGTCGCTCAGATTTGTACTGAACCCATAGCGGCGTCTTTGCGAATGCTGCCCCATCGTCAGGAATCCCAGATCAACCTTTTCAACTCTCTCGCCTTCATGGCGAGTTCCAACTAGCCCCACCGAATTCTCAAAATCCATCTGTCCGCCATGTTCGCTGGCGTTGCTCTTGAAGTGAAGTTCAAACGTTGATCCATCCGCAGCGGAGATTGCGACATGCCCGTCGTGTACATCACCGCCGGTAATCGGAATGTCCCGAAGACTCTCCGCAATAAAATAGTGCCCTCCTACGATCGTTTCCCGCTTCACTTCGATCGTCATCCCTGCCCGAACTGTGCCTAACGTACCCTCGCACTGCACCTCAAGAAGGCCATCGTCCGCTGTCTGCGCTTTCAAAGCTCCAAAGAGCACTGTCACGGAAAAGCATAAGCAAGTGACGTGGCGGCTGAATAAAAAGTGTTGTTGCTTCATTGTTGCCATACTAATCTGTTCAACTCTTCCTCACGCTCATGCGGTGGGAGCGAATGGACATCAGATTGCGGACGCGTCGTGGTCTATCCGGGAATTACCAACCAATAAACAGGCGTAGAGGCTGCACTCATCTTGCTGCTCGAAAAACCCGGCTATGTTCTTTGGCGAATACAGCGACCGTAGCAGCGGCGTCACAGTCATTTGAAGTGACCTGAAGTGCGATCACTCAAAGGCAAAGACAATTTAACTGTCGAGCCTTCTGACAACGGTCCGAACACAACTGCCGGGGCACCCGTGAAGCGATCTACGAAACCTTGAATGCCTTCACCGCAATCGCATTCGGTCCGCGCCCTGCAGGCAGCATGGTGAACATCGCGGGAGTCTTGCTCCGCGTCCGAACTACCGCCACATCGCCCGATCGCGAATCCACCACAAACAGGAGATGCCCCGCACTCGAAAACGCGAGTGCCGACGGCCCATCGCCCACGTGAATTGCCGCCTGACGCTTTCCATCGTCGATCCCATACACCGCAACTTCCTGGGAGCGTTGATTGCTGACATAGAGGAGGGAATTATCCGCTGAGACAATTCCACGCACCGGCCCCGCGCCCATCAGGTATGCGCCACCGACATCGCCCGTGCTGGTCGCTACTTCTGAAATTGAATTCGACAGCGAATTCGAGACAAACAACTCGCCGCCGTCCGGCTTCAGCGCAAGATGGATCGGTGCGCGCCCTACATCCAACAGAGATTCCAGCCGGTCCATTGTTGCTGGTCTTCCATCTGTCGTGGCCTCATGCGCCAGTTGCATCGCCATTACCTGGTGACCGCCGCCGCATGCCGCAAACGCCTTCGATGAATCCGGAAGAATCACAACATCCGTCGCACCTGGGCACCCTTCAAACACCGCCCGAACCTGGCGTGTACCGACATCAACAACGGTCACCGAATTCCCGCCGCGGTTTGCAACCACCAGCGTTTTCCCGTCAGCCGATACCCGCGCAGCCGCCGGGCTCTCACCCACGCCGATCTGCGTCACCTCGCGATGCGCTTTCAGATCCACCACAGAGACCGTATTCGATCCCGAATTTACCACGTACCCGCTGTTCCCATCCGGGTCGAGCGCTATTGCCACCGGCATCTTGTGCACCGCAATCGATCCGGCGACCGAATTGTTCTCCGTGTTGATGACCGAGATGGACCCCTGTCCGCTCGCCATCCCTGTATTCACCACGTACACTTCATTGCGAGTCGGGCTCGCCGCGACAGCCGTCGGATTCTGCCCGACTTGAATTTCCCGGTCCACGCGCACATTCACCACGTCGTACACCGACACGGTTCCGCTGCCAGAATTCGTCACGTACGCATATTCGCGATATTTCGCGTCGTATTCCGGAAAATCATGAGCCCTGCAACCGGCCAGCGCGATGGCCGTCAAGAATGCCGCAAACAGAACTCCGTTTGCCAAGAAGCTCGGGTGCCCCCAGACCCCCGCTTTAGGGGACGGGGGAACCAACTCTTCAGCTGAACCAGATTTTCGCGACATTATTTCGCGGCGGTCTCCACCCGAATTCCGCGATGCAGCTTACGATTCACGATCGGCGCAATCTTCTCGATTTCATTCACCATCTGCGCAAACTGCTCCGGATAGATCGACTGCGGCCCATCCGACAACGCCTTCTCCGGCTGATGATGCACTTCAACAAGAACGCCGTCAGCACCCACAGCGACTGCACCGCGCGCCATCGGAAGCACCTTGTCCCGCTTGCCCGTTCCGTGACTGGGGTCCACAAGAATAGGAAGGTGGCTCAGTTTCTGCACTGCAGGCACGATGCTCAGATCAAGAGTATTGCGAGTGTGATCGGCAAATGTCCTCACGCCGCGCTCGCACAGGATCACCTCGTAGTTGCCCTCGCTCATGATGTATTCGGCAGCCATCAGAAACTCATCCAGCGTTGCGCTCATGCCTCGTTTGAGCAACACGGGCATCCGCAGCCGCCCGGCATGCTTAAGCAGCGAGAAGTTCTGCATGTTGCGCGCGCCGATCTGAACCACGTCGGCCCACTCGGCCACCAGGTCCAGTGTCTCGTTGTCGATCGCCTCCGTGATGATCCTCAGTCCGAACCGGTCGCGGATATCCGCCATGATCTTCAGCGCATCCACGCCCAGTCCCTGAAACGCATACGGAGAAGTCCGCGGTTTGTAGGCTCCGCCGCGGAAGAATTGCGCACCCGCCGCCGCAACCTGCTCCGCGATCGCAAACGCCTGTTCACGGCTCTCAATCGAGCACGGCCCCGCCACCACCGCCAGGCTTCCCCCGCCGATGGTCGCGTCCGTTCCCGGGAAGCGGATGACGGTGTCTTCTTCTTTCACGTCGCGGCTGGCCAGCTTGTAAGGCTTCGAGACCTTGATCACTTCAGCCACGCCGGGCATCTCTTCCAGGTTTCCGCGGTTCGCCTCGCCCTGATTGCCCGTGATTCCGATGGCGGTACGCTGCGCGCCCGGCATGGGATGGGGGCGGTATCCAAGAAATTCAATATGGTCGCAGACGGCCTTGATCTGCTCTTCCGTGGCCTGCGCCTTCATGACGACTAGCATCGCTGGATCCTCACTCAGAGTTTACGGCAACCGGCGAAATCCCATCCTTGCGCAGCAAGGATGGGAACGAAAACTTGCTCTACGAACGCGTCTCCCGCGCTCTCCGCTCAGCATTTCGCTTCTCGCTGCGCCATTTCAGTCCAAGCCACGCCAGGTACCCAAGCTGCAGAACCCACGTGATGGTGTACGCCGCCACAACAAATTGATGATCGAGAATTGCGCGTTCGTCCATGAATCTCTCCTCTATCTACGCCCAGTTCAGTCCGCGCCCGCCAGTGCCTCTTCTGCTTCCAACTCAGCGTATTGCTGATGCCGTCGCTCCACGTGGTAGCGCAGAAAGAGCACCAGCAATCCCCAGCAGAACCACGCCAGCACATTCCATCCAAAAGCGGCCAGCATTGCCGGATCTTTGATTCCCGAATCCGGACCGCCGCCAAAAACTGGGGCAGGGTGTTGCGTGCGCCACCAGCGGTTCGACATGTAGACGATGGGCACATCAAGCGCGCCAAAGATACCCAACACCGCCGCAAGTGTCTGCATCTGCGGACCTGCCGAAAACCGTCGCAGCAATAAATAACTGACATAAATCAGCCACAATACCAGCGTCGTGGTCAGCCTGGCGTCCCAGGTCCACCAGATGCCCCAGGCCCTGCGGCCCCAAAGCGGTCCTGTGAGAAGCACGATCGTGCAGTAGATTACGCCGACTTCGGCTCCTGCGAGAGCTAGTGCATCTGAAGCCTGCGCCAGAACAGGACGAGCATGGCGATAAGTGAGATATCCGATGGAGCCCACAAGGCTGACTGCGAAGAATAGAAAGCACAACATCGCGTGTGGCACGTGATAGTAGAAGATGCGGGAGATTTCCCCTTGCATGGCATCGTTCGGCGCCACATAGATCGCCTGGTAGAACCCCCAGATCATCAGCAAAACGGTGATGAGAGGGAAGAGTGTTAATGCAGCTTTTTTCATACCCATTCCTGTGCGGATAGGTTCAGTTTACGCCCTCGCCAAGTCAGCAGCCTCAACCATGTGAGGGATTCTCTACTCCGCATGAAACACCACATCAAACAGCAGCAAACTCACCGTCGTAAAAATGATGTCGTACCCCGTCAGCATCTTGATCCACAACCACGGATCGTTCTCGCCCGTCAGCACCGCCGTCGTCGCCTGCACCATTCCCAACAGCGCCGGAATGAAAATCGGAAACAGAATCAGAGACAGCAGTAGCTCGCGATTCCTGCTTCGTATGGACAGCGCCGCAAAGAAAACGCCATTGCATACCAGCGCCCACGTTCCCAGAGGTAAGATCAGCGCCAGAACCCACCCCGCTCCCGCAATGTGCAGGTTGTACATCACGAAAAAGAATGGAGCCAGCGCACCCTGCACCACCGTGACGAAGATGAAGTTCACCAGCACCTTCGCAAAATAAAGCTGCGCACCCGAACTCGGCGTCATCCGCTGCGCGTCCATCACCTGGTGCCGAATCTCCCGGGCCCAGGCCTGGTTAAGAGCCGACACCGAAGCAAACATCGTCGCAACGCACAGCACCCCGCCCGCAATCCCCTGCGATACCGCCGCCCGGGGATCAAACGCCAGCGAGAACAGCACCACCACGAGCCCTGCAAAGAAGAGCATCGATACAATCGCATCCAGCGATCGCCACTCGATTCGCAGGTCTTTGACGAGATGCGTCCAGAAGACGGAGTTCATCGATCTTCCTCCGACAATCGTGCTCCATCCTTGGTCAGGTCCGCCGTTACCACGGGCACATCTAGCGCCTCTGCAGCCTTCAGATAATCCTCCGGTTTCAGAATCAGCTGCGTTCCTCGCGTCCCTGCCGACACGCTGATCTGGTCAAACAAGATTGCAGTCTCGTCCACGTAAACCGGATACGCCTTCTTCGCGCCAAACACCGTTACCCCACCGCGAACATACCCCGTCAGCGGCTGCACCTCTTTCAGCGAAACCATCTCCGCCTTGCGCAATTCGGCCGCGCGCGCCAGCTTCTTGAAATCGAGCTCTGCATCCCCGGGAATCACCGCAAAGACGAACGTCCCGGGCCCGCCTGTAGTCAGCAACGTCTTGAATACCTGCTCCCGCGGCATGCCCACCTTCTTCGCCACCGAAATTGCCGACAGATCCTCGGGATCCACCTCGTACTCACGCAGCTCGAACGAAATCTTCAGCGACTCTAGAAACCGTGCGCCATTCGTCTTCATAGCGACGGGCTCCCGGGCACGCACTCTGCCACGCGCCCACCCTTCAGCCGCAGCACCCAATCCGCAATCGGCGCCGCGTGCTCCCGCTGGTGCGTCGTAATCACGATTGTTCTACTCGAATGCCGAAAACCTGCCAGCAGCTCCACCATCTGTCGCGTCGACTCGATATCCATGTTTGAAAAAGGCTCATCGAGCAGCAGCAGCTCCGGTACGGGCATCAGCACGCGGGCAAGGGAAGTCCTCTGCCGCATGCCCTGCGAGTACTGCCCCAGCGGCCTGCTCAGATTTGGATCGAGCCCCACCTGCCGCAGCGCCTCAGCTGGCTCGAGGCATTTCTGCCCCGGATAGAGGTTCGCAAAGTATCTGAGATTTTCCTGCCCGGTGAATTCGTCATAGAGCATCGGAGCATGGCTCATGTAGCCAATGCGATCGCGTACATCGTGCGGCTCGCCTTCGCCAAAGATTGTCACTTTGCCGCTTGTTGGCCGCAGTAACCCCGCCAGGACCCGCAGCAGCGTTGACTTTCCGGCTCCGTTCTCCCCGATCAGGACGTAGCACTTTCCTCGCAGGAGATCGACGGACACCTGCCTCAGCGCGGCGAACGAACCAAACAGCTTGGAAACATTTTCGACCCGGGCGCAAATGGTCGAACTGGCGGCCTCCCGGTCGGTCATGAGATCAGTTGCTGGCGATACCAGCCGTCTCCTTGCCAGCCTGTGCGGGCGTCACGTTTGCCTGCGAGTTGCTGGCTGGCGCTGCCTGTTTCTGCGGCGTCATTCCCGGTTTCTGCCCCGGCTGAGCCGGCGCATATTTGCTGGCGCATTTGGCCTGCAATGCCGTCGCGTGGAACACTCCATCCCGCCCGATCGTCCCCATCGCCAGCGCCTGCGCGTCATCCTTAAAGGTGTCCGGTGGCGGCTCCTGCCCCTTGTAGACCACCGTCAGCTTTCGCCCTTTCGGCGCACTCGCATTGTGGCTTTCAAACTCATTCAGAACGAACGTGACATGCGGCCCTTCGGTCTCGATCGAGCCGGGTTCCACAAAGCCTTCCACCCGGAGATTGCTCGTGTAGGCCTTATCCCCCATCTTTACGAGCTCGGGAACCGTCACGTAGTAGCTTTTGTTGGAGCCGTACGAGGTAAATGCCAGCCAGCCGATCGTCCCCAGAATGACCGACACAGCAAGCCCGATCCGTACCGAATTGGAAGACTTCTTCATATCTCTAGCCTTAACGATACGAGCGCTCTGGGGACAAATCAATGGCCGTGACAATCTCGTGACCAACAACCGTGATCTGAATCACATTTCGACCCTCGAAACTTCCACGCCCGGAGCCACGGGGCATCCTTTCTCAATGAGCAGATTCAAGCGTTTGCGCCGCCCGGGTGAGACATTCTGCCAGCACCTGAAGCTGTGCTGAGGCCGTTTTGGGGTCCTTTGCCTCAATCGCCTCATTCACCCCCGGTATCACAACCGCCGCGTACCCCGTATACTCCCCCGGAGCGTAGATCGTGTGCCGGTACCATGGGCGGTTGGGCAACCCCGACTGCGACACGAGTGCCGTTTCTGTTGCCCTTAGAGCGGAGTTCAAGGCAGCCGCGTTTGCCGGAGGGCTTAACTGCACCTTGTGAGCATGCTCCGCCGCGGTCGCAAACTTAGCCACTGCTGCGAGCGCCGGCGCGAAGTCCAGCCCCGGCACCTTGGTGTCTTCAGCCTTACGTTTTGCAGATTCAATGTAGGCCTTCACCTCGCGCGCGTAAGCCTCATAGTCATACGGCAGCACGTCTGTGTCGGCCATCCTCAGTGTCTCCACTCCGAGCACCCGCGCCATTTGCTGCAGGTACACAAAGTGCGGATCGGCATTCAGCGTGAACCATGCGTAGTTATCAAACACTGAGTGGTATACCCCGTACGGGCCGCCCGAACCCACATCCGTCGAAGGCACGCCTACATGCTGCAGAAACGGCGTAAAGTCCGACCCGGATCCCAGGTCGCTCACGTGCACTTCATCGCCCGCCTGCGGCGGAGCGTTGCTCGCCCGGTGCTCATTCGACCCATGCCGGTTTGCACGCCACTCCTGGTAGACCGAATCCCCCATCGGGCTCGGCACTGCCTTCGTCACTTCGCGCATAAAATTCTTAAGCGACGGAACTGCCGACGCACCAAAGTCCGGACCGCTCACCGCTACATCGGTATTGAAGTATGCCACCGCGTTCTTCAGCTGGTCTGCATGCTGCTCAACCCACTCTGTCGATCCAATCAGCCCCTGCTCCTCGGCGTCCCAGCTGCAAAAAACGATGGTCCTCTTAGGTTTCCACCCATCGCGGATCAGCGCGCCCACTCCATGCACGGCCTCCAGCATCGCTGCCGTTCCGCTGTTCGGGTCAACGGCGCCATACACCCAGGCATCGCGATGATTCCCCACCACCACCCAGTTATCCGGAGACTCCGTACCTTTGATCTTTCCGACCACGTCCCAGATCGTCCGACGCTGATAGTCCTGCTGCGAAACCAGGTGAACCTTCACCCCTCCCGGACCAAGGTGATAGCGGAAGGGAAGCGATCCCTGCCAGCCTTGCGGCACGCTCGGGCCTTTCATAGCCTTCAACAGCGGCGCCGCATCCTCATAGCTCACCGGAACCGAAATAATGTGGGGCTGATTTCCTTGGGGATTCGCGCGCGCTGAATCGGGCAGATCCGCCGTCGACGCAAAATTTGGCGTTTCCGGATCGCCGGGATACTTGAACAGGTACTGCACGCTTCCGCGCTGCACGCCACTCTCCGGTCGCCACGGTCCGTTCGGATAGGGGTCGCCCTTGAAGAAACCATCGTCCTGCGGATCGCTGTAGATCAGCACCCCCGCCGCTCCGCGCTTCTCCGCGATATACACCTTCACTCCGCGAAAATTCGCGCCGTAGCGCACCACCACAATCTTGCCCTTCAGGTCGATGTGCTGTTTTTCGAGCTCGTCAAAGTCCTCCAGGCGGCCATAGTTCGCGTAGACCACGTCGCCCGTCACATCGCCCGAGCCCGACGACCCGTTGAACGGCATCACCACGTTTGGATTGTTATCGAAGGGATCCTTCTCGACATGCTCGGGCGTCGGGCCGCTCATAAGCTGCTTGCCCGACAAATCGAACGCCTCCACTTTTACGACCTTCGGCTGGTTCATCAGCACGCGGTAGGGAACAATCTCCGTCTCGAGACCGGCCGCCCTGAACTTCTGCGCCACATAATCCGCCGTTTTCTTGTCCCCCGGAGTAGCAGCCATATGCGGCTCCGCGGTCAGCGTCTTCAACTCCTCGCCCGCCAGCTTCGCACTCGGAACAGCCAGGAACTTCTGCTCAATCGCAGCTTGCTTGCTGAAATCGGTGTACCCAAACACGGGGTCTTTTGCCACCTGTGTTGGTGTGCCCAGTTCAAGCTCTGCCTGGGCGGGTCTCACGCCAGCACTCTGCGCCACGCCTATGTTAGGAACCAGAACAGAACAAACCAGCAAACCTGCGAGCCAGAAACGCAGAGTCATCCAATCACCCTTTGTGCGGATATAGAAAGAAACACAAAGCAACAGTGTAAATTCCCAAAGTGCGCATCAACGGTGTCGTTTCTTCGTGGTCAAAGAAAGATACCCTTTCTCCGTACGCGTCGGTCGCGCCGAAGGCGCATCATCGAAGTCGGGACGGCAGTGTGGCACGGAAATCACAAGAACGCTTTTCGGAGGGGAAGAAAATGCTTCGATTCGCGTTGTGCGGCTCCTCTGATCCTGATTGCGCTTACCGCGATGCTAATGCGCAATCCTAATCACTGAGTCTGGGAGGGTCGTCCGTTATGTTTTCTATCGTGCTTCGGAACGGAAACCAGGTCTCACCCTGGGCGATCTTGATCGCGGCCTGCTGGGCGTCTGGAAGCATCGCCGCCCAGCCGTATCAATTGGTCCCCGGCAAGGGTTTGCAGCCCCACAACGTATCGGTGGACCGAGTGGAGTATCAGGGGAGAAGGGCCCTTCGAGTAAGGTCTCTGCCGAACTCGGATGCGGTATACGACCCGCAGAAGTCCGGAACAGGAGGAGGCATCGTCTTCCTCGAAGGCTCCTCGTTCCACAACGGTACGATTGAGGTCGACGTCGCGGGAAAACCGCAGGCCGATGCGCCGGCGACTGCACGAGGGTTCGTGGGGATTGCGTTTCGCGTGCCAGCCGATGCTTCGAGGTATGACTATGTCTACATACGTCCCACGAATGGCCGTGCAGACGATCAGGAGCGGCGAAACCACTCGACGCAATACGCCTCCTTTCCGGATAACGAATGGCTGAAATTGCGCAATGAGTCCCCGGGGAAGTACGAATCGTATGTCGACCTGGTGCCGGGCGAGTGGACTCACCTGAAAATCGAAGTGAGCGGCGTAAAGATGCGGTTTTTCGTGAACGGAGCCACGCAGCCGACACTCCTCGTAAACGATCTGAAGCTGGGCGATAGCAGCGGAACCGTGGCTCTGTGGATCGGGGTAGGAACCGAAGCCTACTTCGCCAATCTAGAATTGAACACCGTACCGTAGTGGCAGGCAGATAAAACGCGGTTGAATGGTGCCCATTGGTGCCCAAACTTGCCTATTGCCACAAGACCCGAGCAATCGACTTCAACGCAAACCAAGCAGCCAACAGCTACACTAGCCTTCGGAGCGTCCCCTGCCCACCCGCCCCAAGCTCAACGAGGAGAACCTCGCCGCTGCCTGCGACGAGCCGTCGACGATTGCGCAGCCGCTCGAGGCGGAAACGGCGGAGCTGCCGCAGGTCATCCGTGCCCTGCGCAACCCCAACTTCCGCCTCTTCTGGGCTGGCAACTTTACGTCCAACATTGGCACCTGGATGCAGAACGTGGCGCAGGGCTGGCTCGTCGTCACCCTCACCAACTCCGCATTCTGGCTGGGCGTCGTCGGCTTCGCAGGACAGATTCCGTTCCTCTTCGTCACGCTCTTTGGCGGAGTGATTGCCGATCGCGTCAACAAGCGGCGCCTCCTGCTTATCACGCAGACAGTGATGATGCTTCTGGCGTTCATTCTGGCGGGCTTCACCTTCTTTCACCACATTGCTGTGTGGGGTATCGCCCTGATCGCCTTCGGCGGCGGCGTGGCGATGGCGATGAATGCGCCTAGCTACCAGGCTCTGGTGCCCAAACTCGTCAAGCGCGAAGACCTCACCAACGCCATCGCGCTCAACTCCGCGCAGTTCAACACCTCGCGCATCCTGGGCCCTACGCTCGGCGGATACGCCATGGTCGTCTTCGGCATGGCCGGCAACTTCCTCCTCAACGGACTGAGCTTTCTCGCCGTCATCTGGGCGCTCTTACGCATCGAGTACCCTGAAGAAAACCTCAATCGCAACCAGAGCATGTGGCAAAGCCTGCACAGCGGCTTCGCCTATTTGCGTGCTAATCGAGAGATGTACGTGCTCATCTGGATGACGGCCTTCGCCAGCTTCTTCGGATTTCCGTTCATCACCTTTATCCCTTACTTCGCAAAAGTGCAGCTGGGACTGAACGAAGCCGGCCTCGGATGGCTGATGGCCTGCTCGGGATTCGGCTCGGTACTCGGCGCACTCACTGTAGCTATAACCGGGAACATCCGTCATCGCGGACGCATCCTGACCGGCTTCGGCGTGGCCTTCTTTGCGGCCATCATCGCCTTCAGCTATTCCCATGTCTTTGCGTTGTCGGCGGGACTTGCCTTCTGCGAGGGCTTCTGCGGAATCCTGATGATCTCGTGCTTTAACGTCTCCATTCAGCACTTGTCATCAGACGAGATGCGGGGCCGCATCATGAGCATCTACGCGACCAGCTTCCTGGGGCTTCCACCGATTGGATCGCTGCTGGCCGGCGAGCTTTCCCGGCATATCCCTACCGGCCACGCATTAGCCGCCATGGCAGGCGTGTCGCTGCTATCGTTTATCGGCTTCTACGCTTTCTCAGAGTCCTTGCGCAATTTCGACTGAAGCAGTGGATAGTGGGTAGGGAAGTGAGTAATCAAACAAAAAGTGAGTAGTGAGTACCAGACAAGAGCCAGGACCACTCCAGTCTTTTACTCACTACTCACTACTTCCTAACTCACTCCCTTTACGCTACTGGCTGCGTGCAGTGTGCGCACCGCGTGGCATCGATCGCAATGTCGCTTTTGCATTGCGGGCACTTCTTCGTCGCGGGCGGCTCTACCACCGGCGGCTTGAAGCGCGCCATGATCTTTGCCGTCGGCATCACGATAAAGAAGTACACAACGCACGCCACAATCAAGAAGGCAATCAGAGCATTGAAGAAGTTCCCAATCTTGATGATGCCGGATCCCACATGGATAACGATGGCGCTGAAGTCCGGCTTGCCGACCACAGCCGCGATCAGCGGGTTCAGAACATCACCGACAAGAGAGTTGATAACAGCCGTGAAGGCAGCGCCGATGATGACTGCAATAGCCAGATCGATCACGTTCCCACGAAGAATAAAATCCCGAAATCCTTTAAGCATCTGTTCCTCCTGATTTGTCTCTGCGTTACCGTCATTGCTCGTCCCTGAGGAACGAACGCGAGCAATCAGCTTGGGTGGCACTTGGGCCCATGCTACACAAACATCAAAGGTTTGGAACAAAGAAATTCTGGCGGTTCGCGAGATGTTCACATCACTGATAAGCGACGAGGAACACAATCAACATCAGAATCACCAAATCCGAATACAAGAGGATCAGCACTCCAGCCGCATACAAACTCCACTTCCCGCGCATGCAGCGCCCCGTCTCGGCCATTCCCCAAGCGCCCAGGATCAGGGCGACAACCTGCCACGACGATCCATGCAGGTCCTCAATGTGGGGGAAGCCCGCCAGCAGCAGACTTGCCACGAACGCTGTCAGTGACAGGGCGATCCCGCGCACGAGAGACTTCTGTCGCAAGCGGAAAATGATCAGCGGGGAATACACGACTTCTACAACTGTAGACAACGGGGCCTAGCCTGCTACCAGCTCCATCTCTTTCAGTGATTCCAGGTAGGGTGCTCTGAGTACTCCGCGCTCCGTAATAATCGCGGTTGTGTACTTCGCAGGAGTCACGTCGAATGCGGGATTGCAGATGCCTACATTGTGCGGGGTAAGCTGCTTGCCACCATGGTGGGTCACTTCTTTTGCCGAACGCTCTTCGATCGGGATGGCGTCGCCGGTCGGCGTCTCCATGTCGATCGTGGACCAGGGAGCGGCGCAGTAGAACGGGATGCCGTGCTCTTTGGCGAGGATGGCTACGTTGTAGGTGCCGATCTTGTTGGCGAAGTCGCCATTCGCGGCGATCCGGTCCGCGCCGACAACAACCGCCCTGATTTTTCCCGCGCGCATCAGGCTCGCCGCCATGTTGTCGCAGATCACCGTTGTCGGAATGCCGTCCTCCATCAACTCCCAGGCCGTAAGCCGGGCACCCTGCAGAAAGGGGCGAGTCTCATCCGCGTAGACGTGAATGTTCTTGCCCATCTCGACGGCCGATCGGATGACTCCGAGCGCGGTTCCGTATCCGCAGGTAGCCAGTGCGCCTGCGTTGCAGTGGGTGAGGACTCCGCCTTCATCCGGTAGCAACGCTCCGCCGTGCGCGCCCATCGCCTTACATGCTGCGATGTCCTCGTCGTACATCGCGTGGGCTTCAGACAGAAGCTTGTCTTGTACTTGCTTCATCGTGGCGCCGCCTGCCAGGAGGTCACCGAAGACGCGCTTCATACGGTCGATGGCCCAGAACAGGTTTACCGCCGTTGGTCTCGTACCCGCTAGTCGTGCGCAAACTTTGTCAAACTCTGGCTGGAAATCCTGAGCCGTTTTCGCGGCGCTCCGGATCGCACCCAGCGCCACGCCGTAAGCGGCGCTCACTCCAATGGCCGGCGCACCGCGCACAACCATGGTCACAATCACATCCGCCACCTGTTCGTAATCGGTGGCGAGCACATAGCTCTCCTCGAGAGGAAGCTTCGTCTGATCAATGAAACGGACGCCTTCGGGGGTCCAGGCAAGCGTAGGAATCATGCTCTTCCAGTGTAAATGCCCCTGCGCTTCCCTGAACTCCCTCACCAGGCATCTAGACTTGAGTCAGCGCAAGACATCGTTAAGGAGACGCTCATTGAACGCACCGCCACCCGACTACGCACATCTGTTCGTCGAGTTGGGCTGCGCCGCGGTCGGGCTCGCCTTCCTCGCGCGTCTCGCTCGCCGGCTCGGTCTCTCGGCAATCTCCCTCTATCTCCTCGCGGGACTTGCTTTTGGGAATGGCGGCTTGCTTCCTCTCAACCTCACCAAAGACTTCATTCAACTGGGCGCCGAAATTGGCGTGCTCCTTCTCCTCTTCATGCTTGGTCTCGAGTACTCGGGCGAGAATCTCACCAAGGGACTGCGCAGAGGTGCTTCGGGCGCGGCGATCGACCTCGCGCTTAACTTCCCGCCAGGCTTCGTCGCCGGACTTCTCCTTGGCTGGTCTCCGCTCGCCTCTGTCCTTCTCGGCGGCATCACGCTCGTCACATCCTCGGGCATCGTCGCGCGCCTGCTTACCGAACTCAAGCGCATGGACGCACCAGAAACGCCGGCTATCCTCTCGATTCTTGTTCTTGAAGACCTCATGATGGCCGTATATCTCCCACTGGTCGCGGTTCTCCTGGTTGGTGGTGGCCCCCTGAAAATAGTCATATCCGTAGGCATTGCAAGCGCAACTGTACTTATCGTCCTTTTTGTTGCCACGCGCTACGGCCACTCGTTTAGCTCGCTTGTCGCCCATCAATCGGATGAAGTCGTCCTGCTCAGCATCTTCGGCACAGTCCTTCTCGTCGCTGGAATCGCTCAGCATCTTCAGGTCTCAGCTGCCATTGGAGCCTTCCTTGTCGGCATTGCTGTCTCGGGCCCGATCAGTGAACAGACTCACCGACTTCTGACACCCCTGCGCGATCTTTTCGCCGCCACTTTCTTTTTCTTCTTTGGACTGGAAGTCGATCCTCGGAGCCTTCCTCCGGTCCTTCTCGCGGCAGCTGGTTTGGCTCTCATCACCACCGCATCCAAAATACTTACCGGCTACTGGGCAACTCGATCTCAGACCAGCGACCGGCGCGCACGCCTCAGGGCAGGACTCACCCTGGTTCCTCGCGGAGAATTTTCCGTGGTGATCGCCGGGCTTGGCGCTGCAATCGAGCCGCGTATTGGTTCCTTCTCCGCCGCATATGTCCTCCTGATGGCTATCGCAGGCCCACTCGCCGCTAAGTCTGTTCGCTAGCTGTGCGAAGCCATATGATTTCCCGTTGAACACCAATGAAAACGTTTGCAATTTCCGCTGGACGCAAGCCGCTTCCCCTGCGTACATTTGTCTTCGTACTATCGGTGCCCGCATCGGTTCTCCAATGAAACTACTGGACCTCCAGAGATTCTGAGTGTCCAACTGTGCGCGCCTGAAGTAAGGAGTCGAGTTTGCAACTCACCTTCGTTGATTGGCTCATCATGCTGTTGTACTTCGTGTTTGTGCTGGGTATCGGCTTTGCCCTTAAGCGCTACATGAAAACCAGCAAGGACTTCTTTCAGGCCGGGCGCGCTCTCCCAGCGTGGATCTGCGGACTCGCCTTTATCAGCGCGAACCTGGGGGCGCAGGAAGTCATCGGCATGGGCGCTTCGGGCGCCAAATACGGTCTCGAGACTTGCCACTTCTATGGAATCGGCGCGATTCCTGCGATGGTCTTTGTCGGCATCTTCATGATGCCGTTCTATTACGGATCGAAGGCGCGGTCTGTCCCCGAGTTTCTCCGTCTTCGCTTCGACGAAAAAACCCGAGCCCTCAACGCCTGCTCTTTCGCCGTGATGACCGTATTCAGCTCCGGCATTTCGATGTACGCGATGGCCCGCCTCATCCAGGCTCTTCACGTCTTCGACGGACTCTTCCACGCATTGGGCTGGGCGCCCGGAGGTATCTTCACCTTCTCCATCATTCTTTCCGCCATCATCGTTCTGCTTTATATCTTTCTCGGCGGACTCACCAGCGCGATCTACAACGAAGTTCTTCAGTTTTTCCTCATCATCGCCGGATTTCTGCCGCTCGTTCTTCTCGGCTTGAAGAATCTTGGCGGCTGGCGCGGACTCAGTGCTGCAGTCTCAGCAGTGGATCCGCGCATGATGCACGAGTGGAAGGGTGTCCTCCACTCCAGCACCAACCCGATGGGCATCGAGATTATCGGCATCGGCATGGGCCTCGGTTTCGTCCTCGGCTCCGGTTACTGGTGTACGGACTTCCTTGTTATCCAGACGGCCATGGCTTCCAAGAACATGGATTCGGCGCGCCGTGTGCCGCTGATCGCCGCAGTCCCGAAAATGGTCTTCCCCTTCCTCGTTATCCTCCCCGGCCTGATCGCCATTTCGCTGCCGACACCACGCACCACGACCACAGTCACGGAGCAGAACGGCGCCATCGTTCACAGCACGCAGGTCGTTCCGCAAATCGCCGCAGAGGGCCGCGGAATTGTTCCTGCCAAGGTCAATCCTGTCACCGGAAAAGCCATGCTCGACGCCAGTGGAAAACCCCTGCTCGACTACGACATGGCCACACCCAACATGCTCCTCCACTACTTTCCAACCGGTATTCTCGGCCTGGGACTGACCGCGCTTCTTGCCAGCTTCATGAGCGGCATGGCGGGCAACGTCACCGCGTTCAACACCGTCTTCACCTACGATCTCTACCAGTCCTACATCCACAAAGGCGCGTCCGATCGCCACTACCTCGCGGTCGGCCGATGGGCAACAGTCGGCGGCATTCTCTTGTCCATCTGCACCGCCTACGCCGCCATCAGCTTCAACAACATCATGGATACGCTCCAGCTTGTCTTCAGCTTTGTGAACGCGCCGCTCTTCGCGACGTTCCTGCTTGGCATGTTCTGGAAGCGCACCACTGGCCACGCCGCATTCACCGGTCTCATTACTGGAACCGTGGCCGCCATGCTGCACCACGGCCTGACGCTTCCGCTTGAAGCGGTCCCCGGCGTACACGGGGGCTGGCTAGGCGTCGTCCACCACTACTCAAGCGACATGGCGCAGAATTTCTACGGCGCGATCTGGGCCTTTACCTCCAACTTCATCGTGACCATCATCATCAGCCTTGTTACGAAACCAAAGCCGGAATCGGAACTCGTCGGCCTCGTCCGCTCCCTTACCCCCAAACCCGAGACATCGCACCTGGTTTGGTGGAAACGCCCCGAAGCGCTCGGCGTCGCAGTTCTACTCGGCGCTGTCGCATTGAACATCTTTTTTGCCTGAGTCCCTGAGAGAAAGGAATTGAAATGCAACTCGACCTCCGCACTCCTATGGGGCTGATGTTCGCCATCACTGGCGCAATCCTTGTCGTTTGGGGACTGAAGACGAACGGCGATGCCATTTACGCCAAAAGCCTGGGAATCAACGCCAATCTATGGTGGGGAATTGTCCTGCTGATCTTCGGACTCACCATGTTCTTCCTCGGCGAGCGCCGCCAGCACAAACTCGAAGAGGAACCGCCCGAGCCCGTTGATGAATCCGCGCCACGACGCGGCCACGGCCACTAGAGTGCAGGGAATTCGCTTCTTAGAAAACAGAACCAACTTCGCGCCCTGAACCCGTATCCTAGGGCGGATGATCAAGAACGACCCCGCTTGTCCCATCGCTGGCCTCATCATCCGCGAAAGTCAACCCGTGAATCTCGAGTCTCCGTTCGAGCTTCTCGATGGCTTGCTCACGCCGAACCACCTCTTCTATGTTCGCAATCATTTCCCGGTGCCGCAGCTCGATGCCCGCTCTCACAAGCTAACCATCAGCGGAGCCGTTCAAAATCTCTTCACCATCCGGTTCGATGAGCTGCTCGCCATGCCGGCCGAAACACGAATCGCCACAATGGAGTGCGCCGGGAACAGCAGAGTCTTCCTCTCGCCGCCCGCTGATGGAGTTCAGTGGCACCTCGGTGCAATTGGAACAGCCGAGTGGACCGGCGTTCCTCTCTCGGCCCTGCTTGATCATGCCGGCATCGACCACCGAGCCTGCGAGATCGTCTTCGAAGGCGCAGATCGGGGAATGGTGAAGGAGAGGCCGACTCCTCCCGGCGAGATCTGCTACGCCCGCAGTATCCCCGTCAGCAAAGCACAGGATGCCCTCATCGCCTACGCCATGAACGGAGAGGCACTCTCCCCGGATCACGGCTTTCCCATCCGTGCTCTCGTACCGGGTCACTACGGAATGGCTTCGGTGAAGTGGCTGTCTACAATTCACGTTACAACGTCGCCATTTCAGGGCTACTTCCAGACCACCGACTACGCATACTGGCGGGAGAACGGCGCGGGCGGCCCCGAGCGGATCCCCTTGGGCGACCTTTCTCTCAAATCGCAGATTGCACGACCGCAAATCGGCGAATCCGTCCGTGCCGGATCTCGTTACCGCGTCTTCGGCGCTTCCTGGAGTTCGGGCACGGTCGAAGTGGTCGAGTTTTCAGACGACGGCGGACAGACCTGGCACGCAGCGCAGTTCCTCGATCCAGCCCAGCCGGGTGTATGGCGGCGATGGCAATTCGAGTGGCAAGTTCCGGCAGCTCCTGGAGCCTGCATTCTCAGGTCTCGCGCCCGCGACTCCCAAGGCAATCTCCAGCCCGATGAGCACGATCACCGATACGGCAGCTACGTGATCCATCACGTTCTGCCAATTCCCGTCGTCATTTGCGCTTAGAACGACATCCTGATGCACGCACTGTTCTCTGCTTCGTACTGGTTCTAAGGCAGCGCAAACGCCATTACATAGTCGCCCTGCTTCGAGCCGAGCTTCCCGTGCCCGCCGGCGCAGATCACCACGTACTGCTTTCCCTTCCAGGTGTAGGTCATTGGTGTGGCATTCGCGGCAGCAGGCAAGTCAAAAGTCCACAGTTCCTTCCCGGTCTCCGAATCGAACGCATGAAGGTGCGGATCAATCGTCGCTGAAGTGAACACCAGTCCTCCCGCGGTCGCCATCGGTCCTCCGAGGTTGATTGATCCTGTCTGCTTTCCTGGGACCAGCGTGCCCAGCGGAACGTCCCACGCTACCTTTCCCGTGAAGAGGTCAACAGCCTCCGTCGTTCCCCAGGGAGGCCGGTTGCAGGGCGTACCGCTCGGCGAGAAAAGGAACGATCGGTAGAGGCCATACGGCGAGGGCTCCTGATCGCCAAACTCGCCATAGATGCGGTTGTCTTGATTCTTGTGCACTTCGGCGTCGTATTCTGCCCGCGGAATCAGCTTCACCCATGCTACAAGCCGATTCGTATTAGCGATCATCAGGTGATGTTGCGGATCGTAAGCTGCGCTCCCCCAGTTGACGCCTCCCACGTTTCCCGGAGCCTGCACCGTCCCTTTCAGACTGGGCGGCGTGAAGATACCTTCGTTTCGCAGTGCGGCAATTTTGTCCTGGCACCACTTCACATCCTCGGGCTTCGGCCCCCATGCATCCGCCGCGTCAAATTTCTCCGGCACCAGCGAGATCGTCGAGAAGGGTTGTGTCGCAGAACTTTCTTCGCCCTGAATATCCGATTGCGGCACTTTTCGTTCTTCCACCGGCAGCAGAGGCTCGCCTGTGAGCCGGTTCAGCACGAACACATGACCCATCTTTGTGTTGATTACCACCGCTGGCGTTCCGTCTTCCCAGTCGAATAGCGTTGGCTGTGCTGCGACGTCGTAGTCCCATAAATCGTGGTGCACAACCTGGAATCCCCACACAAGCTTGCCTGTCGAAGCCCGCAGGGCCACAACGGAATTCGCCCACTTCCCATCACCCTTGCGAATTCCGCCGAAATAATCAGGCGCCGCGCTGCCCGTGGGCACAAACACCAGATCGCGTTTTGCATCCACTGACAACATCGACCACGCATTGCCCCCGCCCGTCCTTGGCGTCGTGTGCTCTGCCCATGGAATCGGATCCCATGTCCATCGCAATTTCCCGGTGCGGGCATCGAACGCACGCACTACCCCGCGCCCGGTGTCCACTTTCCAGTTGTCTGCAATCGACGAGCCGATGATGATCAGATCCTTGACGATCGCCGGCGGAGATGTGACCTGGTAGCCTCCCGTCCACTCCGTCTGCGTCGCCGCACCCTTGTTCAAATCCACGGTGCCGCTCGCGCCGAATCCCGCACAGGCCTTACCGGTATCTCCGTCCAGCGCGATCAGGCGCGCATCCATCGTTCCGACCAAGACGCGCAGCTTGCAAAGTTCGCCAGCTTTTTTGCCCCCATCCCGCCATATGGACACACCACGGGACGACACCTCGGAATAGTTCCGCTCCAAATTCACGCCCGGATCGTACTCCCATAACTTCTTGCCATTTTCCGGATCGATAGCGATCACATGGTCATACGGGGTGGTTAGAAACAGCTTCCCATCGACAACAACAGGCGTTGCCTCGAACGCAGCCTTGCGCTTCAGCTTTGTCTGGATGTCATTCGAGCCGGTGCGATACGTCCATGCAACTTTGAGATTCGCCACGTTGCTTCGGTTGATCTGCGCAGACGCAGAGTACCGCATCCCACCAGCATCACTGCCGTAGGCAGGCCACTCAGTATCTTTCTGGGCTTGTGCGAAGCCAGGCGTGGAAAGTCCAATCAGGCAGAAAATAAAAGCTGCGTGCCGATGCAATCCCATATTCCTCATCCTCGCCACCATACACTGCAATGCCTCCTTAAGCCATCTCAGTCACTGACGTAGGGCGATGCGGAATCTCACAATAAATAGATTCGGAAACCTAAACCCGAAGCAGTCCCCTGAATCCCCTCGTTTTGTAAAAGCACGGCGCCGTATTGGCTCCGATAAACACCCGCCCATATCGCCTCTCCGCGAACAATGCCCCACCGAGTTTGACGATCTCCTCTGGGGTTCTCAACCAACTTTGCGACTTCAGATCGAATTCACCGTGCGTCTGCAACTGCAAATACTGCTCTTCTGTGAGGGGCTCTATGCCCATCGCCTTCGCCATATCCAGCACATTCCCGGCGACGGGAAGCCCTTCTTTCTCCCGCTTCCGCTGCCCGTCTGCGTCGTAGCAAACACTCCTGCGCCCCGCCGGGCTCTCCGCAGAGCAATCGCAGAAAAGGAACTCTCCAGCTTTCTCAGCTCTACCGATCACGTCAGGCTCGCCGCCCGTGCGCTCCATCTCGTTCAGCGACCACATCGCCTTCGGCTTCCTGGCAAGGCGCGAATACACGTCTTCCCACTTAATACCCGCATGACGTTTCCAGTACTTCTCAAACCGCTCCTCAAGCACTTCGAGAAGATCCCCACTCTGTGATTTCGGTAGACTCTGCCTGGACATGACCAATCCACTATCGCAGACAAGGTTCAAACGGTGGTCTGCGAGAATGGCGTGAGACGCAGAGTTGCTGCACCCCTCCGGTGCTATTGCATGAAGATTCTGTGAATTCCTGGGTACAGGCCCTTGATAATTGGTATCTTCTCGCCATCTGGCCACGCCTCCGCCGCGTCATAACGCACCCCTTATGCCGCCGCTTCTACACTAGAGTCAGCAATGAAGCGCAAGAACATCGAGCACTACGAGATCATTCGCCGTCTTGGTGCTGGTGGCAGTGGCGTGGTCTATCTCGCCAATGACACGCTGCTACAGCGACCCGTAGTGATGAAGATTCTTCGCACCGGCCTGCTCTCCGCACAGCAACTTCGCACCACCGTACTCCGCGAAGCCCGCCTTGCTTCCGCCATTGAGCACCCTAATGTCTGCGCCATCTACGAGGTAGGCGAGGCCGACGATGAAGGCTTTATCGTCATGCAGTACGTGCCCGGCCAGTCGCTTGACCACCTCATTGCGAAAGGCCCAGGTACACCGCAGCTCGTGCTCTCCGTAGGAATCCAGATTGCCGACGGGCTGCAAGCCGCTCACGCGCTCAGCATCTTTCATCGAGACCTGAAACCGCAGAACGTGATGCTCACCGATGGAGGTCTGGTCAAGATCCTCGACTTCGGACTCGCCCGCCGTCTGCGGCCGGAGGACGCCAGCTTTGATCCTTCCAAGCCGGCGATGGCCAAGGACGCCTCCGTTGCCGCCACCTACACTGCGCGCGGCGGAACCATTCGCTATATGGCTCCAGAGCAGTTCGTCACCGGCCAGTCCAGCGTCCAGTCCGACATATGGGCCCTGGGAGTCATCTTGTATGAGCTCGTAAGCGGCCGCCATCCTTTTTCGCGCCCAGACGCCGAAGACTTCGCCGCCATCCGTTCCATCCAGTTTTCTGATCCAGTCGACCTCAGCGAGATTGTGCCCGAAATCTCAAACGAGCTGAAGAGTGTCATCTCCACATGTCTTGAGAAAAATCCCGCCAGCCGCTATGCCTCCGCCGCCGAAGTGCGCGAAGCACTCAAGACCATCATGAAGGCCCTTCAGATCGAGACCGGAATTATTCCTGGCGATGCCGCGGCGAACCTGCCCATCACGGAAGCGGAAGCCGAAAAGCGCACCACGGGATTTCTCTCCATGCTCGCCGAGCGGTTCCGCGAGTCAAGCGGCGAACGCGCGACCCAGAACTCCATCTTTGTGCTTCCCTTCGCCAATCTCGGGCCCAAGGATGTCGCCCCGCTCTATGGCTATGCACTCGCCGATGCCATCGCCGCCCGCCTCGCCCGCATCCCCGCCCTTGTGGTTCGTCCCTCCAGTACCCTTATGTCGCTGCCCATCGCGCAAATGGACCCGCTCTCGATTGGGCAGCGTCTCGTCGTGTCCTACGTCTTGGCGGGAAACTTCCTCCGCTCCGAAACCGGCTTCGATCTCAACTGGCAGCTGCTTGACGTTGCCTCTCAAAGCGTTCGCTCCGGCGGATCCATCAGCGTCGCATCTCTCGACCTCATCGCGGTTCAGGCTGAGATTTCCAACGAGGTCTTCGCCGCACTCTATGGCCTTGGCCGCGCCGAGAAGGTAGATGCTCCGCGACCAACCGCCCGTGACGGCTCGCTCCCGGGTCCGGTCAGCGAACAATATCTTCAAGGCCGCGCGCTTCTCAGTTCCTTCATGGTCCGCACCGGATCAAAGGCCGACCTCGACCGGGCCCACGCTCTTTTCTCCAGTGTCACGCAGAAATATCCTGAATTTCCCTCCGGCTGGACTGGCCTCGGCATCGCCGAGCTTCAATACGTACGCCATGGCTTCGGCGGTCAGATCCACGTCATGCACGCGCGACGTTCCTTCGATGAGGCGCTACGTCTCGATCCTGCTGCTCCCGAAGCGAACCTCTACCGCATCTACATGCTTCTCTCACGCGGAGAAAAAGAGTCCGCGCGCCACGGCATCGCCAACCTTCTTTCCACCGCCGCCAACGACTGGAACGTGCATATGGTCGCCGGCATTGCGCTTCGTGGCGACGGTATGTACGACGAGGCGCTCGTTCAGTTCAACCGCGCCCTCAAGCTCAATCCCGCGAACGCCGTGATCCTCTACAACCACCGCGCCCGCGTCTACCACTATCAGAACCTCCTCGAACTTGCCGGCGACGAACTTGAGAAAGGCCTTGCCCTCGAACCACGCCACCCCCTCCTGCGAACATCGTCCGGATACCAGCAGATGCGCATCGGCAATCTGCCTGACGCTATCAGCATCCTTGAGGGTGTAATTCGGGATGATGCGTCGCTTCGCATCGCCGTTCCAACGCTTGCCATGTGCTACGTGCAGACAGGAGAACGCGATCGTGCAGGCGCGCTGCTCAAAGACGAGACCCTTGCGGCCGCCGAAGCCGACAGTGAAATGGCATACCGCCTCGCAACTTATTTCGCCGTCGAGGGCGATTCGAGCGAAGCACTGCACTGGCTCCGCCGCGCCATCTACCTTGGAAACGAGAACTATCCCTGGTTTTCGAAAAATCCGGCATGGAACAACCTGCGAACCAATTCCGACTTCGACCGCATTCTCGAAGATCTCAAAAAGGGCTTTCGCCGCAACCAGAAGACCTGGAAGCGCCTTCTCGAACAACTTCCTCGAGAATCGGAATAGTTCTAATACTGCTGAGAACGCCACCGAGACCGGACAGTGAAGCCGAGTTACCCGCCGGCGAGAATGCGATGGACAATCTCCGCGTTCTCCTTCACTTCGTCCTTGTAGCGCGGGAACATGCCAACAAACACGCCATCGTTGGGCTTGATGCTTTGAAATGCGGTGCGGAACGCTCCCTCAACTCCCTGATCCTCAATCCGCCCGGCCGCAAGAATCTTGAAGGCAAAGCAGGGCTTTTTCGTCTGTCGCATCACCGCATACATCCGCGCGGGATCGCTTTGCAAATAGATTTCCCGCGGCATTTCGACAACCTCGCCGCCCAGCACCTTCTTCCACTCCTCCACTGTTCGCGTCCGGTTGTACACGCACCCGGCGTAGAAGTCCACATCCCACCCTTGCTCCTCGACCAGCGCAATTACCTCAGGCTTGTGTGTGCCCACGCCCACCATCACACCCATGTCTCGAACCTGCCTGCACCACTCCCGAACTGAGTCCATTTTTCCGTCACGAAACGCGATGTCGACCACTTCACCCTGTCGGTGCAACGCGAGCGGCTTCAGATCGCGGACTAACGTTGTGGCATCATCGCGCGCCGCAACCTGCGCGATCAGGTGCATCTGGCCACCCTCGGATTTGAATTTTGCCAGGTCCTCGGGAGAGCGCTTCCACGTCACGTAGTTGAATGCATTGATGCCGAACGCATTTGCCCGGTGCAGCACTTCGCAGACGCGTTCTTGCGTGTACCACTCTGCCATTGTTCGCGAGAAATTCGAGTTGTAGTGCGCAAAGCCGTACATCGGATTCACTCCGATCACCATGCGGCTGATCTCGGTATTTCCGAACTTCATCCGGGGCACTTGCGCTGATGCGTCCCCGCTGGGCTGCGCGACATTGCCCTGCGCAACCCCTGCCTTCGGCTGTGCCTCTTGCCTCGCGGCCTCTGAATGAAGCAGTCGCGGTGCCCCGACCACACCAGCAGCAAGCGCCGCACTCTGTTGTAAGAATGTTCGACGTGAGTTCGACATTCCCCAACGATTGGCTCACACGGCGCGGTAATCTGTGAACCAGATCACACCTGACAGTGAGCTACACCGTTACACTTGGCTGAGTCTCTCCAATGACTGTCTACGAAGACATCGAGGACCTTAGCTACTCTCGCGGACCAGATGTTCCACTCCTCGACCTGACCATCGGGGCTTTGCTCGCCCGAACGGCATCTCGATTTCCTGAGCGCCTTGCCGTCGCATCAAGGCATCAGTCGCGAAGGATCACCTGGGCCGAACTCAGCGATGCCGCCGATCGTGTCGCCAGAGGTCTATGGTCACTGGGCATGCGGCGTGGCGATCGGGTAGGCCTCTGGTCTACCAACTGCATCGAGTGGGTGATGCTGCACATGGGCTGCGCACGCGCCGGCGTCGCTCTTGTTAACGTAAATCCCGCCTACCGCTCTCACGAGCTTCAGTACACTTTGACCCGTTCGCGCATGAAGGCGCTCTTCCTGTGGCACGCAGACAAGCGCGCGGATTATGCAGAGATTCTCGATCGAGCCTGCCATGGCCTCAAACTCGACCTCCTGCACACGATCTACTTCGACTCACCGGAGTGGTCTGCACTGCTCGATGCTGAAGGCCGCCTTCCCGATCATGTCGCCTCAGACGACGTCGCCAACATTCAGTACACCAGCGGCACCACCGGTCTGCCGAAAGGCGTGATGCTCACCCATCACAACGTCGTGAATAATGGCCAGTTCCTGGCTCGCGGATTCCACTATACCGAGCAGGATAAAGTTGTGGTTCCCGTGCCCCTCTTCCACTGCTACGGTTGCGTCATTGGAACCATGAGCGTTCTCAACTCCGGCGCCGCGCTCATTCTTCCCAACTGGACCTTCGACGCCCGCGCCACGCTTCAGGCCGTTCACGATGAGCGTGCCACTTCGATGTATGGCGTACCCGCGATGTATGTAGCGGAATTCGGTTTGACTGACTTCGACACATTCGACTTCACCAGCCTTCGCACCGGCATGATGAGCGGAGCACCGTGTCCTGTCGAATTGATGAAGCGTGTCCTCAACGAAATGCATGTTCGTGAACTCGTCATCGCCTATGGTCAGACCGAAACCTCTCCAGTCGTCACCATGAGCGATGCCGGCGACTCACTCGATATCCGCGTCAACACCGTTGGTCGCGCCATGCCTCAGACTGAAATTCAGGTCCTCTCACCCACAGACGGCGCGCGACTCCCTGTCGGGATGCAAGGCGAAATCTGCGTCCGTGGCTACGCTGTGATGAAAGGCTACGACGGAGACCCTGAAGGAACCGCGCAAGTCGTAAAACCTGATGGCTGGCTCCACACCGGCGACCTCGGCGTTATGCGCACCGATGGGTGTCTTCACATCACCGGACGTTCTCGTGATGTCATCATCCGTGGCGGCGAGAACATCTATCCCCGTGAGGTCGAAGAATTTCTCTACACACATCCCAAGGTCGGTGAAGTCCAGGTCGTCGGAATTCCGAACGAACGCCTCGGCGAAATCGTCGTCGCATGGGTCCGCCTGCGTCCAGGGGCTGAATCAACCGAAGCAGAAATACGGGATTGGTGCCGCGGCCAGATTGCGTACTACAAAATTCCCGAGCACATCCGCTTCGTGGATGAGTTTCCGGCCACGCTCTCCGGCAAGATCCAGAAATATAAAATCCGCGAATTCGAGATTCAGGCTCGCCACCTTCAATCCCTTGAAAAGGCCGCCACGGCATAGTCTATTTGCTTGAAGCTGAGAGGAAAGATTACCGGCTCTCGCCTGTGCGAAGTCGTGCTTCAATCCGCTTGCTGTAGCGACCGGTCAATGCGTTCCAGCGCACAATCGCAAGTTCTTTCAGCATCTGCAAGCCGTCTTTGAGGTAACTCATCCTGGTTCGTTCATCGTGCGCCCAACTCACGGGGACCTCGACGATTCTGAACCCACGCTTCAGCGCAATAAACAGAATCTCGGGATCGAACCCCCAGCGCTCAATCGTCTGCAGCTGGAACACGGTCTGAGCGGCGCTCCGCGTAAACGCCTTGAAGCCGCACTGGGTGTCTGCGAAGGGCAAATTCATCACCATCCGGCAAACCATATTGAAGCAGCGTCCAAAAAATTGTCTATACAGTGGTTGCCGGTGGGTCTGCCTGCCGCTCTCCAGCCACCGCGAGCCGATGGCAAGATCCGCCCCGTTTGCGATCGCCGCAAACAGCCGCTCTGCCTCTTCAATCGGTGCCGAAAGGTCGGAGTCGGTAAACATCACGATCTCGCCCTGAGCACTCAGAATCCCGGACCGGACGCTGAACCCCTTTCCACGATTTCCAGGGTTCTCCAGCAACCTGACTTCGGGGGCACGTTTAGCGAAGTCCTTTACTAACTGTGCGGTAGAGTCAGTGGAGCCGTCATTGACGACGACCACTTCCGCAGGCCAGCCCCTCTCCCGAATGCAACTGACAACCGCCTCAAGAGTCGCGGGAATGCGCGCACTCTCGTTATATGCCGGGATGATGATGCTGTATTTGGGAAATTCCACGGGCTTTTCCGCTTCTCCATTCATGACGCGGCACATCCAAGCGGAGACTCAGCAATCATATAATGTCGCCTCCGCTCGACACTTTCCCGATCAGGGCCATTCAGGTGAATGGAGGTATCCACCCGGTAATCTCCCACGGCCGCTCTTCCACAGGGGAAGAGTTTTTTCTTAACTCCATGTCCCAAATGCGTTTATCCTGTTGAGCGGAGGCCAGAGGACATGACCAAGGCAGATCTGGTGGAAAAAGTAACCCGGCTCGGCGACCTGACGCGGCGCGACGGTGAGGTAATCGTGGAGACGGTTTTTGACTCAGTCATCTCCGCGTTGCAAAGCGGCGACAAAATCGAAATTCGTGGATTTGGCTCCTTCCGTATCCGCCAACGCAATCCCCGCATAGGCCGAAACCCCAAGACTGGCGAGCGCGTGGAAGTTCCCGCAAAGCGTGTCCCCTACTTCAAACCATCCAAAGAGCTTCGCGATCTGGTCAACCCGGCTGAAGCTGCCCAGGAAGCGCACGGATAGCCCGTTACCAAGCGGGGCCGCCTTGCTCCATAAACTCCTCCGCGAGGTAGCGGCGGCCCCGGTTCGCATTGAATTCGACATCCTCCCTGCCTGTCCTCCTCTCTCTAACTCGCTCATGTAGCGCTCCCTTAAACGCCTTTGGGCGCAAGGCCTTGCGCATGCGTCATAGCTGTCATCGTCAGCCGAAGAACGCTGATGGCAGATGACAATGGACGCGCTGCTGTTTGCGTTAATCTTTACGCGGCAACATTTTCCAGAAAAAATGGAACCTGTGCATCGTTCTTTCATCACGCCGTTACATCGCTCGAAGGCGGGGTAGCAGATGAAACGTCGCTTGCTGTTCGTTGTTGGACTGTTCCTTGCCGGCTACATTCCCCTTCATGCCGAGAAGCGCGTTTCCGTTGCGCAACTGGAACAGACCATCTCGGAATTTAGAAGCGCTTCGGACACTGATGCCGCCCAACGTCTCTTGAACCTGCAACTTATTGAGCGCCTGAACCAGCAGCGATTCGCTGGTCTGGTAAAGCTCATGCCTGGTGAAAATTCGCGACAGGCACTTCGCGTCGTAGCGGACCAATCTCAATTTCTCGCGCCACCCCCATCCGAGATACCTACCGACGCCGCACCCCTCGTCACCGAACAGCGACGCATCATGGGGTTAGTGGCCGGCTATGTTCGAGACGCAATTCCGCAGTTGCCGAATTTCTTCGCGACGCGTTTCACAGATCACTACGAAGATTCACCACAACTTGTCGGCCGGCAGCCCTATCAGCCATTGCACTTCCTTTCTCGTTCCGAGGCCTCGGTGTTCTATCAGCAGGGGCGCGAAATCAGTGAAGTAAACGGCTCTCACAATAAACCGAAGCCTGGTCAGGCGGGGCTGGCAACATGGGGGATCTTTGGTCCAATTGCCGGTTCTGTTCTGGTTGATGCAGCGAGCAGCAAGCTGGAGTGGAGCCACTGGGAACAAGGCTCCAACAGCCGCGTCGCCGTTTTCGCTTTTCAAGTGCCGCAGCAGAAATCGCACTACGAAGTGAACTACTGCTGCTATGTAACGCAGGCCGGAAGTTCCGCTGCCGATGTTCATACCTTCCGAAGGATCGTCCCTTATCACGGATCCATGAGCGTCGATCCGTCCACGGGAGTCATTCAGCGCCTGATCGTCGAAGCCGAACTGAAAGTGTCCGATCCCGTGACGAAAGCTGCCATCCTCGTCGATTATGGACCGGTCGAGATCGGAGGCAAAAGTTACATCTGCCCGATTCGCAGTCTCTCCACCACCCTCGCACAAAGTGTTCAGACAGATCCCGTTTACAAATACGCTGTTGCTAACCAACTCCAGCCTCTCAAGGCAGAGCTGAACGATGTCACTTTCGAGCGTTACCACATGTTCCGCTCCGACATGCGTGTACTCACCCCTGAGGAAGCGAACCTTGTGGAGCAGTCAGAGGTCAAATCTTCGGTAGTCGCAAGCGCCGCCAAATCATCATCCCCTGTTGCCACGTCTGAAAGTGCTGACGCGAAAGCCCCTGCTTCATCAGAGTCGAAATCCGAACCCGCTCTAGCGTCGTTACCCGTATCCTCGGAATCGAAGCCGGAATCCTCACCAGCTGTGGCGGCTGCCATCTCTCCATCTCCTGCATCCATGCCGGACGCGCCCGCCACTTCAGAGATCACGTCGACGGCAGTAGCCAGCATCCCCGACAATCCAGCACTCACAAATCCACCCACGCCCGACACTGGCTATCGTCTCCGCACCACAACCCGGCTGGTTGAGGTCACAGTCGTTGCTTTCGACAAAAAAGGCCATCCGATTACCGACCTCAAGCCGGCGGACTTTGAGGTCTACGACAATGGCCGCAAACAAAACGTGAGTTCTGCAACACAAGCCGCAGCAGAGGCGCCTTCGCAATCTGCAAGCACTTCCAAAGCGCCGTCCGGCGAACCTGCTTTCACCAATCGCCCCGTCGACTCAGCTTCAGCTTCGGCCAATTCGCCGCAGAGAGCCAGCAGCAACACCACCATTTTTCTTATCGACTCGAGCCACGTCGCTTTCTCCGATCTCACTCATGCGCGCAGCGAGATGCTTCGCTTTCTGAAGACTGTTCCGGCAGATGAACCGGTTGCGCTGTACGTGCTTCGGAAGTATGGATTCGAAGTTCTCCGCGAGCCCACAACCGATCACAACGAACTGGCTGTGGCTCTGAGCAAGTGGATGCCAAGCGCGCAGGATCTCTCACAGGCTGCAAATGAAGAAATGCGGAATCGGCAACAGATGGACTATGTCCGGACTAGTCACGACATGACAGCGATGAATGGCAAAACACAACCCGGCTCCAATGATTACCAAGCCGCTCCGGATATGCAGAGGCGTTCGCTGGGAGATACGCCGGAGCAGAACGCTTTGCAGTACCTCATCTGGGTTGCACGCCATGTCGCTGCATTCAAAGGGCACAAGAGTCTCATCTGGATAGCGAGTGACAACGTGCTCGCCGACTTCAGCGAGAAGGCTCCTCAAAACGAGAAAGGGGATAAGTATCTGGAGCCCCTCTCGCTCAAGACCCGAGAAACTCTTAATGAGGCTCAAGTCAGTATCTATCCGCTCGACACATCTGAGCTTGAGGGAAACGTGGTGGGACCAAATCTCCAGCACGCAAACGTGCAGGTTAACCCAACCTCAACGGAAGCCCAGGAGATCGGCGGCTCAAAATCGCCAAGTGATTTATCAAGTCAAGAGAATCTCCAGGCTATGGAACAAGCCAGGCGCGACATAACTCCCGGTCGCCTCACAGCGCAAATGCAACAAGACACGCACCCCATTCAGGGAACCTTCCGCGAACTCGCTGAAGCCACCGGTGGCCGGGCCCTGCGCCGCGCCAGTGACATCGCTGCCGAACTTGATTCCATCGTCAACGATGGCCGCGCCGCTTACACCCTCAGCTTCGCACCCAACACTCCTGCCGACGGCACATATCATCATCTGTTGGTGAAGGCCGCCAACCGTCACGACATTACGCTTCGCTATCGAACCGGCTATCTCTACGAGAAAGAACCGGCCTCCTTGAAGGAACGATTTCAGAATGCTGTCTGGCGCCCTGCCGATCTCACGGAGATCGCCCTTACTGCCACACCGGCGCGCGACTTGGATTCTGGGTGGGTAAAACTCAACATCGCCGCCATTGATCTGGCTCTCGCTCAGCAGGGCGGATTCTGGATGGACAAGCTCGACATCTTTCTCGTTCAGCGCGATGACGCCATGTTCCACGCGAAGCTCGATGGGCAGACACTCGGGTTGCGTCTCAAGCCCTCCACCTATCAGCAGGTATTGAAGGATGGCATCAGCGTCGACGAGCCCATCAAGTCAGTTCCTGAAAACGGCGCTCTTCGTATCGTTGTCGTCGATGAGAACACTGGCCGTATCGGCACCTTGACGCTTCCCGCATCGGCCTTCGCCCGCAAACACTAGCATCGACTTGTGCTGGGGATTTCTGAACCAGAACAATACTTAAGCGACTTTGAGCACCAGTTTCCCGAAGTGCATCGCTCCTTCCATCTCTTTGAAGGCCTTCTGTGCCTCCGACCATGGATGGCTTTCGAAAACCGGCTTCAGCTTCGACTCTGAAATTGCAGCGTTCATCTCCTCGAAGTTCTCTCGCGAGCCCACGTAGATTCCCTGGATATGCACCTGCTTGTGCAGAATTACCGGCACCGGAATCGCTTCCGCAGGCCCCGTCAGCACCCCAATCTGCGCAATCGTTCCGCCCATCTTCACCGCTCGCAGCGATCGTGGCAGTGTCCCCACACCGCCAACCTCCACGACCAGGTCCACTCCCTCGCCGCCGGTCTTCTCCACCACCCAACGGTCCCACTCCGATGTCTCGCCATAATCCAGCGCCTCATCGAGGCCGAGCGAACATGCGCGCTGCAGTTTTGCATCGCTGGACGAGATTCCCAAGACACGCGCTCCCTTCAGTTTTGCAAGCTGCAGCGCGAAGATCGACACGCCGCCAGTCCCCTGCATCAGGACGGTTGAACCCTCCTTCACACCGCCCGCCTTTAGTGCATTCCAGGCAGTGACAGCAGCGCAGGGAAGGGTAGCGGCCTCTTCGAAACTCAGGTGCTCCGGGATCCGGACAAGACCCGCCTCCTTCAACACCACGTACTCGGCGAGCACTCCGTCGATATCTCCGCCCAGCGCGCCCTTGATTTTCGCCGGAGTGGGCTTTCCCTCAAGCCAGTTCTGCATGAAGATCCCGCATACCCGGTCACCACTCTTCCACTTGCTCACTCCTTCGCCAACTGCCTCCACCTCGCCCGCGCCATCGGAGCAGGGGACTCGCGGCAGCTTCATTTTCGGGTTGTAAACCCCCTTCACCATCATCAGGTCGCGGTAATTCAGCGAGGCTGCGTAAATCTTCACCAGTACCTCGCCCGGTCCCGGGTCCGGAGTCGCCCGCTCAACAAGCTCAAGAGAATCAATGCCGAAACTTGAAATCTGCCACACACGCATAGAAGTCTCCGTTGAAAGCATATTAAAAGTGGTTCGATGCCGCTTCGTCCGTGGTACGACGCTTCGATTTCACTCGTAGAATGAACATATGGCGCGCGGCTGGGAAAGTAAATCAGTAGAGGAGCAGATCGCAAACTCCGCTGAGGCGAAGCCCGTGCGTGCCGGAGAGGCTTCAATGAGCGAACAAGAACGGCGTCTCGCCGCCGAGAAACGTGCCGCAACCGAACGCCAACGCCAGTCCCTCACCCTACAACGGGAAAACATTCTGTCACAGCGCACTTCGAACCCGGGGCGTCGCGCCGCATTGGAGTCAGCGCTCTCTGAGATCGAGACACAGCTAGCCGCACTCGATTAGCGTCAGAATCCAGCTGCCTTTATTCCTCTCGATGGAACAGCAGCGAGTTCGCCTGCTGCACCGGAGTCATCAGGACGCGCGCAATGTTCACGTGCGCGGGCCTCATCGCTGCCCACACAATCACCTCAGCCACGTCTTCCGGCGTGAGCGCCTTGACGCCCTTGTACACCTTCGACGCGCGTTCGGTATCGCCGTGGAATCGCACCAGGCTGAAGTCCGTCTGCACCATTCCAGGATCCACGCTGGTCACGCGTATTGGAGTTCCCAGCACATCCTGCCGCAGCCCGTCATTGATCGACCGCTCCGCCGCCTTTGATGCGCAGTAAACAGCGCCATTGGGGTAGGTCATCTCTCCTGCGGTCGACCCAAGATTAATGACGTGTCCACGTCCGCGCACCACCATGCCCGGAACTACTGCACGCGTCACGTACAGCAATCCCTTCACGTTGGTGTCGATCATCTCCTCCCAGTCCTCGATCCTGCCCAAGTAGAGCTTTTCGAGCCCGCGGCTCAATCCCGCGTTATTCACCAGTATTTCGATCTCAGCCCACTCCGCTGGGAGTCCGTCGATCGCATTCTGCACAGCCCTGCGATCCCTCACATCCAGATCAATCGAGTGGACAGCGGGCGCCCCTCTCTGCTTTGCCTTCGACGCGATCTCCGCCAGCCGGCCCGCTCGTCGTGCCGCGAGTAACAGCTTCGCTCCCTGCTCCGCGAACGCAAGAGCAGTTGCCGCGCCTATCCCTGCGCTGGCTCCGGTAACGAAAACAATCTTTCCTTTAAGGCTCATCTCATCATCCTAGCGAACTCATGCAACGCATAACGTGACGACAGCCACGACCCCGTCAACCCACAAGCTCTAATCTCCGATTCCAGATCACAGCTTTCCCCGCATCTGAGCGATCCGATATTGCCCCACCGCCCAGTCCTCATTCGCCATCCCGGCTTTTTTCGCCTCTTCAAAGATCGCGGCCAGATTATCTGCCATGCTCAACCGTGCACCTCTCGCCGCCGCGGCCTCTCTCAAGAGTCGCGTATCTTTGGCCCCCAGATCGATCGTAGCTCCCGGCTGCTCCGGCGGATGCAGCATCACATTCCCATACGACGAGTAAAACGGCGATTGAAACAGCGCACTGTTCACCGATTCCAGAAAAATGCCCGGTTCGATTCCCTGCGACTCCGCATATACAAACGCCTCGCTCAAAGATTGAATCATCGTGCTGATCAGGAAGTTGCCGCCTACCTTCAGTGCATGGGCCTGCCAGGGTTGACTACCCACAGCTGAAATCCCCCGCGACATTGGCTCCAGAATAGGCCGCGCCCGCTCAACGCATTCGGCAGGTCCAGCCGTGACGATCCAGAGCTTTCCCGCCTCCGCCACACTCGGTCTGCCAAATACCGGTGCTGCCACGAACGGAATCCCGCGACGAGCGTGCTCCTTCGTAAGCCGTTCTGACAACACTACACTGATCGTGCTGCACGAAATATGGAGCGTCGAAGGAGTCAGTGCCTCCATCAATCCATTCGATCCGAACAGTACCTCCTCATGCGCATGATCATCGAACAGCATCGTGATCACCGCATCCGCGCCTAACTCGGCTTCCGCCGGAGTTCCCGCAACAATCGCGCCTTCCCTTGCCAGCGGCTCTGTCTTTCCCTCGGTCCGATTCCAGACTGCGAGTTCATGACCTGCCGCAATCAGCCGTTGCGCCATCGCTGCGCCCATTTTTCCCAAGCCGAGAAAACCAATTCTCATCGACGAATCCCTTCTACCTCACTCTTACTCACAGTCCGCCCAATATCGCCGGATAAACTGAATCTTCGATGTTGAGAACAGCCCGAGCGACGCGTTATGTCGTACCCTTGCGCGAAGGTGGCTCCCTGCCTGCGATTGTAGAGGCAGACGACCTGGGTCTCTACGTAGTGAAGTTCCGCGGAGCAGGGCAGGGAGTTCTCTCACTCATTGCAGAGCTCCTTGCCGGCGAAATTGGCCGTTCGCTAGGGCTTCGCGTGCCGGAAATTGTCTTCATGGAAATCGACCCTGCGCTTGGCCGTAACGATCCCGACTACGAAATTCGCCAGCTGCTGAAAGCCAGTCCCGGTCTCAACCTTGCGCTTGACTATCTGCCCGGCTCCACGATGTTCGATCCGGCGGCCCGCGACACCGCGCCTGCGGACGAAGCTTCCATGCTGGTCTGGTTCGACGCTTTCACGCAGAACATCGACCGCACTCCGCGCAACGCCAACCTGCTTGTCTGGCACCGCAAACTCTATCCCATCGACCACGGCGCAGCCCTCTTCTTCCATCATGACTGGCCCACGAGGGAACAGAAAACCACCGCTCCATTTGCGCAGATCAAGGATCACATTGTTCTTCCCTGGGCCAAAGACATTCGCGGCGCATCCATCATCGCCCATCAGCGTCTCAGCGAAGCGGTCATTGCCGGAGTTGTGAATCTCATTCCCGACGAGTGGCTTGCCTCCATCCCCGACGGCGTCTCTCCCACCGATCGCCGCGATGGCTACAGGAAGTTCTTCACCCAGAGGCTAGCAGCCTCCAGCGCATTTGAAGAGGAGGCCATACGTGCACAGTCCGGCCTCATTTGACTACGCCATCCTCCGCGTCGTCCCCCGGGTCGAGCGTCAGGAATTCATCAACGCCGGCGTCGTCGCCTTATGCCTTGAAAAGCGCTTCCTCGCCGCGCGCATCCACCTCGACGAAGCCCGCCTTCGCGCTCTTTGGCCAGAAGCGGACGTCGACCTAGCCCGCGAGCATCTCGAAGCCGTCCGCCGCATCTGCGAAGGCGATCCTTCTGCCGGCCCTATCGCCCGGCTTTCGCAGCGCGAGCGCTTTCACTGGATCACCTCGCCGCGCAGCACCATCATCCAGCCCTCGCCAATTCATACCGGCGTCTGCGACGAAACCGGTGGCGTGCTCGATCGGCTGGCTAGCCAATTTCTGTTTTCATAAGTCGCCGGTCGCCGGGCTAGAAGGTTAAGAGCCGGTCTGAAACAATCGCGTGCACCCTGCATCCGATGCGTTCTAGATTGGTGTGTGCTCGCCTTCCCCGGCTCCATGAAATTCGCATCCAGGCTTTTCGGTATAGCTTCCGCCCTCGCCGGTCTACTGGATCTCATCTGGGGTGAATTCGAGCCCGCTCATCAGCCCATCCAGGCCTGGAGCGACCATATCCCGGGACTAGGGGCACTTGCCAGCATTGCGGCGATCTGGCTGATCGTTGGTGGTCTCGCACTTCTCGTCAGACCAGCCGCGCGCGCTGGCGCCGCTGCCCTGGCGATCCTCTACGGGATTTTTTGTTTTTTCCCGCTGCCGCGCGTTATTTCAGCTCCTCACTATCTTGGCCACCATTCAGCCGTGTACATCGGAGTCCTGGTCGGAGTCGCACAACAGCTCATCGTCTTTGTCGCAGCTCTCCTGCTATGGCTCTATCTTGGAGACCACCGCCAGCACTCCCGTCTGATCACCGTTCTCGCCAGGATCCTTTTCGGTCTCTGCTCGATCGACTTCGGGCTGGGTCACTTCACCAACATTTCCGGAACGGGCGAGATGATCCCAACCTGGATGCCCGGAAGCGGCGCCTTCTGGACTGTCGTCACCGGCACCGCTTTCTTACTTGCGGGGATGGCCATCCTTACTGGACTACTCGACGTCCTTGCTGCACGGCTACTCGGCTTGATGCTCCTGCTCTTCAGCGCCCTGGTACTGACACCCCGACTCTTCGCGGCTCCTCACAGCCACGTGGGCTGGGGCGGAAATGCATATAACCTGACCGCCGTTGCTGCCGCGTGGATCCTCGCCGGTTGGCTAGAGCGCCCATACTGTGCAGGAAGCAAATACCATAGCTCGGTACCCAGTCAAGCTGCCTGATTGGAATCCCCTTCCAACCTTCGTTCTTTAGGCATACTCTCCCGCTGCAGCTATCATCTAAACGAACTCGCGGACGGGAAAAGGACATACGCTATGCGCAAGGTTCTCATCGCCATCGCCGTAATCGTGGTCGTCGTTATCGCCGGGGCAGCCATCTTCGTTGCCAGCTTCGATGTCAACAAATACCGCGGCACCATTCAGGCGCAGCTGCAGCAGCATCTGGGCCGTTCGGTTCAACTCGGCGAGATGCACCTCAAGCTCTTTCCACCGAGCATCACGGTGCAGAACCTCGCCATCGCCGACGATCCGCGCTTCAGTCCCGACGCGCCATTCGTAAAGGCCAGCGAACTTGACGTCGCCGTCAAACTTTTTCCGCTTCTCCACAAAGATGTTGAGATCGAGTCGCTCAACCTCCAGCAACCGACCGTCAACCTCATCAAGAACAAAGCCGGCCAGTGGAACTTCTCATCCATCGGCAGCGGCAGCGCGCCATCCTCATCACAGTCTTCGAATCAGCAATTCTCCCTCGGCGATCTAGTCATCAAGGACGGGGAGATATCGCTGCTTGACCAGACCCAGAGCAGCACACCCAGCCTTTACAACCATATCGACGTCAAGCTATCAAACTTCGCTCCCAACACGCCGTTTGATGTCGATGCCACAGTCCATATGGCTGGATCAGGCGAGCAGGCTATCGCGCTCAAGGGCAAAGGCGGGCCCATCAACTCACAGGACGCCACGCTCACGCCATTTCACGGCACGGTGCAACTCAAGAACGTGGGTGTGAGCGACTTCACCAAGTTCCTTAACTCTCCAGCTACGGCCGGCACCGACGGCGTTCTGACCGGAGAGACCAAGATCGACAGCGACGGCGGCAAAATCACCGCAAACGGTCAGACGAACATTGAGAAAGCCAAAGTCCGCGGCATGGAACTCGGTTTCCCGGTTTCAATGCAATACGACCTGACCGACGACACACCGAGCGGTGCGATCACCATACGCAACCTCACCACCAAGCTCGGATCGACTCCCATCGACCTGAACGGCACAATGCAGACCAAGTCCACGCCGGCACACATCGACGTGAATCTTCGCGCCAACAATGTTTCCGTCGCCGAGGCAGCTAAATATGCCGCCGCAGCCGGCATCGCCCTCAGTCCCGGCACGACAGTTGCCGGCATGGTCAACGCCAACATTCACGCCGTCGGCTCAGCCGACAAGCCCGCACTCAGCGGAACCTTGAGCGCCAACAACCTACAGGCGAGCGGGAAAGATTTGCCGCAGCCGGTTCAGATTCAATCCATAAACCTGAATTTGACGCCTGCACAGATTCAGTCCAACCCGTTCACCATCGTGTCGGGCCAGACGACCGCCAACGCGCAGCTCACGATGCGCAACTACACGGCGCCATCGGCAACAGTCGATGCAACGCTCAAAGCTGCCAATGCCCAACTTCCCGCCATTCTCGCGATGGCAAAAGCCTATGGCGTCACGTCTCTCGACAAAGTTAGTGGGCAGGGAACTCTCAACGTCGACATGCGCGCCTCCGGCGCCGTCAAATCGCTCACCGCGGCCGAAATTGAAAAGACACTCAACGGCACGGTCAACGTCAACTTCAACAACGTGAAGTATTCGGGCGCGAACATGAGCAGCGAACTCAGCAAGATCGCAGGCTTCCTCCGCCCCGGTTCTTCGCAGAGCACCTCCGGCATGACCAACATCTCGAAGATGACGGGAAACATCGCTGTGAGGGACGGAATCGCTGAGACTAAAGACCTCCAGGCAACACTCGACATCGGCAATGTCGGCCTGGCTGGAACTGCGAACCTCGCGACCGAAGCGCTGAATATGCGTGCCACGGCCGTCATTGCGCAAAACGTTAGCCAGCAGGTCGGCGGTCAACAAATCGGCGGATTCATGAAGACGGCCCTCGCCAATAATCAGGGTGAGCTCGTGATTCCCGCCATCATCTCGGGCACGTTCTCCAACCCGCACTTCCAACCCGATGTTCAGCAGCTCGCGCAGATGCGGCTCAAGGGCCTGGTTCCCAATCTGAATAATCCCAGTTCAATTACCGGCGCCTTGGGAGGTCTGCTTGGGGGCGCGAAAACTCCTGGTCAGAACACAACCCAGCAACCTGGCCAGCAGCAAAAGCCGGCCGATGCCGTGCAGCAAGTTCTCGGAGGCCTCTTCGGGAAGAAGAAGCAGGCAAACCCGCCAAAGTAGTCCGGACCCGGTTCGCGGATTCTCCCCAAAAGAATCGCCTCCGCGAAAGCCGCGGAGGCGATTCTTGATTCCTGACTCGATTATTGCTGCTGCTGTCCCTGTGGCTCAACCAGCTGATGCGCGATCGCGAACAGCGCCAGCTCCAGCCGCGTCGAAACCCCGGTCTTGTCAAAGATGTTCGACAGGTGCCGTTTCACTGTTTCCTCGCTCAGCGTGAATTGCTTGGCAATGTCGCGGTTGCTGCAGCCTTCCACAATGCAGCCCACCACATCCAGTTCGCGCGGCGTGAGGCCGTAGGTCTTACGCTGCGGAGGCTGTGCCTGGCGCATGAGCTCGTGCAGAGCCGAAACCAGGTTCACGACACGCTTGCCGCCGATCCAGTAGTCCCCGGCGTAAACGGTCTTGATTGCGGTGTGGAGAGCTCCGGCGAGTGCATCCTTGAGCACGATTCCGCGAGCGCCGATATGGAGCGCTTCGATGATCTGCTGGGTGGTGATGGTGGAAGTGAGAAGGATGATCTTTACGGTGGGCGACCCATTCATGATCGCGCGCATGGCTTCTAGGCCGGGCAGGCGCGGCATCTGGACATCCAGCAAAAGGATGTCGGGAGTCTGTTCCAGGGTCTGAGTGATGGCCTCGTCGCCGTCATCGGCTTCGCCTACCACTTCGAAGCCGTCGCGCTCGGTGAGCATGTTGCGTACGCCGATGCGGACTACCGGATGATCGTCGGCCAATACAATGCGGATTGGTTGTTCCACGGGAGCCTAATCCTCCGAAAAGCCCAAACTGACGAGCAGGCAACCGAAGCGGCCCGCACCTATATATCTCACGCCCCTGCGTAAACGCCAAACACCGCTCGTAACCTACGCAGGAAATTCCTTTTCCAGCATACGCTCGAGTCTTTGCGTAGCCGTAGACAAGTCCCGTAGCGCAGCGGCACAGTTATCCAGTTGGTCACTCTTGCTTTCGAATAGCGCCCCGATCCGCGCAGCCTGCATCGCCCCCGCCATCCCGCACCCGCCTTTGATGGCATGCCCAAGCCGCTTGACTTCCTCTGAGTTCCCGTCAGAGATCGCCTTTTCGAGCACGTCTTGCCGCTTGTGGAGGTCGTTCACCACCGCCGCGTAGATTTCCCGGATCGTCGCCTCCGTCATAAGCTGGCGAAATTGCGCCAGGGTCTCAGGATTGATCACTGGATCTGTGGCTTCAGCAACCAGGCTGCGCTTAGGCTTATGTTGCCCAAGTTCCTTGGCCAGATCCTCTGCCCCAAATGGCTTCAGCAGGAACCCGTCTGCCGATCTCACTAGATCATCGGCAGGCTGACTTCCACTGATCAGAATGATCTCCGCATCGCATCCGGCGCGAAGCTTCTCGATCAGCTCTGTTCCCTTCAGTCCTGGCAGTTGCGCATCCATCAACACAACGCTCGGAGCGACCGTTCCTGCTCCCAGCATTTCGAGCGCACCGTCGCCGGTCTCAGCCGTATGCACCATGTGTCCGTGCAGCGTCAAAACCGTCGCAATCACTTCGCGGCTGACGAGGTCATCATCAATCAAGAAAACAGTAGGTAATTCGTGCTTTTGGCCAATCCCGAGCATACTTCTCTGCCCTTATCGTGCTTTACGGGATCGGGTTCCCTTTTCGGTCGCATTGCTTTCATGCGATCGCTGGGAAATCCAGAACCCTACTCCTCGGCCACCGAGATCTCGTGCAGCCATCCCGGCGCCTTCAATAACTCTCGCGGTCTCGATCCATCTGCGGGACCAACCAACCCATCCCGTTCCATCAGATCGATCAAATGCGCTGCCCGGCCATAGCCGATCCGCAACCGCCTTTGCAGTAGTGAAGTCGATGCCTTCCCAAACTCGAACACCAAACGGACAGCGTCGTCGAACATCGGATCGTTCTCGTCTTCGCTGCCGCTGCCGCTTTCGAGATTGTTCTGGCGCTCGTCTTTCGGCGACTCCAGGAAGCCCTCAACGTACTCGGCCTGCCCTTGCTCTTTCCAGAATGCCACCACTGCGGCAGTTTCCTTCTCACTGACATACGGCGCATGCAACCTTAGTAACCGGCTCGTCCCGGGAGGCAGGAAGAGCATATCGCCCCGTCCCAGCAGAGCCTCGGCACCGTTTGTATCCAGAATCGTCCGGGAGTCGACCTTTGTCGCCAGCCTGAAGCTGATGCGCGTCGGCACATTTGCCTTGATCAGGCCCGTAATCACGTCCACCGACGGCCTCTGAGTCGCCAGCACCAGGTGGATTCCCACCGCGCGCGCCATCTGTGCCAGCCGTGTTATCGACTCTTCGACGTTCGATCGGTCCAGCATCATCAAATCGGCAAGCTCGTCGATGATGATCACGATGTAGGGCAGAGGATTCTCCTCGGTCCCATCGTCGAACAACGACGGCATCGCGCTATCGAACAGCTTGTTGTACTGGTCGATATTCCGCACGCTGCGACTCGCCAGCAGTTTCAGCCGCCGCTCCATCTCCCGCACCGCATTCCGCAGCGCATTCGCCGCAAGCTTGGGCTCGGTAATAATCGGCGTGAAGAGATGCGGGATCCCTTCATACATCCCGAGTTCGACCCGCTTTGGGTCGACCAGAATCAGCCTCACCTGCGCCGGGGTTGTCCGGTACAGAAGGCTCATGATCATTGCGTTGATTGCCACTGACTTGCCCGAACCAGTCGAGCCCGCAATCAGCACGTGCGGCATCGATGCCAGATCCGCCGTCACGATCCGCCCGTTGATATCCTTGCCCATCGCCAGTGTCAGCCGCGACTTCGCTTTCGCGAATGTTTCTGATTCGAGCACGTCGCGCAAGTGAATCGTCTCGCGCTCGTGATTCGGCACCTGGATGCCAACCGTGCTCTTGCCCGCCATGCGCTCGATCAGAATGCTTTCGGCCCGCATCGCCAGGCACAGGTCCTCAGCCAGTCCCGTGACACGCGAGTACTTCACGCCCGCCTCGGGCTTGAATTCGTACGTAGTCACCATCGGGCCGGGATTGATCTGCACCACCTGACCCATCACATCGAACTCGGCGCACTTCTCCACCAGCACCTTGGCCTCATCGCGCAGCTCATCTTCGCGAACAATCTGCGGTCCGCTACCCGAGTTCAAAAGCGTGCTCGGCGGCAGCTTGTAACCGCTTACGTGTTTCGGCGCGACCGTCACCTGCTTTTCGTCAACATCTGCTCGTTCGTGGATGGCAATGCTGCCGGGCCCTCCACTCGCGGTCACCGCATGATGTGGAGACGCCGCTGCCGGCAATGGCGGCGGCGCAACCGCAGCGGCAGGAGCCGGAGCCGGGGCATGCGGTGTCGCAGGCGCCGGCGGCCTCATTTCAATAACACTCCGCCCGGGCGAAGCAGCCTCAGTTCCGCTCGCTGCCATCGGTTTCGGAGCAACAGCTGGCCCCGGCGGCTCCCAGATGCTTGATCGCCGCGGCACAATCGGTTCTTCCGCGGTCTTGACGGTACGTTGGAACGCCGGAATCTCTTCTACCGGATCGGGCTCAACGACTCCCCCGGCCCGTTTCTTCGCAAATAGCGCCGTTAACTTGCTTGTCAGTGTCTGTGGCGGAGCGACATCCTCAGGCATCGCGTCCTGAGCATCTCCAATCGCTCCCGAGAAAAGCCGCTGTGCCGGTCCCGGCTGCGTCTCCATGTAACGCTCTTCCAACTCGCGCTTTCTCTCTGCCCGATCCTCTTTCCAATTGCGATAGCGGTCGTGCCAGGCCACCATGTTCAGCCAGCGGTCTTCAACTTGGGTTTTGATCGTCTTGAAGCTGATGTCCGAAGCGAAATAGACTCCCACGCCTGCCAGCACACCCGCCACCAGCCACGCACCTTGCGTGTTCAAATATGCGACCAGCAGCCCGGAAATCACCCGCCCCATCACGCCTTCCGCTGGAATCGCGTGCATCCACCGCCAGTGCCACGGCAGCAACCCGAAGAGAGCAGGGGTAAAAACGACTGCCAACCCCACGCCCATCCAGCGAAGTATCGCGGTCCCCGCGTCGCGAGACCGGATCCAGGTCCATCCCAGCCCGCCCATCCACACTGGTGCCAGAAACATCGACAGCCCGAATGCCTGCAGCAGCATATCGCTCAGATACGATCCCAGCAGCCCGATCCAGTTGTGAATAGCATTGCCCGTCTCCGGCCCGGTGGCCGTGTTCATCGATGGATCAGAAGGGTGATAGGTCGCGAGCGCAAGGAAAAGAAGAATCGAGGCCAGGCTCAGCACTGCGCCCAGAAACACGTTCAGCGCCCGGCTGCGTGTCGGCGACAAACTGATCGGTATCGGCTTCATCGAAGGGATGCCTCCGCGCCCTGGCCGCCCGCATTCGAGGCACTGGAGCCGCCAAGGGCAGACGAGAAATCCCAGAGCAGCCTTCATTATCCCCGCTGCCAGCTATGATTTCCGGCCAAATCCCTCAACAGGAACCACCGAATCCACTCCCCAAAAGGGTTGCTCTGAATCGGGGCTTTCGGTGGAATCAGATCGCTGTGTCGCTATGAGTTTGTCTCGAAGAATATCAGGGGGCTTCCCGGCAGTCTCGGCAGCCTTGGGGGAATCAGGGCACTAAAGGCGGGGATGGCAAACGCAGAAAACTCCGAAGTCGCCACCTGGCAGCGGATCGGTCGAAAAGGCACAGTTGTGCTGCCCCACCCGAACTGGAAGGGAATTCAGCCCACGGCACACTGCCTCCGCAGCTTGGCGGGTCTGGTACGTCGAAGTCGCGCTTGGATTCCCGCTGTAAATCACTTCGATCGACTGAGGCGTCTCGACTGTTGACCGGTATTCGCTTACGTATGCCTTCATATTGAGCTCTTCATAACGCCCGGCTGCCCCCAAAAGCAGCCAGGCGTTCCCTTTCAACACTTGCGTTCCCTGGAGATGTGAAGTGATCATCCCCCTCCAAACAAAAACTTGCAAATTACGGGTTCGCGGTTACCAAAAAACCGGCAAGGTTACGACCGTATCATGCATTGATTTCAAGGGTTTGAGAGCGTTAATAAATGAGGAACCAGCGGGATAAGGGCGCCTAAAGGCTGAACAGGCGGCTCCCCAGTACTAGCAGCAAAAGGCCTGCAATGATCCGGTACACAGCAAATGGCGTGAAGCCATGCCGTCGCACCCACGCCAGGAACCACTCCACCACCCCTAGCGCCACAAGGAACGAGACCACGAAGCCGATCGCCAGCACCATCCACCGCTGACTGTTCATGGAGACCTCCGCCATCGGGACCGCCCCTCCGGCCAGTGCCGTCTTGCTCGGGTGGATCGACTTCAGAAGATCCCAGGCCGTCGCCGCGATCATCGTCGGAATCGAAAGCAGGAAGCTGAACTCCAGCGCCGAAGGCCGGTCCATCCCTACAAGCTGCCCGGCTGCAATCGTGGCCATCGATCGCGAAGTTCCCGGAAAAATCGCCGACAACGATTGGCACATCCCGATCCAGACGGACTGGCCCAGGCCCATCTCCTCCACATGAATCGTCGTAGGCTCAAACCGCGAAGACCTTGCGTCGATGACCCACATTACGATGCCGCCAATCAAAAGGGTCCAGGCCATCACGGCGATGCTCTGCAGGTGCTTCTCGGTTATTTTGTGCAGCGGCAACGCGATCACCGAGGTGCAGACGAACGCAATCAGCGTCAGCGAGATCGGATGATCCTTCCAGGTCTTGTCGCCGCTCTCACCGCGCGGAAAACTCTTGACGAAGGCAACAATGCGCCCGAGGTAAAGAAGAATAAGTGCCAGAATTGCGCCGGCCTGGATCACGATCGTATACATCTTCCAGAACGCATCATCGAGCGGAATGTGCATCGCGGCCTCGACAATACGCAGGTGCGCTGTCGAACTCACCGGCAAAAACTCTGTCAGGCCTTCAACAATGCCCAGAAGGAGCGACTGTATATAAACGTTCAAAGAGCCTCCGCTCTCTATCCTAAGGTGAACCCCAGAACAGCCTGTATCAAACTATGATTTATTCCTTCTCGAGCCCGTAGACCGGAATGCCCTGGTCAAGTTTGAACACCAGCATTGCCGCGCGCGCTGTGAAATCCGACTGCGGAAACTTATCCTTCATCCGCGCCGCCAGTTCGCGCGCATGCGCGTGTGCGGCCTCGCTCTTCTTCTCGTTCTCATCTCCGGCATACATGTCTTTCAACACCGCTTGCCGATAAACGGCCAGATAGAGCGCCTGCGCCGCCCGCGGTCCATCAGCATGTTCTGTTGCAAACTTCTCGTAAATCTCCGACTCCTTTTCAGGGCACTTCGGCTGTCCCTGCCAGTCGCCGCAAAGCTTGTTATCGAGAAGTTCAAATGCAGCGTAGTCGGCCTGCTTGGTGTGCGGATAATCCCGGATCACGTGTTTCAGCAAATCCTCGTCGAGCTGTTGACGCAGATATGGCTCCCGTTCCTTCGCCGACGGGCGCGTTGAAGCATCTGCCTTTTGAATCTGCCATGTGATATCGGCCGACCGCCACGCCGCCTCCGCTGCTATTGGCGAATTTGAGAAAATTTCGCTCAGCCGTCGATATAGCAAGTGCGCGGTGCGCGCCGCGTTCACAGGCCCTCGGGGATCGTTGGCCTGAGCCTCTTCATCGGCCGCCGCTCCCATCAGCACCTGATCACCGCTGGGCGTAGTTTCGATGACCACACCCTTGGCCTGCATCCACCCGGAGATCGGCGGCGTCACTTCATTCGTGTCGAAGATGGGCTGATCCGCAGTGCGTTCCAGCTCGATATCCGTGTTTGCGAATACGCGAAGCCATTCTCCGCTCTTCTCAGCGACTACTAGTTCCCGCCCGGGCTGCACCCGGTCCACTTTCTGCGCATCGGTGCTGGCCGAAACATAAAGCCACGTCACGCGTAGCGCCGTTGCGCGCGGGCCTGCGATCGGCTTCTGAATCTGGTCTTTCTTCTTCTGCGCGCACAGCGGAAGCACGCACACCATCAATAACGATGCAAACAGACGCGTACGGGGGAAGGGTGTCTTCATCTCACACAAGATCATAGTTCAAGGGACGCTAAGCGCCGGACTCGGTAAGCACTTGGGCCAACAGCGCCGGATCGACATTGCCGCCGCTGACCACCGCTACAGCCTTCTTTGACTCCGGCAATTCCGATCGATGGAATAGCAGAGCCGCGGATGTCACGGCCCCGCTCGGCTCAGGAACGATCCGCGCTGATCCGATAATCGCCCGCATCGATGCCCGGATCTCCGTCTCCGAAACCGTAATGATCCCATCCACAAATTCGCGGATATGCGCGAAATTCCTCACGCCCACGCTTTGCGTTCGCAGCCCATCCGCTATCGTTCGCGAGGTCAACTCCGCCGGCCATGTGGTGAGATTTCCTGTCCTGTAGCTTTCGGTTGCATCCGCTGCCAGTTCCGGCTCCACGCCGAAAACCTTGGTGCGAGGGCTCATCCGTTTCACCGCAGTTGCAATGCCGCTCAATAACCCCCCACCCGAGACAGGTGCAAGCACCAGGTCGACGTCAGGCAGGGCCTCGATGATCTCGAGCCCGCAAGTCGCCTGTCCGGCAATGATTTGCTCATCGTCATACGGTGGAATGACCACATAGCCATGCTCGCGAACCAGCTCTTCAGCCTTGGCCAGCCGCTCGCTCGATGCCACGCCGACATTCACCACCTCAGCACCGAGCGCCAGCGTCGCCTCGCGCTTGATCGCCGGGGCGTTCGACGGCATCACAATAGCGGCCTTCGCACCGACTTGCCGAGCCGCATACGCCACGCCCTGCGCATGATTGCCGCTCGAATACGTAATGACGCCCCTTGCAATCTCATCTTTCGAGAGTTGAAGGATTTTGTTTGCCGCGCCTCGCAGCTTGAAGCTGCCGATCGGCTGCAGGCTCTCCGCCTTGAGCCACACCTGCCCCGGCACATCAGTGAAATACGCCCGCACCAGCGGCGTCTTCACAGCAACGCCGGCTATGCGTTGGGCCGCGGCGCGAATTGCTTCGAGAGAGACCAGCGAATCGGTGGTAGCGCTCATTATTTGTGCTTCCCAGGAGCCGGAACTGTGCGCGACGGGCGCATGAACAGATCTTCAGATCTCCAGGATTACCGGGATAATCATTGGCCGTTTGCCCGTCGACTTCTGAATCAGCCGCTTCAGCTCCACACGGACCTTCTCTTTCACCATCCCGTAGTCGGTCCGCTGCTCGCCGCTCAACCCATCCAGCGTCCTCAGCACCAACTCGCGGGCCTGCTCGGTGATGTCCGCACCGCCGAAGCCGCGCATTACGATCTCCGGTTCGCGCTCTACCTTGCCGATACGTTTATTGATGGCCAGGATCGCCAGCACGATTCCGTCCTCCGACAGAATCCGCCGATCACGCACCACCAGGTCTTCGACAATATCCGCGGTCGATCCCGAGTCAATCAGTACCCGTCCAACCGTGACCTTATCCTTCTTGCGCGCGTCGTTTTGATCCAACTCGAGCACGTCGCCGTCCTCGATCACGATGGCATGCTCCACGGCACCTGTTTCCATGGCCAGTTGTGCATGGCGCCGCAAGTTCCGATAATCCCCATGCACCGGCACAAAAAACTTTGGCCGAACGAGATTGATCAGTAGCCGCAATTCTTCCTGCGATCCGTGACCACTTACATGAATGAGCCCATGCGAGCCATCATCGAAGATTACATTCGCCTCACGTCGGCTCAGGTGATCGATCACCCGGTAGATGCTCTTCTCATTTCCAGGAATGATCCTCGAACTCAGCACCACCGTGTCGCCTGCATCGATGCGCGCATGCTTGTGTGTGTCTACCGCAGCTCGGCTTAGCGCACTCATCGGCTCACCCTGAGTTCCGCTGATCAGGATCAGTAGTTGCTCAGGAGCATAATCCCGCATCTGCCCGGGGTTGATAATCAGCCCCGGCGGGGCCTCAATATACCCAAGGTCCTGCGCGATCTCCGTGCTCTCCATCATCGACCGCCCCAGCACGACCGCCTTGCGTCCATGCTTGCGCGCAAGCTCAAACGCAATCCGGATCCGGTAAATCGACGATGAAAAGCAGCTGAAGAACAGCTTCTTCTTCGTCTGCGAAAAAATCTCGTGCAGTCGAGGAATCACCGCCCGCTCGCTCGGCGTATACCCCGAGCGCTCTACGTTCGTCGAATCCTGCAGCAGCGCCAGCACGCCGCGCTTTCCGTACTCCGCGAATGTGTGCAGGTCAAACGCCTTGTCATCCAGCGGGGCAAGATCGATCTTGAAGTCGCCTGTATGAATGATGACGCCCGCCGGCGTTTCTACGGCAAGAGCCACGCAATCTACCAGCGAATGCGTCACGCGAATCGGTTCAATCGTGAACGGCCCGATCGAAAACTTCTCTTTAGGGGTGATCTCGATGAGCGTCGTTTCATCCAGCAATTCATGCTCTTCGAGCTTGCCTTCCACATACGCCAGCGTGAACTCCGTCGCGTACACCGGAACCTTCAGCTCGCTCAGGATCCACGGCAGCCCGCCGATGTGGTCCTCGTGCCCATGTGTCAGAATGATGCCGCGGACACACTCTTTGTTCTCGACCAGGTAAGTGATGTCGGGGACCACAACGTCAACGCCCAGCAGTTCGGTTTCCGGGAACATCAGCCCGGCGTCGATAACAATAATGTCGTCTTCCCAGCGAATCGCCAGGCAGTTCATTCCGAATTCGCCCAGGCCGCCGAGAGGGATGATTTTTAGCTTTTTGTTTTGCATCTTTCAGCTTTGATGCTAACACTCGCCTTTCTGCCTGGATGCATCGCCAGGGTTGCCCCGGTTGTTCAAGAGCCCTTCGAGCCGAGCCCGCTACTCTTCATCCTTGCCTGCTGCGGGCCAACAGGAACTATGCTTGTTGTCACGGCCAACCCCCGCTCGCCGTAATATCCGCTTCCGGAGTGATTCATGAGACTCAATACCTATCTAAACTACGGCGGGAACTGCGCCGAAGCGTTTCACTTTTACGCGGAACACCTCGGCGCGCGGATCGGCATGATGATGAAACACGGCGACATGCCCGACCCCGGCAAGGTCCAACCAGATTTGAAAGACTCTATCCTCCATGCCCAGATCACTATCGGCGACAGCGTTATCATGGCCAGCGACGTCCCTACCGACCAGTTCAAGCCGATGCGCTCCGTCTATCTCGCCCTCAATGTTGAAAACGATGCCGAAGCCGAACGCATCTTTAAACTCCTCGCCGAAGGGGGGGAGGTCTACATGCCCATGCAGGAGACCTTTTTCGCCTCGCGCTATGCCATACTCCGCGATCGCTTCGGAACATCCTGGATGATCATGCATGAGCGCCCCATGGGCGACAGGTCCTGAATAGCTATGCATCGATCGCGATACGTCCTTTTGGTCTCTCTTCTGGTGGCATCTGCGAGGCTAACTCGCGCGCAATCTCCGCCAGCCCACCCTTTTGTCGTCACTGCCTACGTCTTTCCGCGAAGCGCCACCCTGGCGCCCGGCCAGATTGACGCCGCCAAACTTACCCGGATCAACTACGCTTTTTCAAATATCCAAGGTGGCCGCATGGTCACCGGCTCACCCGCAGACGCGCAGAATTTCGCCACACTCCGAGGGTTGCGCAAAACCAACCCCAACCTCACCATCCTGGTTTCTGTCGGCGGATGGCTCTGGTCTACCAACTTCTCTGACATGGCGCTCACTCGTCAGAGCCGGGCCGTCTTCGAAGACAGCGTCATGCAGTTCCTAGTCCGCCACGACCTCGACGGCCTTGATATCGATTGGGAATACCCGGGAATGCCGGGCGCCGGTCATCGCTTCCGCCCAGAAGACAAGCAGAACTTCACTTCACTACTTCGCGAACTCCGCGAACGTTTCGACGCCTCAGCGCGGCGCGGTCGGCGCCTTTACCTAACAATCGCCATGGGAGCGTCGGATGAGGTCATCGCGAACACCGAGATGCAAAAGGTCCAGCGCTACGTCGACACCGTAAACCTGATGACCTACGACTACTACGAGCCCGGCTCGGAATCGATCACCGGCAACCACTCTCCGCTCTACGCCAATCCCGCCGATCCCAAGGCCGCGTCATCCGCCGACACCGTCCGCGCCTTCGAGAAGGCTGGGGTGCCCGCCGAAAAGATCCTCCTCGGCGTTCCTTTCTACGGACACGAGTGGGGCCAGGTCAAAGACCAGAACCACGGTCTCTTCCAGGTCGGCAAGCCAATCCCCAACGTCTACGCGCCGTTCAGCGCCATCGAGTCGACCATGCTTGGCCACGGCTTCACGCGATATTGGGATGACGGTGCCAAGGTGCCCTATCTCTACAACGCGCAGAAGCGCATCTTCGTCTCCTACGAAGATCCTGAATCCCTCAAGCTCAAGTGCCAGTACATCCGATCTCAAAAACTGGCCGGCATCATGTTCTGGGAATACTCCGGCGACTCCAATGGCAAACTCCTCGGAACCATCAACACCGAACTGCGCAAACCGTGAAGCCGCCGCCAGTCTCTCGCGCTAGCTGCGCGCCTCATTCAATCTCGTTTGGCTTGAGAAGACTGTCATTCCGACCGCAGGTCGCCATCAGCGACCGGAGTGGAGGAACCCGCAGTTGCTATTTCGAGTTCCTGCTCTAAATTTGCATATACTTCTACACGATGTGCCTTACAAGCCAGTTTTGCCAGTTCGCGGCCATAGTTCTGATCGGAGTGTTTAACGTTCATATCGACGGTCAGGTTGATCCTGCCGAACTCTCGTCCGATTGCTCTGTTTACAACTCCGTTCCGTTGCCTCTGGAGGCTGAGAACACGCCTACCCCGAAGAGCTTCCCAGCCTGTGCGTCTTACCGTTCGTATCGAGGCATCGGTCGTTCGATCGACTACGAGAACGCCAGGGCTTGCGCATGGCAAGAGCGAAAAGCTCAACAGGTCGAACTGGCACAGAACGAAAAAGAGCCAGTCGCGTGGGTCGTCGGTGGTTCGCTCATTCTTGCGGATATTTACGTGAACGGAGCAGGGGTCCAGCGAAACATCCCACTCGCAATGCGCTTGGCCTGTGAATCCGAAGAGCCGATGGCAACAACCGCGGCTCCGGTCATCTCGAAGTTGCCTGCAGTTCCCGCACAAGCCAATAGGCCGTTCGAGTTCTGTCACTATGCAGCTACAACACTCACCATGAGTTTCTGTACTTCCTATCAGAACGAGATCGAAAATGACCGAAGGAATTCGTACTACAAGTCGCTTAAGACCACAATGACTGAGCAGCAGCAGCTTTCATTCGATGCTCTTCTTCGTGCACGGAACAGATACATCGATGAACACTCCTATGAGGTCTACCAGGGCGGAACAATCAGGGGAATACGGACTATGGGTTCTCAGGAGATCCTTGAATCTCTCTTTCACTCGGAGCTGAAGCATTTTGAGAAGAAACGCTGGCCCGCTCTCTCAGCAAAGCAGATTACTGGAGCTAGTGGATTGCTCTCTGGCGAATTGAAAAGGAAGGTCGAACAATTGAAGAAGAAGAGTAAGGAAGACATTGACGAGGGTGGTGTCACAGCCGAAAACCTTTCAAAAGTGGAGGAGTGCTGGGAGAGATTTCTTGATGCATGGACGACCTTTGCCAACTTGCGTTATCCCTCGCAGGCGTCAGCCATCCGAGCCCAGATCACTCTAGATCGGTATCATCTGGTCAGAACGATCAACTAGTCACATCCCGCCCGCATCTCACTCCCCTTCAAACCTCACCCCCAACTCCCTTCGCGCCTCCTCCAGCAACCGCGCCATCCCCAATGAAAGCGCATGCGTGATCACCGGGCTCTCCCGCGTTCCGTCACGGATCAACTCGCAAAAGTGTTCCGTCTCATAGTTGAACCCACCCGCCTGATACGGCTGATCCAGCTCAACCACGCGTCCATCGACGTAGTGCACCGTAGCCCGAGCCGGATTCCACCAGTTCGCATGGATGGTTACGTAACCTCCACGCGCAGACAGCACCGCATCGCCATGGCTCATCAGGTCGATACCGGTGTGCAGTTGCGCCATCCCTCGCTCGTGTTCGGACTGGAAGATCGCGAAGCTGTCCACCCCCGCTGCATTCACCCGGCCCATCGTCTGCACGCGCTTCAGCGGTCCGAGCCAGTCCAGCGCCAGAAACGCCTCATATGGCCCGATCCCTAGAATTCCCCCGCCGCCAAGCTCGCGAAAGTGCAGCGGATAATCCGGCCCTATGGATGAGTCGCAATGTCCCGCCCGCACGAACCCAATCTTTCCAATCGGATCCGCCACGAGATGCTTACGCAATTTCTGGTATAGCGGAAAGAACGGAGGCTTCATCGCCTCCATGAACAGCCTGTCTCTCCTCCGCGCCGCCTCGATGACTCGCCCAACTTGCGCCGCATTCAGAGCAGCCGGCTTCTCACACAGCACATGCTTCCCGGCCTCGATCGCCGCAATGCACAACTCCGCATGAGTATCCGGGTGCGTAGCAACATAGACTGCATCGATATCCAACGAGAGGAGGGAATCGAGAGTGAGCGCAGTTGCCGATACAGAAAACTTCTCCGCATATGCGGCAGCCCGAGCCGCATTCCGGCCCCAGACCGCCGCGATCTCCGCGCCCTCAACCGCCGCAACACCCTCAGCAAAGCGGGAACCAGCCCGCCCCGGTCCGATCACCCCAAAACGGATTACCTGGTAGGCGCTCATCGCTTACCGCAGCAGATCTTCCAGCGTCGTGCTCAGGTCAGTTTTCTCATCGCGATACTTCACGATCACTGGCGCGTAGAGAGACAATCCCCAACCGGCCGAGTTCGGATGACCCTTGCCCGGGCCGACAGCCCTCGATCCCGGAACCACGACCGCCTTCTCTGGAATGATCAGCGGCATCTCCGCCGTCGCGCGAATCGTCTCGCCTTTCACCAGGTCGAACACCGGAGTGCCCCGCGTCAGAATCGTTCCGGGTGCCAGCACCGCCCCGGTGCGCAGAATCGTCCCTTCATAAACCCCGCAGTTCCCGCCCACCATCGCGTCATCTTCAACAATCACGGGGCTCGCGTTGATCGGCTCCAGTACTCCGCCAATCTGCGCCGCCGCGCTTATGTGCACTCGTTTGCCGATCTGCGCGCACGACCCCACCAGCGCATGCGAGTCCACCATTGTCCCCTCATCCACCCACGCTCCTGCGTTGATATACATAGGCGGCATGCAGACAACCCCTCGCGCCACGTAAGCACCCGCTCGAATCGAAGAACCGCCCGGAACCACGCGTACTCCGTCTTCCGCCGTAAAAATGCGAATCGGATATGTGTGCTTGTCCACAAAGGAAAGCCCCGCTCCTGCCAGATCGTGCAGCGCTCCCAGCCGGAATCCCAGCAGAATCCCCTTCTTCACCCACGCATTCACGCGCCATCCTGTCGCAGCCTGCGAGTCGGGCGATGCTGATCGCACCTCCCCCATTTCAAGCGCATTGCGAAGTTCCAGAAATGCCGTCATGGCAGCCGGATCGGAACTCGCCGCTGCTCCCGCCGCAAAGTGCGCCTCGATAGCCTGTTGAAGCTGAAGTATTTCCATATCTTGATCGAGTCTATCGAACGCAGCGAGCAGAGGCCTTCAGGCCTCTGAAAACAGGGTCACCAAAGCGCGGCTAAGCCACAACCAACACACTTGTCCCATTGTGCCCTTTTTGATGGCTCGCCCTGACCGACGGGTCTTTTGCTTTGCATAGATTTGTTGCGTAGATCACAGACGCGTGCTTGTCTCGCCCGAAAGTATTTCAGAGATGCGTTATAGTCCACCTCTCTGGATGTTTTACGTCGGAATAGTCCTGATAGTCTTGACGTCCCTCTACTGCCTCTACCATCCCAAGTGCTCCGTCTGTCAGTTTTTGGAAGCCTTTGGTTAGCCAGGTTATTGCCCGGGCAGAAAGCAGGGATAAGAGACTCCACAGACAAGCACTTCGACAATCCTGACTGGCGCCGATTGCGCAGGGATACTAAGCGAAGGCCCGAAACCTAGTCAGTCAAAATGGATCGCGTCTTCAGGCCTGAACCGGGACCCGGAGCTACCGGCAGCAGTTGAAACGAGTTGTCGGCGACAGGAATCATCGCAAGTGCAACCGCGCGATTCGCCTCCCCTCGCAGGTTCTTCGATTCCAGCCACGCGCACAGCCTTGGATCGTAGATCTGGGGTTGGCCGTGCCAGAAATCGGGCTTCAATCCGCACTGAATTCGCAGATGTCCCAGGTGCAATTCGATATTTTTGGTTCCCCTGGGAAAGTACCGTCGCACGTTGGCTGCGCCCACGTGCAGTCCAGTGACACCATGTCCTCTTCTTTGCGTTTTGACCACCATAAGCTGCCTGCTCTTCAAATCGGTTTAAAGGTGGATTCGCCCCAGTTAAATGTCGAACGAAAAACCAGCCGACCGTTTCAGAACGGAAAGCCTCCCAAAGCAGGATGGATCGCATCGAGCCCCATCACAGCCGCTGCTCCGGTTTCCCAAAGTTGCTCGAGTTGGATCGCGTGACGACTATTCATTTCGCCACGGACCAGAATCGATCTCCGGATGAGCAAGTTGTTTACGGATCAACAAATTGGGAAGAAATTTTGAGCAGCCGCAGCCCTTACGGCTCTCCAGCTCCTCTGCAAACGTCTAAGTCAATGATCTCAAAACTGATCACTCTCCCAATCCTGAGATTGGCCGTCGGGGGTAGCTGGTTCTGCTCCAACCCACCGCTCGCATACACTGAAGTGTCCTCACTTGGAGTCCCACTAGCGCAGCTCTGGAGAAAGTTTTGGCGAAATTCTACTTACCGCGACTTGGCCTGCTGGCAGCAATTTCAGCGCTCCTGTCGGTCGCAGCTGGCGCCTCGGATCGGTTCAATCCCGAGGCGGTGCGGGTCAACAACCGCGGCGTAGCTCTCATGGGCCAACAGTTCACGGAAAAGGCTGAACAGGCCTTCGCGGAAGCCTTTCAGAAAGATCCCAAGCTGGCGCAGGCCGCGGTCAATGAGGGCATTGCCCTGATGACTCTGCAGAAGATCGACGAGGCAAAAGTCGCGCTGCAGAAGGCCATCGCCCTCGATCCAAACAGTCCTCAGGCTTGGTACAACCTCGGTTTGGCACAGCATGCCAACAACGAACTCGACGACGCCCTCAAGAGCTTTCAACAGGCAGTGAAGCTCGATCCGCGCGACGTAGACTCCTATTACTTTGAAGGCGTTTGCTACCGCGAACTCAAGCAGTTCGATAAGGCCATCGAGGTTCTGAAGAAAGCGCTCTCCATTCAGCCGCTCCACGCGTCCTCTGAGTTCGCTCTCGCCCGCGCACTGCAGGCAACGGGAGACAAGGATGCCGCCAAGCAGCATTTCAAGCTGTTTCAGCACATGACCAGTACAAAAATCTCCGCGGCCATCGGTCTTGCCTACGGAGAGCAGGGTCACTATTCCACTGTCACTGCCGTCGAGGAGCCTCAGGCTCTCCAGCAATCCATGATTCCCGTCAAGCTGATCGCCCAGCCGATGATCGCGGGTAAAGCAAAGATGGCGCCCACAAGCGGCGGTGCGTGCATGCTCGACGTCGCCGGCTCCGGCCAGATGGACCTCGTGCTCATGTCGAGTCCTCAGGCCATTCGGGTGCTTCATCGCGAGAGCGACGGCCAATTCAAAGACCTGGACACTGCGGCTGCCGGGCTGACGCTCAGCGGAGCGGGGATCGCCTGTTCCGTTGGAGACTACGACTCCGACAATCTCAACGATCTCGCCGTCGCCACCGAGAACGGTGTTCATCTCTTCCGCAATCTAGGCAAAGGCAAGTTTCAGGACGTGACAGCGGAAGCCGGCTTCACGTCGGGCAACCGTCCTGCCGGGGTTACGTTCATCGACTTCGACCATGACGGCGACCTCGATGTTTTTGTGACTGGTTCACCGCTCAAGGCTGGGGATCAGCCTAATGCCCTCTGGCGGAACAACGGCAATAAGACCTTTACCGAGTGGACCGAGCAGGCTGGTCTAGGCGGAACCGGAAAGACCGCGACCGCCATCCTCACCGATTTCAACAACGACCGCGCTGTCGATTTTGCTGTGACCGGAGATGGCCCCTCGCCGGTGCTCTTCGTGAATCCTCGCGAAGGGAAATATCCTCAGCAGCCGCTCTATGATGCCAAACTTCCCGCCACCGAAGGGGTCACGGTTTTCGACTTCAACAAGGACGGCTGGATGGATATCGCTTTGACGCATGATGGCGCTCCCGGCCTGACGCTGTGGCGGAACGCAGCCGGCGCGCAATCCAGCCGCCGCTTTGAGCGCGTGCAACTCCCTCTCAGCGGTGCGACACGGGCTTGGGGGCTGACCGCTATCGACATCGACAACGACGGCTGGCTCGATCTTGCCGCAATCGTCCAAACCTCTTCCGGCCCTCGGGTAAAAATCTTCCGCAACAAGGGCGACGGCACTTTCGAAGATGTCTCCCGCACCCTTGGACTCGACTCCACCGCACTCACAGCGCCCAGAGGACTTATCGCCGCTGATGTTGATGGGGACGGTGCGCCGGACCTCATCGTCACGCAACTCAACGCCGCCCCAATCCTCCTCCATAATCAAGGGGCCAACAAAAATCATTTCGTGCGCCTCGACCTCATTGGCTATGCCGATAACAAATCCGCGCTCGGCTCCAAGGTCGAGATCTTCGCAAACGGTCAGTGGCAGAAGTGGGAGCTCGCCGGAGCCTCCGGCCTTGCCACCCAGGCGCCACCTCAGTTGCATATCGGTCTCGGACAAGCGGATCACGTCGATCTGCTCCGCATTCTTTGGCCGACTGGAGTCTTGCAGGACGAGATCGATCTTCCGCATACTCCCGTGATAGCGATGAAGGAAGCCGACCGGCGCGGCAGTTCCTGCCCGGTCCTCTTCGCGTGGGATGGGCACAAATACAAGCTCGTTACAGACGTCATCGGCGCTGCCGTCGTGGGCCACTGGTTCACGCCGACGCGGCGCAACATTCCGAATCCAGGTGAGTGGATAAAGGTCGATGGAAATCGCCTTGCTCCAGTCGATGGAAAGCTGAGTCTCCGCTTCATCGAGCCGATGGAAGAAGTGAACTACATCGACCAGCTCCGTCTTGTCGCCGTCGATCACCCACAGGACGTCGACGTCAATCCCGAGGAGCGCTTCCTTGACGATCCTCCCTTTGCGTCAGGACGCGTTGTCGCCTCCCGCGCGTCTCACTCGCCGATCGCCGCATGGGACGGCAACGATACCGATGTCACCGGTATCCTCAGTCAACGCGATCATAAGTTCGCCAGCGGTTTCACGCCGACGCCCTACGACGGCTTCGCAAAAACGCACTACCTGACGCTCGATCTCGGCGCTATCAACACGCAAGCCCCATTGAAGCTGTTGATGACCGGATATGTGAACTACTTCAGCGCAACTTCGCTCTACGCCGCATGGCAGGCCGGCATCAAGCCGATCTCGCCCTATGTCGAGGCTCAGCGCGCTAACGGTTCATGGGCGCAGATCCCGGGCGAAGCAGGATTCCCCGCAGGCCTGCAACGCACCATAGTCGTCGATCTCACTGGCAAGCTACCGGCAGACACTCGCAAGATCCGCCTTGTCAGCAATCTCGAAATCTTCTGGGATCAGGTTCTCATCGACAACAACCCTGAAGCCGATTCACGCGCGACCGATGTGCCGCTCGCACTTGCCACCGAGCGCTTCCGCGGCTATCCCACGCAAATCGACGGCAAGAGCCCTGGCGATCTTGACTACGACTACGATCGTGTCAGTCTCATTGGGCCCTTCCAGCACCAGCGCGGCAACTACACTCGCCTCGGCGACGTGACGTCGCTTGTGAATGGCGTTGATGACCGGTACGCGATCTTCGGCAGCGGCGAGGAAATTGCCGTCGAATTCGATACGGCGAAGCTTCCAGTCCTGCCGCCGAATTGGAAACGCGACTATTTCTTCTACGCAAATGGCTACGTCAAAGACATGGACTGGTGGGATGCCATGCCATTCACTGTGTCGCAGATGCCCTTCCACCAGATGAGCAAGTATCCGTATCCCTCGACCGAGAAGTTCCCGGACGATGCTTCGGCGATCGACTACCAACTCGACTACAACGACCGATTCGACTCTGGCGAGCCGGTTCGCGCCTATCGCTTCAACTACAAACTCATGCCCTCCACTCCGGCTGACGATACGAATTGCGGTCCCGCAAGCCTGGCGTGTCCTTCCACCTCCGCGCAGGCTCCGCATGAGTGATCCGGTGCTGCTGCCCGCAACCGAACAGTTGCAGATGTTGCGGGCAGGCAAACTCTCGATTTCAGAGCTCGCGGAAGCGCATATCCGACAGATCGAGCGCTTGAATCCAAAGCTTAACGTCTTTGCGGATTTTGACGCCGGCCGGGTTCGAATGCAGGCTCGCGTGCTCGATAGGCGGTCTGAGACTGCATGCGGCCCTTTGCACGGCCTGCCAGTCACGGTGAAGTCGTCCATCGCAACGGTCGGATACAAATGCGAAATCGGAAGCGTGTTTCACGAAGGTGAAACGCCTGCGGAAGATGCAGTCGTCGTCGCGCGTCTGCGCGCTGCCGGAGCGCTCATTTTAGGCACCACAAACTGCCCTGAATTCCTCATGGCCTACGAGACGGCCAACGATCTTCACGGCCGAACCAGCAATCCCTGGGACCTCGAAAGAACACCCGGCGGATCAAGCGGCGGCGAATCCGCCGCCATCGCTGCCGGTATGTCCGCCGCCGGCCTTGGCTCCGACAGCGGAGGATCGGTTCGCGTTCCAGCACACTTCACCGGTATCTGTTCGCTGAAGCCGACCCCCGGCCGAATCCCCGGCCGCGGCCACCTGCCTCCGTGCATTGGTCCGTTCGCAACTTTAGGTGCGATCGGCCCCATGGCTCGAACCATCGCCGACGTCCAACTCATGTTTGCAGCCCTGAGCGGACAAGATGAAGCCGATCCCGCCAGCTCACCCATCCCTTTGCGCACACCGACGCTCGACGAGCTCCGTTCAAACCGGATCGGTTTCTTCGAAGACGATGGCCTCGCCCCCGTGACCCCGGAGACTCGCGCCGCCGTCAATGCTGCCGCAGACTGCCTTCGAAGCGCGGGATTTCGCGTCGAGCCATTCCGGCCTCGCACGCTTGAGCAACTTCGCAAGCTTTGGTGGACCTTCTTCGTGCAGTGCGGCGCCATGTTTTACGAACCCGAAGTGCGCGGCCGTCGCGAAAAACTAAGTCCCATCTTCCGCGAGTTCCTCGACTTCGCCGACAAGTCCGGTCCGCTCACGTCCACGGAACTGCTGAACGCATGGGCGGAGTCAGACTTACTGCGTTCGAAGACACTGGAAGAAATGCGCAACTATCCGGTTCTGCTTTGCCCGGTCGCCAGCACGCCAGCATGGAAGCACGGCGAGCGCGCGTGGATGGTCGACACACAGAACGTCGAGTATCTTGATTCGGTTCGCTACACGCAGTGGTTCAATACGCTTGGAGCGCCAGCTGCCGTTGTTCCCGTCGGCCGCTCGGCCGAAGGTCTTCCGATTGGCGTGCAGATCGTTGCGCGTCCTTTTGAAGATGAAGTTGCGCTCGGCATCGCATCAATTGTGGACAGCGCTTTCGGGTTCCAGGCTCCCCCAATGGCACTCGGCTCTTGAAATCCGATTCAATGCCGTAGTTCCAACCTGCTGCGCGCAAAAAAATCTTCTTCGCATGCACAAGTCTTCCATCACGCAGCACAAATCTTCCATCACGCAGTTTGTTCAAGGATTTGCGACCACACACTCACTTTGACCTCGATTCTTTTCGCCCGGTCATGTTTATCCATCACAGACAGGTGATTACCCCGAGGTCTAGAACCAGAGTGGCAGGTGCGGTAAGTCGTTGATTCTGCACCTCAATCTTTGGGTGGAGGCAGGCAAGCGCTCCCAGCGCTACTCTTAGCCTTCCCCGGATTGGAGCGCATACGGGTGCGCGCAAGTTGGCAGGAACGTTTTGCCGAGACCAGTGATGTATTGAAGAGTTCACAACATCAGCAGACAGTTGTGCGGGTGTTGGATCTCGAAATCGGCGGCAGCGATTTCATCACTATGGCCGGTCCCTGTTCGGTTGAGACCGAGCAGCAGATCCTCTCCATCGCACATCATGTTTGCGCGCAGGGCGTTCAGGTCCTTCGCGGCGGCGCGTTCAAGCCGCGGAGCTCTCCGTATGCATTTCAGGGCCTCGGTCTTGCCGGACTCAAGCTGCTCGCCAAGGCGCGCGAGGAGACAGGTCTCGCTATCGTCACTGAGGTGATGAGTGAAGACGATGTGTCGCTGGTCGCCGAATACGCTGACATTCTCCAGATCGGTTCGAGGAGCATGGAGAACTTTACGCTCATCGAAGCTGCTGCCAAGTCAGGCAAGCCGCTCCTTCTCAAACGCGGCATGATGGCCGCGGTCGACGACCTGCTCAGATCCGCACAGATAGCTCTTACCGCCGGCAATCCAAATGTAATTCTCTGCGAGCGCGGTATCCGCACATTCGACACCACTCTGCGCAACACCTTCGATCCGGCAGCGATAGCGGTGTTGAAGTACGTTTCACATCTTCCTGTGATTGCCGATCCCAGCCATGCATGCGGTTGTCGCGAGCTCGTTCCTGCTCTCGCCCGCATCGGAGTAGCGGCCGGCGCAGACGGCATGATCGTCGAAGTCCACCCGCAGCCTGATCAAGCCTGGAGCGACGGGGAGCAATCGCTTACATTCGCTGAATTCGACGAGATGATGACGATGCTCAAGCCCTACTTGGGTCTGCGCGCCGCAGCGGTCGGCAATGCGCTGGAGACGGTTGGATGACGATCTCGCTCCGCATGCTTCTTGTTGCCGGCGGCTGTGCCCTCCTGAGCTTGACCTGCGGGTTCGCAACAAATCCATCACAAGCCGCCGTCATAGACATCATCGTTACTGCTGCGCCATCGTATGATCCGCTTGCTGCTCTCCACGGTGGCGAGCGTTTTCCATCCGGCTCACGACTGCTGCTCATCCACAATGGGGCCCCAGTACCTCTCTTGCACGATTTCGCAGCGACTGCAGACGCCAGCGTCTCCTTCGATGGAAAGAATGTCCTCTTCTCTGGAAAGAAAAGCGCTGTCGATCCCTGGCAGATCTACGAGATGAATCTCGCCGACCGCAGTGTCCGTCAGGTTTCTCACTCCTCCTCAGATGCCATTCGGCCCTTCTACCTCCCGGGCTGGCGGCTCGTCTATGCGCAGCGAGTCGGAGCACACTTTCAGATGTACTCCGCACGCCTGGTGGAATCGAAGGCGCTCGATGAAATCGAAGGGAAGGGAACCCTGCCGGTCTTTCCCATCTCATTTCTAAATTCGAGCGCCATCCCGTCTGACGTTCTCGCCGACGGCCGCATTCTCTTTGAATCGCTGTTCCCGCTCGGCGATGGCAAGACGCCTGAATTGTTTCTCGTTTACTCCGACGGCTCGGGCGTGGAGTCCTATCGCTGCGACCATCCGACGGCCTCGCGATCGGGCGGACGTCAAATCCATTCCGGTGATGTCATCTTCACTCACGGCGCCTCGCTCTCTCGCTTCACCTCGCGGCTTGCGCACGAAGAACGTGTACTTGCTCCTGGTGCGGAGTATTCCGGAGCCGTCACGGAAACCTCGTTGGGCGACTGGCTGGTAAGCGCGCGCGGCGCACACCAGGGCAAGTTCGCCCTCAAACTCTGGAAACCAGGATCTCCAATCCTCACGCCGTTGCTCGCAGGCGACTCGGAAAATCTCGTGGATCCAGTTCTCATCGCCCCACGAGAACGACCCCGCCGGCATCCATCAGCCTTGCACGAATGGAACTACGCCAACCTTCTCGCTATCGATGCACGAATCACTCGCGACGGCTCGATGCAATCAACACCGGCGAGCGTTCGCCTCGAAACGCAGGATGCTTCGGGCCGTGCTACCTCGATGGGAACGGCCACCGTCGAACCCGACGGCTCGTTTTTTGTGAAGACGCCTGCCGACCGGGCGATTCGCTTCGTTCTACTCGATGCAAAAGGCGACGCCATCCGCCAGGAGCATGGCTGGTTCTGGATTCGCCGTGGCGAACAGCGCTACTGTGTCGGCTGCCACGCTGGCCCTGAACATGCTCCCGAGAATCGCGTCCCTCAAGTTTTGACACACAGTACAACGCCCGTCGATCTGACCACCGCAAAGGGAGGGAACTGACATGCTTCGCCGCTCGATTTTGCTCTGTTTCGTTTCGACAGTTCTTGCCGCTGCACAGACCTCATCCACCAGTGCGATCGCGACCGGCGTGTCTCTTCCTTCAATTTCAAAATCATCCATCCGCTTCGAAGATGCCAGCGAGAAAGCTGGCATCAATTTCACGCATAGCTTCGGCTCTGCGAAGCTAGGCTCGCTTCTCGAAGGAACCGGCGCCGGCTGCGTCTGGTTCGATTACAACAATGATGGACTTCTTGACCTGTACGTTGCCAACGGACGGCCGCTCGATGACGCAACCCATCCCTTCCCGCTCAGAGAGAAGCCTGTTCCGCCTCCCCACAATCATCTCTATCGCAATGATGGGAACGGCCGTTTCACTGACGTCACTGACAAGGCCGGCCTTAATCCTGACATGTATTCCATGGCGGTCGCGGCGGCCGACTACGACAACGACGGCTTCGTCGATCTACTCGTCACTGCCTACGGTCGCACCATCCTCTACCGCAATGAAGGTGATGGCCACTTCACGGAGGTCACCGGGAAAGCAAACATCACGGTCGAGGGTTGGGCCATCAGTTCCACCTGGCTCGACTTCGACCGTGACGGCTGCCTCGATCTCTTCGTCGGTCGCTATGTAAAGTTCGATCCCAAGTATCGTGCCTACTACGCCGCTGATAACTATCCCGGCCCGCTCGACTACGAAGGCGAGACCAACAGGCTTTATCACAACAACTGCAACGGCACCTTCACCGACGTGAGCGAAAAATCCGGCATCAGCAACTACATCGGCCGGACCATGGGTGTCACCGCAGCCGACTTTGACAATGATGGATGGGACGACATCTACGTCGCCAACGATCGCACAGAAAACTTCCTTTTTCATAACAAGCACGACGGCACCTTCGAGGAAATTGGCAACGACTCCGGCACCGCCTACGGCCAGAACGGCGAATCCACCTCATCCATGGGCCCGGTCTTTGCTGATCTCGAAGGCCGCGGCATGCTTGATCTTTTTGTCTCAGATGGCCACTACAACCGTATGCTGCGTAACACGGGCAAGTTGAACTTTGAAGATATCGGAGCGGGCAACGGTGTCTCGCAGGCAAACGCGCAATATGTCAGCTGGGGCACCAGCGTCTACGACTTCGACAACGATGGTCTCCTTGACGTTCTCATCTTCCACGGCGGCCTCATTCATCTCATCCCTCAGGAACACACCCTCTTTCAGGGTCTTGGCAGCGGCAAATTCGCCGATGTCTCTGAGAATGCGGGTGCGGTTATCAACGATCGAACCGTGGCTCGCGGCGCCTGCTTCAGCGACTACGACAACGACGGCAAGATCGACGCATTCCTCGTGAACCTCGGCGCGAAAGCCAAGCTTGTCCACAACGTCTCGACTGGAACGGGTCACTGGCTCGCCATCAAGCTTGTTGGCACTAAAAGCAATCGCGACGGTATCGGAGCCAAGGTGGAAATCTTCGCCGGTACCAAGCATGAACTGCAGGAGAGAGTCGCGGAATCTGGTTATCTCTCACAGAACGATCCTCGACTGCATTTCGGACTCGGCTCTGCCATCGTCGTCGACAGGATTGTCGTGAAGTGGCCAAGTGGCCGCGAGCAGACACTCGAAAAGCAGCCTGTAGATCGCTTGCTCACCATCGAGGAGCCCAAGTGACCGCATTTTGTCGCTTCGCAGTGCGCATCGGCTCGCTGGCCGCTGGGACAGCGGTCGCCTGTTTGCTTGCTGCGTACAACTGGCCCGGCCGGCCCGCGCATGCCTCGGCGGCCAGCGGCCTCTCCGGCGAACGCCTGGATTATGCCTCCCCGGTAGAAATGCTCTACTCGGCCGATGGAACGCGGCTCTTTGTTCTCTGCCAGCAAAGCGCGGAAGTCCGCGTGCTTGATGCGAGCACCTTTAAAGAAACCAAGCGCATCGAAGTCGGCCGCGTCCCTCGTGGCTTCTCTCTCTCGCCACGCGGAGATCGCCTCTACGTCGCCAATTCCTGGGACGACACGATCTCCGTAATCGATACCAGGGCGCTCCAGGTCATCAACACCTGGCCCGTGCAAGCCGAACCTTCCAGCATTGTTGAAGATCGTGAGGGCAAACATCTCTTCGTCGCCAATCGGATCTCCAACGATGTTGCCGTTCTCGATCCCAGAACGGGTGTAGAAGGAAAGCGCCTTGCCGCAGGCCGAGGCGCCAGCTACATCACACCTTCCCCTGACGGCAGCAAGCTCTACATCACGCATGTGTATCCAAACCCCACGCCCCATCGCACTGCGCCGCAGTCTGAGATCACAGTCGTCGATACGCAACGTGCCGTCGTCATTGACCGCATCGCACTTACGTCCGTTGCTCACGGCTTTCACGTTTCCTTCTCTGCCGACGGCCGTCTCGGAGTAGTAGCCGGCTTGCATCCCAGAAACCTTGTCCCCCTCGCGCATCTCGACCACGCTGGGGCTTTTACCGATACGCTCACACTTTTCGGCCCCGACCTCGGCGCACCAGTCGAAATTCCATTGGACGAACTTGAGCGTTACGCCGTTCGTCCCTTCGGCATCGCCATCACGCCGGACAAGTCCCGAATCTTCGTGACATGCGGTGGATCTGAAGAAGTTACTGTAATCGATGTCCAACGCCTGCTTCGCTACGTTCACTCACATCCCGGGTCGCACGCTCAAGATCTTGCCGCCAGTGCAAACTACGTCATCAACCGCGTCCCGGTAGGACACGATCCCCGCGGAGTCTTGATGTCGCGCGACGGCACAAGACTTTTGATTGCCAACCGCCTCGACGACACCATCAGCGTCATCAACGTCCGAACCAGCAAGCTCATTTCCACCATCCCCCTCGAAGGCCCAAAGCAACTCTCCGTTTTGCGCGAAGGCGAACAAACCTTCTACACTGCCCGCTATTCTTTTCAGGGCCAGATCGGTTGCGCAAATTGTCACATCGATTCCACGTTCGACGGCCTGCAGTGGGACCTGGAGCCGGACGGCTTCGGCCGCGATATCGTTGACAACCGGCCCATTGAAGCCATTAAAGGCACCGAGCCGTTCAAGTGGAACGGTGGCAATCCCGACATCCCAACCGAATGCGGCCCACGTACCGAAAAGTACTTCTGGAGGGCCGAGAACTACGACGGTCTCACTCTCACCGATCTAGCGGTCTATGTCCGCAGCTTGCCGCCACGCCCCAATCGCTGGCGCCTGCCCGGTGGCGAAATGACCACCGTTCAGGAGCGCGGCAGAGTCCTGTTTAACCGTGGTGTCGACAAGTTCCACAACCCGATCCCAGAGGCAAACCGCTGTAGCTATTGCCATAGCGGTCCCAAGGGCACGAACCAGAGGCCATTCGACGTCGGCACCAAAAAATCTACAGACGACTCGGGCCTTCTCGATACGCCTCAGCTGACCAACGTTGCCATTACAGGTCCATATCTCCACGACGGTTCGGCGAACACACTCGAACAGATTTGGACGATCTTCAACCCGGAAGACAAGCACGGTCGCACCAACGACCTCACCAAAGACGAACTCAACGACCTGATCGAATATCTGAGGACGCGATGAAAGCTCGACGAACAATCGCAACCGTAGCGTTCATATCGGCACTCTCGACGGCAGCGCTTCTCTCTGCACAGTTACGCTCGACTGCTCCAAAACTTCACAAAGCCGCCGCAGCCAACGTCAAGGTTCAGCTCCCAAACCTGCCGCGCTTCCGCTTCGAAAACTTCACCACCGCCAATGGCCTCCCCGATGACCACGTCTTCAATGTCCTCGTCGACGGTAATCGAATATGGGCCGCAACGGAAAACGGCCTCGGCCTGTTCGAAAACGGCAAGTGGAAAACCTATAACACTCAAGACGGCCTTGCACACCGCGCGGTCCTATCCCTGGCTCTCGACAAGCGAACTGGAGACGTGTGGGCCGGAACGATGGGCGGCCTAAGCCGCATCTCCGGCGGAAGAATCGATAGCTTCACGCAGCTCAACTCCGGTCTCAGCAATGATGTCGTCTACGGCGTTTCGGTCGAAGGCGAACACGTCTGGGTAGCTACGGCCGCTGGCGCCAGCATGCTCGATCTCCACACCAATCAGTGGTCGCTTTTCAACGAGCGCAACACTCCGATGTTCGAGATCTGGGTCTATGGCGTTTCTGCCACTCCGTCCAAGGTCTACTTCGCTGTCTGGGGCAGCGGCATTCTCGAATACGACCAGCAGAAAAAGACCTGGGATAAGTACGACGACCCCGATGGCGAAACCGAAATGGTGCTCTTCAAAGATCAGGGACTGATCCATGAAATTACTACGTCGGTAAGTTATCTGGAGAAGGACAAGATTCTCTGGGCCGCCACCTACTTCGGTGACAGTCATTACGATGGCCGCCGCTGGCACAACTTTCTCACCAAAGACAGCGGTCTTCCTTCCAACTTCACCAACGTTGTCAAAGGCGTCGACGCCAATCGTGCATGGTTCGGAACCGATAAGGGCCTCGCCTACTATGACGGCGTCAACTGGGCCGTCTATCGCCCATCTCTCGCCACTGGTAAACCCGAGATGACCATACGCGACAAGAACGGAAATGTCGCTCCGGTCGAGGTTGCTACAGCACCCGCTCACAACTACATTCTCGGAATCGATTTTCAAGGCAGCGACATCTGGGTCGCGACCGCCAAAGGTTTAAGCCACGGCATACATCAGCCATAAGGAGTCATACAGCCATGATCGATCTTTCTGAAGTTCTGGAGACCATCGCAGCCGCACCCGTGCAAAAGCGGGCCATCACCAACCACGGCGTTCTCAACGAAGCATACGCGTATGCAAAGCCGAGCTCGTTTTCGCGCGGCATGCGCATCGACCTCAACGGCCTCACTATCCTTCTGATTTCGGGAACCGCATCCATCGATGAAAACGGCGTCAGCGTGCACATCGGCGACTTCCGCGCGCAATTGCGCCGCACCTACGAGAACATCACTGGCCTCCTCGAAAGCGAAGGTTGCACCTGGCACGACATCGTCCGCACCAGTTGTTACCTCCGCGACATCGATCGCGACTACGATGCATTCAACGAGGAGCGCACGAGATTCTTCGCTGAGCAGGGTCTCGATCCGCTTCCTGCGTCGACAGGCATCCAGGCCCACCTCTGCCGCCCCGAACTCCTCATCGAGATCGAAGCCATCGCCATGTTTCGCACGGAGAAGACCAGTAAGTAAGGGAGCAGCTTGATGCGCACTCTGAACTTCGTATGCCTCATCGCCGTATCCGTCGGCGCTGCAGCCTTCGCCCAGCCTGCGCGAACCTGCGAGTGCGGCAAGCATCCACCTAGCCCGCCGCGCGATCGTACCGTCACACCCTACGCCGGCGAGCCGAATGACCTGAGCCCCTACGAAAAGTTCGCCCAACCATACGACCTCAATTACATTCGCCCCAACATCTATGTAGGTGCTGGCCGCGACATCCCTGAGCCGAAAGATCTGCAGGAAATACGCATAGGTTTCTTCGCTCCCGCCGAACACAGCCCGGAGAAGACCTTCGGCCTTCGCATGCTGCATGGAGCGCAGCTCGCTCTCGAAGAAGCGAATGCACGGGGAGGCTACGGCGGCAAACCTTTCAAGCTAATGCTCCACAACGACTACGACAACTGGCAGGCAATGACCGTCTCCGGCCCCGATCGCCCGACCGACCCAAATATCTGGGGCTCATCCTCTGATGAGACGGTCAGGATGGTCTACGACGACAATGACTGGGCCATCTTCGGCTCCATCAGCTCTGAGTCCACCCACATCGCCCTGCGTGTTGCCCTCAAAGCTGAAATCCCGATCGTAAATTCAGCGTCGACCGATCCCACCATTCCGGAAACCTACATCCCGTGGTACTTCACCGTTCTGCAGGATGACCGCGTCCAGGGACTCACCCTCGCGCGCCATATCTATACCGAGCTTGGTCTCAAGCGCGTAGCTCTCCTTCGCGTGAACAGTCGTTATGGCCGGTTCGGCGTTCTCAAATTTCGCGATGCCTCCCGTCGTCTCGGCCATCCTGTAGTCATCGAACAAAAGTTCTTGCCCGGAGATACAGATTTCACGCGGTCCTTGAAGATCATCCAGTCATCTCATGCGGATGCAATTGTGCTTTGGGCCGACGAGATACCCGCCGCCAACATTCTCAAGCAAATGAAGTCTCTCGGCATGAAGCAGCGGGTCTTTGGCGCCTACCGCACGCTGGGGCCAGAGCTGCTTGCGGAAGCCGGCGACGCCGCAGAGGGATTTCAAGCCGTCTTCCCGTACGATCCCACGCGCAACAATCCAGCATGGCGCGAATTCAATGCTCGCTTCGAAGCCCGTTTCCACGACAAGCCCGAGCAGTTCGCGTCTCTCGCCTACGACACAATGAACGCCCTGCTCGACTCCATCTGTAAAGCTGGCCTCAACCGCGCCCGCATTCATGATGCCCTCGCCAACATCGAGGAATACGACGGCGTTACTGGCCACATGATCTTCGACCCCAATCAGAAGAATGTGGCGCACCTGTATCTCGCCACCGTTCACAACGGGTCGATCACTTACAAGCCCGCAACCATGGAGAAGAGCCCGACGCCGCCGGGTCAAGCTTCAACTCACCCAGAGCCACAAGCTCCTTATGCCCGGATTGGTGAAGACGCCGTCGAATACAACGGTCCGCGTCCGATTGATAAAACTTTGTACACGACAAAGATCATCCTCTTCGGCAAGCAGGCGCCTGCGCTCCTTGAATCGTCGGATCTGCGCGCAGCGCTCACAGACAGTCGTTGGCAAGTGCTTCCCATCGCCAGCGATCAGAATTGGGGCGCAGCATCCACACAGCTAGTACATGACCTCATGGACGAGCATGCGCTGGCGATCATCGCTCTCGATCGCGATGCCGCGCATCTCGCGGAACAGCTTGCGCTCAAAACCTTCGTGCCGGTGATCGCACTGAGCGACGACAGAAAGCTCACTTCGATTAACGTGCCCTGGATCTTCCGCCTGCCATCATCCGTCACTGCGGCCGAAGCGTTCCGGCTCATTCAGTCTGCGGAGGCAAAAGGCGCAAACACCGCGGCAAAGCTGCGCGACGCTTTGGCGTCAGGCGATTCGATTAATGGTTTCGCCTTCCTTACCACCGGCGAACTCAAAAACCCGCTGTGATTCTTGTGATCAAAAAATAAGGGCAGCCAACTTATGGCTGCCCTTAGTTTGTGCGGACCGGCTATATCCGTTACGGTAGGTAATAGCGGAGCGAGGTAAAGAACATATTGTCCGTCCCCTTCGCGCCGTTGCTCGGATTCGTAGTGCCGCCCTGGCCAGACCAGAGATCGCGCTCGAACCACGCATATTGCAGCCCATACCGCAGGCGCCCTTTCGGACCGTTGTAGAAGTTGTACCAGTATCCCGCGGTGAACTCCTGCACATCCTTGTTATTTCCGCCGCAGTTCGCTGGTGTGCTGGGGCTGGTTGAGCCGCCCGACTTCACTTCGACATTGCACCCGCTCATGTTGGCCGCGTATGTTCCGTAGCCGATCTGATTCGGTCCAACGGTCTCGTAATCCCGTCCAATGTAATCGCCGCCGTAGTTAGCGTAGATCGACAGCCGCGGGTTCGGATTCACTTCAACTGTGCCGAGCGCAGAGAACCCGTGCAGCGGCCGAATCGTCGCATCCGAACGAAGCGTGATGTCCGCGATGGTCGACGAGCCGTAGCGCCCTACTCCCTCGCCGTACAGGCCCTTCAAGCCAATCGAAAGTTTCTTGTTGAAAAGCGGTCCGCGGAAACTCCCGCCCACGCCGCCGCCCCATTTCGTGTCGTTGTACGCGGAGCCGGTCGCGGGATAGATGCGGTCGCGGAAGCTGCGGCCGATCCCGAAGAGTTCCCAATGTCCCCAGCCCGGCTCAGCGGCGACCTTCGCGATGAAGTCCGGCGTGAGATTGAACGAGTAGTTGGCATTCAGGTTGTAGAGGCCACCACCGTTTCCAGGAGACCCGATCAGCAGATTCGTCGGCAATCCGGCACCTGATGGGAAGAGCGTCTCGGCATTCTCGACTGAAATTCCGGCGAAGAACTTCCGCCCGAAATCCTTGCTCACTCTGAAGCTATACTGGCGAGCCCATATGAAGCCCGCGGTATATTGCGCGTCGATTGTCTGCGGCAGAATTTCTGTGCCGCGCGTCAGTCCTGCTGTCGTCTCGGTAGCCAGCGACCATCCCTGGCCACCGGAGAAATCCCATCCGTTCGTCAACTTCGCATCGGCCCACAGCTGCCGTTGGCGCATCGTGTAGCTGTTTGACTGGTTGTTGTTTGAGGTCACACCGGCGCTCAGCCAATCCAGCTCATAATAGCCCGTGAAAGTGACATGCTCCGTCTTGCCGATCGCTTTGATTGCGAGACGCGATTGGCGGCCCGAACCATAGAACTCGCTCATGTTATGCGCATCGGCATAGTTCAATGGAACGCCTGTGAACTGCGTATTGATATCCCCGCCGATAGCGCCCTGGCGCCAGACCGTCTCCGCAGCCAGAAAGCTTCCCGCAGGCGAAATGGTGATGCCCTTGTAGTGCAGGGCCTCCGGACTGACGATGCTCTTCTTGATCGCTGTCGTTTCGTCGGAGATGTTGCTCACGATGGACACGTCTGTTGCCTTGATGTCGTTCACCGTGCTCTGCAATGTCGAAACGGCCGAGGCATTCTCTGTGACCGCCTGCTGTTGAGCAGTAGCGTCAGTCTGTGCCTTCTGCGCAGCAGTCTGCGCATCAGTCGCGGTCTGTTGAGCCTGCTTTAGTTGTGCATCCTTAGCCGCAAGATCGGACTTGAGACCATCAATCTGTGTCTGCATCTCCTGCCGTAGCGCGTTGATCTGGTCTTCAACACTCGGCTTGGGAGGCTTCTTGCTTGTGTGTTTCCTGGCGGCAGCGGGGGGATCACCGGCGTATGCGTTAGAGCCAACGAGACTGGCTGCCAGAATTGCTGCGGCAACCACTTTCATTTGGGATTTCATTGGGCGTCTTTTCCTCTCAAAGATACGGTTGAAACGTACAGGCGCATTCCCATCCACCGCGCCATCACTGGGGTCGAACAAACATGAAAGATGAAGCCATGAATTTCATCAACGACGTACAAGCATCGAGGCAGGCTCTGGTGAAGAGCAGGACGGCACAGCTTTAGCTGACCCTCGTGCTTATGAATTCACACTCGCAGATGTAGATGAATATTTGACGAATTCACAGAGTTTTAACGAGGCATGTCGCCCCGCGAGGAGAAATGTTAAAGCGAAGTAAATTTATATGCGGTTCATCTTCGGCGCTGCAGATAAACAACTTCATCCACTCCGCACTTAATCTCAAGCGACTCCTCACACCGAGCAAATTCAATGCGCAGAGTGTTCGTCGCTTCCTGCACTGAGCAGATTCGCCATGATGCGATAGGCTCCCGGCACTAACTCCGGCAGTTGGCGATACAGGGCGTAGGCAACATAGATATAAGTTCCTTTTCCCTGGCGCGCGGCAATCAGTCCGCCTCGCTGCGGATCTTGGCCCGGATCGGCGGTCTCTGTCAGAGCGGCATATCCTGCATCCCACGAATCAAGGAATCCGTGTCCTCGCTCCTCAACCCAGTCATTGAAGTCTGCCGGCGTGATCTTGTTCGGCGAGTTCAGCAGGACATTCGAAGGGTCGAGCAGCTTCACAGCGGAGTCTTCGTCAACCACTCGCTCGGGCATTCTTCCATTCATCGAGAGCGGCAATGGAGAAGGGAAGTCGCTGCTCTGGTACTGGACGATCAGTGTTCCCCCATTGCGAACAAACTCATCGAGTCGCGGTTGCGCCTTGGTAAGCTCCGGACGAACCGAGTAGGCTCGTATCCCAACAACAATCACGTTATATGCGCTGAGATCGCCGGAAGAGAGATCGCTGTTTGAGAGTAGACGCGGAGTGATGCCCATACCCTCGATCGCTTGCGGCACCAGATCGCCGGGCCCCATCACATAACCAACGCGAAGCCCGGGAGCGAGTTTCACGTCGATCTTCCTTGCCTTGAGTTGCGCAGACAAGTACTGGTTGTAAGGCCGGAGCCCTTGATAGCCAACGCTGTGCCACCCCGACTCATAACTGCGGCCCGCAGCTTGCGCGACGGCTTTGATGGAATACTCCCCAGTATGTGCTGCCGCAGGCGTCACCGAAAACACAATCGCGTCGGTATCGCCTGCCGTTTTGCGATGAAATGCCGCCTGAGTCGGCTCACAACGCCAACCTTCCGGCAGCTTCAAAGAGACAATTCCGTCTGCCTGACCTTGTGTGTGTACAGTTACGCGCACCGGCAACGAGCTTCCGTCAGGGGGCAGCACGCGCGCCGTCGGATCGACACTCACTCCAATCGCCGGAGTAACGATCAGCGGCTCGTAGTAGCCGCCCGGCCCTGTCATGCGCTGCAAGGTCTGCACAACCTTCCCGATGCGCACCGGAAGGCCCTCGAACGAGAACTCCGCCCACGCATCGAGCGGATAAGGTGCAAAAGGACGGCCCCGCCATTGTGGGTTCGACACGTCGTAATATGGCTGCTCAATATCTGGCCGCGTGAAGTAGGGTGCCGTCGGCTCAGCATTTTCGGCAACGTGGACGGTGAACACAGGGTCCGACACCGGTCCGGCGGGATTGACCGATCCGCTGCTGATGGTGTGCTTCCATGCATCCCCCGTTCGGCTCTCTAGCCACACCTTCTCAAGCTTTGTCTCTGAAGTTGCTTGTGAGGTGTGGACTTGGACATAGAGTTCCTGGCCCGGAAAAACGCTAGCCGAGCTCTCATCCGCAGAAGCCCCACGGAAACCTGAGCCTTGCGCGCGCGGCCCGTTGCCCCGAAACGCGATCGCATCCAGCCCAAGCGCATCGGCCAGTGCAGATTGAAACTCGTTGATCTTCGCATCCAGTTCGAAAAGCAGTGCCGCCTTGACATGCGAATCAAGCGAACTCTCGGCAACCTTTTCGCGAAGAGACAGTGTCTGCCGGTAGATCGGGGCAAGTTGTTTTGCAACGGACACACCGGAGTTACAGGGGCACTTCGACTCGAGCTGCCGGGTATCATTATCGATCGCCTTGAGGCCGCCTTGGAGCCAATCCGGTGCGGACCCTTTGCCCACTTGCGTAAGCCCCGAAATGGAAGTATCGATCTGCACCTTTGCATTCGAATACAAGCTGTCGTTGGCTTTTGCCTGGTTGCCGCCGGCGGGGCGCGCGCCCGAAGCGACAGCCCACAAGTGGTAGCTTCCTGTAGCCGGCCCGCTTAGAAGGGGATTCGCGCCGCCGTACTGCGATTTCTGCTCGCCCCATCCCTCATGGGCAATCTGTCCATAGTTGCGTCCAAGTGTGAAATCAAATGTCCCAACTGGGAGCTGAACATCGCTGGACGGAGCGGTCGTCGACCATTCCCCACTGACGTAGTTCCGGAATTTCGCAGGTGACCACTTGCCGGTCGCATAGTCAAACATGCCTTTGCTCGTAACCGGTGCGAAAGGAGTCCTTGAGTAAATCGCGAGTGGCTGCCAGGGCTGAAGACCGAGACCGCCTTCCTTAACAGGCTTTAACTGATCAGGGAATATTTTCGGATCTGACGCGGCTTTGAAAACTTCCTGCGCAATCTCGCCGGAGACCTGATGCTGCCCGTGACCATCGGTGATTCCGCCCACAAACGTGGATACGATCACCTGCGGGCGCTCTCGCCGAACAGCCAGCACCGCATCATAGAGAACGCGATCGTGGCCCCACTTCTGAAATGCTTCTTCCTGGGTCTTCGAGAATCCGAAGTCGACTTCAGTGCCCCACAGTTGTTTGGCGCCGTAGTACTCGTCGGCCTTCAGCAGCTCGTTGGTGCGAATGATGCCGAGCGCGTCGTACGAGTCGGCGGACATCGCATTCTGGCCGCCCTCGCCTCGTGTCAGCGTGAAGGCGCTTACGCGTACCCCGAGCCCGCGTGAAAGGTAAGTCAACAGAGCCCCGTCCTCGTCATCGGGATGCGCGACGATAAACATCATGCTCGCCGTCGTTCCGAGCTGCTTTAGAGTCTGCTCGAGCCTCGCCCCGCCGCGATTTTCCGGAAGCGGGATCGCCACAAGCTGTGGTTCTGACGGGGGCAGGTCCCATGCGGGCTCAGCCTGCTGAGCGTGAAGCAAAGGCAGAGAGCCGGCGAGCATTCCTGCCAGAAGTGATACTGCGGAGACGTGTTTGACGGAGACGCGAAGAACTCCAGAAGCGAAGAACATGGTTGTCGTCAGTGTACAATCCGTGCAGCACCGCGGTCCGCAAACCCACCTGTGTCCACATCCAGCGATTCATCTCAAAAGCAATCCGGAGATCTTGAACGGCGGATCGGGCTGCGCTCTGCGGTCCTTTTCAACATGCTTGAGATGATCGGCGTTGGACCGTTCATCACGCTTCCTCTCATCATTGCTGCGGCCGGATACAGGCTCTCAGTCTGGGCTTGGATTCTCGGCGCGGTTATTGCTGTTGCTGACGGCTTGGTCTGGGCTGAACTCGGCGCGGCCTTCCCGCGCGCCGGAGGATCGTATGCATTTCTGCGCGAGATATATGGCCCCGAGCGCGCAGGAAACTGGCTGAGTTTCCTCTATGTATGGCAGCTCAGCTTCTCTGCGCCCCTTTCCATAGCCTCTGGTTGCATTGGCCTCTCCAGCTTTCTGGGATGGTTCTGGCCGGGAATCAATCAGGCGCCAATCGCTGCATTGCCGGGACTGCACTATGCCAACGTTGCTGCCGCCGCTGCCTGCCTGCTCGTCGTGTTGTTGCTTTATCGAAGGCTCAGCGTGGTCACCGGCACCGCTTGGGTATTGTTCATAGGCGTCATGGCTGCAATGGCCGGCGTAATTGTTTCCGGCTTCGCGCACGCAGCGGCAACCGGCGGATGGCACATGCCACCCTCGCCCGCGATGGCGGCAGGCGCGGCCATTGGCGGTCTGGCGCAGGCCACGCTGATCGCCACCTACGATTACTGGGGCTACTACAACATCACGTTCCTCGGCAGCGAGGTTCGCCAACCGGAGAAAACCATCCCGCGGTCCATCCTGCTTTCGGTTCTGTTCGTCGCAACGATGTACGTCATTATGAATCTCTCCGCGCTGCCTTCAATGCACGATGCCGCCGTCCATGTGAAAGAAAGTGCAATCCTGAGGTTGCAGTTGGTGGCGGAGATTGCCCGATCCGCTTTCGGCCAATGGGCTGGGTACACTGTCGCGGCACTCGTGATGTGGACTGCCTTTGCATCGGTATTCTCACTCTTACTTGGATATTCCCGCGTCCCGTTTGCGGCCGCCCAGAGCGGGAACTATTTCCGCTTCCTCGCTGCTGTACATCCAAAGCATGGCATCCCGCACCGCTCGCTGGTAGCTCTCGGGCTGGTTGCGTCAGTCTTTTGCTTTTTCAGTCTTCAGCAGGTGATTACGATGCTGGTGATCACCCGCATTCTGCTGCAGTTCTTCTTGCAGCACGTAGGCGTGATGGTTCTGCGCGTGAAGCGGCCTGAACTGGACCGGCCTTTCCGAATCCCGCTGTATCCTTTGCCTCCCCTGTTGGCAATGGCCGGATTTGTTTTCATCCTTATCAAGCGGAGCGAGGCGATCGGCGGCTTGGCAGTCGCGATCGGGATAGGCGTGACGGGCAGCATAATCTACTTTGTGCGAGCAAAGAGGCTCGCACAGTGGCCATTCGTCGGCGATCGAGAACCGCGGACCAACTGATTCGAGAACACGGATCCGTTATTCGTTTACGAATGTTTTTTACTCAAGTTAAATGCTCTTCGTCGCAGGCGCGTTCGGTCGCGCCGTGGTCTTCCAGTCAACGCTGTGAGCACCGTCAGCATCCGTGAGCACGAGCTTCTCGATGGGCAACTCACCTTCGATCACCTTGACCGTGAGATTGCGCCCGTCAAGCGAGATGGTTCCGTAACCGAATGCGGTCGAGAAAAGACTCACGAATGGCCGCACTTTCAGCTTCGGTCCAAAATGCAGCGTGCGGTCGACTGCGGAATAGCGGAAACCCGAAAGCGCCCCCACCAGCGCGTAACTGGACATTGCTCTCGCATACCAGTTTCCACATTCGTATTCATTCCATGGATTTCGCGTCTTCCCTTCGTACCGGCCGCGTAGCGCGCGCACTATCGTCAAGCCTTCTTCTACAAACCCCTCATGAATCAGATGCGAAGCCACCTGGTATTCGATTCCGGTCCACACCTCGTCTGAATAGACAAATGGCAGAGTTGGTTTGTCCCCGCGCGGCCAGCTGCAAAGAAGAAGACCGGGCTCGTGTCCCATGGCGTAACCGGGCCTCTGAGCGTTTGCGTGCTGGCTGAGATCGGTCTTGAAGTTATTGCGGAAAATTGCCTGCAGTGTGGAGTGCACATTCTTCTGCGCGAGTGGCGTCTCGATGCCGTAAATCGTCGCCATCCATGCGCCAATCACCCCATCTGAGAGGCAGCCCGATCCGTACTGATATTTCGGCCCCTCGCGCTTGAGCAGTTGCTGCATCTCGCTGCTCTTCTCATCCACACGCGCGATGGATTGCGCGAACGACTGATCATGCAGATCCTGGAACTCGACTTTCTGCTGGTAGTAGTCGCCGTTGAACAACGTCTCGTCCATGAACTTGGCGCATTTTTGGGCCAGTTCCGAATAAAGAGACGCATCCGCGGACTCTCCAACCGCAGTTGCCATAGCCGCCATCGCGGAGAGAGCACCCAGATAGATGCTCGTGCACATTCCATCTGGGCCCCAGAACTCGATATCGTACGTGTTGTGGTGCGGCTCAAAGAGTCCGCCGCGATGGTCCGGATCCCAGGTGGCGATTCCGTAATCAATCGACTTCTTCGCCAGCGGATACATTCGCTTGAGCCACGCGGCGTCACCCGAGATCTGCCAGTCGCGGTACACCTTCATGATGCCGCCGAGCTGACCATCAGATGCCGCATGGAAGGTGTGGTCGACGGGACCGTCCGGAATGGCTCCCCGGAAGGTTACATGGCCGCGTTCATCCATCGATCGTGACAGTTCCAGGTCCCGCAGTGTGCGCTCGAGAGCTGGAAACAGGTGTGGCAATGCCTGTGCGTAGTTCCATACGTGAGTGCACGACCCGTGGCAGCAGCCAGCGTCGGGGAAACACCCTTCCCAGCCCCATACGTTTCCGTTCGCTTGCCGCAGGATCGTCGGCGACTTCAGGATCCCCAGGTTTGCCGACACCGCATCCACCACGTAGGCCGGGAACGTGGAGTTGAAGAGAGCATTCTTGAATTGAATTGTCCTCGTGCGCAACGATGCGTAGTTCTGCTCAACGTGGGCGGCCACGTCCCGGGCATCCTTCCAGAGCGTGGAGTAGAACGGCCGCCATGGCGCTGAGGCATCAGCAGAAACGGTCCTGCAGCCCGGCTCACCCGTTACAACGGAAGCCTTTGTCGACTCCGCTCCGCCTTCCTGCAGATAGCTATTGGGGAAATACCACGTGATGAGGATCGGGTATGTATGCGACTGCCCCGGATCCAGATGCCCATCCAGCAGGATTGACGCGCCATTTCGTCCTGCGTTGTCGACGGTGTTTGAGCCATCGTTCGTAGTAAATGTCCCGGTCGATACCTCGCGCCACAGCGCCGACAGTGAATCGAACTCCCATCCCGGGCTTCGCAGCCACATCGCCTTGATCCTTGGCTTCGCGCCGATCACGGTCAGTGCGGCGCTACCATAACCCTCAGCATTCGCCGCCTCATGGTTGAAGAGATAGGCGCCCTTTTCTTTGATCACAGCGTTTGCGCTCGCTGCCTGGTCCGGCTTGCATCCGGGCGCAAGGTGCGACAGGTGATACGAGAACTCGTAGTCAACCGCTTTGGAAGAAGTATTGTGCATCGTGTACTCGAGAATTGCGCAAGGAATACCGGAATTCTTGTCGTCTAGGGGAATGAAAGGGTTCCATGCGATCAGTGACACGTCCAGCGGAATCGCCTGGTCCGCAAAGCGAACTTCGGCGAAAGGAAACTCCCCACGGAAATTGCACTTCTCGAAACGCGGAAAGCCTTCAGAACCGCTGCGCCGCAAGCCCTGGCCTTGGAGCCCCTGGTCGAAGATCTTGAAGGGCGGAAACGGTCCCTCAATCATCTTCGTTGTCTGTGCAGGCCCTTTTATATGCAGGATGGCGAAGGCCGCTTCGGGCGAATTGGAAGTGAATCCTGCCGGAAGCGCTGTAGTTTCAGGATGCGTTCGAATCGAGAAATCCTGCAGGCCGCCGACGCCGTTGACGCATATGCACCCCGCGCCAAGCCCTCCAACCGGCATGGCAACCTGTGTGGCCCGATCGCCGCTGAATGTACGCTGCTGACCTGTCTGGAGAAGTTCATTCGTAGGAAAGGGAAGTGTCTCTCCCGACGCTGGCGCCATGCTCGAGCCTGAGTTCGGCTCAGCGGCGTTCGCTGGTACTGTGGCGGCCAGGGCAGCGGTTGAACCCGCAACCAGAAATTCGCGGCGCGATGGCTTTTTCAGCGACATATGCAATGTGTGATTACGGCTGTGGAAAGGTTAACACCAGCGGATTAGAGCCTGCAGCGCCGTCGAGAAGTTCTGCAGGCCCGCACTTCAACACCCTCATTTCGGCGCCATCATGGTTCTTCGCAATTTGGCGTCGCGAATGCCGAATTGCTATACTAACCAAGTCGTTGCAGGACACTGTTCGGGTAGCCCACCCTCTACCGGCCCAGCCGGATTCCGCACAGGATTCGCAACTGAAAGTCTTCACTGAGGCCAGGTAGCTCAGTGGTAGAGCGCGGCCCTGAAAAGGCCGGCGTCGGCGGTTCAATCCCGTCCCTGGCCACCATCAGATCTCATTTAAATCAGCGAGTTGTAGTGAGCGCAAAACGTGCGTGTGTACTGCGTGTGTTGATCGTGCCAGGCTGCGATCATGCTCACGATTTTTCGAAGGCATTTAACGAAATGTAAGTTCTCCGATCGAGGGAGATTCCACCGCCATTGCAACTGTCCAATTGCCGTCGAAGGGCGAGTACACCCCGAGGAGTCCATGACGGGATTTTCCGGCACTCCGACGTACTACGTTCAAAGAGCGAACCAGAAAAAGAAAAACCCTTTGTCGAGGGGCGTCGCCAGCTTGGGAACTGGGAAGGAGCTTTCGCTCACGCGCACCCGACAAAGGTTTCTTCGGGCGACTCGGACATCCTTCAATGAAGGACACGTGAATTATGAGGCTTCTGTGAAATCGCGCAAGGGTGTATGCTGTGGACAATTTTTTGGAGTGCATTCGTGTGAGAAAAACGAGATTGAGCGTTTTTGCGTTCTTGCTATTATTCGGAGTGTTCGCGCTGTTGAACAGCCTGAATAATCCCCGCATCCAAGGGCTGCATGGTTCAGACGTCGTCAGGCTCATCGCCGTGGGACTGTGCTTCGGCGTGGGATTTGGCTTGCTGATGGGTGGCCGCAAGTTTCGAGGAGAAGTGTGACTCGGCTGGATTAGGCCCTGATCGTTCGACGACTGTTTACTTCGTCGTCTGCCTGGCCGTTTGTATCACTGTCACTGGTCCCAGAAGGCCGGACGCCTGCAGTGCAGACGTTGCTCTGTATGGCTTGATCGTCGCGAATGTGTATTTCACCTTCGCGTCCGCCTGCTGATCGCCTATCAACCGGTTCACCCAGGCGTTCACCACCTTCACAGACAACTCGTTCGCTCCTGGCTTGAGAACCCCCGTTACGTCGACGCGGAACGGCGAGTGCCAGACAATTCCGAGCGCCTTGCCGTTGACCGTGACCTCAGCCAGGTTCCTGACCTCGCCTAGATCGATCCAAAGCTTGCTCCCGTTCGCAAACCAGCTCGCCGGTGCATCGATCTTCCTGGAGTAGGTTCCGGTTCCAGAGAAATACTTCACGCCCGCATCAGGGCTGTCGCTCCACGAGATCAGCTTCTCCATCTTGATGGATGCAGGAGCTCCCCGATCGGGCTGGAAGCTCAGATCCCAGCTTCCTTCTAAAGTAGCCAGCTTTACATCGGCGACTTTTGGAAGCGCCTTCGACGCCGCTCGCGTGGGAGTCCGGAAGACCACAAACACGGTTCCCCAGGGTTCCAGATGCAACGGCACCGTCGTGTGTCCATTCGCAATCGTGTAGGACGCGGGTGCTACGTTACCGTTCTCCGAGTACCAAAGCTCCGGCGCCTTTCCGCTCACACGAAACTGGGCATCAATGTCCGTTTCGTGATCGCTGCGATTGTCGACAAAATAAATGTCTCCGGCCGAAAGCTTGCGGTGAACGAACAGCACCTCCGATTCACCCGCCGGCCTGTTATAGGAGAAGTCGGGAGCAACATTGACTGCCTTTAGAGCCGCCTCCGCAGTCTGCCCCGCATAGACCTTCCCTTTTCCAACGACCTTTACGCCTGTGCCGTCGCCGAAGAGCTCATCACTCAGTTTCTGAAATTCGTCCTGGCTATCTGCGCGGCTTGGATCATCAGTCGGCTTGGAGCCCGCGACTACAGCTCCTTGACGAATCAAAGCAGACAGAGCTTTCAGCACTGGCAACGACATATGCTGACTGTTCGGGTCCAGTGCCAGCACCTGATATTCCATGCCGCTTTTCGTTGTGATTCGCCCGTTCGACACACTCAACTCGTGAATCAAACCATCGGCATTGATGTAGTCGAAGTTGTACCCCGCGGGCAATGCCGGCGCTTTCTTCTCGAACATGATCGTGACATTCGAATCTTCGCCGTAGAAGTACAGTATGTCCGCTGCGAAACGTCCCTGCTGAAGAAGGAAGCTGTTTCGGGCCAGATAATTGGTCCACGCTTTGGATTGCTCCGCCCAGGTATCGTTGCGATTGAACCACTGCCCGCACGGGCCGAGCGTGATTCCGGGAGCCTTCCCAACCAGGGGCTGATGTGCCGACTCGTGGATCACAAAGCGATTGATACCATTCAGAAATTCCTGATCGGCCGTAGGCTTCAAAGTAGCCGGTGACCAGGCCCATGCCGTTGACGTATCGCACGTCGTCATCGACTCCGCCGCAGCGATATTCTGTCCGTAGATATGCGCCACCGACGCAGACTCCCGGTCGTCAGCGTTGTAACCGTACGTCGGTTTGTTCACGCCCGGCTTTTGAACCCACATTGCGCTCATCGGAATGTCATTGAGCTTCTTCGCTTCCATGCCGTCCGCGACCATCACTCGTCCTGATTCGTGTGATTCGCCGTAGTGCCTCATCCCTCTCTCGCGAAGCGAAGTCTGAATCTGTCCGTAATGCTCGTCGGCAATCAGGTCAGCGATCGTCTTTCGAAAATCCCAGAGAAATTGATCGCTCGCCTTGGAACTCTCCACCACGCGCCCCGCCAGCACCGGAAGCCATGGATGCGGATCGTATCCACGCCGCTTTTGGAACTGCGCCAGCATGTCATCCGTCCAGTTCTGCGATCCGGCCTCCCAGCTGTCGGTAATCACGTATTGAATGCCGCGTTTGCCCATCAACTCCGCGCCCACGGTCTCCTTGTAGCTGTCCAGGTAGCCATCCATGTATTTCTTCACGTATTGCCCGTTCAGCTTATCCACCTCGAGCCCTGTTGCTTCCTTGGTGGCAGGATGATTGGTCACGCCAAGCAGCGAGTAGCCTATCCTCAGCACCATCCACTTGCCGGCAGGCGGCGTCCAGTCCAGCTTTCCATCAGCGCTCATCTTCGCGGTCAGATCGATCACGTCAGAACTCGGGATAGCATCCGTTGGTGCGAACTCCGGCGTCGCAAACCCATATAGATCCGGAACAGCGTCGACTCCAGCCTTCTCCTCAAAGTGGTTGACCCGTGCACCGGGATGAAGAACCAACTCCGAGACTGACGCTTTTGTGCCCGCCTTGAAGCTCATCCGGAAAAACCTGGCCGTCACCGGGGCAAAGGAATACGTGTGCTCCGTCGTGCCCCCCTTCGGCATTGCAAAAACTACGTGACAGTTCTTTCCGTCATCGCTCGCTTCCAGGGCGTTTCCGCTATCGCCAGATAGCGGCATCCACATTTCAAATGGCGCTCTCGGGGCCGCGACAATCGTCATTCCCCGAATCGCCTGGGGTTGAGAATATTCAAATTGAATCCATGCCTTTTCCCCGTCTTTGGCCGGAGGTATCGTGACACGCTTTACCAGGTCGCCATCGCTCAGCAACGCGGAGTCGATTGTGCCGCTGCTGACTGTGATCGTCGGCTTCACCTCAACTGCTGCCGCTTCTCCGCTCGGCACTTTGAAGGCAACCACGGCGCTGTCTGCGTAGAGTTCAGGAATGCCACCCGAATCTTTCATCGCGCCGCCGGCATCCGAAATAGGCAGATTCTGGAATTCACCAGTATTCGATGGCGGATGAACCACGACCCCGGTAAATGGCTCTCCGCCTTCCACCTGCGTCTCGCTCCACACGTACTTTTTCATAGCCTGCGCGGGTTGAACCCACGGGCCGCCCGACTCACTCCACCCAGGCGAGCCAGCAATCGCCATCTCCAGTCCCATCTGATCTGCCAGCGTGGTTGCATACTTGAACGCGTCTTTCCACTCTGGCGTCATGTATGCCAGCCGCTTGTCGACGATCTGAGGGGTAGACATCGCCGCATCGAAGTTCTGAAAACCCCCGAGGCCTGAGCGCTTCATCCACTCGAGATCAAGCTTGATCCCCTCTTTGGTGATGTTGCCGTTCATCCAATGCCACCAGACCCGCGGCCGCGCGCCTTCAGGCGGATTTTCAAATCCGTCCCGCAGCGCATCTTTCTTCTGGGCCAGCGAAAAGGTTGCACCAAAGACTAGCAGGAACATCACGGTTTTTTTCATCTGCTTACCTCAAAATACCTGCGATCGGAAGGAACTGTATTTTCCCGGCGTCAGCTTCGCCTCGAATCTCCGCAGCATTGCCGTAACCGTTATACACCGCTGTGAACTTCCTTGCGGAGCCGCCCGCGTTTAAGCACCACTCCCAGGACGGCCAGCGCGAGGGATCTCATTTCCTGGCCCTCAGCGCGCTCTACTCTGCAGGTGCCATCTTGCTCTTCTTGCGCCCCGATGAACGTAACTGGGCCCGGCTTCCATGCCATCAATAGAGCAGCACGCTATATTCAATATCTATGAACGGCCACCTTGCCAAAGATGAACAAGCTCCTCCCGCCAAAAAGACCTTTCCATCTTCTTCGGGACAGATGTTCCAGAATTACTTCGATTCTGGGCGTAACGACAGTTTCAAGAAGAGCGATCTCATCGACGCGCGGGCCCGAAGGCTGTTTGAGAACACGGCTCTGGCCTGTTCACTGGACGCATATCCATTCCAGGCTCCTCTCAGTACCCGCCCCGGGCCGATCGTAGAGATGAACGGCCATCGCATGCTGATGCTGTCCTCGTACGACTACCTCGGGCTGATTGGAGATCCTCGGGTGGATGAGGCGGCCATCGCCGCACTTCGCAAGTACGGTACTGGCACGGGAGGAGTTCGCCTGCTCACCGGTACGCTTGACCTGCACCAGGAACTGGAGCAGGCCCTGGCCGAATTCAAAGGAACCGAATCGGCAATTACGTTTACTTCGGGATATGCCGCAAACCTCGCGGTGATCAGCGCATTGTTTGGCCCGGCTGACCGGGTTATCGCCGATGCCCTCTCTCATCGCAGCCTGATGGACGCCTGCCGCCTTGCTGGAGTACAGGTTCAAAGGTTCGAGCACAACGACATGGCTTCTTTGCGGCACGAATTGGAGAATGGGCCGGAAGCAAATCGTACCCTCATCATCTCCGATGGCGTGTTCTCGATGGACGGAGACATCTGCCCGCTTCCCGACCTAGTCGCGATTAAAAAGGAGTTCAGTTGCTTCCTGCTGATGGACGAGTCGCATGCTAGCGGCGTGCTCGGTGAGCATGGTCGTGGAACGGATGAGCACTTTGCCGTAAATACAGACGATGTCGATATCTGGACTGGGTCGCTTGCAAAAGCCATTCCATCCAACGGGGGCTTTGTCGCGGTTTCCCGCCGCCTCGCAATATTTCTCCAACACGCCTCGGCTCCATTTATCTTCTCGGGCGCATTAGCCGCTCCCGCCGCGGCAGCGGTCTGCGAAACGCTCAGAATCCTCAAGCAAGAACCAGAGCGCGTCACGCGATTGCGGGCCAACGCCTCGTTTCTGCGTGATGGCTTGCGGAATCTCGGCTATGACACCGGGCTTTCGCAAACAGCAGTTATTCCCGTCATGCTCTTTGACGATGCGAAAACTGCCTTCTTCGCACGAAAACTCCGGGACTACGGAATCCTGGTCTCGCCCGTCCTCTTCCCGGCGGTGGCTCAGGGCGCCGCGCGTCTTCGGCTCTGCGTGACAGCAGCGCACACGACCGAGAACCTTGAGTTTGCATTAGACGTATTCGAGAAGATGCGGAGCGTTTAGCCGATGCCGGTGCTGGTAACCGGGGCGAGCGGCTTTCTCGGCGGGCGTCTGGCCCAGGTTCTCGCCCTGGAAGGCGAGAAGGTAACTGTGCTGGCCCGTGCAGACTCCGATCTTCGCCACCTCTCTCAGTTCATCGGAAGCCGGATCCAGGTGGTGCGAGGAGGGCTGACAGACCTCGATTCGGTTCGAATGGCTGTCCGCGGAGCCACCCTCATTTTTCATTGTGCTGCTGCCTCTACAGACTGGGCCCCGGCAGAAATTTATCTGGAGAGCAATGTCAAAGGCACCGAGATGCTTTTGCTCGCCGCGCGAGAAGCCCAACAGCTCGAGCGTTTCGTGCACGTCAGCACCACCGACGTCTACGGTTATCCGGATGTCCCCTGTTCCGAAGCAGGCGCCATGAGGGACGTGGGACTGCCTTACAACCGCACGAAGATACTGGCCGAGGGAGTTGTCTGGAGTGCAGCTCGAAGAGATGGCTTGCCGGTAACGGTGGTCCGCCCCGCGACTATATATGGCCCAAGAGGCAAAGCGTTCGTGACGGATATTGCCGCCTTGCTAAAGAAAAGACAAATGGCCCACATCGACGGCGGCCGCGCCAGAGGTGGATTTTTGTACGTCGACAATGCCGTCAGGGCGATGATCGCGGCAGCTCGGCTTCCCTCTGCACAGGGAGCGACTTACAACCTTACCGACGCAACGGGAGTCAGCTGGAAGACGTATGCGCAAACCTTGGCTGAGGGCTTGGGATTGAAGACGCCCTGGATCAACCTGCCATACCCTGCCGCAATCGCATTAGCCGGACTCATGGAGACTCCGTACCGATGGGTAAGGTCGCTGCCTGGTCGACCCATATTGACCCGGCACGCAGTCTATCTCTTGGCGAAGGACCAGGAATTCCCAAGCGATAAGGCCCATTCAGAACTCGGAAATTTCTCGCAAGTTTCTTTCGCAGAAGGTATGGCCCGCTCAGTAGCCTGGCTGAAGGGGCTTGGCTGATTTACGAGAATGCCTTGAAGGCCAGGACGGCATTCAGCCCGCCGAAGGCAAATGAATTCGAGATGCACGCTTCCACTGCCGACGGGCGCGCTTGATTGGGAATAACGTCGAGATTGCAAGCCGGATCAGGCGTAATGAAGTTCGCCGTTGGCGGAAGCATTCCATCTCTCAAACTCAGGACACTGGCGACGGCTTCGAGTGCTCCCGCGGCGCCCAGCGCATGCCCATGCATTGATTTCGTGGAGCTCACAGCGAGTTTGTCGGTGTGCGAACCAAACGTACAGCGGATAGCCGCGGTTTCAATGCGATCGTTCGCCTCCGTCGCGGTTCCATGGGCATTGATGTAGCCGATCTGCTCAGGCGCCAACCCTGAATCGCGAATCGCCAGCCGCATCGCGCGCGTAGGTCCGCTGGCAAGCGGCTGCGTAATATGGCCGGCATCCGCCGACATCCCAAATCCGACTATCTCCGCGATCGGGCGCGCACCGCGGGCGAGCGCAACGTCGAGCCTCTCAAGCACCAGCATGCCCGCGCCCTCGCCCAGAACCATCCCACTGCGTTCAGCTGAAAAGGGACGGCAGGTATCTTTGCTGATGACGCGCATGGCCTCCCACGCTTTCAGGCCGCCGAGAAAAAACGGTGCCTCGCTTCCCCCCGCAATCGCCATCGACGCGCCCCCGGAACGAACCATCCAGAACGCCTGACCGATCGCGTGTGTGGAGGAAGCACAGGCAGTCGAAACGGTATATGCAGCCCCCTCGATCCCAAGTTGCATGCAGATGTGGCTGGTGCCGGCATTACTCATGCTGAGGGGGATCGTCAAAGGCTGTACGCGATTCTTGCCATTATGGAAAAGTTCCCAGTAGCCGGCCTCTTCCGCAGCCCGGCCGCCAAGGCAGGATCCCGTAATTACGCACGCTGTTTCGCGCAGCTCCTGCGTCCACTCAATGCCGGCTTCTGCCACAGCTTCACGAGCGGCGATCACCGCAAACTGCGCAAACCGGTCCATGAAAGGAATGTCTTTTGCCGTGAAGTGATCCTCGGGAACATAGTCCCGAATCTCTGCACCGTTCTTGAACCGGATCTGAAGTGCATCGACCCCGACAATCTCCCCAATTGCAGATTTGCCCGAGAGCAATGCCTGCCAGAAGCTGGAAGTGTTGTAACCGAAGGGGCTGACGACGCCGGTCCCCGTGATGACGACGCGATGCATATTATTCAGCGGACGTGGAAGCGTGCTTCGCCTGGACGAGAAGAGTGACGCCCTCGATCATCTCGTGGATATTTTTAACCTGCTTTGCCTGTTCGTCATCGATCTCAATGTCGAATTCACTCTCGAGATCAAAAAGGATATTCAGGCGATCGAGCGAGTCGATGTTCAGCGCCTCGAAGGTGCTGTCGGGCTGCACAGATTCTAGAGGGATACGCTTCGACGTCGCGATAACTTTCAAAACTCGGTCTTGGATGGTCGGGTTCGACAATGGTGGACTCGTCCTCGGGATATCAGCCTAAATCTAGGTGTGACTTCAGTCTACCCCTATTTTCTGGCTGGGATTTGTCCTGATGGGTGAGATGTTATTTCAGACCGCGAGGGTCCAAATGCGCCGCAGCTCCAATAGCATCAGCGCCTAGACCTGGCACCAGATCGATCACCTGGGTCCGTTGTATGAAGAAAACCTTAAGGCGATCGTAGTCCGCTGCAAAAGTGAAAATTTCCAGAAGCTCGCCTGTGCCAGGTTTCGTGAACAGCAGAGATCTTCTGGGAGTGCTTTCGATCTACCAGCTCTCCCAACTTTCCGAGCCCGAAAACACAGAAGGGAACCAACCTCCCCCGAAGTCGGTTCCCAGCTGTGCCTTGGACCAGTTTGGTCTTGATTGCAGCCTACCTTGCAACTTGGGTAACGAGTCAACAGTATCTTTCGTTCCAGGTTTCAACATTACGGCTTTCGTGATCTCTAGCCTTTTCAGCATTACGGCTTTCGTAATCATTCCCCGGTTTCGGTAACCGCAAACCCGTAATTTGCAAGTTCGCGCGCGCAGAGAGATCATCCATTCACTTCTCCTTTGGGAATGCAAGTGTTGGAACGGGGGCCTTGCTGCCTTGGGCGAGCATCGAGGAAGCGTGTCCGCACTTCGGAAAGAGCATATGGCAAAGAACGTCCTTGTGATCGACGATAACGAGACTGTTGCCAGCACCATGGCAATGGTCCTGCGGTCAGCCGGGTTCCATGCCGTAGCGGCCTACGACCCGGAAGATGCGCTTGCGCTCTTACAGCGCGAATCGTTCCACCTCCTGCTCAGCGATGTCATGATGCCCAAGATGACCGGAGTGGAGTTGGCGATGGAAGCCAGGGACCATTGCTATGTGCCCCAGGTCCTGCTGATGTCGGGCATGGCGACCACCACCGACCTGCTAGAACCCGCGAGGAATCGCGGCTACGTTTTCGAGATGCTCCCAAAACCTTCGCACCCCATTCAGGTCATCAACAAGGTTCAGGAACTACTCGCCTGCGTCGCCTGAAAACTGAGAAATTGCTCTTGGTCTCTCGATCTAAGGTGATGAAAGCCGGTCCGACCAGCGCGCTTTCTGCAATATCTTGACCTGCCATCACCGAAGTAAGCTCTACATTGGGTACTGAAACGCCATTGTTCACCCACGGTGACTGAGTTATTTTCAACAATCAACAAACACAGTCGAACTTCAAGCCAATGGCGCCACGAAAGAAATTCTCTCACCGGCGAAATACGGATGGCACAGTCGACTCTGTCTGTCACAAGTGCTTCGCCACGATTGCCAAAGAGCGGAACGAATCCGATCTTGAGCTCAAAGAGAGTGCGCACCACTGCAATCCATGGCTCGTAGAGTGGTATCACCGTCCTGCTCATAAGATCGAAAAGCGGACGTGAATTGACCCAGCCCTCCGGCGCATGACCAGCCGCGTCTACTTCTTAATCCGACCCCTCATCATCCCCAATCGGCATACCCGGCGGAGCTTCGATCGTCTTGGCGGGAATAAACTTCTCCGGCTGGGCTTCGAATCTCTCCAGCCGATCGATCATCGCGGCCCGATGGATCGCTTCGGCAAGGTCCTGCGGCATTGCATTCGACTTCCATTGCTTCAGCAGGTCCTTCATATGCCATTGCGCAATTGCCCGTGCCTGGCTCGAAGCAGCCGGATCGACCGCAAGGGCCATCTCCGCTTCAAGCGCGCGAAACTCGACAGCTCGTTCCACCTCTGACGACATGGTGTGCCCGCCCTCGGGCCGCTCCGCTACCTTGGCAGATATCGCCTCCATCATCTCGCGTAGCGAAGTCGATCCCGGAACTCGCATGTGGTACTCAATGATTCGGCTTGCGCGCTCGGGGTTCAGCAGCACGTTTAGCGTCAAATCCGCCGCCGACTCCGCAGCCGCCACCGGATCGAACGTCAAACCCGTATGCGAAGGGAATGATTCCTTTGTTCGCGGATATCCCGGCGCCACCGGCGGCAGCAATTTCAGAATCGATTCCGGCAGCGTCAGCGTATCCGGCGCAAGCGTCTTCAGCACGGCCTGCAGAGCTTTCTTCTGTTCCTTGGGATCGACCACATGAGGGTTCGGCAGCCCGTCTCCGCGCTGGCTGTAACGATAATCAAGTCCGGCGATTTCTTTGATTGCCGCTTCTGCCTGGTACCGGTGATACAGATACAGTGGCACCAGCGTCTTTTCCAGTTCCGCCATCGGTGTACCTGTTTTGATTGCGTTCTCGCCGAAGTTCTTCAGGGCCGCGTCCCGCACCGCAAGCACTCGCTCCAATTCGTCAGCCGCGTCGACACCTGTATCCCACAAATGCGCCCTTGGATGGGCTGACCCAGATGGCCGGGCATCTTCATCGGTGATGAACACCTGCCCGGCGTGATCCGCATCCCACAAGATCTTTGCGAGCGCTGCATCCTGCGCCTTCGAATCCATCCCGTCTGGAAAATCCCTATAGCCATAATCGATAGCAACCTTATCCCAGTCTCCGATTCCGCTTGCGTATGCGAGCGAAGTATCAATATGTCCGTTACTGGTCAGCGTGATCAGCGGGTGCGGATAGTCCATCACGCTATCGCCCGCTTTCACAGTTGAAGCGGCGAAGTTGTGCGCAAGTCCCAGGGTGTGCCCGGTCTCATGAGCCGACAGCTGCCGAATTCGGGCCAGCACCATATGCAGCATCGGATCGTCTGCGGGCCTTTTCCCGTCCGCATACGGTGACAGCAGCGCTTCGGCAATCAGGTAGTCCTGACGTGCCCTCAAGGATCCAAGCGTTACATTTCCCTTGAGGATCTCTCCGGTGCGAGGATCGGCGATTACGGAGCCATAGCTCCATCCGCGCGTATAGCGATGTACCCATTGAATGATGTTGTAGCGGACGTCCATCGGATCGGCGCCTTCCGGAAGCAGATCAACGCGAAACGTCCCCTTGGCCCATCCCGCCCCCTGAAAGGCCTCGTCCCACCAGCGCGCACCTTCAAGCAACGCAGTTCGCACTGGTTCCGGGGCACCGCGATCCACGTAGTACTGAATCGGCGTGACCGCCTCACAATCTGCCACACACTTCGGGTCCTGTTTCACAAGCCGATGGCGAACGAGCAGATGCTGATCAAGTGAGTCTCCCAGAGGAGCGGTGTAATCTCGAAAGTCGTTCGCAAAAAATCCTGCCCGGGGCACGAACTTCCGCGGCACAAAACCGGGACCCGGCAGTTCGATAAATGAATAACGTTCGCGAACCGTCATTGCATGTGGGTCGGGAGTAACGTTGCCAACGAACTCGCCACTCGGCGGAGCGTCTGTCGTGAACGTCAGCTCCGCTTCAATCTCGGTGTTTTTTGAAAACGCCTTCGTATCATCCAGCGCGATAGCCGATCGCGACGGATCCACCTTGTAAGACCCCTGTTTCAGCCGGGTCAGAGTGTCCGCCACTCCGTGCGCATCGTGGAGAAAGAAATCTGTACCGTCCACCAGGATCGCGCCCTCCGGTGATTCTGCGGCTAGCTGGAATCCCCACAGCACCGACTCGGCAAACGACTGCTTAACCGCAAGCTGCTCATCTTTGTCAGTGCTCGATGTTCGAAAAGCCAGATTCGGCTGCACCATCAATACTTTTGGTCCGCGTCGTTCAAAGTGCACGATACGTCCCTCGGAAACCTGTCCGCGGTCGAGGCCAAGATCATTCGAGCCAGTCCCGAAGGGCAGGGAAGTAGCGAAGAGAAAATCAGCGCTCTTGCCTTCCGCATCAACGCGCGGAATTTCCAGATACAGCCTCCCGGTCCGCGCATCCCAGTCGAGCGGAATCAAGCCGTCCAAGTGCTTCATACCCGCCGTCTTTTCGCGGATTGTCTGTATCACCCCCGGCGTCTCTTTCGCCGGAGTCTGTGCGATAGCTACAACAGCCAGAAGGGAACTGAAGACAAAAGTAAAAGGAGGAAGCTTGCGCATTCCTCCTTCTATCACGCCCGAGTCCACTGTGCCCCATTCATCGCAGCTTCATCGCGATGAGTGGGAAATCAGCCACTGCAGTTTCAATTGCACGTCACCGCATGGTTCTCAGATCTACCGGATCCATATCCGTATAGTCTTGATTCTCTCCGCCCATTCCCCAGCAGAATTTGTACGCCTGCGTTCCCGCACCCGCGTGAATCGACCACCCCGGCGAAATCACCACCTCGCGGTTCTGCACCACGATGTGCCGCGTCTCCTCCGGCGGCCCCATCAGGTGGAACACGCGCGCATTCTCAGCCACGTCGAAGTAGAGGTAAAGCTCCGACCGGCGCATGTGCGTATGTGCCGGCATGGTGTTCCATGTGCTTCCCTCCTGCAAATGCGTCACTCCCATCACCAGTTGGCAGCTCTTCGCGCCCGCCATGTGAATGTACTTATAAATAGTCCGTCGATTGCTGGTTGCCGCCGCGCCAATCTCCGTCGGCTGCGCGTCAGCCTTCCTGACCACTGCCACCGGATGTTCCGCATGTGCCGGATAACTCAGAATGTAGAAAACCGCAGGCGCGTGAGTGTCCTTCGATTCAAACCGGATCTCCCGGTTTCCGCGACCAATATAGATAAGGTCCAGGTTCTCAAGTTCGTATTTCGCATCTCCCACGTGAACCACGCCCGTCCCGCCAATATTCAGAGCTCCAAGCTCACGCCGCTCCGTGAAATACTCGGCCCGCAGTTCCGGGCTGCTCGTCAAATCCAACGGTCCGTCAATCGGCGCGGCCATTCCGACAACCGCGCGATCAAGGTCCACATAGCTCAGCCGAATCTCGCCTGGCACAAATAGTCCGTCAGCTAGAAAACCTTCGCGCAGCTCCTGAGTCGTCATCCGCGGATACCGAACCAGGTCCGGAATCAAAATTGTCTTCATCAAATTCCCCGGAATAGAGTAATAGTCTGCCCATCAATTCAGCGAACCGTTGCGCTGGACAACCAAATCCAGGACCTTCGCCCGATCTTCTCTTTTGAGTTGTGCACGGATGTAACGGATCGCCGTCCAGTCGATCCGTGAATACATCCTCCGGGAGTGTACGATTACACTAGTCAAAGCATCTTATTCATTGATGCGCGATTGCGTTTCGCACGGTCGATTTGTGTCTTCCTATCTCCAAATCATGGGGCGCTCAGCCGCTCTTGTCATTTGTGGTCTGGCAGTCGTTGCGGCTGCACAAACAACACCCCCCGCAGTGGTTCCCCAGCAGGGCCCCGCGACGCGCCCTATCGCCTCCCCGGTTCAGAGTGACCCCCGTCGTCCTGAGATTCAGCCTGATCTAGCCGTTGATCGCGACCCCATCCCCTCGCCTGATCCCGAGCCGGTCTCCGAGGCCTCGAACGATATCACCGTCAATACGCCGGCAAAAACCGGCGAAATCCAGAAGGGTCAGAACGGGGTTTACACCCTCCACGAAAACGTGGACGAGGTTCTGCTCAACTGCACGGTCATTGACGATAGAGGCCACCCAGTCGAAGGCCTCACGCAGGCCGACTTCCGCGTGTGGGAAGACAATGCCCAGCAGCGTGTGAGTTCATTCCGGCACCAGGACCAGCCCGTCTCCCTCGGCCTGCTCATCGACAACTCAGGCTCGATGCGCGACAAGCGCACTGCCATCAACAACGCGGCCATCAACCTCATGCAGCAGTCCAACCGTGAGGACACCGCATTCGTCGTTAACTTCAACGATCACGCCTATCTCGATCAGGGCTTCACCACCGACCTGGTCGCCCTGAATCGCGGCTTGTCCCACTTCGATTCAAAGGGGACCACGGCCCTCTACGATGCCGTTGCGGCCTCGGCCGACGAACTATCAAAGCACGCAAAGTTCCCCAAGCAGGTGTTGCTGGTCGTCTCTGACGGTGCCGATAATGCCTCCCACCTGACCGAGAAGAAGACCATTCAGCGCGTCCAGGACCTTGGCGGCCCGGTCATTTACTCCATCGGCCTTCTGTATGACGCCGAAGAGAGCGAGTACCAGAAGGCCCATGAGTCTTTGCAGAGCATGTCCGACGACACCGGCGGCATCGCATATTTTCCGCGGTCCCTGGAAGAAGTGAACTCCATCGCCTCTGATGTCGCCCGCGATATCCGTAACCAGTACACCGTCGGTTATCACTCCACCAAGCCCCCCGGCCAGGGAGGGTTCCGCACCGTCCACGTGGAAGCCTACGGAAGAAAAGGCGCCAAGCTTATCGTTAGAACTCGCCGCGGCTACTACGCCAAGCCCAGCACGCCGAATCAGACCGCCCAGACCGCGCCCAAACAATAGCTGGAGCTCATCTGCCGAACTGTCCGACTAGGCAGGAGGCAGGTCTCGTCGCAGAGTACCCATACCCCTTGGCCTCAGACCCCGCTGACTCGCTGACTTGCTACGTCGCGAAGCGACGCTAACGCGCGAAGAGGTTACACCAGTTACAAGAACCTCCGCGGCCGAGAGCCCCGTTGAGAGAGACCACAATAAGAGCCACCCTGGAAGTCCGGGACAAAAGTGCCACCGCGGCGAGGGCAATCGCAGGCCATCCGAACAGCAAAAAGCGAGGAGGGCATTAGCCCTCCCCGCTTTGTAATGCCTCTAACCTGATCTCAATGCAGGTGGAACTCCACTTCGACCACAATCTGCACCGGTACCGGGTGACCGTCATACATCGCAGGCTTGAACTTGTACTGACGAACTGCCTCGATCGCCTTTTCGTCCAGGCCCATCGCAAGATGCTTTGTTACATGCACGTTCTGCGGATTGCCCTGGGCATCGACGATCAGCTGAATGGAGCAGGAACCCTGGAAGCTGGCCTGCCGGGCTTCTTCGGTGAACTCCGGCTGAACCGAGTGAACCACCGCAGGTGCGCTTACGCCGCCGCCCACAGTCATCAGTCCGCCGCCGTACCCGCCGCCCTGACCAGCGCCTACGCCGTTACCCTTGCCGGCACCGAAGCCGCCGCCGAGCCCATGGCCAAACGATCCGCCCTGCCCGTTACCCTGCGACACAAGCTTGATCTGCGGCGAGTCGCTTACTCCCAGATTCGCCATCTTCGGCTGATCCGGCAGCGCAACTGTCGTTGTCGGCTGAATGGCGAGCTTCGGATTATCGATCTTCAGCTTCGGCGCGCTCAGCTCAACCTTCGACACCACCACCGGTGGTGTGCCCTTTTGCACTTCGATGGGCTTGGGCTGAGGGATGCCGCCGCCGCCTCCGCCGTGCGACACCTTCGGCACCGGCAGGATCCTCGGTGGAGGTGGCACTGGAGCGAACAGCTTGAAATCTACGTGACTCATATTCATCGCGGGTGCGATCACCGGGCGCATTCTCATTCCCAGATATAGAACGCCGCCAATCACCACCACGTGCACGATCGCCGAAATGATGCGCGATTTTGGATCACGCTCCTTCAGCGCCGCGTCAAGTCCGCCAAACGTTGGAACTGTCGCCGGCTTTAACGCCCGCTCTGCGACGGGTGTCGTTGGGACCAGATAAAGAGTGCGTGGTCTTTCCGCCTCATCTTCCCGCAGATCTACCGCGAGCGATGAAGGGTTATAAAAAGTGTTCGAAAACGGTCTGATCTTCGAACTTGCTTTACGCGATTTTGACCCGAAATCTCCCATAATTTTTCCCGGCTATGTACAGCTTCCGGCCTCCCCATGATGAAAATCTGCGACCAAAGAAGCATCGAGGTTGCGTGCGTGGGGCGTGTAGTGCTGCCCCAGGGTTAAAAGTTGAATCACCAGATCCCCTTGTCACTTCCGGTGATTTTTTGCCCGACCAGTGCCGCTGTGGCGAGCCACGGCAGCAGGCTCAGTCGAGCGCCGCTTTGAATCTGCCGCCGGCGAAACGTACCCGCCAGCTGCTTGCCATACAGCATTGCCGACTGAGGCAGGATCGGAACGCGAAGGAAGTCCTTCGCGAAGAAGATCTCCCGTCCGTCGAAGCGCGCGGCCTTCAACACCCACTGCGGAATGTCGAGGCCCTGACCGCGGAATCGCTTCACGTAATCGGAGACGATGGCCAGGTAGGTAGCCATCCCTTCCCAGATGCCTGCTGTCTTCGCCGCCACATAAAGGTCGTCGTAGTCCACCATCCCCATCTCAACCAGCTGTGCGCTGTCGATCACGTCGCAAAGCCTGAAGTAGAAGTGGCGGTACATGCGCTGCAAGGTCGAGATCATTAAACGATCAGAAACCGCTGGAACACGGAACATCATGTCGCCAACCGAAATACACCTCGTCCTGTCGATCAGCGAAGAGGCGATCGCGAACTGCTCGCCCGTCTGCCCGAGCCGCCCCACGTGGATCTCGACCAACTCCGGTAGTCCCGGCACGATAAAGTTCCACTTGCCCGCAAGCCGGTCTCCCCAGCTGCGCCCATCGGGAACCGCATTGAACTCCTCGCGCATCAGCCCTATCACTTGAGCCGGCGAAGCGTTGGTGAAGAGATCAAGGTCGCTCCCAAGATCGGGCATGTGATCCAGGGACTTGATCACCGCGACATTCAGCCTGCGGTTCGTGAAAGCGTTGGTGATCTGAAAAAGATTAGGCACCGCATTGTCGATCCGCGCGCGCTCCGCCGTGAGGGCCTCATCCGCCCAGCCCGTCCGCATCTCGTCTCCGGCCTTCGCGGTGATCTTCCGGAAGTTGTCGAGTCCGCGAACGATTACGTGATTCGTGTCTGCGAGAGCCACCAGGACATCGAAATCGGTCTTCGAAATCTGTAGAACCGTCCGCTCCAGTTCGGGAGGAAACGTTCCTGCAGCAAGGTGATCGGTCGGCACGATTACGAGCCGTGAGATGAGGTCCAGGGATTTGTTTTCAGATAGCGATTGCATTCTTCTTTTTTCTCTCGGAATTCAGAATTAAAACTGCGGACGCGTTTCGAGCTGCGGTTCAGTGGAAGAAGGAGCAGGTGTGCTTGGTTCAATCACTCCACCGCGGGGTGTTAACTCTACGGGCGCTTGTTCCTGACGACGCTTTTGGCTGTAGGCTTCCAGGGCGGTATCGACCTTGCCATTGCTGCCTCCGGCGACGTTCTCCAGGCTTTGCCCTTGCGCGGCAAGTTGCGTTGCCATTCCCACGCTTGCTGCAGCGTTCTCAGCCCGTTGCGCTTTGCTGTAAAAGAACTGCGCCGTCTCCAGGTCGCCGTCCTGTTCAGCAACAAATCCCCGATTGTTTAGCGTGAAGGCACTGTTCGGGTCGAGCGAGTAGGCCTTCAGAAAATCCTGCCGTGCGGCATCGTGGTTATTCTGGTTCGCTTCAAAGACGCCGCGAATGGTCAACATGATGGCCTGTGATTCCGCGGAACCCGTATCGCGAATCCGCTTCTGCAGCCTCTTCGCGCTTGCCGCCGCCATGTCGCTGACCGACTTTCCGCGCCAGGCGCGGTCGGCCGCTACAATCGTGGGCTCAGCCGAGTGGGTTGAAGCCGCTGTCAGGTAGTACCGTAGCGCGCCATTGAAGTCTCCGATGGCCTCGCTCGCAACCCCGAGGTTGTTCAGCGTGAACGTGTTGTTCGGGTCCAGAACCAAGGTCTTCTTCAGCAGGTCCATCGCTTCGAACCCGCGATTCTGCGAGAGAAGCCGCATCGCATTGATGTTCTGCCTGTTCACGCGCATTGTGGCGTCCTGCAGGTTGACGACTGCATCGCGCATCGGCTTGCCCTGAAGATTCTTCGCGCTGCTGAAGTCGATCGTTGCGTTCGATCCCTGCTCCGCTGCCAGACCATAGAACTTCTGAGCTCGATCGAGGTCGCCTTCGAGCTCTGAAACATATCCGAGGTTGTTCAGCGTGAACGGATCCGCCGGATCATAGAGGTAAGCCTTGTAAAACAGGGATTCGGCGTTTTTGTAGTCGCGCTTCTTGATTGCATCTACACCCCGGCGGTTGAGCCGCTGCACGGGCGTCAGTTCACTCCGGCGGGGAATCTTGATCACGTGCGAGTCTGCCGCCCAGCCGACGGTGCCGGCAAGGATGGTAAGTCCCACGATCTGAACTAGATACCTATGACTCACCCGTAGTTCTCCAGTACTTACAGCTAGAATGACAGAGGAAGAGGTAATACTTCTCTTTTAGTTAGATGCCCAATTGCGCACTGTGTTGCTCTAACACTTAATGCCACTTAAGTGGAATGCGCTCAAGGGACCAACGGTAGCCTGGCTACTATCATCTAACCTATCCTGACCGTCTCATTGAGCAGGTGTGTAAGATCATGAAACGAATCCCTGAACTCGCGTTGCTGGGAGCAGTGTCCATGTCGCTGATTGGACAAATAATTGCCCAGTCGGCGCAGCAGGCTCCCCCCTCCGAGCCGGATGTCCCATCTCCGACTCACCTCAAGCCTGTAACGACGATCCCCCAGCTTCCCAAGGGAACCAGCACAATTCTGGGCGGCGCTATCCGCGACATCGATCCAGTCCTTGATCGATTCATGCTCCACATCGTCGAGCAAAAGCCAATGAGGATCCTGTTCGACCAGCGAACGCAACTATTCGTCGATGGGAAAAAGATTTCGCTCAACCAGCTCCGCAACGCCGAACACGCCTCGGTGCAAACCACCCTCGACGGCACCAATGTCTTTGCGATCAGCATTCATATCCTCTCCCAGCTTCAACAGGGTGACTACAGCGGTCAGGTCCAGAGTTATGATCCGACCACCGGCGACATCCAGGTCGTAGGCGAGCGCGGTGGCGATCCTTTGCGGCTCCGCATCTCCAGCAGCACCGTCTTCGAGCGCAAGGGGCAGGGAAGTGCATCAACCACGCCAGCCGGCCCCGGTGACCTCCAACCCGGTTCGCTGGTATCCCTTCAATTCGACCCCGACGGAAAGGGCAGGGCCCTCGCCACAAAGATCACCGTTCTCGCCACGCCAGGTTCCACATTCATCTTCACCGGCAATCTGGTGTCAATTGATGACCGTACCGGCACCATGATGGTCCTCGACCCGAGAAACGACGAAACCTACCAGGTTGGCTACAATCCGGGCTCGCTGCCGGCACTCCAGAACATCCACCCCGGTGAGCATGTCCGGATTGCCGCTGCATACGACGGCAGACGCTATGTGGCCGAAAGCGTGACATCGGAGTAAGCCTCTACCAGAGGCTTACTCCTCAGCCAGCGTCCCGCGCCCAATCTCCCACAGAACCAAAACGACCGGCTCAACCAGCCGCTGCCTCTATTGCGCAGGACTTGTCGGTGCAGCGATCGTTGCCCGTGGCGCGAAACTTGTCGGCGTGCACGGGTTTGTCGGAAACGACCCCGAAGTCACCGGAGCGGGTGGGCTCGGCGGCGTGAGCCAGGGAGATTTTGCGAAGTCGAAAAACTCCAGCAGGTTCGGCTGCGCAGCATCCCGCGCGGTCAGATGCGCACCGTTCCCAATGAAGCGATCCTCCACGAACTTGATCACGGCAGTGTGGTCCATCGGGGTGTGTGAGACGTAGTGTTTCCGGGTGAATGGCGACACGATGAAGTTCGGCAGCCGGAACCCGAGTTGGGACGCAAAACCCTGCACAGCAGCCGCATCCCCAGGATTCGCACCCGGATCGCTTGCCCCAAGGTCGCAATGCGTAGTCGGTGTGCCCCCCGGAGCGACGCATGGGTTGTACTGATCCGGATTCACCGAAATCTGCGCTATATCCGCCACCGACCCAAGCGTCGTATCGGTAAAGTCGTTGGAGTAGCCCGGCACCGGCGGCACGTGATCGTAAGGTCCGCCGCCTTCGTCATAGCTGAAGAAGAATACTGAGCTGCTCCACGAGGGGCTCGTCATCAGTGAATTGATCACGTTCGCCACCTGCGCTTGTCCCGCCAGAATCGGCTGACCTGATCCGGGGTGCTCATCGTTATTGCCGTATCCCGCCTCGATGAAAGCGAAGCTCGGCAGCGTATTGTTGGTCAGATCCGTGAAGTACGTTGACAGCGGAGCGATGTGAGTAGGGTCGATACAGAATGTATTGCCCGAGTCTCCCACCACGCTCGACGGCTGCGTTGGAGGCGTACAGGCCGCGCCCGTGGGATTTGCGTACAGCCACCGCGCCGAATAAGCGAAGTTGGAGAAGTCTGTCGCAGGGTATGCCGATCCTCCTCCCGTACACTCATCGTGCCCAACCAGGCAAAGCCCTTGCGTAGACGTGTAGTAAACCTTCCACGAGACGCTTGCGTTCTGCAGTTCCTCGAAGATGTTGGGAAGGAACAACTGCGGAAGATGGTCCTCGCCCGGATCCTTCACGAGTCCCTGGGTTGTTCCGCCGCTGAACGTAGCAATGCGATTGTCAACGCTCTTGCTCGCTATCGGAGAGAACCATCGATCGGACAGCGCAAACTGCGATGCCATGTAGTAGTAGTAGTTCAGGAAATTCTCGTCGTAGTACCCCATGGATCGCTGTCCGGCCGTATCAGTGAAATTACCCGAACAGATAGCTGGATTCGCGATGCAGCTCTTCGCGTACCCTTCAGCCGTGTGCACAAACCCGTCCATGGAGATCTTTCGGCCAGTCGAGAAATCAAATCGGTTCACATTGCCAAAGCTCGCCAGCCAGTCTGAGCTCAGGTCATCGATGCAGGTGCTCGTAAACTTGAACAGCTGGAACGGCGTTCCTTCATCGTTTACATTCACAATCCCGCCCAGCTTGTCGTCGATTCCATCCACCTCGTAGTCGACGCCGTCATCGCCGATGTTGAGCGAATTCTTCTGCCGGTAGGGGTTCAACATGCCGAAATAGTTATCGAACGAGTGATTCTCCTGCAGCATGAATATCACATGCTTGATGGACTGTAGAGTTGCGGCCGCCTGTACCGTCACCTCAGCCGTCGCTGTTGCATTTCCGCCGGTGCCCGTTGCGGTCGCAGTATAGGTGGTGCTTGTCGTGGGGCTGACTACCTGAGTCCCTCCAGTCGGCTGAAGCGGATAGTTGCTGCCGTCCGTTCCAGTCACCGTCACCTGCGTCGCGTTGATGGCCGTCACCGTCAGTGTTGTAGATGCCCCGCTCGTGATGGAAGCGGGATTAGCTGTAATCGTGATCGTCGGCAGTGCCGTCGACACCGTCACGGTCGCCGTCGCCGTCACCGACCCCTTCGCGTTCGTCGCAACCGCGGTATACGTAGTCGTCGCCGCCGGCTTCACGGCTTGAACGCCGCCCTCTACCCCCAGGTTGTAGCTGGTTCCGTCGCTCCCCGTGATCGCCAGCGTCACCGCGTCGGTCGCAGCGATCGTCAGAATCGATGTCTGATTTGCCGCCACCGTGGTCGGGCTCGCCGTGATCGTTACGGTTGGCAACTTCAGTGTGCCGCTCCCGGTGAACAGCGCACAACCTGATATGAGACTCAAGAATCCAATCGAAGCACAACAGAGAAGGACCCGAAAGGTCCTGCAGAATAGAGGCGAGGTCGCCAAGGTTCTCTCCTTAACGTTCAACTTCAATATGGACTCGCTTCGTTGCCCATAGGGAATCGAAGCAGCATGCAATTTCTGAGCCGCCTTTTGGCGCGACAAAAAGCCGCCGCGCAAGACGGCCCCTCCTCAACAACGCGGACGGGAGCCCTGCAAGATCAGGATTCCGTGTCACACACCGGCAACTTCGCCTCGGCTCGATGCTCAATTCACGATAGCTGGATGACTCGAACATGCCGCTGTCTCCCGTTCAGACACCGATGTTGCGAACCCCAAAATCAAACTCGGGTTGCGCGCCCCCGCAAATCCATCTTCGAACTCATCAATGGTCGTTTCCCGGCGCAGGCTTTGCGTTTTCATCCACGATAAGTACGGGAGATCCGCCCTCGCCTTCTTCCGGGAAGGTCTCCTGTAATCCCCAGTGCGGTGAACTGCCCTTCGACCAGGGCGCGTGCGAAGACGAAAGGCCGCGCCCCATCTTCTTCTTAGCCTGCTGCAGTTTGAACCAGCGCAGATAATTCGCGATTACGTTGCTCATCGTCATCTGCACGCCGGCCGCAAAGTTCTGTTCAGCCATGCTCCGCTGTAGCTCTTGCGACCTCAAAATCCGAATAAGCTGCTGGGCCAGATCTTCATGGTCGCCGACTCGGTAGAAGCGAACCGCCATATCTTCGTCTGTCACCATGCCGCGAAAATCGGCGAGATCGGCGCAGACGATCGGCACGCCAAATTCGCAGGCCTGATGCGCTGGTCCGCTGGAGCCTGTTGCCGAGTCATAAGGCAGCACCAAAATAGAAGTCGACTGGAAGAGATCAGGAATATCGTCTTCGGCCACATATCCCTTGAATTCGATGGGAAGCTCCGGCGGCTGCGCGTCCCGAATCGACTCCCAGTACCCGGCTCGCGTGTGATGGTTCGCGCCGGCGACCACCAGCTTCGCCTCAGGTACCTCCTTCAGAACCAGAGGGAATGCGGCCATCAGCGTTTCCAGCCGCTTGTAGGTTCCCCAGTGTCCGATCGCCAACAGCCGCTGGTGCGGATTTCCGCGCTTGCTGAAATCCGGCGGCTCCGGTTCCGACGAGAAGGTTCCGTGTGTTCCAAGCAGAACATTTTGCGCGGAGTACTTGTTCACCAGCGTACGGCGATACCCGGGCAGCAGCACCGATACTGAGTTTGCCCGCAGCAGGGCGCGCGTAGCGAAATCCGAGCCTAGCTGGTAGAGCCTCTCTCGCTTCACGCCGGCTGCCGCAAAGTCCACGTGCTCGATGATGTGGTGAAGCGTGATGTGCGTGTAGAACCCCGCCGCACGCACCATGGCCGGAATCGAAAGTCCGGCAAACGCCGCCACTGGATTCTCCGGCGTCGCGAACGAAGAGAACACCAGGTTGAACCACACAATGTCTGGCTGCAGGCGGCGAATCGTATTTAGTAGCCGCAGGGGATTCGAAAGCGAGGCAAACTTCCAGCAGCGAATGACATTGAAACCCGGCAATTCTGGTTGAGCTTTAACATCGATTGGCTTGCCGTTCTCGTCGGTCGCGAAGTCATAGTTCGTGAGTTCGTCGGCAAGAATCGTGAGCTCGACGTCTGGACGGTTCTTCAGCTCCCGCGCGATATGAAACGCGTACTCGTTCAGCTGTCGACCGCTCGGGGGAAACGTTGCTACCAGACAGATTTTCATCTTAGCTATGGCCTCTAAAAGATACTTACCTGGATGAACGGCCTGACCTGTTGGCTATGTCCGCCCGGGAAGTTGAAGAACGTCTCAGTCTGCACCCCGCCCGAAATCCGGATCGGGTATTGCAACATCACCTCGCCGGACTCGTCGCGGAACTTCCGTTTGAACGGCCGCGCGTACGAAACAGAGAAGCCGTTTTGGCTCGCGTCATACACGTGGAAGCTTCGTGTGCTCGAGAATGCCGAGCGGGCCTGAATTTCCCAGTTCCGCCTCGGCTTGAAATCGACAGACGCCGCCGGGCGAAGGTCCTGAGCGATGCCCGACCTTCCGTGCACCACACGCCATGCCCTGAGGTCCTCGACCATGCCACGCACGCTGAGCCGTTCAGAGAATCGATGCTCAAGACCCACATACGAAGACGTGAGGTAGTCTTCGATCTGCGCAGGATGGAAAACTTGATCCCCTGCGCCCCAACCCGTGACCAAAGCGGTTTTGCCCCATGGAGCCCCGACTCGGAAGTTCAGGGCAGCTGCGAGCACCCGCGAATGTTCATCCGTGTCGGTAAATGGCCCGCTCTCGCGAATGAGATACCCACTGGCCGAAAGCGCGTTGAAAAACGAGCTCGTTTGCATGTAGAGGAACGTGCGGAATAGGTTCTGGTTGATCTCACGAGGAGACAACGAATCACGCCGGATCGTGGTCTGAACGCCGCCGCTGAAGGTGATGATGTTTCGGCCGAGGTTCACGCTTGGGTTCAGCGCAAAGTTAAGCGTCCAGTCGGTCGTGTTGCGGCTCGCGATTGAGTTCGTCGCGGGCACTGAGATCTGGCCTCGGCTGTTCCGGATTTGGAAGAACCCTCCAGGCTCCGGCAGCTTGCCCATGTGCAGATGGAATGCGGTAGTTGACTGTGTCTGGATCTGCGAGCGCGGCGGTGGAAGCAGCGACGGGTCCGTACTTGGGACGACGAAACTGGCATCCAGCTTGGAGTCCAGAACATAAGTCGTCGTGTCCTCGAAGATCGGCGCCACCAGGAAGTCGGACAGAACGCTGATTTTTGGAGTAACGCGCAAACCTTCATTTGCTCCAGCCTGAAGCAGACTTGTCGAGGCTGACTCGTCTTCCCCTCCAATATTGGACGCTTGGGCAAAGGATGTCAGTGCCTCGACATTCCGATGTTCCTGGCGGTAAAGATTCGCTTGGGCAAGCAGATACTGATAATCCGGAGCGCTGTCGGGATCTCTCTTGATCGCCGACAATTCGGCGTTTGCCTTCGTGGTCTCACCGAGCGCGAGGTACGTATTTGCCAGTCCAATTCGCACGGACGCCTCTGGGGCTCCTGCGACCTTGGCGTGCTGAATGTACGTCTCCGACAACTGGTAGTCGTGTAGCGCGCGGAAGATATCCGCCGCCTGAATGTACTGCTGGCCGGTCGGGGGCAGGGAATCGCCTGTCGCAGCTTCCATCATCGCCAGTGCGACCTCGCGCTGGGCATCATCGTTGCGGTCTTGCTGCGCCATCGTCTGAGCAATCGCCAGTCGTACACTCACGCGATTCGCCTGTGGCATCTCCAGCGCTTTCCGGTATCGGCCCATCGCCGCTTTTTGATCGCCGAGTTCCGCGAGTGCTTGGCCCGTCGATATAAACGTGTCGCTCTGAATCGACTCGGCATATGGATTATTGGGCGGCGGAGCCGCGAGTGCTACCTTTTCGGCGATCTGAACATATTGGAATGTCTGTTCCCGGTCGCCAAGGTACGCATACGAGCGCGCCACCATTGCCGGAATCGCAGGATTGTCAGGGCCGTACTTCTCTGCCACCTTCAGCTCATCGATCGCGTCGTGATAGCGCCGAGCGCCAAATAGCGTGCCCGCAAGCCCGAGATGCAGTGCCGGATCGTCTGGCGAGAACTTCAGGGCTGCTTTGTACTCGGTGGCTGCTTTCGTCAGCATTCCTTCGCGCCCGTACGCCGTGGCCCGGATGACATGCACATTCTTCGAGTCGCCCATCAGCTTCTCGGCAATATCAGCGTGGCGAATCGCCGATTGCGACTTGCGCAGGTTCAAGTCGGCATAGGCCATGCCGAGATTTGCTTCGCCATTCTTCGGATCGCGCTTCAACGCTGCTTCGAAGTCGGACGAGGCGCCCTCGGGATTGTGAAGGTCATTGCGCATGTAACCGCGGTTGACATACGCCGTCACCATCTCAGGATCGCGCTTCAGCGTCTCCGTGAAATCCTGCTCTGCCTCTTCCGACTTGTTCTGGTGCTTGTGAACATATCCCTGCAGGAGTGGAAGATCCGGTTCCTTGGGCAGGACGTCGATGTACTGCTGGGTCAGAGCGAATAATTCATCCCACCTCTCCATGTGCAGCATGTCGTAGCCAAGGTAAACAACCACGTCACGATCCTTCGGCAGGACTTTGATTGCCTGCTGGCCGATCTTGGCGGATTGCGCGTAGTCACCCTTGAAACTGAGATAACGTTCTTCTTCACGAAGGAACTGAGGCTCGCTGGCCATGTCGGGAGTCGACCGGGCAAGCCACTTTCCCGCAAGATCCAGATCGTGCGCTTCAATTGCCGCGTTCATCGCACCGGCAACGACCATCGCGTTCTTTGGAGCAAGCTCGAACGCCTTCGCGTAAGCCGTTTCGGCTTTGCCATAGTGCTTTCGCGCCGTGTATAGATCGCCGAGCGCGGCGTATCCCACTGAGAGGTTCGGTTCAACTTGAGTCAGCCGTTGAAAGTACTTTTCCGCATCGTCATCCCGACCCGCTGCCCGCGATGCGTACCCGAGCGAAATGAGCGCGAAGCGATTCTTCGCATCGATGGCCAGAATCTTCTTGTATGTCGAAATGGCTTCTTCCGTCCGGCCCAGCTTCATCAGCACATCGCCATTCAACTGCAGCCCGCCCGGATTGTGGCTGTCGATTGCCAGCGCGTTCCTCACGTCTGCGAGCGCCCCATTCGGATCTCCTGAAGCCAGCTTTATCTGTGCGCGAAGCCTCAGAAGTTGCGCCCGGTTGGGTGCCTGCTCGTCCAGCTTTTCAATTTGTTGCTTTGCGGTAGCGACCTCAGCCTGTGAATTCTGATCGTCCCGCTGCGCCTTGTAAAGGTCCGAGAGATTCATGTGGAGCTGAATGCCGTAGAGAGGCCCCTCGACTGGCTCCGCCGGAAGGTGCTCGATCGCGATCTTGTACTCGTTGATCGCCTCCGTTCCCTGGTCGTGAATCCGGGCTATCTCTCCTCGAATCGCATGCAGCCTGTAGTTGTTTCCGTCGATTCCCGCCGCCCGCTTCAGAAATGCGTCCGCTTCGTCCGTCGATCCAGCCGCTACCTGCGCCTGTGCCGCGGACAACTGCAGGTTCAGATCCTTGGGAACCGAGTTCGCTGCCTTAGCATACGTCTTTGCCGATTCCTCCAGCTTTCCATCCAGTTGATACGTGTAAGCCAGTTCCGCGACGACATCCGGCCTCGGATTTTTGATCGACTTCAGCGCTGCAACGGCCTCGGAGTACTTTCCCTCCTCGCGGTAGTAGCCGGCCATCGCCCGCTGCACCTCGGGATTATCCGGAGCACGCTTCCTTGCCGCATCCAGGTACCGGGTCGCCATATCAGGCTTTTTGAGGTGTTCATAGCTGATGGCCAAGAGCAATTCCGACCGCGCGTCCGGATGAGCCCGCTCCGCCTGTCCAAGGGCGTCCACAGCCGAGGCGTAATCCCCACCCCGCATATAGATATCCCCAAGCACCAGCGCATCATTCGCTCGCTTGGGATTCGCCGCCAACACCTGCTTCAAAAGCTTCTGGGCTTCCTCGTTCTTGCCCATGGCAGCGTAGGTCTGTGCCAAGCCCGACAAACCTTCCAGCGACGAGGGATTGATTCTCAACCCGTGCGCGTACGCATCAGCCGACTGCGAGAACCGCGCATTCAGGCGCGCCGCATATCCCACCAGAAACCACAACTGCGCATCATTAGGTGCAGCTTGGGCTGCGCGCTGGGCAAATTCGAGCGCGCGAACCTTATCGCCGTGTTGCAGAGCCTGTTCCGCCGCCCGCCCTAACCGCGCATTCTCGATATTCGAGCCGAATCCAAGTTCTGGTTGCTGTCCCTGCGCCTGCTTTGGCGCTTGCTTCTGCCCGGGTTTTGGGTTCTGATTAGGAGTTTCAGGTCCAATCTGGTACGTCTGCGCATGCGCAGTGCAGACGACGGCCAAAAATACCGCCAGATAGGCAGAATTCAAGGGTCTAGCTTTCAATTTCAAAGAAGGTCACCTAGTCCGCTCTTTCACTGCAGGAGTTCACACAGCCGCGAACTCTCGGTTATTGGAATTAGATTCCAGAATATGCCGAAAATGTTGGCTGGATTTTCGATATGATCCGAATGGGTAATCCCACGAAAGTCATGTGTTTCTACCATTTTGGCTCGCGCATGCAACCGGAGCTGCCGGAATGTGAATCGAATAATGAAAGTTCAAAAAATGACGGGGTGCTTAGCTGCGCGCTTTTATTTCATGGCACCAAGCTAGACCTTTCCCGAACGAACAATCCATGAGAGGAACCTGTGCAGAAGTCTGACGTGCACCTATCCAGGCGGCCTATACCGCTTCCCTTCATCTTAATGGCAGTCTTGCTCCTTCACCTGCCTCTGATGGTGATGAAGCTGCCTCTGAAGTCGTACGACACCAACTTCCACATCTTCTTCGCGTCCCACTACCTGCAACACTGGTTCGACCCTTGGAATACGAAATGGTATGCGGGCTTCTCGCAGGCCACCTATCCGCCCCTACCTCAGCAATGGGTAGCCGTCGTATCCCACCTGGTGGGCCTCGAATATGCCTACATGCTGGTGCAATTGGTGGCGATTCTCCTTCTCGCCGTCGGCGTCTACCGCTTCTCTTTACTCTGGGTATCGCCCCGCGCAGCTTCGTTTGCGGCCCTCGCCAGCGTTTTCCTCGGCTCTGAAAGCTTCCTGGTCTACTCGGCCGGACAGCTCGGCACCACCTCGGCTGCCCCTATCTACCTCAACGCCCTTCCATTTCTCTTCGAGTGGATCCGTTTCGGCCGCTGGAGAGCCTTTATTAAGGCCACCGCGCTCTTCGCCGCCGCCGCAGCGGCTCATCACGCCACCCTGATATTCGGCTCATTCTTCTTCGCGCTGCCCGTCGTGGCCCTGGCCCTTCTCGATCGCAATGAAGGGGAAGAGTCCCAGCAAGCCTCCACCGCGGCGCTCATCGCACGTACCGTTGGAATTGTCGTTATCGTCACCGCCATCATTGCGGCGGTTCTATTGCCCTTCTGGATCGCCCTGATCCACAACCCGGTGACGCAGGAGCCGATTCCCCACGCCAGCCGCGCGAACTACATCCTGAATCCGTTCTGGGGGATCAACTACTTCATCGTGCCCTACGGCGCGCTCATCCTCGCATTTCCGTTCATCTTCTGGCGCGGAGCCTCCGTGCGGCGGCTTCGCCCCCTGCTAATCGGCTTCTGGGTGGCTATGCTCGTCGGTCTCGGCGGCACGACCCCCGTCAGCCAGATCGTTCTCCGTCGCGCCGGAGAGGTCATCACCATGGAGCGCTTCAGCTACTGGGCCACGCTTCTGGCGCTGCCGTTCCTCGGCATTCTCATCACGGAACTGATCGATCGCTATAAAACTCGCGCAGTCGCCGTCGTTTGTACCCTTGCCGCGCTGACTTGCGGCCTCGCGGTGGCGTGGTCCACCATCCATCCGCCCGATGCTCAGGAATTTGACACCAAGCCTGTCGCCGACTGGCTCAACCGCGATGGTCACAATAATTACCGCTATGTAACACTCGGCTTCGGCAACAAAATCGCTCGTCTCGCCATGCAAACCGAGGCAGGGAGCGTCGACGGCGAGTGGAACTCCGGCCGTCAGCTTCCCGAACTCACAGCCCATGGCGCCGGACAGCTCACCAGTTCGAAGTTCTTCGGAAAGAACGGAATTGACGCGCTGCGTGCGATTCTCGAGCACGCAGACCACTACGGGCTCAAGTGGGTCTTCGTTCGAGATCACTACTACGATCCGCTCCTGGCCTTCGCCGGATGGCGCCCCGTCGACAATCTCAACGACCGCACCATCATCGTATGGAGCAAGGATGGGGTTCCGCCGGCGACTCCCATCAACACGCCCCAGATTCCTCCGCACTGGCAGGGTCTGATGTGGGGTCTTCTCCCGTTCGGCAGCAGCATTCTGGCGCTGCTGGTCTTGCTGATCCCAGAAGGCACCCCACTGGAGAGCCGCATATCTTTCCCTTCCCCGGCCGAGGAGGAATACGCATCAGGGAGGCTAGCATCGTGAGCAGCGGAAGTCGTCTATTGGCAGTCGTACTCGCCGTCGCAACTGTAGCTCTGGTGACGATCGGAACTCTCTGGCCCAGCAAGTCTGCCGCCGCCTTCGCCAGTGGCGCGCAGTTCTCCACCTCGGCAGGTACACCCGAAGCCGCCGTTCGCACGCTCGGCGAGCAGATTCGTGCGAACTCATTTGGCCGCGCCTACGAAGGTCTTGCCAACAAAGGCGAGTTCACAGAACAGCAGTTCCGTCGCGATCTCACCAGCGGATGGCCGGACCTTCGCACTTACGCAACGCTGAGCGATTTCCAGGCTCAGCCTCTTCACGCCACCGACTCGGACGCCACTGTCCGATTCAAGATGCAGTGGTCCACGGTCGTCGGGCCGTCTGTGAGCAGCCGAGACCTTCACCTGGTGAAGAACGGCAGTAAATGGCAGATCGAGTGGCCGGTTAAGAAAGAGCCGGTCGTTCCTCCCCAGGTCATTCCCGTCAACTATCTCCGCTGGGATGTGATCAACCGCGGTTCAGCAGATGACTGGGGCGCAAATGACGTCGAAGCGCCCCACGTCCGCATCGTCGATATGCACCCCGTTCAGCGTGCCGAAGGGCTCGTGCTGCTTGGTGAGTTGCTGAATGAAGATGTGATTCCTGCTTACGTGTCCGTCTCCGCTACGCTCTTATCTAAAGATCAGAAGCCCATCGACACCGAAGGCAGCTTCGACAACATCTCGCACCAGCTTCTGCCAAAGCAGGTCACGCCCTTTCTCATCCGCTTTCCCAACGTCACGCTGTCGCAAGTTGGAAGCGTCCGGATGACGCCATTCTCTACCCTCATCTCAGCATCAGCGGACCCCGTCATCGAGATCCAGGACGAGAAGCTGACACCTGCCCCCGATGCTTCGCTCACAGGACAGTTGGTCAACCAGAGCGGCCAGATCGCCAACGTGGCGCACGTGATGGGTACGTTCTATGACCAGTCCGGTCAGGTCGTCTGGGTTGGCGATCAATATGTCGACCACGCGCTGCTTCCAGGAACTCCGATTGCGTTCAACATTCATATCCCCGAAGATCTCGCTCGCAAGGTCAGCAGTCAGCGGACAGTAGTCGCGACTTATAGCTTCGGAGGGGCTCAGTGAGGAAAGAAATTCCAACCTTGCTGGGGGCTCTCGCTCTCGGAATTACCACGGCTCTCGCGCAGAGCGGAGACCTCACCATCCCCAAGAGCATAGAAGCCGGCGCTCCGTTCTCGATTCAGAGCGCGGGCAGCGGCAAAGGCACGCTGTACATCGTAGGTCCCGGTCAGCTGATCAAACAGGACGTCCAGCTCGGCGCCAGCATATCGATCCCAGTGGGAGCCCTTTACAACGCGGGGCACTATTCCGTATGGCTGAGCTCGGATTCCTCTACGCAGTCGGGATCGATTGATGTCCTGCCCGCGCAAAAACTTTCTGACATCACCTTTATTGCAAAACCGTCCCGTCTTCCTGTAGCGTTACACAACGCAATCACAGGTTCAGTGTATGTTTTCGATTCCTACGGGAATCTGATCACGAAGCCCATGCAGATATCCTTCCAGCTTTCAAATCCGGGTAGCGCTCCCCAGACCCGGACGGCGGAAACCCGTCACGGAGCGGCCTGGACACAGATGGACTCTGCTACGCATGAGGGCAAAGCGCAATTTGTTGCCAAAGTCGGCGATATCTCCAGCACTCGAATTGTCGGGCAAGTCCCTGGTGATCCCTGCACCATCAAAATGAACGCGAAAGCGGCAGGCAATAAGATCCAGCTCGTCACCGATCCCGTCAAGGATTGCAGTGGTAACGCTATTCCGGACGGTACCATTGTGACCTTCACCGCATCCTACGGTGATGCCAAGTCCACAGTAGATGTTCCCCTTAAGAAAGGAATCGCATCTACTGTAATACCAGCACATCGTGGAGCCATGATCTCAGTAGCCAGCGGTGTGGTTCTTGGAAACCAAATTAGGTGGGCACAGTGATACCAAAACAGATGTTGCTGATTTCCGCCTTCACCACCGCTCTCTCGCTCTCAGCCTATGCCGCTGATGAGCCCACGGTACATGTTCAACAGCCTCGTCTGCAGGGTCCTCGCGAACTTCAGGAAGCCACAGCAAAAGCCGTGGTACAGAACTACCTCGATTCCTGGCAGAGTATGAGCAAGGCTCTCAATCAGAACCGCCCCGATCTCCTCGACCGGGACTTTGTCGGTTCAGCCAAGGAAAAGCTCGCGGCCACGATCAAGCAACAGGCGGCCGCCGGTGTAAATGCCACCTACCACGATCGCTCCCACGACGTTCAAATCCTGTTCTATTCGCCGGAAGGGCTCTCCATTCAGCTCGCCGACGATGTTGAATACGACGTGCAACTGTCAAGTGGCGGCAAATCGTTGGGAACACAGCAGGTAAAAACCAGGTACGTCGTGGTTCTCACCCCTTCTGAAGTTCGCTGGCGGGTGCGCATTTTTCAGGCTGAGGCACAGTAAATTTGAAATTAACTGCATCTAAACAATTTGGGCCGGGTGAACAACTCCTTTCGGGGAACACTCAATGCGATCAAACAGGAGCTGAAATGATCTCAATCGTCATACCGATTTATAACGAAGAAGAGCTGATCGAGCAGCTGAACGAGGCCCTCGCATCTGCTTTGAAGGGGGCGGTGGACGACTACGAAATTGTCTACGTCAACGACGGTTCAACTGACTCATCGCTCGAGCTCCTAAGGGGGCTGCAAGCTGTTGATTCGCATGTAGTTGTCGTAGAGCTCTCTCGCAATTGGGGTCACATGGGTGCCATCAACGCCGGCCTCCAGACCGCACGCGGGCGTGCCGTCATCCTCATGGACGGCGATTTCCAGGATCCGCCTGAAGTTCTGCCTCGCATGATCGATGCCTGGCGCAAAGGCGCAGAGGTGGTCGTCGGCGTTCGCCGCAGCCGTCAGGAAAGCCGCAAGATGCTGGCGTTCCTCTTCCCCATGTTCTATCGCATCATGGGTTCGCTCTCTGACTATCCGATTCCCCTCAATGCAGGCATCTTCAGCCTGATGGACCGCCGGGCCCTCGACTCAGTTCTCGCGATGCGGGAAAAGAATCGCTATCTCCCCGGCCTCAGGGCTTGGGTAGGCTACAAAAACGCCATCGTTTACTACGACCGCCAGGACCGCCTCGGCGGCGAAGGCAAACTCTCCTTCATCAGCCGTATCAAGTACGCGATGGATGCCATCACCAGCTTCAGCTATAAGCCTTTGAGGCTGAGTTTTGGTCTCTTCGGCTTCACTCTGAGCGTCTCAGTGCTGATGCTCCTCTGCATGTTCATCCCCAAGAGTTCTGTGGCTACAGCAGCCTTCGGACTGGCAAGTGCCATGTTCTTCGTCGGCGGCTTGGTGATGCTCTCAATCGGCATCCTCGGCGAGTACGTCGGCAGAATCTACGACGAAGTCCGCAACCGTCCGCTTTCCCTCATCAGTCACGTTCATCGTCCCCAGGTCAGCATCCAGACCGAGACCGGCACGATCGAGGTCCCCGTGGGCAGCTACGGTATCGCAGGCGGTCTTTCAGCCATGCAGTCCGGCAGCTTCCAGGAGCAGGACGCCGCCTGATTCCGACCAGACGTCATTTCGTAACCCCGTCGCAAGGTCGATGGGGTTTTTCTTTGCTCAAAACATTCAGAAGATCTCGCCGCGCTTCTAGACCCGGTCAGGCTCCGACTCCCAATCCCGAAGTGATAGGACACAGGTCTGCCTTTTGCAGGCCGTTGACCCATCTTGGAGGACCATCGGTGTACGCCGCCTACAGGCCGCAAAGTCTTGGGAACTACGTGGTCTGCGAAGATCCTCGGAAGGCTAGGACGTTAAACTGAATCATCGCAATAACGTGCAGCTAAAACGCTTAGATTGAATAACTTAATAGAAAGCCTGTTCGAGTTCTAGTCAAGGAGACTGCAAAACAGACCGTGGGCGACGTCGTATAGGGGTGCTAAGCCATTTATTTTCTATTAGGTAGTAAATTCTGATCAGAGGGTAGTTCGGCAGGAATCAGTCCGAAGCACCCCCGAATCACATCTTTAGTGCCCGCCGCTGGGCGCGCCCGATGCCGTACCGGCCGTCGACATTGGCTTCAATTGACCTCCGCCTTTGCCGCAGTTATCAATCCCTCGCTCCATTGCTGTTCCTTCTTCGTAGTCGTTCCAGGTCTCCAGCAGAATGAACGGTGGCACCTGGTCCGGTGGGAACTCCTTCCGCCAATAATTGAAGGTGTCCTGATAAGTCTGGCCGCAACGGGCCGAAATATGCCGGTTGAGCCCCCAGTGCGCCTTGCTGTCATCAAACGTAGACCACGCTCCGCCCACAATCAGCTTGTCGGGGTGCTTGGTCTTCATCGTCTGGTAGAAGTTGCTAAGGTACTGCTCGCCCCAGTTGCTGCCATCTGCCGACCAGCCCTTATCACCAGGATTCACCCACGCATAGAAGCCGTCGAAGGCATTCGCATACTGCCCGGGAAGGTTCTCCTGGATCAGCATTGGAGCCGGATCCCATGTGTTTACAACGGCCCGCACCTTATCCCAGTTCGTATGGCCGCTCTTCGGGAAGATAAAGATGATCGGACGCCCCTGGTAGGTCAGGTAGGCCTCCTGCCCTTCAGCCTTCGTGGCCAGATAGGTGTCGTGGAAAACCGTGAGGTCGGCGATCGCCACGTCGGTGGCATCTTCCTCGTGGTCGGTCTCGTCGTACATCATCGCGACCTTGAACTGGTTCTTTCCCGCCGCCTTCTGCATTTCCGCATAGGCCTGGTTGATAAACGGCTCGCGATCACCGTACCAGTCCACGACGAAACCCGTGATTCCCATGGTCTTAGCAGACTTGATCTGCCGCTCAATCACCTCGGGATCTTGGGAGGAGTAGCCGACTGAAATATGTCGCGGATGTCCAAACCACGCCTCATAGAGGGCAAGAACCTGTGGCGCATTGCCGGATGCCCGATACTTGAGTTGTACAGGCGCGTCCGCAGCCGAGCTCAGACACCCGTGCGGGAAGTAGGAAAGGAGTAATAGAACACACAAACGGTTGAGCATCAATACCTAATTAGAAGCCGCCGAAACCCCCTCGGTTGTAGGGAATTGGGCGTGCACTTAGGTCACCATTGAGCAGCCAACAGGTAGTTTGCAGCATCCGATTAAGTAACGGCTGTCTCAAGAGTTTATCCCACATTAGCTGGAGACCGAGACGGCTCCACATCCAATAGAATTTTCCGGAGTTTAGGTGGCCACTTCCTCAGTGCCAAGTAGAAAGACCCTGCAGGCACGGATTGTCTCAGGCAGTATTGTCCTCTTATCGGGCTCGGGCCTGAACACTGCCATCAATCTGGCATACAACATCGCTGTGGCTCGCTATCTGGGGCCTAAGGGTTTCGGGCACGCAACCGTCATCTACACGATCCTGGTGCTTCTGTCGGCCATCACGCTGGCGTTCCAGCTCATCGCCACCAAGATCGTTGCTCAGCAGCCTACCGCCGAGGCCAAATCCGCCGTCTATCGCTTGTTCCATCGGGCTTCCTGGGTGTGCGGTATCGCAGTGGCTCTGGGACTGGTTGCGTTTCAACGCGGCATCTCTGACTACCTCAATCTTCCTGCTGCAAGCCTGGTAAGCATCATTGCCATCGGTGCGGCGGTTTACGTGCCCCTTGGCGCACGTCGCGGCTACATTCAAGGCACATGTGGATTCCGCAACCTCGCAGCGAACCTGGTCACCGAACAAGCCGTCCGTCTAATCGGCTCTCTCGCTCTGATCTCGATCGGCTGGGGGCTCAAAGGCGTCATCGCTGCAAACTCCGCGGCAATCGCCATCGCGTATCTCACTGTGCGAGTCAAGCTGACGGGCCGTGGGACGCTTCCCATCCGCTACTCGCATGCGGCGCATGAAACCTTCCAGGCCGCCGTCTTCTTTGCGGGACAGATGATCATCAACAACGGCGGCATCGTTCTGGTGAATCACTTCTTCCTTGCTCGCGAGGCCGGATACTATGCGGCGGTTGCGATGGTTGGCCGTGTGATCTTCTCGTTCTCCCAGGCGGTGGTGAACTCTACATTCCCTCTGGTCGCCGGTACAAGCAATGAAGAGCGCAGAGATCTGCGCGTAATCGCCACAGCTTTGGCGCTAGTCGTCGGCGTGGGCGCGGCAATCTCCCTGGCACTCTGTATCGCACCCGCCGATCTATGGACCCACTTGTTTGGCCCGGATTTCGCAATCGCGGGCAAATACAATTTGCCCTACCTTCTCGCTCTCTACGCTCTAGCCACCGTGATCTATTCGCTTGCAGGGGTCATCATCACCTTCGAGATGTCCTACAAGATTGCGAACACCAGCTGGGTGCAGTTGGCGTTCAGTGGCATACTCCTTGGCACGATCTGCTTCTTCCACTCTTCTTTGCGCGAAGTCGTGCTCGTTCAGTTGGCGCTGATGGTCCTCTTATTCATCTTTGTGGCGGTGCCGTTCCTGATCAACTCACTCACTGATCCCAAGGACATCCTGGAACCTGGCTCAACTCGTCCAGTGCGCCTGATTCGCCGCATCTCAGAAGATGCAGCAATCGCAGAATTCTTGAAGAGCGACTTCCATGTTCCGGCATTTCGCGAGTACCAGAAAATGCTCAGCGAGATCGTGTTGAATCCGGACTTCGAAAATGCGGAAGAAAATGCAAAGCGCCGTGCTCTTTTCTTCATCCGTCACTCTTACCTGTGGCGCGAAATCCCGCAGGATACGGAATGGTATGAAGCTGAGATCAAGTACGAGGATCTCGCAAGTGTTCGGATGTTCCCGCGCGCTCAATGGCGCAAAGTCGCGAATGGCCGTTTCTCCTGCATTCACATTGCAGAGGGAATGCGCAAAAACGAGGATGTGCTCGACTCCGCCTTTGTGTCCAAGATCCACGCGATCAGCCGTCTTTTCGACGCCGAAGACACCGGCCTCAACTCCGTGATCCTTATCGGGACAAGCGAGTCAGAGCCCCTGACCGTGGTCGATGGCAATCACCGCCTGACGGGCGCCTTGTTGCATTCAAAGGCCGCCGTCGGGCAATTGCGATTCATTTGCGGATTGTCTCCGCGCATGACCGAGTGCTGCTGGTACAGGACGAACCTGATTACGCTCTTCCGCTATGCGAAGAATGTCCTGACGCACTCAACCAGAAATCCTGCCGCCGAACTCGCGCGGATGCTTTGACAATTGTGACCAGTCGTCGATTGTTCCAACTTGCAGTGAAGCTCTCTATATCAGTTTCAAAAGGAAGCCAGGAATGAGAACAAAAATCAGATCAGTCGCGGTCAGGAAATTGCCTGAGCGTATCTCCGGAGCGCAGCGTCAAGAGCTCTACAAGGCCCTTGAAGGCTGCATCGTGGTAGACCGCCCGGCGGTGGTCCTCGATTGCTCCGAAGTGCGCGAACTGGACCGATCCGCGATTCACCTCCTGCTCTGTTGCCTTGAAGAAGCCATGAAGCGGAACGGCGATGTTCGCCTGGCCTGCCTCAGCCTGGAAGTGAAGGCAGCATTGCAGGCTGCCGAAGTCGGCTCTCTTTTTCATTCGTTCGCAGCCATCAGCGATGCTGTCGAAAGCTTTCATAAGCCGCAGTTCGACTTCATCCAACTGGAAAACCCGGCCCTCGGCGATGAAAAATCGGAAATGAATGCGGCATGAAAGTGAGGAGTGAGATGTTGAAATATGGCAGCTTCCGGCAAGGCAGCACTTCTCGTCTACCCGCCGGACTCAAGGGCCCGCTCGTCGTAGCTCTGTGTGCAATGCTGCTCATACAGCCGACTCTCGGAACGGCCCAGGAACCAGCACGGAACCCTCAGGCCAGCGCCGTTCCCACAACTGAGTTCAGCAGTTCGCAACCTGCAGAGGAGCTTCCGTCGGCCCCGGTCCCGCAGGCGCAGGTGCCTTCGCAACCACAGCCGCAAAGCCAGCCCGGGCAGCCGCAAAGTCAGCCAGCCCCCCAAGACCAATCAGCACCGCAGCAGAGTCAGCCGGCACAGCAGCCCAGCGCCCCCCAGCAGCCGCCCGTTGGCACCGCCGCAGCACCCTACGAAAAGCCTACTGGTGTATCGGGATCCCGCCCCGCAGGAGCTGCGATAGCACCGGCCAAGCAACGGCGAGTCCGCGCCATAGTGATCAGCTTCGCGCTGATTCTTGCAGGAGCTGGCGCGATAGGCGCAGTTGCCGGCATGTCAAAGGCCAGCCACAGCACCCCTTAATCCATAGAGGCCATAAAACAAAACATGAATACGGCACCAAAAGTCAGAACAGTAAGCTTCTCAGGCGTGGACGGCGCCGGCAAAACTACACAGATCGATAATCTGTGCGCATTCCTCACGCAGCAGCGAATCCGCTACCGGGTATTTCGTTTCTGGGACGACATCGCGAGACTCACAAACGTGCGTGAGGGCACCGGGCATCGAGTGTTCAAAGGCGAGAAGGGAATCGGCTCACCCGAGAAACCCATCAACCGACGCGATAAGAATGTGCAAAGCTTCCCCATGACCTGCATTCGCATGTTCCTGTACTTCGTCGATGCGCTATCCACTCGCAAGGTATTCAAACGTGCCATGTCTGGCGATGCAGAGTTCGTAATCTTCGATCGCTACACCTACGACGAACTAGCGAACATGAACCTGGAGAACGCGTTTGTCCGAGCCTACGCGCGCTTCATCATGGCTCTGGTTCCGCGGCCCGACATCAGCTACCTGCTTGATGCCGATCCCGAAGCAGCTCGCGCGCGAAAGCCGGAATATCCCATCGACTTCATCCGCCTCAATCGGAAAGCCTATTTTGATATCAATCGCGTTGTCGGCGGTTTAACCGTAATTGAACCGATGGCCATCGGGGATGCAAAGAGAGCAGTCGTGGCTCGCGCTGCCGCAATCCTCCCTTCAACAAACGGCGCAGACTCCGAGCGGAAAGTTGAATACGGTAGGACGGGTTCCACGAATACCGATCCCGCTCTATCCTGATCCGCCAGAACAACCACTTCGCAAACGTCGAGCCCGCTGGACAAAATCCAGCGGGCTCATTCCTTCTGTATAGACGCTCACTACCATCTGTGAATCGTCAGGTTGTCCATGATCAGTTGAGCGGATCCGCTCCCGCTCGTCGCTCCATCCAGCTGCACATTCACCAGAAGCGTCGGTCTCCAACCCAGCATGAACGCGCCTAGCACCGTCTTGTTGATCGGATGCGACGCCCCGTCCACCGCTGCGGACTTGTAGGTGATCCAACCCGTGTCGTTCCGCGAATAGGTGAGCTGAATGTGGTGCCACTGATTCTTGCCCCAGCTCTGAACATTGCACGGCGCCGAAGTGTGCGCCCATGTGTTCCACGGTTTGGTAGCCGTTCCCTTGTTGATCGAGACGTCCCACGTGCCCGTCCAGCCATCGCATTGCATGCCGTAAAGGACAGTCTGTCCGCCGGAGATCACCTGGTTCAGGTCCAGCTCGAGATTCTTCAAGCCCGTGTCACCGGCAGGAATATAGACCCAGGTATCCAGGATGAAGTTCGTAGCAGCTTCATCATCGCCGAACGAAATGCTGTAGCGATGTCCGCCGAAATACTTGTAGCTCATGGCGAACTTTCTTGCTGTACCCGTTCGGGAGGGCGAACTGGTAACCGCAGACCAGCCGCTTGAACTGCCCGGTGTTCCTCGGTCATGAACCGAATACCAACCGCCGAATGTCTGGATGCTGCTCACGCTCGAAGCGTCGACAGGAACCACCGATGACGTGCTCACAATCAGAGCAACGTCAGTAACACAATGCGATCCTGACGCTCCCCAAGCCTTCACGTGCAGCGTATGACCTCCTGAGGGAGCCCACACAGCCGTTGTAATCGCTGGAGTTTTGAAGATTGTGTCGTTCGAGCTGTTGTCGAGAGAGTAGCCGGTTGCGACAACTTGCTGCCCCGAGCAAAGAGAGGTATAAGCCGACAGGCTGAATGGCGATTTCACTGTACTACCGTTTGCAGGTGCGTTGATGACGACGCTCGCGAGCGATGGGACGGATGTCGAGACAAACAGGAGAATAGCGATTAAAGAATTCTGCGGGATTTTCATCAATTTCTTTCTCGTCAAATGAACTAGGTTGGGTTGTTGTTGGGTCGGGCGGGTCGTCGGCTTTGCGTTCCTGGTCCGGCCCCCGTCGTATACCGCAAATCCGCTCCAAGAGTTTTCTTCTCTCTTTCGTGTGCGGCCCGGTCCAGCCAGACGCAGTCCGAAGGGGTGCCCACGAAAAGCACAAGGCTTTCCTGTGCGGGCTTCTGATCAAAACCCGCCGCGCCCTTCACGAAAAAAGAGCGTCAGAAATGGATTAGGAAGGGCTGTTCTGAGACACAGGGCGGAGAAATCGCCTGCGAGTGCTACCCCAGCAACCTCTGGTTCAACTTGACGGCAGAGCCTCGAATGATCCGAACCTCTGCCGCCGCACGGTCCCGGCTTTGAAACTTGCAGCCGATGCCAACTTTTTGAGCGCTTGAACCCTCAAAAAAAGGCCCGTGAGGCAACCAATCTCTTAAAGCTTTCACAAAATATTTCATGTTTGGTACATCCCGGCAACCCTGCTAATGCACTAAAGTTCTCACTTGACTTGGCGGGCGTTTCGACTGTGAACTTACTACGCGTTTTCGGTAAGATTTACTCGGAAATCCATTGTTTTTAGAGGTTTGTAAGAGATATCCGGTTCACAATCCGGGATGGATCGGCAAAGTTCGCTACTCGGTTTTGGCGTGGTCTTTGCTCAACGGACAACCCGTGCGCTGTTCCGGACCGCACGGCCCATTGCCATGAACTAGCATCCTAGTAAGTAGCGCTCCATCTTCAGCCGCTGGACGACCCAGACATGTTCGAAAAACGGGAAATTTTGCACCGCGCCTTCATTGTCTTCACGTGTGTAGCCCTTTCCGGCTTCGCATTGAGCGCCCACGGCGCGACCTGTTCGACGCAATCTCAGATGAGTCCGGCCCAGAGGTCGACCTTCACGGGAGAGGCTCACACCTTCGGCGCCATCGTACAGAGCGGCGACACTCAGGCCTTGCGTGCGAAGATCCTTCCCGCCATCGCATCCGACTTCGACGGCATCGCCGCAACCGTAACGAGCCTCAAGCCTCTTGTGCAGAAGGCTACCATGACGGTCGATACGGTTTACCTGCTCGATGCCTCGAAGGACGCGCCGGGCGCGGAGCGTACACAGTTCTTCTGCGGTTCTCCAATCGTCGTCCTCACCTTCAATGGAATTCCGCCCGGCACGTACGCGCTCGTCATTCTGCATGCCACCGGCGTCAAGGAGCCGCAGCAGATCTCGCTGATCCTCGCCAGTGCTCCCGGCAACCAGTGGCAACTGGCAGGCTTCTACGCAAAGCCGATGGTTCACGCCGATCATGATGGCCTTTGGTATTGGGTTGAAGCACGCAAGTACCAACAAACGAAAGACAACTGGACGGCCTGGCTCTATTACCACATCGCCGAAGGGCTGCTCAGCCCCGTTGATTTCCTCTCGAGTCCCAACCTTCAGAAACTCCAGCAGGAGTCGCAGCAGGCGCACCCCAAGGATTTCCCCGCCGAAAAGACCCAGGTAAGTCTCAATGCGCAGGGCTCCACCTACAATCTGAGCGCCGTTGACACGACGACCCAGTTCGGCGGACTGGATCTTGACGTTCACTACATTCCCACTCCCACGCAAGCTGCCCAGCTCAGAACACCGACAGAAGCCCGCAAGCAGGTGACAGACGTGATGACCGCCCTGCTCGCGCAGCATCCCGGCTTGCGGCAGGCATTTCATGGCATGTGGGTACACGCCGATCAGGGTGATTCGAGTCTGTTTGCGTTGGAGTTGCCGATGGAGCAGATCGCACCAGGAACCCAGCCGCAGGCATCCAATAACGCGCCTGCGGTGCGATAGGGCTCTGGCCCGCTATGCTGTGCGAAGCGTGAAGATCGTGATCTCGGGCCGGCAGTCGAATCGGAACGGCACTCCGACGCTGCCGATGCCGCGGTTCACGTAGAGCTGCATCGAGCCTACCTGAAACATCCCTTCAACATAGTTGCGGCCGCCGGGCGGAAGATGGAGTGGTCCCACGAATGGCAGCCGTATTTGCCCGCCGTGCGTGTGGCCGCTCAGCACAAAAGACACTGCGCGTCCTGCTGGGTGATCCCGAAGCTCGTCCACGAAATCCGGCGCGTGGCACATCAGAATGATGGGCTCACCGGCCTTGTTTCGTATCGACGAAGGGATCGCCTTATCGGGATCGGGCTTGCCGCACACGGGATCGTCCAGTCCCGCAAGCCACATCCTGGCGCCGCTTCGCTCGATGGGCAGGTAAGAATTCTTGAGCACCGTTATGCCATTTGTCGTGAGAGCTTCGCCTACATGCTCTTCGCCTGCCCACACATCATGGTTTCCGAAGATCGCGTAGCGCTGAGCGCACTCGATTTTGCTCAGCATGCTCCCGCATTGCCAGGTAGCCTTGGCGGTCAGGTTGCGCGGCAGCACCTCGGCGCTGACGTAATCTCCCGTGAGCAAAACCATGTCCGGCTTCGCTCGATTGATCTCGTCGATCGATTCGCGCAGCAGGAAGGGCTCAGTAAACTCGTCCAGGTGGATGTCGCTCAACTGAGCAACCCGCATACCGTCGAATGCTGCCGGAAGTCCGCTGATCGCAACATCAGTGTGGACAATCTCAAGCCAATGCCGCTCGAACACGCCCGCGTAGAGCGCCAGGCCTCCAGCGCCGAACATCGCCCCTTTGAGAAAGGAGCGTCTTGAGACCTGCTGCCCTACGGCAGTAATGGTTGATTCCATCTATGTGTATCGACCCTTTTAAATATTCTGGATGGCCGTGCGTTCCGGCGCCGTGTGAACAATCGCTCTGCCGGCCGACCTTGGCGGTCACCAACCTGAAACACTGCTCATTCATAGGATGCAGTTGAAGCGAGGTAATTCCTTTCTCTCCCCCCTAAGGTGTACGAGCTTTGCATATAACGGTATGAAAGCCAGGCTCCGATGACAATTCGATGAACTTTGGCGCTGGTACAGCATTGAGATAACGCTTCCCAATCCGCGTGCTGCCCGTAAACTGAAATGCAAGCCATGCGTACGCAATCATTTCGCATTCATCGCCCAGTTTTCTCAGTCCTGATTACTTCGGTGTTAGTGTCCACCACTGGCTTGGGCGCACAGCCTGCGGGAAGTGGAGCTGAGGCTCGTGCGGCTCGTGTCTATCAAGCTGCGCTTCGACAAGGCCCCCTCGCGGTTCAGGCATTTCTGGCACGATTCCCGAAAGGCGCGGACCTGCACGTTCATCTGACCGCGGGCGTATATGCCGAGACTTTGATCCGCATCGCCGCCGAAGACAAGGTTTGCATTGATCCTGTAAAGGTACAGTTTGCGCGCGATGCACAGGGAAAGACAGCTAAAGAGCCTTGCGAAGCGCCTCTGGTGGCAGCGTCCGAACTGAATGGCAGCAGTCTGACGCCAAAGCAGCAGGACCTTTACGATCGCGTTATCGATGCCTTCTCGTTGCGTAACTACGTGCCAACTCCCGGATTCAGCGGACACGATCAATTCTTCTCCACTTTCGATCGCTTTGGCGGTCTCGACAAATCTCACATTGGACAATGGCTCGATGAGATCACCCGCCGCTCCGACGCCGAGAACAATCAGTGTCTTGAGCTGATGCACACTCCCTCATTTGGACACGCAGCGCGCATTGCGCACGAAATTGGCTGGAATCCCGACTTGGCCCAGATGCGCCAGGCCCTCATCGACCACGGCCTACGCGATGAGGTTGCAACGGATCGCGAAGAAGTCAAGAAAGCAATCGCAACGCGTAACGAGATTCAGAAGTGCGGAACCCCTCAAGCTTCATCGGCGTGCAAAGTGCAGTTGCGTTTCATCTACCAGATACTTCGCGCCTTTTCTCCCGAACAAGTCTTCGCTCAGACTCTGCTTGCCTTCGAGACAGTGCAACAGTCAATCGAGCAGGGCTCAGACGATTGGGTCGGAATCAACTTCGTTCAGCCCGAAGACTACATGGTTGCGATGCGCGACTACTCGCTGCACATGAAAATGGTCGAATACCTCCACGGCCTTTATCCGAAGGTGCACATCTCTTTGCATGCCGGCGAACTTGCGCCGGGGATGGTGCCGCCCGAGGGTCTCAAGTTTCATGTCCGCCAGGCCGTTGAACTCGGCCACGCTGAGCGCATCGGTCATGGCGTCGATGTCATGTATGAAGACGATGCGCTGGAATTGCTGAAAGAGATGGCCCGCAAGCACGTCATGGTCGAGGTGAATCTCTCGTCCAATGACGGCATCCTCGGGATTACCGGCGAACGCCATCCGTTTCAGTACTACCGCGCTGCTCATGTCCCTGTTGCCCTCTCGACCGACGATCAGGCCGTCAGCCGCATCGACCTGCTGCACGAATATGTCCGCGCGGCAAATGAATACCACCTAAGCTACGCGGAGTTGAAGCAGCTGGCGCGCACCGGAATGGAACATAACTTCCTCTCTGGCGCGAGCCTCTGGGCGGCGCCCGACGCGTTCACTACGCCGGCTACGGCATGCAAGGTGCAGGTCCTTGGCGGTCCGAAACCCTCTCCCACCTGCAGGAACTTCCTTGACGAAAATGAAAAGGCAGCCGCCCAGTGGGAACTGGAGAGGCGATTTCGCGAATTCGAATCGAAGTTCTGAATCGCGAGCCGATGCTCATTCGTCTTCCAGCCTCCGGCACAGGTAAGCTGGATCAGGAGCCATAACAAGTTCATGCCATCGATTGCCTACCTTGAGTGCGCCCGCTGCCACGCTCACATCTCTGCCGACACGCCCCAGACCGTGTGCCCGCAATGTCCTGCGCAGCCTGCCGGATCGCTCTTCGTTCGATACGACTTCTCGCCTCTTGAAGGAACGAATCCGCGCGAAGTAATCGCAAAGGATGCGGCAGGGCCATGGTCAGGTATGTGGCGGTATCGATCCGTCCTGCCTTCGGCCCAGCCTGTGACATTAGGCGAAGGCTGGACGCCGATGTTAAAGAGCAGGAGACGTGGTGGCGCGTTCCTCAAGGAAGAAGGTGCCAATCCGACCGGAACCTTCAAGGCTCGCGGCCTTTCCATGGCCGTCACGATGGCGCGACACTACTGCCTCACTAAGCTTGCGGTTCCTTCCGCGGGAAATGCCGCGGGCGCACTTGCTGCTTATGCGGCCGCAGCCCAGATCGAAGCACACATCTTCATGCCGCGCGATGTCCCCTTTGCAAACTACGTCGAAGCCGTCGCGTACGGCGCGCATGTCGAACTCGTAAACGGTCTGATCTCCGACTGCGCACGCATGGTGCAGGAACGCAAACAGCACGAGGGCTGGTTCGACATCTCCACGCTTAAAGAGCCATTCCGCATCGAGGGCAAGAAGACCATGGGCTACGAACTCGTCGAGCAACTCGACTGGGAGTATCCTGACGCCGTCTTCTATCCCACCGGTGGCGGCGTCGGTCTCATCGGCATGTGGAAGGCCTTCGAGGAGATGGAACAACTCGGCTGGGTAAGTCCCGGCAAGCGGCCGAAGATGATCGCGGTGCAATCCACCGGATGTGCGCCCGTCGCGCGCGCCTTCGAGCAGGGCGCAAGCGTGAGCACCATGTGGCAGGATGCCGCGACCTTTGCTGCTGGCCTTCGCGTGCCCAAACCCTATGGCGACACGATCATTCTCGACATTGTCCGTGCGTCGGGAGGCTTGGCGATGGCTGTGAGCGATGACGAGATACTCGCCTCTATCCTCGACTGGGCCCGAAACGAAGGCATCTTCCTCTCGCCCGAGGGCGCAAGCGTCACCGCCGCATACGACAAGCTTCTCGCAAATGGATTTCTGAAGCCTGCCGACCGCGTAGTTCTCTTCAACACCGGCGCAGGCTTGAAATACACCGATATGACGGCAGAGGCGATGAAGCTGAAGCGTCCGGCAGTGAACTAGCTTCATGGCGACTACGGCGACAACGCGTTCTGTTTCAAAAGACAGGGTGGCGCGTGCGGCGCTCCTGACCGGCACTGTTCTGCTGGCAGCAGGCATTGCACTCGCATTCGGTCACGTGTCAGCAGCCGCCCCACTTCGTTGGATCAGCATCGCCGCGTTTCTCTTGTTTGCTCTGCGTCGCCCCTCGCTGATGACCTGGACATTTGTCGCCATGCTCATCGGGATCGAACTGGGCATCGATGCTCCACGCGTGGCCTCACAGGTTCGTCTGCCCGGAGACCTTTTTCTTCGCCTGATCCGCATGATCGTCGCGCCTTTGCTCTTCGCAACGATCACCACAGGAATCGCTGGACACAACGAGCTCAAATCGATTGGCAGAGTCGCCGTCAAGGCTCTCATCCTCTTCGAAGTGGTGACGACGCTTGGTCTGATCATCGGCGTTGTCGCCATGAATCTCTCCGGCGCAGGATGGGGTGTTGTCATTCCCGCCGCGCTCGAAACAATGCAACCGGCCGCCGCGCAGGCGCCCCAAACCTGGCAACAAATCATCCTCAATCTGTTCCCCAATAACATCGCCGAAGCCGTCGCGCAAAACCAGATCCTTCAGGTTGCGATCTTCTCCATCCTGTTCGGGTCCGCGCTGGCAATGATCTCCGATCAGAAGCGTGCTCCTCTGGTAAGAGTTCTGCAGTCCCTGGCTGATGTGATGTTCCAGCTAACGCGGTTCATCATGTACCTGGCGCCGCTTGCTGCAGGCGCCGCAATCGCCTACACCGTGGGAAACACCGGAATCGCAACACTCTTGCCGCTCGTCAAGCTGGTCGGCACGTACTACGTCGCGCTCGCTGCTTTCAGTCTTCTCGTACTGATTCCAACACTCATGCTCTTTCGCGTTCCGGTTGCAAAGTTCGTCGCCGCCGTCGGCGAGCCGGCAGCCATCGGATTCGCAACCACGACCTCCGAAGCTGCTCTTCCTCTTGCAATGGAGCGGATGGAGGAATTCGGCGTCCCGCGCTGGATCGTCTCTTTCGTGATACCCACCGGCTACAGCTTCAACATGACCGGCGGAAGCGTATACCTCTCCATGGCCGCGATCTTTGTGGCTCAGGCCTCCGGAATGCACCTCGCGTTCGGTCGCCAGCTTGCAATCGTGCTCGTGTTGATGGCTGCCAGCAAAGGAATTGCCGGCGTTCCGCGCGCCTCATTGGTGGTTCTACTCGCAACCGCCAGTGCGGTGCATCTGCCGACGGCGCCAATTCTTCTAATTCTCGGCGTTGATACGCTCATGGATATGGGGCGCACCATGATGAACGTAGTCGGCAATTGCGTGGCCGCCGCCGTCATAGGCCGAACAGAAGCATCGACGCCAGCACTCTGAGAGCTGCTTCTGCGCTCGCCCTTACTGCAGGATCGGAATGTTGCCGATCCGTTGCTGCCACTCCGCAGGACCGGTCTGGTGCACGCTTGTGCCCTTTGAATCGACAGCGACAGTAACAGGCATGTCGCGCACCTCAAATTCGTAGATTCCTTCCATGCCCAGGTCTTCGAATGCAAGCTGCCGAGCGCTAACGATGGCTTTCGACACCAGGTACGCCGCACCACCAACCGCCATGAGGTACACGGCGCCGAATTCCTTGATGGCCTCGATAGCAGCGGGCCCTCGCTCCGCTTTGCCGACCATGCCGAGAAGGCCCGTCTCTGCCAGCATCTGGCGCGTGAATTTGTCCATGCGCGTTGCCGTCGTCGGGCCCGCGGGCCCAATCACTTCTTCTCGAACGGGATCGACCGGCCCGACATAGTAAATAAATCTATCCCTGAAATCGACGGGAAGCTTCTCCCCCCGGTTCAGCATATCCGTCATCCTCTTGTGGGCAGCGTCGCGGCCTGTGAGGAGTTTGCCGTTGAGCAGCAGCACTTCCCCGGGCTTCCACGTGTCGGCTTCGGCTCTCGTCACGGCGTCCAAATTCACGCGCTTGGCTCGCGAAACGTCGTAGGTGAGTTTCGGCCATGCATCCAGCGATGGCGGGTCGAGATAGGCAGGGCCTGAGCCATCCAGGACAACGTGTGCATGTCGCGTCGCCGCGCAGTTGGGGATCATCGCTACCGGCAGGTTAGCCGCGTGAGTTGGCGTATCGAGAACCTTGACGTCGAGCACAGTAGTAAGCCCGCCAAGCCCTTGCGCTCCGATACCCAATCGATTCACTTTGTCATACAGCTCCACCCGAAGCTTTTCAGCCGTGGTTTTGGCGCCACGCGCTATGAGGTCCTGAATGTCGATGGGATCCATCAACGACTGCTTGGCCAGAAGCATGGCTTTCTCGGCCGTTCCGCCGATGCCGATGCCAAGCATGCCCGGCGGACACCATCCTGCACCCATCGTCGGTACGGTTTTCAAAACCCATTCGACGACTGAGTCCGACGGGTTCAGCATGACGAACTTGCTTTTGGCTTCGGAGCCCCCGCCCTTTGCCGCCACGGTGATCTCGACCGTATTGCCGCGAACCAGTTCGACATTCACTGCCGACGGAGTGTTGTCCCGAGTATTCTTTCGGGCACCCGCAGGGTCAGCGAGCAGGGATGCGCGGAGCTTGTTATCGGGATCGAGATAGGCGCGACGGACGCCTTCATCACACATCTGCTGAAGATCCATCAGATCGCTGTCCGGTGCAGCCTCGAAACGGACGTCCATGCCGACTTTGACGAAGACGTTGACGATGCCCGTGTCCTGGCAAATAGGGCGGTGGCCTTCTGCGCACATCCGGCTATTGATGAGGATCTGCGCCATCGCATCCTTCGCGGCATGCGATTGTTCGCGCTCATATGCCCGGACAAGGCTCTCAATGTAGTCGGTCGGGTGGTAGTAGCTGATGTACTGCAGCGCGCCGTAAACGCTGGCGATAAAGTCTTCCTGCTTGATGACGGTCATCGAAACTCCCCGTGGACGCTCAACCCTATAGGTTAATCGGATCGTCCGCCCCATGCATACACCAGGCGGGGGAGAGCGATGTCGGAGTCAACCTGGCGGCCTGTCCTCGGCGTTGCGACCCTTATCACATCGCTTAAATCGCGATGGGTATTATGATTCATGCTGATCGCGGAGGACTCCGCTTCTGCGCTCACTGGCGGTCCTGTGATCCTGTACAGCCTTGAGGCCATTCGTTATGCGGACCAGTCTTGTAGTCCTGATTGCCGTTTTGCTCGTTATTCCCGCAAGTGCCAAGTCCAGGCGAGACGTCTATCCTCTGTCGTGCGACGTGCTCTGGACGGCGGTCAAGAACACACTCAACCACCCGAGGGATTACGGAATTCTGTCGGTCAACGACCTGAGTTTGCGAGCATCTTTCCTGGTGGTCGGCAATCTCGTGCAGTACACGGACCGGGTTGCTCTTTCCGAGCAGGATGGCGGCTGCAAGTTGGATCTTAGAATGTTGCAGGTGGGGTCCGACAACTCAGATGAGCGTGGATTCAGGAAGCGGCTGAAGCGATCTCTGGTCAAGCTGGAAGCAGCCAGGACGGCTATGCTGGAAGCAGCAAAGACTGCCCCTGCGGGTGAATCGGCACCGTCAGCCGTAATCGGACAGCATTAGCCTCACCGCATCGTAGCTCTCAACCCTCGTTGAACAAAGAAGCTGACTTGTTCGGATCAGGATAGGTCGGCTTACTTTTGAGGGCGATCAGAAAGGGTGTGAGTTTGTGCTCACTGGCCGGAGCCGAAGAAATGATGTCCCGAACCTCCCAGCCTTTCAGCATGAGTGCGTCGGAAATCAAAGATCGATGACAGCGCCATGGCACTGCTTCGGCGCACATGATTGCCGTGGGCATTGTTCTGCCGGTTTGTATTAGGTCTTCAAGGCCTTTGGCGAATTGAGTAGTGGCCATATAGTCGGCGTAGCCCCGAAAGGCAGCACTGCGCCACCCGGTGTTGATGGAATCCTTGCGGCTATGGCGCCGCCCTCCGAGGTCCTTCAAGTGTGTGTAGGAAATGCCCGCGGCTCTTAGCGACTCTGCCAGCGACTCTGAGTTGAAATGCGGCACATGCCGCGATTTCGGAATGGATCGGACGTCGACAAGATGACGGACGCCATGCGTGTTGAGGAGTGCAATGAACTCCTCGCTAGTGTGGGTGGAATGGCCGATGGTGAAGAGAATGGGCTGCGGCACACTCAATCGAATGCTGCCAACATGACAGGAGTTGCCCGCTCATGATTGAGTAGAAAACGACACCTGATGACTTCCCCCACGATCGACAAGAGGCCAATCAACACACCCCGGCAGGTTCTGTTCGCAAGCCTGGTGGGAACGGCAGTTGAATTCTTCGACTTCTATATCTACGCGACAGCCGCGGTCCTCGTATTTCCCAGGCTGTTCTTCCCCAAGAGCGATCCGGCATCCTCAGTTCTAGCGTCGCTCGCCACGTTTGCAATTGCATTTGTGGCTCGACCCATCGGGTCCGCCCTCTTCGGTCATTTCGGCGATCGCATCGGGCGCAAGCGGACACTTGTTCTCGCGCTCTTGACGATGGGTATCTCAACCTTCGTCATCGGAACCTTGCCTTCGTATCAGAGGATCGGAATCGCCGCACCCCTCCTCCTTGCGCTGTGCAGGTTCGGGCAGGGAATCGGACTCGGCGGCGAATGGGGCGGCGCCGTTCTACTTGCCGTAGAGAACGCTCCGCCATCAAAGCGCGCCCTGTACGGAATGTTCCCGCAACTTGGGGCGCCTCTTGGATTTCTGCTTTCGGGCGGCATCTTCCTGGCTCTCTCCCGGTGGCTAACGGACGCTCAGTTCTTTACCTTCGGGTGGAGGTTGCCGTTTTTGGCCAGCGCCATCCTGGTGCTGCTGGGCCTCTACGTAAGGCTATCGATCACCGAAACACCCGTGTTCGAATCCGCGATGAAGCGGGCTCATCCAAAGCAGATCCCGATCGCAGAGGTGTTTAGAAAACACACGCGCGATGTGATTGCCGGGATCCTGGTGTGCCTGGCTACATTCGTGTTGTTCTATCTCATGACCGTCTTCGCCCTGTCCTGGGGGACAACGGCTCTCCATTATCCGCGTGCGGAGTTCCTGGTGATGCAGCTGATTGCCGTGGTGTTCTTCGGGGCGACGATTCCGATGTCTGCATGGCTGGCCGAGCGGGGCAGGCGGCCTGTCATGTTCGGCGTCTCAGTGCTGATCGCGATATTCGGATTGTTCCTGGCCCGGATGTTCGCCGCAGGCCCGACCGGCGCTCTGTGGATGATGATCGTCGGACTGGCGCTCATGGGGGTCACCTACGGCCCGCTTGGCACAGTGGTGTCTGAGCTGTTTCCGACGTCGGTACGCTACACTGGATCCTCGCTGGCCTTCAGCATGGCCGGAATCCTCGGCGCATCCCTCGCCCCATATATCGCAACATGGCTGGCCGAGCGCTATGGCCTCGCTTATGTCGGCTACTACCTCACCGCCTCGGCTGCTTTGTCGATCGTCGGATTGTTGATGATTCGCGAAACCAGCGGCGAAGATCTCAGCTCTCTTTCGGACTGAAGAGAGTAATTCAGCACTCGTGGAATATTCAGTGTTTCGGAAGGGAAGTAACGAATGCCCAGAATTCCTTGTTCTTTTTAAGCTTGAGAATGGAATCGTCCTTCGATGGATCGGGCATTGACTCGTTCGGTATTACATTCATGCGGCGGTCGAATGCTTGCTGGAGATGGGTTCTCGCGTTGGATGCATCGCCTTTCTCCGCATCGGCGCACGCGAGATTGTAGTAGTTCAGGGGGTAGTCGGGGTCGGCCGCGATGGCCTTTTCTGCGATTTCTCGGCTCTCTCTAAGATCGCCGCTCATCCCAAGTGCCATCACAAGTTGATCGGTTGCGATTCGGCGGGGAGTGAGATAGCTGGCATCTGCTGGCATCGCGTTCAGCGAGGACTCGTAGTACGGCGCTGCCAGTCCCGGGGAATTCTTGAAGAGAAATTGCGCAATGGTGAAATAGTCGATGGCGCTCGGCTTGTAGTCGAGAACTGGGTGGAAACTACGGACGATGTTCGTCAGGGCTAGCAGATTCTCTGCCTGATCGCCGATTATCGAAGCGTGCAACTCGGCGCACACATGCTGGTCTCCAGCAAAGGCGAACAGGCTGGCTTGTCGGGTCACTTTTTTCGAACTTAGGCCGACCATGGAGGCTGCTGCGCTGATATCGACGTCGATGAGAGTCGTGGCAAGGTGCGTGCCATTCTGGAGAGCAACGAAATCGTCTATTCGCTTCTTGACCAAGCTTCCCTGCTCATGGACGATTGGGGAGATCACGTCTTCGCGGCAGCCTTCTGCATCGGACCGCCCAGAGTGATTTGCGAAGAGTATGTAGGACACGGTCACCGCATCTTCGGTCCTTGAGAACTCTGCAACTGGCCTTGTGCCCTTGTCGTAAACGGTGATGAACCTAGGTTTCCATTCGTCACCGCTTGGGAGAGTAATAGCGCCCGTGCCTAGCGAAGTGACAAGTTGTAAGGGCTTATGGGGCGAGCCATTCTGAGCTTGCGCAGAGAACATCAACCCGAAGGATGAGCCCGTAAGCAATGAGGAAGCCACACAACGCCAGATGGATCGCATCTTTTGGAAGCCCTTTTTAAGAGTGAGGCGATTGTACCGCGCAATCGTGTAGTGCTTCCTTAGAACCGATAGATTTGGAACCGGGCCCATGCCCTAAGCTGGACATATGGCAGAATTTCCTGCAGACTCCATCCCCGACTCTCAGCCCTCCTCCATGCTGGAGCGGGACAGAGGAAATCCCTCCGATCGATCCTTCGACGCGCTCGTGATTGGGGCGGGACCGACCGGCCTTGCCTGTGCCATCGAGGTTCAGAAGGCCGGCTTCAAAGTGGTAGCGGTGGACAAGGGCTGCATCTGCAACTCGCTTTTTCACTACCCCTCCCACATGACGTTCTTCACTACGCCCGAGCTGCTCGAGATCGGGAACATCCCATTCCCAAGCCCGAATCCCAAGCCGACGCGGAATGAAGCATTGCAGTATTACCGACTTGTGGCGGCGCACTACAAACTCGATGTGCGGCAGTATGAGCGCGTGGCGCGTGTCACCGGCCACGACGGCGAATTTGTAGTGCACACCGAAGATCGCTTCGGACGGGCAGGGCAACTGAAAGCACGCAAACTGATCGTCTCCACCGGCTACTACGACCTGCCGAACGTGATGTCGATTCCTGGGGAAAACCTCACCAAGGTCCACCATTACTACGACGATCCACACCCATATTTCGATACGGATGTCTTGGTGATCGGCGGCAAGAATTCTGCTGCAATCGCCGCATTGGAATTGTGGCGAAGCGGTGCTCGAGTGACCCTTGTTCATCGCCATGAAGCTATGCATCGACACGTCAAATACTGGATCAAACCGGACATCGAGAATCGCATCAAGAACCGCGAGATCAAGGCCTACTTCAACACCGACGTTGTAGAGATTGCCGAGGATACCGTCGTCCTGAAAACGCCCGAAGGACTTGAGACGGTCCGGAACGATTTCGTATTTGCAATGACCGGATATCATCCCGACTTCACTTTCCTCGAAAACATGGGTGTGCGCTTCGAGGGCCCGGATAAATTGCCCATATGCAATCCCGATACCCTTGAAAGCAATGTGCCCGGCATCTTCCTCGCAGGTGTCATCGTGGCCGGCTCGCGCACCAATGAGATTTTTATCGAGAATGGCCGTTTTCACGGTGGACAAATAGCCCGGGCGCTGTTGACGACATGAACTAGTCGCCAGCCTCGTCCGGCCCTTCCGCTCCGGCTTTCGCAAATACGGGACCTTTGATCCCTTCAAGTTGGGTGCAAATTCTTGCTTTTCCGGTAGACTCTAGGAACAAGGGCTCCCCCCATGATTCTGAGGTTTAGCTAATGCGCCGGTGGTGGCCGCGCACTGTTCGCTGGCAACTTATCACCTGGCTCATGCTGCTGGAAGCACTGTCTGTCGCCCTTTTCGCCCTGATCCTGATCCAGATTCAGGGCCGGGAAGTACGGCAGCGCGCTCTGGAGAGGCTTGAGCATCAGGCGACTTCGCTGGCCGTCCAGGCGCAAGAAGCCTATCGCGCGAACCACCCCGAAATCCTGATCACGTCACTGAGGATGATGGGTGCCGCCCCGAGCGTCGCGCACGCCAAAATCACAGACAATGCAGGCAATGTCCTCTACGTGAGCGACGGCGCGCCTTCGAAATTCCCGCTAGACCCCGCGGAAAAGGCGCAGATCGCCAACGTCCAGCCGCACATTCCCCTGGTTTTTTCGTTCGGCAATCACCGTTGGGAAGGCGTCAAGGCTATATACGACGGAGAGCGTCAAACCGGATACGCATGGGTAGAGACGGATCGCTCGTGGGACAACGAACAGTTGAACACCATTCTCCGAAGCTCCTATTCCTTCGGACTGATCTGGATGGGCGCTTCGGGACTGCTTGTGCTGCTGATGTCGCGTTCCATTTCCCGCCCGCTGAATGTTCTGCATGTGGGAACTCGCGCTCTTATGGAAGGCCCGGAAGCAAGGGCGAAGTTCCCGCTCCCGGTCTCGACAGACAATGAGTTCGGTGAGTTGATCGAGGCATTCAACCGGATGGTTGCGTCTCTCGAAGAGCAGAGAGCCGGGTTGAACGATACGCTTTCGCTCCTCGATTCGATGCTCGCGAATGCACCGATTGGACTCGTGTTCTTCGATCGTCGCTGCAGAATCGTGCGAGTCAACGAAGTGTTCGCCGAGATGACCGGCGTTCCTGTAAGCCGCCAGCTCAGTCGGACCTTACCGGAACTCTTGCCGGCTCCGATTGCTCAGCGGCTCGAAGAAGCAGTTCGACATGTTGTCGAAACCGAGATGACTGTTCACGACCTTGAACTGGACGGACAGGACGAAGTTCGTGGCGCCTGGACATGGCTGGTGACCGCCTACCCTGTGAGACCCGCACAGGAAGAGGTACGCTGGATCGGCGTCATCGTGATGGACGTCAGTGAGCGCAAGCGCAGCGAAGACGCCCTGCGTAGAACTGAGAAGCTCGCGGCAACCGGAAGGCTGGCTGCATCGATCGCCCATGAGATCAACAATCCCCTCGAGGCGATCACGAACCTGCTTTATCTTCTCCGCAGATTCTGCAAGCTCGATGACTCCGCGCTGAATTATGTAACTATCGCCGAGCGTGAAGTTCGGCGGATGTCTGAAATCACCCAGCAGACACTGCGTTTTTACCGGCAGTCAACATTGCCCGTTCGCGCGACCATGGCAGATCTCCTGGATTCGGTGCTCGACATGTACCACGTTCGCCTGAATACCCTGGGAATAACTCTGGAACGCGAGTACGAGCCGGATCTCGATCTTTACTGCTTCGCCGGCGAGTTGCGACAGGTAATTGCGAATCTCGTCAGCAACGCGATGGATGCCACCGCGGGCGGCGGCAGACTCATCGTCTGTGCTCGCAAATCAAAGGACTGGGTCCACCCCGATCGCGACGGGGTTCGAATCACCATCGCCGATACTGGCAGCGGAATGAACGCCGAGGTACGGGACCGTCTGTTCGAGGCCTTCTTCACAACCAAGGGGGCAACCGGTACCGGCCTTGGCCTCTGGGTGAGCCACGAAATCATCCTCAAGCACCACGGCGTTGTGCACGTGCGCAGTCGGGAGGGTGCGGGTACGGTGTTCCAGCTCTTCTTCCCTGATGACGAGGAACTCACGCGGGGTGTCGCGGCCGAAGCACAGGCTGCCCAGGAACAGGCCGCCGCCGAGGCCTAAATCCCATCACAATAGATACTTGGCCGCGGTACACGCCAACCTGGCGCTTGTTACCAGCGGGCAGAACTTTTTCGACAAGCCCGTGTTAGTAACGATGACGGCGTTAGTCTTACGTCGTCAGAATAGGTACTTCGGCAGAATGAGCTGCACGGATGTTGCTGGCATGCGGGAGAAACCAAAGATGAACAGGCAATTGATGATGAAAGCTTTTTCCCGCGCGACAGCGTGGGTTGCTGTGATTGCTTTGGGCAGCGCGATCGCGCTCGCGCAGGACACGGTTTCCTCAAACGGGCCCAGGAGCGATGGGCAGATTGAGATGGACGTAGTACATGCGCTCGACGAGTCGCAGGCGCTCAAGAACGACTTGATTACCGCTGCCACCATTCAGAGCGAAGTGACGCTTTCGGGCACCGTCTCCAGCGATTCGTCCAAGCAGCTTGCCGAGTCGATTGTGAAGAGTGTTGCCGGCGTCTCGAAGGTACATAACAATCTGAAGATTGGCAATCCTGCAGAGGATGCCAATGCGCAGGGCGCTCCCGCCAATGATCCGTCCAATGACGACATGGCCGATGCGCAGGTTACGCCTCCTCAGAGTTCTCCCAACCCTCCCTACGATCAGAATCCGAGCTACGGAGACAATGCCAGCCAGAACCCGCCGCCAAGCGTAAACCAGGGACCTCCGCCGGATTGGGAAGATGGTCAGAGCGAGGGACAGCAGCAGAACCAGGGACAGCAGCCTTCCAACAACTATCCCCAGCGTCCTGCTTACGGTCAAAATTATCCGCAGCAACAGCCACCCTACGGTCAGAATTATCCGCAACAGCAGCCAGCCTACGGGCAGAATTATCCGCAACAGGATCAGTATGGGCGGCAGGGGCCTCCCCCGCCTCCTCCGGGGTATGGACAGACGCCTCCGAATTACCCTCAGCGGCCGGGTTATGCGCAGGCTCCGCCACCGCCTCGGTATGACATTCCACGCGGTCCGGTCATGATCCCGCCAGGCACGATGGTTCAGCTTCGCACCAGCGAAGCCGTGAACAGCAAGCATGCTCGCGGCGGTGAGCCAATTGAATTCACCGTCATTCAGGACGTAACCGTCAGAGGAGTGTTGGCAATCCCGCGCGGCGCGACGATTCACGGCTTGATTGCGGATGTGAAACGTCCCGATCCCGGAGCCCTGACGGGTAGCAACGAACTGGCTCTTGAGCTGACTTCGCTGGATCTGATGGGACAGAGCTATCCTCTGCAGTCGGATCTCTTTCGAGTCAAAGGCCCCGGCAAGGGCGGACGTTCAGCCGGGAACGTAGTCGGCGGAGCGCTGATCGGAGCCATCATCGGTGGCGCTGTAGGCGGTGGTACTGGTGCTGCAGTCGGTGCGGTTGCCGGTGGCGGAACCGGAGCAGCGGTCTCCGGAGCGACCTCGGGACCGGGAGTCTGGATTCCGGCTGAAGCCCTCGTGACTTTCCATCTTGCCGCGCCGGTGACAGTCGAGCCTGTGACCCAGGCCGAGGCCATGCGTTTGGCACAGGGCCTGTACCCCGGTGGTCCGCAACTGTATCAGCGGCGTGCATACGCATATCCATACCGGCCATACCGGCCGTACCCATACGCGGCCTACTATGGTCCGGTGTATTACAGGCCGTACTACTCAGTGGGCGGGTACTACTATTGGCGGTAAGACAGCCCGTAGAAGCCACTCGGATGTAATACAAAGTCGAATGTGTAAGACAAAGGGGCATTCCGAACGGAGTGCCCCTAATTGTGTGGTCCGCAGCCCGATGAGCTACCTGCAGAGGCTCGGGGCAAGACCCACCTCGCCCGACATGCCAAGCCAGCCTCGTCTATAATGTGGGTGAATCGCCACGAGCGAAATTGCGCTTCTTAAGAGAGCCAGCTGGGCCTTTGAGCCCTCCCCCGGCAGCGGGTATTTACAGTTCTCCTCGAACGCGCTTAGAGAGTTGAAGGCTACCACCCACCCATGATCCGTTTCCTGCAATCGAAAGACAACCGTCTCGTCAAAGCCCTGTTTATCGTCATCATCGCCGCAGCGTCGGTCTCGATGGTGGTGTACCTGATCCCGGGCCTCGCAGCTGGAGGAACCATTTCGGCCGGTACCTACGCCGTCGTCTACCCGCACTGGTATAGCCGGATCTTTGCCAGCGGTCAGGAAATCAGCGATCAGAAGGTCGAGCAGCAGACGCGCCAGCGGTTGCAGCAGCAGAACCCCCAGTACGCCTCCAATCCCATGATCGTGAACATGTTCAAGCAGCAGATTGGGCAGCAGCTTGTACAACAGGAAATTCTGCTGGCGGAAGCGGAGAAGCTTGGGATCTCGGCAAACAATCAGGACGTAAACAACTTTCTCCATCAGGGCCAGGCCGGTCAGGTTCTGTTCCCAAATGGAAAGTTCATTGGTCAGGATCAATACACTTCGCTGATCGCCAGCCGCTTCGACATGTCCGTTCCGGATTTCGAAGATAGCGTTCGCCACGACATCATCATTCAGCGTCTGCGCGCTCTTGTCACTGCCGGTACTACGGTGGGCGAAAAGGAAGCACGCGAGCAGTACCTGAAGGGCAGCACGAAAATTAAGTTCCAGTACGCTGTGATTTCGTCAGACGATATCCGCAAGTCGATCAATCCGAGCGACTCGGAGCTCGAGGCATTCTTCAAGAAAAACGCTTCACGGTACTCAAACGCAGTGCCCGAAGCGCGAACGATCGAGTACTTCGCCTTTACTCCAAACGATGTTCCTGGCGGGGTGCAACAGCCGACTCAGCAAGAGATTCAGTCGTACTACAACGCCCACAAGGCTGAGTATTCGGCTCCGGAACAAGCTAAGGCGCGCCACATACTCATTCAGCTCGCGCCAAATGCGGATTCCAAGGCGGACGCTGCGGCTAAGGCGAAAGCCGACGACCTCCTCAAGCAGCTTCAAAATGGCGGAAACTGGTCCGAGCTTGCCAAAAAGAATTCCGACGACCCGGGCAGCAAGGACAACGGCGGCGAACTTGGTTTTGCGCGTCGCGGAATGATGGTTCCTCAATTCGACAACGCAATCTTCACTCAGAAGATTGGCGACATCAAGATCATCAAGACGCAGTACGGCTACCACCTTGTTCAGGTCGAAGAGCGCACTCAGGCGCACACGCAAGATCTCAACGAGGTTCTGCCGACAATCCAGGCGACGCTTTTGCGTCAGAAGTCCACTGCATCGCAGGACGCCTATGCGAAGTCTCTGACATCTGAAGCCATCAAAAACGGCCTGGAAAAGACAGCTGCTGCGCATCATCTCCAAGCTGTCACGACGCCTCCCATAAATCAGCAGGGTGTCATTCCCGCCCTGCCTGACGGGTCCCAGTTGGTCTCGCGGGCCTTCGGATCGAAGACAACCGATCCACCACAGTCTGCGCCGACGGGCGAAGGGTTCGCGGTGTTCCAGGTGAAAAGCGTCACCCCAGCCCACGCTCCGACCTTTGCCGATTGGAAGAGCCACGTCCTCGACGACTATAAGAACGATCAGGTTCCAGCGCTTCTCAGTCAGAAAACAGCAGAGCTTGCCGCCAAGGCAAAAGCCGCAAACGATCTTGCCAAGGCCGCGAAGGAAGTAGGAGCGACCGTCAAGACTAGCGACCTCGTGGATCAGCGCGGGCAGGTGCCGGATTTTGGCGCGGTAGGCCAGGTGGCTCCGCAACTCTTCGACATGGCGCCCGGCAGTATAAGTGGGCCGATCAACGCGGGCCGTACCGGCGTTGTAGCGAAGCTCGAAGACAAGCAGCAGCCAAGTGACGCTGACGTCGCCAAGAATCTGGACCAGACCAAAGATCAGCTCCTCGATCAGAAGCGTCAGGAAGCATTCCAGGTCTTCGCAAGCAGCATCTTCAGCGAATACAAGAAGAAGAACCTCATTCGCGTGAACGCCAAGTCACAGCAGGGTCCGCTTACCGGCGAATAGTTTGAACAGATCCCTGGGGGGATAAGGCCCGCCTCCGCACTTTGGGGCGGGCCTTGGTGCGTTTGGGTACTTGCGGACAAGTCCTCGACGAATCTGAGAACCGGCATCATAGACAATAAGCACATGGAGTTTCAGCGGTCTTCTGGCGTCCTTTTACATATAAGTTCCTTGCCCTCTTATGGAGGCATCGGAGATCTCGGCCCCGCCGCGCATGAGTTTGTCGGGTTCTTAGCCGCAGCAAAACAGCACGTCTGGCAGGTTCTCCCGCTGTGTCCCACGGGCTACGGGCATTCTCCCTACGCAGGCTCTTCTGCTTTCGCGGGCAATCCCTATCTGATCAGCCTCGAGTATCTGGCAGACTGGGGCTGGATCGATGGCGAACGCATCGCTGGACTCGCGGGCCGCAGCGGCAATGTACTCTTCGAAGAGATCGAAACCCGGAAGCTGCCGCTCTTGTATGAAGCCGCTGGCAATTTCCTCGATCGTGGGCCCCATGACGCTCAGCTGGCCGGACAATGGAATCGCTTTCAGGAGTTCTGCACCCGCGAGTCGAACTGGCTGACGGATTACGCACTTTACGCAGAGTTGCGGCGAACCTACAAAACCGGTGCGTGGACAGCATGGCCGGAGGCGGTTCGCCGGCGCGACCCCAAAGCCCTCTCAAAAGTAGCCGCTGAAGCAGGTCGCACGCTCGCGCAGGAACAGGTCCTTCAGTTTGCATTCGCGACGCAGTGGACCAACCTCCGCGCCGCTGCCGCGCAGCACGGAATCAGGATCCTCGGAGACCTGGCCATTTTTGTCAGCATGGATTCGGCTGACGTTTGGGGACATCCCGAAATCTTCGAGCTCGACGAAGAGCTCAAGCCGATTCATATTGCCGGTGTGCCGCCCGACTACTTTTCGCCCACAGGACAGCGCTGGGGAAATCCCCTCTACCGATGGGATGTCCTCGAAGAGCGCGGCTTCGACTGGTGGGTCGACCGCATGCGACGGTCGCGCGAACTCTACGACATCATCCGCCTCGATCACTTCCGCGGATTCGAAGCCTACTGGTCCATCCGCGCGGATGAGGCGACCGCAATCAACGGCGAGTGGGTCAAGGCGCCGGGCATGCAGTTGTTCCGCACGCTGGAAGCGGTGCTGGGACCCCTGCCGTTGGTTGCTGAAGATCTGGGCCTCATCACGCCTGAGGTCGATGCTCTTCGCATCGCGCTGGCGATGCCCGGCATGCGCGTCTTGCAGTTCGGCTTCAGCGACAAGGGCGCTCACATGCACCTGCCGCACCAGTTCGCTCCCGCAACTGTGGCCTACACCGGCACGCATGACAACGACACAACGCAGGGATGGTGGAAGTTGTCGGGCAAAGTCGAGCACGCGGCAGTGGAAGCTCTGGTAGGCCCGGTAGCGGACCGCCCGACGTGGCCCCTGATTCGCGCCGCCGCCGCCAGTGTCGCCGAAGTTTCAATTTATCCTGTCCAAGATCTGCTCGAGCTCGGCTCCGAGGCCCGAATGAACACCCCTGCGGTGCCCCATGGCAATTGGAGCTGGCGCGTCCCAGAGGGTAGCTGGACAAAAGACCTCGCAGCGCGGCTGGCAAGCGTCGTGGAGGTCACCGATCGGGATAACGATCCGCTTCAACCAGTCTCTGCTGCGCCTGGCAACTAGCTGCTGCTTCCCGGCATTACGTGAGTGTTGTTGCTCGGCACGCACTCCTTGGTATCCTTGCCCCACATGGAAATTCCGGCGATTCAGACCCGTGGACTGACGCGGACCTTCGGCGAACTGACCGCGGTCCAGGATGTGACATTCACGGTTTCCAGCGGACAGTTCTTCGGCTTTCTCGGACCGAACGGGGCAGGGAAGTCAACCACAATCAAGATGTTGACGGGGCTTTTAGAGCCCACCGCCGGTTCCATTGACATTCTCGGCAAACCCTTCAGCGCCAGCGCGCTTGATCTCAAACGCCAGATTGGCGTAGTCCCCGAAGGTATGGCCCTGATGGGCCGCCTCACGGCCCCCGAATATCTGCGCTTTGTAGGACGCATGTACGGGCTCGAACGCGAAACCGTAAATCGCCGCACAGAAGAGCTCCTCGAGTTTATGCAACTCGCCGACGAACGCAGAAAGCTCATCACAGACTTCTCACACGGCATGCAGAAAAAGCTCGCGCTCGCCGCAGCCGTAATCCATGGCCCGCGTGTGTTGTTCCTCGATGAGCCGTTCGAAGGCGTCGATGCGATCGCCGCGGGCATGCTCAAGACCATGCTCCAGGGAATGATCAATCGCGGAGCGACGATCTTTCTCACCTCGCACGTTCTCGAAATCGTGGAGCGGCTCTGCACCCACATCGCGATCATCCACCAGGGACGCCTCGTTGCGAACGGTTCGATCGAGGAGTTGCGTGCTGGAGTCGCCAGCGCGGTGCCAGGCATGGAAAGCGAACAGCGCTTGACACTGGAAGAGATCTTCTTGAATGTCGTCGGAGCCGGACCCCAGGAGACTCAGCAGGAGCTTTCATGGCTGATCTAGGGCCAGGCGGACAGCCCGTTTCGTCGAGCGTTCTGGGATATCTCGCGCGGCGCCAGTACTCGGCGATCATCTGGATGCGCTTTCGCATGCTCACCAACAGCGTGCGCTCTGTGCAGGGTGCCTTCGAATTTAGCGCGAAAGGTGTCGCCTTCATCATCTACTGCATGATGGGGCTTGGCCTGGGAGTCGGGCTCGGTGGTGGGGCCTACTCTCTCGTCAAAACGGCGCATTTTCAGTACCTGCCCGCTCTTTTCTGGACGGTGTTCCTCGTGTGGCAGGTCGTGCCCGTCGCGCTCGCTTCTTTTCAGGAGCAATTCGACCTCAGCACCCTGCTGCGATTTCCCGTGAGCTTCGGTTCTTTTTACATGCTCAGCATCGCATTTGGCTTGGTGGACGTCCCGGCGATTCTCGGAAGCATCTGCTGTCTGGGCATCTGGGTCGGAATAACACTCGCGCGCCCCGCCCTGTGGGGTTGGATGGCGTTGATCCTTGCCGTTTACGCCGTCTTTAATATTCTGCTGGGCCGGGCGGTGCTCGCATGGGTGGACAAGTGGCTCGCCAAGCGGAAAACACGCGAGATCGTCAGCGCCCTCTTTTTGCTGCTGATGTTGAGCCTTCAACTCCTCAATCCCGCATTGCATGAGCAGCGGCATCAGCGGCATGGGCATCACGGCCCGCCGCCCAACGGGCAGGACATGCTCGATGAATTGCCAAAATGGACCAAGTCTGCCATGGCCGTGGAGCCGTGGCTTCCACCCGGGCTTGCGGCTGACAGCGTGCTTAGGATTGCCGAGAATCAGACTCGACTTGTTGTCGTGTCGTTGGGCGGACTGGGCGCATACATCCTTGTAGCGGCGGCAGTGCTCGGGATCAGGCTTCGCGCGGAGTACGCAGGAGAACGCCTCAGCGAGGCTCCTGCTGCGCGAAGGCGGACCGCAGAAGACAGTAAGTGGCTTCTCGATGGTTCAGGGCCAATTGCCGCGGTCGTGGAAAAGGAACTGCGCATCGTCCCGCGATCGATGCCGTTGTTGTTCGCAATGGGAGCTCCGCTACTCACCGTACTGGTAATCAGTTCTGTGCTGAAAAACACAAATGACACCGGACGTCCTTTCACGTGGGCATTCCCTCTCTGTGTCTGCTATGCCCTGCTCGGATTCACGCAGATGATCTTCAACAATCTGGGATCGGAAGGAACCGGAATCCAGATGCTGTTTCTCTCCCCCACACCAATGCGGACGGTTCTGCTCGCCAAAAATCTGCTGCATGGAACGCTGTTCTGCATCGTCGCGTTTCTCGCCGCGGTGTTCGCGGCCTTCCGGCTCGGGTGGCCCGACGCGACATTGGCTGCGACCACAGCGGCATGGGTGTTATTCGCCGTGCCGGCAAATCTGACCGTCGGCAATCTGCTCTCCATCACTATGCCCTATCGTGTAAACCTTGGCCGCCTCTCAAGGCAGCGTGGTTCCCAGGCCAGCGCGCTGGTGAGCATGCTGATCCAGCTCATGGTTATCGGGTGTGGTGTGGCTGTCACGGAACTCTGCACATTCTTTGGGAGGAGGTGGGAGGCCATCCCGACGCTCCTCGTCCTGGCGGGGATTGCCACTGTCGTGTGGTTCCGGGCGCTCTCTCATGCTGACTCCCTGGCTAACCGCAATCGAGAGAACCTGATCGCGACCCTGGCGAAGACCGAGTAGGCCTGCCCCGGGACCCCAACCTTCCGCCCTGATTCGAAGAATCTGAATCGACATTCTGAACCGATTGGCCCACTCTGGCGTAATGGACTGCAGCCGGATTAATATTCGGCTGGTTCTCACGTCATCCCTATGAACGGTCAGAAAGGGCAACCCGTGGCGATCGCCATCCCAACCATGCCGGCGGTGGAAACGCGTCAGCGTCTTTCCGATCTGTTCGCAGCGCATCATCGCCGCGTTCTCATGGCTGCCTATCGAATCACGGGCAGCATGGCAGACGCGGAAGATGTCGCGCAGAGTGTATTTCTTCGGCTTACTGCAGGTGACGAGCCTGCCATAAGCAACGCGGGAAGCTACCTCTACCGGGCGGCCATCAATGGAGCGCTTGATTTACTCCGGCGACGGGCTACCTCGGCTAGCGAACCTCTGGACTCAGCATTCAGCGTGGCTTCTCAGGGGCGCGGATCTCGTCCGGAAGCAGAAGCAGCGGCCGCGCAACTGGTCGGCTGGCTACGAGCGGCACTCGGAGAGTTGAGCCCGCGGGCTGCCGAGATGTTCACGCTGCGCTACGTCGAAGAGTTGGACAACCGCGAGATCGCCGCATTGATGCATACGTCGCAGGCGGTGGTGGCTGTGACCTTGCACGGGGCGAGATCGAAGCTGAAAAAGCGCTTGAGCGAGATGGAACGGGGGGACCGATGAAGAACCACGACGAAATTTTGCTGGATAACGCGACGCAGTCTATGCGTGCGCTGAAGCCCGGTGCGAATGACCTTTCTGCCTCGGCTGAGAAAGTGGCTGCACGGCTCGGAGTCGCATTTGCCGAGAACACCGACGCGATCGAGAATTGCAGCGAAATGCGCCCGCTGCTGGATGCGTACCGCGCAGGCACGCTTCCGCTGACACGGTCTCTGCTGGTGGAAGCGCATCTGCGTGAGTGCACGGTCTGCTATCGCAGATTGCACAGCGGATCTGGAGCGGTGAACTGGTCGGCTCCCAGAGTAATGCCCGCACGGCCCAAAGTGCGCCCGCTAGCGGTAGCGTGGGCCATGGCGGCTTCGCTGGCGGTAGCCGCCGGCGGCTTGTTCGTCTATCAGGCGTATTGGCAGGTTCCGCCCGGAGTGCGTGCTGAGGTGCAGTCGATCGACGGCTCGGCTTCGCTGATCACAGATGGGGGCGACCGCATTCTCACTCCTGGAGCGCAATTGCACGAGGGCGACATCCTGCGGACCGGTGGAGCATCGCATGCCATTGTGCGCCTCGCCGATGGCTCAACCGTAGAGATGAACGAGCGCAGTGCTCTTGGCTTCAGCGCCCGTGGGCACAACGCGACGCTTGATCTTGATCGCGGTGCATTGATCGTGAAAGCCGCTCATCGCAAGAATGGTCATCTGTATGTTCAGACCGAAGACTGCCGCGTCGCGGTGACAGGCACTGTATTTTCGGTAAACTCCGGCATCAAGGGATCGCGTGTCGCGGTTCTGCAGGGAGCGGTAGAAGTTCGTCATGCTGGCGTTCGCTCGATGGTGAATGCCGGAAATATGTTCTCCACCACAGAAAATCTGACTCCCGAGCCTCTCAGCGAGCAGGTGTCGTGGAGCCCTAACCGCAACGAATACCTTGAGCTTCTGGCTCAATTCTCCATGCTGCAGCACAAGATTGAGAAGATCCCGTTGCCGCAGCCGCGATATGGAAGCGATCTACTCAACCGCATGCCGGCGGATACGCAGCTCTATGTCAGCGTTCCGAATCTGGGCGATTTTGTAACTCAGGCAAAAACGATCTTCGACGATCAGCTGAAGCAGAGCCCGGTGCTTCAGAAGTGGTGGAATACCGGTAAACAGGACAAGACCGCGGAACTGGATGAACTCGTAAACAAGCTTCACGACCTGAGCCAGTACATCGGTGACGAAATGGTGATCGTTGCTCTGAAGCAGCAGCCGGGCCCGGGTTTTGCAATCGTCGCGGATGTGCAGCGGCAAGGGCTAGCCGAACTGTTGAAGCAGGAGTTCGCGAAGGAAGGTCATGAAGGCGTGGCCGTCCTCGACGAAAACGGATTGAACGCAGCCCCAACGGGCGGTCATGGCGGCTACGCGCTGGTTCGGGAAAAAGAAGTAGTGTTCTCGAACAGCATCGCAACACTCAAAACTATTGACGCGCAGCTCAATGCCGGTGCCAGCGGGTTCGCAACCGGCGAATTCGGCCAGCAGATCACGGCAGCATACAACCGCGGTGCGGGAATCATTCTCGCCGCAAATCTCCAGCACATGCTCGAGGAAATGGCCGGACACGGCGGCCAGCACGCGACGAACTTCATGCAGGAATCGGGCATGACGGGAGTGCGCTATCTGATCGCCGAGCATCGCCAGACAAACAATGGAATCGACAATCATCTGAACCTGCAGTTCGCCGGAAACCGCCAGCGTGTTGCATCATGGCTCGGTGCTCCTGCCCCGGTTGGATCTCTGGACTTCGTCTCTCCCAATGCCGCGCTCGCGGTTGCGGGAGTCACCAAGGATCCGGCATCGATCGTGGACGACTTGATGGCCATGATGTCTGCCGACGGCCGCAAGAACGACGAGTTCAACAAGGCGCAGGCTGAACTCGGAATCGATATCCGCAACGACCTGGCAGGAAATCTTGGCGGCGAATTTGCCTTTGCGCTGGACGGCCCGGTCCTTCCGACTCCATCGTGGAAAGCCGTGATCGAAGTGAAGGACTCTACCCGCTTCCAGGCAACACTGGAACAACTGGTGCAGGCTGCCGCCACCCACTTCCAAAGCCGCGACAAGCATGGCATCGCCATCAACAAGACTCAGGCCGGCGGTCAGACTTACTTTGAAGTCCACGATCCCGCCTCGGGTGCGCTGATTGCTGAATACACATACGCAAGTGGTTTTATGATCATCGCGCCAACGCGGGCTCTGTTGATGGAAGCTCTGCAGACACATGCGAGCGGTAACACTCTCGCGCATTCGTCAAGCTTCAAAGCGTTGTTGCCCGTGGATCAGAATGAGAATTACTCGGCTGTTGCGTATCAGAATCTCGGGCCTGTCTTGACGCCGCTACTCTCGCAGTTGAATGGCGGGCCGGCAGACGCGATCAAGAAACTGGCGGCTGATTCTCATCCCACTGCAATCTGCGCCTGGGGTAAGGACTCGCGGATCGAAGCTGCCAGTAACAGCAACCTCTTCGGGTTCGACTTCCTGACACTGGGTCAACTTCTGAAGGCACAGAAGCAAGACAATGCAATCGGCAGGGAACTAAGACAGTAAGCTGCACGTAAGGATACGCATGGGCGTGATTGCACTCGATCGGCTGGAGGTGCGGCTTGGCGGCCGCACCGTCCTCAATGGGCTGACAGGAGAACTACGCGGTCACGCAGTAGGATTGTTGGGCCCGAACGGCGCGGGCAAATCGACACTAATCAACACCCTTCTTGGATTTCACGAACCCTCCGGCGGCAACGCGAAAGTGCTCGGGTTGGATGCGCGCACAGATCGCATGCGCATCCGACAGAGCGTCGGTTACATGCCAGAGAACGATTCATTCATCGGCAACATGAGCGGAGTCCGCTTCGTTCGCTACATGGCGGAGCTTTCCGGGCTTCCGCCAGCCGCCGCGCTTGAGCGCGCGCACGAAGCACTCTTCTATGTCGGCCTCGGAGAAGTACGCTATCGCAAGATCAGCACCTACTCGCTAGGCATGAAGCAATTGATCAAGCTGGCCCAAGCCCTGGCGCACGGGCCGAAGCTGCTCATTCTCGACGAGCCTACAAACGGACTAGATCCGACCGCGCGCCAGCGCATGGTTCAACTCATCAAGGAAATCCGCAAAGAGGGCAGCATGCACATGCTCATCTCTTCGCACCTTCTGCGCGACATCGATGAAACCTGCGACGAAGTGCTCATCCTCAACAAAGGACGCATTGCCGCCATCTCCAACATCGAAGAAGAGCGCCGTTCTCATCGCAACTTTATCGAAATGGAAATGACAGGCAACACCGAAGCCTTCGCCGAAAAGATGCAGGCTTTGGGCTGCGAGTGCGCGCGCTTTGCCGGAGGACGCGTCAAGGTCGTCATGCCCGACGCATTGAGCCAGCGCGATCTATACATGGCGGCCGCCGAAACCGGCGCCGAGATCCGGCGAATCCAAACGCGGCGCGACTCTCTCGAAGATATCTTCCTGCGGGCAATGGAGTATGAAGGCCAGGCCCGTCCATCGCAACCACAGGCCGTCGCGGCTGGGATGAAGGGTTAGAGCATGTCAGTATTCGAACATGATTACCGGCCATACGATGGACCAACCACCGCGCTGTGGACCCGTCCCCTGGTGCTTGCGCGCTATGGTCTGGCAGAGGCCTGGGGATCAAAGATCACCATCGGCCTGGCCGTCCTCGCCCTGTTGCCCTGTGTCGTCGACTTGGTGTTGATGTATCTGGCTGACAACCCCGTCGCGAAGATGCTGGTCGTCGGCGGCAGCAAAGTGCTTGAGATCAACGAGAGGTTCTTCTTTGGAGTGCTGGAAACTCAATGCTGGTTCGCGCTGGTATTGGCAGCATGGATTGCACCGCGGCTTGTCTCTTTCGATCTGGGCGACAATGCCTTGCCGATTCTGCTGAGCCATCCGGTTTCGCGTTTCGGATATGTGCTCGGCAAGTTCATAGCCCTCACGCTTTCCCTTTCCTACGTCACGTGGATCCCCCTCCTGATCCTGTTTGTGTACCAGTGCTATGCCTCGCCAGTGCCCTGGGCGATAGGCCATCTCGGAATCGCAGTCGGCATGTTTGCAGGCGCCGTCGTATGGATCGTCGTACTTTCGTTGATCGGCCTTGCCGTTTCATCCTGGGTAAAGTGGCGCGTGATCGCGACTGGTGCAATGTTTGCCGTAATCTTCGTGCCTGCAGGAATCGGCGGTATCGCCAGTGCGATCTTGCGCACCAAGTGGGGATTGCTCCTGAACGTTCCTGTTGTCATGTCTGAGCTCTGGCAACGATTGGTGGGCGCGCCTGATGTTTTCCGCGGCAAAGTAGACCTGCCAATGCCGGCGATCGTCGGTGCGCTGATCGTCGCAAGCCTCGCCTGCGTCGCCGTCCTGAATGCGCGTATTCGTGCACGAGAGGTGGTGCGCGGGTGAGTGCAACAGACACAATCCGGTTTGACAACGTCTCGAAGTTCTATGGCGAAGTGCTCGGTGTCAATCGCATCTCGCTGGCGCTTTCGCCCGGCATTACCACGTTGGTCGGCCCCAATGGATCAGGCAAGACAACGCTCATGAACCTCATGACCGGCCTGGTACAGCCGTCCCGCGGTACAGTCTCGGTTCTTGGCCTGGAGCCTTCGAACGCCACGCAGTTCTTCTGCAACGTCGGCTATTGCGCGCAGTTTGATTCATTTCCGCGCGGGTTGACCGGTTATCAATTCGTCCTCGATACCCTGATGCTTTTCGGCATGAGCGATGAAGACGCGCATGGCTTGGCAGCTGAGGCGCTGGAACGGGTTCAACTCGACGCCGCGTCAGCCAACCGCAATATCGCCGGATACAGCAAAGGCATGCGGCAGAAAATTCGCCTGGCGCAGGCCATCGCGCATCATCCGCGCGTGCTCGTGCTCGATGAGCCGCTGAACGGGCTTGACCCCATGGCCCGTGCTGAGTCCCTCTCGCTCTTCCAGGAACTCGGTCGCCAGGGAATGCACGTCGTGATCTCCAGCCATATCCTCGATGAGGTTGATCGCATCTCCGACCGCGTCGTCCTGATCACCGGCGGATATTTGATCGCTCAGGGCAATATTCATGAAGTTCGTCAGGAAGTGCGCGACAAGCCGATGCAGTTGCTCATCCGCTGCGATCGGCCGGACCTGCTCGCCTCGAAGATGTTCGCGGTGAATCACTGCGTTGAGGCACGCCTCCATGCCGACGGCGGCGGAATCTTTCTTCGCACCGGGGACGTCGATCAGTTCTATCGCCTGTTGAACGAAATCGCCATTGAAGGTGCTGTGAAGATCGAAGCGGTTGCCCCATTTGACGACAACGCGAACGCAATCTACCAATACCTGATTGGCTCAGACGGGAGCTCTCTATGACGGAATTGATCAGCACGCTCCGGCAGCAGCCATGGTCGCTCTGGTGGATTCAGTTCCGGCGCTTCGCTCGGATCGAGATAAGGCGAAACCTGATCACGAAGCGCGCATGGTGGATATACTTCCTGGCCTTCGTGCCCGCAGTGATCATTTTCATCCATCTCTTGATCGACAGGCACCAGCCTTCATCGATGACGGAAGACACAAATGTTCTCGCCGGAATCGTCCAGTTCTACTACGTGCGCCTCGGCATCTTCTTCGGGTGTCTTGGAATCTTCTCCCGCCTCATCCGCGGCGAAATGATCGAGCGCAGTCTTCACTATTACTTATTGTCGCCGGTACGTCGCGAAGTAATCCTTCTGGCTAAGTTCTTCGCCGGCTCTGTAAGTTCGGTAGTCCTCTTCGGCTTAGCCATGACGCTGGACTTCGTGCTCATGTATATCGGGTATGGCGGCGCCGGGCAGGACTTCATGCTGCACGGTCCTGGCTTCGGACAGTTCCAGGCGTACCTTCTAGTCGTCACTCTTGCATGCCTGGGCTACGGATCGATTTTCCTGTTGCTAAGCCTTATGTTCCGCAACCCCATGCCCGGTGCGCTTCTGCTTTGGGGATGGGAGGCGATCAATCCCGTGATGCCCTCGCTGTTACAAAAGTTCAGCGTCGCATCGTACCTGCGTCACCTCATGCCGGTCAGTGTTCCTGCCGAAGGAATCTTCGCGCTGCTCACGGTTGAAACAGAGCCCGTTTCCGCATGGGTGGCTGTCATCGGGTTGCTCGGCTTAATCACGCTCGTACTGGTGTATTGCTGCTTCCGTATGCGGCGCCTCGAGATTCGCTACACAACCGAATAACCGGGCCTGCCGCACCAGATGAGCGCAATGTCCGCCTCTCCTGACGTCCGAAGCGCGCTCGCGCTCGCGCGAGCTTTTGCTTACAAGTGACGATGGTCATGAAACCCGCTCAGATTGCGGCCATTTCGCATTGACGCTCAGTTTGCACTCCCGTACTTTCAAATCATCAATCCAGAATTTGCGGGTCGAGTAGATCTGAACAGAGAGTGCGTGGCGCGCTGATAGGGCAAGTGTGCCTGTTTCTCGAGCAAGCGGGTCTTGCAAGCCGCTTCTGCGTTGGGGAAGTGGAAGTACTAAAATGAAATATCTATTTGCAGCAACTAGTCTCGCGCTGATTGCCTCGGCGGCGCCCGGGTTTTCAAGCGTAACGGTCACCTCTCCTGCAAACGGCTCTCAGCTTGCATCCCCATTCGCATTGGCCGCAACGGCTTCGCCCTGCGAGGGCCAGCCGATTGCGGCAATGGGTTATTCGATCGATAACAGCACCAATACAACCATCATCTACAGCACTTCAGTCAGTGCCTCTGTTCTGTCGCCTACTGGTGTACACGTCCTGCACGTCAAGTCGTGGGGAAACCATGGCGCGGTGTGCGTCACGAATGTGGCGGTCTCAATCGGCTCGGTCTCGCCGACGCCTGTAGCGGCCGCCAATGTACCCTCCACCGCAACCGCGGTCTCCGGCATCCATAAGCAGAATTACTACTGGAAGGGCATCGGCGACTCGGGAACAAGCGGCATTGCCAGCGGCTCGATGTCGATCACGTCCTCTCCCACCCTCAGCGGCAGTACGCGCAAATTCGTGGCCAACTATCGGAATTCCGGCGGCGAGCGTTTCTGGACTTCTTTCGGAGCGGACACTAAGGCTCATAATTTCTTGTACGACGTATATGTCTATCTCGACTCCACAGCGACCGACATAGCGAACATCGAGATGGATATGAACCAGGTGATCGGTAATGGCCAGACGATCATCTACGGATTCCAGTGCGACGGATATACGAACACGTGGGACTACACGACAAACGCCGGCAGCCCTGAGAATCCAACCGACCAGTGGGTGCACTCTTCCGTCCCGTGCAATCCCCGCAATTGGACGCGGAATACCTGGCACCATGTTCAGATTGCATACTCGCGCGACGACAGTGGCAACGTCACCTATAAATACGTGACCCTCGACGGAGTGCAGAAGAATATCAATGAGACGGTTCCGTCGGCATTTGCCCTTGGATGGGGACCAACTCTTCTGACTAACTTCCAGATCGACGGGCTCGGTGGCTACGGTACCGCCAACGCATACGTCGATAAGCTCACCGTCTATCGCTGGTAGTTGAAAGGTTCTGAGCGAAGGCCTCACATCATGCACCCACTTGGCAGTGGTGCACGGCGTGAGGCCTGATTTTTTCTCTACGCCATCGCCGATGCCAGCGCCTTCACGCCTCGAAGGTCAATCTTCCCGGTGCCCAGGATTGGAAGCGCATCGACGTGGAAGAACTGGTTGGCTCGTGGCTTCCAAAGCGCCGGCAGATCGCACTGCGCGAATTTCTCCACTACTGGAGCAAGCTTCTCGTCTGAGAGCGTCGAAATCACAACGATGCGCTCGCCCTTCTTGTCATCAGGCAAAGAGGTAACCGCGAAAACCTGCTCGGTGACTCCGGCCAGTTCCTGAAGCTTATCTTCGATGCGAACATGCGGCACCATCTCTCCGCCGATCTTGCTGAAGCGCGAGAGGCGGTCTGTGATCGTCAGAAAGCCGTCTTCCTCCAGCAGGGCAACGTCGCCCGTCGTGTACCAGCCATCGTGTAGAACCTCCGCCGTCTTTTCCGGCCGGCCGAGATAGCCTTTCATTACATTTGGCCCTTTAACCAGCAACATCCCGGGAGTTCCAGGGGCGACCGGCAGCCCCGTGTCGATGTCGACGACCTTCACCGTGACACCCGGCAATGGATGTCCAATCTTGCCGCGTCGGGCACCCACCTGCCTGAATCCAGGAGCGCGGAAGTCGCGTGTATTCACCGTAACCACTGGCGAACACTCTGTGCACCCGTAACCCTCGAGCGGACGGATACCAAAGATGTCTTCAAAGCCGAGCGCGATGCGATCCGGCAATTTCTCCGCGCCAACCAGCACATATTGCAGGCTGCCGAAACTTTCAGGTGAGCACCGCCGCATGTAGGCCTGCAGAAAAGTCGGCGTCGCAATCAGAAACGTGACGCGATATTGCGAAACGAGTTCCCCAATTACCTTGGAGTCGAGCGGATTGGGATGATAAACCACACCGATCCCATTCGCAGCAGGCATCCAGAGTGCAGCCATGAATCCGAAGGAATGAAAGAATGGCAATATCCCAAGAATTTTGTCCCCGCTGTCGAGCATGAACACTTGCGAGACCTGATCGATGTTCGACCCCACGTTGTAGTGCGTCAGCATCACGCCCTTCGGATCGCCAGTACTGCCGCTGGAGAAGATGACCGTAGCCAGATCATCGATGCTTCTTCGAGCCGGTTTGGCGCCGATGACCTTTCGCAACAGCTCCTGAGGCATCAAAACGGCGAACAGAAACGCGAAGAACTTCTCAAAGATGCCCGGCGATTCCAGCACGTCTTCGAGAAATACAGTCCGACCGGGAATCTCAAGCTTCGGAAACCGCTCGACAAAAACCTTCGACGTGATTACGACATCCACATCGCACTGCTTCGCGCAGGAAGCGATCACTTCGCTGGAGGCCGTGTAGTTCAGATTCACCGGAACCCGCCCGAGCATCGTGAGCGCATAGTTGGTGAGCGCTCCGCCGACCGATGGCGGAAGCAGAAGCCCAGTCATAGGCTGATCGCCGACCTCGCGGCTGAGACGCCGCGCGATGAATATCGTCTTTGTCAGCGCCGAGAAGAAGCGCACCTTCGGTGTTTTGCCGTCGGCCATCATAAAGCGGAAAGGGAAGCGGCGCGCGGTGCGAACAAATGCGCGATCGAGCGTGCGCATCCTGCTCTTGCGCTGATGAAAAGCTGCAGCCTGGAGTTCCTGCACCGCCCCGCGAACCTCAATAGCAGTCGACGTAGGCGGCATCGGCCTACCAAAGCTGACCGTGACCGGGTACGGAATGCGCCGCGGCATCTTCCAGAGAAAACGTCCCCGTTCGAAGCTGAAGATGCTGCCCCACACGCCATCCAGGTTCACGGGGATAATCGGAACTTCAATGCCCTTGATGATCCGCTCCAGTCCCCGGCGAAAGGGAAGCATCTGTCCTGTGCGCGTGATCTGGCCTTCTGCAAAGATGCAGACAATCTCGTTATTGCGCAGCGCATCGCTCGCCGTCCGCAGCGAGCGAATCATCTCACGCGGCCGTTGCTCGCCGGAGATGGGAATCGCCTTCAGCATCCGCGCGAAAGGATACACGGCGCGATTCTCGTAGATTCCCTTGTACACAAGAAATCGAATAGGCCGGTCAGTGGAAGCGATCAGCAGCGCGGCATCCACAAACGACATGTGATTGCAGACCAGAAGCGCACCAGATCTCTCCGGGAAGTTATCCCGGCCAAAAACCTTCACGCGATAGATGCTGTGCGTAATGAAAAAGAAGATGAGTCGGCCAAACCACTCCGGAAGCAGAATGAGAACGTAAATCGTCCCGGCTGCCGTGATCACCGACGCTGCGAGAATTACTCCCCGAGGATTCAGATGAATGAATTTCGTGAAGACGTAGTAAGCCCCGGAAGAGATCGCGATCCCCACAAACGAGAGAAGATTCGCCGCTGCGATAATGCCGCCCTTGTTCTCTTCCGCAGGACGATGCTGGATAAGCGCGTTCACCGGAACGGCAAAAAAGCCAGCCCAGAACCCGAGCATCGCCAGAAGGATTGCCGACCCTCCCATCCCGACGTGCATCGTACCAAGCAGAATACCCGTGATTGTCATCCCGATCGAGCCGAGCGGAATGAGCCCGTATTCGATTTTGTTACTGCTGACGACCCCGGCAATCATGCTGCCGATGCCAATCCCCACCGCCAGAGCAGCATTCAGATAGCCGGTCTTTGTCTGCCCAACATGCAGAACGTCCGGCCCATAGACGACGACTGTGGAGAAAAGAAGCGATCCGAGAAACCAGAAGTACGTGTTTCCGAGCACCGCAAGGAAGAGAGGCTGGTCCTGCCGCATCATCTTGATCTGCTGCCACAGATCGCCGATGAAGTTTACGCGAAACTTCTTCTCAGGTGCGGCCGCGGGAACGCGATCGATTCCGAAGCTCGTACCGAGCCCGATGCATGCAAGCCCGATGAGCGCATAACCCGCGTAGATCTCGTGCCGAGCGAAACGCTCGGCCATCGCAGCTCCCGCAACCGTTCCCGCAATAATCGCGAGGAACGTTCCGAGTTCGATAACTCCATTGCCAAACGACAGCCGCTTTGCGGGAAGCAGCTCCGGAAGCAGTCCATACTTCGAAGGCCCAAATAATGCCGCCTGCGTAGCGACGAGCCCAAGCGCAATCAGGGTGAGCATTCGCATGTGCAGGCCGAGGCCCGCAGCAGCGATCGTCATTGCTCCGATCTCCATCACCTTGGTCCAGATGGTCACCTGACTTTTGCTGAAGTGGTCAGCCAGCCACCCACCCGTCATGCTGAAGATCACGAATGGCATCGAAAAAAGAAACGTGACCATCGAAACAAAGCTGTCGCGTTCGTCCTTGCCCAGCCCCATGCCGACGATCATCGCCAGCAGAAGGTTGCGCAGGATGTTGTCGCTGAATGCGCCCTGAAACTGCGTTGCGATCAGTGCCCAGAAGCCCCGCTCGCTGCGCGGGGCCTCGGAGACGACAGGTGATTGTAGTGCCGCGGAATCTGCTATTTGCATGGTTGTGACCGGTTTGGGTTCCGATGATTATAGTGGCATCTGGCGTGACCGCCACATGCCACCATCGTGACACTCATTCAAGTGCACCAAAAAGTCACATATATGCAGCAAACCGCCCCCGGAAGGGCGGTTCTGTTTGTTTTGCTTGTCTGATTCTAGAAAGGAATGTCGTCGTCGGAAATCTCAGCCGACTGTGCGTAGTCATCCTGGCCAGCAGGCTGGCGCTGATCCAAGTTGCCTGATGAGCCGGACTGGCGGCTATAGGGGCCCGAACCCGAGCCTCCCTCGTCGCGCCCGGATAGAAGCGACAAATCATTCACGATGATCTCTGTGCGATAGCGCTTCTGCCCGGACTCCTTGTCGTCCCAGCTGCTCGTCGAGATCCTGCCTTCAATAAAGAGCTTGTGCCCCTTCTTTACGTAATCACGGACAATTTCTGCAGTGCGCCCGAACGCCTTGAGATTGTGCCACTCGGTTCGGTCCTGCCAGTTTCCCTGCTGGTCCTTTGTGCGGTCGCTGGTCGCCAAAGTGAAGCTCGCCACCATGGTCCCGCCGCCGGTCGACCGGATCTCCGGATCCTTCCCAACATTTCCCAGCAAAATGACTTTATTTACGGACTTCGCCATAGGCTTGCTCCCTTTTGTTCACTGCCAACATCTCTCGACCAAAGTATAAGTGAGCGGGTAGAGCACGAGCAAAGACCGCGCCCGACGCTTGTGCAATGCATCGCATGGGAAGTTATTTCGACTCCTGAATAATTGCCTCTGCCGCATTGCCCGCCACGACCCAGCTCGCCGATCCGGCCACAACCGCTTCATCCTCGAACCACAAAAATCCGAAATCATCGATACACTCCGGAAAGTCCGGCTTGATAACGATGTATCCAGGAATCACGGCGCCGGGAATATACGCATTGTCGGCGCGATTGTTGCTGTATGTTCTTGTCTTTGAGACTGTGCCCACTCCGGCTACATACGATGTGCTCGATACCGGGTGTGTTCCCAGAATGTAGTTCACCCCGCGTAGCGTGTACTCCGGGCCGACGAGATCTGGATACGCCTTGTGTAGGAAGTACATTCGAATACTCATGTCCACCACCGCGCCTGATCCGCCCCACGTACCCATGCTCGGAGGAACACCGAACGGAGTCTGATCGAGCTTCTTGTCGATTCCCGACATGTACGTCTTCACGGCTTCCCGAAGATGATCTTTCTCGCTCGCATCCAGGTAAGGCAGCGCCCGGACTGCCGTCCACCCAAACATCTCCATTGTTTGCTCACCGATGATCTGGGGGAAGAGTTCCTTCAGCTTCGATTTGTAGGGCTCAGCACCATGCGTAGCGATCGTCAATTCGAGCGCAGCGGGCCACTCCATTCCAATACCGAAGGCGCGCCGCCGCGAGTTTGCCGGCGTAGCTGGTGTGGTAGTGGCTGCTGTGCTCGCCGCCGTACCTGGCTTAGCATTCTTATTACGACCGCTCCGGCTTCCATTGACAGCGCCCTGCGATGCGGCGAGTACTCCGTTCGCGGGAGCAGCCTCCGGATCTCCACCCCAGCCGCCGCCTCCCGGGAATTGCGTCGGATGAGCCTTCTCGTCGTTCCATGCCTTGATTGCCGTTTCCAGGCAATCCTTCGCAAGTGCGTCGTCGTAGCCCTTGAGCGCATCCGCCGCAGCCGCTAGCGCCGCGATAGCCTGCCACTGGAAAAAAGGATTGTTCGTCGTAAAAACCCAGCGGTCGTCCGGCTTTCCGGAGTAGTCGCCCTTCACCTCATTCAGACCGAGCTTCGGATCGTAGATCCTGCCGTCGGTTTTCGACGCGCCGTCCCCCACCTGCGTGTACTGGCGCAGATCCGGCTCGTGTGTTCCGCGAATCGCATGCCCTATGTTGTGAAACTGCGCCAGGATCAGAAGCGCGCCGTGCTTCACCTGCTGCACCGTATCCGGCACGCCATCGGGCCTGTGCATCTCAACCTGCCGCGTCTTCTCATCCACCGTAAGCTCGTCGTAGTTAAGATGGAACTCGCGATAGGCCAGTGCCAGGCTCTGAATCACGCTCAATTGCGCCGGCTCCTCAAGGTCGAAATCCCCGGCATCATACCAGCCGCCTACGTTCATGCCAGGAATGCGATCGCCACCCTTCCACTTGCCATCCGTTGCAGTAGCCTGATTCCATCCGTCAAACTGCTCCCCGACCACTGGCGCCATGCGGCCGTCATCCAGGTGCGAGGCGCCGTGCCACATCCGGTAGCCCTCGCGGACAGCAACGTGATCCATCTGCGCCGCGATGTGATGGTCGAGGCTGTCCTGCCAGATATTGGCATACGCGTCCTTCGAGATCGGGAAGGGAGCCGTGCGCTTTTCTGCATACTCAATGACGTAGAGCCCGGGGTCTTTCACCTGCGTGAAATCGAATTTTGAATAGACATAACGCAGCCACGGAGTTGAAGGCGTAATCGGCCCTTCGAATACCTCCTTGTATTTGCCATCCTCCATCAGGCGCAGAACCTTCGCCGTCTTCGGTGCGTCGTACTTCGGATCGAGTTCGAGCACCGCTTCCTTTCGGAATTGCGGCGCATACCCCACTTGGCTGTGCGCGATCACCGGCGGTCGCGTCCAGTTTGGAATCACATCCGGCCGGATGTGCCACACAATCGCGCCACTGGTCTTTCCCGCAGGGATCAGCGAACGCAGAACAAACCATCCGTTCGGCGCGCGGTCACGACCGTCGAAAAGCATGAGATCCGACGTGTCTGAAACGACATTGACGCGAGAAAGCGAGTCGTCCACACCCAGCGTGATGCTCTTGCCCTTGGCAAACGGGAGCGGCTCGGTGTAGCCCTTTCCTTTATCCCAGTCTTCGAGGTAATAAGCCTTCTTCGGCTCATCAGCCAGAGGCATCACTTTCACCATTGGATCGTTGGGCGTCTGCGGGAAAATCCCCGCCTTTGTCCCGTCCACCAGGTAAGCCTTTCCCATGTAGATCGAAGGCAGAAACTCGAGGTTGAACCCTGCCCTCCCCGCCAGCTTTTCCGGAAGTGGCTTGTCGAGATTGATGCTCACCTTCACGCCGCCCGGTTCCGCCGCTATCTCCAGCGTGCAGCTCACGTCGAATGTTGGAAAAGCAAGCTCCGCACTGAGCCGGTTGTTTTCCTTGTCCGCATGCCGTCCCTTCAACGTCGCCACCAGGTCCCATTGCTCCGGCGTAGGCATCAGCCGCACATCGCCGTTCGTCGCGATTCGCTGGCCGTGAAGAATCATCTCCAGAGCCGTGTTCTTCTGATCGACAAAAACAGGATGGTACGTGCTGTCGTAGAGAAACACACTGAAGCCCTGCGTATCGAGGTAGTTCTTGTCCGTCACTTTCATCGCAACATCAGCGGCGAACATCCTTAGACCGGAGGCAACAGCAAGCAAGAAAATCGCTTTAATTGGGCTCATCATTAGGGTCTGGATCCTTTGCCCAAACATCATAAGACATAAACGCAGACAAATGCTGTGGCATTTGGTGTGAGGCAATGAAATGGCTCGGATCAGCTTCTTCTCGAAGGGCAAAGGCTGTCATCAGAGGGGCAGCTGACGATTCATGAAGGTCCGGGGAATCTACCGGAGGGAGCGGCAGCCTTAAGGCTGCCGAATGTGGCGCTAATATCCAGACGGCTTTAGGCTCGTTCCGAAGCCCTCAGCCAGACCGACGCATGCTCCGATTGCGTGCCCACTTGGCGACACCCAGGGCAAGCAGCAATCCGCCAAACGGCAGGCACATCAGCGCGATAATCAGCGCGAACCATCCTGTATTTGTGTGAGCGCCGGTAGGCCCGAATCCTCCCAGAACCGTCTCCAGCAGAACTGCCGCAAGTAGACCTGCGCCCACCATCGATGATCCCCAACGCAGAAGCTCGCGCGTGCCGTCATCCGTCGTCGCCATTACTTCTTTTGTTTTTATTGGCCTTTGTTCGCTCACAGACATCTGCTCATCTTCCCTGCGCGAGCCGCAGCATCGCGTAAGTGATCACGCCGGTGATGGAGACGTATAGCCACAGCGGCAGAGTCCATCTCGCAACCTTGCGATGTTGCGGAATCCGGCCGCTGAGCGAGAAGAAGAACGTGACCAGGACCAGGGGCAGTGCCGCGGTGGCCAGCACGATGTGGCTCGCGAGCAGCGGCAAATAGATCGATCGATAAGCGGCGTGAGCAGGGTACCGCACATCGCCGTGCAAATAGTGATGCAGGATGTAGCTGACCAGAAAAAACGTAGAGAACAGGAACGCCGTAATCATCGATGCCTTGTGAGCAGCAATGTTTCTAGCGCGAATAAAAGTGAAGCCGATTATAAGAGCGGTAGCGCTCAGCCCGTTCAATGCCGCGTTGAGTGCAGGAAGAAAGGGAAGCCTCACGCTCGCTGTGTCGGCTGCTGGGTGTTGATAGATCAGCCAGAGCAGGAACAGCGAAGCCGCCGCGCTGATCAGCAGAATGACGAGAATGACTGAGCTTGTATTCGCTTTTGCGTTTGAGGGTGGTGCTGTAGTCCCCATGACATTCCTTAGTGCTGGGCGATGGCGCAAACCATGAGCGTGGTCAGCAGGAGAGGAAGGTAGATAACACTCACCTTCAGCAGATCCCGGGCCACCGACCGGCTCTCCGTCTCCGACGTCGTGCGAAGAATGCGCGTGAAGCGGATCGTATAGGCGAGGTAGAAGAGCCCGAGCGCCGTTGCCGGAATCGCATAGCTCGCTCCCGCCATCCCTAGCTTCCACGGAGCGAGGCTCACCGGAATCATGACCACCGCGTAGAACAGTGCTTCAACCACCGTCGACAGCCCATCCGGCTGCACCACCGGCAGCATGCGAATTCCCGCCCGACCGTAGTCTTCGCGATAAAGCCACGCAATTGCCATGAAGTGCGGAAACTGCCAGACAAATAAAATGGCAAACAACGCAATCGCCGGCCACTCAATACGACCGCGTGCCGCGGTCCAGCCCAGCAGCGGTCCCATCGCTCCAGGAAATGCGCCGATGAAAGTTGCCAGCGTAGTCACTCGCTTTAGCGGCGTATAAATCGCGACATAGCAGAAAGCAGTAAGAAGCGCGAGCGACACGGTAAGCAGGTTCGTGTGGAGCAGCAGCCACAACGAGCCGAGTCCGAGCGCGCCGAGTCCGGCAATAATTCCCTGGGTGAGCGAAATGCGTCCGGAAGCGATCGGCCTGTCGGCTGTGCGCTTCATCTTGGCGTCCACCGACCGCTCCAGCGCCTGGTTCAGAGCCCCCGAACCAGCAGACACCATACCAATGCCGATCAGCGTATCGAGTAAACCGCGCTGCACGCTTGAGATGCCCGACTGCATCGATCCCAGATAGAAACCGGCCCACCCCGTAACCACAACCAGTCCCGTAACCCGAACTTTAAACAGCTCCCGCATGTCGTTGATGAACGTGGCAGTTACGCCAGGCTGCGGAGCGTGAATGTGGTGTGCCGCGTGGCCAGCTTCGGACGCAGTCTGACTCGTCTCGTTCGGAGCGAAATCGCGAGTCGTGGCAGCCTGTGTGGCGGGAGTCATAACTGCGGAGAGGACCTCGGTGGAAGCACGGAGATGAACGGCGTGCCTGTATCGATGATAACAAGAGGGAACGAGAGCCGTTTCAGCGTACGCTGCTCACTCGACTCCAAGATGTTCGCGGACAATTGCCTCGATCGTCGGACGGCTCCCAATCCAGGTCTGCCAGACCGATTCACACCAGCGCTCGATCATTGCGTCGCGATCAGGTCCGGGCTCCGCCTTGAGAACGTCTTCGACTCGAACTTCTCCTCGATCCACTGGAATAGGCAGTTGAGGCCATGCCTTCGAGCGGTTCGCCATTTGCACGTGCGCGCGTTGCACTTGTTTTCCCGTGAAGCCCTTTTCGAGATGAAGATAGAGTCCGGCAAGAGCAAAAACGACAGCGATGGCTTTGGTTGACTCATTCGCGTTCCGCGCGGTAAAGGCATCCACCGCGTGCTGGTGAATGAAATTCGGACCAGGGTGAGCCAGAGTGTAGAAAGCCAGCTCGTTGTAAAGATCGTCATTCTTCAACATCATGCAACTCTGTTCCAACCATGAAGAAGATCAGACGACCTGTTGGTCTAGACCTGCCGCAATCAGCACAGCATCGACAACTTGACCAGGCGTCTTATCGTCGGCGTTGATTGAAGCGTGCGCTGTTCGATAAAGCGGCATCCTTCGTTGATACCGCGCAACGAGATTAGGTTGATCCGCCAGGACAGGGCGCGTTCCCTCAGTGCCTCCACAGCGTGCCAGCGTTGTTTCAAGTTTCACTTCAAGGTGAACGAGGAAAGTTCCGGGCAATCCGAGCAATAATTTGCGCGTCTCTTCGCGTTCGATGGCTCCTCCCCCAAGAGCCAGAACCAGGTTGTCCTCCATCGCAAGCCGCGCGATTGTTGCGTGTTCAATTTCGCGGAACGCACTCTCACCCTGTTGCGCAAAGATCTGCGCAATCGTCGTTCCCGCTTCCTCCTCGATCGCGTCGTCCACGTCGATGAATTTCCAGCGCAGCTTCTTCGCGACAAGGGGTCCAACCGTGGATTTTCCCGACCCCATGAAACCGGTGAGAACGATGCGAACAGGCGTAGTCGAAGGATTGAGGCTCATGAGGAAAATTACATTCCCAAAGATGCAAAAGCTGTCACCAGTATAGGGATGTAACCTCACCTGGTTTCATCCCAGAACCATCACAACCGCGCCCGCCGTGATCAGAAGCCCGCCCGTCAGCGTTGGCGCGGTGAGCTTCTCTCCCAGAAGCATCCATGCAAAGACCATCACCAGCGGCACGCTAAGCTTGTCGAGCGGCGCCACGCGCGACGCCGGCCCAAGCTGCAACGCACGGAAATAGCAAAGCCACGAGAGCCCCGTAGCCATGCCGGACAAGACGAGAAACAGCAGAGTCTTCCTGTCGAGCATCCGCAACTCGCCATGCTTTCCCAGAGCCAGCGCGATAGCCCACGCGAAAATCAGAACCACCGTCGTCCGAATGGCAGTCGCCAGGTTCGAGTCCACATGCGCAACGCCGACTTTCGCCAGCAGCGCAGTGGCCGCCGCAAATACCGCTGAGAGCAGTGCCCATCCGATCCATGTCATGCCGTCAATGCTAGCTCCCAGACTGTACTTCTGGCCCCGCTACAATGAGTCAAGGCATGTTCCGCAAAACCATCTCGGCGTCTCTGGCCCCGATTGTGATTCTCGCCGGCTGCGGCTACCACACCGTTGGCGCTGCTACCCATCTCCCGCCAGATGCGCGCACCATGGCCGTACCAGTCTTTGCGACCCATACCGAGGGCTACCACACGGAAGTCGCGCTCACTGACGCCGTGATCCGGGAGTTCGCCGCCCGTTCTCGGATGCGCGTCTCCCCCGGCGAGGGCATTCACCCCGATGTTGTCCTGCATGGCACCATCCTCAATGAAGTCGTAGCTCCCCTTACCTACAACACCACCACGCAGCAATCCTCAAGTTTTCTCATCACCCTGGTCATCTCCGTGACGGTCAATGATCGCGACGGGAAACTCCTCTATCAGAACAAGAACTATGTCTTTCGCGGCCAGTACCAGTCCACCACCGACTTGCCAACCTTTCTCGACGAAAGTCCCGCGGCCGTCGAGCGCATCTCGCGCGACTTCGCCCGTGCACTGGTGGCCGACGTTCTTGAAGGACTGTAAGCGCATGCGTACCCTCAAACCATCGTTGCGCTGACTCGCTGACTTGCTATCGCCGCGCAGGCGGCGCTGACCTGCCGCTTTTTGTTTGGAAGATCCCCACCTTCTGCCTGACTGGCAGGGTTTGCGGATAAGTTTCGCCCCCTGCTTTCCTCAGGCTCTGCTTGAGTGATGCGCTGATATCCTGTACATCTATGAGGACTTCGGGTCAGGGCAGCCGTCGCGGGAGTTGTGTCGCATGAGCGCCGGACGCTGGGGTGCCGGATTCAGCGCCGTAGGCCGCTTCGTGGCCGAAGTCGATGCCTCAGCAGCCGGCAACGGATCGCTGAAGCCTGGATATGTTCTTGCCGGAGACGAAATCTTCCTTCTCGACCGCTGCCGCGACGCCGTTCTGAAGGCCTTCGTTCCGAGCGATCTCAGAGACTTTTGTCTATCCGACCTTGACCTCTCCTCCACCTCAATATTCGAGGTGCTCGATCGCGCCCAGACTCCATCCCTTATGGCGCCATTTCAGGTCATCTTTGTCCGCAATGTCCGCCAGCTCTACACGCGGGGAGCGAAAAAGGATGAGTTCGCAGCCCTCGACCGCTACTTTCGCTCTCCAAATCCTCAAGCCCTTTTGATCTTCATCGCAGACTTCATCCGCATCCCCACAGACACCCGCCGCATGGAGCTCGAAGACAAAGGCCGCTTCGAGCGCCTGCAGGAGACGCTCGGCGAACACTGCGGCATGGTTGAACTCGCTCGCGTCGGAGACGAAGACGCAATGCGCTGGGCAACCTCAACCGCCCAGTCTGCCGATTCCAAACTCGATCCCGACGCCGCCCGCGAACTCGTCGACGCCCTCGGTTCCGACATGATGCTCATCGCCTCTGAGCTGGAAAAGCTGCTCCTCTACACCTCCGGCCGAGGTCGAATCACTCTCGGCGACGTCGAAACCATGGTGCTCGCGGCAAAGCAACGATCCCTTTACGAACTTACTGACGCCATCAGCTCTCGCAATACCGCGAAGGCCCTCGCGCTCCTCAATGGCCTGCTCAACAGCTCCGACGCCGGAGAAGATGCCGCCATCGGCCACCTCTACATGCTCGCGCGCACCTTCCGCCAGATGCTCGTGATCCTCGAGAAAAACGTCCGCGATTCGCGTGCCATCTGGCAGGCCTTATGGCAAGGCTTCCGCATGCCTCCGTTCGCCGCCGACGATCTCATCCGCCAGGCCCGTCGATACAAGAGCCGCCGTGATCTCACGCGTGCACTGCGCCTCATCGCCCGCGCCGATCTCGAACTGCGCTCTTCCCCGCCTGACAAGAGGCTCGTACTCGAACGTCTGGTCTACGACCTTGCCTCAGAGCCTAAGCCCACCGTGCAGGCTTGGGCTTCATCGCAGCTTTCCTTCGAAAGCTAACGCGCTCCGCTCTGCGCCACGCACGACTTGTACGAGAAGTCTTCCTTCATGATGTGATTGGCAAGCCAGTCGCGCAGAACCGCTACAAGATCGATATTGAGCGACGAATCCCCCTTTTCGAACCGATCGAGGAATCCGGAAATCTGCTGCGTAAAGTCCGCATGCCGCCGGCGATGCTTGACAAGATCGGGGTACGACGCCTTCGCAAGCATCGCCTCTTCCGCAGAGAAATGCTCGCGCGTGTAGGCCAGCAGATTGCGGATGAGCGTGCCGGTCACTTCCTTCGCCTTGCCTTGCAGCATGGCGCTATGAAGCTCATTCAGCGAGTCAAACAGCGACATATGCTGCTTGTCGATGTTGGCGATCCCAACCGAGTAGGTATTGTTCCAGGTAAATAGAGCCATTTACATTCCTGCCTTCTGAGAAGAAAATCGGCAGGAGTATAGACGACTTGAATTTCGGTGTTAGTAGACTCCGTGCTCGTTGAGCCATTGCCCGTACGGCTGGTCAACTTGTTCCACATGCTCCTGGTACCAGGCAGGGAGAAACTCAAGCACTGTGCTGAAGTGGATAGGCTCTTCGCGGTTCACATGTTCCAGGGCCGTGTAAAGGCGGGAAAGCAGCGCGTGATGAGACGCGCGGTGTTCCCCAGTTCCCGGAAACCGATGCTGCTCCAGAAGCTGTTCCTCACTCTGGAAATGCATCTGCGTGAACTCGATCAGCCGCTCGAGTTGCAGAGAGATCTCGCGGCGGTTCGACCCCCGCACGATCATGTGGCGCAGTTCGTTCAGCGTATCCATCAGGATGCCGTGCTGATCATCCATAGCTTGCACTCCGATGATGCAGTCATGGCCCCATGTCAAAAGCGTCACGTTGGTCTCCGTAATTAGAGGCAAGTCTACCCCCGGTACGGAATCTCTCAATGGCGCTATCGGGTACAGCGAATGATCCTTTGGATTGATCTCCTGGTGACCTCCGGAGCGTTACCTGCTTCAGTTTTTCCCGTGAGTATCACTCAAGGATCACGTCAGGCTGTTCATGGCCGCGAGTGGTCAGAATCACAGCCGCCGTGAGAATCAATCCTCCGCCCACCCACGCATGTGGACCCAGATGCTCCCCCAGCAGTCGAACGCCCAGATAGGACCCCAACGCTGGCTCAATATTCAGAAACACTCCGGCTCGCGATGCCGGAACGTGATGAAGACCCCAGTTCCACAAAAACGTCGTCGTCGCCGTGCACGCCAGGCCGCTCACTGCGAGCGCGATCCATGCCGTCGTGCTCACGTGAGAAAAGGGTGGCGCCGCTACCTTATGTGCGCGAAAAGGATTGAGCAGCATCGGTCCCAATATCCAGAGAGCGAGCATTCCCGTCCCCGTAAGAATGCTGTACGCGGTCACCACAACGGGACTATGCGATTGCATCAGCTTCTTGCTGAGCAAAACCCATGTCAGAGCAATGCTGAGAGATAGAACGACAAGCAGATCGCCGTATAACGTCGGCTGGCCTTGAGCCGCCGGTCCCCGATGGCCCCCGAGCACAATCAGTGCCGCGCCCACCGTCGATCCCACGAGGGCAATCCATCCAATCGGATCAAGCCTCTCTCCCGCAAACAGCACTGCGGCAACTCCAAGCGAAACGGGCATCGTCCCCACCATCAACGCGGCATGGCTCACCGTCGTGTGCGCAAGCCCGTGAAACTGAAGCAGGAACTGGATCGGAATGCCGAACGCTGCTGAGATGATCAAAATGCGAATCTCGCTCCCAGTCAGGCGAACTCGCTTGAACAACGCAATCGGCAGCATCCCCACTGTGGCGAACAAGAACCGGTAGAGCACCATGTGCTCCACGCTCATTTCGTTCAGCGCCAGCCGGCCGAAGTAGAATCCAGTCCCCCAGAGGCAGCCTGCGATTGCGCATGCGCCATAACCGAGGAACGCAGTGCGTGGACTGAGGTGAACTTTCGAAGCCATCGCTACTTTTACTCTCGCATACGAGATCAGCCGCGGGCCTTCAGAACAAACAGCGCGCATTCCCTGCAACGATTCGCCGCGCCCAGTCACTAGTTGTGCAGAAAAGCGCTACTATCAGGCCCGGCGCCGCTCCGAGTTCCCACCTCTCTCGATTGGGCTACAACGAGTTTCCGAGGAGGAGATAAATGGATCTCAAGGACGATTTTGTGTTCAGACCTTTGCCCCCGGTAAAGGACACCATCCACTTTCCCTTTCCGATTCCCAATCCGCTCGGCCCGCTCGCCGTCCTGGGCGGAGAGTGGGGAGGAAAAGGCTTCAACATGATCTGGCGTCCCAACCACACGCCCGGACAGGACCGCTTCCTGGAACTCAATCTGACGCTCGACTCTATCGACTTCAAAGCAATCAGTGGCGCCATCCCCAACCGAGGCCTCCTTCAGCCGGACATCAACATGTTCGGTCTCACTTATATGCAGCAGATCTCCGACGCCAACGTCATAGCGGGCCTCCACATCGAGCCCGGAATCTGGGCCGTCGTCCCCGCAACTGCCGATCCTGCGGAACCGCGAACTGTGGTTCGCATGGCCTCCATTCCCCACGGCACCACCATCCTTGCTCAAGGCACTGCGACCTTTGCAGCCGGCCCTCCCGTGATTCCCAACAACAACATCCTGCCGTTCCTCATCGGGAACCCCGCGGCGGTCTTTCATTTCCCCGAGCAAAATCTTGCGAATCCCACCGCGTTTCGTTCTCCCGCGGCGCAGATCGCAGGCATCACGCAAGGGATGGTCGACAACCCCAACTCTGTTCTGCAGGCAGCCATCGCGGGTCAGACAATTCTTTCCACCAGGACTCTGCAGATCTCGACGAAACCAACCGCGCCAGTCACCGGCGGAGGCACGGCGAACACAGCCTTCCTCGCCGGCAGCGCTCACGGGCCGAACGCGGTTTCCGCTGAAGTCTTCGCCACCTTCTGGATCGAAACCGTCAAAGGCACTCCGAACTTTCTGCAGCTCCAGTATTCGCAGACCGTCATGCTCAACTTCAACGGCTTGACCTGGCCTCACATCACGGTGGCTACACTCAGAAAGAATGTGCCGGTCATCCCGCCCATCTGGAAGGTCGATCCCGACATTCCGCTTAAGGTCCTCAGTGAAATCAATCCGCCGATTCCGCCGGAAATCGGTGCTCCCATCCGGACTCTCGAGCCCGAGAAACCCACTCGGAAATTTGAAGAGCAGTTCGAGAAAGAAGAGCGTGAGCGCCTGAAACCGCCTGCGCACACACCCAGGCCCAGAACCAAAACCGAAGAATAACCAGCACGTCGCGAGCGGGGCATCAACCCATGTCCCGCTCGCAAATATCAGATACAGCTCCACCTCACAGTCACCCGTCCGTCACATTCATTTGGACACTGCATAGGAGCCCGTGCTACCTTCTTTGCAATGTCCAAAGGAGACGCGATGGGCGATCAGAAATCTGAAGTACTGCAGGGAACGCTCGACCTGATGGTGCTGAAAACCCTCTTTGCCATGGGCCCGCTTCATGGTTTCGGTATCGCCCGGCGTATCGAGCAGGTGAGCGATGGCGTCCTCGACCTGAATGAAGGCACGGTATACACAGCGCTCCTTCGCCTCCAGCAGCAGGGATGGATAAAGTCCGAGTGGGGCACCAGCGAGAATAACCGGCGCGCCCGTTTCTACTCCATCACCCGGCAGGGCACCCGTCAGCTCGAACGCGAAGCGGAAAACTGGGAGCGCGTCGCCGGCGTGATCGAAAAAGTCTTGCGTCTCGAAAGGCAGGGCTGACCGATGCGAAAATTGAGAACGCTATGGGCGAGATTGAAGGGTCAGGCTGCGCAGAGGCAGGAAGATAAAGCACTGGACGAAGAGATCCGCGAGCACATTTCATTGCTCGAAGCCCGCTACATCTCTCAGGGAATGAACGCCCCCGATGCCTCCCGCGCCGCACGACGTCAGTTCGGAAACGTCACCAGCCTTAAGGAAACGCAGAGAGCGCTCCGCGGAATCCTCTCGCCCTCGGAGTGGTGGCACGATGTGCGATTCGGTGCGCGCATGTTGGCGAAGCGCCCTCTCTCAAACGCCGCTGTGGTGGTGGCCTTAGCACTGGGTATTGGAATGAACGCCGCGGTGTTCACGTTTGTCAATGCGCTCCTGCTCCGCCCGCCTCAAGGCGTAAGCCACACGAATCAATTGATTGAGGTCTGGCTGCATAACCCGAAAACCGGCGGGGTGCAGAGCTATTTCCCGTTCACATTTCCTGACTACACCTACTATCGCGACCACACAAAATCGCTCGAGGGCCTCATTGCTTTCGATGGCGACGGAACGCAGGCCATCTGGAACCATTCAGAAACAGGAGAGGTTCTCCAAGGACAGCTCGTCTCCGGCAATCTGTTCTCTCTGCTGGGTGTCAACGCGGCCGTGGGAAGAACCTTGGTTCAGGATGATGACAGGCTCGACAACCCGCGGAATGTTGTAATGCTGAGCTATCCGTTCTGGAAGCAGAAGCTGAGCGGCGACCCCAACGTCGCCGGCAAGACGATCGTTCTCAACGGCACAGCATTCACCATCGCTGGTATTGCTCCGTCAGGATTCACCGGTCTGCTGGTAGCTACCAGCCCCGACTTCTGGGCGCCGCTCACCGTGCAGGATCGCTTTTCCCACGACAGCTCCCGCATGAAGGAACACAGCTACTGGTTGATCGTTGCCGGGAAAATGCGAAGCGCCGCCGACCGCCAAACCGTCCAGGCGGAGATGCATCTCCTGTCGAAGCAGGCTTACTACACGCACCAGAGCAAAAATGATCCACACGATTCGGCACACAAAGAGGAACTCCTCGATGCCATGGTGTATCCACTGACGCTGGTCCCTGGGCCGTTTCGAGGGTACGTGGGCGCGTTCACAGGCGGGCTCCTCGCAGTGTTTGCGCTGGTCCTGCTGATCGCCTGCACCAATGCCGCCAGCCTTCTCCTCGCACGCGCCACCGGTCGCACGCGCGAAATGGCAACCCGATCGGCGCTTGGAGCTGGCCGAGCACGGTTAGTCCGGCAGATGCTGGTCGAAAGCATCATGCTTGCGGGTATTTCCGGCGCGGCCGGAATAGCCATTGCATGGGCCACATCACGATTGCTGATCCAGCTCAAGCCCGCGAGTATTCCCCTTACGCTCGCAATTCCCATGGACTGGCGCGTCGTGCTCTTCACCGCGGCAGTTTCCGTGGCGACCGGCATTGTGTTCGGACTTGCACCCGCTCTGCGGGCGAGCGGGGTGAAGACCGCACAGGTCCTCAAGGAAGAGTCACAAACTGCCGGCCGCAAGAAAGCGCGCATGCGCAATGTGCTGGTCGTCGCCCAGATGGCCGCATGTGTTGTGCTTCTCGCAGGGGCTGCGCTTTGCGTACGCAGCCTGATGAACGCCAACGCCATCGATGCCGGATTCGACACCCACCACATTGCTCTGGCCACACTCGACGCGGGAAGCCTCGGATACAAGCCGGAGAAGGTGCAGGATTTCTATACCCGCCTGTTGCAGCGGGTGCAGCATCTGCCCGGCGTCACCTCGGCTAGCTACGCGCAGTTCCTGCCCTTGGGAACATCTCGCATATCGACATCAGTCGGCAGGCAATTGGTCAAGGAATCGGACGGCATGCCAGTCGACTTGTTCCACGTGGGTCCGGGCTTGCTTCGAACCATGGGTATGCCTTTGCTGCGGGGAAGGGAATTGACGGAGAAAGAAGCCAATAGCGACAAGCCCGATGCGGTCATCATCAACGAGACTCTCGCGGAGAAGCTGTGGCCGGGAGAAGATGCTGTGGGCAAACGACTAGCCCTCAGCGACGAGAAGGCCATGAGCGAAGTCGTCGGCATCGTCAAGGACGGAAAGTATCACACCCTCGGCGAAGGCCCACTCGCTGTTGTCTTCCTGGGCTCGCTGCCCGCACGCCGCACACTGGTCGTACGCACGCAGGGTGATTCGGGAACGCTCCTCGATGAAGTCAAGCACGAGATTCCGATCGTTGACCCGTTGATGGCCGCGACGGAAGTGCAGACAATCGAGGAATACATGGCGCTGCCTCTGTTTCCGGCCCGTACCGTCGGTTGGCTTCTCGGCGCATCTGGTCTGATGGCCGTTGTCATGACCGCAATCGGTCTCTTCGGCGTGATCGCCTACATGGTTTCTCAACGCACGCATGAGATCGGAGTCCGTATGGCCCTGGGCGCGAGGCGAAGCGACGTCCTCAGACTCGTCATCGGCCAGGGAATCCGGATGACAATCATCGGGCTCGCAATCGGACTAGCTGCGGCATTCGGCTCCGCCTGCCTGCTTTCGCCTCTCCTTTATGGAATCGGCGCAAACGATCCCGCAACCATGTCGGCAGTAGCGGTAGGGCTTGCAACAATCGCCCTGCTGGCATGTTATTTGCCCGCACGCAAAGCCATGCAGGTCGATCCGTCAGTCGCCTTGAGGTACGAGTAGCTAGCGCGCGAAGAGTTTGAGCAGTTCAGCGAGCCGGAGGGTATTGAGAACAGCCGCCTTGTCCAGTCCCGCCCGCCGTGCTTGTTCGAGCCCGCAGCGCATCGTTACCAGTTCGCCGGTGCTGTGCGAATCAGTGGAGATCGAAATAAGAATCCCGGCATCGCGCACCAGCCGCGCATTTTCGGCGGAGACATCAAGTCGATCCGGGCTGGAGTTCAGCTCGAAGAAGCATCCGTTTTCTTTCGCGTGCCTGATGACGCGCTCAATATCAATCTCGTACCCCGGTCGCTTCAGCAGCAGCCGCCCCGTTGCGTGCCCCAGAATGTTGAAATGCCGATTGTCCATCGCCCGCAGAATGCGCTCCGTCTGTTGTTCCTTATTCATTGCGAATCGTGAGTGGATCGAGCACACGGTGTAGTCGAGTTCGCGAAGAATCTCATCCGGGTAGTCCAGCGCGCCGTCAGCCAGGATGTCGACTTCAGCTGATTTGAGAACGCGAATTCCGGAGAGCTTTTCATTCAGCTTGTCGATAGCCCTGATCTGCTTTCTGAGTCTCTCAACTGAGAGACCGTTGGCGATCTTCAGGCTTGGCGAGTGATCGCTGATTCCGATGTAGGAGTAGCGGCGGCTCTTTCCCGCCAGCGCCATCTGCTCCAGCGTGTTTGACACCATCGCTGGCCTCCGTATGCATATGCAGATCGCCGCGAAGATCCTCCTGCGTTATAAGCACCGGCAGCTTCTCTTCAAGAGCCAGCCGCACCTCATCGAAGCCCTCGCGCAGTTCAGGCGGAATGAACTGAAGCTTGAAACGCTTGTAGAACGCCTCTTCTGTAGAGAAGTTGCCATCTCGTTCGAGTCCCGCGAGGCTGCCTGTGACTCGAGACAGTCGAGCAAGGTGCGTCTTCGATCCCGTATGCCGAATCAGCGCCACTGCCCAGTTCTTCTTTGACGACTGCTCGAGTCGCAGCACCGGACCAGAGGGCAGCGAAAACGTAGCAGACTTTCCCGTCATCTCCAGCATTGGTGTACGTCCGCCAAACCGTTGAAAGGCCTCAGCTGTTGCGCGAAAGTCACTCGTCTCGATAATGAAGTCAAGATCGCTGATCACCTCTACGGATCGACGGTAGTCTCCGGCCGCAATAGCTCGGCTAGCGTTGCACTGATTCAGCAGGAAATGCTGAATGGCCGCAACCAGCGAGTGCGCGTGGTAGAGCAGGATAGCGTTAGTCTCAACAAGACCCTGCCGGATATGCTGCGCCATGCGCGCGCCAAAGGTCTCGCCAATCTTGCCGTCATCCAGCGCCTTCCTCAGTTCAGGAATGGACGAGATTCCCAGCTTTTTAAAGACACGCAACACCCGAGTCGGATCGAGTCGCGGATGCTGATTGATCGCCACGACCTCTGGCGGCACCTCTGCCCGAAGCTTTTCAAGACTGCCCAGCTTGCCTTCCAGCACAATCTCGCGCACAGCAAACGCGATCGCTTTGCCGATCCCTTCATAGGCCGTCAAGTCCCCTTCATTGCGCACCAGTTCGTCCACGCTTTCGCCGAGGCCTCGAATCGTCGCGGCTGCCCGGCGGTAGGCCCGAATCTTATAGGGATTCTCACTTTTGACAGTGAGAAGCTGCGCCAGTGAAGAGAGGCGATCGGCGATGTCGGCGTTACTGAGAAGCGCGGTCGAAGGCACGGTCGGGGATCAGGCTCCTGGTTCTTCGATGCAGAATCAGCGCGACGTCTCCACTACTCCCGGTGCCCAATCTCACCGTTCGGCTTCCCCGACCTACTTGAAGATGCTCGATTCCATCGCGCCGTAATTTGGCGCGCGTGGCACGCAAGCGTCGACAAATTTGAGGACGAGGTGGTTGTCGTCGCCAAGGCCCGATCCCGCGAGAACGTAGGGACGATACTTTTCCGGAGGATCATGGTGGTCGAGCCAGCCCCTGATCCATTTCTCGCAACCGAAGCGGAGGCCCTTCGGGTCTTCGGTCCACCAGACGGCGCGGACAGTGAATGGACGACCGCTCATGGCCACGCCCGAGATGGTCGAATAGGAACCATCTTTGCTCGTTGTGATGGACTTGAACTCGCTGATCTTGAAGACGAGAGACCGGCTTTTTGCATTCCTGTCGATAAATCTGCAGGCTTCGGCTTCGCAGGTTCGTTCTACGCGATAGATGTTGATGGTGACCGGGTCGCTCGAGACATTCTTGTATTCAATCGAAATCTTGCTGTCGGCGGGATTGTAGATCGTGCTCGCTCCGATGTCCGTTGCAAGCTTGTTGTGGCTTGGCTGGCTTAGCTCAGTAGCTTGGACGCAATGCATCGTGCACGGCTTAGCTTGCACGGCCCTCCAGCCGACCTCGACCGGAGCATTGGAGGCAATGGTCGCAATGTAGGTCTGGCCGGGCTTGAGCACAACGCCCGATTTGACAGGAGCGTGCTTGACCGCCGCGTGAGCCACTCCGGCGATCAACACGAAAGCAAAGAAAGATGCGGTGCGCATAGGCTTTGCCGCGATTCTACCCCCTCATCCAAAAAGGTACCGTCAAGTTTCACGGGTTGAGCCTCAATGTGCAAGCGACCCTACAGAAAGGTCGATTACCCGGAGATCGGTGTCGCGATCGCGTGCGGTCATCAGTATCTTGCCGGAGCCGTCCGCCACGAAGCTCGATCCGCCGTATGTCCATCCAGCCCATGGTCCGTGCGTCATCTCCCCAACCAGGTCAACACCCGCCATCGGACAGCCAACCTGCGCCGCACGGCGGCTGACAAGCTCTTCAAGTTCCTTGGAGTGATCGGGCCATTTGTCGTTTGTCGCCGCCCATCCATAAGGAACAAGCATGAGATCTGGCTTGAGTGTTTTCATACGTTCGACAAACGCATCACTGAAAGTGTCGGCGCAGATGAGCACCGCGATCCGTCCGAATTCGGTCTGCACAACACCGATGTCTTCCGGGCGCCCCTGCGAATAAGGTGGTGTCATCAGTTCGGGGAGCACGTTGATCTTGCGATGCTTCCACAGGAGCTTACCCGACCTGTCAACGAGGATCGCGGAATCGTAAAGGTGCTCGCCGTCCTTCTCGTCGAGACCGATCGCAATCATCAGTCCATACTTGCGCGCGAGTGATCCGATTCGCTCGCTGTCTGCGCCGGGAATCGATGCGGCCATTCGGTGCGCATCAGGATTCTCCCAACCCAGGATCGATGACTCTGGAAAAACAGCAATCTGCGCATGCTGTGCGGATGCCTGCTCAAGAGCGTATTCAATGCGCCTGAAGTTGCCCTCGCGATCGCTATCAACCACCAGAATCTGGCAGATCGCGAGGCGAACGTGTTTGGGAGATTCCTTCTGGCCGCTAGTAGGTGCGAGTGACGAGGCGACTACCAGAATAGAGGCGAAAGCAAACTTGAGCACTGGAGGCTCCTTCAGCCGTGATTCCTGTTCGGGAGAATTGTAAAGAATCGCGACGATGCCTCTGTTCGGATGTCGATTCGCCACCGTGTAAGGTCAGCTGGTCACTGAGATTGAGTCAAGGCATCATGAGCGTGACTATGATCTTCCATCATGCGGCGACTGATTGAGATTGCATTACTGCTGTCGGCGGTTCTTCTTCCGGTGGGTGCGCAGAGCCGGGATAACGCAGCTGAGGATCTGGTTCGGCAGTATGTGCGGGCCCGTTCGCAAACGATGCAGGAGAATGCGAGTTCTCGTGATGTCGAACGTGCTCTATCGTTCTGCGCGGAAGGTTTCGTGTATGAACATCCATCCGCTGGCGCGAGGATTGAAGGAAAGGAAAAAGTCCGCTCAGGGATGAGCGCATATCTCGGTGAAACCAGGAATGCAACGTACTCCTTGCGAATACTTGCAAGCAATCCACATGTGGTTGTGGCGCAAGTCGATCAGCGATTCCTCGCAAAACAGGAGAACGGGAGTTGGGTGCCAGGGAAGAGGTCGAACATCACGGTGTTCGAGACTGAAGGGGGAAAGATCAGGCGCATCCTCGATTACTGACGCTTTCGCCAGCCGCGCAGGCACACGTCCGGCGTGCAGGGGAAGATCGGCGCTTCCGGAACGCTTCACTCCCCCATTTTTACGCAAACTTGTGATGCAGTTGGGGCAGAGACTAGCTGGCTTGCGACACAGCGACGTTCTGTTCCTCAGCCGCAGGCGCCTTCTCTGCCTGGACCGGCTTGGCAGGCACTGGTGGCTTGGCCTTCTCCACCGGCACGCGGACATCAATGGTGCCTTGCAACAATGCGCCCTCTTCAACGCAAAGGCGCGTCGTTGAGAGATTTCCAAGGAGCGAACCCTCGTTGCGAAGCTCCACCCGCTCTTCGCCGTGAACCTTGCCGCAAACATCGCCCATGATGACAACTTCGCGAGCCGTGATGTCGGCCTTCACTGTGCCTTCTTTACCGATTGTGACGCGATGAGCCGGCGCGCTGATCGTGCCTTCCACCGATCCGTATATATAGATAGGATCGGACGCGTCGATCTCGCCCTTGATGCGGATGGACTTGCCGATCATGGTGTACTGGTTCTGGTTCGTTGAGGCGAGGGGGGCGGAGTTGGGGCTGTCAGCCATTTGGATTGATCCTTTCGTCTGGTCAGAGCGTCGAGCTGCATCTTCTGGGGGCTGGGTCAATCGCAGTGCCTGTCAGCGAGTTGCGGGCCGGTCGTGCCGGTCTTTGAGCCATGCCGGGTTTCCGAACAAATCCAAGGGATTCCCGATTGTAGCCATACATCTGCCCTTTCGGACGGTTACGACAGTGTCGAAGGTAACTGGACACCGGTTCAGTGGCAGGCTCAGAGCGTTCGATTCGGCGCCCCCAGCTCCATCCGAGGGCAAAAAGGGATGCCTTCCATGCCATCGAATTCAGGAGTCCCTGACCTATCGTCAACGCGTCTAAGTTGGTGGTACTATCGTGTGCACGGTGCGTCCGGCCAGAACACTCGTTCTCGAAGGCGCATATCCTTCAACAAGTTCGCCCCACCGACAGGGAAGGATGCGGACAATGAAAAGCGATTTCCTCTTCAAGGCAGTGACCTTCAAGGCAACTGCCCGCAAGGCATTCACCTTAGCAGCAGTCTGTCTGCTGGCCTCCGCGGTCTACGCACAAACCGACGAAGCCAATCAAGCCTCAGCGACTCCAGGCGCTTCGAAGGTTCGCATCGTTCGGCTCAGCCAGGTCAAAGGCGTGGTTCAAATTGACCGTCACATCGGCCGGGGATTTGAGAACGCAATCGCTAATCTCCCGGTCGTCGAAGAAAGCCAGATTAAGACAGGCGTCGGTGTCGCCGAAGTCGAGTTCGAAGATAACAGCTCGATGCGTATCGCCCCCAATTCGCTCGTCGAGTTCCCACGGCTTGAGCGGGAAACTTCAGGAGCTACGGCTTCCACTGTGCACGTTGTGCAGGGAACCGCTTATGTGAGCCTTGTCAAGCGCCAGGATAAGAAGGCACCCGTCAACCAGTTTGCTTTGGCTTTCGGAGAGCGCACGCTGAATCTCGATCCGGCAACCCATGTGCGCCTGGATCTGCGCGGCTCGCAAGCCAACCTCGCGGTAATCGACGGCACGGTCCGGACCGACGGAGAAAACGGCGTCGTCAGCATTCCGAAAAAGAAAACCGCCACCTTCCAGATCTTCGACAAGAACGAACCGACCGTAGCGAAGGATATCGCCGAAAACATGTTCGACGAATGGGACCACCAGGAAGCGTCCTATCACTCGAACGTCGCTTCCCTCAGCCGCTTCAATTCGCCTTATGCTTACGGATTGAGCGACATGAGCTATTACGGGTCCTTCGTTGACTTGCCGGGATGCGGTTCGATGTGGCGGCCCTACTTCGCCACCGCGTCATGGAATCCGTATTCCAACGGGACGTGGGCGTGGTACGGCGGCTCGGGCTATTCGTGGGTATCCCCTTATCCATGGGCGTGGACTCCCTATCACACCGGAACGTGGATGAGTTGCGGAAACGCAGGTTGGGGCTGGATGCCCGGCGGTGGCTGGTACGGCGTCAACAACACGGTCGCCTCATCTATACCCACTGGTGGTTCGGCTGGTCGCGGTGTGCAGGGCGGGCCAATCCGCGCCCCACACGCTCCCGCTCGTCCCCCGAGTCCGAGAGACCCGAGCCTGATTGCCGTAAGTTCAAAGCCGGTTCCGACGTCGGGAGTCTCGAGCGCGACAAGATCCTTCGTATTCCAGAAGGACTCAGCCGGTATGGGCGTACCACGCGAGACCCTCGGCAGGCTCGACAAGTTCTCCCATGAGACCGTTACCCGCGGCATGGCCCAGACTCCGATTTATGCGAATGGGCCTCAGCAGCAGCCCGGACGCGCATCTGGAATGGGCTCCGGCCCTGGTGCAAATCAGGGACAGGGCGGCCTCGCGACCTCCATCCATCGCGGATCGCCTCCGGCGCCTGCCTATTCGGGCGGCTCCATGGGCTCGTGGTCTGGCGGAGCCCCTCGCGGCGGCTCTTCTGGTGGCGGCCCAAGCATGGGCTCCGGCATGGGACGGTCTGGTGGCGGCCCATCGGCCGCGCCGGTGGCGTCCGCTCCGTCCGCTTCGCCGCACAAATAACCCGAAACATCTATTCAGTTTCTTGTGCGCATCCCACGGGATGCGCACGGTTTTTTCTGCCTCCAGTGTTCAACAGCATTCCGGGCCGCGTGAGAATTTGGCCCCCCTGCCTTCCGAGCCGTGGCTATCGGCGAGAATATCTATCGATGGTGAAATATGCATTGGGGCCGGTTTGGAAACTGGTCGTACGGCGCGGTTTTCCGGTCCTCACTCTGGGCGCCCTGCTGGCCGCTTCTTCAGCAGGCGCTCAACTCTTCAAACATCACGCAAAAGACAAAGATGCCAGGCCGGCAGACGATCGGAAGCCCGAGTTCCCGGCATCGCAGCCGCCTGCATTCAGCATCCCCGTCGAGCCTCTCGGATTTTTTGCCCCTGGGGTCATCTATCAGGGACAGCGCGACAGTCTGGTCTCCCTGGACTTCCTCGATGAAGATCATCTGCTCTTCACGTTTCATGCGCCCGGCCTGATCCGGCGTCTGGGAAATCCTTCAGCCGCTAATGAAAGACAGATTCGCGCCGTAGTGCTGACGCTCCCCGGTGGCGCAGTCGCATCAGAAACTCTCTGGTCGGTTCACGATCGTGATCGCTATCTGTGGATGTTGAACGACGGGCATTTTCTTCTGCGCGATCGGGGAGATCTGAAGGTGGGCGATTCATCTTTGGAGTTGTCGCCGCTTTTTCATTTTCGCGGTCCGCTCCTATGGATAGAAGTGAATCCATCGCAGGATTTGCTCGTCACTGATTCGCGCGAACCCGCGGACGTAAAAGCAAAACCTGGAGATGTATCGAGTCCTGCGACTGCCTCAGCTCAGATGACTGTCGACCAGGACGCGCCCAGTTCATCCGGCACGGACAGAGCTACACCCAGCGTGCAGCCCAACCTGAATCCCGATGTGGTCCTGAGAATTCTTCGCCGCGATAACGGCAAGGTCATGCTCATGAGCCGCACCCGCAAGACAATTCATCTCCCCATCAACTCCGATGGCTGGGTCGAAACTCTCCGCGGCAAAGGACACGAGTGGATTCTGAACATGAACTACTTTCGCGGCGGCAGCCGAATCATAGGGAAAATTGATTCCATGTGCGCACCGTCGGTAGAATTTGTTTCAAATCCTGCGGTGCTCGTCACCACCTGCAATTCCGATGAAAGTCGATGGATGGTCGCAATGTCCACCGACGGCAAGCGCCTTTGGAACGCTGCCAAGCCCGGAACGCAGATTTGGCCTCGCCTGATCATGGCGCCCAATGGGCTGCGTTTCGCTCGTGAAACTCTGCTCGCAACGCACTCCGTCAGCACCATGTCTCCCCTCAGCTTCGACGACATAAAAGCGCAATGGGTGGAGGTCTACGACGCCTCCTCAGGCAAGATGGAATTGACAGCTCCCGCGAGCCCGATTCTCGATGGCGGAGGCAATGTCGCAATCTCGCCGTCAGCGCGTCGCGTGGCGATTCTCGATTCGGGAGCAATTCGTGTCTATGAATTGCCGCCGCCATCATCCGCTCCACTTTCGGCACATTGAACCCGGGTGTTCAGGGATTAGCAACGAAGTGTAAACTTGCCTGCGGAGGTTCTATTGGCCACGGCTGTGGTGCGATATACGGCTGCGGCGGTCACCGACCGCGGGCGTAAACGTCCATCGAATGAAGATGCCTTCGGATTCTCCGTCGAGGCGGGCGTCTACGTCGTTTGCGACGGAATGGGCGGCGCTGCCGCCGGAGAAATTGCCAGCAGCCTGGCAGTGGACGAAGTCCTTCGCCTCCTCAAGACTCGAAAACAGGAAGAGAACGAACCGGAACTCCCCGCAGCCGCAGAGAGCGCAGTAACAGCTGCGAATGAGGCAATTTTTTCTCGCGCCCAAAGAAACCATCGTCTCAACGGCATGGGCACCACTTTAGTTGTGATGGTCACCCAGGAACAGCACGTCTGGGTCCTCAACATTGGCGACAGCCGCTGCTACCGCATTCGCAAAGGAAAGCTCGAACAACTTACCCAGGATCATTCACTGGTCGAAGAACAGGTGCGCCTGGGACGCATGACTCCGCGAGAGGCACTCCACTCCCCGTTGAGAAACGTCATCACTCGCGCCTTGGGGACTCAATCGCAGGTCAGGCCTGACACCTTCAAACTCGAAGCGGAGCCAGGCGACATCTTCCTGCTCTGCTCAGACGGATTGACGCGCGAGTTGCCCGATAACATCATCGAGTCTTTGCTCGATTGCGACCTTGCGCTTGATGCAATGGCCGGGCAACTGGTCGAAGCCGCGAAAAAAGCCGGCGGCCACGACAATATCACTTGCATGCTGGTGCGCGCAGAAGCCTGAGAAGTGCAGTGCCACCGGAATCGGGTCAGGCCTGATCGCAGTGCCCTGAGCCCTCGGAACAAAGCAAAGATGAAATGGCATCCAGCATTACCGTTGGATGCACCGGCTTCGCCATGACATCGAAATGATGCCCTTCTTCCTTTGCCTTCTGCATCAGAACTTCCACCGAAGGCTGTCCCGAGAAAAGCAACATGTGGCAGTTCGGAAGATGCTCCTTGAGTACGAGCGCAAGTTCAATCCCGTTCATCTTCGGAAGCATCACGTCGAGAATGGCGACGTCTGGCGGCCAGCTTGAGGCTAGCTCAACCGCGTCTTCGCCCGAATATACAACTCGGATTTCATAACCACTCGCAGCGACAATTTGGCCGAGCGTATCCGCGACGACTTTCTCGTCCTCGACGATCAGAATCCTTCTTCCTCCCGTGCGACCTGACATCAGCGACCCATTTCCATACAGAGATTCGCACGATCCATCAGGTCAAGAAGATGCGCTCATTCGCCGGCAAGTTGGCTTCCGCTGTCTCACCAGAATCGGTTAATCGCGTTTGTGGATCGCATGCACATAGATTTTCACTTTTCAATTTCTTGACTGCCATCGCCCGGCCGCGGTCCTGAAATGCACACCGTCGTCATCACCAACAACCACGCCGCAGACTCGGCTGGCGCGGAAATCAATACACCATCGTATTCATTACCAATTCCTGATTACGAGAATGCGAGATAGCCGGAGCTTTCCACTTCGCCGGTAATTGACCAAAATTACTGTTTTGCCCAAATTGACGGTGCCTTCAGTTGTAGCGATAAGCCGCGTGAATTGCATAGTTTGCAGCATTGTTGACACTGAGCAGAGAGAATAGCTTTTCCTCCAGATGCCGTCCTGGACACACGGAGTGAAAGCGATGCAAATCCAGCAGCACACTACAAACACAATCGAGGCCACGCCAACTCACGCAACGGCACAAGCCTCGACAAAAGCTGATTCAAATTCCCCCAGTGAAGCAACCTCAAATTCCGCGCGCAATGTTGACTCGAATTCGTCAGCCCCTCGATTGTTCGAAAACCTCGCGCAAACCACAATCGCGGAGCGGTATCCTCGCCTGACCTGCTTTGCAATCTCCGTTGCGCTTCTCGTGACTGCCCTCATCGGCGAGATCGAATATCTCAAGGGATCAGGATATTTTTGGCGATGGTGAATATCTGCTTGCTCACGACTTCTCGGTCGTGAGCAAGCACAATCCAGTTCCATTAGCGCTCGGTACGCTTCAAGACCAGCCGAAGTCCGGAACCGAAATCGCCCCATGATCCGATCGAAGGATCAGATTCATCCGGTGCCGGACCAATGGCCGGAGGATTTGCTTGTTCCTTCGGTTCAGGCCGATGCCAGGGGAGCTCAATCTTCCTCCGCAATTCGATCTTGTCTCCATCGATCTTGCCTTCGAAGGAATTAATGCCTGACTTGAACGCGATGCGATCGCCCTGAATCGAAGCATCCGAGATCTCCACGGGTAGATCATCTCCGCCGAAAAATCCGCCGGTTCCTTCGACGCTGCCACTAAGCTTGCTGCCGTCCTGCGAGAACGTAAACGCGCTCAACGTCCCAAGGAAGCCCGACAGCTCTGACCCTGGTTCTGGAACTGGTCGCCAGAGACCCGTGATGCCTGAGCCTTTTGGAATCGATCGCTCCCACACCGAAATTTGCGGCCGCAACTCCACCTGCTTGCATGCGATCGTCGTACTTGCCGGCGTCAGCCCGGGCGATGTCGCTTCGACAGTAATGCTTCCGGCCTTCTTCGCCGACTGCACCAGCGCCATGCAAAATCCCGAGAACGCTTTTCGAGAGTCGCCCTTGTCCGCCGCCTGATCCGTCGGGTCTCCATTGCCTACGCCGATGAGCTTCCCTGGTCCGTTGACCTTGAACGTAACCAGATTCTCGGTGATCGGAGAAGTGCGACCCTTCGCATCCTGCACCTCCACAGCGAACATCGCCACGTCTTCGCCGTCTGCTGAAACAGACTCTCGATCCGCTCGCAGAACAAGCTTCGCCGGAGCATCCGTCGTCTCGCGCGAAGTTCTCATTACCTGCTTGCCGTTCTTGAACCCGCGGGCTTCAATCGAACCGGGCGCGTACTTCACGACCCACGCAACGTGCGAGTCCTTCTTTACATCCTTCGTGCCCAGGCTCTGGCCGTTATGCAGTAGCTCCACCTTGTCGAGATTCGTATAGACCCAGACCGCGATCTCCTTGCCTTCGTACCCAGGCCAGTTCCAGTGAGGGAAAAGGTGCAGCACCGGTTTGCTCGTCCACCACGACTGGTAGTAGAAGAACGAGTCCTTCGGAAATCCGCACGTGTCGATGACGCCGTACTGCGAACTGATGTTCGGCCACCCATTCGGCGAGGGCTCGCCGCGATAGTCGAACCCGGTCCATATAAACCCGCCCGAGTTCCACGGACGCGCATTGCAAAAGCTCCACCATCCTTCAGCGGATGCACGTCCGGTCGTCGTGTACGGATCGTACGAACTGACAAAGCCTTTCTTCGCATCCGTGATGTAAATCCCGCGCGTGCCGACCGCGCTCACCGTTTCGGTTCCCATCACAGGCTTGTCCGGATGCGCATTGTGAAACGCCTCCGACTGCGGATCCATGTAGTTGTATCCCGCCACATCTCCCAGCGCCAGCCCACCGGTCCCAATCGATCCCGTAGGCGCAAGGGACAGGGGACGTGAGCCGTCATGTTTCGCCGCTACCTCTTTCATCGCTTTGAGAATCAGCACGCCGCGTTCGCCATTCGCCTGCGCTTCTTCGTTACCCATCGACCACATGAAGACGCTGGGATGATTCCGGTCGCGCCGGACAAGATTCTCAAACTGCTGCAGCCCTTCCGGATTCGACGACATCATCCGCGTCTCGTCAAACACCAGCATCCCCATCGTGTCGCACGCATCCAGCAACTCTGGCGTCGGAGGATTATGCGACGTGCGTAGCGAGTTGCACCCCATCTCCTGCAACTTGCGAACTCTGAAGTCCTGAACAGCGTCGGGCACCGCCGCGCCCACCCCCGCATGGTCTTGGTGATTGCAGGTCCCTCTCAGCTTCACTGGCGTGCCGCTGACGAGGAGCCCGCGCTGCGCGTCGAACTTCACTGTGCGGATGCCGAACGGCGTCTCGTAACGATCCACTGTCTGCCCATCGACCTGCACCTCTGTCAGCAGCTTGTAAAGATTGCGCTCCTCCAGCGACCACAACTTCGCTTGAGGCACCTCGACCTTCTGGTTGTAGTTCTGCTGACTGCCGGGCTCGATGTTCGCAGCCGCTGCCACATCTTTCGCTACCGAATTTCCGCCGGGATCGACAATCGTCGAGACCACTCGCGTCTTGCTCGCCTCCGCTCCATGATTCGCAATCTCTGTTAGGACAGAAAGCGTCGCTGCATCGCCGTGAACCTCCGATCTGACAAAAGTCCCCCATTTCCTTACATGAACCGGATTGGTCTTCACTAGCCACACATGCCGATAAATTCCCGCGCCCTCATAGAACCAGCCATCGCTCTCCGTCGCGTCCACGCGCACCAGCAGAACATTGCGCTTCCCAGGATTCGCAAACGTCGTCACATCGAAACTGAAAGGATCGTACCCGCCGCTGTGCCGCCCAATATAGAAGCCGTTGAAGACGACCATCGCATTCCGATAAGCGCCATCAAACTCAAGCGTGAGCCGCTTGCCCGCATCTCCAGCCGGCAGATCGAAAATTCGCCGGTACCATCCGACACTGGTCTCCGGGTACTTGCGGCCGAGCGGATGAAATCCCTTGCTTGATAGCTCGGGATCATTTTGGAACGGCAACTCCACCGCCCAGTCATGCGGCAGATCGATATCGCGCCAGTCGCCGTCATCGAACGACGCTGACGCAGCTGGCATGAAATTTCCAGTCTTCTGATAATTCCCCGCGCCGACGGTCCCATACTCAAAATCCTTCGCCGGATCATTTGCGTGGCCGAACTGGAACCTCCATCCAAAATCCAGCAGCAGTCGCTCGCGGCCCGAACCTGGCGTTGGGGATGCCACACTTCCCGTTGCGCTGACAGGCCCTGAAAGCTCTTCACTCACAGTGCGAATCGCTGCGTGAACAGGGGTTCCCTGAGCCGTTGCGACAGCGGCAGGAGCCAGCAAGCTCGTCTTGAGAAGTGTGCGGCGTGAAATCGTTTTCATTCTGCCTCCCGACAGGCCCGCTTCAGGAGCCCGAAATTGGTCTGGATCGATGCGCCTACATTATGCACGGCAGCCCTCCTGCCAGTCGCCGGAAATCACAACAATGCCCCTGAAATGTAGGTGCGCATATGTGGGTGCCGCGTCCGAACTCCGCTGGGGCGGGAGTCGAAACGGCCTTTCCAGTCAAATCAGAGCAGATCAGAGTCGAACGGCTCCCAAATGCATCAAACATGTAGCAGAATTTCCCAGCCCGATCGAAACAATCCCACCGCTGGCCAAAGCGTTGGATTGACTGGGAATTCTACCCGTTGCTACACTTGAAAGCGTAGCTCCCTGCGTGATTCCAGCAGTGAGCTGCGGCCGCCTTCCAGCCAGCCGTTGCCTGCATGGTGTTTCCCTAGCGGACGAATCGCTTCTCAGCCAGTTTTCTGGCCCGAAGTGCCGTCTCCGTGAAACGCCGATGCTCACAGGCTTCCAGCTAACCGGAAGATCGCGGTACTCCGCATCCTTCGTCTACCGTGACATTGGATGTTTCCCGTCGATCGCAAGAGCCTCGCCGGGCCCGGAATCGCGGAGCTTGTTGTCATGCCAAACGTCCTCAATCCAGAACCCGAGAGCATAACCCTGAACACCGAACTCGAAACCCCAACGCTTGATCCTGCGACTGAGCTTGAAGCTCAGCCGTCCGAATCCACGTCCAACCAAGAGACCGCCGAAGCACAAATAATTGCTGCCCCCGCGCTGGACGCCGATGCCTCAACCGAGCCTGTAGCCCAGGCCGCCCCTGCAGAAACCGAGCACGCCGCTCGGCCCCATGCAGCCCCGGCCGAACACAGCGCCGAATCAATGGACGATTTCTCAGCTGCCCTCGAAGCCTTCGAGCGCGAGCAGGCCGCTGAAGCTGCTGCTGTCGAAGCCTATGGAGACAAAGTCGTCTCCGGCACCGTCATCAAGCAGACTGAAAAGCACCTCGTGGTCGATGTAGGACTCAAGTCCGAGGGCCTCGTGCCCCTCGAGCAGGTCACCGATCACACTGGCGCAGTCAAGTTCCAGCCCGGCGAAGTCATTGACGTGGTCATCGAGCGCGAAGAGCCCGAAGGCGGCTATCTCGTCAGCTATGAGAAAGCCCAGCGCCTCCGCGTGTGGGACACCATCGAAAAGCATGCCAACGACAAGACTCCGATAGTCGGCACCGTCGTCAGCCGCGTCAAGGGTGGCCTCACTGTCGACATCGGCATGAAGGCATTCCTGCCAGGCTCGCAGCTCGAGATCCGTCCCGTCCGCAATCTCGACGGCTATCTCGGCACGCAGATCGAAGTCCGCGTCATCAAGCTCAACAAGAAGCGGGGCAACGTCGTCGTCTCCCGCAAGGAGATTCTCGAGGAAGAGCAGACCGCTAAGCGCTCTACTACCCTCGAGCACCTCGGCGAGGGCGCGGTTCTCACTGGAACGGTCAAAAACCTCACCGACTATGGCGCATTTGTCGATCTCGGCGGCATTGACGGCCTTCTTCACATCACAGACATGAGCTGGGGACGTCTCACCCACCCCCGCGATCTGGTCAACGTCGGCGACGAGATCCAGGTCAAGGTGCTCAAGTTCGACAAAGACAAGCAGCGCGTCTCGCTGGGCTTCAAGCAGCTCACGCCTGACCCGTGGCTCGATGCCTCGGAGCGCTACCCGGTTGGAGCCCACGTCCACGGCCGAGTTCTCTCGGTCACCGACTACGGCGCGTTCGTCGAGCTTGAGCAGGGCATTGAAGGCCTCGTTCATCTCTCTGAGATGACATGGTCCAAGCGCCTCAAGCATCCCTCCAAGCTGGTCAAGCCCGGCGACGAGGTCGACACGGTTGTCCTCAGCGTCAACCCCGCCGACCGCCGCATCTCGCTCGGCATGAAGCAGCTCCTCGAAAATCCGTGGGAGAACCTCACCGAGCGCTATCCCGCCGGAACCGTCGTCGAAGGTCGCGTTCGCAACCTCACCGACTTCGGCGCCTTCATCGAAATCGAGGATGGCATCGACGGCCTCGTCCACGTCTCAAACCTGAGCTGGACCAAGCGCGTCAAGCATCCTTCTGAGGTCGTCAAGAAGGGCGAGAAGGTCAAGGCTGTTGTTCTCGGCGTCGAGCCGCAGAATCGCCGCCTGAGCCTCGGCATCAAGCAGCTTCAGCCCGATGTGTGGGAGAGCTTCTTCGCTACCCACCGCGTCGGCGATCTGGTGCACGGCAAAGTACTTCGTACCGCTCAATTCGGCGCTTTCGTTGAAATCGCCGAGGGTGTTGAAGGCCTCTGCCACATCTCTGAAGCTGGCGAAGGGCCCGGCGAGGCCTCCAAGCTCGACGTTGGCCAGGAGCACGAGTTCAAGATCATCAAGATCAACGTCGAAGAGAAGAAGGTGGGTCTCAGCCTTCGCGCGGTATCCGGCAGCAGCCACGAAGCCAGCCGCGCCCAGGTCGAGTCCTACAAGGAGCACGCCCACAAGGCGCCAGTCTCCAGCTCAACGACGACTCTCGGCGACCTCATCAACTGGCGCAAGAGCGAGCGGTAAGTCTCCCGCCCATCCTTATCCGGCACACCAGAACGGCCACCCGCAAGGGTGGCCGTTCTGCTTTAAACGTCAGCCCTCCGTAAATTGCTGTGAGCGAAGCTGATCACCGATCATCGTGCCGTAGATCACTTGGGCCTGGCCTTTCCACTTCAGTAACGTCTCACTGAGCTTAGAAGAGTGCCACTCAGTGACAACATGAGTAGAATTCTAAGATCTAGAATTGGGAGCAAGTCGTGGCACTAAAGATATCGAATTCTTCCGCAGGGAAGGGGGACAGCACTGTCCCAAAACAGAAGTGCGGTCTGATCATGCCGATCTCAACGATGCCCGGATATCCAGAGTCGCATTGGACGGATGTTCGGTCGATCATCACGGATGCTGTGAGCGAAGCCCAATTGGAAGCTAACTTGGTGAGCGTAACGGATGAAGTTACTGTGATCCAAAAGACGATTGTTCAGAATCTGTATGACAATCCCATAGTGATATGCGATGTCAGCGGGAAAAACCCGAACGTTATGTTTGAACTCGGGCTCCGGCTGGCCTTTGATAAGCCAACCATTGTTCTTAAAGACGATGAAACAACTTTCATCTTCGATACAGGAACTATCGAGCATCTCGTGTATCCGAAGGATCTTAGGTTCGGCAAGATTGTAGAGTTCAAGACCAAGCTAACCGCGAAGATCAAAGCGACAATGGAGATCGCGTCAAAGGACCCTAAGTATTCCACGTTCTTGAAGCACTTTGGAAAGTTCACAATCTCAAAGCTTGATGAAACAGAGGTTACCAGCCAGCAGTTCATCCTCGATGAACTTCAGTCAATGCGGCAATCTGTCGAGATGCTGAACTCGCGAATTGCGCAAACCAACAGGGATTCTTCGCTCCGCAGAATTGCGGTCCTCGTTAACAATCCGCGTCACAAAACGATGGAAGACCTGCACAAGACCTTCATTAGTTCAGTCCGCGGCATCGAAAAGATGGTTTCATCTCCGACGCCAAATGGAAAGGTAAGGCTCGAATTCACCTTGTCACCTGACGCGCCGAAGAACGCGGAATCGATGATATTGGCTCTTTCAAGAACATATCCAAACCCCGTGTCCGCTATGGAAGACATCGACGCCGATTCGCAGAGTTGAGTCATAATCTTCAACGGCGATGCCCACGTTCGGCCTCAGTGTGCCCCATATTTCGAAGAGATGTGGGAATGCCTAGTCACCGGACTGAATCGGCAGAAACTAATCCCCGCCCGGCGCGGAGCGAAAATCACTGCCGGTGACTACCGAGCAATCTCCACAACCACCTTCCCCGTCGATCCCGACTCCACTGCCGCATACGCAGCATCCAGATCAGCAGTGGTGAACCGCTCCGAATTCACCAGCGGCCTCAGCCTGCCCTCATCTGCAAGCGCCGCAGCCTTGCGCAGAATCTCGCTATGCCGCTCCAGCCCAACACCGCTCAGCACGGGATACAGCGTGAAGACGCCCGAATACGTCGCTCCACGAAATGACAGCGGTGCCAGCGAATGCGTACTCCATCCCAGGCAACTCACAACGTGCCCGGTATACCGGCGCACCGCGTTGAACGACGCATCGATAGTTGCTCCACCCACCGTGTCGTAAACGATGTCGAACCCCTCGCCACCTGTGAAGGTCTGAACATATTCCTCAACTGTCAACGCCTGATAGTCGACCGGCGTCGCCCCAAACTGCTCCACCAGATCCTTCTTCGATGGCGAAACCGTCGCATACACATCGGCCCCAAACGCTCGCGCAATCTGAACACAGATGTGTCCCACCCCGCCCGCACCCGCATGAATCAGCACCTTCTGTCCCGCATGCACCTGCGCCCTATCGACCAGTCCCTCCCACGCTGTAATCGTGCTCAGAGGGAGAACCGCAGCCTCGCGCATTGAGAGTGTCTTGGGCTTAGGCGCAAGCAGCCGGGCATCCGCAGCCACAAACTCAGCCAGCGTTCCCTGCCTGCCGCCGACGCCCCCCGCCATCCCGAACACCTCGTCCCCCGGCCGGAATGCCGTCACCTCGTCTCCGACCTCCTCTACCGTTCCCGCCATATCCAGGCCGAGCACTGCCGGAAGAGGCTGCTTCGCATGTTCCGCTTTGCCCGCTCGAATCTTGGTATCCAGCGGATTCACCCCGCTCGCCGCGATCCGCACCAGCACCTCGCCAGGCTGCAAGGCCTCACGAGCCAATGTCACTTCTTTGAATGGCCCACCCGCCGTTTCAACCTGCCACGCACGCTCCGTCATCGGGAAGTCCTTCGCGTATGAAATATTTATGTCCGCTTTTGCAGTCTATTTCGCCGATTTCGCCATAATCGAATCAGAGAGGAATGACTGCTCTTTTCCGCTCCGACGTCGGCACACTCAACCGGAAAAGCAAGATTGTGAAAGGAAGTCTCACGTTGAGCGTCCAAAACCCGGAGACCACCCAATAACTCTGACTTAGTCGTTGCTAAGTATCTTTATTTGGACACAGTTACAACTAAGTTCAATTGTAAGAGATATGTGCAACGCATCCGCGCCGCAAACCCCTGAAAAGAGGACTCTTGTTTCCAAGGTATAGGGGGAGGGGGGTACCAACATGACGAGTGACGCAGCTCATGTGAGCCCGGACACTACGAACTGTTGGCCCCTCGTTCCCTGTTCTTCACACCGCCAGCGTGAGAACTGAATACGACCGCGCCGGCAGCTTCACGCTCATCTTCGATCCGACAGATGGGCTCGCAACCGTCTGGGGTACGACCTTCTTCGGATCGGCGAACGTGTTGAGTGCCTTCAGATCGCTGCCCGTAATCGTCTCGAAGCCGATGACGCGCGACGGAGTGAGATCGTGCCAGTTCAACTCCAGTTCCTGCTCGTGCTCGAGATCGCGATTCAGCACGAAGATCGTCGCTGTCTTCTGCTCGGGCTGGTGTGTCGCCATCACATCGAGATAGTTCACATGCCCGAATCCCGGCGCAGCCAGCCCGATATCCTCGATCGGCCGGCCAAGCGAAGCGACCTCGTATCCAGGCCCTTCCGGCTGAATGCTCAATGCACGTCCTCGCCCATACTTCAGCGCCCACGCATACGGATAGAAAATCGTATTGCGCAGAATCCAATCTTTGTTCGTCATGATCGGCGCGATGACATTCACAAGCTGCGCGAGGCAAGCCACCTTCACGCGATCCGAATGCCGAATCAGCGAATTCACAAGGCCGCCAACCAGCAGCGCATCTTCGAGGTTGTAAGGTTCTTCCAGCAGGTGCGGCGCTTCAGTCCGATGTCCATTCACCGCATCGCCGCTGCGTGCGCGATACCATACGTTCCACTCATCGAATGACAGGAACAGTTGTTTCGCAGACCGCTTCTGCGCCCGCACCGTGTCGCAGACAGCCACGATCTCTTCGATCTGCCGATCCATCGCCAGATTCATCGCCAGGTACTTCGAGCTCTCGTTGTTCGTCTCTTCAGTGTTTCCCCAATAGCGATGAAGCGAAATGCCATCCACGTACTCGTAGCACTGCTCCAGCACTGTTCGATCCCACGTGATGTAAGTCGGCATAAATGGCCCGCTCGACCCGCAGGCGATCAGCTTCACGCTCTCATCAACATTCCGCATCTGCCGCGCCGCGTCCGCTGCCTTGATGCCGTACTCACGCGCCTCCATGTGCCCGATCTGCCACGGCCCATCCATCTCGTTGCCGACGCACCAATACTTCACCTTGTGCGGTTGCTCGTACCCATGCGACCGCCGCAGATCGCTCCACTTCGTTCCCTTGTCGATGTTGCAGTACTCCACAAGTGCCGCCGCATCCTCCGCCGACCCTGTCCCGAAGTTCAATCCGAACAGCGGTTCCGTTCCCACCTTCCGCGCCCAGGTGATGAACTCGTTCGTCCCAAACTGATTCGACTCCAGCGTGTTCCATGCGCGATCGAGCACCGCCGGCCTGTCCTTCTTCGGCCCTACGCCATCCAGCCAGTGATAGCCCGAGACAAAATTCCCACCCGGCCAGCGAATAATCGGCACGCCAAGATCGTGAATCTCCTTCATTACGTCGGTACGAAAACCATCCGCGTCCGCAAACTTCGACTTCGGATCGTAGATGCCTTCATAGATCGCCCGTCCCAACTGCTCAAGGAACGACCCGAACAGGTGCGGATTGATCTCCGAAATCTGACGGTTCGAATCAATCACCACGCGCGTCGCGCGCTGCGTCTGCGCAATTCCGAATCTGCCCAGCGCTGAAGTTGCCGCAACGGCAAGACCCGCCTGCCCGGCTTGTTTCACAAACTGTCTGCGAGAAACTTTCTTCATTGAGAATTCCTTCACTCGCGAAGCTTGGTACCACGTTCGCGCTTTCTGGTCATGGCTCGCCGATCGTGACGCGGCGAAGTTCGCCTACCGGAATTACAGGTAAACGTTTGCTCGCCAAGCATAAAAACCGCGCCGATGGTTGTCAAAGCCTTATTTCTTTCGGCCGCTAAGCCTTCAACAGTACTCGAAAGCTGATCACGTCACCTTGTGATCACCGCCCTATCCGTTTTCGCTCCTGGAAGACTATGTTCCCCCTCAGCCAGAGGTGTCTCTATGAGCAGCAGTAGTTCACGCCGCCAGTTTCTCTCCGCCGGGTTGATGCTTCCCGTAGCCGGCGCCGCATCCAGATTCGATTTCCTCGACACCGAAAAGCCCGCGCCGAAGATTGCGAAGACCCCCAGGCTCGATTACCGCACTCTTGGCAAAACCGGACTCAAGGTCACCACCGTCGGCTTCGGCTGCATGATCACCTCCGATCCCAGCGTCATCACCCGCGCCGCCGACCTCGGCATCAACTACTTCGACACCGCACGCGGCTACCAGAACGGCAACAACGAGCGCATGGTTGCTGCGGTCCTCGGCGCCAAACGCAAGGACATCGTTCTCTCCACCAAGTCGATCGCCAACAATAAGGAGGGTCTGCTCAAGCATCTCGACACCAGCCTCGGCGAGCTCAAAACCGACTACGTCGACATCTGGTATCTCCACGCGAAGGACATACCGAGCGCTATCAACGACGAAATGATCGAGGCCCAGCAGATCGCGAAACAGCAGGGCAAGATCCGCTTCGCCGGCATGAGCACCCACGCGCTACCCAAGATGACCGAGTGGACCGTCGACAAAAAAGCATTCGACGTTGTCCTCACCGTCTACAACTTCACCATGGATCCGAAGGCAGACGAGGCGATCGCGGCCGTCGCAAAGACTGGAACCGGCGTGGTCGCGATGAAGATCATGGCCGGCGGAGCCCGCGCGCGTCGCCCCGGAGAGAAGGTGGATCCGCGTATGCAGCGCGAAGGCGCCATGCTCTCCGCGCTCAAGTGGGTGCTTCACAAGCCGAACATTCATACCACGATCCCCAGCATGACCGACATGGATCAGCTCGATGAAAATCTCCTCGCCATGGCTGAGAAGTTCGCGCCTGTAGACGAGAAAACCCTCGCTGCTCACCTTGAAAAGATTGCGCCCTACTATTGCCGCTTCTGTGGCGAGTGCGATGGCGCATGCAAGAAGGGGCTCGAGATCGCAAACACCTTGCGTATCCTCACCTACGCTGAAGGTTACGGTCAGTTCGCCCTCGCTCGCGAGCGCTTCAACGAACTACCTGCACATCATGCGACATCCCGCTGCGGCAATTGCGCCGAATGCACGGTCAATTGCCCGCATGGCGTGCGTGTTGCCGAACGCATCAGCCGCGCCCAGGAACTCTTCGCATGAAGCACCTTGTTGCCTGCGCGCTTCTGATCGCTTCATCGGTCGCTCATTCGCAGGCCTACCTCGACTGCCATTTCGTGCCCGGATTCGAACAGTCCGGGCCGAAGCGGCAATACACCCCCGATAACCTCTACGATTACCGGGACGGCGCCGCCGAGGGCTATCTCATTTACGGGTTCGTCCAGATGCAGGGCATCGACTGCAAATCCGGCCCAACCATTCTTTCCATCGACATTTCCGACATGACCGCTGTGGACTCGGCGTATGGCATGTTCTCTGCCAATCGCGACCCGCGCCAGCCCATCGCAAAAATCGGCATGGGCGCACAGATCATGCCGCAGAGCCTTCTCTTTGCCAAGGGCAAGTATTTCGTCGAGATCATCGAGACCGATGGCAGCACCGATTCCAACCAGGCGGCCACACTGCAAGCCTTCGCCGCAAAGATCGAAGCTCTTCTCGAAGGCCGCAGCACACCGCCCGAAGAACTTGCCTGGTTCCCATCGGAGGGTCAGGAATCCGCAAAGCTCATCCCCGAAAGCGTTCTCGGACTCAAGATCCTTGAACGCGGATACGTCGCAAAGTACGCGGTAGGTCAAGCTTTCATCGTCATCGAGCAATCTCCCGAATCCGCCGCCGAAGTCATGAGCAAACTTCGCACACGCTACGAAGGCTCAACTCCTGCCAAACTCGCCGACGAAGCTTTCGAAGTCAAAGCTCCCTATCTCGATGGCGTGTGCGTCTTCCGCAAGGGGAACATCATCGCCGGATACACCAATCTTCTGGATCCGCAGAGTGCAGCTGAACAAGCTGCGAAGCTTATGGAACGGATTCCCTGATCGCTTCGTAATGTAAGCTGACGCGAGCACCATCCGCTACATGGACGACTTCCTCCTCGGGCTGTTGGGCTTCATTCTCGAGATATTGGTTGAATCGCTAGACGAGATCGCCCTGAGCGCGATCATTGACGGCGTCAGCCGCCTGTTGCGCTACCTGCGAATCAATGTGCGGAGGAGCAGCGCGCTTGTCGCAGCAACGATCTTGATCAGTACCGGCGTCTTGCTTGGCTTTTTGAGCGTCTTGGTGTTTCCGCATCACTTGGTTCACTCGTCGAAACACCACGGAATCAGCCTTCTCATCAGCCCGCTGATTTCTGGGTTCGTCATGTCTGCAATCGGCCGTGGAGTGCGGAAACGGGGGCGCCTCCCCGTTCGAATTGAAAGCTTTAGCTACGGGTTTGCATTCGCTTTTGCCTTCGCCCTGATCCGAATCCTGATGGTCCGCTGAAGCATCTCTTAAGTACCGGATTTGGCGCACATCGTGAGTAGCGATATTCGCGCCTCCGGTATACTGAAGGAACAGCAATCAGCATCTCTGCTAGACCCTAAACCATGCCAAATACTGCAATTAGCCGCGAATTAGCTCCGCCCCTCGTGTCGGAGAATGCGAGCGCGCGGAACATCATCAGCTTCACGGCTCTCAGTTTTGTGGTCTACCTCGCCATTGGGCTGCCCCTGGCCGTTCTTCCCGAATACGTTCACCTACGCATGGGCTATCACGCATCCCTCGCGGGTGCGGTCATCAGCATTCAGTACATCGCCACATTTCTCAGCCGCCCTTGGGCAGGCCGCATCTCCGATCAAAAAGGCGCGAAGATCTCCGTACTCTGGGGCATGGCCGCCACCGCCGCCAGCGGGATACTTCTTTTCGGCGCCGCGGCGCTCCACCACAATCCCGCGTGGCTCAGTCTCACGATCCTGATTCTCAGCCGCCTCGCGCTGGGGGTTGGCGAAAGCCTCGGTTCGACGGGAGCCACGTTGTGGGGAATTTCCAGCGCCGGCCCGGAACACACGGCAAAAGTCATTTCGTACAACGGGGTCAGCACCTATGGCGCACTCGCTCTGGGAGCGCCGCTCGGCGTGGTCATGGAAGCACATTGGGGCCTGACCTCCGTCGCGCTGCTCACCATCGTCGTCTGCCTGGCCGCATACGCCTGGGCGGCGATCAAACCGCCAGTCCCTGTCACTCCCGGCGAGCACCTTCCGTTCCGCAGCGTCCTCGGCCGCGTCATGCCTCACGGCACCAGTCTCGCGCTCGGCGGAGTCGGTTACAGCGCTCTCGCCACATTTGTCACGCTCTTCTACGCGAGCCGCCGCTGGGACGGAGCCGCGCTTTGCCTTACCGCATTCGGATTCGCATTCATCGCGACCCGCCTTGTCTTCATCCGCACCATCGGCACCTTCGGCGGATTTCCCGTCACCAAGCTCTGCCTCATCGTTGAATCGGTCGGTGTGCTCATCCTCTGGCTTTCTGTTAGCCCGTGGATGGCGCTGGCGGGTGCGGCCCTCGCAGGAGCGGGATACTCGCTCGTCTTTCCCGCACTGGGAGTGGAAGCCGTCGCTCGCGTTCCCGTCGAAAACCGCGGAACCGCTCTCAGTGTCTACACTGTCTTTGCGGACGTCTCCTTCTTCATGGTCGGACCTGTCGCCGGAGCAGTCATCGGCGCCTTTGGCTATCGCAGCGTCTTCCTCTTCGCGCTCTTCTGTGTCATCGCCTCGCTCGGCATCGTCTTCTTCCTTGCCGGCAGAAAGGCGCACACGTTCGCGCCAGTCAAGAAAGTGCAGCCTCAAGAAATCGAAGGCTGCCCGTCCTAGCTTCGCTGACGCGCGTAGCGCGCTAACCCCGCCAACTCCGCTCCTCCGTTAAACTGACTTGTGTGGCGTCTACCTTCCACATCGAGAACTTCGGCTGCCGCGCTGCCCGCGCCGACGGCGAAGCCATAGCCGCCCTTCTTCGCAATTCAGGCTCTGCCGAGAGCCTTCCCGCCGAAGCCGAAGTCGTCATCGTCAACACCTGCAGCGTCACCGCCGAGGCTGACCGCGAAGCCCGCGCGTTCATCCGCCGCGCCCATCGCAACAATCCCGAAGCACGCATCATCGCCACCGGCTGCTACGCGCAGCGCGCCCCTGAAGAGCTCGCCGCATTGCCCGGGATCGCCGCCGTCATCGGCAACAGCCACAAAGCCCTCGCTCCTGAAATCGCCCTGAGGCTGATGCCGTTCCGTACGCCGTCGACAGATGGCCTGATCCAAATTCAGACGGCGAAAGCCGCGACTGCCGCACCGCAGGTATTCGCAGATGACACGTTCGCCCACTCCTTCCTTGAAGAAGCCCCCATAACTTCCGGCGCTCAGACCCGGCCCAATCTCAAGATTCAGGAAGGCTGTTCGAATCGCTGTTCGTTCTGCGTGATCCCGCAGACCCGCGGCAACTCCCGCAGCCTCCCTTCGTCTGCCGTTCTGGAGAATGTTCGCAGCTTTGCAGCCGCGGGCGGGAATGAACTCGTCCTCTCCGGAATCAATCTCGGCCGCTGGGGCCGCGACCTCGAGCGCTCTTCGTCAGAGCCACGCACTCTGGCCGCCATCGTCCGCGCCATCTTCAATCAGACCAGTCTGCCGCGCCTTCGCCTCAGCTCCATCGAGCCCATGGACTGGGACGTGGATCTTATCTCGGTGGTTCGCGAATTCTCCGGCAACCGGCTAGCCCCTCATGCTCATTTGCCGCTGCAGTCGGGTTCCGACTCCGTTTTGCGTCGCATGCACCGCCGGTATCGCCCGTGGCACTACGCGGAAAAGATGGCCGAACTCCTCCGTGCAGCTGGCCCAGCTCTGACTATCGGCGCCGACGTCATGGTTGGCTTTCCCGGCGAAACAGACCGCGAGTTCCAGGAGTCGTACGATTTCATCGGCTCGCTGCCTTTCGGCTACCTGCATCTCTTCCCGTTCTCGCCCCGCCCCGGAACGCGCGCGTGGACCCTTCACGCAGAGAGCCCCATCTCCGTTTCGATCGTAAGCGAGCGCATGTCCGCGCTGCGCCTCCTCGCCGCTGAGAAGACCTACGCGCACCGAGCCCAATTCATTAGCGCTGAGCTTGAAGCGATCACGCTCCACACACCCGCAGCTCTCGCCGCATCTGGCCGCACCTCCACGCTTACTGACAACTTCATTCCAGTCGAGATCGCCGCAGCCCTCCCGGCCAATCAACTCCTCCCGATCCAAATCACCGGCATCGCCCCCGACGGCTCCCTGGTGGCTGTTCCATCCCAGTTCAACGCCCGGCCACGGTTCCAATCCGAACCCTCTGAGCCTCTTATGGAAACTGTCGTCTAAGCCACACCTCTGCAAGGGCAACCCGCATCAAACCAGTGCTATACTCAGGGTGCGTTCGCGCGCCCAGCAAGAATTCCGGAGCTTCTCCGGATCCGGGCGCCCGGCCCATTTGGAGGATGTACCATCGCACTCGATAAACGCTCGGCCAAGTCCTTTATCCGCATCAACGATCGCATTCGCGCCCGCGAAATCCGCGTAATTGACGAAAACGGCGAACAACTCGGCATCCTGGCGCCCTTTGAAGCGCTGAAAATTGCCCGCGAACGTGGACTCGACCTGGTCGAAGTCTCACCTAACGCCGCCCCACCCGTCTGCCGCATCCAGGACTACGGCCGCTTCCTCTACGAAAAGGAAAAGTCCGAACGCGCCGCGCGCAAAAAGCAGAAGGTCATCATCGTCAAGGAAGTGAAATTCTCCGTCACCGTCGATGACCACGACTACGTGACAAAGAAAAATCAGGCAGTCAAGTTTCTGCAGGGCGGAGACAAGGTCAAGGCCAGCCTCCGCTTCCGCGGACGCCAGATGGCTCACCGCGATCTCGGCTACAACATCATCAACCGCCTCATCCAGGACATCGGCGAAATTGCTGTAGTCGAGTTCATGCCGCGCATGGAAGGTACCATCCTGCACGCCATCCTCGCCCCCAGCAAGAAGGCGGAAGGCCAGAAGAAACCGCAGCCGCCTGCACCCCAGCCGCAGGCTCCGCGCCCGCCCGCGCCGCCGGCGCAGTAACTGGGTCTATCAAGCAAGGCCGCCTCTCGCAGGCGGCCTTCTTCGTTTCATGCGATGAGCCTGCTAACTTGCTGACTCGCTAAGTGCGAAGCACGCTGACTTGCTAGGAGATCAACACTCCGTCTGATCCTGAGTGGACCTAATCCCTGACTCCGCGAACGTGCGAAGCACGCTAACTCCGCTAACACCGCTGCTTCCCGTTGTATTCTGAGCGCATGCACTTCAAGCAGGCAGTTCTTCCCCTCATGTGTCTTGCTGTCTCTGCTGCGACCTACACTTCTCTTGCGCAAAGCGCTCCGGAAGCACAGCAGGCTGCACCGCATTTCCCCACCAATGAAGACCTACGCCATTTGAAGTCGCTCTCGAACCCGCAGCTCTCGCCCGACGGCAAGCAGATTCTCTTTTCGGTCACGAACGCCACGGCAGACGGCGCTGCCGGTCACCTATGGCTCGTGTCCACACCCGGCAACGGGACGGACAAAGCTCGTCAGCTTACCTTCTCTCCGCCATCTGACAAGCGCGGCGAACACAACGCGCAGTGGGCGCACGACGGTTCCGCTATCTTCTTCCTCGCCAAGCGCGGCGATCACACCCAGCTCTTTCGACTCGACCTGCGCGGCGGCGAAGCCTCTCCCTACGACCTTAAAGTCCTTCCTCCCGTCGATGTTTCCAAAGACAAGGACGCCATCAACCCACCGCCTCCGCCCGTCTCGGCCGCCAAAAAAGATGACAAGAAAGACGAGAAGAAGCCCGACGAGAACAAAGTCGAGCCGCTCCCCATCGACGTTGGGGGATTTGCTCTCAGCGAGGATGGCAAGTACATCGCTCTCTGGGCCCACGATCCGGAGACCCCCGGCGAGAAAAAGCAGAAGGACGCCAAAATCGACGCCTCGTGGGTCAATCATGATCGCCATCTCACCCGTCTCTACACGGCGGCGCTTAAGCCCGACGGCGCAATCGATGGCGAATTGAAGGCAATCGACCTTGCACCCGATGTCCACGGAGCAGTCTGGTCTCCAACTGCCGACAAGCTCTTCGTCGTAACCGAAGAGCCCAATGATGTCTCCGACCTCGGCCCCGCGGGTGCAGCATGGCTCGTTGACGTAGCCGCATCCGCCAAGCCCCAGAAACTCGATGCGATTCCAGCTACCGTCCAAGCCGGCGAGTGGACCAGCGACGGCAATGGAATCGTCTTCTCCGCGCAGACAGCCGAGGATGCACCCCCGGGCTACGAAGATTTGTTTGCGTTCACTCCGGTCACCGCTTCTTCCAGGCCGCTCGTTCTCAGCCGCGGTTTTAAGGGACAGTTGAGCGCTCGCGGACTGTACTTCACGTCCGAGGGAAGTCTGGTCGCTCCAGCTGCAGTCGGCACCGGCAACGCGGTCGTCAGCGTCGCACTTGACGGCAAATCACAACCGAAGACAATCGACCTCGGCGCCGCGATCATCTCCGGCCTCAACACCAACCGCAAACAAACCGCCTGGGCATGGCTCGCCGAGGCTGGCGGTCATCCCTCGCAACTCTGTTACGCAGTAAAGCTCGGCGACGCGTGCAAGCCGGTTCCCACACCAGACCTCGGCCCCGCCAACCTCCGCACCATCGAACCAAAACTCGTTCAATGGAAGTCCGGCCCATTCACCGTCGAAGGCTTGCTGTACCTTCCGCCCGACACCGGCTCTCCAAAGACTCCGCTTGTCGTCGACGTCCACGGCGGCCCCTTCGGTGCTTTCGAGAATCGCCACGATCCCTTCGTCGATTTCCTCGTAGGGCATGGCTGGGCAGTTCTGCGCCCCAACCCGCGCGGCTCATCCAACTACGGCGTCAAATTTGCCGCAGCCAACAAGAACGATCTCGGCGGAGGCGACTATCAGGACATCATGTCCGGCGTCGATTACGTTCTCGCGCACTACCCGATCGACTCGGCGCGCATGGCCCTTATGGGATACAGCTATGGCGGCGAGATGGCCGGCTTCGTCGAAGGCAAAACCGATCGCTTCAAAGCCATCATCAGCGGCGCGCCGGTCATCGATCAGTTCAGCGAGTACGGGACCGAGGGCGGCTCATGGTATGACCGCTGGTATTTCGGTAAGCCATGGGAGCACATGAACGACGCCTGGCGTCAGAGCCCGCTCTCCGGTGTTGCTCACGCCAAGACACCGTTTCTGCTTCTGCAAGGCGAAGCCGACACCACCGATCCCGTCGGCCAGGCCCAGGAAATGTACCGCGCACTGCGCCAGGCAGGTGTCCCCGTGGAACTGGTCACCTATCCGCGCGAGAATCACGGACCGCTCGCCATCGGCATGTTCGGCCGCCCATCTCCCGAACCGTGGCACGGCTTTGATGCCCGTCAGCGGGTCGTGAAGTTCATTGAAGACGCATTTTCGTCTGTTCACTGAGTCTACGAACAACGTTGCATCACGCCGGTCCGCCAGGCTGCATGGTATTCTCCGTGCGCTATGAGAACGCTTACATCTCCTGCCCTGAAATTACTGCTCGTCTTGGTTCTCGCCGTTTCAGTCGTCTCTGCCCAGCAGAATGCCGCTCCGCACCTTGAGAAGCGCGGTGCCACCACGCAACTCATCGTCGACGGAAAGCCGTTTCTGATCCTCGGCGGAGAACTGCACAACTCCTCCTCTTCGAATCTCGATTACATGAAGCCCATCTGGACCGGCCTTGCCGGCATGGGCCTCAACACCGTCATCACTCCATTGAGTTGGGAACTCGTCGAGCCCACCGAAGGCCACTATGATTTTGCCCTCGTCGATGGTCTTCTCGCGCAGGCTCGCGAATCGCATGAGAAGATCGTTTTCCTCTGGCTCGCCTCGTGGAAAAACGGCATGTCCAGCTATCCGCCTGCATGGGTCAAGCAGGATACGAAGCGATTTCCTCGCGTGTCGATCAAGGGCAGGGAAATCGAGGTCCTCAGTCCTGCTGGCGTTGAGACGCAAAAAGCGGACGCCCGTGCCTTTACCGCTCTAATGCAGCACATCAAGCAAGCCGACGCCGATCACACCGTGATCATGATGCAGGTCGAAAACGAGGTTGGAGTCCTCGGCGATTCGCGCGACCGCTCCGCTGCAGCCGATCGCGAATTCAACTCGCCGGTTCCAGCCGAACTCACTCGCTACCTGAAAGCGCATCACGATACGCTCTATCCCCGCCTCCGCGAACTGTGGGACGAGGCAGGCGGCAAAACTTCCGGTACTTGGCCCGAGGTCTTCGGCGACAACCCGCACGCCGATGAAGCTTTTATGGCCTGGCACTATGCCCGCTTCATCCAGGCGGTCACGGCAGCCGGAAAATCCGCTTACGACATGCCGATGTACGTGAACACCTGGCTGGGAGAAGAAGGCGGCGCTCCCGGCAGCTACCCAAGCGGTGGCCCCGAGCCCTGGGTCATGGACATCTGGCGTGCAGCCGGATCGGCCATCGATGTCTACGCGCCTGATCTATACGCCTCCAACTTCGTCGAATGGTCCCAGCGCTACCATCGCGACGGCAACCCTCTCTTCATGCCTGAAACGCGCGGCGGCAATCCCGGCGCAGCCAATGTCTTCTACGCCGTCGGCGAAGAGGCCGGCTTCGGCTTTTCGCCCTTCGCCATTGAGGACGACATGAACCCGAAGCAGGATCTCGCCGTCAGCTATCGCGCCCTGCAGGCCGTTGCACCCGTTCTGCTTGAACACCAGGCCGCCGGAGATGTCCACGGCTTCATGCTCGACCGGCAGCACCCTGACGCGACTTTCACGATAGGCGGCTACACCGTCCACGTCTCGCTCGACTCCATCTTCGGCTCCCACACCGAGTCCGGCTACGGCCTCGTCATGGCGACCGGCCCCGAGGAGTTCCTCGGAGTCGGCAAAGGCTTCCGCGTCGCTTTCACAACCCCCGCCCAGAGCAGAACCAAGGCAGGCATCGGCGCCATCGACGAAGGAACTTTCGAAGACGGAAAATGGATCCCGGGTCGCCGACTCAACGGCGACGAAAACGACCAGGGCGCCTACTGGCGCTTTGATCCACGCAAGGTAAGTATCGAGAAGGTAAAGCTTTACAGGTACGAATGAAAGCCCGCAGCCGCAGGAAATGGCTGAAAGCTGATGGCTAGAAGCTGAAAGCTGTTTCCTGTATACTCAACAGAGCCTCTCAGGGGCAGGGAAGCCCCTGTTCTCAGAGGCTTGCGACCGGGCCACCAAGCCCCGTCCGAATCAAACGAGAAGAAAATGCCCAAGTTGAAAACACATACGGGCGCGAAAAAGCGCTTCAAGAAGACTGGTACCGGCAAAATCACGCGGGGCCAGACGAAGACGCGCCATATCCTTTCGTCGAAATCGCCAAAATTGAAGCGCAAGCTCGGCAAGATCGTGCTTGTCTCCGATGGCGACTACGCGAAGGTAGCGCGCATGATCCCTTACGCCTGATCGGTGCTGAATGCACCCGGGCCGAAAAATAGGCCCCCGCTGGTTACGAAATGCGTCCTGACCGGCGAGAGATCAGGCTTGATGAGCGAGTGAAGAGGTCTAAAGCGCAACAGCGCCTCCTGCCTCCAGCCGCGATGACCAAAGAACGCAAAATGGAGAAACAACAATGCCTCGCGTAAAACGCAGTACGAAGCGGAATGATCGCCGCAAAAAAATCCTCAAACGCGCAAGCGGTTACTTCCTCACAAAATCCAAGCTCTACCAGGCAGCTCAGGAAGCGGTAGAACGCGGACTGAAGTTTGCCTACACTGGCCGCAAGCAGAAGAAGCGGCAGTTCCGCTCGCTCTGGATCGTCCGTATCTCCGCCGCCTGCAAGCTCAACGGCACAAGCTACTCGCAGTTCATCAACGGCCTCAAGAAGGCCGGCGTTGATCTCGACCGTAAGATCCTCTCCGACATCGCCATCCACGACGCCGCAGGCTTTACCAAGCTGGTGGAGCAGGCCAAGGCCGCTCTCGCCAGCTCAGCCGCCTAAGCCCGGCGCTGCATCGCAGCTGCATCCACGGCCCGGAGCTTTGCTTCGGGCCGTTCTTCATTTCGAGCTGAAATCGCCACTCAACCAGTCATTTATCCTTTGGATTACGCAATGACTCAAGATGCAATTCCCGCACTGCCGGAGTACAACGACTCCGCGCTTGATCAGGCCTTTGCCGCACTCGCCAAACAGGCCACCGACGAAGCCGCCGCAATCGGAACTCCCGAACAGCTCGAGGCCTTCCGTCTCCGCTGGGTAGGGCGGAAGCAGGGCCGCCTCAACGACGTTTCCGCTCGCTGGCTGAAAGGCGCACCGCCCGCTGCCAAGAAATCCGTCGGCGAACGCTTCAAGACCCTCAAGGACCTTGTCGAAGGCCTCCTCGACAAGGCTGCGGGCTCAGGCCCGAGCGATGCCGCACTCGCTGCCGAGGCCATCGACATCACGCTTCCCGGCACACGGCGCCTTACGGGGGCCGAGCACCCCATCACGCGGACGCTCAATGAAATCGTCTCCGTCTTCGCCCCGCTCGGCTACTCCGTCGGAGTTGGCCCCGAAGTCGAGACCGACTTCTACAACTTCGAGTCCATGAACTTCCCGCCGGGCCATCCCGCGCGCGACACGCAGGACACGCTTGTCATCGCCAACCAGGAGCGCCGTCCTCTCCGCGATCGACTTCTCTTGCGCACTCACACCTCGCCCGTGCAGATGCGCACCATGGAGCAGCAGCCGCCGCCCGTCCGTATCGTCATCCCCGGCAAGGTCCATCGCAACGACGCACAGGACGCCACGCACTCGCCCATCTTCCACCAGGTAGAAGGCCTCTGCGTCGATACCAATATCACCTTCAGCGATCTCAAAGGCACTCTCGATCACGCCATGAAGGCGCTCTTCGGCTCGTCCGTCAAGACGCGCTTCTTCCCATCTTTCTTCCCGTTCACCGAGCCTTCCGCCGACGTCCAGATCAGCTGTATCTTCTGCGGCGGCAAAGGCTGCCGCAAATGCAAACACTCAGGCTGGATCGAGTTGCTGGGCTGCGGCATGGTTGACCCCGCGGTCTTCGCTTTCGCGCAGGAAAAGCAGCCCGCCTACGACCCGAAGAAGATCAGCGGCTTCGCCTTCGGCATGGGCGTCGAACGCATCGCCATGATGAAGTACGGCATCAGCGAAATCGGCCAGTTCTACGCCGGGGATATGAGGTTCTTGAATCAGTTTGCTTGAACAGCGGAGTTAGTGGTGTTGGCAGCCGCTGCGCGGCTCGTTAGCGGAGTTAAGAATGGCTAGATCTAAAAGTTATCGCGAATTAATTGCCTGGCAGAAGGCGATGAAGCTGGCGAAAGCCGCGTATCGCATTAGCAACGAACTGCCTAGAAAAGAAGCATACGGGTTGATTTCTCAGGTGCAACGTGCTGCAGTCTCTGTACCGTGCAACATCGCCGAAGGTCATGGTCGACTCACGGATCTCCAGTTCAGGCACTTTCTCGGCAACGCAAGAGGTTCGCTCTGCGAGCTACAGACACAAGTCGAGCTTGCATTTGACCTGGACTATATCAGCACCGAGACGCTGAGAGAGTTCATGGATAAGGCATCGGAAGTAGCGCGATTGATCAATGGCTTGATCGCCTCGTTGCGAGAATTGCGGTCACCAGCGAAGAAGATCCTAACTCCGCTAACCGCGCGAAGCGCGGCTAACACCGCTAGCTCCGCTAAGAAGGAGCCGTATCAATGAAAATACTGACGAAGTGGTTGCGCAGTTATCTGCCGAACCTCTCGACAAGCGACGCTCAACTTGCCGAAGACCTCACTCTGCGCGGCATTGCCGTCGAAGGAATCTTCGACCTCGGCCCCGGTAACGGCTCCCTCTGCGAGATGGACATCACCACCAATCGTGTCGATGCTATGAACCACTACGGAATCGCCCGCGAAGCCGCCACCATCTACGGCGTGGGACTGAAGCCGCTCGACACGACACTCCCTGAATCCAAGCCCGCTACCCTGCCGTATTCGGTAAAGATCGAAGCCGAAGATGCCTGCGGCCGATTCACCGCCCGCGTCCTTCGCAACATCACCATCGGCCCGTCGCAGGACTGGTTTCCCGGCGCCGAAGTTTCAACGTACTTCGGTCTTCTCGAGCAGAAACAGATATCGAACGCCGTCGACGCCACCAACTTCGCGTGGCTCGCCATGGGCCAGCCCACGCACGCCTTCGACCTCGACAAAATCGAAGGCGGCATCATCGTTCGCCGCGCCCGCAAAGGCGAAAAGCTCAAAACACTCGACGGCGTGGATCGCATTCTCGATCCCGATGACCTCGTCGTCGCCGACAACGTCAAAGCGCTCGGCCTCGCCGGCGTCATGGGCGGCTGGGACACCATGATCACGCCTGAAACGAAGAACGTCCTCGTCGAAGCCGCATGGTTCGAACCCATGGCCGTACGCCGCACCGCTCGCCGTCACGGACTGCACACCGATGCCAGTCACCGCTTCGAGCGCGGTGCCGACTTCAACGCCGCTCCGGTCGCCTCCGCCATCGTGAGCCGCATCCTTCTCGCCAACGGCGGCCACATCGAAGGCGATCTCGTCGACGTGCGTGTCCCTGTCTGGGAATCCCGCACCGCACATCGTCCCGCCATCTCTCTCGCCCTCAGCGAAGTCCACCGCCTCCTGGGCAAAACCACAGACAAGGAAGGCATCACCGCTACCACCGTTGAGTCGATCCTGACCGGCCTTGGCTGCGAGCTTTCGTTCAGCACCGCGCAAGCACCCGCATGGCAAGTGATTCTTCCCAGCTGGCGTCTCGATCTTCAGCGCGAGATCGACCTCATCGAAGAAGTCGCCCGCGTCTACGGTTACAACCGCTTTGCCAACACGCTCCCCGCATTCGGCGAGGGTGTCAAAGCACTCCCGTGGGCCGAAGCAGCATCTTTGGTGCACCGCACCTTGCTTGCCGCCGGCTTCCACGAAGCGATTTCCAGCACGTTCTGCTCGACCGCCGAGGCTGCACTCACCGCTCCGACCCCCGGCCAGATCGTTCCGCTCGGCAATCCGCTCAGCGAAGAAGCCGGTGTCATGCGCCCATCGCTCGTTCCCGGCGTGCTTAACGCTGTAGCCGGCAATCTCAATCGCGACGTCGCCGACGTCCGCCTCTTCGAACTCGGCACCGTCTTCAGCGGCACTACAGAAAAAGTCGACGAACGCCCTTCACTCGCCTTCGCCGCTGCCGGCAATCTCCCCGACCAAAGCTCGCTGCATCCGACACGCCCCATCGAGTTCCACGACCTCAAGGGAGTCGTCGAACAGGTTCTTTCGCGCTTCCAGATTCGCGACACCTACTTCGACTGCTTCTCGTCCGAATCCGGTCTCACGCCCACATGGCTGCACCCCTACCGATCCGCGCGCGTCGCAGCCGACGGACTCACTATCGGCTGGTTCGGCCAATTGCATCCATCCGAAGCCGCGTCACGCAAGATCAAAGACGCCGTCTTCATCGGCGAAATCTACATCGATCGCCTCTACAAGCTGCCTTTGCGCAAGCCCGTTGCCCGCGAAGTCTCGCGCTTCCAGCCAGTCCGGCGCGACTTCTCCCTGATACTGGATCAGGGCATCCCATGGGAGCGCATCGACAAATCTCTCGCCGCGCTGCAGATTCCCGAGCTCGTCGACTGGCGCGCCGCCGAAGTCTTTCGCGATGCTAAACTCGGCGCCAACGATTATTCGCTGCTTGTCAGCACCACCTTCCAGGCGCCAGACCGAACGCTGCGCGAAGAGGAACTCCAATCATTCCAGGCGCGCGTGGTCGACGCCGTCAGCAGAGCCGGCGCGAAGCTTCGTACGTCGTGACTTAAAAATTTCTGTGGGTGCCCAGGTCCGGGGCCCCACGAACAGGTCCTTGTTCGTGGGGTGAAGATCCCTCGCATTTGGGGACCTGGGATCAGCAGCGACATTCTAATCCGGTAACTCCGTTCTGAAGCCGTCATTTCTATTTCCTCACCAGTTTCCCTCAGCCTCCATCACCCTTCATCAGAGCTATACTTCCCGAATACAGCGCAGTTGCGCGGAGGTTATTATTCATGTCGCCATCATCTCTGGAATCCCAGATCGCGGAACACGAGCACTCTGAAATGGAACACAACCATCAGGGCAATCTCGCTCTCAGCAGCGCCGATTTCTCCGCACTCGAAGACCGCGTCTCTCGCGCCGTCAGCATCGTCAGGAGCGAACGTCAGGCCCGCTCCGCCGCTGAGCACCGCATCACCGATCTCGATGGACAGCTCACGGAGCAGCGCGACCTCGTGAAGTCCCTGCAGGAAGAAATTCACGCTCTCAACGCCGAACGCGATCAAGTCCGCCAGCGCGTTGAAAAGCTTCTCGGTCAACTGGATACTCTCGAACTCTGAGGTTCCGCATGGCAAAAGAAACCACGCCCAGCGCTCCCGGCTACGTCACCGTCCACATTTACGACCAGGCCTATCACCTGCGCGGTCAGAACTCCGAACACATTCACCGCCTCGCAGACCTGGTCGACAGCAAGATGCGTGCCGTGGCCGCGCAGGGCCGCACAGTCGACTCTCTGCGCGTGGCTGTGCTCGCTGCCCTCAACCTCGCCGACGAGCTTTCGCAGACCTCGGGCGTGGACGCAAAGGAAGGCCGCGCTCGCGCCGCGCATCTTGCCGAGATGCTTGACGAGGTCCTTGAGGAGGAGCGAAAAGCCGCGTCGTAACCTCGCACCGGAAAGCACTTTCTACGGTGCGCTGCCGTTTTTCGTCAGCACCGCCCACAATGAAACGCGGATTTCCGCAAGTGACCTTCGGTCTCTAGCACAACTCGCGCAGCACCCGCAAGACTTGCAATTCGTCGCGGACATCCATACATTCAGCATTAGAAACCGGCCTGCAAAGCAGGTGAAGTGGTCAATGCTGGATGAACCAACATTCATTGAACAGGAGTCTCGACTCGTCTATACGGTTCTGTGTGCCGTGTCCGCCAGTCCGGAATGCCTAAGGAACCGCGGCGAGATTCCACCGTCTTAGGACGGGTTCACCAGCACATCACTCACGGCCCCGTGGGTCGGGTTCTACTTCTGTCGGTCGGATACCATGCTGGAGTTGCGCCCCAACTGCGAGTGCTGCAACCGGGATCTATCTCCCGACTCCTCTGAAGCCATGATCTGCACATACGAGTGCACCTTCTGCCGCGATTGCGCTGGATCGCGCCTGCATGGCATCTGTCCCAACTGCGGTGGCAATCTCGTCGCACGCCCCATTCGCCCTGCAGCAAAGTTGCAAAAAGATCCAGCGTCCACGGTTCGTGTCTTCAAGCCCGCGGGCTGCGGGCACGCCGCATCTGCCTGACCTTTTCCTTCAGCCGGATAGCCTATCCTTGCTTTAGTGCATCCAGTCCTCTTCCACATCGGCGCGCTGGTCATTCCCTCGTACGGCGCAGTTGCCGCTCTCGGCCTGCTGCTCGCGCTGATGCTGGCCCTTCGCATCGCGAAGAGAACCGGCATTGATCCCAATCGCATCTGGAATCTCTGCATCCTGATGCTGTTCACGGCTCTCATCGGATCGCGTCTTCTTCTCGTCGTCGCCAACTGGAAGGTGCTGCACAGTCATCCGCTTTGGATATTAAGCATCGCCACGGTGCACCACCCGCTTCTTGCCGCCCTCGCAGCGCTCATCGCCCTCTCAGTCGCAGCGGTGTACGCAGGTTTGCATCGCATGCCCATGCGCGCGACCGCCGACGTCCTCGCGGCGCCTGTCGCTATGGGCCTCGCATTCGAGCAGACCGGCGCGCTCCTTGCCGGCTCCGGCTACGGAACCGGCTCCCGTCTTCCCTGGGCCGTCATCTACACCGACCCCCTCGCCGCCCGCTGGAGCGATGCTCCGCTCGGCATTCCCGTACACCCCGTGCAGGCCTACTCCGCAATCTGCTTTTTCCTCCTCGCTGCCGGGCTCATACTCTGGATTTCGCACCGTCGGCAGCAAGGCGATGTTGCGGGACTCTTTCTGATCGGCACCGGTATCGTCCTCTACATCACCGAGTTCTGGCGCGATCCCATCGGACGCGGCGCCGTATTCAACGGACTTATCAAAGGCCCGCAAATCGCCGCCATCCTGCTTGTCCTTGCCGGAGCCGCTTTTCTTCTCGATCGGCCATCGCAGCACATCGCTCTTCCGAATCATGCAATCTCCCAACCGAATCCCACCGCATCGTCCGAGCCCTCTCATGGCTGACCCACGCGAAATCGCAGTTCCGCCCGACGCCGCAGGCCAGCGTCTCGATCACTTCATCGCCACGCAACTGGAAGGCGTAAGCCGTTCCCGCGTCCAGCTTCTTCTCGATCAGGGCGACGTCCTCGTCAATAACGCTCAGGCCAAGCCCTCCCTCAAGCTTCGCGGCGGCGAGCAGATCCTTATCACTGGCGAGCCTCACCCAGCTCCTCTTAAGGCCACGCCGCAGGACATTCCTCTCGATGTCATCTTCGAAGACAAACATCTCGCCGTCATCAACAAGCCCGCCGGAATGATGGTGCACGCCGGCGCCGGAGAGACGGATGACGCCCGCAACAGCAACACTCTGGTGAATGCGCTCCTCTTCCGCTTCAACGCGCTTTCTTCTACCGGCGGCGAGCTTCGTCCCGGCATCGTTCACCGTCTCGACAAGGACACCAGCGGCCTCATCGTCGTCGCCAAAAATGACGCCGCGCATGTGAAGCTTGCTGAGCTATTCTCATCCCGCCAGATCCGCAAAACCTACGTCGCCTTGGTTCACGGCCTCGTCGAGCGCCAGAAGGGAAGCGTCACCGCCGCCGTCAGCCGGGACCCGGTACGGCGAACCCGCATGACCACCAAGCCATCAGAAAACTCGCGCACAGCCATCTCCCATTACGAGGTCGTCCAGCGCCTCGAAACGCGCTTTGGCAAATTCACGCTCGTCCGCGTGCGCATCGAAACCGGCCGAACTCACCAGATTCGCGTCCACATGGCCTCGCTCGGCCATCCTGTAGTCGGGGATACCCTCTACGGCGCTTCCGGGCGGCTCGTTGATCAGGCTTCACAGACATCTTCCAAAGCCGCCCGCCGCAATAACGAGCCCGAGCGCCTCAAACTCGGACGCAATTTCCTTCATGCCGCCCGGCTCGAATTCACCCACCCTTTTACGGCTAAACCATTGGAACTGGAGGCTCCTCTCCCCGCGGAGCTCACAGAATTTCTCGCTCGTATTAACGAATCCTGAACAGACACAGTCAATACTCATAACGGCAACCATCTTCCAGCCTGACCGATTGTTAGAATGAACACTGATATGAGGACAAAAATCTCCTGTCTGGCGGCTTTCGCAGCGGCTCTGTGCCTTGCCGCCTACGGGCAGCAACCGGCACAGACTCCCGCCCCGCAACAGCCCGCACCCGCTAACCCCGCTCAGCCGCAAGCCGCACCCGCACAGGGCCAGCAACCGCCCGCGTCCGGACAGCCTGCCGCGGGGCAGCAGCAGCCCGCCCCAGATCAGCAAGGTGCTGAAGATACCGGCCAGGTCTTCCGCGTCGGCGTCAACGAAGTCAACCTCATCTTCACCGTCACCGACAAGCACGGCCATTACGTCCCCAACCTCAGGCAGAATGACTTTGCGCTTCTTGATGATCAAAAAGCCCCTGAGAAGGTGACATCCTTCCGCCAGCAGGTCAATCTGCCTCTCCGCGTCGGTATCGTCATCGACGCCAGCACGTCCATCCGCACCCGCTTTCAATTTGAGCAGCAATCCGCCATCGAATTCCTCCTCCAGATCCTCAAAGCGAAGAGTGACCGGGCCTTCGTGATGGGCTTCGACGTCACCCCCGACGTCAAAGCCGACTGGACCAACAACATCGACGCGCTCGAAACTGGCATTAATCGCCTTCGCCCCGGCGGAGGCACCGCGATGTACGACGCTGTCTACACCGCATGCAAAACCAAGCTTCTCGACTCGTCGCGTGGCCAGGAGCCTGTGCGCAAGGCCATGATCCTCATCTCCGATGGCGACGACAATCAGAGCCGCGTGCACCTCGACGAATCCATCAAGATGTGCCAGCGCTCCGAAACCATCGTTTACGCCATCAGCACCAACTGGACTCCAAGCCGCGGCAAAGGTGACCAGGTACTGACGCAGCTCGCGCAGGACACCGGCGGCCAGGTCTTTTTCCCGCCCTCGGTCGAGCAGATGTCCAACAGCTTTAAAAACATTGAAGAGGAACTGCGCAGTCAGTACGCGCTCACTTACGTCCCCGCCGACTTCAAAGCCAGCGGCCAGTTCCGGCCAATCTATCTCTACTGCACCGATCGCCGCTATGTCGCCCGCGCCAGAAAAGGCTACTTCGCCCCTAAAGACTGAATCAGCACCGCTGCAAGACAAACGCGGGCCAACCGGCTCGCGTTTTCATTTTCAACACTTCGAAAAAGTTCTCATCTGGTCGATGATCCCCTGACTTGCTAATTCGCTATGCGCCCCGCTGTCCCCATGGATCGGTCTTTGATTCATGGGTGCGAGTAAGAACCCGTTTCCAGCTTCAGCCAACCGCTAACTTGCTAACTCGCTATGCGCGAAGCGCGCTGACTCGCTAACAGAATAAGAACAGCAATCCTACGGATACCAAGGGAAGCTGCACTTCTGAGACGGCTAAAGAGCTAACAGCAAATAGCTACTATCTTTTAGCCAAGAGGCTACGACCCGCTTCCCGCCTCGAGCAATCGCAGCAGCCCCGCTTCATCCAGAACCGGCACTTTCAGCTCTCGCGCCTTGTCCAGCTTCGATCCCGCCTCTTCGCCGGCAACAACGTAATTCGTCTTCTTGCTGACCGAACCCGACACCTTCCCTCCCGCCGCCTCGATCTTCGCCTTGGCATCTTCGCGCGAGAGATTCGGCAGCGTCCCGGTCAACACCAGGGTCAACCCGGCAAGCTGCGTCGTCTTCTGTTTCTTCTCCGCCGTCATCTTCACGCCGGCAGCTTTCAGGTGCTCGATCAGTTCCCGGTTCGCAGGTCGTGCAAAGAAATCCGTGATGGCGTGCGAAATCCTTCCCCCGATCTCCTCCACACCCTCCAGTTCTTCTTTGCTTGCATTCATGATCGCGTCCATCGATCCAAACTCCTGCGCAATCGCATCGGCGGTCCGTTCCCCGACAAACCGGATTCCCAGCCCCATCAGCACCCGGGCCAGTCCTGCCTGCTTCGATCCTTCGATCTGCTTCAGTAGCTTCTTGATCTCCACCGGCCCGAAGACGCGTTGCTGCTTCTTAACACCATTGCGCTCCACCTCCTGCGTGAGCGAGGCAAGCTTCTCTTCCGTCAGCGAATAAAGGTCCGCTACGCTCCTCACCGCTTTCGTTTCAATCAGCGCATACACCGACTGCTCGCCCAGCCCCTCGATGTTCATCACTCCGCGGCTCGCCCAGTGTTCTATCGCTCCATGCAGCAGGGCAGGGCAGTCGATATTCACACAGCGATAGTCGGCCTCTCCCTCTTCACGAACGGCCTCGGCTCCGCACACCAGGCAATGCGTGGGATATTCATACTTCTTCTTTCCGCGAGGGTGATCGGCATCCTCCACGATCGCCGCTACCTTAGGGATCACGTCTCCCCCGCGTTCGATCTTCACCCAGTCGCCAATCCGCAGCCCCATCCGCTCGATCCAGTCCGCGTTGTGCAACGTAGCGCGGCTGATCGTCGCGCCACCCACAAACACCGGATTCAGCATCGCCGTCGGCGTCAGCTTTCCCGTGCGTCCGGTCGTGATCATGATGTCCACCATCTGCGTGATCGCCTGCTCGGCCGCAAATTTGTAAGCTATCGCCCAGCGTGGCGCGCGACCCGTATAACCCAACCGTGCCTGCGTGGCCTGAGAGTTCACCTTGAATACGACGCCGTCGATGTCGTACCCCAGCGTCGGCCTCCGCTTCTCGGTCTGCTCGATGAACTTCATCATCTCCTCAACCTTGTGCATCTTCCCGCGATGCGGATTCACCCTGAACCCCAGCGTCGTCAGCGCGTCGAGCGTTGCATCCTGGCCCAGATCCACATACTCCCCGTTCACAAGGAGGAAATACGCATAAACATCCAGCCGCCGCTGCGCCACGATGCTCGGCTCTTTGGTGCGTAGAGTCCCCGCTGCCGCATTGCGCGGATTCACTGCAGGCTCCAGTCCCTCTGCCTCACGGGCCTTGTTCATCTGTTCGAATGCCTTCTGCGGCATGACGGTTTCGCCGCGAACTTCAAATGTCGGCGGAACTCCCGCATGCTTCAACTTCTCGGAAGAGATGACGAGTGGCACGCTGCGAATCGTCCTCACGCTGGTCGTCACGTCTTCGCCGATCTGCCCATCGCCGCGCGTCAATCCCCGCACCAGCCGCGCGCTTCCGTCCTGCGCACCCTCGTAGTGCAGAGCGATGCTCAGCCCATCCAGCTTCTGTTCGGCGGTGTACTCCACAGGCAGACTTCCCGCCAGCTCATGAACGCGGCGGTCCCAGTCCCGCAGTTCCTCTTCGGTATAGGAATTGTCCAGGCTCAGCATCGGCCGCGAGTGCCGCACCTTCTGGAAGCCCTCCGCCGGCTTGCCACCTACCCGCTGTGATGGCGAATCCGGTGTCAATAGCTCCGGGTGCTCCGCCTCCAGCGCCTTCAGTTCCTTCATCAGCTTGTCGAACTCCGCATCGCTGATTTCCGGCGAATCCATCACGTAATAGAGGTGCTCGTGCCTCCGAAGCTCCGCCCGCAACTCCTCGATCCGCTTCGCCGCCTGTCCCTTTTTGTTCACATCACCCATGGGCAGGATTATAAGGAGGAACCTCGCTCCCTCTGAATGGCGGGCACCCCACGCCAACGACTGCGCAAGTAGCCGTTAGGGTGGGAACAGGATGATCCCGCCGGCTCGGTCCGCTACCATGATCCCAACGACATGGAGCCCGTCACGCACTTCCTTACCGGCGCCTGCATCGGACGCGCCGGTCTCAATCGCAAAAGCGCCTACGCAACCATGGCCGCCGTGCTCGCCGCCGAAGCCGCCGATCTCGATGTGGTCTGGGCATTCGGCGGTCCGGTTGAGAGCCTCAAGCATCATCGCGGCATCACGCATACTTTTATCGCCGCGCCCTTCGTCGCTGCGGCGGCCGTGGGAGCAACTTGGCTCTACTCCCGCTGGGACCAGCGCCGACGTGCGCGTCGCCTAGCCTCTCTTCCCCCGCCCGAACCCGGAGCGCCGCTGCGATCGCAGCCGCAGCCGATCCGATGGTCCTGGGTCTACCTCTCCGCCCTCATCTCATCGTTCAGCCACATCGCTCTCGACTGGACCAACAACTACGGCGTCCGCCCCTTCTTCCCCTTCAATCCCCGCTGGTACTCTGGCAGCTTCGTCTTCATCGCCGAGCCCGTGATGTGGGTTCTCCTTCTCGCAGCCATCATCATCCCCGGCATCCTCGGACTGGCCGAACGCGAAATCAGCTCCCGCCGCGTGGCAACACCTTTCCGCGGTCGCGGCATGGCCATCTTCGCGCTCAGCGGAATCTTCCTTCTCTGGTGTTTCCGCTTCATCCAGCACACCCAGGCCGAAGATATAGTCCGCAACAATCCCATCACCACGGAGCAGGTCGACCGCATCGGCGTCGAACCCTACCCCTGGAATCCCTTCCGCTGGCATGTCATCGTCGAAACGCCCGGCTTCTACCAGTTCGCCGAAGTCAACACCCGCACCGGCGACATTGAGAGCGATCCGCAGACCGACCAGATGTTCAAGCCGCAATACACCCCCGCCGTCGAAGCCGCCAAACAGACGCCTCTCGGCAAGGTCTTCCTCGATTGGGGAACATGGGCCGTCGTATCCGACATCGGCCAGGTCCAGCTCGTCGGCGTCGATCCGCCCAGGCTTCCCCCCAACCGCACCTGGACCACTGTCGAGTTCACCGACCTGCGTTTCGGATATGACTTCCGCGGCACAGGCAACACACGCCCGCCCAGCGGCCTCACCGGCGCCGTCTACATCGTCGATGGAAGAGAAGAAGCCGGAATGGAAATGGGCGGCCGCGAACAAAAGTAGCGGATCGGATTGAAGCCGAGTCCACCCATGCTCACATTTCATGCATCGGCAGCGTTAAAGGCCCCAGCATCGCAACGCGCCCGCTAACTCGCTAACTCGCTAACTCGCTAACTCGCGATGTCGCGAAGCGACGCTAACTCGCCAAAAGACTAAAAAAGGGGATCTGTCGAGGCCGGGGGGGTGCCCAGCCAAACGCTTGCACATCAGTGGACGCAAGTGCGCGATCTTCGTTCTCATCAGCAAAGTGGGTGCCCCAGGTCTCGCTTCTGAGACCTGGGATCCAGTGAAACCCGACAGCTCAAGCTCTCTTCCGGCTCTTCGTCCGCACTGCAGTCCGCTTCGCCTTCCCGGCTTTTGCGCTCCGATGCTTCGTCGCCGACACCTGCCGGGCTACAGCTCCACGCCGCGCTCTATGCCGATGCACAACGGCCGGCCGCAGCACTGCACCAACCCGCTTCTCCGCCGCCGTCGGATCATCGCTATACGCCGGATCCAGCATTGCAATCACTGAGATCGCTCGCGTCCGGTACTTGTGCGCCCACTGGCTTCCCATCAGCGACTGCTGCACGCCCAGCCAGTATTCCGGAGATTGATCTATTTGACCCGTCACGACCGGCGCGGCCGCCGTCGCATCCTGCACCGCCTGCGCAAACATCTGCGAATCCGCCGCCGTAGCTGGTGTTCCCGCCTCGGCATCCGGCTTAGCGACAATCTGCTGTCCCCGCGGTGCAGGTCCGGGATTAATAGTCGTCAGGAACGCATTGAAGTGCTCGAGGTTCACGCCCATCTGATAAACGAGCTGTGCCATCGCCATTTGTTGCGGTCCATTCAGCTGGTCGAAGTTCCTGCAGTACGCCTTCGCGTTGTAGACCGCCTGAATGGCTCCCACCCGCACCAGCGCTATGGCATCGTCATCCGAAATCTGCGCCGGCAGCGCGAACATCTTCTTGCGCCACGTCCGCTTGCTCCACGTGCGTCTCCGCTCGTAGAAGGTGTTCAAAATACCATCCAGCCGGGCCGGGTCGAAACCGGCCGCCTGCCACAAGTCGGCCGACGAAGGCTCCAGAAACGGGTGCGGATTGTTCGCATCCAGCTGCGGATGTTCGCGCTCTGGCAGATCCAGGCTGAACCCCGCTCCGATCAGCGGCTGAGCCGTCCTCGGATCCGGATACGCCGCCAGAACCCATCCCTCATGCCGCCGGTCACGCAGAATGTCCACCAGCTCGTTCATGTCGAACCTGACATCCGTATCCTTGAACTCCTCCATCATCCGCAGCGCGGCACTCGGCGCGACCATAGGAGTCGGCGCCGTCACGGCAGCCTGCGGCTGAGCGGTCATCGGCAATGCAGGCGCATCCTGCGCAAACGCAGGACTTCCCAGAGTTGTAGCTACCAGGGCAAAAGCGAAGGTCTCAAGAATTCTCACTAAACGGGTCCTTGCTCCCAGATTGACGGGTTTTCGCCTTTCGCGCAATTGCATCTGCGTCCTAAATGCGAAAATAGTAATTGCTTTATTCAACCCCACGGGCCCACCCGTGTTGCTCCGGCAGGGTGAAAACTTTTATTCACCCGGCACTTCGCCAAGGTTGACCATCTGGGCTTCAGGTTCGACAATGGTAGTTCCGTCCGGTGCAGCCCAAGCCGGCATCCTTCCGTACACCAGAGGTACTCATGCCCGCTTATCTGCTGCTGGTTCTCGCCATCCTCACCCGCGTCATGCCCCACCACGACCTGCTGAACTTCACGGCAGTCGGCGGTGCATTGCTCTACTTTGGCGCGCGGCGTTCGTGGCGCGAGATGCTGGCGCCCCTCGCGGCCCTCATGGCGACGGACTACTTCCTCACCGTCTACAGCTATCACTATGCCTTTGCCTGGAAGGATTACGTCACCACCTGGGCATGGGCTGTTGCGGTCATGGTGCTCGGCCAGATTCTGCTCAAGTCAAAGACCACTTGGCTCCGCCTCGGTGCCGTCGTCGTGCTCGGACCTACATCCTTCTTCCTCATCTCGAACTACGCCGTCTGGATGGTTTCCAGTCACGCCGTTCCCGTTGCGAGCGACATGTATGCCCATTCCTTCTCGGGTCTGATCGCCTGCTACGCAGCCGGAATCCCGTTCTATCGCAACGATCTGGTGTCCACGGCCATCGTTGCCGGCCTGGCATTTGGCGTTCCCGTCCTCATCCGCAAAGCCCGGCTGCAACACGGAGCCGGCGCGGTAGAAGCGCGCTAACCGGACAGGTCCCTTAGTCGCAGTTGCGTGAAGTGCGCTCGATCCAGATGATCCCTCTCGCCTCCTTGCATCTGCTGTGGCCTCCCCACGCCCGTCTTTGATTGCGCTGCCGATCGACCGGTCAATACATCTCCTCCCCCACGCCCTCCTAAGTCCCTCATTCCAGGTGAGGAATCGCCCAGTCCGTTTTGCAGGCCATTACCCCTCTTCGGCGCACACTGGATTTGCAGTTAAATCTCTCTCGAAATCGGTTCGAAATACGGATCTGGTTGATCCGCGGGTGAGCCCGTGCTGTCTGGCACTCAGCAGCTACAGGCTCAACGAACCACGAGGAATCACGATGAAAGAATGCGCCCAATCCCTCATCAACGGCGAAAAGTGCGCCGCGCCCGCCGTCACCGGCACGCTGTTCTGCCGCCACCATGACCCACAGCGCGAAATCGACGAGGAGCGCAGAGGGAAGCTGCGCGAGCAAGGGAAATTCTCTCTACCGGACTTCCATGACAAAGCCGGCCTCCTCGCAGCCATTCGGGCAGTCCTCGATGCCATGGCCGAGCGCATCATCAAGCGCTCCGAAGCCCAGACCTTCCTCTGCGGCCTCAAATTCGCCGCTCAGATCATGAAAGAACTCGATCAGGAAGGCGGCACATCATTTCAGGCGCACGCAGATGTCAGCGATGATCCGCATACTCAGAGCCCAGTCACTCCCGACCAGATCCTTCACCAGATCAGAACCGGACAAGTACCCTTTGTCCACCCCAGAGCAGGAACTAAGGGCTTCCGTCGCCCGTCGAATCGAGCTCTGGCTCGCCTCGCCGCCTCGATGGAAGCTAAATCGCAACAGACTCAGCAACTCTAGAGAAGATCTTCAGAATCGGAGAAAGCCCTCAGACCCATTCGCCGATTCATTTCAAAAATCACCACAGGACGGGTCCCGATGTTCCTCCCGTAGAGAGAACTCGAAAATAGCCCAGCGTGAAACTCTGGGAACCAATCGCAACACATCAGCCGCGTCCCGGTGGGCCGCTAGAAACCGTCGCTAACTCGCTAGCTTGCTATCGCCGCGAACGCGGCGCTGACTCGCTGCTTTTGTCAAAATAGAATCATTCAACCTTGAAAATCCGGGCAGGACCTTCAAGCTAATGTTCTCCCGGAGGGAGAACTCGAAAATAGCCCAGCGTGAAACGCTGGGAACAAATCGCAACACATCAGCCGCGCCCCGGAGGGCCGCCCGAAACCGCCGCTGACTTGCTGACTCGCTATCGCCGCGAACGCGGCGCTGACTCGCTGCTTTTGTCAAAATAGAATCATTCAACCGTGAAAATCCCGGGCAGGACCTTCAACCTAATGTTCTCCCGGAGGGAGAACTCGAAAATAGCCCAGCGTGAAACGCTGGGAACCAATCGCAACAGATCAGCAGCGTCCCGGTGGGCCGCTAGAAACCGTCGCTAACTCGCTAACTTGCTATCGCCGCGAACGCGGCGCTAACTCGCTGCTTTTGTCAAAATAGAATCATTCAACCTTGAAAATCCGGGCAGGACCTTCAACCTAACGTTCTCCCGTAGGGAGATCCGAAAATAGCCCAGCTTGAAACGCTGGGAATGAAGCCGAGATGTGAACAGCGTCCCGTAGGGCCGCCCGAACCCGTGCCTAAATCCCGCCGCATCTATTACGTACAAAAAATCAATAAATAATCGCGCAGAACCATTCCGCAGATCGAGAAGCGTTAGACCATCTCCCTGACCCCTACGTATCAATCAACCTGCCCGTCCGCAGATCGATCGCAAATGAGGTCTCTGTATCGCTGATCATCTTCCAACCCATTCCGCGCAGAGTCATGCCCTCAAGCGCCGTCACGCTCACACCTTCATCGGAAAGCTTTGGTGATTGCCACGCTTCGCCCTTCTCTCCCCACGCGAGAATCGCATGGTGCCCGACAAACAGAAGAAGGCCGGCTTCAACTGCAGAATGGACCTGCAGAACTGGCCGATACGGAAGCATCGTGAATCGGGCAGGATCCCCAGTGTCGATCATGTAAGCGTAGCCGCCGGAAACAGCGCAAACCTCGCGCGGATTCGGAGTGGACCATACTCCAGTCGGAACGATGGGATCGCGAAACCCGAGCGCGCAGGTTGCGAGAAACGGCGTCATTCCTTCAGGCCGTACAAGGACTTCAAGCGCGCCCCGTTCGACCTCCTCCACCTCCAGCGGATAAACAAAATGGCGCGCTGGAAGGATGACGGGCCTGTTCGGAAGAATCTCAGCAGACCACGTGCGCGGGAACGGGAACTCGGCGGTACGAGCGCTCAATCGGCCGCTCCGAAATCTAGAATCCAGTCACGTTGTTCTTCCGTGTCGGGGACCGAGCAGCCACGCGCAACCTCGATCTCATCGAGAGCGCGTTCCGCGGTCCAGCCAAGCTTGATGAGAGTCGAAGCAACCACCACCGAAGAACGGCCGATGCATCCGCGGCAATGGACGCCTATCTTTTCGCCGGCTTGGACCCGTTTCGCGAGCTTGAGCACGAACTCTGTAAAGCCCTCGCGGTTCGGTGGCACAGAACGATCCTGCAGAGGAAACGATATGAACCGCATGCCAAGACCTTCGACCGTGGGACCCTCTTCCGCGAGACCAAGCTCGCGCGCTTCGTGCGGTTCTATGGTCGAAACGATCGTCTGAATGCCCGCCATGCGGATGCGCTGGAGATCGTTTTCAAGCCAGTCGTCGCCGCGAGGCCTCAGAACGATGGCGAGGCTCGTACCGTCGATCCAGAAAACGTCATTCATAAATTTGACCAGGCTAGATAAAGGCGGCGAGGCGCTGGCCCACGCTGGGAATTCCGATGTTCAGGGCCGCGCCTTGATCGAGTACAGGGATGAGCATTTCAAACTCCGGTCCCGAAGTTGAACCGGTTAGCGCGATCCGGACCGGATCGTAGAGTTCGCTGCCGGATAGCCCCGTCACATTCTTGATTTCGCTCATCCACGCGCTGAAGTCAGCCGCCGTGAGCGGGCCGGGCTTTGTGCGAATGCGTGAGGACAACTCGCTGAGAACACGGCGCGATGACTCCGCTGCGATGATCTCAGCATTGTTGTGGTCGGCGCGGGCCAGATTCGGATCCATGTGGAAGATGAAAGCCGCCTTTGCCGGGATCTCTCCCAGTCGATTCACAGACGGCAGGAACATGGCAATCATGTGGAAGAACCATACCAGCACACCGTCGGAAGTCTCTTCCTTCTCCGGCAACAGGCCGCCGAAATAGTCCCAGCAGAGCGCGGCAAGGCGTGCGGGCGTCGCGTGCTTGAGATAGTGCCGGTTGAGCGAGTTGAGCTTCTCGAAGTCAAAGATCGCCGGATCAGGGCTGATGCGTTCCAATGAGAACGCCTTGACCAGCTGATCAGGGGACAGGATCTCCGGCTTGCCATCGTCAGAAGACCAGCCGAGTAGCGCGAGATAATTCACGAGGGTCTCGGGCAGATAACCCATCTCGCGAAAGCTTGACATGGAAGTCGCCCCGTGACGCTTCGAGAGGCGCTCACGATCGGGACCGACGATCGTGGGAAGATGAACGAACTCTGGCACCGGCCACCCGAAAGCCTCATAGATTGCAACCTGCTTCGGAGTGTTCGCTATGTGATCGTCTCCGCGAATCACATGCGTGATCCCCATCAGTGCATCGTCGACTGTCACGACATAGTTGTAGACCGGTGTTCCCGGGCTCGCACCTGCAGTGCCGCCCTGGGCAGAACGAACGAGAACCGGGTCGCTGATGGTTTCAGGCGCGAACTCAAGATCTCCACGTATGGCATCATGACACCGAACAGGACGGTCAGGAATCTGCAATCGAATCGAGTAGGTCCTTCCGCGCAGCAGGTTCTCTTTAATATCGAACTTGTTCATCACCCGGCATCGCCCGCTGTAGACCTGTGGGCGGCGCTCGGCGATTGCGAGCTGTCGCTCCTCCTCGAGTTCCTCGGGGGAGCAGAAGCAGCGGTAAGCTTTGCCTTCCGCAAGAAGCTGGGCCGTGTGCGTCGCGTAGATATCCATGCGCTTCGACTGGCGGTAAGGGCCTGCATCTCCGGCTTCGCCCGAGTCATTCTCGTTCGGGCCCTCATCCCAGTTCAGGCCGAGCCACGCCAGTTCCTGCAAAAGTTGTTTCTCGTAATTTGTCTGGGTGCGATCCAAGTCGGTGTCTTCGATGCGAAGAACAAACTTACCGCCCGAGCGCCTCGCGAAGAGCCAGTTGTACAGAGCCGTCCGCGCATTGCCGACATGCAGCATGCCGGTTGGGGATGGGGCAAACCGCACGCGTATGCTTTCGCTTTCCATGCACTTACGATAATACGGCGCAATTTGGCGGCTGGTGAGTAACTACTCTGGTTTGGCATTGCGGAAGTGTTCCCATCCCCTTTGCTCCAAGGCCTGCTTTTTGCCGGCGTCATCAATGAGGACAACGCGAGGTTTCCCAGCGCGATATCTCGTAATCACGCCAACTCGCGTCAGGGGAACTCCCGCGATGCTGCGGGGAAGCCGCACGTCGGGACGGGCAGTGAAGAGCAGCTCGTAGTCTTCTCCACCGTGAAGAGCGTCTCCAATTCTTGCTCCAGGCAAGATCGGCAGCAGAGATGCATCCACTTCGGCAGAAACGCCCGACTCCTCGCAAAGGTGATGGAGGTCGGTAGAGAGGCCGTCACTCACGTCAATGGCTGCAGACGCCGCGCGACTTCGGCGCAGGTAGAGCCCTTGAGCGATTCGGGGCTGCGGCCAAAGATGAGATTTCCATACGGCGGCGTTTCCACGTCGATTGGTGAGTTCCCTGAGACCCAGAGCAGATCCGCCTAAAGCTCCGGTGACGTAGAGAAGGTCGCCGGGCCTTGCCCCGGACCGAAGCATAGCCCTTCCTCGCGGAACAGCACCGAGCAGAACAATGTCGGCGACGGCAATGGGGGATTGGGCCAGGTCACCACCAGCCAGAGGCGTCTTGTGCTGCTCGGCAAGGTTCAAGAGGCCGTCGAAGAAGCTGTCGATCCAGGACTTGGTTTCGCGCTCGGCTCGGGTGAGTTCCGGCGGCACTGCGAGCGAGAGGAAGGCGGCTATCGGACGCGCACCCATTGCCGCAAGGTCGCTCAGCCCCCGGGCAAGCGCGCGGTGACCAATCGCTTCCGGCGGATGCAGATTCAGCTCGAAGTGCCGTCCCTCGATGGACAGGTCGGTTGTGACGGCAGCCTCTTCGCCAGGTTTGAGCCCCAGAAGAGCGCAATCATCCCCAATGCCGAGGCTTAACCCGGTCCTTAACCCGGTCCCGGACAAGCGACCGGCGCGATGCCTGATCCGCTCGATCAGCGCGAGTTCGCTGTCGGCCTTCGAGACGGCGGATTGGGGCGGTTTCCGCATCTCATTGAGAATAGGACACCAGGCTCGATTGGCGTGCTGAGAGGGCATTACTTAGGGACAGACAGAGGATGAACTGGGGCCCGATTCCGGTCTCGTTTTCCGTCACAATTCGTTGACCCTCCGGAGGGCCGGCTGCTAGCCTAAGAGGACGTTCAAGAAGATGCGCTCCATCAAGGGCGTACGCGGTAGGCGGGGCTCCCCCCGGCACCTGCATTCATGAGTCAAACTGGCTACGCGGGTAAGTAGCACCTTGCATTTTCTATTGAGGCAGGATCATGCTGCGAAAGCGCTATTACATTCTTTTTGTTGCCAGAGATGAAGATGGTCGGGTAAGGAAAATACCGCTTCCTCTGCAGTATGTGTACGGTTTTGTTGCCGCCGCCCTGGTAGGTGCATTCACCATCGTTGGGCTGGCCGGATCGTACACGCGCATGCTGCTCAAGACGGAACGATTCAATCAGGTCAGAGAAGACAACCAGAAACTCCGTAAAGACGTGAACCAGCTCGCAAAAGTGGCTCATGACCGCGACGTGCAGGTGGCATCTCTCGGTGCTCTTGCCAGCGAAGTCACCTCGCTCTACGGCCTGCGCTCACACAAGGTTCTTCCCGCAAAGTCAACGGAGACTTCCGCCGCCAGTGCGACTCCCGCAAGCCTTGGCATGAAAGACGAAGTGAGCAATGCGGACGTGAAGATGACGTTCGATCAATTCAACGCCCTGCGCGATCAGGCGATGTCGGGCCGCGTGACACGCGCTCTCGAAGGCGGCTTGACTCCCGGCTTCCTTGGCGACTGGACGCAGGTTGCTGATGCTCCGTCCATGTGGCCGGTGGAAGGACGCGTCGGCTCAGGCTTCGGACAGCGCGAAGATCCAATCAACGGCGAGGGCGCATTCCACCCCGGTATGGACATCGAAGCGGCCTACGGAACCCCTGTGCGCGCCGCGGCGGACGGAAATGCGACCGGCGAAAATATGGGATCAGGCTATGGACGGCAGGTGGTTCTCGATCACGGGCACGATCTGATCACCCTCTACGGGCATCTCTCTTCGGTTGCAGTAATTCCTGGGCAGCACGTGCAGCGCGGACAGGTGATCGGCTACGTGGGTCAGTCCGGTCGCGCAACCGGACCGCACCTTCATTACGAAGTGCGTGTTCACAAGGTCCCGGTTAACCCCCATAAGTATCTGCGCACCACGTTTGAACAGGCGTTTGCGTCAGATACGACGCAGCACATTGCAAGTAAATAAAACCGATTTTAGTAAAATGACAGAAACGGCTCCGGAAGGGGCCGTTTTCGTTTTGCGCATAAGAACGCATGGATAGGAGAGATCGCGAAAACGTCCTCGTCGTTCGTCACATAGTTGTTTCGGAATAGTATCCTCGGAATACTATCGCCAGTATGGTGAAGACGCCCGAATTCCGCGATCTATTCCCTGGCGCTCTTGAATTGATGATCCTGCAGACTCTGGGCCGCAGGCCGATGCACGGATATGCTCTCGCGCAGCACATCAAGTCAGTTGCAGACGATCTGCTCCAGATCGAAGAAGGGTCTTTGTATCCGGCTTTGCAGCGCATGCTCAAGGCCGGTTGGTTGAAGTCGGAGATGGGCGTCTCGAGTCGCGAGCGCCCCGTGCGCGTTTACAAGTTGACTCCAGAAGGTCGAAAACGGCTCGAAAAGGAGCGATCGAGCTTCGAAAAGATGTTTGCCGGAATTCATCGCGTTCTGGCAGCCGCTCAAGCATAGGGAGTTTCATATGCGCTGGTACAAACAACTTCGATCGCGCCGTCTTCGCTATGACGAACTGGCCGAGTCCATGCGCGAGCATCTCGATGAAAAGATCGCCGATCTCATGGATAGCGGCATGACCAGAGAACAGGCGGAGAGATCTGCACGCGTCGAGTTCGGAAATGTGACCGTGATCGAAGAGCGAAGCCGAGAGGTGTGGCAGTGGTCGCTCCTCGAGACGCTCTGGGTGGATTTGAAGTTTGCCGGACGTCAGATGCGAAAATCGCCCGCATTTACGATCACCTGCCTCCTGACGCTGGCCCTCGGGATCGGCGCGAATACCGCCGTCTTCAGCGCCATCAACACGATTTTGCTCCATCTATTGCCTTACCGCGATCCTGGTCGCCTCGTTCTCGTCTCCGAGAGTCTCCCGTTGATGAGTGATGGCAACGATGTTGGCGTTTCAGCGCAGGAGTATCTCGACTACAGCAGGCAGAACACTGTCTTCTCTGAAGTTGCCGCGTTCGAGACAGACGAATTCAATTTGACGGGTACAGGGCAGCCTCAGCGCATCAACGCAGCCCGCATTTCCGTCTCGGCACTCCGGCTCCTGGGCGTTTCACCTGAACTCGGCCGCAACTTCACGGCGGAGGAAGATCGTTACGGCTCAGATCACGTTGTGCTTCTGTCCCATGCTCTATGGCAAAGTCAATACGGCGCAGATACGAAGATCCTCGGTCGCATCATCCATCTTGATGAAACGGCATACACCGTCGTCGGAGTAATGCCGTCGTCTTTTCGCTTTCCGCTCGATGCTGCGCCACTATCGGAGCGCGCAAGTCTTTGGCTGCCTTTGGCATTTTCGCCCAATCTTCTCAAGCCGGAAAACCGCACCATGGAGTTTGGTGTGGGATTGGTTGGTCGACTGAAGCCAGGCATCACCTTGAAACAGTCGCAGAGCGAGATAGGCCAGATCGCAACTCGGTTTATGCGCGACTACGGCTATGACGGAACTCTCAAAGTTGAACCGCACGTCTATTCATTCGCTTCGCATTCAGTTCGAAGCGCCCAGTCGCCGTTGATTCTGATTGCGGCTGCGGTCTTCTGTGTGTTGCTCATCGCGAGCGCAAACATCGCCAACCTCCTTTTAGCCCGGGCGACTTCCCGTACACAGGAGATGGCCTTGCGTCTGGCGATCGGGGCAAATAGACCGCGCCTTATTCGCCAGCTTCTTGTCGAAAGCGCGCTCCTTGGGCTGGTCGGTTCTATCTTGGGCATTGCGCTAGCGGTCGCGCTTGTCGCCGTGCTTAAGCAATTTGGACCCGCGAGCCTCCCGCGACTGCAGGACGTCACCTTGCATCCCACGGTGCTACTGTTTGCAGTCGCACTCTCCCTGATCACAAGCTTGTTCTTTGGTTTCGCTCCGGCCTGGCGGCTTTCGCGCGTTCCACCGCAGGGATCTCTGCGAAGCGCGAAACAGACCGGAGGAGACCGCGGTAGTCAGCGATTGCAGAATTCCGTAGCAGCCGCAGAAATTGCAATTGCTTTCGTGCTGCTGATCGCAGGGGGACTGCTGCTGCGCAGCTTCATGCGGCTGCTCGACTCGCCATTCGGATTCGACCCGCAGAATGCGTTTGTCGTGCGTACGGTGTTCGACCGAGTCCGTTATCCCGATCCGGTCAAGCGGGATGTGATTCAGAAAGAGCTTCTTGGCAAGCTATCGCGGCTGCCGGGTGTGAGTGCAGTCGCCGAAGCGAGCCACCTTCCATTGAGTGATACGCGCCAGATTGGATTTCGCCTGGAGCATGCAGCAGAGAACGACTACCAGATGGCCGAGAACTCGCTCGTGAGCTCGGGCTACTTCCGGGCCATGGGTACCGCAATGATTGCGGGGCGTGATTTCAGCTCCACCGATCGGCGCGATTCTCCGCCGGTTGCGATCGTCAACCAGGCGCTGAGCCGCAAGTACTTCGCGGGGCAGGATCCCATTGGAAAGCACTTTGAGTGGGGCGGTCGCGGCATGTTCACGATCGTAGGCGTAGCTGCGGACGTGCATATCTCATCGCTCGATACCGACCCTCCGCCGATGATTTACTTCGACATGTTTCAGATACAGAGCGGAGTCAGCGGGAGGACCGCATTTATTCTTCGCGGGCAGGGCGCCGGCCCTGATCTGCTTCCCGCCATTCGAAGGGAAGTATGGTCAGAGGACAGCGATTTACCGCTCTACGACACTGCGACGCTGCAATCTCTCATTGCGGAGTCGCTCGCGCAGCGCAGCTTCACACTTCTCCTGCTCGGAGCTTTCGCATCTATAGCGCTTCTGCTCTCGGCGGTCGGCATCTTCGGGGTTGTATCGTACCTGGTCGCGCAACGAAGCCGTGAGTTCGGTGTGCGTATGGCACTGGGAGCGAACCGGTCGCAGATCGTCCAACTCGTGCTCACACGGGGAGCCTGGATTGCTATAGGTGGATGTGCTGGCGGACTCGTGCTTTCGATCTTTGCCTCGCGGCTTTTAATGTCGAGCCTTTATCAGACCAATCGCTACGATCCGGTCATGCTGTGCATCGTTCCAGTGCTGCTTTTCCTGGTGGTGCTGCTGGCATCATGGATTCCGGCTCGCCGGGCTGCAAAAGTCGATCCCATGGAGGCTCTCCGGATCGAGTAAGCCAGATTGCTTCCTATTGTTGGATCTGACACTGATCCGGACGGTTGCGACGTAGTATTGTGTCCTGTTGGATTCGTACTGTTTCCAACGGGAGATGAACTGTGGGCTTTCGTATTCGTATTTTTCTCATAGCCATTTCGGCGTTCGCGGTAAACTCCTTCGCGCAGGATCGTTCTGCTGAAGTCAGACTTGCCTTTACGCGAGCGCAGCACTTGCGCCACGGCATCAACGCCTCCGAGTGGTTCGCGCAGAAGCCCGGTCGATACTCTGCGGTCAAAACGAACTCCTACACCGATGATGCGGACATCGCACTCATGGCGCAGATCGGATTCGACAGCGTGAGGCTCAGCATCGATGCGGCTCCGCTCGAGCAGGGCTTGCTTGAACACGACGAGACGAATTTCGTCGGACGCCTGGATCATGCCGTCGACCAGATGCTTGCCAGGGGCATGGCCGTACAGATCGATATCCATCCTGAGAGCGATTACAAGAAGAAAGTCAGCACGACGGGCGATGGAGCAGAGCGCTTTCTGATGCTGTGGCGCAAGCTGGCGACGCACTATGCGGATCGCAATCCGGATCTGGTCTTCTACGAGATCATGAATGAGCCGGAAGAGCGCGATGCCTATCGTTGGGCCGGCGTGCAGGCGCGGGCGGCCTCGGCCATTCGTTCTGTAGCCCCGAAGAATACGATCATTGCCACCGGTCCGAACTGGTCGAGCATCGCCGACCTGCTGACGCAGGAGCCGCTGCCGGATGGCAATGTCATCTACACGTTCCACTTCTACGAGCCCCACGAGTTTACGCACCAGGGGGCGGGTTGGGGTGCCGCATATTGGATCTACACGCATGACATTCCCTATCCGCCAACACAAGAGAGCCTGCAGAAGTCGCTGGCGCAGGTTCCTGATGCTCCGAATCGTTACGCATTCGAACACTACTGGCTCGACCACTGGGATGCGCATCGGATCAAGCTGCAGATCGATGCGGCTGCGGCCTGGGGAAAGCAGCACAACGTGCCTCTGCTCTGCAATGAGTTCGGAGTGTATCGGGAGAAGGCCCCGAAGGATTCGCGTATGCAGTGGATTCATGATGTGCGTTCGGCGCTGGAAGCCGATGACATCGGATGGACGATGTGGGACTATCGAGGCGGTTTCGGCGTGGTATGGAAGGAAGACGGCAAGCCAGCGAAGACAGACGACTCAGTGGTGGCAGCTCTGGGGCTCAAGAGATAGCGGTCAGGGCGTCTCCGTCACCGCTGTGGATTTGCGCCTGCTCATGGAGATTCTCGCAATCCAATAGACGGGCAGACCCAATGCCGCGACGATGAGCGCGAACGCAAAAGCCGAGATGCCGGCGACGGTCTCTGACCGCGATACATAAAGAGCGTAAAAAATCAGAATTGTGGGACTGAGACCGAGGACGATTGGAGCCCAGTCCGGCCCGGGAATTCGAAAAGGCCGAGCAAGAGACGGCTCCTTCCTGCGCAGAAAGATGAGTGCTAGGAACTCGAGGATCACCGAGAAACCCCACAGCACCAGGTCGATGGTGATGAGGCGCTCGAACGTGAAGCCAAGCGCAAGCGCCCAGCATAGTCCGCAGGCGAGGATCGCAACCCAGGGCGATCCGTTGGGCAGCTTTTTGGTGAAGATCTTTGGTAGAAAGCCGTCTTCCGCCAGAGCATGAGGCAGCCGGGTGTAAGAGAGCGTGAGATTACTGAAGGTGCAGAAGCCGTCCATCAGTCCGGCCAGGACTACCGTGGTGGCGAGCAGCGGGCCGCCCAAGACCCGAGCTACATCTACCCACGCGCCGGTTGAGAATTTGTCAGCCGAAACTCCTGCCCACGCGATCGCGCTGATCGGAATGGCATACGTGATCATGACCATCACGATGGCAAGCAGAGCGACGCGCGGATAATTGCGCTGCGGATTCTCCACCTCATTTGCGATGGTGGTCGCGTTATCCCAGCCCATGTAGTTCCACATCGTAACGAGGATTGCGGTAGAGAAAGCGGCGCCCGCTGGATGGCCCATCGCCGCATGTCCGCCGAACTGGCCGCGAGATCCCTGCAATGCGGTGTAGACGGCGATGCCAACGATCACCAAATAGGGAGAGATGGACACCAGCCAAAGCTTCACGGATCCTTCGCCGACGGCCGCAGCGCCCAGCAGATTCCACAAGACTGCAGCGGCGACGACCGCAAGCTTCAAGAGGAGCCCTCTATGTCCTTGCGTCATTGCCGGCGCGAGCCGCTCCAGGTAGAGGACAAAGACCGTTGGATAAATGGCCATATCGAAGACGGAGGCCGCGAGAGACAGCCACGCTTCCTGAAATCCCCAAAACGGGCCCATTGCGCGGCAAACCCAGGCGTAGAACCCGCCCTCGTCCGGAATGGCTGCAGCCAGTTCACCCAGCATGAGCCCCGTGGGAAAACTCCAGAACAACGGAATCAGAAGGACAAGCAGAAGAGCGCGTCCGTAGCCCGCGTACCCAACGATGTCTTCAATGCCATAGGGTCCGCCGGACACCATGAAGTAGGTGGCGGCGAGCAGGGGAAAGAGGCGGAGCTTGCGGGGGCCTGAAGGAATTTTGCTAAGGGACAACTCTCTCCTCGTTCATCTCTGATGGAATGGTGAACGGTTTTTTCGAAACTGATTTGTACATTATCACTTTCATGCCGCTCTGGATTGTCATTAGAAGTTCAGTGTTTTTTGCTCGCGGAGATTGGCGACAGCGCCGGTTGTTTGTCAGTCAGCCAGCACCTGAGGCGAAGTGGATGTGAAGCTCTGAAGGGCGAGCGGCTTTACTTCCCCGCTCGAACATCGACGATTTATGCGGTGACGAAGTGAGATGACTGTTGTCTATGGAGTATCGGAGTTCCAGAACATTAAAGTGACGCGCGGCTGACGATTCATAGCTGTGTGGAGGAGGGTGCTTGCGCCTGGATGAGAGCGGCCGCAACCTGTTTTCGTTGATCCGAGCAGAAGAGCAGCCTCTGTGGCGTGAACTGTATCTGAATGCGCGCGAGCAGTTGTTTCCTCCGAGACTGCCTCCACTGGAGTTGACTTCGATGCCAGTTCCAGTGCCGGATCGCATGGCTGCGAAGACAAATCCGTGGGCCATCGGATCGGCTGCAGTGGTAAACAGCTTCATCGCTTTGCTCGCGATTTTGCTGAGTCTAGGGGCAGTGAATCGTATCCCTAACCCCAAACCCGGCGATCCAGAAAGCAAGTTTGTCATCAAGGAATTTCCGCTGCTCACGTCGTTGCGTGCTCACCCGCTTAGCGACGGTAGCGGTGGCGGAGCCAACAATCCAATGGAAGCTAACAAGGGACGGAACCCCAAGCAGGACTTGCATCCGCTAGCACCGGTACAGGTTCCAATGCTGGACAATCCGAGGCTGTCGATCGAGAACAGAATCGCAGTGCCGCCGGATGTAAAGCTGCCGGACAATCCTGAAATGGCAATGATTGGCGTGCACAGCTCGGCCAACGTCACGCTCGCTTCAGGCGGACCCGGAAGCAAGGCGGGCATAGGCTCGGGTAGCGATGGCGGCGATGGGCCGGGCCATGGCCCGAAAGGCTGGGGGCCAGGGTCGGGCGAAGGAATCTATCTGGCGGGACGTAACGGCGTGACCCAGCCGATTCCGATTTTCACGCCGGAAGCTGAGTTCTCCGATGAAGCGAGACGCCACAAGCACGAGGGCGCGTGCACGATTTCGGTGATCATCGACGCGCAGGGAAATCCGCAGAACCCGCGTGTTATTCAGCCCATCGGGATGGGTCTGGATGAGAAAGCACTGCAGGCGGTTATGCGCTATCGGTTCAAGGCGGCGAAAAAGGATGGGAAACCCGTTGCTGTGCGAATAGCGGTCGTCGTGAATTTCCGATTACTTTAAGGGCAGACTTCAGACACCGAACGCCAGCGCTCCCACCTGCGATACCAAGAGTTCGAGCATGGTCATCAGAGTCCTGTGAGTTGTGCCTGGGCGAATCCGCCGCGCAGGTTAACAACGTTGTCGAAGCCGTTGCCTTTCAGGGCGCATGCGGCCAGATAGCCACGCTGCCCTTTCTGGCAGAAGACGAGGATCTTTCGATCGCGTGGAAGTTCGTCGAGGTGATCGCGGAGTTCAGCCAGAGGAATATTCACTGCATCGCGCATGCCGCCGTAACGAGCCAGTTCGTCTCTGTCGCGAACGTCGAGAAGGAATTCGCCGTTGCGCTTCCAATCTCCAGGGGAGATCGATGCGATGTCGCCACGCACAATGTGGTCGGCGACAAAACCGGCAACGTTGATGGGATCGTTGGCAGAGCCAAAGGGCGGCGCATAGGCAAGATCCAGATTTTCCAGATCGAAAACGCTCATGCGGCCCAGGATTGCAGTGGAGAGTACATCGATGCGCTTGTCGACACCTTCTTCGCCGATGATCTGGGCACCGAGCAAACGGCCTGTACCCTCCTCCGCAACGATCTTGAGGAGAGTTGCCTTTGAGCCGGGATAGTAACCCGCGTGACTGTTGTCGCGGGTGACGCTGGTGAAGAAGGAGAGTCCAGCTTTTGACGCCTGCGCAGTTGAGAGACCCGAAGTGGCTGCCGTCATGTGCAGCATCCTGACAATGGAAGTGCCGAGTGCGCCGGTATAGGTAAAGTGCCCACCGGCCGCATTCGCGCCAGCGATACGGCCCTGACGATTGGCAGGACCAGCGAGGGGTATTCGGGTGCGTGCGCCGGTCAGTGCGTGAGTTGTCTCGGCGGCATCCCCGACGGCATAGACATCCGGATCGGACGACTCCATTCGGGCGTTGGTTTTAACGCCTCCGGTGATACCGATCTCGATGCCGGCGTCTTTTGCAAGGCCGATCTCAGCTTTAACGCCAACACTGAGAAGAATGAGTTCCGCCGGAATGAAGGTGCCATCAGCCAGTTCGACGCCTTGAGAACTGAGCGCCTTGGCTTCGGCTGCAGTCTTGAAGTCCACGCCGTGTCCGCACAATTGATTCTGCAGATCGTTCGCCATGTCATCGTCGAGCAGAGGAAGGATGTGAGGATACTTCTCGATGATCGTGACGTGCATGCCGCGCCGGTGGAACGCTTCGGCCATTTCCAAGCCGATAAAGCCGCCTCCAATGACGGCCGCGGTCCTGGGCTGATGAGTTTCGAGGAAAGCGACGATGCGGTCCATATCCGGGACATCGCGAAGGGTGAATACGTTGGGGAGTTCAGCGCCCGGGATTGGCGGAACGATGGGACGAGCGCCCTGGCTGAGGATGAGCTTGTCGTAGGAAACATCTTCTTCAGCGCCTTGCGGTCGACGTACGCGTATCGTTTTTGCAGACCGGTCAATCGAGAGAACCTCGTGATTGACATGAGCGTAGACGCGCGACCGGGACCACATTTTCTCCGGCGTCATGATGAGCAGGCGAGAGCGGTCCTGGATTTCGCCGCCGATGAAGTAGGGCAGTCCGCAATTGGCGAACGAGATGTAGGGGCCGCGTTCGAAGATATGTATCTCGGCGTTTTCATCGACTCTGCGGGCTCTTGCGGCCGCAGATGCTCCGCCGGCGACGCCGCCGACGATGACGATCTTTCTTGATGTCTTCATGGTCTTTCCGGTGTTTGGCAGGTTTCGAGGCAAGCGGAGTGAGAGCGGTTCCAGGGCATTCGCGCGAGAAGAATCGCCATTCCGCACGTTCCGGTGATTCCGGCGAAAAGGAGTCCGCTGCCGAGTAGAAGCGGTATGAGCGCGAACCAGGCGCTTACGGTCAAAGCGAGCAGTGCACTGACCACCGAAAGGCTGCCCACGACGATCTGGACCTGACGTATGATCGGGATCACGCTAGTCGTCCCGCGGTCGACAGGGAGCCCGGCATCGATCCATGCCTGGGTGCCGCCCTCAACCAATACGGCGTCGCAACAGCAGCACGCCTCGAGCTGGTCGACTGCTTTTCGGGCGCGCGCGCCAGACTGGCAGATGATGTAGATGGGATTTCCCGATTCATGATTCTCGAGGAAGTGTGATGGGCGGAATTCGTCGAGGGGAATCAACGTTGCGCCGGGGACGTGAGCGGCGGCGAATTCGGGCGGCGTTCGAACGTCGATTATTTCAGTGTGTAGGTTTGCGGCGAGTATCAGTGAGAGCTGAGAGGGCGAAACGGATTTAGCTTGCATCGCGTTCCTATTCTTGTATGATCATATCATCATAAAGGAATATGTCAACTGCGATCAAAGTGCGAGTGCTTGGCGATGAGGAACTGGACAGGGTGGCTCGGCAGTTTCGGCTGCTGGGCGAGCCGATGCGACTGAAAATCATGCAGACCATCTGCAGGAAGCCACTGACGGTGAATGAGATTGTGGAGGCGACCGGTGCTAACCAGTCCAATATCTCAAAACACTTATCTCTGCTGTCCTCTGCCGGAATCATCACGCGGCAGAAGGAAGGGCAGTTTGTGTATTACCGCCTTACCGATCCCATGACTCTAAAGCTTTGTGAACTGGTGCACGGGCAAGTGTCGGAGCGGGACTGAGGCACGGGAACAGACAAGATCAAACTAAGGCAATCACGAGATGCAAAGTGGAGGTCACGCCCAGGTCTCAGAATCGAGACCTGGGGTACCCAACTTTTGAATTGACTGTTTATTTGCCGGTGTAAGTGACGTGCCAGATGGAGTTGGTGCCGTCGTCGGACACGAAGAGGGAACCGTCTTTGCCTTCGGTGATGCCTACGGGACGTCCCCAGACACCGCCGTCACCGACGGTGAAGCCCGTGAGGAAGTCTTCGTACTCGCCCGTGGCATGCCCGTTCTTCATGGGTAGCCGGACAACTTCATAGCCGCTGCGCGGGGCGCGATTCCAAGAGCCATGCTCGCAGGCGAATCCGTCGCCTTTGAAGTCGGCGGGGAACTGCGCACCCTCGTAGAAAAGCATTTCGAGCGACGCCATGTGCGGATTCATGAGGATGTCGGGGGTGATCACCTTCGATTGCAGTTCGGGGTGCTTGCCGGTGTGGCGCGGATCTTGTTGCCCACCCATGTACCACCAGGGCCAGCCGTAGAAGCCGCCTTCCTGGATGTGCGTGACGTAGTCGGGAACGAGGTTATTCCCCAGGCCGTCTCGCTCGTTGGTGGAGCACCAGAGTTCTCCTGTGACGGGATTGATGGCTTCTCCCACGCAGTTGCGGATGCCCCAGGCATAGACCTTGACGAACTTGCCTTCGGGGGTGAACTGAAGTACATCGGCGCGATGAAACTCTTCGGGATGCGTATCACTGTCGTCGACATTTGAGTGCGACCCAACTGAGGCGAACAGCTTCGAACCGTCCTTCGAGAAGACCAGATCTCGAGTCCAGTGGCCTCCCCCGCGCAGCCGGCCCCCACCCGGCAACTCCGCAAGGTCTTGAGCGGCCCCACGAGCCTTCAAGTCTCCGCTCTGGTAGGGGAAGCGCACGATACCGTCGGTGTCGCCGATGTAGACGTACTTGGGGTTTGCTCCGCTGGGGTAGAACGCGATTCCGAAGGGCTGATGGAGTCCCTCCGCGAAGACGGAAGTCTGCTGCGGCCTTCCGTCGGGGGTCACGCCGCGGAAGACGAGGATCTTGCCTGGTTGGCTTTCCGCTACGAAGATGTCGCCATTGGGGGCCGTGCGCATAAGCCGAGGATTGTCGAGGCCGGTGGTGTATTGCTCGACTTTGAAGCCTGCAGGCGCCTTTGGCCATGCGTCGGCTGGCTTCGGGACCATGCTCGGTCCGTTATCGACAGATTCGTCCTGCTTTGGCGCCGGCAGATCTTTGACCGTTAAGTGGCGGCGAGTCCCCGGAGATTCGTGGGCCGCGTTGGTGAATGCGTCCTGACCTGTAAGGACCTTTGCGGCCGATTGCGGGCTGGACTTTGACTGGTCGCCGTTCGACGCATTGGAATGCCTGGCTGCCCAAGCTCCAATGGAGACCAGGCAGAAGATCGTGCAGATCAGAATTTGGCTTCTGAGGAAACGGTACATGACACCTCTTTGGGGATTAGTTCGAAAGCGTGAGAAACCTTGCATATGACGCTAAGGATGCGAAATGACTGTCAGGAGAGGCAACGTAAATATGGCCAGAATGGAGAAAGGCCGCCAGCGTGAAGTCCATCCCCCAACCCAGGAAGATGCAAACCTTTAACTGGCGACCCATCGGCGATTCTTTTGAGGCAGGACAGGGGAAACCGCTGTCTAGTTAATCTGATGCGTGGCCCGTACCCGGAGTTGCTGATGGGTTCGACAAATTTTTGTCTTCTGTAATCTGGCCAAGGATGCCGGGAGAAAGAGTAGCCGTTGCTAAGACCCGGTTCCGCTTCTGGCTTATTTGGGTGCTCTTCAAGATTTCGCGCAGGGCATTGTTCGCAGAGTTACTCGAGAGTTGGATTGAGACGTCTCGAGCCAGAATCACGATGGTGCTGAGAGCGGCAGCCTGACTGGCGGCCTTGGACTCATCCGGCGCGATTTCCTCAACGCGGAGACGAACGGAGTTTGCAAGGGGCAGGCCCGGCGTGACGCTGGCGACGATCGTGGAGTCATCCTGAAGCGGTAAAGAAAGACCGAGAACTTTGATGGATCCGCTCTCTGAGAAGGGAAGGCCGACCTGGCCGACTCCCCAGGCGACCGATAAGAGCGGCACTTCGTGGTAGTGAGCGCTAAGCAGAGATGATCCGGCAAAGGGCAATGCCGCAGTCCGATGACGGTCCACAATGGAGTGGATTTTCTCGGGAGTGGGGAAGTTCGAAACGGCGATCATGTCATAGCCGACCTGGACGGCGCGAACCGTCCGATTCTCCGAAGGGATGTCGTAGATGGTGTGTCCTGCGTAGAGTTCGCGGTTGCTGGCATGGGAATCGAGCCAAGTGTTCAGGCGTTTACCGGTTAGCTTACCGGTCAAAACCATGGAATAGGCTACCGGGCCATTCGGTCCTGTGGGATCGGCCATCCGGTGAAGGGCTATCGCTGCCGAGTCGAGATCGCGCTCCCAGTCAACGCCGGTCGCGTCGACGAATTCCTGATACTCAGGGACGCGAGTGGGCGGTCTCAGATCCTTGCGGAGGAACGTACGAACCGGCTTCAAATTGAAGTAGATGATGCCGTCAGACTCGGGGAGCAGCCGTGCGGCTTCGGGCGGGGCCTTGGAGCGAAGGAAGATGGCAATCGCCAGGAGTGCCAGGACACCGGCTACGACCAGGAGCGTTCTACGCGTGCGTCTGTGCAATTCGCCTCGGAATCCGGCTTTGGATGCCGTATACAGGATAGCTAACCCGAGCAGCTTCTTTTCATTTTGTACCCATTGGGTATACGTATTCCCATTGGCAGATTGTGACAAGTGGAAATCTAGGCCGCCACTGGTGGTATACGTATCCCGGGCGGCAAACGTTGCAACGGGCATTCACGAATTCACACGCACGATGAGCCAAATATCTGGGGGGTACATGGATTTCAAGTCGAAGTTTGCATTCCTGCTTGTGGCTATAGCTGGATTCGTTGGCGTTGCATCCGCACAAAGCCAGAGGCCAAAAGGGCCGTGTGATGTCTATGCCGCGGCGGGCGACGACTGCGTAGCCGCCCATAGCACGACTCGAGCTCTGTATGCGTCATATGACGGGCCGCTCTACCAGGTTCTACGGCAGACAGATCTAAAAACCCTGGACATCGGCGTAGTGAAGCCGTCGGGATCGGATGCTGGCGGTTATGCGGATGCCGCAGCACAGGACAAGTTTTGTGCGAACACCTACTGCTGGATCTCAAAGATCTATGACCAGTCCCCCAAACACAACGACCTGACACAGGCTCCGCGCGGCGGCTTCAGCGGCCCGGCAATGGGCGGATTCAACAACCTGCCGATCGCGGACATGGCGCCGATCACCATCATGGGCCACAAGGTCTACGGGGTCTTCATCGAGCCCGGCATGGGATTGCGTATCGACGACCCGAGAGGAACCGCCGTGGATGATCAGGCTGAGGGTCAGTACTGGGTCATCAACGGATTGCACTTCAACAACGGATGCTGCTTCGACTACGGCAATGCCGAGATCGACAGTCGCGACGACGACAACGGCACGATGGAGACGACGTACTTTGGCAACGCGACACCATGGTTTCACGGTCCCGGGGCGGGTCCGTGGATCATGACCGATCAGGAAAACAACCTGGTGGGATGCGTGAATACGGATGCGACCAAAGGATGTCCAACGCTGCCGACCATTACGTGGCGGTTTGTGACTGCGATGGCGAAAGGCGAACCGCATCACTGGACCTCTATGGGCGGAGACGCGCAGAAGGGCGATCTCGCAGTGATGTTCAGCGGACCGCGCGTGAACTCGACGTACGATCCAATGCGCAAGCAAGGGGCGATTCTGCTGGGCAATGGCGGCGACAACAGTGAGTCATCACAGGGCACCTTCTACGAAGGAGCGATGACTGCTGCGGGAACATTCCCGACGGATGCCACGGATCAACTGGTTCAGGCAAACATCGTGGCAGCGCATTACGATGTGACGGCGCTGAGAATCGCACCTGCCACTACCGTCGAAAAGGCTCCGGGTTTACAGACATTCTCGCCGGGCTCTTCGCAGGATGTCGCAGTGCTCTTCACGAACATAACTGGTGCACCCGTGAAAGACGTCAAACTGAGTATCGCGGCGCCGAAACAGTGGACCGTCGTTGCCCAGGGCGGAAACGATGCTTCGAAGACGATCACGGAACCTGTTGCACCGGGCGCGACCGTCAACGCGACGTTCAAAGTGACATCGGGCTCATCGCCATTCAATGGCGATCTGGCGGCAAACGCTTCCTGGGCGAATGCAAGCGGAAAAATTCAAAACGAAACCGCAACACAGAAGTTGCGGAATGTCAGCCCGGTAAAGATCAACGAGGTTCGAATTGGGACTGGCTCGACGAATCAGACAGACTCATTCATCGAGCTGTTCAATGCAGGCAGCGGCAGCCTGGACATATCGAACTGGACCCTGACTGAGCACCCGAGTCAGATACCGGCATTCTCGGCGGCGAAGATCCCGGCAGGAACGCAGCTTGCTTCGCACGGGTTTTATTTGCTTGGGCTATCGAATTCCGGGCTGGTTGCCGGTACCCGTTCTGGCGACAAGACCATCCACGTGAGAACCACGGAGGGAATGTCGGTTGGCGATACCCTTAGCATCGATACCGGAGCGAATGCAGAGACGCGGAAGATCGCGAGCATCGGTACTGCTGCCACTGAGGTCACGACCGTATTCCAGCCATTGCCCGATGGCTACATCACCATCCAAAAAGGTGGAAAAAACGTACCGGTTGTCAGTACCGCTGGATTCAAGGTTGGAGAGAAGATTGCGTTGGGTTATGGCGGATCTTATCCCGCTGTCGCGAAGGGCCTGGAGCGGTACGAAGTTGCTACGGTCACTGCTGTGGGTAAGCGTGGAACGCAGGCATACCTGGCAGAAGATGCGGCGGTGGGAGCGACGAGTCTTAAGGTGACGTCGGTTGCTGACATCTCATCCGGCGACAAGATCAGACTCGACATCGACAGCAAAGGTCATGGCATCGAGACCGTCACGGTGAAGAATGTAGGCACTGAAGCCAAGCACACGAATCTTTCAGCGGGTGCGGCTGCGGGCGCCACAAATATCAAAGTTCGGAGCGTCGGCAAGTTTGCCGCCGGCGATAAGATCACCGTCGGCACTCCGGTGAATCGCGAGACCGTGACGATTTCTTCCGTTGGGACCGGGGGAAAGAATGGGAGCGGAATTGAAGTCTCACCTGCGCTGGCGAGTCTGCACGGAATTGACGAACTTGTGGTCTCTCCGGGAACGGGGCTCGATCTCGCGGAACCTTTGAAGTTCGCACATGCAGGAAATCTTCCGTTCGCAGTTCGTGGTACGGGGATCAGTTTTGAGCCTGCGACCGCATTCGAGCACAAAAGCAACGAACCCGTGCTGGCGTTGGGTAGCGGCATCACACTGGACAGTCCTCTCGCCAAGGCTCATGACGTCGATGCCGCAGTGCGTGATGAAGCCGTGAAGAGTGCGGGTTATCAGGGATCGCCGGAGCCGAACCAGTGGTTCGGAGGGCCGGAACTCACTGCGCACGTGCCCTACTTCGACCGGATCGCTGCACGACGTGAAGGCAGCGTCGTCCTCAGAGATGCCTCCGGGCTCGTGGTGGACAGCCTCAACTATGGAGCCTTGACGGACCCCTGGGCCGGCGAGGGTTATCAGGCGGTATCCGGAACTGACGAGAGCGGCTGCCACGCGCCATCTCCGGGTGCGCTGATGAGCTTTGGTTCAGCCGAAGTGGGAAATGCCGTGAGCACGAGCGTTGGGCGTTTCCCCGATGGAGCTGACACCGACAGCAACTGCAACGATTTTCTGATCCAGGCGGCGGCAACTCTTTCGATGAATGCGGATGCCGGAACGAGCAACATCAAGGTTTCGAGCGTGAATGGGTTTGAATCGGGCGAGACAGTGATGATCGGTTCGGGCACGGATCAGGAGAAGGCGACGATTGCGACTGTGGGAAGTGCGGGCGCAACAAAAGTCAGCACCGCAACCACAGCAGGTGCAAATGTGATCCCGGTGTCGAATGCGAATGGGTTCCGTGACGGACAGACGATTACGATCGACGGCGGTGAAAATGCTGAGACCGCCGAGGTGCTGTCCGTCAGGCGGTTTGGAGCGACGTCGATTACGGTAGCGGCACCTCTTGCACATGCTCATGAGGTGAATGCGCAGGTATCGGGCAGCGGGATCACCCTGTCAGGCCCGTTGGCTCGAGCACATAATCAGGGCGCACGGGTGAACGGCGACGTTCCAACTCCGGGTGCGCCGAACCAATACCACCGGACGAAATCCTCAGAGTCGACGCATTGAAATAAGGAGATCCAGATCCCCGGTCCGCAAAAGCAAGGGACCGGGGGCACCCTACATCAGTGGGTGAGCGAGAAGCTGTAGAGCTTCGTGGCTGTGGGGATTGCGTCGCCAACGGACGTGTCTGAAGGCGGCAGGAAGCCGTATTCGCCTCTCTCGACGTCCTCAGGCATCTCGATGAGGTACACACGAGGGGCAATCTTTTTGGGCGCGTAGTCCAGGACGTCACGCAGTGCTCCACCCGCGTCCTTCACGATGCCGCCGTTCGCCGCGCGAAATTCGCGGCTGTCCGCGTTGGCGTGAAGATGAATAAGCTGGTATTCGCCAGGAGCGCGGCCCTCTGGCACGTAGAGAATGAACTGCTGAGGAAGCTTGAGTGTGAGAGGGCTGCGGTTGCCGCCGACCAAACCTGTCATCTCACCTTTGAGAACTCCAGCGCTGGCCAAGTGCTTGAGCGAGCCTTCTTTCTTGAAGTTCACAACTTCGGCAGGAACCTCCTGCCAGTGACTGGCGGCTTTATCGAGGAAGTAAACGCCGATGGTGTCGACGCCGGCGGGCAGGGTCCCGGGGGCAAGCGAGATCGGCGCAGGGACGTCTGCAGTGCCTGGAGCCGTGGGCGATGATGAAGCGGCTGTTGCGGCTGGGGCAGGTGCAGCGCCTGAGGCCTTGAGAATCATGGCCGAGACAACTTTGTCTCCGGCACCGGCCTTCTTCAGCGCGATGAGCGAGTTCACCGAAGTGTCATAGTTGCCGGGCGATGAATTGATCGTGGTGACGACGAGTTCCTCAGAGAGTCCGGCTTTAAGCAGCTTGATCACGGAGTCGTTTGTGAGTGTCTCCTGTGCGTAGAGAAGAGGGCAGAGCAGCAGGACAAGGCAGGTCAGAAATGCTTTACGCATGAAGGCACCTCAAGTCAAAACAGCGAATCGTCTGGTGAACAAGGAGATGATTTCGCGGGAAGGGCGGGCGGAGCAAGGAGATTCAGTAGGAGTAACGTGACGAGTGGCGAGAAAGGAAACAGAACGGCGCAGCCGGGGCTGCGCCGGATAGTGAGCGTATGAGGCGAGTCACTGACCAGGTGCCTGCTCAAGCTCTGCATTCAGGTTGATACTCCCACCGGCTACGCTGAGTGTCTTGCTCCAGTCTACAAAGCCCCTTTTCTTAACTACGACGTGATGCGAACCAGACGTCAGGTTGACGCTGGATGGTGTGTTCCCGACGAAGTTTCCATCCACTTCGATATCCGCCCCTGCTGGAGTCGATGCGATAGCGAGAACCGTCTGCAATGTCGGAGCGGCAGTGACTGCGGTAAGGGAGGTCTCAGGTGACGTGGCACCGAAATGCGCCATATCAAGGTGCATATCACCATCGACGAAGGCGGTGATTTCAGTGCCTTGTGGAATAGTGATGTCTTTGCCATGCATGAACAGGAAGAGAGGCGCTGCCGGGAAAAAAACGATCGAAGTAGCCACGATCGCGCCTGTCATTGCGCCCACATGTCCACCACCTTTGGCTTCCTTAACCGCGCGAAGCGCAACTTTTTCCCTATCGCTTAAGCGCGCATAGCTGATGGCAATATTCAGTTTTCCTGCACGCCCCATTCTCTTCTTGTGTTCAGCCTCGGTAACATTCGCGATCGCCGTAGCCCCCTTGGGTAGAACTACGATGTCGTCCACCTTGATTTCCTCCACAACCTCGAAGGGAACTTCTTGCCCCACCTTCGTATCGGCTGAAGATATCGATTGGCTGAGTCGAAGCTTGACAGGCGTTCCATCAAGCAAGGTATGGGCGGCTGGCAGGGTGCCGGGAACCGATTGTGCAGCAGGTATGGGGTTGGTTGGTGCGGACGCTTGAGGTTGTTGGGAGTAGACGAGAGAAGAAGACAGAACCAATGCAAGAGCAGACGAAATGAGTCTCATGTATTTCTCCATAACACTCGAAAGCTGAAGGAGGTACTTCAGCGACTCTGGTGCAAGAAATTGGCTGAACAATTCTATGAACGGAGCAAGTGCCCGGCGTTCAGGCCAAGCAAGAATCTCCCAGTGCTGGCTTGCGCGCCAGTGACAACAGACACTGAGGTGGATCTTTCGCGCCAAAAACGTCTCTCTTCTGCGCCTGGGGATAAGGGTTTCTTTCTCTTTGTTCAAGACTTAAACCCCTGCGATAGGCTGTGGATACGCCGGATTGCGGGGGTGTTTCCGGTGTGCTAACCTTAGAAACTGTGCCGTGTTATGTGCGGAGCAGCAGTGTGTCCGCGGATTTTCCGGTGGTTTCCCGGCAGTGTTTCGTGGTGGTCGGGCTGGCGTAGCTCAGCTGGTAGAGCATCTGATTTGTAATCAGAGGGTCGGGGGTTCAAATCCCTTCGCCAGCTCCACTTAGAGGCAGAAATGGGGCATCGGGCGGCAGGCAAGAACTGGGGTTCGGCGGAAGAGTGGAAATGCCGGATCCGTCCTCTGCGGTAATCCCACTGAGGTGCATACTCCGACGAGCCGGAGGGTCTTCCGGCAGGTTCGTATGCGCGGATGGGGATGCGGTTTGAAGTTGGTAGTTCGGCTGGGGAGATTGAACTCCCACCCAGGCAAAGCTTGGATGGGGCGCCCAGTTCGACAATTTGGCGGGTTCCCGCGGACAGGTCTACCGTCCGGGGGTATGTTTGGGCACAGGTGGCCGAGCGGTTAATGGCAGCAGACTGTAAATCTGCCACTCATTCGAGTTACGGAGGTTCGAATCCTCCCCTGTGCACCATAAATCAGGGATCAGTGATCAGTGATCAGTAGTTTGAGATCGATGATCAGAGTTTCGAAAATGGCGGAACCCGGCAGTTCGTTAGAGAAGAAGTATCGGGTGGCGCTGGTTTTGTACGCGGGTTTGGCGGTACTGAGTTGGTTTACCCTTGATGGAAGGATTCCCGTCGGTGGCAGATTGGTGGAACTGAAATTTGTTCCCCTTATCATTCTTGGCGGACTTGCATTACGGACTGTTGTGGCGATGAGGGCGGACAAGATCCGTCGTGAAGTGCAAGAGGGCGGCAAGCCCGAAGGTTTGAAGAGCTGATGTAGCTCAGTTGGTAGAGCACTCCCTTGGTAAGGGAGAGGTCACCGGTTCAATCCCGGTCATCAGCTCCAGAGGTACAGGGAACAGGATCAGGGAGCAGGGATCAGCAAGTGCATACGTCGAGTCGAGTGCACACCAGAAAAACGGACTGATTCCTGACCACTCATCTCGGACCCCTGCTGTACAGGCGGGAGTAACTCAGTGGTAGAGTCACAGCCTTCCAAGCTGTTGGTCGCCGGTTCGATCCCGGTCTCCCGCTCCAGATTGAGGCGAAGGGCAGAAGCAGAGAATGTTTGAACAGGCAGCCATCGCAGTGCAGGACGAGAAGACGTACGCGGCGCTTCACTCGCAGATCGACGCCAGGTTTGCGGCAAGCGACGTAGAGCCTTTTCTAGATCGCGTGAAGCGGTCAAAGCTGCGCATCCGGGACTTCGAAGGCGTTCTGAACCGCGGTTTGCTGGGCAAGGAAGCGATCGGGCTGTACAAGGCACTTCCGGTTTCAGACCAGGGATTGACGCGCGAACGGTATCTGCGGCTGGTCGAAAAGGTGCCGGTGGAATTGCGGCAGAGGTATTTGAAGGCGTACGCGTATTACTGAGTTGTCAGTCTCCAGACTGAGAGCTGAAGACTGAAAGCAGATTTTGAGGGAAGGGAATCGAGCATGGCGAAGGAAAAGTTTGATCGTTCGAAGCCCCACGTGAACGTGGGAACGATTGGTCACATTGATCACGGCAAGACGACGTTGACGGCGGCGATCACGAAGGTATTGTCGAAGCA